>WNEZ01000017.1_pt1 | contig 453166 bp, 443 predicted proteins | sample 5400521 | NCBI WGS metagenome assembly WNEZ01 (sample SAMN13153339, study PRJNA577476) | soil metagenome | isolation source: 120 cm saprolite under Douglas fir tree site 2 hole 1 replicate 1 | place: USA:California | collected 2015-04-18
ATCGGAAAAAAAGTCGATCGCCTCGACAATTCGGACGTCGTCCGCGGCAAGGCGATCTTCGGCACCGACGTGCGCGTTCCGGGCATGCTCTACGCCGCGGTCGCGCGATCGCCGGTGTTCGGCGGCAAGGTGTCCAGCTTCGACGCGGGCCGCGCCAAGGCCATGCCGGGTGTCAAGCAGGTGGTGCAGATCGATGCCATCGGCGTCAGTCTGCCGTGGAGCGGCGTGGCAGTCGTTGCTGATTCGACCTGGAAGGCCATCAAAGGGCGCGACGCGCTCGAGGTGAAGTGGGACGAGGGACCGCATGCGGGCGAAAGCAGCGCGGCCCTGCAGAAGGCGATGCAGGACGCCATGGCGGGCGCGCCGACGGAGCGCTTCCGAAATCGCGGCGATGTCGACGCCGCGCTGAGTGCCGCCGCAAAAATCGTCGAGGCAGAATACGACGTCCCATTCCTCGCGCACGCGACCATGGAGCCGCAGAACGCAACGGCCAAGGTCGGCGATCAGGGCGCCGAGATCTGGGCTCCGACGCAGTTTCCCGACGCCGCAGCGCGCGCGGTGGCAGCAGCGCTCAAGATCAAGCCGGAGAACGTGAAGGTGCATGTCACGCTCGCCGGCGGCGGGTTCGGCCGTCGGATCAACAACGATTACGCCGTCGAGGCGGCGCTGATCTCGAAGCAGGCCGGCGCACCGGTTCATGTGCAGTGGACGCGCGAAGACGACATGACGCACGACTTCTACCGTCCGGCCGGGCATTACAAGCTGACCGGCGGGCTGGATCAGAACGGGAAGTTGTCGGCGTTGCGTTGGCGGGCTGCGTCTCCCACCGTGAGGGCCTACTACCGCGGACCGAAGGCGGAGAATCTGGCGGAAGGACGAACGCTCGACGAAGTGTTCGAGCTGATCCCGAATTCGCGCGGAGAGTTCATGCTGGTCGATTCCGGCGTGCCGCGCGGATGGTGGCGCTCGGTGGGCGGCGCCGCGAACACATTCGTGATTCAAACTTTCTTCGACGAGCTTGCTCGCGCTGCCGGCGCCGATCCCATCGACTTTCAACTGGCGCTTCTGCGCGACGGAGTTGTCATTCCGACGAGTGACGCCCAGGAAAAGGAATTTCCGTTTCGAGGCGATCGCATGAAGGGCGTGATCGCGGCGGTGCGCGATCGATCGGGCTGGGGCAAGCCGCTGCCATCCGGACGCGCTCGCGGCTTCGCGTGCGTCTACGATTCGCTGACCTACTGCGCCGAGGTGGCCGAGGTGTCGATCGGGAAGGATGGGACGCCGCGGGTTCACCGCGTGGTCGCCGCCATCGATTGCGGTACGGCGGTCAACCCTGACGGTATCGCGGCGCAGGTCGAGGGCGGGATCGCGTTTGGATTGTCGGCCGCGCTTTACGGAGCGATCACCGAGAAAAATGGCCGCATCGAGCAGACCAATTTTCACGATTATCCATTGCTGACCATCGATCGGATGCCGGTCGTCGAAACGCACATCGTTCCGAGCAGCATGCTGCCGACCGGCACCGGTGAGCCGCCCGTCCCGCCCATCGCGCCCGCGGTCGGCAACGCGATCTTTGCATTGACGGGGAAGCGGCTGCGGAAGCTGCCGTTCGAGATGTAATCACCACAGAGGCACAGAGAGCACAGAGACAATCGCTCGGTGTCCTCTGTGTCTCTGTGGTGGATGTTTTGAATATAATCTCAGGCCTGCTTCCGCAAAGGAGCCTCTCATGTCTGGCCATAGTCGATGGAGCACCATCAAGCACAAAAAGGGTGCTACCGATGCCAAGCGCGGAAAACTCTTCACGCGCCTCATCAAAGAGATGACGGTGGCCGCTCGTTCGGGCGGCGGAGATATCAACGGCAATCCTCGCTTGCGGGCCGCGGTCAACGAGGCCAAGGCGAACAACATGCCCAAGGACACCATCGAGCGCGCGGTGAAACGCGGCAGCGGCGAGCTGGAGGGGGCCACCTACGAAGAGATCACGTATGAAGGCTACGGTCCGGGCGGCGCGGCCATCATCGTCGAGGCATTGACGGACAACTCGCATCGCACCACGCCGGAGATCCGCCACATCTTCGAAAAAAATGGCGGGAACCTCGGCACCCCCGGCTCGGTCAAGTTCCAGTTCGATCGCAAGGGTTTTTTCACGATCGAGAAGAAGGCGGTCGGAGAGGACAAGCTGATGGAGATCGCGCTCGAAGCAGGAGCCGACGATCTGCAGACCGACAACCCCGAGGCCTACGAGATTTTCACTTCGCCCGACAGTTTCGAAGCCGTGCGTCAGGCGCTCGAAAAGAACAACATTCCGACCGTGGAAGCGAAGATCGGGCAGATCCCGTCGCTATACGTGAAGCTCGATGAGGCCAAGGCCAAGCAGACCATGCGCCTTCTGGAGATGCTCGACGATCAGGACGACGTGCAGAATGTCTGGTCGAATTTCGATATCCCCGCGGAGATGATGGAGTCGGCGTAACGTTTTCCTCCGCGCTCCTCACCGATTTCTACGAGCTCACCATGGCCTATGGCTATTGGAAGAGCGGTAAGGATCGTGACGCGGCGGTCTTCCATCTCTACTTTCGCGAGAATCCGTTCGAGGGCGGATACACCATCGCGGCCGGACTGGAAGAGGCGGTGCACTACCTCGAATCGCTGCGATTCGGGAAGGACGACCTCGATTTTCTGGCGACCGTCAACCTCTTCTCCGACGACTTCCTCCGCCATCTCGAGACGCTGCGTCTGACCTGTGACATCGATGCCATGCCGGAGGGGACGGTCGTCTTTCCCCACGAGCCGATGATGCGCGTCGTCGGTCCGATTCTCGAAGCGCAGATCGTTGAAACAGCACTGCTGAACATCCTCAATTTCCAGTCGCTGATCGCAACCAAGGCCGCGCGTGTCGTCTACGCCGCGAAAGGCGATCCGGTCATCGACTTCGGGCTGCGCCGCGCTCAGGGCGTCAACGGCGGCCATGCCGCCAGCCGCGCGGCCTACATCGGAGGCTGCGTCGGGACATCGAATGTTCTGGCCGGCGCCGATTTCAAGATTCCCGTGATGGGCACACACGCGCACAGTTGGGTCATGGCGTTCGACAGCGAGATGGAGGCCTTCGAGCGATACGCCGAGGTCATGCCGGGCAATTGTCTGTTCCTGATCGACACCTACAACACGCTGCAGGGTGCGGCGCGCGCCATCGAAGTCGGGAAACGGCTCCGACAGCGCGGACACGAAATGATCGGCGTGCGCATCGACTCGGGAGATCTGGCGTATCTGTCGAAGGAGATCCGCAAAATGCTCGACGCCGCCGGATTTCCGAAGGCGGCCATAGCGGCCAGCAACGAGCTCGACGAGCATCTGATCGCGAGCCTCAAGGAGCAGGGAGCGAAGATCGATCTGTGGGGAGTGGGAACCAAACTCCTGACGGCCTTCGATCAGCCGGCGTTAGGCGGCGTGTACAAATTGTCGGCCATCCGACCGCGCGGAAAGGAGTGGCAGTATCGGATCAAGGTCTCGGAACAGGCCATCAAGACCTCCAATCCGGGAATGCTCCAGGTGCGCCGCTTCGATGACGCCGACATGATCTTCGATCAGCTCGGCGGCCAGCCGGGTCGCACCATCGTCGATCCGCTCGATCCCACGCGCCGGCGAAGCGTCCCGGCAAATGCGAAGTATGAAGATCTGCTGGTGCCGATTTTCCGGCAGGGAAAGCGCGTCTACGAGCTGCCCTCGATCGAGCAGATCCGCGCGCGCCGTGCCGCGCAGCTCGAGCGTTTCCACGACGGCGTCAAGCGCTTCGTGAATCCACATCGCTATCCGGTTGGCTTGGAAGAGGGGCTGTTCGATCTCAAGACCCGGCTGGTCCTGGCGGCGCGCACCGACGCGGCCGCGGCCAGCGCCAGCGCCGCCCCCGTGAAAAAGGCCGCACGCGGTGAGACGCCCTGATACAGGGCGCCGAAGAGCGCCGTGCCGGCCAGCACGGAGAGCCCGGTGGCGAGGTAGTACATCCCGAAGCTGCGTCCTCGTGCCTCGGCCGGCACCAGATCGCTGATCCACGCCCGCTCCGCCCCCTCGGTCAGCGTGAACGGGATGGCGTACAGAACAAAAAGTATGACGAACATATATAACGATTTAGCGAACGGGAAAGCGAAGTAGATGGCGGCATAGAACAACCATCCGGCCATGAGCAATTTTCGACGGTCGGTGATGTCGGATCGCGCGCCGGCGCGAGTCGAGAAGAGCGCCTTGATCACGTGGTGTGCCGACCACAACACCGGCAACATGCCGACAGTCACGCCCGCGGCGTGCGCCTGAAGCAACAGAAATACATCGCTGGAGTTGGCGAGTGAAAAGAGCGCGATCGATGCCAGGGCGTAGTAGAAGGGGCGGGGGAGGTTGCGCGGTTGCGGGGTTGTGGGGTCTCGTGGTGGTGTAGTTCGAAGCGGCTCGCGCAGAAACAAAATCAACAGCGCCACTCCGATCGCGCCCGGAATCACCGCGATCATGAACACGGTGCGCATGGGGAGGTGGACGGCGTTGAGCAAAAGAATCGCGAGGAGCGGGCCGACGACGGCGCCGGTGTGGTCGAGCGCGCGTTGAAATCCGAACGCTCGGCCGCGGCTCTCGATGGGCGTGACGTCGGCGATCATGGCGTCGCGCGGCGCCGATCGAATCCCTTTTCCGGTCCGATCGAGAAGGCGCGCGCCGAGGACGCTGGCCCACCGGCCCGCCAGCGCGATCCACGCCCGCGACACGGTCGCCAGCGCGTAGCCGCCGACGACCAGCCATTTGCGTCGCGGCAGTCGATCGGAAATCGATCCCGCCACGAGTTTGAGAATCGAAGAGAGTGCGTCCGCCGTTCCTTCGATCAGTCCGACGATCATCGGCGTCGCGCCCAGCGTGGATGTGAGAAAGATCGGCAGAAGCGGATAGATCATCTCGCTCGCTGAATCGTTCAGCAGCGAGATGAGCCCCAGAAGCACGACTTGGGGCTTGAGCTTCTGTCGCTCCATGAACGGGAGCATAAGGGATGAGGGCTGAAGGATGAGGGATGAGGGCTGAGGGATGAGGGCTGAATCTCCGCCCTCATCCCTCATCCCTCCCGCCCTCATCCCTCGCTTAGAATGCCCGACCATGTCAAAGATCAAGAAGGTTGGCGTTCTCGGCTGCGGATTGATGGGCTCCGGCATCGCGCAGGTGTCGGCGCAATCCGGCTACGACACAGTGGTGGTCGAGGTCGAACAGAAGTTTCTCGAGAAGGGGATGTCCGGCATCGACAAGAGCCTGAGCAAGTTCGTCGACAAGGGAAAACTCTCAGCGGACGATAAGAACGCCTGTCTCAAACGCCTGAGAGGCTCGGTATCGCTCAAGGACCTCGCCGAATGCGACATCGTCATCGAGGCCATCACCGAGAACCCGAACATCAAGAAAGAGACCTACGCCGCCATCGACACGATCGTGAAGAAAGAGGCGATCTTCGCGTCGAACACGTCATCGCTCACCATCACCGAGCTCTCGATGGCCACCGCGCGTCCGAAGCAGTTCGTCGGACTCCATTTCTTCAACCCTGTTCCGCTGATGAAGCTGGTGGAAGTCGTGCGCACGATTTTGACGAGCGATGCGGCATTCGACACGGCCTTCGCATTCGCGAAATCGCTGGGCAAGGATCCCGTGTCGTGCCGCGACAATTCGGGCTTCATCGTCAATCGCCTGCTGGTGCCCTATCTGCTCGACGCCATCCGGGCATTCGAGGAGGGTGTCGGATCCATTGAAGACATCGACAAAGCCATGCAGCTCGGTTGCGGCTATCCCATGGGTCCATTCACGCTCCTCGATTTCGTCGGGCTCGACACCACCTACTACATCACCGACGTGATGTTCAATGAATATCGCGAGAAGCGTTTCGCGTCGCCGGCGCTGCTGCGCAAGATGGTGCTGGCGGGGCGCTTCGGGCGCAAGTCGGGCGCGGGCTTCTACGACTACGCCGGCGAGAAGCCGGTGCCCTTCGATCGGATACGGTGATGGCCTACGAAAATGTCAAAGTCGCGCTTCGCGACGGCATCCTCGTTCTCACCATCGATCGACCGAAAGTCCTCAATGCCTTGAATGCCGCGACTTTCGAGGAGATTTTTCACGCTTTCTCGACCGCGCACGACGACGTGATGGTGAAGGCCGTCATCGTCACGGGCGGAGGCGAGAAGGCATTCGTCGCGGGCGCCGACATCAACGAGCTCGCGCAGAAGACTCCCCTGACCGGCAAGGAGACTTCCGAGCGCGGGCAATTCATCTTCGCGTTCATCGAGAAATTTCCAAAACCCGTCATCGCCGCCATCAACGGCTTCGCGCTCGGAGGCGGATGCGAGCTGGCGCTGGCATGTCACATCCGCATCGCCTCCGACAAAGCGCAAATCGGACTCCCCGAAGTCACCCTGGGCATCATTCCCGGCTACGGCGGCACACAGCGGATGGCCCGTCTCCTCGGCTCGGCCAAGGCGTTGGAGCTGATCTGCACGGGCGACCGCATCGGCGCGGCCGAGGCGGAGAGAATCGGCCTGGTGAACAAAGTGGTGCCCGCCGATCAGCTCATGACGGCGGCCGAGGAGATGGCGCGCAAGATCATGTCGCGCGGGCCTCTGGCGATCCGCGCCGCCATCGAGGCCGTCACGCGCGGCGGCGAAATGCCGGTTCGAGAAGGCGAGTTCTTAGAGGCGACGCTGTTTGGTCTGCTCTGCGCGAGCGAGGATACTAAGGAAGGCATGAGGGCTTTCCTCGAGAAGCGGCCGCCGAGTTTCAAGGGCAAGTGACATGGACGAAAACCTTCACGACCTCATTTATGACTGGAACAGCGCGACTGAGAGGCCGGCTCGCGGCGGCGATCGCAAAATCGAATTCGATGACGAGACGCTGCGCGACGGACTGCAGTCGCCCTCGGTGACTGATCCGACGCTCGACGAAAAAGTCCGGATCCTGCATTTCATGAACGATATCGGCGTCGATTCCGCCGATATCGGCCTCCCCGGCGCAGGTCCGCATGTGCAGCGCTCGGTTGAGCGCCTGGCACGCGAGATCGTCGATCGAAAATTGAGCGTAGCCGCCAACTGTGCCGCACGGACGCACGAGAACGACATCCGCCCGATCGCCGAAATCTCCCAGCGCGTCGGCATCCCGATCGAAGCGTGCACGTTCATCGGCTCCTCACCGATTCGACAATTTGCCGAGGAGTGGGACCTCGATTGGATCATCGATCAGTCGGCCAAGGCGGTCCGCTTTGCGATCGCTGAAGGTCTGCCGGTGATGTACGTGACGGAAGATACGACGCGCGCGAAGCCCGAGGACGTCGAGAAGCTTTACACGGCGGCCATCGACGCCGGCGCAATGCGCGTGTGCGTGTGCGACACAGTGGGCCACGCCACGCCGTGGGGCGTGCGCAATCTGATTCGCTTCGTGCGACAAGTGGTGAATGCCGCGAACCCGGCGGTGAAAATCGACTGGCACGGTCACTCCGATCGCGGCCTCGGCGTTATCAACTCCATCGCCGCGCTCGAGGCAGGAGCGGATCGCGTGCACGGATGCGCGATGGGGATCGGCGAGCGCGTCGGCAACACGCCCATCGATCTATTGATGGTGAACCTGAAGTTGATGGGCTGGATCGAGAACGACCTGACGCAATTGCCCGAGTACGTTCACTTCGTGTCGCATGCGACCAGGGTCCCGCTGCCGGATCAATATCCGGTCATTGGCCGCGATGCGTTCCGGACCGGAACGGGCGTCCATGCTGCGGCGATCATCAAAGCGAAGAAAAAGGGAAGCGAGTGGCTGGCCGATCGCGTCTACTCCGGCGTGCCTGCCGGGATGTTCGGCCTCCAGCAGATCATCGAGGTCGGGCCGATGTCGGGATTGTCGAACGTTGTTTACTGGTTGGCAACCCACGGCTATCCGCAAGAGGAATCATTGGTCAAGGAAATTTTTCAACGCGCCAAGTCCACCAACCGTATCCTTACCGATGAGGAATTGCATTCGATTGCGCACCGTTGGCGAGATACTCAGTCCTCAGTGCTCAGTCCTCAGTCCTGAGAAAAGCCCGAGTGGCGAAATGGCAGACGCAGCAGACTCAAAATCTGCCGGGGCGCAAGCCTCGTGTCGGTTCGACTCCGACCTCGGGCACCATGCGAAGGCAGAAGTCAGAAGTCAGAAGACAGAAGTCAGAAGGCTGCTCACTTCTGCCTTCTGCTTTCTGCCCTCTGCCTTAGCTAAACCATGATCGCAACCCTCCTTCTTGCCGCCGCCGTGCAGCACTTCGTCATCGACGCCGAACACGTCTTGCGTCAGGAGGAAATTGCCGATCTGGCGCGACACGGCATCGAGGTGCAGCGCATCTTGCCGAATCACCGCTATCTGGTCCACGCCGCGAGCGCCGATTTGCTGGAAGGCGACGTGCGGATCGCGAAAGTGGATTCCTACACTTCCGGCAAAAAGATTGCGCGATCGGCTTATCACGCGGCGTCGCGTGGCAACGCCTTCACGACTGTTCGTCTGCTCTTTCACGACGAAGTGTCCTTTGACGACGCGCAGCGTGCTGTGAGCGCGGTGGGCGGCGTTGTCGGTCGACCGCTGACATACGACTTTGAGATCCCGCATGGGTTTGTGGCCAGGATTCCTTCGACCGCGCTCACGGAGATCGCCGATGACGATCGCGTCTTGGCGGTCTATGGGCCGCCGCTTCATGCAAAAAACGATAACGCTGTCGCGGCCTCGCTTTCCCACGTCACGCCGTTGTTCAGTGCGCCGTACAACCTGACGGGAGCGGGCGTCGTGCTGTCGCTGTTCGAGCTGGCGGCGGCCGACACGACGCATCCCGAATTTGGAGGACGATTCACTTCGCATGTCAGCGGTTCGACAACCGGCAGCGACTCAGGCCATCCGACTCACGTCGCCGGCACCATGATTGCCGCAGGCATCGATCCGAGGGCCAAGGGAATGGCGCCGCGGGCAACTGCGCACGAATTCTTTACGTCAGGCGACCCGGCCATTGACCTCGACCTCAAACAGAATGCGCTCTCGCCTCTCGGCGTGGTGGCCGATAACAACTCGTGGGGTTACTCGCTCGGATGGCAGCCGAATTCGTCGGGCAGTGGTCCCGCGGAGGTGTGGTGGGGCAGTGAGGACCTCTTCGGGGGCTACGATGCCGTTTATACGGGTGGGTTCGATTCAACCGCTCGAAAAACTCCGGTGATCTTCGTTCACTCGGCAGGCAACGATGGCACCGAAGGGATTTCGCCCGTTTCCGGGCCATGGTTCCCCCACGCACACGTCGACGACAACACCGGCGACGTCATCAAGGGCCAAATCTTTTGCTACTCACAGAACGGCAGCGGCACCGACTGTCCGTCGCCAGACTGTTCGGCGGGCGCGACGCACTGTGAGGTGATGCGTCATCCGACCTACGGCCCATTTGGAACGATCGGCGTGGTGGCCGCCGCAAAAAACGTGATCGCGGTCGGCGCAGTCGACAGCACCGGGGAGATCGCCTACTTCAGCTCCCGCGGTCCGGCGCGAGATGGTCGCGTCAAGCCCGACATCGTCGCGAAGGGCCTCAGTCAATATTCGACGGTGCCCGGCGGCTTCTATCGCACCTCGGATGGCACTTCGATGTCATCTCCTGTGATCACCGGGATGATGGCGCTCTTTGTCGAGCAGTGGCGCAAGACGTTCGGCGGGCAGAATCCGGATCCTGAAACTCTCAAAGTTCTCCTCATCGCCGGCGCCGACGACCTCGGCAATCCCGGTCCGGATTACACCTACGGCTTCGGCCTCGCGAACGCGCAGGCGTCGGTCGATCTGATTCGGGCCGATAACAACAGCGGCTTGCGGATTCGCAGCGGCGATATCTCGCAGAGCCAGCGGATCGAGACAACCATGGCTGTCAATTCGACGCAGAATGTTCGCGTGGTGGTCGGCTGGCTCGACCCCGATGTCTTTCCGGCCGGCAATGAAACGGGGGCAAAGGCCCTCGTCAACGATCTCGATGTCAAAGTCATCGATCCGAGTGGCAACACGATTTTTCCGTACGTGCTCGACTCAACCGATCCGAATGCACTCGCGACGCGCGGCCCCAACAGCATCGACAACGCGGAAGAAGTCGAGATCAAGAACGCGGCACCCGGGACATATCGCGTGGTGGTGATCGGAACGACCATCGCGACCGGTCCGACGCAGCATTATGTTCTCGTCGCCAACGCTGCACTCGGCCAGACCGCCGCTCTTTGCAGCGACAGTTTCGAACCGAACGACTCAGAAGCGACCGCATTCGGTCCGCTGGCGAGCGGACAGACGATTCGTCCGAAAACCTGTTCGACGAGTGACGTCGATTTCTTCCGCATCAACGCTTCGGCCGCCGGGCTGCTGTCGATTGCCATCACCACGACCGATACTCCGATCCGCGTGACGTTGTCGGGCAACGGAATCACCCCGGTGGTCGCGAGCGTCGCCGCGAGCTCGAGCGGCTCGGTGAGTACGCAGGTGACCTCGCCGGGGACGTACATCGTGAAGGTCGAACCGACTGGAACGATCGGTGCGAACGCCAGCTACACGCTGACGCCGACGTACAACTTCTCGATTCCGCCGAAAAAACATTCTGTGCGGCATTAGTGTGGCACCGGCACTCCTGCCGGTGCGGCACAGACAGGAGTGTCTGTGCCACAATCGAACCGACATGCCTTACAAAACCCTCCTCGTCGAGGAGAGTGACGGCGTTCTGCTGGTCACGCTGAACCGGCCCGAGGTTCACAATGCCTTCAACGACGAGCTGATCGCCGAGGCCATCGACCTTTTTCGCGGAGTCGGTCATCGCGATGTTCGGGCAGTCGTCCTGCGCGGCAGCGGCTCGAATTTCTGTGCCGGCGCCGATCTGAACTGGATGTCGGGGATGCTCAGTTACTCACGCGATGAGAATGTCCGCGATTCCTCCAACCTGGCGCGGATGTATGCCTGCATCAACGAATGCGACCTGCCCGTCATCGGCCGCATCCAGGGGGCCGCCATCGGCGGCGGTGTCGGCCTGGTCGCAGTGTGCGACATCGCGATCTGCACGCGGGATTCAAAATTTGGTCTGGCAGAAGTGAAGCTGGGAATTATGCCGGCGGTGATCTCGCCGTATGTGATCGCCAAAATCGGTCAAACACATGCGCGCGCGTTATTCCTGACCGGCGAACGCTTCGACGCCGAGCGGGCACTGCGCATCGGCCTTGTGCATCGAACGGTCGACGATACCGCGGCACTCGATGCCGCCGTTGGTGAAACGATCGCGCAGATCAAGACATCGGGACCGGAGGCCGTGCGCGAATGCAAGAAGCTGATTGCGCACGTCGCGGGCCACGATTTGATCGACGCCGTCCCCTACACCATCGAAGCGATCGCCACGCGGCGCGTCTCCGAAGAGGGGCAGGCGGGCATGAAGGCGTTTCTGAAAAAAGAGAAGCCTCCCTGGACGACGGAGTCCTGAGTGCTGAGTCCTGAGTCCTGAGTCCGGAGAAAGGACGGGCGGGACTCAGAACTCAGGACTCAGGACTGCCATGAAGCTGTTGGTTCCCAACCGTGGTGAAATTGCGGTGCGGATCGCGCGCGCCTGTCGCGAGCTGCGCATCGGGTCCGTGCTGGCATACGTCGAGGACGACGACATCCGCTACACGCGGCGCTTTTTCGACGAGGCGGTGCCCATCCCCGCCTACCTGGACGTCGCGGCAATCATCGATGCTGCGCGGAAGGCTGGCGCTGATGCTGTGCATCCCGGCTACGGATTTCTTTCCGAACGCGCCGAGCTGGCGGCTGCCTGTGAAGAAGCCGGGATCACATTCGTCGGTCCGAAGTCGTCATCGATTGCCGCGATGGGATCCAAATCGCATGCGCGACACCTCATGCAGCGCCTGGGCGTTCCGATCGTTCCGGGCTACGCCGGCGAAGATCAATCGAACGCCACTTTGGCGCACGAAGCGGAACGGGTCGGATTTCCGCTGCTGGTCAAAGCATCGTCGGGCGGGGGCGGGAAGGGCATGAAAATCGTCCGGGCTGCGGCGGAGCTGGAAGCGTCACTCGAGTCCGCGCGCCGCGAGGCGATGAAGGCCTTCGGCAGCGATCGTCTGCTTCTGGAGCGCTACATCGAGGAGCCGCGACACGTCGAATTTCAAATCTTCGGCGACGCGAAAGGAAATGTGATGCATCTCTTCGAGCGCGACTGCTCGATTCAGCGCCGCTATCAAAAAATCATCGAGGAGTCGCCCGCGCCGCATTACCCGGACAAATTGCGGCAGAAGATGGCCAAAGCAGCAGTGGCCGCGGCCGAGGGAGTGGAGTATCGCAATGCCGGAACCGTCGAGTTCATCGTGACGCCCGAGGGCGAGTTCTATTTCCTGGAGATGAACACGCGGCTGCAGGTCGAGCATCCGGTGACCGAGCAGGTGGTCGACGTCGATCTGGTCCGCGCGCAGATCGAAGTGGCTTCCGGATCGCCGCTTCCGTGGAAGCAGAAGGAGCTGCAGCAGCGGGGACATGCGATCGAAGTTCGCGTCTACGCCGAGGATCCGGACGATCGGTTTCTGCCGCAGAGCGGAACGATCGCGATGTACCAGGAGCCGAGCGGGCCGGGCGTGCGCGTCGATGCCGGCGTGACGGAGGGGAGCGAGATCAGCGTGAAATTCGATCCGATGCTGGCGAAGCTCATTTGCTTCGCGGAAACGCGCGACGATGCCATCGACCGGATGCACCGCGCCCTCGGCGAATACACCATCCTCGGCACGCGCACGAACATCGGCTTTCTTCGCCGCGTGATTGCGCATCCGGCTTTTCGTGACGGAAAAATTTCTACGCGATTCCTGACCGATCATGCCGAATCCCTTCGCGCAAACGTGCCGGAAGCCGTTGAGGCCATTGCCGCTGCTCTCGCATCGGCCCCTCGACAGACGACAACCGACAACCGACAACCGGCAACTGTGTGGGACACCCTCGGCAACTGGGGCCGAGTCTTGCACTAATCGCATCGATGGCCGACTCAACCGGCGACGGGCGCAAGGTACTGGTGGTCGAAGACGATCGCGGCATTCGCGATCTGCTCATCGCGCTGCTGCGGCGCGACGGCTACGTCGTCGACTCCGTCGCGGATGGCGAGGAAGCAATCCTGGCCATCGGCTCCAGCCAGTACGATGCCATCCTTCTCGATCTGATGCTGCCGCGCGCCGACGGATACGACGTGATCGATCATGTCGTGACCAAGGGCCCGCGGATCCCGATCGTCGTCGCGACGGCGTCCGTGAAGTCGATCAAGCGCGACCGAATCAATCCCCAGGTGGTCGTCTCGATCATTCGAAAGCCTTTCGACCTCAGCGACGTCCGCGAGGCGATGTTCAGCGCCACGCATCGCGTTTGAGGAGTTAAGCGCGGCCTAATGCCTCCGGGGCGCGCACGCGGCCGGTGATGCCGCACAAAATCAGCAACGTTGCGACGTACGGCACCGCCAGCAGAAGGTGGAAGGGCAATCCGATTCCGCTTGCCTGCAACGCATATTGCGCGGCGGCCGCAATTCCGAACAGCGCTGTGCCGAGAAGTGCGCCTTTGATTTTCCAGCGGCCGAAAATGACGATCGAAAGCGCGATGAATCCGCGGCCGGCGGTCATGTTCTCGGCGAATCCGCTCGACAGCACCAGCGCAAGATGCGCTCCCGCCACGCCAACCAGGACCGTTTCGATCGCCAGCGCCACCCAGCGATACATAGCGACCGATCTGCCCACGGCCTCCGGGTTTTCGCCGCAGGCACGAAGCCGGAGGCCGAACATCGTCCGCCACAGCAGGGCGGCCAACCCGATCGGCGCGACGATCCACGCCGCCGGGACGACCAAATCGTGCGCCAGCCGTGCGACCGGTCTCGCGAAAGCATCCTGCATCTCGCGATAGAGGGAGCCCGTGACGCCGAGCGCCAGCAGGTTGATGGCGGTGCCGGCGACGATCTGGTCGGCCCGCAAGATGATCGCGAAGACACCGAAGATCGCCGCCATCGCTGCCGCGCCGATGATCCCGCCCAGGAACGAGTGGGTGAGCGCGGCCGCCATCGCTGCGGCGAGCATCATGCCTTCGATACCGAGGTTGATGATGCCGCTGCGTTGGACGATGACTTCGCCCTCGACCGCCAGCAGCAGCGGCGTGGATGCAGCGATGGCGAGGAGGAGCGAATCAATCGCGTGCATGGAATGCTCCGAATGCAATCACGGTCAGGATCACGACGGCCTGGCCAAAAGTCGCGATGGTCGCGGAAATGTTCGCCGACCGCTGCAGCTCACCGGCGCCGGTGGTGAGCGCGCCGAAGAAGAACGCCGACAACACAGCCGCCAGAGGATGCAGTTGGGCGAGCAGAGCGACCGCGATTCCCGAATATCCGTAGCCGGCGGCGAAGCGCTCGAACAATCGATGGGTGACGCCGAGGAGCTCGATGCCGCCTGCCAGTCCGGCTATCGCGCCGGAGATGGCCATGGCGCGCGCGATTTGCGCGTTGACGTTCACGCCCGCCCATCGCGCCGCCCTTGGATTGAACCCGGTCGCGCGAAGGCGCAGGCCTTCCTCGGTTCGGTAGAGCATGACCCACGCCGCGATGGCGAGAATCACGGCGACAAGCAGACCGGCGTGAATGCCGTCGATGGCCGGAAGGACCGCCTTCGGCGGAACGACCTCGCTCTGCGGATATTGTCCGCGCGCTTCCTGCAGCGGCCCGTTGACGGCATAGCCCAGGAGATGAAACCCGATGAAGTTGAGGAGGATGGTCGTCAGCACTTCGGGAGCGCCGCGCCAGAATCGCAACAGCGATGCGATCGACGCCCAAATCGCGCCGGCGACGATCGATGCCAGAAGTGCTGCCATCAAACCGAAACGCGCCACCAGAAATGATGCCAGCGCGCCAACGATGAACTGCCCCTCCGCTCCGATGTTCCAGACGCCGGCGCGAAATGCGATCACGACGCTCAACCCGGTCAGCAGCAACGGAACGGTTTTGATGAGGGTGGCCTGAAGTGCGAATGGCGATCCGATCGAACCGACCAGCAGAATCCGAAGCAGCTCTCCCGGCGGATGACCGAAGGCCATGCCGCTGAGCGCCAGAATCGCGACAGCGCCGACGGCCGCTGCAGCGCCGATGAACAGGCGCCTCACTGAAGTCCTGCCATCAACCTTCCGGCGTTGGTGGCCGCATCGGCGGGTGAAAGTCGATCGCTCAGATTGCCGCGGTAGATCACGTGAATGGCATCGGCAAGCGCGAAAGCTTCATCGAGATCGGATGTGATCAGCACAATCGCGCCGCCGTCGTCGGCGCTGGCGCGCATCTGCGCGTGGACGAATTGCGTCGCTTCAATGTCGAGACCGCGGGTGGGCTCGGCGGCCACGATGATTTCCGGCCGCCGATCGAGCTCTCGAGCCAGGAGGACCTTCTGCTGATTACCTCCCGACAGCGATCCGGCGCGTTGTTGCGGGCTTTCCGTGCGAATGTCGAATCGCTCGATGAGCGTCCGCGCAGATGTCTTCGCCCCGAGCGCCAGATTATCGGCCACGCTCAGTTCCGCGATGATGCCGTCGCGCGCTCGGTCTTCCGGAATGTGCGCCGTGGTGCGACGCGGCAGCGTATCGCGAAGAGTCGTCGCGAGCTCGGTCTGCCCATTTCCAGCGACGCCGATGATCGCGACAATCTCGCCAGGAGAGACAGTGAGGTTTTGAAAGTGGAGCGCCGCCGACCTCGCCGGCGTCTTCCGCGGCGCCGCCGGGGTCGGCGGCGCTCCACGGACCCCCACCATCGCTGTCGCCAGATCGTCCGCCGACATGTTCTTGCCGTCCGCGACGATTCGACCGCGTCGCATGACGACAGTGCGCGTCGCGACCGCGAGGACTTCGGCAATCTTGTGGCTGATCAACAGCACCGAAGTTCCGTCGTGCGCCAGCCGCTCGATGGTCTGGAATAATTCGGATGTCTCCGCGGGCGTGAGCACCGAGGTCGGCTCATCGAGAATGAGGAGGCGCGGCTTCGGTGCGATCGCTTTCATCAATTCGACCTTCGCCTTTTCGCCCACGGAGAGATCGCGAATCAGTCGTTGCGGTCGATCGAATTGGACCTCGCGGCCTAACGCGAGCCGCAGGTTCTCCGCGATCGTGAACTCTGACACCAGCAGGAAATGCTGATGCACGAAGCCGACGCTTCCGTCGAGCGTCACCATTCCGCGGTTTGGCTCGAGCTCGCCGGCGATGATCCGCATCAGCGTCGTTTTGCCGGCGCCGTTTTCGCCGACAAGACCGACGATCTCGCCCGCTTCGACGGTAAGCGAGACGTCGTCGACCGCGATGGTGGCGCCGAAGGATTTGCTGACGTGCTCGAGCTTCACGCCGCCTCGGTGACGAGTCGGATGAAATTCGCGACCAGCAGCGGATCGTAGAAGGTCTCCGAGCGCTTCTTCAGAAGCTCGAACGAGGCCGCTCGCGACAATGGCTGCTGATACGGTCGAACGGTGGACATGGCGTCGTAGGTGTCGGCGATCGAGGTCATCCTGCTCGCGAGATTCGGCACGCGCGGAGAGCGCAGCACGGGGTAGTTCGGCTGCCCGTCGTAACGCAGATGATGTTCGAACGCGACCACCACCGACAGCGGCGAAGCATTCTCGACTTCGCCGAGGTACCAGGCGCCTTGCTGGGCGTGTCCTTTCATCGTTTCCCATTCAACGCCTTCGAGCTTGCCGGGTTTGTTCAGGACAGCGATGGGAACCGACAGCTTGCCGATGTCGTGGAGGAGCGCGGCCATACCGAATGCGTGCAGCATCGGACCCTGAATTCCGAACGAGCGGGCCTGGGCGAGCACCAGCAGCGAGACGTTCACGGAGTGGACGAAGGTGTACTCATCGTGCTCTTTCAATTTTGCCAGCGGAAGAATCGCACGCGTAGTGCGCGAGATGGAGTCGATGAAGTTCCAGACCAGATCCTCCATCTCACCCATGGGGAGTTTTCGCTCCACACGAAATTTGGCCCACGCTTCGCGAATATTCTCGAGTTGCTCCGGCGAGAGCTCGCGGCGAGCGACCTGCAGGTTCTCCTCCTCCAGCTCGACGTGCACACGACCGAGGATGATGTGGCGCGAGGAGGCCACAGGTTCGTTGGAGGCCAGCGCTCCGATGAGCTGGTGTGCCTCGTCCTGCTGCAGTCCGGCCGCCAGGGTCAGGCGCTCGATGCCGCGGCGCTTCAGCACTTCGATGAATTGCCGGACCGAAAGGCTGGTCTTGCGAATGACGTCCTGACCGAAAACCAGATCGTCACCGACGATGAGATAGGTGACCGAGTCGGATTTGGTCTGCTGGAGCAGACGATGGACGCCGGCCACGATCTGTTCGATGGTCTGGACGACGCGCGGATGATTGGCGGGATAAAGCGCGCGCATGTTGATGGCGGCGGCGATCTGCGTCGGGATGTGTTCCATGATCAGCCCTGCGAGATGCGCACGCAGATCTCGCGAATGTTGGGGTCGCGCGACTGCAATCCTTTCTCGACCAGTGGCGCGCGCGCATCTTTGGGATAGCCGGCCAGGGATTCCCACGCCGCATAGCGCTCTTCTTTCCACGGCCAGAAGAAAAATGCGTCGCCGAAGAAGTGCTGGAGGCCCGGCAGAGCCGAAGCGTCACCGAGCTCACCGAGTGCGCGGATGCTCTTCACACGCTGCGTGCGCCGTCCGCCGAAAACATCCTTCCCCTCCAGCACGCGCAACAGCGGCTGTACGCCCTCCTTGATTCCGTAGCTTCCGATGAGCGTGATGGCAGCCTCGGAGACTTTCGGATCGCGGTCGCGAATCACGTTCTCGAGCAATTGCGGCGGCACGTTGGTGTCGAGTGTGAAGAGACTCTTGATCGCTTCCATGCGGACCCGAATATCGCCGTGCTGCGCCAGCTTTCTGACTTCGGGCAGCGACGTGCGGTCGTTGACTGTTCGCAACAGGACCACCATGTTTCGCACCACGAACCAGCGCGAGTCGGTGACAAAGCCCGTGACTTCAGGGACGATCATCGGGCCCAGCGAGGCGATGAAGTCGAACAGCCGGCGCCTGCGCGAACGGTTGGTCTCTTCGGTCAGCGCAACCAGAAGGTTGCGTCGCGCGCCGCCTCCTACCGATTCGACGAGCCGTTGGATTGAACGCGTTTTTTCCGGCGGTGCGTTGTAAAGACTCTCGACCAGCGCGCGAATCATCTCCGGCGTTGCGAGACGTACGAAGGATTCCTGGATGTTGTGCCGAAGATCGTCGTTCGCGGTCGACGTCGCGATTTCCTGCAGTCGATGGACGAGCTCGAGGGCTTCCTCGAATTCGCCGGCGGTGAGATGCGAACGGAACAGGCCTTCCAGCCGCGTCAGAACCGTTTGAGGAGAGCGTGAGGCACCGAGACTCGCCACCAGCTCCACGATCGTTCGGCCGAGCTGCCGCGTGAGGGCATCGTTGGCCACCGTCTCCACGCGTTTTCCCAGGCGCTCAGTCGTTTGCGTCACGCCGGTGGGAGCGGTCGGAATGTGAATCGTCACCTGCGCGAGCAGAGCGGCGTGATCGGGTGGATTGAATCGATCGATGTCGTCCTCCCCGAAAATCTCCACCAGATCTTTGACGACGTTTTCCGACGGCAGCTCCGCCTGTGTCGATGCTTCGAGCACGCTGAGCGACTGCAGAAGATTCAGCGCGTGATCCGAGAGCTTCTGGATCGATGCCAGGTAGCGCAGCGCCTCCAGGACTTCGTCTTGCGGAAGGGCCGCCGCCAGCTCGCGCAATTGCGAGGCCGCCGATTCGTCGGTGGCCAGGACCTCGGCAATTTTTCGGATCACGGTCTTGCGCAGCGGGTTGGGCAGCGTGCCTAACAGCTCGATCGCTTGTTCGAGTGATTTTTCGCGGGCCGCACCTTTGGCTCTCAGAATGTGTTGCGCGACCGCCTCCGCCAGCCGATCGTGAATCGCCTCCGGAGTCTCGCCATGGACCGGCATCCGCACGCCGAAGGTCGCGTCGGGATCGAATGTCGGTTTGTTGCTGGTCGCAGAATCGACGTACTTCAGGATCATCCGCGAAACCTCTTCCGCAGATCGCTCCTGTTCTGCCGCCAGGAATTCTTCCGCCTCGGTCGACAGCTCGCGTCCCTCCATCATGGCGCGTAGCACTTCCTCCCAAAGAGAAGGCAGCTTTGTCTCGATGAGTGGCGCGGAGAGATCGTCCGTGACCTGAACCGAGGAGTAATCGACGGGCTGAAGAGTGATGTTGATCACGCCGGCGGCGGACAGCTCATCCCAGATCGGCCGTTTCTGGTCCACGGGAGTTCCGGCGGCGAGGATTCGAAGGAAAGCCTCGATGTCGCGCGCATCGGTCGCGTTTGTGAATCGAAGGACCGCGACGCCGCGCGCGTACAGCGCCTGCGCGAATTTCTGCGCTGAGGCCGAATCGATTTTGTCGGCACCGTACAGCAGGCCGTCGCTTTCGATGCCGAGGACCACATCGCCGGCCGGGCCGCGGAGATCATCGAGCCGGCGGTGCACCAGATCGAGCGAGCTGGAGAGGGCAGGGTGGCCGGGAGGGTAAGCCGCGAGATTTTTCCAGCCGAGCGCAAGCGCTCGGACCAGTTCTGCCACCTGCGTTGCCGCGGCAGTCGACGACACGGCTAGATTCTAGTGGAGCGCCGCCGACCTCGGCGGCGTTTGGCCCTGGCCCCGCCGAGGTCGGCGGGGCTCCACTCCATCAAAACCCGCGGGGTACCTGTAGCGCCCCGCTCAGAATCTCCTTCTCGACCCTGGCAACCTCGGAAACCGTTGCCGGCGATACCGTCGATTTCAGGCGGTCATTCCATACCATCGACACGATCCCTTCCTTCATGCCCAGGGCGTGAATGCCGGGCTGAAACCGGCGATCGCGAACGGCTTTTGCCACGTAGAGGAAGGCCGAGGGGACGTCGAGGACCGCAGAGGCCAGGACGACGTTTGGCGCGAGATCGTTCTGATTCCTGTTCGATCCGAAACAGCGCACATTCCGTTCGCTGCACGCCTGAAAAACCCCGCGGCCGGCCTCGTTGGCCTGATGGAAGATGAAGTCGCAACCGGCATTGATCAGCGAGAGCGTCGCGAGCCGTGCGGCACCGATGTCATCGAAATTGCCGGTGTAGATCTCGCGGACCTCGAACTTCGGATTGACCGACAGCGCACCAGCCTTGAACGCGATGAAGGTCGAGTCGATGGACGGCAGCTTGATTCCGCCGACCAGGCCGGCCTTCCCGCTTTTCGACTCCCGCGCCGCAATGATGCCGAGGAGATAGGTCGCCTGCTCCATCTGAAAGCGCATCGGCGAGACGTTCGGCGCCACGGAGCTTCCCGATGTGGTGATGAAGACCGTCCTGGGGTACTCCTTCCCCGCCTTCAGCGCGGCGTCCTGGAATTCGAAGCCATGCCCGAAGGCGAGGTTGAATCCCTTGGCCCCGTACGAGCGAAAGCCCTCCTCGAATTCCGCGGGCGTCCTGGTCTCCTGATGCGAAATCTCGGCGCCGAGCTCTTTCTGAATTCGCAAGAGGCCTTCGTACGCGATGGCGTTCCATCCGTGATCGTTGATGGATCCTGGTGTCAGAAGGCCGACTTTGAATTGCGGCGAGGGCGACCTGGCCGGTTGTTCGCACGCGAAGATCGCGAGACAGCACAGGATGGCGATCCGCCGCATTCGCTGCGAATTCTATGCATTTGTGATAAATCCCGCCCCGAAAGGCAGAAGTCAGAAGGCAGAAAGCAGAAGGAAGAACGCCGGCGGTTTAGCACGGGCTCACTTCTGCCTGCTGCCTTCTGCCTTTTGCCTTCAGGAAAGGCAGAAGTCAGAAGGCAGAAAGCAGAAGGAAGAACGCCGGCGGTTAGCACGGGCTCACTTCTGCCTGCTGCCTTCTGCTTTTTGCCTTCAGGAAAGGCAGAAGTCAGAAGGCAGAAAGCAGAAGGAAGAACGCCGGCGGTTTAGCACGGGCTCACTTCTGCCTGCTGCCTTCTGCTTTTTGCCTTCAGGTTGAGGAGACGGACGATGGATGAAGAGGTCGAGCGCAACGGAAACGGCTCCGAGGATGACGAGCAGTTCGAGCAGATGATCATCGAAAACAGCATCCTGCTGCACAGTCTGGCAGCGCTGCTCGTTCGCAAGGGCATTCTGAAACAGGAAGAGCTCGACGATGAGATGGACAAGCTGTACGAGGAGATGGAGAAATTTGACGAAGAGTAATGCGTTGGAGAGACGTATGAAAAGACTTCTAATTGCGGCGCTGCTGGTCGCGGCCGCCGCCACAACCGCGTTCGCACAACTTTCGATGGCGAAAGCGGACTGGGCCCGCGGTCCGGTGCAGTTCCTCATGACCAAGGAGGAGCAGACAGCGTGGAATGCGGTCAAGAGCGATGCGGAAGCCGATCAGTTCATCGCCCTTTTCTGGGCTAAACGCGATCCGACACCCGCGACGCCGCTCAATGAATTCCGCCAGGAATTCGACCGCCGCGTGCAGTATGCCGATCAGAATTTCGGCAACGGCCGGCAGCGCGGATCGCTGACCGATCGCGGAAAGGTGCTCGTCCTTTTCGGAGCTCCGACGCGCGCGGTGCGTACGCCCGGGCGTCCTGCAATACAGCCGCCGCCAGATGCCACGTCAACTGCGGTGGGAACCGAACCCGAAGAATCCGCAGGTGAAAAGCAAACGTGGATCTACGAAGGAGCGAGTGCTGAGAAGATCTTCGGGCAGCCCAAGGTCGAGATCCAATTCACCGATCGCCTGAACAATCGCGACCTGCGCCTGCAGCCGACGCGTTTCGATTTCGGAGCGACACAACAGCGCATCGTCACGGGGTATATCACGCAGCCGAATCTGACATCGGGTCCGACCTACCCGGCGCAGCCTGTTCCACAGCAGCAGCCCGCCGCTCCAGCAGCACCGGCAGCTCCAGCAGCGCCGGTCACGGATCTCAAGACGCCCGCATTCGACGCTGCAGTCGCCGACGCGAAAGCCGGCAAGGCCGCCGCGAAGGGGGCGGTGATCTCGTACGCGGAGTTCGTCGCCCCCACCGGCGACTACTACGTTCCCATCTCGCTGTATGTCCCGGCATCGGCGGGTCTGACGGCGGACGCCGCCGACACGCTCTTCGGAGTGGTCGAGGATGCGACGGGCAAGCGCGTGCTGGCCTTCGAAGATCCGGCAAAGCTGACAGCCTCGAAGACCGATTTCTTCGCGGACAAGTCGCTCAATCTTGTGTCGGGTAAGTACACGGCCGTAGTGGGACTGGCCAAGGCGGGCACGCCCGTCGTGGTCGCGAAGACGCCCATCGAGCTGAATTCGCTCACCAGGGAGTCGACCGGCACCTCACGGCTGATTCTTTCCGACAACGTTTACGAGCTGACGGACGCTGCGCCTGTGAAGACCGCATTTGCGTTTGGAAAACTGAAAATCGTTCCGAAGGCAACGATGCAGTTCACAAACAAAGACGAATTGAATTACTTCGTCGAGGTTCACAATCCGGGCCTCGACACAACCACCAATCTGCCCAAGCTGCAGATGAAGCTGGACCTGATTGACTCGAAGGGAAAGACCGTCGCGGGAGCGCCGCTGTCCGACGCGCAGGCGCTGCCTCTCTCCGGTGCGCCCGGTCCGGGACAATACGCCATCATCAACGGCATTCCGCTCAACCAGATGGCCAAACCACTGCCGGCAGGGGATTACACGCTGAAGATGAAGATCGTCGACACCGTCTCCAAGCAGTCGTACAACTTGGAGCAGAAGTTCAAGATCACAGCGTGACGCTACAATAGGGATCCATGCCGTTTGCCACCGTCGAAGAAGCCGCCGAGATCTACCGCCGCGGGCAGTTCGTCATCATCGTCGATGACGAGGACCGCGAGAATGAGGGGGATCTCTGCATTCCCGCGGACAAGATTACCCCGGAAGCGATCAACTTCATGGCCAAGAACGGCCGTGGCCTGATCTGCCTGGCGCTGACCGAAGAGCGATGTCATGAGCTCGACCTGCCATTGATGGTCGAGAACAACACCTCGCCTTACGGAACGGCGTTCACCGTATCGATCGAGGCCCGCGGCCGCGTCACGACCGGGATCTCGGCGTTCGATCGCTCCGAGACCGTTCGGGTGGCGATCGATCCGAAAACCCGGCCGCACGATCTGTTGCGCCCCGGCCACGTCTTCCCGTTGCGCGCCCGCAGAGGCGGAGTGCTCAAACGCGCCGGTCAGACTGAAGCGTCGATCGATCTCGCCTCGATCGCCGGGATGACGCCCTCCGCCGTGATCTGCGAAATCATGAACGATGACGGCACGATGGCGCGGCTGCCCGATCTCCGCGAATTCGCCACGCGCCACGGGCTGAAGATCATCACCGTCGCCGACATCATCAACTACCGCATGCAGCACGAGAAACATGTGCGCTGCCTGGCGTCACCGACGCTGCCGACTCCGTATGGCCAGTTCCGCGTGCACGCGTACAAGAGCGACATCACCGGCGAGGAGCACGTCGCCCTGGTGATGGGCGAAATCTCGGAAGGGGAGGGAGTGCTGGTGCGCGTGCACTCGTCATGTCTCACCGGCGATGTTTTTCATTCGAACCGCTGCGACTGTGGCGATCAACTCGAGCGCGCGCTGGAACTGATCGCGAACGAGAAAAAGGGCGTCGTACTCTATCTGCTGCAAGAGGGCAGAGGCATCGGACTGCTCAACAAGCTGAAGGCCTACGAGCTGCAGGAGCAGGGACACGACACCATCGAAGCGAACGCCAAGCTCGGATTCGCGCCCGACATCCGCGACTACGGCACCGGCTCCCAGATCCTCCGCGACCTCGGCGTCCGCAAAATCCGGCTGATGACGAACAATCCCGCCAAATACGTCGCTATCGAAGGCTTTGGCCTGGAGATCGTCGAGCGCGTGCCGCTGGAGATCGCGCCCCACAAAGGGACGCAGAAGTATCTCGAAGCCAAGAAGAAAAAGCTGGGCCACATTTTGGAACTCGTTTAGGTCTCGCAGTAGCGAGGTTGCGCGGTCTCGCGGCCGCGAGACTTCGAAACCGCGAGACCTCGCGACCGCATGGCACACACCGGCCCCACCCTCGAAGGCCAAGGCGACACCGACTACGAACGTTACGTTCGCGTGCCGGAGTTGCTTGCGCTCCAGAAAAAAACCAGCGAGCTGGCGCATCCGGAGGAAAGGCTGTTTCAGACGACGCATCAGGCGGCGGAGCTGTGGCTGCATCAGGTCGACTACGAAATCGATCGGGCAGCGGAGATGATGCGCGACCATCAGCCGCACATCGCCGCCGACCTCCTCAATCGCTGTCGTCTGATCCTCGATCTTCTTCGCGAGCAGATCATCATCCTGGAGACGATGACGCCGGCCGACTATCACGTCATCCGGCTGGCATCACTCGGTCGCGGAAGCGGGCAGGAATCGCCGGGGTTCAACAAGTTGCTGGATGCCGGCAAACGGCTCTGGCCCGGCTTTCAGAGTCTGTTGAAGCGTCATTCGGTGACGTTGATCGAGCTGGAGCGTTCGCCCCGGGATCGCTACGAGCTCTTCCGGCTGGCGCAGACGATGATGGATTACGACGAGGCGTTCATGAAGTGGCGCTTTACGCATATGCGCCTCGCCTTTCGCATCATCGGATCGAAGGTCCTGTCGCTCAAGGGCGTGCCGGCATCGCAATTGGAGTCGGGAACGCGCGAGCCGCTCTTCCCCGAGCTGTGGGAAGCGATCAGCGCGCTGACCGACGAACATAAGCCGACATATTGATCGGGATGGTTTCCGCGGCGCCGGGGAGTGTGTCGAACTGTCGAAAAGTCTGTGGAAAACGGACTCGATTTGGACGACAAAACTTTCGGTATCAGGCCTTAGGGTTGCTTGACGGTGCAAAACTCGATCGGTATATTCGCTGGCCATTTGTCTGGAAAGGGCCGGCTCAAGCCCCCTGAGGCGCACTGCGCACGCTCTGCGACGATCACAACTGGAGAGTTAGATAAATACATGAAACGGATGTTGTGCCTCATCGGGGCACTGAGTTTTTCCATTAGCCTGCTGGGCTGCGGCAAGATCAAGGCACGCAGTGAGATCAAGCAGGCAAACCTGGCTTATGAGCACGAAGATTACGCCGGGGCGCTGGCCCACTACAGGCGAGCGCGCCAGATCGATGGGAGCTTTCCCGACCTCGACCGGCTGATCGGCTATTCCGAGATCGGGCTCTACATTCCGGACAATAAGACGCCCAAGAACGAGGCCCACGCCGACGCCGCCATCGCCGAGCTTTCGAAATACCTGAGGAAACGGCCCAATGATCGCATTGCCAGAGATGCCTTGATCAGCATGTACCTGACCGCGAATCGCACCTCGCAGGCGATTGATTATTTCCGGAACTATCTGACCGGGCATCCCGGCGACATTGAAGCCGTGAAATCCATCGCCACCCTTTACTCCAAGCAGGGCGATTTCAACGAATCGCTCAATTGGTACCAGAAGATCACCCTCCTCGATTCCAAGAACCCGGAAGCGTTCTATGTTTACGGGGTGGTCTGTTACGAAAAAGTGGCGAAGAATCCGCCGGCTGATGTAAATGAGAAGATGGCCATTCTCGAAAAGGGGAAAAACGCATTGATGCACGCCGTTGACCTGAAGCCCGATTACGCGGAAGCGATGGCCTACGTCAATCTGTTGTGGCGTCAGCAGGCGTTGATCGATGCGACATCCGACCCTGTCAAAGCGCAGGACGATGTCAAGAAAGCCGACGAGTACCGCAGTCGCGCCATGGCAATCATCGCCCAACGCAAAGCCAGCAAAAAGTGAAGAGTTAGACCATGTTTGAATCGACCGTCATCGAATCGAAAAAGAGAAAAGTAGGCTTCCAGCGGCTGATCACGCTGCCGGTTTCGATCGGCCTCCATGCCGTCATCATCCTGGCCGTCGCGATCGGGGCGATCTGGAGCGTCTCATTTCCGACGAATTCGCCCGCGCAGATCGCGCAGTACGCGTTGGCCGCCGCCCCCCCGCCGCCCCCGCCACCTCCTCCGCCGCCACCCAAAGCTGCGCCACAGCCGGTGGTGCAGCATGTCGAGGTTCCCAGGAACATCCAGGAGATGGCCCCGACCGTGGTTCCGGAAAAGGTGCAGCCGGTGGCGGCTGCGCCGTCGACCTCGACTGCCGAAGGCGTAGAAGGCGGTGTCGAAGGCGGCATGCCGGGGGGCGTGGTGGGTGGAGTGGTGGGAGGCATACCCACGGAAGCGAAACCCGAAGCGCCGCTGCGCGTCGGCGGCGATGTCAAAGCGCCCATCGTGATCAATCGTGTCGAGCCCGTTTATCCGGAGGTCGCCCGCAAGGCGCGCATCTCCGGCATCGTGATCGTGGAATGCATCATCGACAAGGGCGGGAACGTGACCAATGTGCAGGTCCTCAAGCCGCTGCCGTTCGGTCTCGATCAGGCCGCCGTCGACGCCGTCAAACGCTGGAAGTTCAAGCCGGGAACCCTGAACGGTCAGCCGGTCGATGTCATCTTTAACCTGACTGTCAACTTCAAACTGAATTAAAGGCATCTCCGGCTGCGGCCGGACATTTTTGGAGGGAACTGAAATATGGATACCAGTCTTCCGGCCCTGTGGGCATCGATGACGTGGGGTGCCAAGGCCGTCGTCTTCATCATGTTGTTCATGTCGATCTTCTCGATCTGGGTGATGGTCGAACGCTACATCACGTTCCAAAAGGCCAAGAACCAATCGCTCAAGCTTCTAGGCGCCCTTTCAAACGTCTTGACGCGCGGCGACTACCAGCAGGCGATCGACATCACGAAGAAGTACAAAGAGAGCCACCTGGCCAAGGTCATCTCCGCCGGCCTGCTCGAATTCGAGGCCGCTCGACGCGATAAGCGCAACATCGATCCGGAAGTGCCGCTCGAAGCCGCACGCCAGGGCATGGACCGGACCGCGATGATCACCGTGGCCGAGCTCAAAGAAAACCTCGGCGTTCTGGCAACGATCGGCGCGACTGCACCGTTCGTCGGCCTGTTCGGAACGGTCATCGGAATCATGCACGCGTTTCAGAAGATGGCCACCTCGGGCGGCGGTATCGCGTCGGTGTCGGCAGGTATCGCAGAAGCTCTCGTCACCACCGCGATCGGACTCGGCGTCGCAATCCCGGCGGTGTGGGCTTACAACTACTTCCAGAACCGCATCGATCGCTTCACGGTCGAGATGTCGAATTCCGGCTCCGAAATGGCGATTTATTTTCTGAAGGAAGGCAATGCTCAGTCAAAGTCATCGGTGGCATAGCTCGGTCGGAAAACTGACCAAGACGACGCTCAACGCGGACATCAACGTCACTCCGCTGGTCGATGTGTGCCTCGTGCTCCTGATCATCTTCATGGTCGTCACGCCCATGCTGCAGAAGGGCGTCCCGGTCAATCTGCCGGTGACCGAGGATCCGCAGAAGACGCCCGATACCGAGAAGCAGCTCCAGATCTCGCTCAAGAGCGACGGTACGGTTTACCTCGGCTCGACGGTCGTTCGAAAAGAGCAGGTGCAATCGGAGCTGGAACAGATTCACCAGCGCACGCCCGATCGCGAGATCGCGGTCAAAGGCGATCGGGCGGTGAAATACGGCGCGGTCCTCGACGTGATGAAGGCCTGCCGCGAAGTCGGATTCAACAACGTGGGTCTGATCGCACAGCCGAAGAGGACCCCGAATCAAGGAACTTAGCAATGCAAGTCGGTGGCGGCGGTTCACTACGCTCGGACATCAACGTCACGCCTCTGGTCGACGTCGTCCTCGTGCTTCTCATCATCTTCATGGTCATTACGCCGGTCGTGCAGATGGGATATCTGGTCAAGGTGCCGCCCAAGGCGCCCGCGAATCTGCCTCCCTCCGCGATTCAAGACCAGATCGTTTTGCGCCTCCTGCCTGAAGGGCGCATCTTCATCAACAAGGACGAGGTACCCGCCGACCTGTTCCCGCAGAAGATCCGCGAAGTTCTCCACGGTAACCCCAGCAAGATGATCTTTTTCCAGGGTTCGCCCGAGAACGACTACGAGACCACCATGAGGTTCCTCGACACGGCGCGCAGCAATGGAGCGCAGAACATAGGCATCATTGTGGAGGCGGCGCAGTAGGGGCGGCCAGCGGCCGTCTGCGTCTGATCCATCGGTCTAACGACCACCGCCCCCCGCCCAGGAGCACCAGAGCCAACATTGCCGCCAGGACACTGAGCGGCAGCTCAATGCTGCGAATTGCCGCAAACACCTTATTCTTGCCGGCAGAGTCCGGATCGCGCAGCGCATCGGGAAGTTGAACGACAAACGCGGCGACGAACATGGTCGCGGCCAGCAAAGCCGCGGCGATGCGGGTGAGCAGGCCGGCGATCAGAAGAAGGCCGCCGACAAGCTCACTGTAAGCGGCGACGTAGCCGAGAACCGTGGGGATGCCGTAGGAGGGGAGGCTTTGAGCGAAGGTCGCGACACCGCCCGAGCCGAAAACCTTGCTCCAGCCGTGCGGAATGAAAACCAGGCCGCACGCGAAGCGCAAGATGAGGGTCGCCGTGTCGCTGCGCCAACCGTTCATTTTTTAGAGCTGCTCGGTCCGATCACGCTGTTCGTTTCTGTCTATCTTGCCACATTCCTCGCGATCGGCTACGCCATGATCGCGGTCGATCTTCGTTATCAGCAGTGGGCCGCGCTGCTGGCCGCGATGTGCGCCACGGCATTCACGGTTCGGATCATCGAGCGAGGCCGCTGGCGGCTCGGTCTCTTCGTTCCGCCGCAAATCGCCGCCATCGATTTCGTGCGCGGCGCTCTTTTGGCGACATTGCTGATTCTTTTCGCGGACGCGGCCTTGCTGTTCAACACAAATCTACGCCACGCGCGGGGCGCTGGATTTCCCTGGCTGGAGCTGATGGCGGTCTTCGCGCCGGCGGCCGTTCACGAGGAGCTCGTCTTTCGCGGATATCTGTTTCAAAAAATGCGAATGTGGAATCGCTTCGCAGCGATGGGCGTGACCTCGATCGTCTTCGCGGTCCTGCATGGGACCAACCGCGGCATCACCATCGTCGCCGTCGTCAATCTCGTCATCGCAGGAATTCTTCTCGCGCTGGCCTACGAGCGTTTCGAGCGCCTGTGGTTTCCGATCGGAATTCACCTGGCCTGGAATCTTCTCTCCGGCCCGATCCTCGGCTACCACGTCAGCGGCTATGTCGCGAACTCGACAGTTCTTCGGGTGGTGGGGTCGGGCCCTCTGCTCGTGACTGGCGGCGCCTTCGGAATCGAGGGGAGCCTCTGGATGACTGCGGCAGAGCTGGGGGGCATTTTTTTGTTGCGGCGGACATTAAAGAGGGACGCATGAAGAAAGAAATCGTCATCGTCAACGGAGCTCGGACGCCCATGGCCGAGTACAACGGCCACTTCTCCGACATCTCCGCGATTGACCTCGGCGTGATCGCCGCCAAGGAAGCGCTGGCGAGGAGCGGATTCGCTCCCCAAGAAATCGATCACGTCATCGTCGGCAATGCGCTGCAGACTTCGGGCGACGCCATCTACGGCGCGCGTCACGTCGGTCTCAAGGCGGGCGTGCCGAAGGAAGTCCCGGCGCTGACGATCAATCGCCTGTGCGGCTCGGGCATTCAATCGATCATCAACGGCGCGGAGCAGATCGAGTTGGGGGAGGCCACCACCATTCTCGCCGGCGGCATGGAGAACATGAGTCAGGCGCCGCACGTCATTCGAGGCGCGCGAAAAGGTCTTCGCCTCGGTCAGGGCGCACTGGAAGACTCGCTCATGGTCGCTCTGCTCGATTCGTACTCCGGCCTGTACATGGCGCAGACCTCCGACAACCTCGCGCGCAAGTACAACATCTCGCGCGAACAGCAGGATCAGTTCGCCCTGCGCAGCCAGCAGAAAGCGACGGCCGCTCGCAGCGCGTGCCGGTTGAGCGAGGAGATCGTGGCGGTCACCGCCGGAAAAAATCAGGTCAAAGAAGACGATCACCTGCGTCCTGAGACAACCATGGAAGGACTCGGTAAGCTGAAGCCGGCATTCGCGAAGGATGGATTCGTGACCGCCGGCAACGCCAGCGGCATCGTCGACGGCGCCGCCATGGTGACGGTGACAACCGCCGAAAACGCGAAAGGAAAGAAGCCGCTGGGCAGGATCGTGTCGTGGGGCGTGGTGGGCTGCGATCCCGACATCATGGGCATCGGACCCGTTCCGGCGACGAAGATCGCGCTGAAGAAAGCGGGACTCGAGCTCGACGACATCGATCTCATCGAGATCAACGAGGCCTTCGCGGGTCAGATCCTGGCCGTGATCAAGGAGCTCGGCCTCGACACCGAAAAACTCAACGTCAATGGCGGCGCGATCGCGCTCGGCCATCCGCTGGCGGCGTCCGGAACGCGTCTCGTTCTGACGCTCCTGCACGAATTGCGGCGGCGTCAGAAGCGATACGGGCTGGCGTCGGCGTGCATTGGCGGCGGGCAGGGCATCGCCATGATCGTGGAGCGCGCGGCGTGAAAAAATACTGGATCATCCTGTTGATGATTTCGGCGCCGGCGTTCGCGGCTACTGAAAAGAAGATCGACCCGAAGCCGGTCGTCCGCGAAAAGTCGAAGGTAACTCTCGATGTCAAAGACGAAGATGTTCGCGACATTCTGAAGTCGATGCAGAAGCAGTGCGGCATCAAGAATCTCGCCATCGATCCGCAGGTGCAGGGGAAGGCCACGTTTTATCTCCGCGACGTTCCGTGCGCCGCGGCCTTCGATCTCGTGCAACGAGTGTTCGGTCTCCGAATTGTGACCTATTCGTCTTCGCTCAAGGCAGTCGAGAAGAGACCATAAGGTAGACTGTCGCCCAACTCATGATCTCACGCAGGGGGCTGAAGATCGCGACGCTGGTCGTCCTGGTTGGCGGTGTCGCGGCACTCTATTTTTCTCCGCTCCACAATTACTTCACGCGCGAAAATATCCTTCACGCGGTCGAACAGATGCGGGGCCTGTGGTACGGGCCGTTCGTGCTGATCATCGCGTATGGCGTGGGCTGCATTTTCGCGATCCCGGCCAGCGTGTTCATTCTGGCCGCCGGTGCCATCTGGGGCTGGAAGCTCGGCACGGTCTACGCGATGTGCGGAGCGATGTTGGGCTCCAGTGCGTCCTATTTCGCGGGCCAGTTCCTCGGCGAAGGCGTTCTCGATCGCTTCGGCAAGATGGGAGAAGCCGTCTCGCGGCAGGTGAGTCGCAACGGCTTCGTTTCGCTTCTCATCGCCCGGCTGATTCCCGGTCCCCCCTTCGCGGTCTGGAACTACGCCGCCGGCATCGCCCGAATGAATTTCGGCGAATACTTTCTGGCCACACTCCTGGGCACGCTGCCGGCGCATCTGGTCTTCGCGTACTGCGCCGATGCGCTCTTCAACGGAACGATGACCCAGGGCGATGCCGTCAAAAGATTGGCGATCGTGGCCGGCCTTCTGATCTCGATGATCGCCGTGACCGGACTTCTCAAACGCCGTTTCGCGAAGAAGGGTCTTACCGTGTCGGGGCAGCGGCTAGAGACTCCGCAATCCTCGCCTGCAGATCGTTGATGTCGAACGGCTTCCGCAGGATGGCGAAGACGCGTCCGTCGGCGAGATTCTTCAGGTCTTTCTCAGCCATGGCGGTCACCACGATCACCGAGCGCTTCGCCATTCCCGGTTTCGCCCGATGCATCCAGGCCAGGACTTCGAATCCGCTCGCCGTCGGCATCATCAGATCGAGCAGGACGACATCGAAATCGCCTTCGCGCAAGGCGTCAATCGTCTCGCGGCCGTCGGCTGCGAATTCGATGGCGTGACCCGACCGGCGCAGAACTGCGCCGATCAGCGCGCGAACATCTGCGTCGTCCTCGGCGACCAACACGCGTGCCATGGAAGCGAACCTCTTTCTCTCGCGGGAAACTGTATCATGAATATGCACAGGTAATTGTGCATCCCCGCTGTGCTACACTCAGCGATCCGGCATGATTGAGATCCAGATCGTTCCGAGCGACATCCGTCGCAATGTCCGATACGTCTTCTTCGACCGAAGGCGCGTCCTGATGGCGATCTGCTTCCTGACGGTCGTGCTGGCCGCGATCCTCGGATCGATGGCCGCCGCCCCCACCGTCATCCGCAAGGTCTATAAGGACAACTACGTCAAGTCGATGCAGGTGGAAAGCGACATCCAGCGGGAGCGCCTGCGCGAGGCCATCGTGCAGATGACGTCGCTCGAGCGCAGCCTGGAAGATCATCAGGTCCGCGTCGAGAAGCTCATCACCATCTACGGCCTGGAACACAACCTCGGCCAGGGCGGCTTCTCCTTCCCGCTCAAGAGCAAGGATTCCAGCGATCTCCAACTGACCGATGCGCAACATCGCGAAGAGGCGTTGCGCCACTCCATGACGCGGCTGCAGCAGCAGCTCGACCTCCTGTCACAGTACGAAGCGGCCAATGCGGCCATGGTCCGGCACACGCCCTCGATCCTCCCCGTTCCAGCCGACCAGTTCGTGCTGACTTCACCCTTCGGCATGCGCATTTCTCCCTTCACGCGGGCGGCCGATTTTCACAAGGGACTCGATCTTTCGGCGCCGTCCGGAACACCGATCTATGCCACCGCCGACGGAATCATCAGCTTCGCCGGCCAATATCCGCTGCGCCTGAGCGCGAATTGGTGGCGCTTCGGCAACGTGGTCGTGATCAATCATTCCGGCCATTTCGTCACAATCTACGGGCACTGCGACACGCTCAAAGTCCGACGCGCTCAGGAAGTGAAGCAGGGACAGATGATCGCGACGGTCGGCAACTCCGGCTGGAGCACGAACTCGCATCTGCACTACGAAGTGCGCAGCGATCTCGAGCAGCCGGGAACTTACGTGGCCATCGATCCGCGGATTTACATCCTCAACTACCAATGGACGAATGAGGCGAACCTGCTGATGCGATCGCGCACCAGCAAGGAGTACCAGGATTTCGATCCGCTGCCGCCATCATTCACCGGCAAAGGCGAAGTAGTGCGAGTGAGGACAAGGGGGAGAGGGCGAAGGAGGGCGTGATGACTTCAGCCGCCGATCAGTCAAATTTTCCAACCATGATCATTCCACGCGGAACGGAAATCCGCGTGAACCAGCACGGACAGCTTTCCATCAAGACTCCCGGCAACCTGGTCATACAGAATTCGGGACTCTACTCCGAGCTCGAATCGACCAACGGATCGATTCGCATCGAAGAGAACGTGACGGTCGAGGCGGTCAGCATCCGGGCCGCCCAGGCCTGCTTCATTCAGGGCACCGTCACGGCCTGGAAAGTGCGCGCCCGGCGCATCACGCTGGAGGACAAAGCGCGCGCCTTCATCATGCTGCAGGAATCCGAATCGCTCGAGCTCTCCAAGACCAGCCGCCTGGTCGGCAACTTCGCGAACGAGAAAGAGCTCTTCCTGATGATGGGGAAGTTCACGGCGCAGCTCAAAGAGCTTCCCGGCACGGTCGACATGGCGTCGCCGACCCCGCTGGCCGAGGGCGTCCGCACCCCAATTCAAGCGCCGCCACCGCCGCGCGATGAGGGCGCCGAGCATCTGCGCAGCGCGCAGGCGATTCTCGAGCGTGAAATGAGTCGCACCGATCTCGCTCCCGGCGAAGCCGAAGCGTTGCGTGAAGTGTTGTACGCGTTGCGCGAACGCAATCTGCCGAGGATCGCCAACGTCTATCGCGACGCCTTCGCCGAGGTCAAGACGCCCTCAGAGCCGCTCCGCCAGGCGCTCGATCACCTCGACCGCTACTTCCGGCGATAGACCCGGAGATTTCTCTATGATCTCTGTGCCTCTGTGGTGAGATCCCAGGCATAGAATCGCGGCCGCATGTTGCCGCTGTCGGATCACAATCCGATCCGCACCACTCCGGTGGTCAACTATGTGCTGATCGCCGCGAATGTGCTGGTGTTCCTTTGGGAACTGTCGCTCGGCCCTGCCAACATCGAGCACGAGCTCGTTCTGGTCTCGTTTGTGCCGGCCCGTTTCTGGGTCGCGCCGTTTTATCCGCCCAACATGCTCCGCATCCTGATCTCGATGTTCCTCCACGCCGGATGGCTGCACCTGGGCGGAAACATGCTCTATCTATGGATCTTCGGCGACAACATCGAGGATCGCCTTGGCCACTTCAAGTACGTGATCTTCTATGTGCTTTGCGGAACGATCGCGACGTTGACGCACGCAGTGATGAATCCGGCCTCACGGATTCCGTCGCTCGGCGCATCCGGCGCGATCGCCGGCGTCCTGCGCGCGTACATCCTGCTGTTTCCGAAGGCGCAGGTGACGACACTGATCCCGATCTTCGTGTTCGTCACCATTCGCGAGATCCCCGCAATCCTGGTTCTCGGATTGTGGTTTGTGTTGCAGCTCTTCGTCGGTGTCGCGTCGGTCGGCGTCCCTGAAGCGCAAAACAGCGGCGGCGTCGCTTACTTCGCGCACATTGGCGGCTTCGTCGCGGGGATGCTGCTGGTGGTACTGATGGGCGGCTACCGCCAGAAGCGGCTGCCGCCCACCACGTTTGACGAGCGTTGGAGGTAGCTACGGTTTAAAAACTTCGTTATTGGGAACGGAATTGCCGAATCCCGGCTTTGCTCCGCCAAGGATGTAGATCCGACCACCGTGGCTCGCGGCTCCAGTTTCCGCTCTCCCCACCGGCATCGGAGTCTCCGTCGTCCAATTGTCATGGGCCACGTGATACGCCTGATTGGTTTGTACTCCGGGAACGACGCCGTTCCATCCGCCGATGGCATAGACGGCGTCGCCTTTGGTTCCCACCGCGTAGAACGCTGCGCGTGGCCCTGGCATGTCGGTGGGCGCCGTGCTCCAGGTATCGGTCACGGGATCGTAGACGTCGACGTCGGCGACGAAACTAAAGGCGTTTCGGCAGCCGCCGAATACAAAGATTTTTCCGCCCATCGTGGCCGCGGCGCGATCGGAAAGGGCAAAAGGCATCGAAGCGACAGTTGTCCAGACGTTGGTATCGATGTCGTAACGCTCGACCGACGAAAGCGCGCCGCCGCTGCACGGGCCTCCAGGGTTCGTGCGACCTCCGAAGGCATAGATTGCGTTGCCAGCGACGGCCAACGCCAGACCGGTGCGAGCCTGATTCATCGGAGCGAGAACCGTCCAGAGGTCCGAGGCTGGATCGTAGGACCAGAGGTCCTTGCGCGAAGTGAGCAATCGGCCGCCGGCGGTATAAAACAGACCGCCATGCGAAACGCCGGCTCCCTCCGAACTGGTGCCGGGCGCGTCGGCGCCAAAGGACCAGCTGTCGCTGGCGATGTCGTAAATCCGGGTTGTCTTCGTATCTCCTCCATCGAAACCGAGAGCGGCAATGATCCGATCGCCGACGACGGCGACGCTCATTCCTTCCACGCCGATAAAGCGGTGGGGGACCGGGGCCAGCTCAGTCCAGGTGCCGGGTTTGCTGTCTGCGAGCGCCGGCATTGCCAGAATCAGAATGAGGAGGGGGAAGGCGAAGCGAGAGAGGTTTTTCGTCGAGAGATTCGTCATGAGGTCCTCCTTTCAAAGACACCGGACATCATAATGTCGATAAGGCATTCAGGGGGTGAGGAAAGTCAGCGACGGTCCCTGATCGCGCTGCCGGTTCCGAGCTCGAATCCGGCGTGCATCGTCAATCGCGGAAACAACTGGACGTACCAATGGGCGGACGGCTGCTGCGGAAAATTGATGAACATCCAGTTGAATGAGTCGGATTTTGTCAACAGAGCGCAAGCCGCGCGTTGCAGAATCGAGGCGAGCTCGAGTGGCTCTCGCATCTCGTTGGTGTGACGGACCGGAACGATCCACTGCTCGTGCGCCATCATCGATCCGCGAGGGGCAATCCATAGGTAATTTTGCGTAGTATCGATCTTCTCATCTCGAAGTTCGCATAGCGGGCATCGTGACATGAACGCCTCGGCCTCTTTGGCAATCCGCGCCGGGATGAAGGGAACACCGAGGATTTGGGAGTGCGGGTGGGGGATGGTGGCACCGGCGAGCAGGCCGTGATTCTTGAAGACGCAGACGTATTTCGACGATCGCGCCAGATTCTGATAGCGATCGATATACGCGTCGACGACGCGTGACGCGACGTCGGGCGCGAGTTGGTCGAAGCTCCTGGCGTGATCGGAGCCTTCGACGATCAGCTCGTGATGTTCAGTGGCGGGATATTTGTTTGGGAAGATGCGGATTTGCCAGGGATGGCCGTCGCGCCAGATTTCGGGCGGCGTATCGGATTCATTCCCCGGGCAGAACGGACAGCGATCTTCGGCTTCACGAAATGCGTTCGGCCGCGCGGCGCGGCCCGGCGCGACGATCACGGCATCGCCGGTGATCGGATTGCGCTCGATCACGATGAGCGGTCCATCCGTCGTGCCAGGGCGATCCGCTGAAGAATGCCGAGGAGCGCGAAGGCCAGCAGCAGAATCGACAACCACTCGGCAATGGTCGCGCCGCCCAACACAAGTGCGGCCCATCCGTTGACGAAGAGGATGAACGACAGAATGGGAAAAACGACGAGCGTCAGGACGAATTCACCCCGGCCGAGGGCCTCGTAATTGCGTTCGCGAAACGACGCTTCGATCTGCGTCCCGATGTAGCCGTTGAGCATGACCACGATCACCACTGCCACCACCATGACTTCGCGAACGCGATTGCCGATCATCCAGCAGGCGGCCAGAAGTGTGTCGGAAATTCGATCGCAGACATGATCGAGGAAATCGCCGAAGCGCGTTTCTTTGTGCTGCAGTCGCGCCACGATGCCGTCGAGCGCATCCGCGAATCCGGCCACGGTGATGCAGGCGACCGCGATCAGAAAATTCGGCGGCCAGCGCGCGCCCAGAGCGAGCAGGATCGCGGCCGCAACATTGATGAGGAGAGCAAGGATGGTGATGGCATTTGGCGAGAGCGGGGAACGAGTCGCGATCGGCGTGAACCAACGGTTAAGTCGCTCGCGCCACGGATGCATGCGCTCCGATTGTATTGGAAGGTCAGTAGATGATCACCGTATCGCCGACATTCGCCATGGCGTAGAGCGTCGCGATGTCCTGGTCACCGAGTCGCACGCAGCCATGCGAAACGGACTGTCCCAGCTTATCGGGTTGGTCGGTGCCGTGAATCCCGTACCCGTCGCCCAACTCCAATCGATAGCGGCCGAGGATTCCCTTGAAGTGACGCTGCTTGGTGTTGGTGGGGGGAACGACGATCGCGTCTCCGGCGGTGATGATTTTTCCTTCCGGTAGTTCGCGCTCGATGTTGCCGTCAGCCTCGACGACTGTGTTCCCCTTCACCTTCAAAACAGGTCCGCTTTTTCCGCCGCCGAACCACGACCAGATGCCTTCGCTTCGACCGCTGGACGGATCGCCGGAGCGAGCGTCGATCGGTTGGCCCGGTTCGAGATGCACGACTCGCATCCCGTTCTTCCGCGCCTCTTCGATGTAGTGCCAGTCAGGAGGGACCCATTCGGGGTTTTCCTCCTTGGCGACGATACGAAGCTTGCCGATGGGCGTGTCGAACACCCAGGTGTGGCCGTCGATGGCGAGCGTGCTCCCTTTTCCGGTGGAGCACACCGCCTGGAAAACCATCTGCCCGTCTCGCCTGACATAGAGTTTGTTCTCGGTCGTCGACACGATGATCGTCTGTCCGGTGTCGGGGACGTCATCGGTCTGCTTTTCGGCGTTCTGAACTCTGTACTGCAGCAGGTTGACTTCAGCGGCACGCCGGGCGGCTGTCTGGCGCAGCTGGCCCGCTTTGTTGCCGGTCCGCTCCGCGATCATCTCGTCGATCATCGCGACGCGATCGAGACGGCGGATGTCGCGAACGTTGATCCACTCACCGGCAACGGCAAAGGCAGCCAATCCGAGTGCCGGCACCAGCAGCGCCCATGAACCCAGGAATCCAACCCATCTCGGCAAATCGAGCTCTCCTAGAAAATGTACACCCGAGTATCTTTCGTGATGCGCGGCCAGATCGCGGCCAGGTCTTCCTCCGGCACCATGTACGATCCCGGCTTTGGTCCCTGCAGCGGACTGTCAGGCGGCGGAGGCGATTCAATGACGTAGTTGTTAGGCAGAAAAATCACATAGTGTCCCAGCCAGTCGTGCAACGTGGGTCGCGATGCCGGCGCAGACTGATTGCGCAATGCATAGACCCATTCGGCCACCGGCGATTCGTAGTCGTCATCCTTGCCGACCACGTTGAACGCGCCCTTTAGCGGCGAGAAAGTCCAGGTCTTGTTATCCCGCGAGGTGACGGTCCTGGTCTCACCGATCTGAACATCAGCCTCCCTCACCACTGATTTTCCGATGCGAAATTGCATTTTCTTTTTCGCACTGTCGATCGAGATGTAGAAATCCCGGCCTTCCAGCGCCTGCATGTATTGCATGTGTCCGTCGAGCTCCTTCGCGAGCTGTGCCTTGGTCAGATCCATCTGCGCGAGCTCGTCGCGCATACGATTCAGCTCGGCGGGCGAGTTCTCGCTCCGGAAAAGAATGACCGTCTTTTTGCGAATGATGTCGCGCTGATACTTGGCATAGGCGAAGCTGGCCGCCGCGACGATCAGCAGAAGCAGGTTCAACCATATTGGGGGGCGGGGAAAGCTCCGCCGTTCCGGGCCCAGTCGTTCCATCCCGAACTCGAGAATAGGCGAGGGGCGTGCCAAAACTGGCCATGAAAGCGGTGCCAAGGCACCGTGCTCCAAAGGCTACGGGGTGAAGCCCGCCGCGACGCCGCGCCGGCGCGTCAGGGCCCATGCGACGGCCATCAGTACAAGGCTGATACCGAAGGTGCAAACGATGGTCGCGCCGGTGGGCAGATCGAGCTTGAACGACAGCAGGATTCCGAGAGCCGTCACAAGGACCGCCATGGCCCAACCGATGGTTAATCGCTTGCCGATGGATTCTGCGAACAGCATGGCGGCGACCGATGGCACGATCAGATACGAGAAGACGAGAAGCACGCCGGCGATTGACACCGACCAGGTCACGACGAACCCGAACGAAATATAGAAGAGAAAGTCCCAGAGCTTGACGTTCGGGATCCGGTCCGCCACGCCGTTGTGCGCATTCAGGGTAATGGCAAGGAATCGACGCCGAAAAACAAAGTGAAAAAGCCCGACCACCGCGTAGAGAACGGCGGTCTTGATCACTGTGGCCCACGAGACGGCCAGGAGATTGCCAACGAGCATTTCTTTCAGATGCTCTGTTTCCTGGGTCGTCTTGCTCATGACCAGAACGGCTGCAGCCGCCGAGACGGCATACACGATTCCGATGATCGCTTCCTGGGGAACCCGGGTCTCGCGATGCACGCGAGCGAACGCAAAAATCGCCGCACCGATGATGGTGAAGCCGAGGGACCAGACGTAACTCCAGCCGCTGTGAACGTCGTACCCGGCGAGAAGCGCGACCGTCGTCCCGAGAGCGGCGATCTGAGCCAGAGAGAGGTCGACGAAGATGACCCCGCGCTCCACGACGTGAACGCCGAGATAAGCGTGAATTCCTGTCAGAACAAACCCGGCGACAAATGGCAGAAAGAGAAATGACAGCATGTCCATTATTTCAGCGCCTTCATGAGTTGATCGAGGTTGTAGTCGAAGAGTTTGAAGTAGTCATCGAGCTCGGGCTTGCCGCCCACGGATGGGTACATCACGACGACCTTTGCTCCCGTGCGTTCCGCGATGGAGTCCGGAGTCTTACGATCGAAGTAGGGTTCCATGACGATGACTTTCACCTTCTGGTCCTTGATCTCATTGATCAGCTCGAGTGTGTGACTCGGTGAGGGTGGGATGCCCGGCTTGGGCTCGACATGATCAACGACGACCAGTCCAAAGTGCCTCACGAAATTCGGCAGGGAGTTGTGATAGGTGACGATCTTCGCGCCGCGAAAGGGCGCCATCTCCGCAACCCATCGCTTGTTGGCGTCATTCATCCGAACCTTGAAGGTGTTCAGGCGCTGCGAAAAATACGCGCCATCGGCCGGGCGCACCTCCGTGAGTTTGTTCGTGATCTCGATGGCCATCCGCACCGCGTTGGCGGGATCCAGCCAGTAGTGCGGATTGCCGAGCGGGTGCACGTCGCCCATCGAGCGATTCACGGCCCCCGACGGACGGTCGAGGATCTCGACGCCCTGCGACAGATCGAGATAGCCCTTCTGCCCCGGGCGGATGTTGTTGTTGCGGCTCTGATCCAGCAGTGGCGGCAGCCATCCGATCTCGAGCTCGAGGCCGATGACCTCCAGCAAATCCGCTTTGCGCAGCAAAAGCAGAAAGCTCGGCTTTGGCTCGATGAAGTGCGGGTCCTGGTAACCCTTGCCGATCGAAGTCACTTCGACGCGGTCCCCACCGACCTCGCGAGTGATCGAGGCCGCATCTTCTGTCGCCGTTACGACGTTCAGCTTGTCCGCGGCCAGGGCGCTGCCGGCGGCAAGCAATGCGGTTGCGAGAACGAAAATCTGTTTCATGGAATCTCCTTAGAACGTATGCGCGCCGTGCGCGCCGATCGAAAATTGCAATTGGAAGAGAAATTCGTTCACTGACCGCCCGACGTCGCCGTAGCGAATGCGCCGTAACTGGCCGCGGAGCTGGCTGAATTCCGACGGCCAGAAGGTCACGGTTGCCGCAGCTCCGCGGTCGGTGAAGCGAACAGTCGATTGTTCGCCGACCACCGGCCGGTCCGACGCGTCGATGCGCACCCCCGCGAACCATCGGCGAGTGAATTGCCGGTCGGCAGATGCGTAGAACCCCTTGAGGCGATGATCGAGGTCCGCCCGATCGTTCGTGACCGCTTCGAGCCGTGCGATGAACGATGAATACAGCCCCTGCATCAGCGGCCGCCAGCGATAGGTGACGTCAACGCCTGCAAACTGGTTGGCGCCGCTGTTCGCGTGCGCGAGCGCCCCGCGCGCGTAGCTCGTCCCGACCTCGATGTTGCTGTTCTCGCTGATGTCGCGGAATCCTTTCAGGTGCGCGTTGTAGAAAAGCTCGTTGAGCGAGCGGCGCTCGAATACATTCTCGACATCGCCTTTGAAGGCCTCGGCTGTCGCTTCGAGATAGACATTCCACGGGTTCGGGAAGACTTTGCTGACCGATACGCCGGTGTCGTTGAGCCCTTCCTCTCCGAACAGGTTGTGGATCACGAGCGGCTGATCCGCCCATGGACGCACGTGCGTGTGCCAGGTGTTGTCCTTGCCGAAGTAGGCCTTCATCTTTCCGACCTTAGCAGTCAAGTCGTAGGGCAACGTGACAAAGTTTGCGTAACCTTCCTCGACGTCGATTCCCGCCGGGGTCAGCGAAAGAAAGAAATTCGCCTTCGCATACGGATCAACAAAAGCCTGGAAGGCTACCTCGGCCTCGTCGAGCTGCATCGGGGGCCGCTCGTCACTGCGCCCGAACTCGAACGGATTCGGCTGCCCAGCCTTGCCGAGGAAATTGCCAATGACGGAGATGTCGGGGTTGAAGACTTTCGACGCGCCAGGGTTCTGGACGTTGTTGATGGTCTGGACATCGGTAAGGGGAGCGGGAGCAGGCGGGGCGGCGGGCGCGGGCTGTTGCTGCACCGTTCCGATTTTCGTCAGGTCCTCTCCCGCCGATGCCGGCGGCTGCTGTCCCTTCAACTGATCGATCTGCGCCCGTACTTCGGTCATCTGACGGGTCAAGTCATCGAGCCGCGTCTCGAGCTGCTGCACGCGCTGTTCAATGGTCTGCTGCGCCGCCATCGGCGCGGCGACGGCGAGGCCGATCAGCAAAGATACGAGCTGACCACGGGTGGCCATAGTTCCTCCTGTTTTGTGGCTTGTGAAAAAGAAAGGAAGCTATGAAGCGGGAGGTGCTCGCGAGGGAAGGGTGGAGACTGCCGGAACGATGACGCGCTGGATCGCGGATGGCGTCAGCGTGTAGACGATGACGCGCGGGGCCGAAATCGCCGGTGCTATCCGCGGAAGCCGGCCGACGCCGGTGGCACAGACGGCACACGCGCCGGGAATTGAGTTTTGTTGTAAGGGGTGAGAATGCAGCAGCGGTTCCGCGACGATCACCGCGGCGAAGAAGAGCAGGAGAGTCGAATACCGCCGAAGCACCAGCATCGGATCATACAACGTAAGCGGATGCTGTCTGCCGCTATTCCTCTGGAATAACCCGCGGTTCGTTAGAATTTGATAGCGGATTAGGAGATGCAATGGCCGAATCGAACGGAATCAAGCAGGTAACGGATCAGGATTTCGATACGACGGTGCTCCAGGCCGGCAAGCCGGCGTTCGTCGACTTTTGGGCGCCGTGGTGCGGCCCGTGCCGGCTCATCGGCCCGATGGTCGAGGAGCTCGCGCCGTCCTACGAAGGCCGCGCCGTCATCACCAAGATGAACGTCGACGACAACCCCGAAGTGGCGCAGAAATATGGCGTGACTTCGATTCCGACTCTGATGATGTTCAAGGAAGGCAAGCTCGTCGACCGCGTCGTCGGCGCCATGCCGAAAGGCGAGCTGCAGAAATTCATCGAGCGAAACCTGTAAACTGAAATCAGAAGGCAGAAGGCAGAAGGGATTCAAGCGAGTTCCTTCTGCCTTCTGCTTTTTACCTTCTGCCTTTACCAATGCTGTCCGATCTCGATTCACTGATGCGTTCGCGTGGGGTGGAGACGGTCATCGTTCCGATGCACGAGTCGGCGCACGCTGCATTCCGGTGGATCACCCGCGGCGCGAAAGTCACGCGCGGCTACGCCATCAAGATGATCGACCGCCCGCCGCTGCTGATCGCGTATCCGATGGAGCGCGAGGAAGCCGGTGCCACCGGACTGATGACCCGCCTAATTCACGATTTCGACTATGACGCCATTTTCAAGGCCGCACCGAATCCGGTCCAGGCCTACGCCACGTTTTTCAACTCCGTTCTTCGCGAGCTCGCATCGGGGAAAGTCATCGCCTTCGTGGGCGACCTTCCCTTTCATCTTTACTTCAGCATCGCCGAAGCGATGGAGCAGCGCGGATGGAGCGTGTACCGAAGCGGTGACGATTTAACCCAGATCGCGCGCAAGCGGAAAGAAGCGTGGGAAATCGAGATGATCGCCTCCGTCGGTTCGCGGACCGAAGCAGTGGTCGATCGCGTGAGAAGGATTCTGCGACAGTCTGTGGTCGAGCGCGATCACCTGCTCTTTCGCGGTGAAGTTCTCACCCTCGGGAATCTCAAGCAGGTCGTGTCGACAGAAATCACGCGACTCGGCATGATCGAAGATCACGACACGATTCTTTCCCAGGGGCGTGATGCCGGGATCCCGCACTCACGCGGCGACGCAGCCGCGGTGGTGCGGCCCTCAGTTCCGATCGTGCTCGACATCTTCCCGGCCGATCGCGACAGCGGGTATTTTTTCGATCTGACACGAACCTTCTGTGTGGGTCCGATTCCGGCAGAGCTGCAGCGCGTGCACAGTGACGTCCTGTCGGCCTTTCAACTGGCGGCCCAGGAGATGCGCGCCGGGGCGAGGGCGTCGTCGTATCAGGCGCTTGTCTGCGATTTCTTCGAAGCGCGCGGGTACACCACCACGCGCTCCAATCCTTCCACCCTCGACGGCTACGTTCATTCCCTCGGCCACGGCGTTGGTCTGGAGGTGCATGAGCGACCGTTCTTCGGATTGACCGCCACCAATCAGGATGTGATCGAAGTCGGCGACATCGTCACAATCGAGCCTGGCCTTTATTTTCCGGACCGCGAAATCGGCGTGCGGATCGAAGACACGCTCGTGGTGCGCGACGACGGACGCGTCGAGTCGCTCTGCAGCAGCGATCGGGGCCTGATTCCCTAGCCGGTGCCCGCGAACTTCTTGATCGCTCTGGTCAGCGTGTAACCCTTGAGAAATGTCTGCTTTCGATAGCCGCGACCGTCGTAGAAGTACACCGTGACGCCGGTCGGCTCTTCAAAAAAGAAGTGCGTTCCCATCGCGGCAGCTTTGAAGACCACCTGCTGCCTGCCATCTCCGGACAGCGACGCGAGAAACATGGCAGTCGGATGCGGAACGATGTCGGGCGCCATGCGCCTGGGCGGAGGTTGTGCCGACGAGACTGTGCTGGCGAGCAGAAAAAGGGCGACCATCGTGCGGCTCGGCATGGTCGCATATTCTAGTGCGGTGTCCCGCTTTCTGATCGACGGTCCAACCGACGCAACGAAAACTTATGTTTTCGCACATGGCGCGGGGGGACCGATGGCGTCGTCGTTCATGAAAACCGTTGCACGAGGCATCGCGGCCGGCGGGATCCGCGTGGTGCGATTCGAATTTCCCTATATGGCAGTGCGACGCAAGCGCCCCGATCCGCCGAGCGTGCTTCTCGACGCATTTCGAGAAGTGATCAGCGAGCTCGGGGATCCGGCAAGTCTGGTCATCGGTGGGAAGTCGATGGGTGGGCGGATGGCCACCATGATCGCCGACGAGCAACACGTGTCGGGCGTTCTCGTCTACGGATATCCTTTCCATCCGCCCGGCCGGCCGGAGCGACTGCGGACGGAACACCTCCGGACACTGACGACGAACACAGTGATCGTGCAGGGCACGCGCGATACGTTCGGATCTCGTGACGAGGTAAAGGGTTATGCGCTGTCTCCGAGGATCGCAATAAAGTGGATCGAGGGTGGCAACCACTCGCTTGGAAAAACCCTGGATGAACCGATCGCGCTGGGCGTGAGGTTCATCACATCGCTTTAGCGAGTTGGTCAATAATTTGCTCGACAGTTACGTACATGCGTCGAAAAGCCCTGATTGTCGAGGATGACACACAGACCCGGCGCCTTCTGGGTAAGCTCGTGGAAGCGCAGGACTGTAAGGTCGACGAGGCTGCAGACGGTCTCAAGGCGCTGGAATTACTTTCGAAAAACGACTACGACGTCGTGCTGCTCGACATCGTGCTACCCAAAGTCAGCGGCACGCAGATCATGGATCACCTCTGCGCCACGAATCCCGCGCTGCTCGAACGCGTCATCGTCGTCACGGGCCTCAACGTCGAAGATATCCGCCAGCTTTTCCCGACCGTCTGTCACGCGCTCTCGAAGCCGGTGATCCCGAACCGTTTGATGGATACGATCCACAAATGCCTCGACGCAGTGGGGTCAGGTCTTTGATTCTCGCTTCGCTCTACCTATCGTGGAGATGCAATCGTTAACCCACATCCGCAAAGCGTTACTTTGAGCGAGTTGACGTTCACAGTCTTGGACCATCTTGGTGACGTGACCCGAGCTTCGGACGCGTAGGCCTGCGGCGACTTCGGCGTTCGTCAAGAGAGCCTCATAGCAGCCGATCCAGGCTGCAACGTTGCGAAGAAGTCCACCGCGAGGCTTCCGAAGAAGATCTTCCTCGATACCGAATGTTGTGGCCACGCCGGAAACGACTGAAGCCATCGGCGATCCCGGAAGAATCCGCTGGATTCGCGGATGTTCATCCGCTCGCGATTTGAGTGCGATCTCGGCACGCACTCGATCAAGCCACCGCTCGCTGCCGAGGTACATTTGACCGACCAGGTCGTCCCATGGCTTTCGCTCGAGGCCAATGCCGGCGTCGACAAATTGCCGATAGTTGTCGCGAGCGATGTCCCGGGTCGGGCCGAATTGCGTCAGGATATCGTCGACGGCCAGCCAGTTAGGCGCTGCCGCTATCCCAGCAATCGCCCGGTAGCTGGTCCAACTGTCGTCTTCCGGACGTGCGACGATGCCGGCCCGCACGGGGTTCAGCACGACGTAGCGTGATAGCTCGAGGTGATACGTCTCTTTTTCGACGAGGATTGCCTTGAATCGACCTTGAAAGAGGTGCCCGACACGTTTGTGGCGGCGATTGAAGTCCTGCGAATAACACCCATTCAGCCAGTGCATTCCGTCTGACAGCGTCTCGATCGTGAGCTGAACCATGAGGTGAAAGTGATTGGGCATGAGCGCGTACGACGACAAGATCCAGCGGAATCGATCGACACAATCGCCGAGGAGCTCGAGGAAATGGTGACGGTCGAAGTCGTCGCGGAAGATGTTGCGTTTCTCGTTGCCGCGGACGGTGACGTGGTAGAGAGCACCGGGAAATTCGAGTCGAAGGGGTCTTGCCATAGCGACACCGAGGCTACCTCGGTGCCGCTGAGATCCAATCAAGTTCTACATGCCGTGGAGTCAAGCGAGAATCAAAGACCTGACCCCATTACATATCGCGCAGAAATTGCTCGGGATCGTTCATGGTCGACTCGTACTCACGCTGCAGGTCCGTTTTGTGTTTCCACTCGAGATCGGCGAGCTCGAAGAATAGGTTGGCCAGGACGGAGTCGACAGGCGCACGCTCGGCCATGAATCGGAAGTGACTCTCGGAGTCGCGTTCCCGTTCGAGGGACAACTTCAGCGCGCGCGTCATGTCGAGATCGCGGATTTCTGCGTCGAGCTCCACGGTGGCCGGCTGCGGTGGCGGCGGCTCCTGTTTGACGACCTCGCGATACTTCCGCTCCATCTTTGCGCGATGCACGAGTTCCGCATCCGCGAGTTGCAGCATCCGCTCCCGGACTTCCGGCGATGCCGCGCGCTCCGCCATCTTCTGGTAGTAGAGGCGGGTCTCAATCTCCGATTGGATCGCGTTTCGGAGAACCTCTTCGACGGTCGTCTCGAGCGGCTTCATGCTCCGCGGTAGAGATCGGGATTGGGCGGCGCCTCGTCGGGATATGGCGCCTGGCGAATCGGCTGGCCGATTCCCGTCCCGCCAGCGGTCCCTTTCTTCTCCAGCGACCCGTAGTATGGACGCCAGCCCATCGGCTCGATTGGAAAATTGGGCGGCACAACGAGATCGCGCAGACCGACCACCGCGCGCGCCCGGGTGTCGATGGCCATCTCGTAATCGCGCGTCATGTAGATCGCATCCTCCGGGCAGGCGTCGACGCAGTAGCCGCAGAAAACACAGCGGAGAAGGTCGATGTCATAGCGGACCGGAAACTTTTCGCGCGTGCGCTCATCCTCGCCCGCCTCGATGGTAATGCACTCGGCAGGACAGGCGGTGGAGCACATGTAACACGCCACACAGCGCGTCGTACCGTCCTCTCGAGTCGTGAGAATGTGACGTCCCCGAAAGCGCTCCGAATAGATGCGCTTGACCTCCGGGTACGAGATGATCGGCAGCTTTTTGTAATGCAGCAGATTGTGGATGAGATGCCGAAGCGTCACGAACATTCCGGCCAGGACTTTCGGAATGTAGAGACGCTCCGCGACGGTCAGCTTTCGCGGTACGACTCTCACGACACCCGGTTTCACGCGTTCGATCGGCATCAGTGGTCCAGCTCTCCCGCAATGATATTGAGCGATCCGAGCGCGGCGATCGCGTCGGGGATGGTCTGACCGGTGATCATGCGTCCGTAGGCCTGATAAATCGCGAAGCAGGGCGGGCGGCAACGCACGCGATAAGGATTCTTCGAACCGTCCGAGACGATGTAGAAACCCAGTTCTCCATTGCCGCCTTCCACCTGGAAGTACGTTTCGCCCACCGGCGGCTGAATGCCGTGCATGATCAGCTTGAAGTGATAGATCAGCGACTCCATCTCGTTGTATACCCGCTCCTTCGGCGGAAGGGCAACATACGGATTGTCGACCATGACCGGGCCGGGCGGCAGGCCGCGATCGATGGCCTGCTGCAAAATGCGGAGCGACTGCCGCATCTCTTCCATCCGCACCAGGTATCGCGCGTAAGTGTCGCCCCCCTCGGCGATCGGGACATCCCAATCGTAGGTTTCGTATCCCAGGTAGGGGTTGGTTTTGCGGACGTCGAAGGGGACGCCGCATGCGCGCAGGCACGGTCCCGTGAAACCGAAATCGATGGCATCCTGGGGCGAGATCGGTGCCACGCCCACGGTGCGATCGAGAAAGATCTTGTTGCGGTCGACGAGCTTTTCGACGTCGTCGATGTATTTAGGCAACATGTTGACTAATCGCTGCGACTGCTGGAGAAAATCGGGCGGCACGTCGACCGCCAGTCCGCCGATCCGTGTGTAACTGGGCAGGAGCCGCGCCCCGCAGCACGCTTCGATCAAACCGTAGATCTCCTCGCGGGGCTGGAAGAGGTACCAGAAGTTCGTCAGCGCACCCATATCGACCAGGTTGGTTCCGATGCACACCAGGTGGTCGGCGATGCGCATGAACTCGGAGAGGACCAGGCGAACATATTGCGCGCGCTGCGGAACCTCGAGGCCGAGCAGCTTCTCGACGGTCATGCAGTAGCCGACGTTGTTGATGATGGCCGACATGTAGTTGAGGCGATCGGTGAACGGGATGGCCTGCTGATAGGTGTGCGTCTCGCAGCTTTTCTCGAAGCAGCGATGCAGGTATCCGATTTCCTGCTCGGCGCCGATGATCGTTTCGCCGTCGAGCGTGACCACCACGCGCAGCGTTCCGTGGGTGGCGGGGTGGGAGGGGCCGAGGTTGAGGGTGACGCGCTCGAAGTCGGTGTCGACGTTTTCGAATCGCGGATCGATCTTCGGAATGATCTTGGCGACGTCTTTCTCCGTGCACAGCCAGCGCTGCGCGGGATCGTAGTCTTTCCTGAGCGGGTGTCCCTGAAACGCTTCGTGCGTCAGGATGCGCCGAAGATTGGGATGCCCGGCGAATCGCACGCCGTACATGTCGAAGACCTCGCGCTCGAACCAGTCGAAGCCTTTGAAAACGGGGAGCGACGAGTCGACCGGCTCATCTTCACCGACGCGGACCTTGAGGCGCACCCGTTCGTTGTTCGCGAGCGAGTAGAGCTGGTATAGCAAATCGAAGCGTTTTTCACGTTCCGGATAGTCCACCCCCCAGAGGTCGAGGGGCAGCGTGAATTGCAAATCGTCCTTCAGAGTACGAAGCGTCTCGACGATCCGCTCCTTGCTCACGATCAATGTCGGCAGATCCTGCCCGCGCTCCCGCTCGGCCCCCACCCGGCCCGCGATCTCCGCCCCCCGCGCATCCAGCTTCGCGGCGTCGGTGGGAAGGTAGGGTTCGCGATTCGTCGGCGCCGGACCGGTGTACGGGATGGCGCTGTACTTGGTGAGCGTGCTCATTTGTTGGTCTCGCGGTCTCGTGGTTTCGTGGTCTCGAGGTGAGACCCACCGCGAAACCGCGCAACTGCGCAACCGCGAGACCTCATCTCCGTATCTCTCCGCGCTCGATTTTCTCTTTCAGTTTGAGGATTCCGTACATCAAACCTTCGGGAGTGGGCGGACAGCCCGGCACCCAGATGTCGACGGGGATGACTTCGTCAATGCCTTGCACGACGTGGTACATGCGATAGAAGCCGCCGGAGGTCGCGCACGCTCCCATCGAGATCACATACTTCGGCTCGGGCATTTGGTCGTAGATCGTCTTGAGCACCGGTGCCATTTTGTCCACGATCGTTCCGGCCACGATCATCAGATCCGCCTGACGCGGTGAGAAGCGCACCACCTCCGCGCCGAAGCGCGAGATGTCGTAGTGCGACGAGACCATCGACATGAACTCGATCGCGCAGCAGGCGGTGCCGAAGGGGAGAGGCCACAGCGAGTTTCCGCGCGCCCACCCGATCAGCGTGTCGAGCTTGGTGGTGAGGTAGGTCCCGCCGGCGAGATCCGTGATTTCGCGCTCCGCCTCGCCGGGAAGCGTGATGAGGCCCTTTTCCGCTTCTTCGCCGGGAGGAACGCCAGGCTTGCGCGCGATGATGGACTCAGGATTTTCGATTCGCTTGACGGGCATGCCGCGACACCGTTGAGGCCGCGGAAGTCTATGGGTTTGAGAAATTTTTCACAACCTAGACTTGGCCTAATCCTCAGTCCTCCACTCCGCTGACGTAGGTGTGATGAGGTCGAGGGTGAGCACTCACGGCCCCAGCACGATTTCCGTGACTCTTTTGAAGTGCTTAGACGTTTCTCAGTGCCACGACTGAACCGATGAATGGAACCCTGAGGATGGTGCCCGCGGCGGCCAGATTTTCGCGCGCATCGTCCGGCGGCCATTAAGGCCGCCGGACGGATGCTGGATCACTTGATTTCGAACGGGACGGTGTGAATGGTCGGGTCGCCCGAGACCGTGAATCCGAGGACGTACTGCCCCGACGCGAGCCCCTCCGTTGTCAGATTGAACCTGTACCTCCCGCCGTTCTGGAACATGAAGTCAAGGCCCTGATTGCCAGGCGGGACGGCTGGCAGCCACGTCATGGAGCCGACAAGCTGGACGCCGAACGCGGTCACTACGATGTCCTCGGACGAAAGGTTCGCTCCGTTGGCATCAATGATCTGGATCGCGAACGGGATGGTACTTCCTGAATTCGCGGGTCCCGGCTTTTCCGAGCCGCCCCTGATTCCGAAGGCCACAGTCAGCGTCGAGGATCCGGTCGCTGGATTAAAGTTCGCGTCTCCGGGATAGCTGAAAGCGATCGGATGCAAACCGATGCTGAGACTGCCGGTTGCGAACGACGCTTCAAAACTTCCGTCAGCCTGGATCGCTGCGGATTGTGTGGCGCCTTCGACAGTCACGATGACAACGCCGGTCGGAATGAAAGTCCCGAATGAAATCGTCCCGGTTACGGTGGTGGTCGCTGTGCCAATCACGATCACCGGCGCACTGAGGTTGCTGAATGTGGGTGTTGCCTTCAACACGTTGATCGTGACGGACGCGGTCGCCTGATTGTAGTTCGCGGTGGCGGCAGCGGTGACGCTCAAGGTATTGACGCCGGCATTGAGAACCACGCCGGCGGCCGGGTTGTACGTGAGCGCTCCCGCGGGCGACGGCCCTGGGACCGTAACGGTGGCGTTGAGTTGCGTGGCGCTGAGCGGCGTTCCGTAGACAATATCCGCCGGATTCGACCAGTTGATCTGCTGATCGGCCTTGTTCACAACGAGAGAGGTGGTGGCGGAGGCCGGCTTGTAATTTGCCGTGTCAGCGGGAGTGAAGTTCACCGTCAACAGTTGCGTTCCCGCGTTCAGAATCGTGCCCGCGGGCGGGAAGTACACGAATGAGCCTGGAACATTAGCGGTGGCGTTGAGTTGAGTTGCTGACAGCGGAGTACCGTACGTGATGCTGCCCGGCGGCGGCCACGTAATGACCGGCGTAGCCTTGTCAATCGTCACCACAATCGTCGGCGATGTCGATGGTGCGAAGCTTGCCGATCCGTTGTAGACAGCCGACACATTGTGGGTGCCAGCGGTAAATGACGCCACGTTGATGAAAGCGGATCCTCCGCTGAGGACCGCGGTGCCGAGCAGCGTCGCGCCATCGAAGAACGACGCGTTGCCAGTCGCGGTCGCTGGACTCACGCTAGCCGTCAGTTTCACGGTCGTTCCGAAAACGGCCGCGCTTGGATTAGCGACAAGCACGGTCGAAGTCGCCGCAGCCGAGACATTGATCGTGTAACCGTGACTGCCGGCGCAGCCGTTAGCATCTGTCGCAATCACCGTAAAGGAAAAGCTTCCTGAGGTCGTGAGTGAACCGGACAGTAGACCACCCGAAGTCAGGCTGAGTCCCGGAGGTAATGTTCCAGCGGAGACCGAGAAACCAATCGGAGCGGTGCCATTTGAGGCGGTGATTGTCTGACTGTACGAATCTCCAACAGACGCAGACGGTAGTGATGACGGCGACACGTCGATCGTCGGACATGTTGTGGTCGTCAGGTCAAAATTGATGTTCGAAAGGGTCGCGCCGTCCGCGACATGTATCGCGGTGCCGGTCAGCGGGTCGCAATTTTCGCACGGCAGGTGGTCCCATAGTTGATCGTGGTACTGCGGTGCGACTGTGTTCTGGGTCCGAGCGAAGAAGGTCCCGCCGGTTGGCAAAGAGACCGAGTAGTTACCGCCGCTGTCGGATGTGCCCGAGCCGACTTGCGAGTCTGTCGGATCGTAAATCGCCACTTCGATGCCCGACAAAGCGGTGTTTGTCGCTGCGGCGCGTACGTGGCCGATGATGACGATTGCCGTAGAACTGAGTCCAAAGTTGATGTTGGCAGTCGTTTGTCCCTTCGTCACTTGCACGGCTGTGCCGCTTGTAATGACACACCCTGTAGTGCAGGGGATTGCGGAGTATAGGACCGGCACATAACCCGGTGCGCGTGCGATGACGAAGTAGCTGCCCGTCGCCAGGCCGTCCACCACAGCATACTGACCGGTGGTGTCAGCATAGCCGTATGCAGCAACGTCGCCGCTCGCGCTCAACACTTGCACAAATGCCAGCGGGATGGGGGCGCTGGTACCGGCGTCGAGGATACTGCCGGTGATCTTTCCGCCGCTCTTGTTGAGCGCGAAGTTGATGTTCGTGCTGGGCACACCGAGCGTGATGTCAATCGGCGTCCCGCCGGTCGGCGGGCAGCCGCTGCAATCAATGCTCATGTAGAGTTGGTTCAAATACTGCTGCTGCAATCCGTTCTCTGAACGGGCGAAGTACCGCCCTGCCGCCGGAAGATTCACGGAATAGCTTCCGGTGGCGAAATCGGAGGTCGTGGCGACGATCTGTTTGCCGGCGGTGTTGAAGAAGACGATCGTTACGCCGCCAAGCGCTCCGCCGGTAGCGGCATCTGTCACTTTGCCGCTCGCCACCGCCTGTGATGAGTGCATCGCGAAGTTGATGTTGGAGGTGGTGGATCCAAGGGTGACGCTGATTGCCGTCCCGCCTGTAATCGGACAGCCGGTGCAGTCGATCCCGTTGTAGAGCTGGGAGAAGTACCCGGCGGCGGAGGCGAGCACGTAATAGTTGCCGCTGACCAGGCCGTTGAACGAAACATAGTTACCGCCAGCATCGGAGTCGGCAAACGAAACCGGCGTTCCGGCGGAGTTGTAGATGGTCACTCGGCGCAACTCCAGAGGAGCCGAGTCGAACGCGTCGGTCAGCTTGCCAGCGATGCGACCGCCGTTGACAAGCGAGAAGTTGATATTGCCCGTGACGCTCCCTACCGGAGCCGAAAATGAGGTACCGGAGGTCGGGTTGCACCCCGTGCAGTTCATGCCGGAATAGAGCGAATCGACGAGGCCGGGATAGACGTTGTTGAATGTCCGTGCGAAGAACGTCCCACCACTAGGGCTGCTCACGCGGTACTGCCCGTTGACGTCGGTGATCGCCGAGCCGCTCGGCGAACCGGCACCGTTGTAGAGCACGACCGTGACTCCGGTCAGCGGCGACGGACCAGGACCTGTGACCGTGCCCGTTACGATTGCGGACGTGGAGTGAAGCGCGAAGTTGATTCCGCCAGTCGTTACTCCGTCGGTGACGGCAATCGCGTTTCCGTTGAGCGGCGAACAGGTGAAATCGGGGCAGGCAAGGCCGTTATACGCCTGGGCCACAAAACCATCGGCGAAAGAAACAGCGAAGAAGTTGCCGGTGCCAAGGCCGCCGACTGTGTAGTTGCCGTTGGAATCCGTCGTTGCGAAGTCCACGAATTCGCCGCCTGAGTCGAATACGTAAACGGCTGCGTTGGCAATCGCGCCGCCCCCGAAAGCCGTCACTGTCCCGGCGATCGCTCCTATAGCGTTCGCAATTACGCGAAGCCTTCCGAGTGGAATCGTCGCGCGACCGGGCGCGTATGCCAGCGCGATCGGGTACCGCACTCGTGCATCGCGCACCTGCAGACGCAACGTCGCGATCGAGCCGCGATCGCTGCGATCGATCGCCCACCGCGCGCCAAGCGACGGGCGGCCAACCGAGTCGATGATCAATGGAGCCGAGAGCACCAGATCCGGCCCCGTGCGCGACACAAAGCGAATGCCGCGGCCGCTATTGACGATTTCGGAAACGTCTTGCGCGACAGTGACTCGGTATGCAATCGATTCCAGCTGGCGCGCCTGGGTCAGTAAGAAAATCTCCATCGCGCCGGCTTCTGGGCCGGCACGGAAGGCATCGATATCCTCAAAAGCTCGGCGGTAAGAGCGTCCCGATCTCCCCTCCTCACTGGTGGCGCTCTGCGGCCTTTCCGGGCGCAGGACGACCATGGCGCTGCCATTGCGCAGCCGATAGCCATCCGCGAATGCCGAGGACAGAAATCCTTCAACACTGCCGTTCAGAAGTAGTGGAGCTTCTGAAATCGCGGCGCGTGCCGCGTCGATGCTGGCGAGTCGCGCCATTGCAGGGAAATCTGTAGCTAGTCGATGTTCAATCCCCGAATCGGGCGACTCGACGACGACCTCGGCCAGCAGCGCGGGCGCCAGACCCAAGATGCTGACGAGACTCACAAGCAGGAGAAACCGGTTCCTGTGCTTCACTTGTGCCTCTTTCTCTCAGAGCCGCACAAACAAGCGGCGGGCGATCCACGATGCAGTTGCTATTGTGTATTGAGGGGAAGGTTCGTGGCTTGTGTTCCGCCGTTGCCTTGGATCGTGTTGTTGTTTGCCGCCCCGACCGTTCCCGCCGTAATCACGATCCCGTTAAAGATGTTGTTAACGATCTGAGTTCCATACAGCCGGACGGTGGCGGCGCCAGTGTCGCCGACCAAGAGACCGGCGTTGTTCCGAGAAATGACCGAATCGTAAATGTCGGCCGTGACAGACGCGGCGTGGGCCGCGACGGCCCCTGCAGGGTTGTTCGAAATCACCGAGTTAGCAATGATGGCCTTTGTGTCATTCACGAGATCGATCCCGGTAAACTGGATCCCCGACATCCTGACGCGTTCCACAACCAGATCGACAGTTCCGCCGCCGCTGGGTTGGCTCTGAATTCCCTGACCGGAGATATTCCGGATCGAGGTGTTGGCAACTGTAACCTTGGTGTTGCCGCCGTTCGTCGCGATCCGCACTCCGCGGCTCGCGGCGCTCGGAGCGAGAAAGTTATAGATGTCGCAGTTCTCGACCACAACGTCCGCAGGGGGGCTATTGATAATACTTACTCCGCTTAATCCGGACACCCCGCCGTTGATCCGAAGGTTCCGCAAAATAATGTGTCCCTGAGGGTCCTGGAAGTTGCCGGCGTTCCAGCTGATGATGATCGCGTTGAACCCGGAAGCCAGAATCGACGCTACCTGGCCCCCTCCGCCGTCAAGGGTGATGCTCTTGGTAATTGTGACTGCTCCGAATCCACCTGGATCGAGAGCATCGATCTCCCCCCCGGCGGCCGTCTTGGAGATTGCTCCAGCGAAGGTCTTGCACGGTGCTGTGCGGCTGCACGGGTTGACGTCATCTCCTACGCCCGACACCCACGTACGCGTCGCTTGCGCGTGGGCTGCGAAAGTCGCCGCAGTCAAAAGGACAAAAATAGCTCCGATTCGGGTCTTCATGCTCCCTCCTGGTGAACTGCGTCGAAATGACGCCAGCTCAATTTCGATGATGGTTGGTCCGATGTAGGCGTTCATGATAGCCGACTCGGCGACCTCGGGGAAGCAGCAGAATGAAAACTGTCGCGCTTGACCAGAAGCGTTGAAATCAAGATTTCGGCGCTACCCGCTCACTGAACCAGAAACCAAACCCTTTACAACCAGCCACTCGAAGGCTTCCTGCGCAATATCGGGCGGAATCGTGTGCTCGCCCTCGAACTCCCGCACCTCCACGGAGAACCCTGCGCTGCGAAGCTCTCTTGCGATCCGCCGGCTGGCGTGGTCGATCGGCAGGATGGGATCCTCGGTCCCGTGCGAAAGGAAAAAACGGGCGCGTCCGGTGCGGGGAAGCGGAATGAGAAAGCCCGGGGAGAAGGCGATGACGTGCGAGAAGAGATCGCCGTTGGCGATGCCGAGGGAGACGGCGTAGGAGGCGCCGTCGGAGAATCCGGCGATCGCGAGATGGGCCGGATCGACGACACATTGCCCGAACGCGGCGCGCAACGCCTTGTCGAGAAAAGCGAGATCGGGGCCGAGCGTGCCTCCGATCGCGTCCCACGTCTGCCCCTTCGATTTCGTTGCCAGAAGCGCGACGCCGAACGCGTCCGCTTGGTGTTGTAATCGCATGATGATTCGATCGGGCCGGCCGCCCGCCCCGTGCAAAAGTACGGCGAGTGCCCCCTGATGATTCTCGGGAACGTGCAGCAGTGCCTCCCGCTCGAGGTTCAGTGAATGCAATCCGGGAGCAGGCCTCGCTTTGCTCTCCACGGGCCTGGCGGTCAATCGACCCGCGCCCTTTTCGGCTTCCGTCGATGTGCACGCTCCGGCGAACGCAGCGAATCCGATCTGCATCAGCCCGCGGCGGGTGATCTTCATGTTCGCTTCCTCGCGAGAAAGAACTCTTCAAGGCGCAGGCCGACTTTGTCCGCGCGCCACTGCTCAGCGACTTCGCGACCGCGCTTGCGCAGGCGCTCTCGCAATTCGGCGTCGCCGAGGAGCTCGATGAGCTTTTCGCCCAGCTCGACTGCGTTTTCTTCCGGTGCGAACAGCGCATAGTCATGCGCGTCATCGAATGACTGAAACGACGGAATCGACGTCATGACCGTCGGAATCCCCGACGCCAGCGCTTCCGCTGCCGGCAAGCCGAATCCTTCCTCGCGATGATTGGGGGCCATGAGCACATCGCAGGAATGCATCAGCCGTGTCATCTCGGCAGTGGTCAGCGCGACATGGAATTCCTGCACGCTGTCGAGAGGCTCATCTTTGGCAGGGGCCCACGCCGACACGCGCACCAGATCGAATTTCTGATGAAACCAGCGCGCATGCGCCGCTGCGCCGTACCCTTCATGAATTCCTTTCATGTCGGCTTGCGATTCGCCGCACAGCAACACCCGCATCGGTTCTCTTTCGGCAGGCGTCCGCGGGCGATAGAACTCGCCGTCGACGATTTGCCCGACGTACGTGATGTCGTCCGTGAACCGCTGCAGAATTGGAATGAGCGACCTGGCAACGACGAGCTTCGGAATCTTCAGCTGATATGCCGCCTCGATCTGCGGACGCATCGAGGTATACGCCGTAAAGGCGCCTTCGTAGCCCTGGGTGAGGTGGACGACGCGTTCGTGCGCCAGATTCCAGGCCGGCTCGACCGTTGACCAGAACGTTGCGATGACGAAATCGTCTTCGTCGGCGTCGTACTGGCGGAAATCGTCGACGTAGATCCACTCCGCCTGCGACGTTCGCCAGGTCAGCGGAAATCCTTTCGTGACCAGCCGAACGCGATGCCCGCGCCCGACGAGCGCGTCCGCCTGCGCCAGCTGCACCCGCACTCCACCCGAGAGCGCGGTGTCCTCGACCAGATAGGCAAGCCGAAGCGACATCAGAGATTCTGCGCCACAACGTAGTAGCCGCTGGGCAGCAAATCCTCTTTCGAGATTCGAAGCCTGGTGCTCGACAGCGCCGCGATCAGTTCATCGCGCCCGCGCGTGGCCACGACCTGCTGCGGCACCATGTCGATGATGGTCCAGCCGGCGATCGTCATCATCTCTTCGATCGATCGTCGCGTGAAGAAACGGAGATGGCCGACGCATGTCAGTCCCATGTAGACGTAGTCGAACCGGCCCTGCAGCAGATCGCTGATCACTGAGGCGTGCGCGACATTGGGAATGCTGAGGAGCAAGTGCCCGCCGGGGGCGCTGACGTGGCGCAGCTCGGCCAGAAAAGACCACGGCTCATCGAGATGCTCGACGATGTCTCCGCCGATGATCCAGTCGAATTTTTCCTTCATCAGCGAGACGATGTCACGGGCATCGCCGCAGTAGACGTCGTCGATGCGTTTGCGCGCGATGGCGGCTGCCTTCGGATCGAGCTCGATGCCGACCACGCGGCATTTCTGCCGCGCCTTGAGCGCGGCGCCGAGGGGAGCTTCCCCGCAGCCGAACTCGAGGATCTGTTTGGCATCCGTTCCGATACGCGCCAGCAGGTCCTCGCGCGCTTGCCCGCGCAGCGAGCTCCATCGATGGATGTAGTCGTTCAGAGAGATCACCACCTCGCGCCCTTCCAGAGCGCGATAGGCCGGATCGTCGATTCCGTCCAGGAATGCGGTTCGACAGAGGTAGGCCGCGGGATCCGATCTGTCCCACGTCACGCGCTCGGAGGATTGCGATTCCGACTGCATCCCGCTCGTCACCTGCTGCAGTTCCCGGAGCGTCAAATAAGGCGACGCCGGCGTCCGGCGCTGACTGACATTGGCCGCTTCATTGCTCACCGGCAACGCTGCTACCACCTCCGGCGTGTGCACCAGCACCTCGCGCAGACGCGTCGCCAAATGCGCCGGTGGGAGCAGCAGCGGATCGGTGATCACCAGCGCGTGATCGCTTTCGATCAATCCGGCGGCCAGCGAAGCCGGCTCCTGCGGATCGTAAAGCGCAAACTCGATTCCCTCTTCGCGCTGCAGAAGCATCTGACTCTGCCAGCTGGCGTAGCGCTCCTCGATCGCAGAGTGATCGAAGCGAGGGAAGAGGATGGCGATCATTGGGACCTGTTTCGCATGTTCAGCACTACGGGTCAAGGAATTTCAAATTTCAAATTTCAAATGAAAAATGAGGAATGTCCGCCCCATTTTCAATTTTTCATTTGAAATTCGAAATTCTTAATTTCTTGCCGTCTTAGACACGCGCCTTTATCCAGCCGTATAGTCTCCGTATGCCCCCTTCTGTGGCTACCGATCTCCGTCAGAATCCATTTCTCCACATCGATGGCGATCGGATCTACAACCCCATCACCGACCGGACCCTGCTGCCGGCCGATGCGGCGTTCGCAGCGCTGCGCGCGTTCATCGACCGCGGGGTGGGGGGCGGGGGGTTGGAGGAGGGTGGGTGGGTGGTTCGGAACGATGTCTCGCGCCAGTACCGGCTCAAAGTCGTCTCGCTGGAGACGATGACCACCTGCAATCAGAAATGCTTCTTCTGCCCCGTCTCGATCGCGCCCCGCGAGGACTACGCGATGCCGGAGGCCTTCTTCGAAGAGATAGTCAACCAGTTGACTAATTTTCGATCGACGCTCGAAAGCGTCTTCCTGCAGAGCTACAACGAGCCGACCATCGATCGCCGCTTCGTCGATCAATGCCAGACCCTCTTCGCCGCCGATCTGCCCGTGGCGGTCCTCAGCAATGCCACCGGCCTGACGCCCCGGAAGATCGATGCCCTGGTCGAGTCCGGACCGCTGCGCTACATCTGCATCAATCTGTCGACGCTCGATCACGAAAGATATAAACGCGACCGCGGCGAAGATCATCTAAGCCTCGTCCTTCGCAACCTCGACTACGCCAAGGATCGCCCTCTCGCCGATGACATGAAGATCGTCGTCCTGGGCATCGGCGATGCGCAGCACGACGCCGACTTCGATGCCATCGCGAAGCGGTTCGCGGGCAGCCGTTTTGGAGTGCAGCGTCACGTCGTGATGGACCGCGCCGGCTGGCTCGATGTCGGCCTCAAGCCGCCCGAGCGCAAACGCCACCTGGCCGGCTGCGACAACCTCGGGTCGCGCCCGCTGCAGCATCTGCACGTTACGCCGCGCGGAACGTGCGTTCTCTGCTGCGAGGATTACGACGAGCGCTACGTGGTCGGCGATCTCGCGAAAAACACGATTGCCGAGGTGCTGGCGGGGGAGGAAGTCGCGAAGCTGCGGCGCTGGGTCTACGGCATCGAGGAAGCACCGCAGGACTTCATCTGTCGCAATTGTATTTTTGCGCGGGAGCGGTAGCGAGCCACACGCGCCGTTGTTCATCGGGCTCTCGGCGGAGCGACTCAATCTGTCCCGATGTGAATTGACTCGCGTGCGTCGCGACATCGTCGACCAGGTAGTGCCAGGTCAGGGTGGCATCGATCGCGGCCGCCTCGGGCGTGGCGGCGTGAAAGCCGAACGCGTCGGGCAGGAAGTCCACGATGGTCTCGAGCAGCTCGACGCGCTTCGATCCGGCTGCCTCGAGCACGAGTGCGCCTAACGCGCGATGTGCGGCGTGGCACGTCGATCCATGGTTCGGATCGAAGGTGTAGATGACGGTCGGAGAAGTCGCGGTGATCACGGAACGGATGCGGTCGACCAATTCTTGATGACCGCCGGCTTCGCGGCTCCAGACGGAGTCGACGTCCGTCAATGCATCGGAGTAACTCCACTGGATCAACTGCGCGCGGAAGAGGGAGGCGGCCCGCGCCATCTCAGCCGCGCGAAGGGTTCCCAGATCGCCGCAGCCGCCGGGAAGGAAACAATCTCCCCGTTCGCCGCGCGTCATGACGAGGAGGGAGCAATCGGCGCCGCCATCCACACAGGCCCGCCCAAGCAGTGGAGCCGCCAGTGCTTCGTCATCGGGGTGGGCGCCGATCCACAGGATGCGCTGGGGAGGAGGATGGTGAACGGTTCGGCTCCGCGCATCCATCTGCAGGAGAATGAGTAACGTGGTAAACACGAGCATGTCGTCATGAGTGAATACGGAACCCGCGCTAAAATCATCGTCACCTCATGACGACCTTTCCCGAGGGCGAGTTTCTCCTCCCGCTGTTTCCGCTGCCGAACCTGGTGTTCTTTCCGCGTACACGGCTGCCGCTGCACGTTTTCGAGCCGCGGTACCGGCAGATGATCACCGACGCGGTCGCGGCCGATCAGCGGTTCGGCATCGTGCTGCTGCGTCCAGGCTGGGAAGCCGACTACTTCGGCGCTCCGCCGATCTACGCCTGCGGCACGGTCGGACAGATCGAGCAGGCGGTCCCACTCGAGGATGGTCGCTACAACGTTCTGGTGCGGGGCGAGGTGCGGTTTCGCGTGGTCGGCGAAGTTTCGCGCGAGCCGTACCGCACCGCGCGCGTCGTGATTCAGCCCGAGCAGTCGCGCGACGTGACCAAGGCCTACGAGCAAAAGAGCTGGCTTGCCGATCTTTCCCGGCAGTACCTCCACTACCTGCCCGACCAGGTCGCGGTGCCAGAGATCGACACCGTGGAGCTGGAAGCGCTGACCAACGCGCTGATCATGTCGCTCAACATCGACGTCCAGGAAAAGCAGCGGCTGCTCGAAATCGACGATCTGATCGCACGGTCCGAGCAGGTTGGCAACGAGCTGCAGACGCGCATCGAGAGCCTGCAGTTTCTTGCGCCCTATCGTCGCCAGGGCGGCGATCCCGGTCAGAATTGACGCGGAGCGTCATCCAGAGCAGAGCGAGGGATCTCGCCCACGAGACCCTTCCCCCGCTCGGCGGGGTCAGGGTGACGGCCGCACGGCCGCCAGTAGCTCCTCGCGTGTGAACGGCTTGGCGAGAAACGCGTCAGCCTTTGCCTCGGCCGCCAGGTCGCGTGATTGCGGCGAGTCGTCGCCGGTGGTGATCACGACGCGCGGCGGCGAGGACGCCGATTTCAATTTCTGGCAGAGTCGAAATCCGCCGTATTGCGGCAGGATGAGGTCGACCAGCACGATGTCGAACGGCTCGCGCTGCGCAACCTCCAGCCCCTCTTCTCCGGTGGCGGCCTCGGTGACCTCGAAGCCGGCATCGCGGAGGTAAATCCCGATGAGCCGCCGGATGTGCAGATCGTCATCGACGATCAACAGCTTCATTGGCCGAATTCTATGTCGGCGAGACGTGCAACTTCGTCGCGATCGGCGCGCGTGCGTCGCAACAGGTATCGACCGAGCCTGTGCGCTCCAAGCGCGGTGTCGATCAGCGCAGGGCGCGAAAGCACGAAAGCCACGCGGCGGCTCCATCGAATGCGCGATGCGAAGAACTCGTGATGACGCTGCCGGTACTTCTCGGTTTGTCCATCGAGGACATGGGGAGCGGCCAGCAGCGCCGATTGAATCGCCATGGCCATGCCGTTGCCCGTCAGCGGATCGATGACTCCCGAAGCGTCGCCGATCAGGAAAATGCCCTGCTCGACCGCCGATCGACCGCGGAAGATGACCGGCTCCGATGAGAGGAAAGTGTCCTGCGCCGGCTGGTATCGCGAGTACATCTGCTCCAGCCGCGGTTCGTTGCGGCGGATCTCATCGACGAAACTATCCCATCGACCTTTGTGGCCTGCCAGACGCGTCTCGTGGACGATGCCGCAGATGTTGGTGATCCCGTTTTCAATTCGGGCGACGCCAAGGTAACCGCGATCGAAGGAGTAGAGCTCGATCGCGTCGTCGATCCCGCGGGGCGGGACGCCGCGGTAATGCCGCTTGAATCCGAAGTTGCGATGGGCATGATCGCGGACGAAGCTGCGCCGCAACTGCTGGTCGAACCGCCCCCACCGCCCCCACGCCCCCACCACCGCCCGGGCGCGGATCTCGTCGGCATCGGTTTGGACGCCGTTCGGTGAGACCGACACGGCGGTGCATCCCTCCAGCGTCTGCGCGCCGGCCGCCCGCGCATTGCGGAGCAGCACATCGTCGAGCAGCCGCCGTGAAACGCCGCGCGCGGCATGCGGAAACTCGAATTCGTAGGTGCGGTGCCGGCCGACCACGCGGCACCGATGGATCCTGGGCGCGTCGGCGAGGTCGATGGCGAATTTTTCGAGGATGGGGAGGGCATCGTAGGACAGAAATTCGCCGCACAACTTGTCGCGCGGAAAGAGGTCGCGATCGATCAGCGCGACCGACGCGCCGCGCCGCGCCAGCAGAGCTGCCAGCGTCGATCCTGCCGGACCTGCACCGACGATTGCGACATCTACTTCCATAGCAAAAGACCAAACCGGTACGGCCACGTGTGCACTACCTCAAAATTCCTGGCCGGCACGTTGGCCGCGATTGCGCGCACCTCCTCAGGCGTATATCCGCGGAGCACTGACGCCGGAGCGTCGTTGCGGGTGATTCGGCCGACAAAGCGCAGGAAGCCGATCACCTTCGTGACCAGGAACGGGATGTAGTGGCGCCGCGTGTCGTTGACGATGACGCCCCGCCGCGCCACGCGCAGCGCCTCCTGCAACATCGCCGCGTTCTGGTCGGGCGTCAGGTGATGAAAGAAGTGTGTCGACGTCACGATCTCGAATGCATTGTTGATGAAGGGCAGGTGGAGAGCGTTGGCGGCTACGCGACGAACGGCCGATCCTTCGCGCAGATAGAGGAGATGATCGATCTTGAAATCGGCACCGACGCGCAACGACGTTGGGGGCACAAGCTCGAGCAGATCGGCAGTCCCGGTCGCGACATCGAGAATCGAAAGGGGGTTGTGGCGTGCCATCTTTCGGAGCAAGCGCCGATAGACGCCCGCCCCGCCGTAGAAACGATTGAATCGACGCAGATCGCGGAGCGAACGCTCCATATCCTCGCGGGGAGCATTTGGTTCGTCCAGGAGTTCTGGGGAATCGATCCGTTTTGGCGTGAACACAGGTTGCTCGGTTACTAGGTTGCTTGGTTGTCGAGCAACCAAGCAACTTAGCAACCCAGCAACTAGACTCTTTTCAGCACCAGCGCAGAATTCTTGGAGCCGAACGCGATGGTGTTGCAGACGGCGGCATCGATCCGCGCTCGCCGGCCAAGTTCGGGAATGTAGTCGAGATCGCATTCCGGATCAGGATTCTCCAGATTGATGGTGGGAGGGAGGACGCCATCGCGCATGGCCATGAGCGACGCAGCCACGCCGGCGGCGCCGCACGCTCCCTGGGGATGGCCGATCATCGACTTGGTCGCCGAGCCCGCCAGTGCCGTCGCTTTCTTTCCGAAAGCGATCTTCACGGCGCGCGTTTCGATCCGATCATTCAAGTCCGTCGAGGTTCCGTGGTAGTTGAGGTAACTCACGTCGCTCGGGCTGACATCGGCATCCTTCATCGCGAGCGCCATCGCGCGTGCAGGCTCCTGGCCCGATTCGTCCATGCGGACGCGGTGATGGGCATCGCATGTCGATCCGTAGCCCGCGACTTCGGCGTAAATTCGCGCGCCGCGGGCCTTGGCCGTCTCTTCGCGCTCCATGATGAACATCCAGGCCCCTTCCGCCAGGACGAAGCCGTCGCGATCCCGTGAAAAAGGACGCGAGGCGGTCTCGGGAGCGTCATTTCGCGAATTCGAAACGATGCGCATGATGCAGAAGCCGGTCATGACAGCTTCGGTGATAGTGGCATCGGCGCCGCCGCAGATGACGTAGTCGATCACTCCCAGCTTCAGGTTGCGATAGGCGTATCCGAGAGCATCGGTCGAGGAGGTGCAGCCGGTCGAGATGAGATGCGAGAAGCCATGGAGGTCATAGGCCATCGAGATCTCCGAGGCGATCGTCCCGATCGTGCCGGAAGGGATGGAGTAGATCGATGCCTGCCGTTCAGCATCGTTGAACCACAATTCGTACATGCGCTCGCTGAACTCCACCGCCCCTCCGCCCGACCCGAGCATGACGCCGATTTGCTGGCGTGTCTCCAGATCCAGGGTCGTGGGATCGAGGTTCGCGTCGCGGAGTGCCTCATCGGTTGCCGCCAGCGCCATCGGGACGACGCGCGCAACGTGCCGGATGTTCTTCGAGTCCACCCATTCCATTGGATCGAAGTCGATCTCTCCCGCGATGCGGCAGGGGAGTGAAGTCGCGTCGAACTGGGTGATGATGCGGATGCCGGAGCGGCCGTCCGCCAGTGCTGCGAAATAGCGCTCCCGTCCAATTCCGTTAGGGCTCAGCGCGCCGATGCCGGTAATGACGATTCGGCTTCCGTTCATCGCGCGAGATCAAACCCAATTTGCCAGCGGAACATTGCAAAAAGTCAAAACGTCAGATGATAGGAGCTCGTGTTCATGCGAAAGTTGTCCCTGGTTCCCCTCATTCTCGTCTCATCGGTTGCGCTCGCTCAACCGGCTCGCAAGGTCGACGAGATCTCCCGCCGCGCCCTCGATGTCCTCGGTGGCGGTCCGGCATACGACAAAGCGCGTTACATTTCGTTCACGTTTAACGTCGAGCGTTTCGGCAAGGTCGTTTCGTCATTCCCGCAGCAGTTGGACCGATCGACCGGTCAGTATCGCGTAAGCGGAAAAACTGAGGACAACCTTCCCTTCGACATCACCGTCAACATCCCGACCAAGAAGGGTCACGGGACGCTGGGAGGGGAGGCGGTTTCCGAGGGAAGAAAGTGGGACCATCTCTACAACATCGCTTACCGCCGCTTCATCAACGATATGAATTGGCTGTTGATGCCGTTGCAGATCCTCGATTCACGCGTCCGTCGAACGTACGACGGTGAGCGCACCGATTCTTGTGGACGCACCTGGGACGTGGTCAGGCTCAACTGGGATGCTTCCGCGGGTCTGACTCCCGGCGACATCTACTGGCTGTGGATCAACCGCGACACCGGCGTCGTCGAAGAGTGGGACACGAAGGCCGGCACGACGCAGCCCGAAGACGCGCCGATCGAGATGATCTTCCGGGATTACCGCCGCGTGGGAGGCCTCTTGCTCTCTGCGCGACGCGAGGTCAAAGGCAAGAACCAGGTGATGCGGTTTGATGACCTGAAGGTCCTCCCTGAAGTGCCAAAAGGGGCGTTCGAATAGGTGCCCCTCACCCGGCGCTCCGCGCCACCCTCTCCCCGCTTCGCGGGGCGAGGGACCTCACACCTCCCCGCAACCGGGGACCTACGGCTTGATCGCAATCTGATCGATCACGCGTGTGACGCCGTTGACCTTTCTCGCGTCGTCGATGGCCTTCTGCTTGTCGCTGGAGGTCTTGACGTCGCCGCGCAAGGTGGTGATGCCGGCCTTATCGACGTCGACCGTCATTCCGGTGATGCCGTCGGCGAGCATGTTCTTGCGGATCTCCTCGGCGATCGCCGTAGCGTCCATGCCCTTGGGGGTGTACCTGTTCCAGTTCGAACAGGCGAACGCGCTGGTCATCAGTAGTGCAACTGCAATTGATGCAAGGATTTTCTTCATCTCCACGCACCTCCTATCGGGGAGGCGCAGAGCAATCGCCGAGCCAGGCTGGGGCAGGAATTATGGTACTCTATCCGACCCAGGCTAACAGCAGATGGCGATTCTCACAATTCGTTTGTTTGGAGAATTTCGCGCGGCCGATCACCGCGGAAATCCGCTTGCGATCGGAAGCAAAAAAACGCAGGCACTGCTGACCTGGCTCGCTCTTCATCGCAACACACCTGTCCCGCTTCACGACTTCGGCGCGCTCTTCGGAGTCGACGACGTCGGGGGACTCGCTCGCGACCTCCGATTCGCGCTGCGCTTTGTGCCGGCCGATGTCTTCGCCGGCCATGGAGACGCCATCCGATTCCGACCCGGCGCGATCGAAGTCGACGTCGCGCGCTTTGACGCGCTGGTCGCCGGCGGCACGATCCACGCTCTTCGAGAGGCTGCCGACCTTTACACCGCCAACCTGCTGGAGAGCTTCGCCAGTGGCATCGACGCATTTGACCAGTGGCTGGCGGGCGAGCGCCTGCACTACTGGCGCGGCGCGCTATCGATGCTCGGTAAGTTGTTGGCAGTGCAGATCAAAGCGGGGTGGTGGGAAAACGCGTCCGAGACCGCGGGCCGTCTGCTGGCACTCGATCCGACTCAGGAAGTCGTGCACCGGACGCTGATGCGTTTACAGCTGGAGCAGGGACGGCCCGACGCAGCGCTACGGCGCTACCAGGAATGCTGCGACATCCTCCGCCGTGAATTCGATCGCAATCCCAGCGTTGAAACGGAGCGCGTCCGCGAAGAAATCGAGATCGCGCTCAAGAAGACTCCCGCTCCGCGCGATGCCTTCCTCAAGCCGTTCGACCGATCGGTGCTGATCCTGGTGGTCGAAGACGATGCGGTTTCATCCGCTCTCATCGAGGGATTTCTGGGCGAGGCCGGTTACGAGGCGGTCTGTGTGATGGATGGCGCCGATGCGCTTCTGGAGCTCGGCCGTCGTGAGTTTGATCTGCTCCTTCTCGACATCAACATTCCGACCCTCGATGGCCTCCGTCTCTTCGAGATCATGATCCAGAAGGGCATCGACACTCCCGCGATCTTCGTTACCGGCAGCGCAAGCCCGGAAGTGGAGGCGCGAAGCCTCGAGCTCGGGGCGGCGGACTTTCTTCGCAAGCCGATCCGAAGAGAGGCGTTGCTGCCTCGCATTCGAGCCATTCTTCAACGTCGTCAGCGCGCGCGCGAAAACCTGTGATCATTGCGTTAGGGGTTGTCCTCGCCGCGGTTTCTTTCGCGCTCGGCATTGTCGTCGTCAGAACACGCCGGGCCTTGAAGGATGCGATGCGCGCGGCGGATTCCCGCAGCGCGCAGCTCGAAAAGGAGACCGCCGATCTCCGCGAGTCGCTGCGGCGCGCCGAGGCTGCCAGCACCGCCAAGAGCGACTTCTTGGCGAGCGTTTCCCATGAGATGCGCACGCCTCTGCACGGCATCATGGGGATGTTGCAACTGACCAGCGATAGCGAGCCGACGGCGGAGCGTCGCGAGCAGTTGCGGATGGCGGGCCGCTCGGCGGAATCGCTTCTGGCCACCATCGAAGACATCCTCGACTTCACCAAAATCGAAGCGCGCAAGTTGGAGCTCGAGCCGGTTTACTTCTCCATTCGCGAGCTCGTCACCGACACCATGAAGACCCTGGGCGTCACCGCGACCCAGAAGGGACTTCAGATCGCCTTCTCCATCGCGCCCGAAGTTCCGGACCGCCTGTGGGGCGATCCGCTTCGACTTCGCCAGATCCTCGTCAACCTCGTAGGCAACGCCATCAAATTCACGAATGTCGGCGAGATCGTCGTGCGCGGGTGGGCGGAGGCGGGCTTCGGATCCGACGTGACGCTGCATGTCGAGGTCCGCGACACCGGAATGGGCATCGACGCGCACAAGCGCGAGACCATCTTCGATCCGTTCGCGCAGGCCGACAGCTCCCATTCGCGCCGCTACGGCGGCACCGGTCTGGGACTCTCCATCGTCGGCCGCCTGGTCGAAGCGATGGGAGGGAACATCGACTTCCAAAGTGAGATCGGCAAGGGCAGCACGTTCCACGTGGCCGTGAAACTGTCATACGACTCGATCGCCGGGATGGTGCCGCCGCAATGGCACAACGCGCTGTCGGGCATGCGCGTGATGGTGATCGAGCCGCACGCCGCAATGCGCGAAATCGTTGGTGGGATTCTGACGGCCCACGGATTGGTGCCCGAGCTTTACGCATCGGTGGCTGATGCGCTGCAGCCGTCGATTCGCGAGGCATTCTCGACGGTCGTGATCGACTCCGCGGTCCTGGCATCGACGCCGTGGATCTCGCCGGTTCCGGTGGTGCAGATCGTCTCGCCGGTTGCGACGATGATTCCTCCGACCGTCACGGTCACGCGTCCGGTTGGCGAACGCGAATTGATCGAAGCGATCGCGGTGGCCCTCGGCATCATCGATCGGCGGATGTCGTTCACGCTGGAGCGGCGCGTGGATATCGATCGTCCGCAATCCGTGCTGGTGGTTGACGATCATCCTGTCAATCTCGAATTCGCGGCCGAGGCGCTCCGGCGCCTGGGACACAGCGTGTCAACAGCGGCCAACGGTGCGGAAGCGCTGCGACTGCTGCAGGCCAGGGCCTTCGATGTCGCGCTCGTCGATGTGCAGATGCCCGAGATGGACGGATTCGAGGTCGCCAGTCGTCTGCGAGGGATGGAGCGCGGTCACCACACCCGTTTGATCGCTCTCACCGCCTACACCGCGCCTGAAGATCGCGAGCGCTGCATCGCCGCCGGCATGGACGGCGTCCTGACCAAGCCGCTGACCCAGAATCGTCTGGCGGCGGTCCTGCGCGGACAGTCGCCGGAGCCGGATGGCGACACGATTCTCGAGGCTGTTGGCGGGAATGTGAAGCTTCTGGCGCGCGTGCGCGATGCGTTCGTCTCGCAATCGCCGCGGCTCATCGACGCCATGCGCGACGCGATCGCGCAGCGGAATTCCGACGTGCTCTATCGCAGCGCGCATACGCTGAAGGGCGCCATCAGCAACTTCGGGATGGGCGAGGCGCTCGATGCTGCAATCCAGATCGAGCGCGCCGGCCGCGATGCCGACTTCGCCCGCGCATGCACGCTCCTGCCGACGCTCGAAACCGCGGTTCGCGAGCTCGAAGATCGGATGGCCGCCACGCTGGCGGCGGCGTCGTCGAGCGGCGCCCAGGCCTCCTGATTCTCGTTCTGTTCACCACAGAGGCACAGAGAGCTAACTCTGTGTCCTCTGTGCCTCTGTGGTGATCCACCGTGCTGGCCCTAGCGCCTCTTCACCCGTGCGCGGAATCCATAGACGTCCTCGGATGTGCCGTAGAGATCGCCGTTGAGTAGATGTACGGCGCCACGATGCGGCGATGCCCAGCGATCGACGCACTTGGCGCGGTCATCGGCGAGTCCGCACAATGACTGCATCGCGGGATAGATCGGGTAGGCCGCCCACGCCAAGCCGAGGAGCAAAATCGAGCAAGCCCCAACGATCCATTTTTTCGCGCGCACGGGGCAATTTTATCGCGGCGTGGCGTGCGCCAGAAGCCGTTGGAGTTCCTGTCCGGAGTCGGTAAATTTTGAAAAATAGCGGTAACCGGTGGATGTGCGAATCAGGAATCCGCCGCTCGCCAATGGGAAAACGACGACCAACTCGCGAACCGTTACGGCTTCCTTCCGGTTGACCGTCACCAGGAGGGGTTTGGCAAACAGGACATCGATATGACATCCACGCTTCGCCTGCACGAAGTCGTCTTCCGTCGAGGAAGCCGAGTACCTGCACGATTCCAGCACTTTGGTGGCGGCGACGGCGATTTCGCGCGCCGACTCGTCGGAGAACGTCACGTCGGTGGCGAGGCGACCGGTGACGCGCGGCGTCATGATCACCGCGGCAGCAAGAATCCATGTTCCGAGCATTTACGCCGTCCCGATTCTGAATCTCTTCACCACAGAGGCACAGAGAGCACTGCCTCTGTGGTGATCACGCTGTCCCGTCCTCGACGCCCTTCAGGTAGAACGAGAGCGACTCGAGATTGATGCGCAGGTCGACGCTCTTGAGCTTCACGTGGTTGTCGGTGCGCAATTGGATGGGCGCGAAGTTGAGGATGGCGTTCAGCCCCGCGTCGACCAGCGAGTCATAGACTTCCTGGGCAGCGTTGGCCGTTACGGCAATGATGCCGATTTCGACATTCTGCTCGCGCACCACCCGTTTCAGATCGGCGTAGGAAAGAACCGGAATCCCGCTGCGCGAGGTCCTTCCGATTTTTCCGGGATCGACATCGATCAGCGCAGCGATCCGAAATCCGTTGTCGTTGAAGCCGCGGTAATCGGCCAGCGCCATGCCGAGGTTTCCGGCGCCGACAATGATGACATTGCGTCCGCGGTCAATGCCGAGCTCGCGAACGAGATGCTCCTTCAGGCGCGACACGTTGTAGCCGACACCGCGTGTCCCGAACTCACCAAAGCAGGCCAGATCCTTTCGAATCTGCGCCGAGTTGAGATGGAATCGCTCTGCCAGCTCGGCCGACGACACGGTCTGTTGGCCGTTCGATTCCAGATAGGTCAGGCAGCGCAGATAGACCGACAGCCGCCCGGTGGTCAGCTCGGAGATGACATCGCGATCGTTAGTGGGTCGATTTTGGCTCATTGGCCTAGGGTAAAAGCGCGCGCGCCGCTGCTCCTGCCATCTCGAAAAGGGGAGTGGGGAAGATTCCGATCAAGAAGATGCCGATGATGGATATCGCGAGCGCACCGGTGGCGAAGATGCCACCCACCGGTACGGCCTCCCGCTCCGGCGGCTCTTTCATGTACAGGAAGTAGACCACTCGGAGATAGTAGTAGACCGACACGATGCTGGTGAGGATGCCGATCAGTGCGATCGTGACGTGACCTGAATCGACGGCGGTTTTGAAGATGTAGAACTTCGCGATGAAGCCGGCCGTCGGCGGCAGCCCGGACAGCGAGAACATACACACCGTCAGCGCCAGTCCGTAGAACGGACGCCGGAATCCGAGGCCGGCGATGTCGTCCAGGGTCTGCGGATCATTCTGATTCTTTGCCAGCATCGACACCACTCCGAACGCGCCGATGTTCATCAGCGCATACGTGATGGTGTAGATGGCGATGGCCGCCACCGAATCATCGCGGAGCGTCAGAAGCGCGATGAGCATGTAGCCCACATGCGCGATCCCGGAGTAGGCCAGCATCCGTTTGAGATCGCGCTGGGCGATGGCGACGGCATTTCCGATCACCATGGAGAGAATCGAAAGCGCGGCGATCATCTTCATCCACATCGCATGCTGGAGCAAGGGGGTCATGGCGGCGAAAAGGCGAATGACCGCGATCAGCGTAGCTGCTTTCGGCGCCACCGAGAGCCATCCTGCCACCGGCGACGGCGCGCCCTGGTAAACGTCCGGCGCCCATCCATGGAACGGCGCGACCGCCAGCTTGAATCCGAGTCCTGACATGAGCAACACGAATGCGATGCTCAGCAAAGGATCGCGCGGATTCGCGGTCGCGAAGACGCGCCCCATCTCTGCAAAATTCGTCGACTGCGTTGCCCCGTAAAAAAGCGCCGTGCCGTAGAGGATGAATCCGGTCGCAAACGCGCCCATCAAAAAGTATTTCAGGCTGGCCTCGTTCGACACCGGGATGCGGCGGTGATATCCGACCAGAACAAAAATGCAGATCGACAAGAGCTCGAGGCCCAGGATGACGATCAGCAGATCGAGCCCCTTGGCCATCATCATCATTCCGACGGTGCCCCACATCAGCAGCGCGTAAAACTCGCCGCCCTCGATGTTCTCGCGCTGGAGATATTCGCGCGCGAACAGCGTGGCCAGCATCGCCGCCAGAAGGAACGTGATGTCGAAGATGCGCGTGATGCCGCTGATCTCGTACGTTCCGCCGAAGAATCTGCCGCCGACGACGAGTCTCTCGGACCACGCGGCAATGATGAATCCGATCAGTGCAAGCGGTGCTGTCTCTTCACGAAGCTTCGGGGCGAACGCAGCCAGGAGCATCAGCAACATCCCCGCGACGCAGAGGATGACCTCGGGAAGGATCGCGCTGAGCCAGCCGGGCTCGATGAGGGGAGTGAGGGTCATCGCCCCTCCCGCTGCGCGGGGCGAGGGCCGCTAACAAGAGTCCCTCTCCCGCTTGCGGGAGAGGGTGCCGCGAAGCGGCGGGTGAGGGTCTCCGCCACCATCACCTGTCCGCGTTGGCCGCCCTTTTGGACTGTTGTCAGCAGCTTCTGCACGCTCGGCGACATCTTCCGCAGAAACGTGTTGGGGTACACGCCGATCCACACCATGAGCGCGATCAGCGGCACCATCGCGGCGACCTCGTTCCACGCGATCTCGGGCACCGATCGATTCTCCTCTCTGGTGACCGGACCGAAGAAGACGCGCTGCACCAGCCAGAGCAGGTAGATGGCCGCCAGGATGACGCCGGCCGTCGCGGCGATGGTCGCAGTCGGATGCGTCTTGAACGATCCGGCCAGGATGAGAAATTCGCCCACGAATCCGTTGAGCCCCGGAAGGCCGACCGACGCCAGCACGGTGATCACAAACAAAGTCGCATATAGCGGCATGGTGGCGGCCAGGCCGCCGTAGTCGGCCAGCATGCGGGTGTGACGGCGTTCGTAGAGGACTCCCACCAGCAAAAAGAGCGCGCCGGTCGAAAGGCCGTGATTCACCATCTGCAGGATCGAGCCTTCGATGGCAGTCTGATTGAGCGCGAAGATTCCGAGTACGCAGAAGCCGAGGTGCGAGACCGAAGAGTAGGCCACGAGCTTTTTCATGTCGGGCTGCACCCATGACACCAGCGCACCGTAAATGACGCCGATCACCGCCAGGACGATCATCAGGTTCGCGTACCTCGCGGTGGCATCGGGGAAAAGCGGCAGACAAAATCGGAGGAAACCGTAGGTGCCCATCTTCAGCATCACGCCGGCCAGGATGATCGATCCGCCCGTCGGCGCTTCGACGTGCGCGTCGGGCAGCCAGGTGTGGAGCGGGAAGAGCGGCACCTTGATCGCGAACGCCAGCGCAAACGCGGCGAAGAGAATCGCCTGCGCAGGCATCGGAATCGACAAGCCGTAGAGATGCGTGATCGAAAAGTCGGGACGCCCGACCTCGTGATATTGCAGGAAGCCCAGATAGATGATGCCGAGCAGCATCAGCAGGGAACCGGAAATGGTGAAAAGGAAAAACTTGATGGCCGCGTAGATGCGGTTCGCGCCTCCCCACACTCCGATCACGAGATACATCGGCAGCAGCGTCAACTCGAAGAAAATGTAGAAGACCAGGATGTCGGTGGCCACAAACACGCCGATCATCGCCGCTTCCATGATCAGAAACGCAATGACGTACTCCTTCGGATGTTTGTGAATCGCATTCCACGACGACAGAAAGACGACCGGCGTTAGAAGCGTGGTGAGCATGACCAGCCAGATCGAGATACCGTCGACGCCCAGCGCGTATCGGATCCCCCACTGCGGGATCCAGGTGTGGGACTCGGAGAGCTGGAAGTTCGCGATCCCATCCTGGAACAGTTGAAGGACGACGAACGAGAGCCCGAACGTGACCAGCGACGCCGCCAGACCGGCCGATTTGATGGCCGTAACCGCATGGCGCGGAAAGAAAGCGAGGATCATCGCCACGACGATCGGCAGCCAGACCATCCAGCTCAGAATATTGCTCACGCCAGCACCCACAGGAACACGATCACGCCGATGAAGAACATCAGCGCATAGTTGCGGACATTGCCGGTCTGGAAGAATCGAAGCAGATCGCCGAGCAACGCGATGGCGTAGCCGGCAAGAGCGAGCAGCCCGTCGATGATGGCGTCAATGCCGCGCCACAGGAATCGAGAAAACCCTTCCAGCGGCGTAACGACCGTATCGTCGTAGAACTCGTCGACGTAGTACTTGTTCTCCAGCGCTCGCGCCAGCGCCGGCGTTGCTTTGGCGAGCTCCGCGTCGGCTGCCAGCCCGGTCTTGAAAAATCGGTTGTACGACAGCCACGCACCGAAGACCGCTACCGCCGTCGAAATCAACATCACAAACCATTCGACGCGGGCCGGGACTTCGAAGGCCGCGCCTCGCGCGTAGACCGGCCCCAGCCAGCCGGCGAGGAGATGACGCATGTGCACATGCTCGCCCATGGCCGCCGGGATTCCGAGCGCGCCTCCGATGATCGAAAGCGCCGCCAGAACGACCAGGGGAATGGTCATCGTCGGCGGCGATTCGTGGATGTGATGCTCCTGCTCGTGAGTCCCTCGAAACTTGCCTGTGAAGGTCAGGAAGAACAGCCGGAACATGTAGTACGCCGTGAAGAGTGCCGCCACGGTTCCCATGAAGTAGATGACGCGATCGAGCGGCAGGGGCAGGTAGGGTGAGCCCAGCGCGGAGACCAGAATCTCATCCTTCGAAAAGAATCCAGATAGGGGAGGGAAGCCCGCGATGGCGCAGGTTGCAATGAGAAATGTCCAGGCCGTGATGGGGATCTTCTTCCACAGCCCACCCATGTTCCGGATGTCCTGCTCGCCACTCATGGCGTGAATGACCGATCCCGATCCGAGGAACAGGCAGGCCTTGAAGAATGCGTGCGTGACGAGGTGGAAGATGCCGGCCGTGAATGCACCCACACCGACCCCTATGAACATGAAGCCGAGCTGCGAGACCGTCGAGTAGGCCAGCACCTTCTTGATGTCGTTCTGGCGAACGGCGATGGTGGCCGCGAACAAGGCCGTCAAAGCGCCGATGAACGCCACGACCATCATCGCGGTCGGGGATAACAGATACAGAACGTTCGTCCGCGCGATCATGTACACGCCGGCGGTGACCATGGTGGCAGCGTGGATCAGCGCCGACACGGGCGTGGGACCGGCCATGGCGTCCGGCAACCAGACGTAGAGTGGAATCTGCGCCGACTTGCCGGTCGCGCCGAGGAAAAGAAGCAGGCAGATGGCGGTGAGGAGTCGCGGATCAGCGCCGCGCATAGCCGCTGAGGACACTTGCGCGAAATCGACCGAGCTGAAATTGGCGAACATCAGAAACATCGCGACCAGAAAACCGAAATCCCCGATGCGATTGACGATGAATGCTTTCTTGCCGGCGGCTGCTGCGAATTCCTTGTCGTAGTAGAAGCCGATCAGCAAATACGAGCACAGCCCCACCCCTTCCCACCCCACGAACATCACCAGATAGCTGCTGCCGAGGACCAGGATCAGCATCTCGGCCAGGAAGAGATTGAGATACGAGAAGTAGCGCGCGTATCCCGGCTCGTGGCCCATGTAGCCCACGGAGTAGAAATGGATCAGCGTTCCGACCCACGTCACCACCATCAGCATCACGATCGATAGCGGATCGAGCTGAAAGGCCAGGTCGGCTCCCACGCCGCCGCTGCTGATCCAGTTGTAGACAACGTTGACATGGCGCTGCCCGTGGGGATAAACGGCGTGGTACTGGAAAACAGCGAGGGTTCCGACGATCGCGGAAAGGAGCGAAGAGAGCGGACCGACGATGGAGACGAAGGTGCGGCCGGCGCGCTCGCCAAACAGCCCGTTCAGCACGAAGCCGAGCAGCGGCAGCGCCGGGATGATCCACAGGTGGGTCAGCATGCGGGCTTCGTCGAAGTCCTGAGTCCTGAGTGCTGAGTCCCGAGAGCGGTGGATCCACTCAGGACTCAGGACTCAGCACTCAGGACTCTTTTCCTCCTCGCGGCGCGCGAGGAGTCCCCGCGTGCCTTTATCGATCTCGGTCGCGGAGTCGATCCTGATAATCGTCCGATGATGCCGGATCGAGCTCCCAACGCTTTTGATCGCGACTGCGTTCTTTTTCTCCGACCTTCAGTTCTTCGTTGTCTTGATAGGTGACGCCAACGGCCTCACCGATTTCCTGCACGTTGTCCTGTCCGGGCGTGGGCGCGCTTCCGGCCACCGATTCCTCGCCCGAGGAATCGGCATCCTCCCATCGCGCGTCGATGTCACCACCCGACAAAGTCGGATTGGTGTCGGTGTGGTCGCGAAGGCGCTGGCGGAGCTTTTTCGATCCGGCAGACACATCCGGGATGGTCGGCTCGAGCTCGTCATCGATTCCGTCGCGATTCTGGTCCTTCCGTTCATCCTCTTTCCAGTTGATGAGTCTCTCGGTCTTGTCCATTTTTTCAGCTCCTTATGGTTGAGCTGAAAAATGCGATGTTTGCGCCAATCACCAGCGCATCAGATTCGCCTCGTCGACATCGATCGTTTCCCGGTGATGGAACAGGGAGATGAAAATCGCCAGGCCGACGGCGGCCTCTGCCGCGGCGATGGCCATGACAAAAAAGACGAAGATCAGGCCGTGGAGTTGATGGAACTGCCGTGCATACGCCAGAAACGTCAGGTTGACGGCGTTCACCATCAGCTCGATGGCCATGAAGATCGTGATGCCGTTCTTGCGCGTCAGCACGCCGCACACGCCGATGGCGAAGAGGATCGCGCTGAGGATCAGGAACCACTGCGTCGGGATCATGAGGTCTGCACTCCGCGCCCGCTCAGGACCAGGGCGCCCACAATCGCGGCCAGCAGGAGGATCGAGACCATCTCAAACGGGAAGATGTAGGACTCGAACAGCGCCACGCCGACCGTCCGCGCGTCCGCCACGAATGGACTGGCCGGCAACTCGAGCACCACGTACTTGGAGAGGTAGTAGACGAGTGCAATTCCGAACGCCGCGCTTCCGGCGTAACCCACAAACTGCTGCACCGGCCGCGTCGGCTCCTCGGCCTGCTTCTGCAGATTGAGCAGCATGATCACGAACAGGAACAGCACCATGATGGCGCCGGCATAGACGATCACCTGGAGCGCCGCCAGGAAGGGCGCGTCGAGTAAGACGTACATCACCGCCAACGCGAAGAAGGAAGCGACCAGCGATAGCGCGCCGACAACAGGATTGCGATGGAGGATGACCACCAGCGCGAAGATCACGGCGATGGCGGCGAAGAAAAAGAAGACGGCGTACTCGATCATGACTGGCCCCTCATCCGGTCCCGCTTCGCGGGACCACCTTCTCCCCGCAAGCGGGGCGAAGGGTCTCGAGGGTGCTGCGAAGCAGCGGGTGAGGGGCGATCAAATCCACTCCTTCGCGATGAAAAGCGCGACCAACAGAATATTGATCACCGCCAGCGGCAGAAAAACTTTCCAGCCCACGCGCATCAGGATGTCGTACTTCAGGCGCGGGATCGTCCACCGCACCCACACGAAGATCAACATCAGGATCCCGACCTTGATCGTGAAGGCGGCCGCCGAGAGGAGGAAGCCGAGGAAGGTGGCCGGCTCGTTGTACCAGGGGATGTCCCAGCCGCCCAGAAAGAGAGTGGTGATGAGCGCCGAGACGGTGGCCATGGCGATATATTCAGACATGAAAAATAGTGCGAATTTCATGGATGAATATTCTGTGTGATATCCGGCCACCAGCTCCGCTTCCGCTTCCGCGAAGTCGAAGGGCAACCGGTTCGTCTCCGCGAACGCCGCCACCGTGAACACGATGCACGGAATCCACATCGCCGGCGAGAGGATGTTCCAGGCCGGGATTTTGATGGTGTCGAACAGCACAAAATAACCGGTCTGTTTCCACACCACATCCGTCAGGCGCAGCGAGCCCGCCACCATCAGCGCGCTGATGGCAGCCAGCGTCATGGCCAGCTCGTACGAGATCATCTGGGCCGACGATCGGATGCCGCCGAAGAGCGAATACTTGTTGTTCGACGCCCAGCCGGCGGTCACGATGCCGTACACGCTCAGCGACGCCAGCGCGAAGATCAGCAGGATCCCGACGTTCACGTCGGCGACGATCGGCTCGAAGATGCGGCCGCTGCGCAGCGGGAACGGGCGTCCCCACGGCACCACGGCGATGGTGGTGAGCGCGGGAATCAGACCGAACATCGGTGCCAGCGAGTACAGCCACTTGTGCGCGCCGAGCGGGACGATGTCCTCTTTGAGAAAAAACTTCGCGGCGTCGGCGAGAGATTGGAAGAGCCCGAACGGCCCGACGCGGTTGGGCCCGACGCGGTCCTGAATGAGCGCGCTGCCGCGTCGCTCGACCCACACCATGATGGGCGTGACATTCAGAAGCGCGCCCACGACGATGGCGATTTTCAGAATCGAGAGGGCGACGTCGACCTTGTCGATTTCCGCCATGATCACGCGCCGGCGGCGACTTTCTCTTCCGCCAGGACTCTGGCCGCGACGCGGGCAAAAATCTCGACGTCGGGAACCGCTTGTCCTTTCGGTGGATAGGCGGCGTGGACTTCCTGGACACGACCCTGCAGATTGGTGGTGCTGCCTTCTTTTTCGACATGGATCGTGGCGGGGAGGAGAACGTCCGCAACTTCGTTGAGCGGATGGTTCGCATCCCATGAATGCACGATCACGAACTTCGCTTTGCGCAGATCCGCGATGAAGGCCGGATCTTTTGCGCGTTGGCTGAAATCGGCATCGCAGACGTAAAGGACATCGACGCCTTCCACCGGCGGAATTGCGTTCTCGCCGAAGATGGCCGCAACGCCGCGATAGTTTGGTGCCGCTTGCGTACCTTGCAGCCACTCCGTCCGCGATTTCATGCGGATCGGCCCGATCGGATCGACGGTCAGACCGACGCGCGCGCCGACCCCGTCGAAGAACGCCTTGGCGACCCGCGCCTCTTCATTGGTCATGTTTGCCGACGCAATCGCGACGACTTCCGACGCCGATCGGAATGCTTTCTCGATCGCGTCCAACGCCTCGCTCCAGGTGGCGATGCCCAGGTAATCGTCGTCGTTGCGGACTTTGGGGACGACCACGCGGTCGGTGTCATAGCGCTCGTAGGAAAAGCGCCCGTAATCGCACAGCCAGTGATCGTTGACGTCGGGATTCTCTCGCGGACGATATCGAAACACCTGACCGTTCCGATGCCCGATGAACATGTTGCATCCGACGTCGCATCCGTTGCACACCGACTCGGTCGAATCGAGATTCCAGACCCGCGACTCGAATCGAAACTCGCGCGTTGTCAGCGCGCCGGTGGGACAGACATCGGCCACGCATGCCGACATCCAGTTATCCAGCGGCGTTCCCGCGAACACTCCCACTTCCGTCGACGCCCCGCGTTTGAAAAACGCGAGCTCGCTGGTGCCGGTAATTTCCTGGCAGAAACGAATGCAGCGCGTGCAGTGAATGCAGCGATTCATGTTCTGCACAACGTGCGGACCGATGGCGGTGCGGTCCATTCCCGGATAGGTCCGTTTGAATTCACCGTAGCGCGATTCGACCGAACCATAGTTGAACGAGTAATCCTGAAGCGGACACTCTCCCGCTTTGTCGCAGATCGGGCAGTCCAGCGGATGGTTGATGAGCAGAAACTCCATCTGCCCGCGGCGCGCTTTGTCGACCTTTTCATTCCAGACGTGTATCTTCATGCCGTCTTTCACGGTGGTCGAACAACCGGCCTGCAGTTTCGGCATGCCCTCCACTTCCACCAGACACATGCGGCACTGCCCGACGACGGTCAGCGAGGGGTGATAGCAAAAATGCGGAACGTGGACCTCGGCCGCTTTGGCGGCTTCAATGATGTTGAGGCCATCCTTGACTTCGACTTCGGCGCCGTCGATGGTAACTTTGGCCATTGGTGGGATGAAAATCTCACGGCCGTGCCCGTGAAAATTTTCACAAGGCGCGAGAATACTCAGGCGCACGCCGCGCGTCAACGAAATTGCAAGTGACCAAACGAGACGCCGCTATCGCGATCACCTCCGCTGTCGTTGCCGGTGCGGTTTGTTACGCCCTCGCCATCAGCCGGCCCCTTCGGCTACCGGGACCATCGGCCGCCGCCCCTCCAAAGGGCGGGAGCGGCGCCAAGGTGGTCATGCGCGTCAACGGTCAGCCGGTCACCGAGGCGGAATTCCTGGCGTTCTATCACCAGCTCCCGGAGGATTTGCAGCAGCAGTACGCGAACGAACCGGGGAAGATGCTCGTGGCCGAGCAGACCATCCGGCTCAAATTACTCGAGCAGGAAGCAAGGCGTCTGGGTATTGAGCGCGAGCCGGCGGTTGCGGCTCAGCTGGAAGCCAGCGACGCGAACATACTGGCGAATGCTGCTGCCGAGAAATTGATCGCGATGCCAAACGATCAGGCGGTGCAGGAGTTCTACGCCAAGAACAAAGCGCGTTTCGAGTCGGCCAATGTGAGCCACATCCTGATCGCTTACCAAACCGGCACCCTTCCGCCTCGCTCGGGTCGCGCGCCGGCGCTGGACGAGGCGAAAAAGAAGGCCTCCGCCATTTACGGGCAACTGAAAGCCGGCGCCGACTTCACCGCCATGGCCCGAAAAGTCTCCGACGACCCACAGAGCGCAAAGACCGGCGGACAGATGGGGCAGATCTCACACGGCATGCTCCCGCCCGAGCTCGATGCCCAGATCTTCGCGGCCAAAGTGGGCGAGATCACCCCTCCCACCGTTTCGCCGTACGGCATTCACATCTTCAAGGTGAACGGGCGCTCGACGCAGTCGCTCGATCAGCTCCGGGCCGGTATTTCGCAGCGTGTGCGGCAGGAAAAGCTGCGCGATCGCGTGGAGATGCTCCGCAAGAGCGCGCACGTCGATTTCGATCCGACGTTTTTCCCCTCCACCAAGAAGCCGGCCCCTACCAAGAAACCGTCGTGAAAAGGCAGAAGGCAGAAGGCAGAAGGCAGAAGGGCTTTCCGCGTCGATCTACTTCTGCCTCCTGCCTTCCGCCTTCTGACTTATGAACATGAAAAGGCAGAAAGCAGAAAGCAGAAGGCAGAAGGGCTTTCCGCGTCGACCTACTTCTGCCTTCAGCCTTCTGCCTTCTGCCTTATGAACATCCTCGTCCTGGGCGCGGGCCGTATGGGCCACGGCGCGGTCTACGATCTGGTCCGGCAACCCGACGTGGAGCGCGTCACCGTTGCCGACGCCATCGCGGAACGCGCGCATCGAGTTGCGTCCACGATCGGCGATGGCAAGGCCGTACCGGTGCAGCTCGACGTGACGAACGAACGCGCCGCGATCGATCTGATGCGCGACCACCAGGCGGTGCTCAGTTGCGTCGTCTACAAGCTGAATGCGGGGCTCGCGCGCGCCGCCCTGGCCGCCAAAACGAATTTCTGCGACCTGGGCGGCAACAACGACGTCGTCGACGCCGAGTTGGCCCTGAACGATGAGGCGAAGCGCGCCGGCATCAACATCATCCCCGATTGCGGTTTGGCTCCGGGGATGGTCGCGTTGCTGGTCGCGCACGCGGCGGCGCGATTCGAAAAGCTCGATTCCGTTCGCATCCGGGTCGGTGGACTGCCGCAGGATCCGAAGCCGCCGCTCGATTACCAGCTCGTCTTTTCGGTCGAGGGCCTCATCAACGAATACATCGAACCGGCGCGCGTGGTTCGCAACGGCAAGATCACGACCATCGAGTCGATGACCGAGATCGAAGACATCGAATTTCCGCCGCCGTTCGGCCGTCTGGAGGCGTTTCAGACGTCCGGCGGCACATCGACGCTTCCGGAAACATTCCTCGGCCGCGTGCGCGAGCTCGATTACAAGACGATTCGCTACCGCGGCCACTGCCAGAAATTCAAAACGATGATCGACCTCGGCCTCTGCAAAGGCGACGCGCGGAAGATGTTCAGCGAGCTCCTGGTGCGCAATTTGCCGGCGGACGAGCCCGATGTCGTGCTGGTGCGCGTCGAAGTCGAAGGCGGAGGCCGCACGCTGCGCTACGACATCATCGACCGCTACGATCCGGCGACAGGACTCAGCGCCATGATGCGGACGACTGCTTTTCCGGCGGCCATCGTGGCGCTGATCATGGCGCGGGGCCAGACGACGTCGAAGGGGGCGCTGCCGCAGGAGCGATGCATCCCGCCGGACTTGTTTATGAAAGAGCTCGCGAGGCGCAAGGTTGTCGTTGAAGAGAAGTGGCTCTGATGTCATCCTGAGCCGCGTAGACGGCTCGGGATGACGCAATGGCCTATGTGCTGCTTCGCTGGCTTCTGAACACGCTCGCCCTCTTCGTAGTGGTGCAGGTCGTCCCCGGTTTTCACGCCGGGTCGTGGATGACGCTGGCCATCGCGGCACTGGTGCTCGGGCTGATGAATGCGATCATCCGGCCGATCCTTTTCGTTCTAACTCTGCCCTTGACGATTCTGACAATCGGTCTCTTTCTGATCGTCCTGAACGGGATCATGCTCGAGCTGACGGCGTGGCTGGTCCCCGGTTTCCGCATCGATTCCTTTGGCTGGGCTTGCGTCGGCGCAATCGTCCTCGGACTGATTTCGCTGATCACGCATCGCATTGGACGCCGCGACGAGGCTCCTAGACGTGATCGGTGCAGTTGAATAGACTACCCCCGCGTGAACATCATCAAGAATCGCGTCGACGGAGTCACGGTCCTCGACATTCAGGGCGTCATCAAGCTGGGTGAGAGCGCACGCGAGTTCTCGAGCTATCTCGAGAAGGTCCTCAACGACGACACCGGCCCGGTGATGATCAACTTCGAATCAATCAACTACATGGACTCGACCGGGCTGGGCGAGCTGATCGGCTATCTGCAGAAGTTCGAGGACCGCCAGCGAAAAATGGCGCTGGTGAAGCCGTCGCATCGCATTCTGGCGCTGCTCAAGATCACGAAGCTCGATACGGTGTTCAAGATCTTCGACACGCGCGAAAGCGCGCTGGCATATTTGAACGACACCGCCGCATGACGCACAGCTTTTTGCCGGTGTTGATCATGCTCATCATCGCCGCCGGTATCGGCGCGACCATCCTGGGACTGAACTGGATTGTCGGACGTCATCAGCGAAATCCGGCCAAGCTCGCCCCGTACGAAAGCGGCGTGCCGCCTCTCGACGTCAACCGCAAGCGCATCAACGTCCGCTTCTATCAGATCGCGATGCTGTTCATTCTGTTCGATATCGAGGCAGCCTTTCTCTATCCGTGGGCCGTCATCTATCGCGATGTCAGCCGCGGGAATCAGGGCATGTTTCTCTTCGGCGAGATGCTGCTGTTCATCGGGCTCCTCGCTGTCGGATATATTTACGTTTGGAAGAAAAAAGCCTTCGATTGGAAATGACTCAGGACTCAGCACTCAGGACTCAGGACTTTCATGGCTGAGCTGCGTCCCGACAATCCGTACGCCCCGGAGCGATTCCCGAATCCCAACAAGTGGGTGGAGTTTCCGTCGGACGCGAAGCAGAAATTCGACTGGATCCTGACGCGCTATCCGACCAAGGAAGCGGCACTGTTGCCGACGCTGCACCTGGCGCAGGAAGTGTGGGGTTGGATTTCGCCGGAAACGGTGCAATACGTCGGATCGCTGCTCGAGCTTTCGCCGGCCACCGTCTTCGGCGTCGTGTCGTTCTACAACATGTACAACCAGAAGCCGGTCGGCAAATACCATCTCCAGGTCTGCACGAACCTGAGCTGCATGGTGAACCGCGCCTACGACATCCACGATCACCTTTGCGAAAAGTTGGGCGTGAAGCCGGGAGAGACGACGACCGACGGTAAGTTCACCGTCACCGAAGTCGAATGCCTCGGCTCCTGCGGCACGGCGCCGGTGGTGCAGGTGAATAATGATTATCACGAGAACATGAGTGTGGAAAAGATGGAGGAACTACTTCCAACCTTGAAGTAGCGCGGTCTCGAGGTTGCGTGGTCTCGCGGTGAGCACTCCGAGACCCCGTAACCCCGAGACTACGAGACCATTTATGGAACAGATCAAAGTCCTCCTAGCCAACGTCGACAAGCCGAATTCGACGTCCATCGATGTCTATCTCGACGGCGGCGGCTATGAAGCTGCCAGGACTGCGCTCGAGATGAAGCCGGACGAGATCACGCAGCTGGTGAAGGATTCCGAGTTGCGCGGCCGCGGCGGCGCGGGCTTTCCGACGGGCGGGAAATGGGGCTTCGTTCCGAAAAATTCGCCGAAGCCGACCTATCTTCTTTGCAACGCCGACGAATCGGAGCCGGGCACTTTCAAGGATCGCCTGCTGATGGAGAAGGATCCCCACCTCCTCATCGAGGGGATGATCATCTCGGGGTATGCGATCGGATCGAATCCGATGTCGTACATCTACATCCGCGGCGAGTTTTATTACGGTGCGACCGTCCTGGAGAAAGCGCTGGCCGAGGCGCGGGAACACGGGTTCCTGGGCAAAAACATTCTGGGCAGCGGATTCGACTTCGACATCACCATCGCTCGCGGCGCTGGAGCGTACATCTGCGGCGAAGAGACGGGTCTCATCGAATCCATTGAAGGACATCGCGGACAGCCGCGCGTCAAGCCGCCCTTTCCGGCGGTCATCGGCGCGTTCGGTGGTCCAACAGTCGTTCAGAACGTCGAGACGCTCACGTGCGTACCGCTGATCGTCAAGAACGGCGCAGCCTGGTTCAAGTCGTTCGGCAGTCCTAAGAACACCGGTCCGAAGCTTTATTGCGTTTCGGGGACGATCAAGAAGCCGGGCGTTTACGAGTTCCCTATGGGCATCAGCCTCAAAGAGCTGGTTGAAGTTCACTGCGGAGGCGTTCCCGACGGGCGCAAGGTGAAGGCGGTGATTCCTGGAGGTGCGTCGGCACCGATGCTGACCGCCAGCGAAATCGACATCCCGCTCAACTTCGACGCGCTGATGAAGGCGGGATCGATGCTCGGATCGGCCGGCATCATCGTGCTCGACGATTCGGTCTGCATCGTCGACGCGGTGTGGCGGCTCGCAAAATTCTTCGCGCACGAATCGTGCGGCCAATGCACGCCGTGCCGCGAAGGCTGCAATTGGATGGAGTCGATTCTCGACCGCATCGAGCGCGGGGAGGGGCGGCCGGGCGATCCCGATCTGCTTCTCGACATGTCCGACAACATCGGCGGCAAGTCCCTGTGCGCCCTCGGCGACGCCGCCATCGGGCCGGTGATCTCGTCGATCAAGAAGTTCCGCAGCGAATACGATCACCACATCGCGAACAAGAGCTGCCTTCCCGAGACGGTCCGCTATCGGCGGCTCGAGGCGCCGGTGGCGGTGCACTGAAACGCAAAAGGCAGAAAGCAGAAGGCGGCAGGAAAGGCCGGGCCGTGTTCCTTCTGACTTCTGCCTTCTGACTTCTGCTTCCCCTTGCTACCATCATTGTGCAAGGAGGCCAGTCATGAAGACCATCACAGCGGTGGCGCTATGCGCCCTTTTGTTCCTGAGTTGCGGCAAAACCTTGTCGGGTCAGATGGGCGATTTGAATGCGAAAGTCGACGATCTCGCGCAGCGCGTCAAGACGCTCGAGGATGACCGCCTGAAACTGGAAAAAGAAATGATCAAGCAGCAGCAATTGATGCAGTCGATGGACGAGCAGATGCGAAACATGGAGAACTACTTCAACAAATTGCAGGTTGCGCAGCCCACTCCGCACTAGTAACTGGCCGCCGGCTCGTCGCGCGAGAAAACGTCCGCCGTCCACACGCGCTCGAAGTTCACACCTGCTGAGCGATAGGACGCGCGGACTTTCTCGGCGTCGGCGGCTTCGAACTCGCAGATGGCGCGCTTCCGATCCGAAGCGATGTAGCTGCGCACCCAGGTCGCGCCGTAGGCTTCGAGACACTTGTCGACGCGTTTGGCGAAGTCATTGAGCTGTTCGGATGTGATCGGGTTTTCGAATGCCTGTTCCAGGACGATGTGCGCCATGTTTTGCCTCCGTCAATCTGTCTTGAGCCCTCTTGGTCAAATCATCCCATTGCCGCATCGCGGAGACGGCGTCGAGCAGTGACCGATCTCCGGTGATTTCCGCGAGCAGGCTTCGTGCGATGGCGGCCTCGCTTCGCCGATCGACGACCTCGGCAGCCTTGAGCGCCTCCTCGGCCCGCGCGCGGGCGCCGGCCACATCACCAAGCTGCAGGTCGCGCTCCGCAAGAAAAACGAGCGCGTAAGCGAGCTCGCCTTTGCTGTCGATCTGTCGCAGCGACTGCAGGCAGCGCTCGACATCGGAACCATCTCCGGCGATCAGGTTGGCGAGCGCCGTCAGCATTTCGGTAATCGGTCCTTCGCTTCCGCCGCTCATCTTCGCGGCGATCGGACCGAGCCGCTCGCACAGTCGCCGGGCGACGGCGGCATCTCCGCGCTCGAGAGCGATGGTCACCAGGCGGGAAATCGCGATCCATTCGCGCCAATGGTCCTGATCTCGAGTTGCGATCGCCTGCGCCCGTTCGAGCTGCGGGATGGCGCGAACATCGTCACCGACGTGCGCGTAGTAGAAGCCGAGTCCGAGGGGAATCTCCACGTACTCCGCGCCGGAGGTCGCCGCCAGCTTTTCCGCTTCTTCGAGGAGCAGGCGCGCGCGCGGCACGTCGCGTTGAACGAAGAGCAGACAGCGGCCGGTATTGGCGATCACGCCGGCAGCGGTGGCGGGATCGGCGTCGCGGATCAGCTCAGCCGATTCAATGGTCCGATCAGCGGCGCCGGCGAAGTCTTCGCGGTCGGCGTTGAACAGCGCCAGGATGTGGGCGCCGAGCGCGGCCTCGCGCATCATCTTTCGCTCGCGGGCCTGCGCCAGCAGCATCTCGACTCGGGGCTGCCAGCCGATGCGCTCCTTGATCGAGATTCGCGAGAGTGCGATCACATGCAGCAACTGCATTTGATGGCTGATGCGAATCTCATTCGGAAGCGAGTCGGCAATTTGCAGTCCCTGCCGCGCGACGGCCATCGCTTCCCCGTACGCGAAGAGGCGCAGACAGCGGTGACCGGCAGCCGCCGCGGAATGCGCTGCCAGATGCAGATCGCCGCCCAGCGATGCGTGATGGACGATCTCGCCGGCCAGCGCGGAATCGGGATCGTGGGTGGCTTGAAGCGCCTGAGCGATCTGCCGATGGACGAGAAACTTTCTCGGGCCGGAGAGCTTGTGATAGGCCGCGCGGCGGATGAGGTCGTGCGTGAAGTCGTAGCGGTTCGCGTTCGGCGCGGCGCGCAGGATGGCGCAGCGTTCTAGAGTTTCCAGCGCCGTCATCATCTCGCCGGACGGCATTCCGGTCGCGCGGCCGAGGATCTCGACATCGAAGTGACGTTCCAGCGCCGCCGCCCACGGCACGAGCTCTCGCGCGCGCGGGTCGAGATCCGCCAGTCTGTCGGCAAGAAGCTGATCGAGAGTCGTCGACTCAGACGCCGTCGTCGCTCGGGCCAGCTCGATTGCGAAGAGCGGATTGCCTGCACTCTCGGCGACCGCGCGCTCGACGTCGGTTTCCACCGCGATGCGCAGCACCAGTTCGCGTGTTTCTTCGGCGCTCAGCGGCTGGAGGTGCAGTTGAAGCAGCCGTCGCTCGCGGCTCAATTCCCGGATGACGCGGCAGGCAGCTTCGTTCGAGTCCAGCTCGCCGCTCCGCGCGGCAAGAAAAATTCGCGGGCCGCGAATGGCGCGACTGGCATAGTGCAACAAAGCCGCCGACGCTTCGTCGAGCCACTGCAGGTCATCGAGGGCCAAAACCGCTCGCCCCGAGTTTTTCACGATGTCGACGACGCGATCGAAGAGCCGTGCCTGATCGGATGTGTCGGTGGGAAATCCGCCCGAATCCGCCAGGGCATCGATCCAGATGCCGTAGGGCCGAATCATTTCAGCGGCGAAAGCGCGACCGTAGATCGCGTTTCCTCCGCAGATTTCGCCGAGCAGCCGGCTCTTTCCGATTCCCGGCTCTCCGGTGATCAGCACGATCTTGTCGTTCGCCTGCAGAGCAGATTCGAGTTGCTCGCGACGGCCGATCAGCGGCTGTTCGGTGTAGGGACCGGCTCTGGCCGGTCCGGGCCTGCTGGAGCCGGCCATTACACCCACCGCCCGGCGTGCGTTCTCGACCGCTTCCGACGGTCGGCGCCCAAGCTCACGCTCGAAGAGCAGGCGGCAGTGTTCGTATTGACGAATCGCCTCCTGATTGCGATTGAGTGCGCCCAGGATTCCGATCAGAGCAATGTGGGCCTCTTCGCTGAAGGGATCGATCATGGCGCGGCGTCGCGCGTACGCCAGAGCGTCCTCAATCGGCCCGAGCTGCTGGACCAGGCGCGCGAGCACCGCCACGTGAGTCTGGCGCAAACTCTCGCGTTCTCCCTGCAACCATTGCTGGAACCGATAACAGGCCGGCAGCTCGAGGCCTTCGAGAAACTCTCCGCGAACGAGTTGCGCTGCGCGGTACAAATCGTGGACCGAAGCGTGTTCCACGCCGCGGCCGAGCAATCGGCTGAATTGGTGAAGATCGATCGTGGCGCCTTCCGGATGAAACTCGATGCGTTCTCGATCGGCTGCCAAATGATCTTCCAGCGGCAGGCGCAGCTTCGAAAGACTCCATCGAAGCTCGGCGCGCGGGTCGTCGGGGCCTTCCCAAAGGAGCTCACAAATGCGATCGCGCAGTTGCGGCTTGCCGGAGGCGATCAGATACGCCAGCAGCGCGCGCGTCTTCTTGGAAGGAGGCAGCGGGACGGGGTCTCCGTCCCGCTGCACCTCCAACTCGCCGAGGAGTCGGATTTCGAGCATGGTGATGGTCGCTCGATTCTACGCCCGGGCCTCGAACACCAGGTTGAAGGGCGTTTCGGAAGCCCGGCGGAATCGTTTGAATCCGCCGCGGGTCGCCACTTCGCGAATCTTCGCTTCGCCAGCCTGCGCGCCGAGGGCCAGACCGACTTCCTGTGATCGCGACGCCGGAGTGCACAGCAGCGTCGACGCAGAGTAGTAGACGCGTCCGACCGGATTGAGGTTCTGCTCCACGCGATCGTTCGCGAAGGGCTCGACGATCATCCACGTGCCGTCTTTGGCCAGCGAGCGCAGGACGTGCGTGGCGGCACCGACCGGATCGCCCATGTCATGCAGGCAGTCGAAAAACGCCACCAGATCGTAGCCCGTTCCCGGATATGCCTTGGCCGCCGCCTGTTCGAACGCGATGCGATCGGCCACGCCGGCGCGTTGCGCCGACTTCCGCGCCGCTTCGATGGACGGTCCGTGGTAGTCGAAACCATAGAACGTTGATTTCGGATAGGCCTTCGCCAGCAGAATGGTCGAAGCGCCGTGGCCGCAGCCGATGTCGGCGACCTTCGCTCCGCGCTTCAGCTTCTCTTCCACGCCCTCCAGCGCCGGGATCCAGGAAGAAATCAGATTGCCGATGTAATTCGGCCGGAAGAAACGCTCCGTTCCCTCGAAGAGTCCGGGATCGTGCTCGTGCCAGCCGAAGCCTGCGCCGCTGCGGAATGCGTCCGCGATCTGCGGCTCGGCTTTGATCGCCGATGTCGCGAGTTGGAAGGCGCCCGGAAGGTAAGCCGGACTGTCCTCCTGCGCCAGCGTGAACGCCTGTTCTTCGGTCATCGAATATCGGCCGCTGCCGGCGTCGTAGGTCACGTAACCGCCGGCGGCCTGCGCGTTGAGCCATTCCCGAACGTAGCGCTCGTTTGTGCCGGTCTTGTTCGCCAACTCGGCCGGCGTCATCGGAGCTGAAGTCGCGAGCGTTTTGTACAACCCGAGCTTCTCGCCGATGAGGACAAGCCCGGCGTGGAGCGTGGCGCCGATGTCGATCACGGCGCGGCCGAGGAATTCGTTGAGTCGATCTTGATTGAGTGACATTGTCTTTTCTCCTTACTTTGCGGTTGCTTTGATCCAGTAGTTGCGGCGAACGAGCAGCTTCCTGCAGGCGAACGTTCCCTCCAGACTTCCGTTGCGAATCGCTCCTTGCCACTTGATGGTCCCGCTGCTCTTGCTTTCGGTGGTGGCCGTGAAGGTGATGACGTCACCATTGCGCACGGCGGTGTAGGGACCCGGGCCGAAGCCATAGGCATCGCATGCCGTAGAGCGAAGAGTGCCGTTGGCGAAGATCAGATCGTCTTTTCCGTCGGCCGCCTTTCCCTTCGGTCCGATGCTTCCGCTGAATGTGCGGCCGTCGAGAATGCCCGTCGCGGCGACTGCCGGAAGGGATCCGATGGCCAGGGCCAGGGGTATCAAAACTGCGAGTTTCAACATGGTGCTGCCTCCTTTTTGAAGTGCCCTCAAGGTAGGTCGTGGCCGTGGGAGTGCCCGTTGGAGGAAGCGTTGGAATTACAATGCGCGGCTATGTTTCGCAAACTTGCACTTGTATTGCTGATTGCAGTTCCCGCTTTCGCCCAGCGTACGCAGAAGCCGCCCCTCCACGGATCGCATTGGATGGCGGTCACCGGAAAACCGCTGGCGGCTACCGCCGGGGCGATGATTTTTCAAAAGGGCGGCAATGCCGTCGACGCCGCAGCCGCGATGATCGCGGCGACTTGCACGATGTGGGACACGCTAAGTTGGGGCGGCGAGACGCAGGCGCTGATCTACAACCCGAACACTCACCAGGTCATCGGCATCAACGCCCTCGGTGTCGCACCAACCGGTGCGACGCCCGAGTTCTATCGATCGCACAACTACAAATACCCACCCGAATTCGGTCCGCTCGCCGCCGTGACGCCCGGAACTCCCGGCGGCGTGATGACGATGATCGCGGAATTCGGCAAGCTATCGCTGAAGGACGACCTCGCGCCCGCGATCGAGATGGCCGATGGCTATCCGATCGAGGCGCAGGCCTCCAACACCATCGAGCGCGACAAGGCCCGCATCAAACAGTGGCCGTATTCGAAGGCGCTCTTTCTGACACACGCCGGTTCACGCCGCGAGGCCCCTGAGCCGGGCGAGATGTTTCGTCAGCCGGACCTGGCCGCGACGCTGCGCAAACTCGTTGAAGCCGAGCAGACCGCGCTGAAGCAGGGCAAGTCTCGCAAGGATGCGATCTACGCCGCCTACGATCGCTTCTACAAAGGCGACATCGCGCGCGAGATCGTGCGCAGCGTGCAGGAACAGGGCGGGCTCTTCACCATGGACGATCTCGGCAACTGGAAAGTGCGCATCGAAGAGCCGGTCAGGACAAGCTACAAAGGCATCGATGTCTACAAGCTGACCGCCTGGACGCAAGGTCCGGCCATGCTGCAGTCGCTCAACATTCTCGAGAATTTCGATCTGAAGGCGATGGGTTATAATACATCACGATATATCAATACGATTTATCAGACGATGAGCCTGGCCTTCGCCGATCGCGATTTCTACTACGGCGATTCGCGCGACGTGCCCGTGCGCGGCCTTCTGTCGAAGGATTACTCGAAAGAGCGGGCCAAGCTGGTCCGCGCGGAGCGCAATGATCCGACCATCACCGCCGGCGATCCCTATCCCTTTCAAGGCGGACAGAACCCGTTTCTCGAGCTGCTGAAAGCCTGGCCCGCGACCGCGAATCATCCGGCTCCGACACGCACCGCGGCCAGCCAGGATGCGAGCATCCAGGAATCGAGTTTCTACGCCGGCACCACTTCGGTCGAAGCTGCGGATGCGGAAGGGTGGGCGGTTTCGGTGACCCCGAGCGGCGGCTGGCTGCCGGCGGTCATTGCTGGACACAGCGGCGTCGGACTCAGTCAGCGCGCGCAGAGCTTCGTGCTCGACCGCGCCGAAGATCCTTTCAATGTCGTCCAGCCCGGGCAACGCCCGCGCGTCACCCTGACGCCGACGCTGGCCCTGAAGGACAGCCTGCCGTATCTGGTCTTCTCGGTGCAGGGCGGTGACAGTCAGGACCAGAACCTGCTGCAGTTCTTTCTCAACATCGTGGAGTTCGGGATGACGGTGCAGGAGTCAACCGAGGCGGCCAACATCAATAGCTTTCAAATGCGGAGCTCGTTTGGCAATCACGAGATCCAGCCCGGGCGAATTCTCCTGAATTCGGAGACCCCGCCGTGGGTCCGCGGCGAGCTGCGCCGGATGGGCTACACCGCAGTCTTCGAAGATCGCACGTCGGGCCCGATCAACGCCATCATGTTCGATCGCGCGCACGGCACGCTGTGGGGCGGATCGAGCAATCACGGCGAAGACTACGGCATCGGTTGGTAGAGGAGGGCATCATGCGCGCGTTCGCGGTCATCACCGTCCTTTTTCTCGCGGCCTGTGCGGCCATCAGCCAGCAGAAATCGCAGCCGCAGGTCGCCGACAATCTCCAGTTTCACAATCTGCAGATATTCCCCCCCAACATCACGCACGACGAGCTCATCTCGACCATGCGCGGCATCGCGCGGTCGCTGGGCACGCGATGCAATCACTGCCACGTTGCGAATCCGGAAGGCGCGGCAGAAGAATTCAACTACGCCTCGGACGAAAAGCCGGAAAAGAAAGTGGCGCGCACGATGTTGCGAATGGTTCGCGACATCAACGCCAACTACGTTTCAAAAGTCAACGCTCATGGACAGACGGTGACCTGCTTCACCTGCCATCGCGGGCGCACGGTCCCCGAGACGATGCCGGCGCAAGCCGAGCCTTCGTCGCCGTAGCTGCCCTTGATAGTTATCGGGCGTACAATGCTCCCTCCGATTTTCCCGAGCATGGCGCGCCACCAACAACGAGACGATTCCTACGATCTCCTGAATCAATATCTCCAGGAAATCGCGCAGATTCCTCGGCTGACGCCCGAAAAAGAACGTGAGCTCGGTCGCCGCGTGAAGCAGAACGATCGTGCCGCGCTGGAGGAGCTGGTCAAGGCGAATTTGCGCTTCGTCGTCTCGTACGCCAAGCGTTATCGCAACTCGCACGTGCTCTTTCTCGACCTGATCAACGAGGGAAACATCGGGCTGATGCACGCTGCCAAGAAGTACGACCCCGACAAGAACGTCAAATTCATCACTTACGCCGTGTGGTGGATCCGCCAGGCGATCCTGCACGCGCTTTCCGAGCAGGGGGGCGCATTCCGGCTGCCGCCCAAGCGCGCCAATCTGATGTATCGGCTCGAAAAGGCGATCGCCGCCCGCATCACCGACGGCAATCAGATTCCGACGGCCGAAGAGCTGGCCAAAGAGCTCGGCGTCACCGTCCGCGAAGTGCAGACACTGATGCACGCCGGCAACGACAACTTTTCACTCAATGCCGAGCTCGACGACGAATCGCACACCGAGCTCGCGGATGTCATCGAACAGACTCAGGTTCCTTCCGCGGAAGACGAGATGCAGGAGCAGTCGCGCCGCGATGAGCTGCTGGCACACATGTCGGAGCTCTCTCCCAAGGAGCGACTGGTGCTGACGCTGCGGCATGGGGTCACCGACAACCTTCCCCGAAGCCTCCGCCAGCTCGCGAATTTTCTGAATCGCACGCCCGAGAATGTCTCGGGCGTCCTCGATTCGGCGGTCAAAAAAGTTTCGGAGGCGCTGGCCATCACATCCAGCGAATTGGCGACGCTGCTTCTCTACACAAACCCGAATCCGAAAGCGAATCTTCACTTCTGGCTCGAGCTCGACGATCTCGCTGAGGGAATGTCGTCTGACCTCGAGCCCGACCGCGTTCGGATGCTGGAGTCGCTCAAGCAGCAGGGCTCGGTGCAGAAGACCGTCGAAACTCTGACGCTGGAGGAGAAGACAATCCTCAAGCTGCGTTACGGCGTGCTGCAGGATGACGAGCTCACCCTTCGCGACATCGGCGAAATCCTCGGCCTCTCGCGGGAGCGCGTGCGGCAGATCGAGTCGCGTGCCGAGGCCAAGTGCAGGCGCAGCGTGCGGCGAGGCAGCGTGAGGCCGTCTTGAGCGAACCGACAGTGATGGGTCGGCTCGACGCCGTGGACATCGGATCGAAAAAACTCACCGTCCAGACCGAATTCTTCACGCGCCCCAGCTGGCGCATCGAAACCAAGGTCTACCTCGGCGGCGCGTTAAAGAAGGTTTACACCGAGGATCTCGCCTCGACGCCGCCAGCGGAGCTGCAGAGAACCGTCGACACCTTCCATCAGACCAAGATGGAGGAAATCGTGAACGGTCTGCGACGATTGTCGCAATGAAAGTCCTGAGTCCTGAGTCCTGAGTGCGGCTCGAAAAGCTCAACGCATCAGATGAAGAAAATTGGCGGCAGCAATTTGCGCGTCAGAATTGGATTTTCGGCGCCATCTCGCTCAGCGTCACCCTCCCCGAGTTCGCCGGCGGCACGACCGAAAAGCGCACCATGCACTTCGGCTACTACCTGCAGCCGCTGCATCTGAATGCCGACGATCGCGAGGACCTGCCCCGCAAAGTCCTGCACGTGCTGGCGCGCCAAAGGCCGCCGCTCGATTTTCTGGAGCTGAGCGGTGCCGGCATTCGCATTCCCCATGCGTTTCCAAAAGGTTTCACGCTGGAGAAGGTGCTGCGCATCACGCTGCAGCAGATCAAGCGAATTCCGTTGCGCGAACCGACGTTAGAATGACGAGTTCATGACCCCGCTCCGCCGCCTCATCTCTTATCTACTGCGTCACAAGAAATCGCTGGCACTCGGCGGCGTCTGTGTCGTCGGATCAGCGATTTTCTCGCTCACCAAGCCCTGGATCGTCGGCAACGCCGTCAACGAGCTGTCGAAGGCCGTGACGCGCGCGGTGCTGATCCGTTACGGAGTGATGCTGGTGGCCGCCTCGGCCATCGAAGGGCTATTCCTTTACCTCCAGCGCTGGATCATCATCAGCGCGTCGCGGCGGATCGAGTACGAGATACGCAACGATTTCTTCCAGCATCTCGAGAAATTACCGGTCCGCTATTACCACGGGCAGCGCACCGGCGATTTGATGTCGCGGGCCACCAACGATTTGGCGTCCGTGCGAATGCTGATCGGTCCGGCCGTCATGTATACCGCGTCGTCGCTGCTGGTTGTCACGGGCGCGTTCATCATGATGATCCGCATCGATCACACCATGGCGCTGATCTCGCTGGTAACGCTCCCGATCGTGGCCGGCCTGGTCAAGATTTTCGGTCAGAAGATCCATCTGCGCTTCAAAGCGGTGCAGGACTACTTCGGCGACATCTCCGCCCGCGTGCAGGAGAACCTGGCCGGTGTTCGCGTCGTGCGCGCATTCGGCCAGGAAGAGAACGAGATCGGCAACTTCAAGCGAATGAATCACGAATACGTCGAGCGCAACCGCTCGCTGATCAAGCTGACCGCGACGTTTTATCCCGCGCTCCACGGCGTGATCGGAGTCATGTTCGGCATCGTCTTCTTCATGGGCAGCCGGAAGATGATCTCCGGCGCGATGAACATCGGCTCCTTTGTCGCGTTCCAGTTCTACCTCGGCCGCATGATCTGGCCTCTCATCGCCATCGGATGGGTCATCAACCTGGTGCAGCGCGGCATGGCGTCGATGGTGCGGCTCGATGAGGTTTTGCGCGTGCAACCGGACGTGCGTGGAGCGCCGGCGACCTCGCCGGCCCGCGCCGCCGCGGTCGGCGGCGCCCCACACATCGACATCCGCAATCTCACCTTCGCCTATGCCGATCATCCCGTCTTGCGCAACATCTCGCTCAGCGTGAAGCAGGGCGAGACGGTTGGAATCGTGGGAAGGACCGGCAGCGGAAAATCGACTCTGCTCTCGCTGATCACCAGAACGTTCGAACCGCCGCCGCAGACAATTTTCATCGACAGCCATCCGGTCGAGACGATCTCGCTGCACCAGCTCCGCGAGTGGATCGGGATGGTGCCACAGGAAACCTTTCTCTTCTCCGAGTCGATCGCCGAGAACATCCGCTTCGGACGAGCCGAAGCGACGGCGGAGGAAGTGCGAACGTCGGCGGAGGAGGCGGGGTTATCGGGCGATGTGGCGACCTTCGGCCAGGGACTCGAAACGATCATCGGCGAGCGTGGCATCACGCTGTCGGGCGGGCAGAAACAGCGGACGGCGATCGCGCGCGCACTCATTCGCGATCCGCTCATCCTGATTCTCGACGATTCGTTGAGCGCAGTCGATACGGCGACCGAGGAGCGGATTCTGCGGGCGTTGCGAGAGATCCGGAAGGGGAGGACAGTGCTCATCGTGTCGCACCGCGCTTCGTCGGTGAAGGACGCCGATCAGATCGTGGTGCTCGACAGCGGCAGGATCGTCGAGCGCGGCACGCACGATTCGCTGCTGGCGCACGACGGCTACTACGCCGATCTCTATCGGCGGCAGACGATCGAAGAAGAGTTGGAAGAGATTGCTTGAAGCGGTTGCGAGGTCTCGAAGTTTCGAAGTCTCGGGGTAACTGCCCCGAGACCACGAGACCGCGCAACTCCGAAACCCATGGCTGAGATCGAAAAACACGAGGACGAAGGCGCCAAGGCCTTCGACAAGCACCTTGCGCGGCGGCTGCTGCGATATCTGAAGCCGTATCGCATGCGCGCCGCCACGTCGGTGGCGCTGGTGATTTTTTCATCGCTGCTCGAGATCGCCGGTCCGGCCATCATCGCCATCGGCGTCGATCTCTACGTCAAGCCGCTGAACGGCGCGAACACTGTCGGCATCAGTCAGCGCTTCGGAATCTGGCTGGCGGCGCACGGATGGAGTTTCGCGCCGCTGACCGGCATCAACATCGCGGCCACGCTTTACTTCATCACGCTCTTCGCCGACTTCGCGGTGCTCTACACGCAGATGGTGCTGATGAATCTGATGGGTCAGTACATCATGTACGACCTTCGGAAGGAGATCTTCAGCCACCTCCAGCGCCTGGACGTGCAGTTCTTCGACCGCAATCCGGTGGGGCGGTTGATGACGCGCGTGACCACCGACGTCGACGCGCTCAACGACATGTTCACGGCCGGCTTCGTCGCGATCTTCGGCGACATCTTCGTGCTGGTCGGCATCGTCATCGTTCTGTTCTGGATGAACTGGCGGATGGCGTTAGTGCTCTTTTCCATCACGCCGCTGATCGTGCTGGTCTCCATCTGGTTCCGTCGCGGGGCGCGCAAAACGTATCGTCAGGTCCGTGTGCGCATCGCCGCCATCAACGCCTTCCTGCAGGAACACATCTCCGGGATGTCGACGGTCCAGCTCTTCAATCGCGAGGCGCGCGAGGCGCAGAAATTCGATGCGCTGAACGCGCGCCACCGCGACGCCAACATCGACGCCATCTTCTACTACGCCGTTTTCTATCCCGTCATCGAGTTGATCCAGACCATCGGAATCGCGCTGATCGTCTGGTACGGCGGCGGGCAGGTGCTGCGCAACACGCTCTCGGTCGGCGCGCTGATTGCGTTCTTCCAATACGCGCAGCGCTTCTACGAGCCGATCTCCGACCTTTCGGAAAAGTACAACATCCTGCAGGCGGCCATGGCGGCCAGCGAGCGCATCTTCAAATTGCTCGACACGCCGGTCCACATCAAGGACGAGGGAGGGCGGACCATCGACGCATTTCGATCGATCGAGTTTCGCAATGTGTCGTTCGCGTACAACGACCAGGAGTGGGTCCTGAAGAACGTCTCGTTCCGACTCGAGCGCGGCGAGCGCGTGGCGCTGGTCGGTCACACCGGGGCAGGCAAGACCACCGTCACCGCGCTGCTGCTTCGATTTTATGAGCCGCAGCACGGCGAGATTCTGGTCAACGGGGTCAATATCCGCGAGTATTCGCTGGAGTCACTGCGCTCGCTCTATGCCATCGTGCAGCAGGATTTCTTTCTCTTCACCGGTACGGTGGCGCAGAACATCTCGCTCGCCGATCCCGAGATTGCGCCGGAAGCCGTCCGTGAAGCTGCTCGCCGCGTGCAGGCCAGCCGCTTCGTCGACCGCCTGCCCAACACGTATGACGCCGAAGTGCGCGAGCGCGGCGCAGGATTTTCGGTGGGCGAAAAACAATTGTTGTCCTTTGCGCGGGCGCTGGCGTTCAATCCGCCGGTGCTGATCCTCGATGAAGCGACGTCGTCGATCGACACCGAGACGGAGCGGCTGATCCAGGAAGCGATTCAGACCCTGATGGAAGGGCGGACGTCAATCGTGATCGCGCATCGGCTCTCGACGATCCGTTCCGCCGACATGATTCTCGTTTTCCATCACGGCGAGATCCGCGAGCGCGGCACGCACGAAGAGCTGATGCAGATCGACGGGCTGTATCGCAAGCTGTACGAAATTCAATATCGCGAGGCCGTTACCGCGTAGGCGGTCTCGAGGTCTCGCGGTTGCGAGGTCTCGCGGTGCACGACTCCGAGACCGCGCAACTCCGAGACCACGAGACCAGTACTTATTTGACCTACGCTCGAAAAAGGCTTACCGTTTGCTATCGTCCAAAAACGGTGCGAGCTCGGGCGTGAATGAGGAGGGGAGGATGACCGTAAGGTTTTTCCCCGGAAGCCGAAAACAAAAAACGACACTGATTCAGGGATTTCTCTCCAAGTACCGCGTTGCGCACGAGCTGGCGCGCCCCGAGGAGTACCAGAGCAAGATCTTTCACCTGGGGACCGATCCGGCAGTGGAAGTCGACGGGCGCCTGTTCGTCGATCCCAACGTCGACGCGCTGAAGAAAATCTTCCACGTAGAGTAGAGTCCCCCGCGTTTCCTTTCCTGTGCGTACGTCACTGCCCGCGAAGCTGACGGTAGGGAAACTGCTGCGATCGTCACTCCTTTCACCAGAATCTTCGCCGGAAGATTAGCCCACACAGTTCGCGCAGGAGGAATGAGTGAGCAAATGTGATCAGCGGACTTACGCATTTGCGGATGTCGTGTTGGCCATCGACATTACAGTCGACGGCAAGCGCACGAGCCAGCCGCGTCTCGCATTTCCTCGGATATCGTTGCGGGATCCAGGCGCCCCACCGCCAAATCTAAAATCGGCCGGAGGGGTATCGAAGACTACTCAGCCTAACCGTTCGAGCGGCAGAGCAGAACTTCACGGACTCTTCCCGCTGGGCGCGAGTGTTTCCGGTTCGATCGACTCTCAAGTAACCCTGCGCATTTCGCCCAACTTCTACTGTGATTGCGACGGGCCGTATTGCCTGAAGGGCAAGCTGCACGACATCAAGCTGCACCTTACCTTCGAGGATCCCACACACACTTTTCATCCTCGATTTTGCGATATCGACCACTCGTTTGAGACGTTATCGTGGGACGGGGGCTGCAAACCGCCCGATTGGCGACTCTGCTGTCAGGAGAATGACGTCGAACTGGAGCTGAAACTCGATCGGTTCGCGGTTACGAACTCGATGGAGCTCACGATCTCGGGCAGTGCCAGGATGGACTATGAGGTCTGGTACCGAGCTACCGGCAGTTCGACGGAGGCGTCGACGGCAACCTATGGGAAGGCAGGGACAAACAGCGATGGCTCCATGAAATTCGCCCTTAAGTCGTCATCGGTGAACGTATCCGTTCAGGTGCCGGCATCGCTGGGCGGCGGCCAAGTCAGCATCACCGAAGCGACTGGGTTTGCCACAGTCGCACTTGGCGATACGCGAGGGACGTCGCGCGAACTGATCGTTCGGGAGCTCGACCTCACGGCACCCGCCGTGAAGCTGCCCGATGGACGCTCAACTGGACAGAATCACGTCACGCTGGCGCCGGGAAGCTTGTCGCTGGGATACATTGACATTGGCAGCGGTGTACTCGCGCTGGAGTTGCACGAAACCATTACGAACGATCTCTTCAGCCCGGAGAACCCGATCGTCGTGAACAGCCAGGTTGTAGGTGTATACGACTGGAACACAGACGAAGCGCGTATTGTCGGACTTGCACACGATCAAGTGCCTTCTCTCGATCAACCGCAGCGACCAAGAAAGTGAGGCCCACCCATGTGGACCAAGAGCACGTTTACGATTGACTACACCTATTCGTCGGCGGCTGCTAGCGCTGTGCTTCGCCTGACAGTTGAGTGGGAACACAATGGGGAATGTCTGATCAAATCACGCCGAGCAATTCCTGCTGTCGTCAACAAGGCCTTCTTGGAAGTCGAGCAGGTTACGATTGACTACGATGATACCTACGACGACAAACCCGGCTGCGAGGATAGTTCCAAGCGACAGGATGCGTGGGATGTCCGATCGGCCACCGCGACGTTCCTTGTGAAGTCGAGTGTTCCAATTCCGATCTACTTCCCGGGGCCTGGATTCTTTACGGTACCGAATCCTTTTGCGACTGCTTCAGTCATCCAGCTGCAGATGACAGTCTTCCCGGATGGCTCACATCGTCGGGATGATGTGTTTGTCGACGGAGTGAAACAGCCGTAGAACGTTAACCCATCGCGCGGAAACAGAATCTATCCTGCGTAGATCTAGGCGTGGAACATCGTTTCCGCTTCTCTCTCGATCTGGCTCTTGATCCGCGGCTCGAACGGCTTTGCGAGAAGCGGAAGCTTGCCGTCGATGATCACTTCATCGTCGGTGATGTCGACTGTTCCGTTGGCCTTCATCCCCTTCGCTTTGCCTGAGAAAACGAGTCGGTCGCCTTCCCATCGATGCTCGACGTCGGAGAGGTAATGGCCATAGGTCGTCAGCAGTTGATGCAGGCGGCTTTCGATCTTCTGCCGCGCGGTGCTTCGATCAGTTTTGTGCGGAACGGCGATGCGCATGCGTGACTTTTATCACGAGCCGAGGTAGCCTCGGATCGGGGAGGGACCGCATGGCGATTCCGCCATGCTGTCCAAAGTTTGGTCGGCCGCGACGCTGGGCATCGACGCGGTGCGCATCACCATCGAAGTCGATGCTGCCCAGGCATCGCAGCCCGGCTTCACACTGGTCGGCCTGCCCGACGCCGCCGTCCGCGAGGCCTATTCGCGCGTCCGATCCGCTCTCCACAACTGTGGCTTCTGGCTGCCGCCGCGCCACATCACTGTCAATCTCTCACCCGCCGATGTGAAAAAAGAGGGTTCCGGATTCGATCTCCCCATCGCCCTCGGAATCCTTCACGCATCGGAGCTTCTTCATGAGGATCACATCGCCGGACGCGTCTTCGTGGGCGAGCTCTCGCTCGACGGAACCGTTGCGCCGGTCCGCGGAACGCTATCGATCTCGGCGGCTTTGGCGCACGACACGAACATTCGCGAGCTGATCGTGCCTGCCGCAAACGCGAACGAAGCCGCGGCCGTGCGCTCGCTGCGGGTCATCGGCGCGCCGCACCTGCCCGGTCTGCTGCGACATTTGCGGGCTGAGGCGTGCATCGTGCCGGCGAGATCGCCGAATGGAACGGATCCGCCGGCCGGCGGCGCCGACTTCGCCGACGTCCGCGGGCAGGCGCAGGCGAAGCGCGCACTCGAGGTCGCCGCATCCGGTGGTCACAACATTCTGATGATCGGCCCGCCCGGCTCGGGAAAGACGATGCTGGCAAAGCGACTGCCGTCGATTCTGCCGCGCCTCGCGCTGGAGGAGTCGATCGTGACGACGAAGATTCATTCCGTCGCGGGAGCTCTGCCGGCGGGAAGCGGTCTCTTGACGCGACGCCCGTTTCGCGCACCGCATCACACCATCTCGACCGCCGGTCTGGTGGGAGGAGGAACGCCGCCGCGTCCGGGTGAAGTGAGCCTCGCGCATCACGGCGTTCTTTTCCTGGACGAGCTTGCGGAATTTCGTCGCGACACGCTGGAGGTTTTGCGTCAGCCCATGGAGGATGGGATCGTCACGATCGGACGCGTGACGCGAACGGTGACGTTTCCGTCGCGCTTTACGCTGGCGGCGGCACTCAATCCCTGTCCGTGCGGGTTCTTCAACGACGGCCGCCGCGAATGCATCTGCGGTCCCATGCAGATCGCCCGCTACCTGGGCAAAATCTCGGGTCCGCTGCTCGATCGCATCGATCTGCAGGTGGAAGTTCCGGCGCTAACCGCCGAGGAGATCGGCTCGACCACCGCCGGCGAGGCGTCGAGCGCCATTCGCGAGCGCGTCGAATCGGCGCGCGCGATTCAGCGCGAGCGTTTCCGCCGGTCCAATGCCGAGTCAAACGCCGAGATGAGCACGCGACAGTTGCGGCGCTTCTGCGAGCTTGCGCCGTCATCGCGCCGGCTTCTCGAGCATGCGGTGTCGCGGCTCGGACTCTCGGCGCGGGGATACGATCGCGTGCTCAAAGTCGCGCGGACCATCGCTGACCTGGCAGGCTCAGAACGCCTCGACAGCAGCCACATCGCGGAGGCCGTTCACTATCGCGCGCTCGACCGGGCGTACTTCCGAACCGGCTGAATCGAATCATTTAGCGTATTGCGCTTTGGCCGTCCAGCCGTCGCCTGTCACGTTGTCTACGGACGATCCATATCCACTCCAAGAGACGGTCGCAGAATCGGGGGTGATTTGAAGGATCAGAGGACCGTAGTCTCCAGGCGGAATTGCGGTCTGGTTCATTGACAGACCGGGAAGGGTCATGGAGAACGAAGTACTTCCTTTCACTCCATTCACACTGACCGTGAACGTATGTGAGTCGCTGGAGTAGTTCACGATGCCGACGTTGGTCCTGAAGCTGGCGTCGGCTCGCATGCCGAGAACGAATGCTGAATCGGTGCTCCCGCCGAGATCGGTGGTGAAGATGCCAGGAAATGACTGGGACACGGTTCCGTTCACTCCGGGCTGCGGTGTCCAAATCCGAGAGAAACCGTCAATGCGCGCGTCGAAATCTCGGAAGTTTGATCCCGGCGGCACTGCTTCCACTCGAATGGCCCCAAGTCCCGATTTCTGCAGTACGGTCCCGAGTACGTCGTTGTAGGACACGAATGTGTTGGCCGGGATGGTGATTCTCGCCACGGGGTTGAAGTCATCACCGGACGACCCTCGAGGAAACCAGAAGAAGGCGATGTCCTGCGGCACATTCCTGTAGTTGACAATCATGAGATCAGATCGAAAAAACGTCCCCCCTCCGCCTGCCGCATTTCCGGTCACCGGAATGATGAACGCCGAATACGCTCCGTCCGAGATGATCACGTTCGGCCGCAAAGATAGCCTCCCCATCAGTGGAGACGCCGCGGCGAGAGGGAACGCGGACAGAAGAATTGAGAGTGATACGAGTGCGCGCACTGTTGACTCCTTTCCGCTTGTATGGAGGGAGATTTAGGTTCGGCCTTTCCAGCATGCTGTGTCGCGTCTCACACTTCCAGCGCGCGAAAGGACGTAATAGCCCATGGGTATTTCCGCACGGGCTAACCCGTCAGAACAAACGAGAGAGGATTTCTGCGGGGACGGAGTTTCGAAGTCCAGGACGACTTTCGATGAGACGGGCAATGTCTGCAAGATCCTTTTGACGCTTGCTGGGGCGGCGTTGTGGATCTTGAACCGCCCAGATTTTTTCGCGAAGCACATCTTCGATACTCGCAACGGGGAGCATCAGTCCGAGCAACTCGTGCGGCTCGGCGCGTTCCACAAATGGGAAGTATCGCGGGTCTGTTTGGAGCTGGACGCGGAGTTTCGAATCGCCCGCTGCGACGCATTTCAGGAGCGATTCAGCGCGGGCGAGGGCGTCAGCGACGACCGCCAAATCAAAATCGAGTGTTACTACGGGTTCCGCGTAAGCATTGACCGCTACATCGCCCACCGCGCAAAACCGCACTCCGCCGCTGCGCAGGGTTTCTATCACTCGCTCGAGGAAATCGCCCCGGTCGAGGGCAACCTCTTTCCAGAAGTTGAGTGCCTTCATGAACCTAACCCAAATGTATGCTTGAACATAGCGCGTTTATGTGTACGAATAGGGCCGTCCGAAATAGCGTCAGGATAAGGTAAGTCAGAATAAGTTTTTGGATGGAATCTGTTTATCGCATGCGGTTAATTGTTGACAAAATCCCATCGGATTTTATGATCGTAAGACATACGCTGCACACGCGGTCGGTGATGGGTGAGGAGTCGGACAATGGCTTTAGAGAAGTGGGAGCCGCAACCTGAATTCGGGCGCTTTCCTGCCTCAGCGACAATCGTTCAGTCACGCTTGATTCGCCTGCCGTCCTCGGTGGCGTCGCTGCTGAAGCTGCGCGGCAAAGCGAATGCGCATCTCTTTTACGACAAGAAGCGCAAGGTCATCGGCATCAAGCCGGTCGACCGCAAGGAAGAAGGATCGGCCAAGATCCGCCAGTCGGATAAGTCGACTTCCATCCACGTTCCGAGCTTCTTCCGCTTTTACGAAATCGAAGTACCAGGCATCAAGCGCTTTCACTGCTGGTACGACGAGAAAGAGCGGATGGCCATCATCGATATCTCGAAGCCATCGCCACGCGGGAGACCGGCAGGAACGTAGAGCCGTTGTAGCACGGACACTCTTGTCCGTGCCGGGACAGACAAGAGTGTCTGTCCCACACAGGCCTCAGTGCACGACGACGCGCGCTCGCCGCAGTCTGGGCGCGAACATCAGCATCTGCTCCGCCGCTTCTGCGCTCACCTCGTAGGGCATCCCCGGCAGGAACACCAGGCCCGAACTCGTCGTCGCAATGTTGTTGGCCAGGAACTGCGTCAGCGGCGCAAGCGGGACGTTCGACCCGTAGGCGTTGTTAATCGTTTTGATGAATTCATCGGCGAACAAGGTGTAGCCGATGTCGGTGAGATGGAATCCATCGAGGCTGAAGAATCCCCCCGTGATGAATGAGGCGCTGAGCGGAATCGGCCCCACGAACATGCCGGGCGCCACGCGATCGAACAGGCCCTTGACATCTGCCACCGGGATGTCGCGCTGCTGGGCCGCCTGCTGAATCACGGTGTTGAAATCATCGACGCGCTGCTTGATGACGGCCTGCTCGGCCGGCGTCAGCACGTCGCTGTCGGCCAGCGGTTTGCCGACGTTAGGCAATTGATTAAAGGGCGGGATCATGGCGAGCGTCGACGGAATGCCGTAGCCGCTCGCGATCTTCGCCGATGCTGGAAGCAGCACCAGGCTGCCCGCGGGCAGTTGTCCGATTGTTCCGCCACCGAGGTCGGCGACCAGCGAGATGGGCTGACCGTTCGGGCCGATGACCGGCCTGCGCGTGGCCGGATCAATCAACACCGGCGGCACGGTGGAGAGATAAGGAAGCGCCAGGACGTTGTTGGGAATGTTGCCGACCACCATGCCCGCGCCCGGCGCTCCGGCCGTCAGCTTGTCGAGCATGCTGTTGTACGACGTCTTGAACGCATCGAGCGGAGTCAGGACCGCCGGCGTCCCCGCCAGCACCGCGCCGAGCGCGTCGTTGCCGCCGATCCACACCGCGATGAAGGTCGGCTTTTGCACCAGCGCCTGGTCGACTTCCGTTCCCAATCCGCGGAGAACGAACTGCGCGAACGCGCGAGCGGTCGACGTGGCCGACTCCTTGCCGGTCAGCGTGATCACGTCGCCGACGGTCGCGCCGGGTACGCTGAGATTGTTGTACGGCCGCGGCAGATTCAGATTGATGGGCTGTCCCATGCCCGCTGCCGGCAGAATCGTGGGCGGAAATTTAATGATGTCGACCAGCTGCAGCTCGTTGCCAACGCCGGGAAAGCTGACCAGCGGTTGCTGAAAATCAACGACGCCTGCCTGCCGCGCGATGACCGCCGGCCAACTGAAGGGCTGATGATTGAGATTGAGCGAGCCGCTCTCGACACCCGCGCCGTAGCTGTCGCCGATGGCGACGAAGGTGGTGAATTTCGCACTCCCTCGAGCGGCGAACAGCGGCGCCGCGACAAAAACGATGAGCAGCAACATCAAGGTTCGAATGCGCGTCATGAATGTGGTCTCCTTTGGTCAGAACCGGTAGCCGAGGTTGACGGTTATCAGGTTCGCGTCGGTTTGGTATGTACCGTTAAAGTTGTCGTAGTTCTGTCCTTGTGAGCTGCGCTCTTTGAAGTGCAGAACGAATTCGGTGGCATCGACGATCCATGGGCCGCGGTGATAGCCGACGCCGAAGCTGACGCCGATGCGATCGCCGTCGGCCAGGAGCGGGCTGACAGCCGCCGGCGACTGCGGGTTCTTGTCGTACAGCGTACCGAGGCGGATGTCCCAGTCATCCGTCACGGGATGATTCGCGCCCAGCCGGTACGACCAGGTGTCCTTCCAGTTCTGCGGGCGTGTGAAGCTGGCCGCCGGAGTCGTCAATAAGTCGACTTTGATCTCCTTGAAGCGGCTCCAGTCATTGCGGACGGCATCGAATTCGATGTTCCAGTTCGTGATCGCCGTGGTCGACGCAGCCAGGTAGAGGAATGACGGCATGGGCACCGAAGTCGTCACCGGCTGCGATGGAGGAAGTTGGGTCGCGACCACAGCGTCGAATTGCGCGTTGCCGGTCGGAATCTGCGTGATGGTCGCGCGGCCGTTGAAATCAACCGTGACCGGCGCGCGATACGATGCTCCCAGACGCCAATTTGCGGTGGGCTTGAAAAGGACGCCGACGTTCCAGCCCCAGGCGTGATCCCAGTCGCTGGAGAGGTAGGAGTTCGCAACATCGACGAAGCGGCCGGTGAACGGATTGATCGCGCCGTTGTTGCGCACCAGAATCACCTTCGCGCGCCGATACTCCGGACCGCCGCCAATGGCCAGTCTTCCGTCGGATGTCTGCCAGGCAATGGCCGGCTCGAGCGAGACGGTCCTGATGTTGGCGTCCGATGATACGAAACGCCCGATCCACGGCTGCCTCCAGTTGGTGCGCAACCCGAACGGTGCGAATACGCCCACGCCGAAGGTCAGATTGCTTCCGATCGGAACGACGGCGTAGGCGCTCGGAACCATGAAGGTGTGCGCGCGATAGAGCCCGCCTTGCGTTCCGGCGGTGAAGAGATCGTTCGGATCGCCTTTGAACTGATTTTGAAACGTGATGGCCGTGCTGCCGAACATTACCTCGGTTCGGCGCAACTGCGCGATGCCCGCGACGTTGTAGAAGATCGCGCTCGGATCGTCGGCCGTCGCGGCGAATGCGCCGCCCATGGCGACCGCCTTCGCTCCTGCCTCGAAGAGCGCGAACCCGGAGCCGAATGCGGCGCCGGTGACCAGGAGCATCGCGACGGTGATCAGGAGCCGGAAAGGACGCAAGATGAACCTCCTAAATACCTCGTTTTATGCGGGAAAACCGGCGCGGGATGTTATCACAGGCATTTCCGCCGAATTCCGGCGTTACCATGCTTGCCATGAAACGTTTTCTGACTCTCTGCGCCCTTGTTGCGATCGCGTCTTCGGCATCGGCCGCCCTCACCTACAAATTTCAAAGCAGCACCTCCGGAGGCCGCTCCTCGACGATTGCCGGGACGGTTGCCGTGGATGGATCGCGACTTCGGATGGACATCGCCAGCGGCGATGGCATGCTCCTCAAAGACAATTCTGTGGTTCTTTCAAACGATGGCGGAAAGACGATGTCGGTATTCGATGCGTCGACGAAAAACTATTTCGATTTCCAGATCGAGCAACTGCTGTCCAGCAGCACCTCCATGCTCAACAGCCTTGGCGGCATGGTCAAGATCGACTTCAAGAACCCGCAGGTCAACGTGCAGGACGCCGGCGACGGCGGAACGATCGAGGGCTATCCCACCCGCAAGTACGTCCTGAGCGCCTCGTATGACATCGATATCGATGCCATGGGTCAGAAGATGACGATGCATTCCGTGCTCAACAGCGAGAACTGGATGACGGAGCGGCTGTCGTCGGAGGCCACCAGCTTCATTCAGACCCGCGGGTTGCGCACCGGTATCGACGTTGTCGACAAGATCATCGAGGCGCAGACCAGCTCGATGAAGGGCTTTCCGCTCAAGCAGGTCGCTACGGTCAAAGTCAACGACATGACCATCACCACCACGTCTTCGGTGAACAACATTCAGCGCCGTGACGTCGACCCGTCCCAATTCGCCGCGCCCGACGGCTACACCAAGGTCGACGATCCGATCACGAAGATGATCAAGCAGATGAAACAGTAGTCTCGCGGTTGCGGGGTTGCGCGGTCTCGCATTGCTGCGCTCCCAGACCCCGCAACTTCGCTACTTCGCAACCGCGTCCAACATCTCCCTCAAGATCGAATTGGCTAGCTCCGCGTTAGCTTTCCCCCGCGTCTCTTTCATCAACTGACCGACAAGGAACCCGAATACCTGCGCCTTGCCGCCGCGGTACTGCGCGACCTGGGTCGGATTTCCGTCGATCACGCGGCGCGCAGCGTCGCGAATTAGAGTCGGATCGGCGATCTGCGAGAGTCCGCGGCGCTCGACGATGAGGTCCGGCGATTCTCCGGTCGTCGTCATCTCTTCGAAGACCTCCTTGGCAACTTTGCTTCCGATCGTGCCCTTGTCGATCATGGTGATCAGCTTGGCGAGCATGGCCGCGGGAACGCGAACGTCGCGGAAGCGCAGCACCTCGTTGCGCACCCAGTTGGCGGCGGCTTTCGGATTTGAGCTGGCCGCCACTTCCTCGAAGTAATCCGCCAGCTCGCGCGTCGCGACCAGCGCCTCGGCGTCGACGGTCGAGATCCCGAGTTTGGTGTAGCGTTCGATCCGCGCGTCGGGCATCGGGGGGAGCTTGCGCGCGACATCGTCGATCCAGGCGCGGTCGACGCGCAGCGTGAATAGATCCGGCTCGGGAAAATAGCGATAGTCGTGCGCTTCCTCTTTCGATCGCATGACGCGCGTCTCGCCGCTCGGGACGTCGAACAGGCGGGTCTCCAGCGAGATCGTCCCCCCTTTTTCGAGAATGCCGGTCTGCCGCGCGATTTCGAATTCGATGGCGTTGCGCAGAAACCGAAACGAATTGAGATTCTTGATCTCGGCGCGAGTGCCGAGCGGTTCGCCGTGGCGATGCATGGAGACATTCGCATCGCAGCGCAGCGATCCCTCTTCCATGTTGCCGTCGCAAATCTGGCCGTACATCAGAATCTGTCGGAGACGGGTGAGGTAGGCGTCGGCCTCCGCGGCCGAGTGCATGTCGGGCTCCGAGACGATCTCGATCAGCGGCACGCCGGAGCGATTCAGATCGACCAGCGACGCGTCGGCAGCGTGGATCAGCTTCCCGGCGTCTTCCTCGATGTGAATGCGGCGCAGCCGGACGTTGCCGACGCGTCCGCCCGTCGCGAGCGGCCGCTCGAACTGCGAAATCTGGTAGCCCTTGGGAAGATCAGGATAGAAATAGTTCTTCCGCGCAAAGATCGAATCCTCGTGGATGGTGCATCCGGTCGCGAGCGCGGCGCGCAGTGCCAGATCGACCACGCCGCGATTGAGCACCGGCAGCGCGCCCGGGTATCCGAGGCACACGGGACAAACCTGAGTGTTGGGAGGCGCGCCGAACGCGGTCGGGCATCCGCAGAAGATCTTCGATCGCGTCAGCAGACGCGCGTGGACCTCGAGGCCAATGACTGCTTCCCAATCCGGCACGCAGCCGTGATTATAGGGAGGTGACGCTGACGGCATTGGTCGCGTATTTCCTGCGACTCGGCACGACCGGCTTCGGCGGACCGATTGCGCTTGCGGGCGCGATGGAGCGCGATCTGGTCGAGCAGCGGAAGTGGTTCACGCCTGAGGAATACCTGCGCGGCCTTGCTTTGGCGCAACTGGCACCCGGTCCTCTGGCCGCCCAACTGGCCATCTACCTCGGCTGGGCGCGGGGAGGAATCCTCGGCGCGACCCTGGTCGGCATCGCGTTCGTACTTCCGTCGTTTCTGATCGTGCTGGTGTTGTCGATGCTGTACATCCGCTTTCATGGGCTGGCGTGGATGCAGGCGGTGTTCTACGGCGTCGGCGCGGCGGTCATCGGCATCATCGCGCGCAGCGCCATCAAACTCACGCGCTTGACGCTGAAGCGCGACGTGCTGCTGTGGATCGTGTTCACGATCGTGGCGGCCATGACTGTCGTCACCGAGAGCGAGATCGTGTGGCTCTTTCTATTGTCGGGCTTCGCTGTGTTTGCGCTCCGCCGTGGAGCGCTGCCGCGTGGAGCGCCGCTGACCTCAGCGGCCGTTCTCGCGCCCTGGCTCTTCGCCGGAATTCGCGGCATCGCCGACTGGCCGCTGGTCTGGCGAATCTTTCTCTTCTTCACCGAGGCCGGCGCGTTCGTGTTTGGGAGTGGATTGGCGATCGTGCCGTTTCTCTACGGCACGGTGGTCGAGCAGTATCAATGGTTGACCCAGCGCGAATTCGTGGACGCAGTGGCGGTGGCCATGATCACGCCGGGGCCGGTGGTCATCACGGTCGCGTTCATCGGCTACCTTGTGGCAGGGCCGATCGGCGCGACCGCCGCCGCCATCGCGGTTTTCTTGCCGTGTTATCTGTTCGTCATCATTCCGGCGCCCTATTTCGAGCGCTACGCGAAGAAGAAGGGAATCGCCGATTTCGTCGATGGCGTGACCGCGGCTGCCGTCGGCGCGATCGGCGGAGCGGCGATCGTGTTAGGCCGTCGCGCCATCATCGATTGGAAAACTGCCGCCATCTGCGGCGTAGCGTTCGCTGTGGTGATGTGGACGAAAAAGATCCCTGAGCCGGTCCTGATCGCGGCCGCCGCGATTGCGGGTCTGATCCTGCGATAATCGCGAGCCATGAAATCGATCGTCCTCGCGTTTTTCGTCACTACATCTGCGCTCGCGCAATCGATCGACTCGATGATCGATCGCGAATTGCCCGCGCTGGTCGACACCTACAAGGCCTTTCACGTCGCGCCGGAGTTGTCGAAGCAGGAGGAAAAAACATCCGCGACCGTCGCTGCGCGGTTGCGGGCACTCGGATACACCGTGGCGGACCATGTTGGAAAGTACGAGGACGCCGGCTCGACGTGCTACGGCGTCGTCGCGATGATGAAGAACGGCGACGGCCCCGTCCTTCTGGTTCGCACCGACATGGACGCCTTGCCGGTGCCGGAGAAAACCGGTGTGCCATACGCGAGCCAAAACGCGAACGTGATGCACGCCTGCGGGCATGACATCCACATGACCACACTCCTCGGCACCGCCAGCATGCTGGCGCAGCTCAAGAGTCGCTGGCACGGGACGGTGATGCTGGTCGGCCAGCCGGCCGAGGAAGTCGTACAGGGCGCGTCGGCAATGATCCGCGATCGGCTTTACGAACGATTCCCACGTCCCAGCTTTGCCATCGCACTGCACGACAACGCTTCCATGGCGGCCGGCAGGATCGGCTATTGCCCGGGATACTTCATGTCGAACTCCGACTCGGTGAACATCATGGTTCGCGGACTCGGGGGACATGGCGCGTCGCCGCAGAGCACCAAGGATCCGATCGTGGTGGCGTCGGAGGTTGTCCTGGCGCTGCAGACGATCGTGAGCCGCGAAAACTCACCGCTCGATCCGGTGGTGGTGACCGTCGGAGCGATTCACGGCGGCGCGAAACGCAACGTCATTCCCGATCAGGTCGAGCTGCTCCTGACGGTGCGCACCTACAAACCGGAGGTGCGCCAGCGCGTGCTGGAGTCGATTGGACGCATCACGAGAGGTATCGCGCTCGCGGCCGGGATTCCGGTCGATCGCGCGCCGATCATCGAAGTGCAAAAAAGCGAATCGGCGGAGGCGACGTACAACGATCCCGCGCTCACCGAACGGCTCGCCCGCGCGCTCAAGCGCGACATGGGCGCCGACAACGTCGTGCAGATCGATCCGCTGATGGTCAGCGAAGACTTCGGCCGCTTCGGCCTCGAGCGTCAGATCCCGATCTGCATGTTGAACGTCGGCGCGGTCGATCCGGCGAAAATCGCGTCGGGCGCCCGCCTGCCATCGCTGCACTCGAGTGAATTCACGCCGCTGCCCGAGCCGACCATCCGGGGAGGGGTGAAGGCGATGACGCTGGCGGTGCTGGAGTTGCTGCGCTGACTACGTCAGCGCAGCGTTATCGGTCGTCAGTTGTCGGTTGTCGACGCTTCGCGTCGTTTGACGTACGCGATCAGACCAGACAACGGTTTCGCGGCACGCTTGATTGACGATCGAAGCCGTCGATACGAGTCATCGTCAAGGAATTCGAGTCTGTTTGCTGCGATGGCCTGAGCTTGCACCTCGTACAAAGACCCTCGAGCGTGGCTCAATGAGTTTCGCCACTCTCCGTCACTTAGTCGGCCCTGACCCTCGGCGATATTACTGACCACCGAAACCGAGGCTCTCCGAATTTGCGACGTAAGACCGTAACGTTCTTCGATTGGGAAAGCCGCACTTGCTCGATACACATCCACCATCAAGTCGACAGCATGCTGGAATGCATCCAGCTCTTCGAAATTCTTCATGTGATTGTTGGTGCCTGGACGGAGGCGAAAAACGTGTGGGCCGTTGGATTATACGACAACCGACCACTGACAACCGATAACGCGCGCCGCTAGGCGCGCAATTTATGCACGCATCGCAACACTTCCGCGACGCTCCACGCTTGCGCGGCGCAGCCGCGCCGGTGGTAGGGCGGTTCGGCGTCGAAGATTTCGCTGATCGTTCCGATGCAGGCGTCGCCGAGGTGGGGTTTGAAGCCGTCGAGAAGATGGAGAGCGCCGTTGTTGTCGCCGGGATGGACTTTCAGCCAGGCATCGATGAACGGTCCGATGAGCCAGGCCCACACCGTTCCCTGGTGGTACGCCGCATCGCGCGCCCGCAGATCGCCGTCGTACGCCGGCTTGTAGTCGGGATGGTCCTGGGCCAGCGACCGCAGGCCGAAGGGCGTGAGCAGCTTGTCTCGCACGACCTCGACGACACGCTTCCATCGCGATTCGTCGAGGACCGGATAATCGAGAGAGACCGCGAAGATCTGGTTAGGCCGGAAGGAGGAATCGTCGGGATCGACGACATCGTAGAGATGTTGACCTGAGGCGTACCAGAAACGCTCGTTGAATGACCTCCTGGCGCGGACGGCGTACTCGTCCATGCGGCGCGCCGTCTCGACATCATCGTGAATCACGAGTAACTGCTCGAGGATTCGCAGCGCGTTGTAATACAGCGCGTTGATCTCGACCGCCTTCCCGCGCCGTGGCGTCACCACCCACCCGTCCACCTTCGCGTCCATCCATGTCAGCTGGTACCCGTCGGCGCCTTGTGTCAGCAACCCGTCGTTCGGATCGACGCCGATGTTGAACAGCGTCCCGCGGATGTGGTGATCGATGATGTCGATCAGCTTCGGGATCAGAACGCGCATCGTGTCGTGATCGTTGGTGGCGATGAAATAGCGCCACACCGCGTGGAAGAACCACATCGTCGCGTCGGCGGTGTGATACAGCCCCGCGTGCTCGCCTTCCGGAAAAAGATTAGGGATCAGGCCGTCTTTGATGTAGGAGGCGAACGTCCTCAGGATGTTGCCCGCCTCGCGATAGCGTCCCGTCGCGAGCGTCAAGCCCTCCAGGCTGATCATCGTGTCGCGGCCCCAATCCGTGAACCAGTGATAGCCCGCGATGATCGTGCGCGGTTCGTCGCCCGCCGCCCGCACGCGTGCCTCGTCGGCCACGCGCGTATGCGGATGGACTAGAAACTGATCGGCAGCCAGCGCGAGCTGGGCAGGAAAGGCCTTCTCCGGATTCACGCTCGCAATCGACAAGAGTCGCTGCCGGCGTTCGATCTCGGCATCATTGGCGTCTGCAAACGTGAGCGCCTTGATGATTTCCCATCGCTCCACCGACGCCACGATGCCGGCGTCTTCGTCGATCTTCAACTCCGTCTCGACGACACCGGGACTCCACAGCGGACCTTCGTATTCGTAGCCGCGACTCTTCTCGATCCGATACAGCACGTGTTCGAAGACCCTGATGTCTTTTCGAAGCCGGGTATTCGTACCGAGGAGCAGGAGGCGGAGGGCGGGAAAGGTGCGTTTGTCGTAGATCTCGAGCGCATTGCCCTGCACCTCGCGCACGCCCCAGGAGTCGGAACGATCGGTCAGCAGGCCTTCGTGCGGACGAAAGTGCAGCGAAGGCCGGACTTTCAACTTCAGCCCAGCGGGCCCTTCCAGCAGTCGATAGACGATAAAGGTCGTGTTCTGGAGATGCGGCATCATCACGCGCTTCTCGATGCGGATGCCGTTCTTCGAGAATCTCCACACCGGCAGACCACACTCCAGGGCAAACTCCTCCAGGAATCCCGGCTCGGGATAGGCAATCTCTTTTTCGCCGCCGCGCTCGTCGCCGCTGAGGCGATAGCAGATGTCACCCGCCTCGATGACTTCTTCGAGATGGTTGAGCATCATGGTGCGGGCCAGCGGCGCGGGGAGGGCGGCGATCAGATGTCCGTGGAAGCGCCGCGTGCATGCTCCGCCGACGGTCCCCGTGGCATAGCCGCCGAGGGCGTTGGTGACGAGCCATTCGCGAGTGAGAAGCGCGTCGAGCGGATCGCCTCGCTTCCATCCGATCTGCAACGGTTGCGTGGCCGTCTGAGTAACTTTATTCATCCTGTCACGAGATTTGCGTGCTGAACTTGTGCCCGCTCTCTTGCCGGAAATCGTATTCGGCGACAAACTTACGCTATGGGAAGGCGATTCGCGGTACCGCTCGCGCTGCTGTCGCTCGTTTTTCTGACCGCGCAGTCGCCCGCCCCTGACGATCTGCTGCAGCGCGGACGCGACAACTATCGATCCGCCCATTACGCCGATGCGGTCAAAGATCTCTCGGCCGCCGCTGACGCGTTCCTGTCGCCGGCGCAAGTTCAGGCCTATGTCACGACCGGGCAGCTTCCTACGCTCGACAAATTCGAGACCGCCGTCATCTACCTTGGGATGGCGTATTCCAGGATGGGGAAGGATGCCGAGGCGGCCGAACAGGTTCGGCGTCTGGTCGCGGCCGAAGCCATTGCACCCACCTACAGGAAGTTGGTATTGCCGCCGGACGTGGAGGAGTTCGAACAGCTCGCGCAACGTGTCGCGCCTTCAACGCCGATTCCCCCGAAAGCGGCCCCACTGCCGGGCCCGCAGGTCGCGCAGGCGCCTGCACCACCGCCGTCACCGCCGCCCGCACCCGCTGCCACTACCGAGATCGCCGCTGCGCAGCGTGAAGCCGATCAGCGCGTCGCTGCCGCACGCGTGACAGCCGAGCAGGAAGCGCAGCAGCGGATCGCCGCGGAGCGCGCCGCGATTCAGAAAGCGGCGGATGAGAAGATCGCCGCCGAGCGAGAGGCGATCCGCAAGGAAGCCGACCGGGTCATCGCGGAGGCGCGAGCGGCCGCAGAGCGCGAGATGCAGGAAAAAATCGCAGCAGAACGCGCGGCGATGCAGAAGACGATCGAAGAACGCATTGCGGTCGAGCGCGCGGCGCTGGAGCGCGAGACGCAGGAGCGCATCGCAGCAGAGCGCGCCGCGGCGCAGAAGCAATTCGAATCGAATCCATTCACTGTCCTGCGCCGGGCGGAAACGCTGGCGAGCTCCGGTCAGGTCGATGAGGCCAATACGACCTACCTACGGTTATTGAATGCTCCCGATGTCTCGCGCGACACGGTCGCGGCAGTCGCTACGGGCCTCTATCGCACCGGCGATTATCGCAACGCGCTGCGCGCGCTTCAGAAGCTCGGCACGTTTCTGAGAGGGGAGGAGGACCTCCGCTTCTACAAGGCAGTCGCACTTTATGAGACGGGGAGTTACAACGAAGCGAAGAAAGAGCTGGCGTGCGCGCTTCCCTATATTCAGATGACCGACGACGTGTCGCGCTACCGCGTGAAGATCGAACAGACCACTCCATGACTGTAGAATGATGGCAGTGCGACGCCCGGCCACGTGGTTCGCCCTCGTCGTTGCCAGCGCAGTCGGCGCGTCCGCTCAACTCAATCCGACAGTCAAGGTCCTCGACAAGGCACGGGCCCCTGTGCCGCCGGAATGCGCGGAGGGGCTGATCACCGCCCCGCCGCGTGTGATTGCCCAGGCGCAACCGCCGGCGGAAACGCGGCGAGCTGCGGCGCCGCCGTCTCTCGATCTCAAGACGCGATTGCGCGCCGTGCAGGTGGCAGCCGAGCAAAACGACCGCGACGTATTCAAGGCCGCGCTGGCGGATGCGCGCTCGGCCGCCGCTTCATATCCGACCGGTGGCGAGCGTGACGCCGCCAGCGATGTGATCGGCGTGTACAGCGATCTCGAACGCCTGTGGGATTACGCATTCACTGCGCCGGCGGGAGCGTTCTTCGACTCCAGCACCGACTTCGTCAGCATGATGCGGCGCTATCCCGATTATCAGAAGTTCATCAGCGACTCGACGCTCAACGTCGGCGGACAGATCGTCTATCCGTCGCGCGAGACGCGGCAGTTTCTCACTTCCGAAGCCTCCCGCCGCCTAACGCGACTGGGCGTCCGCACTCCGACGCGAATCACGGAAGGGCCGCCGCGGGTGCAGCCGCAGCCGCTGCCCAGGGTCGTGCAACCGCAGCCGAAACCAAAGCCGACACCTGCGCCTCGCGTTGCCACGACAAAACCAAAAACGAAGCACGTGACCACTGCGAAAAAACCCAGCCACCGGAAACCGGCAACCAAGATGGCGCGCGCGACCACGACGTCGCCGCAGCCGCGGCGGTCGCAGCCCCGACCCACGCCGCCACCCGCCCCTGTGCCTGCGCCGATTCGCAAGCTGACTCCGACGCCAACGCCTAAGCCGGCGCCAACGCCTCAGCCGAAGCCAACTCCGCAGCCGCCACCTCCACCTCCGCCCGCGCCTGTTCCCAAAGTGACGCCGACGACCGCACCGGCACCGACTCCGGCACCGACTCCGGCACCTGCGCCAGTTCCTGCGCCGGCAGTCACCACGCCGCAACCTGTGCCTCTGCCACAACCGACAACCACGACATCAGCGACAACGACCACGACGACCAATCCACCCGCTGAGCAGCCCAGCGGGGGGAAGATGAATCTGCTGCTGGCGATCATCCTGATCATCGTCAGCATCGGCGTTCTCATCGTATTATTCCGCGCCTCCGACTGAGATCATATGAGAAAACAAATTCTATTATCATCACTAATATTCGTGTCCGTTTCTTCGATGGCTGCCCGGCTGCCCACGACCGTGATGCCCAATCACTACGCCATCGCGATCACGCCCGATCTGGCCGCCGAGACCTTCCACGGCGAAGAGACCATCGATGTCGACGTGAAGGAGCCGGTGGCGGCGATCACGATGCATGCGATCGGCTTCACGTACCACGATGTCGCGGTCACTTCCGGCGGCGCGACCACGTCCGCCAACGTCGGCGAGAACGCCGCCAACGAAATGATCACGCTGGCGCTGCCGCAGCCGATCGCGGCCGGCCCGGCGTCGATTCACATCGCGTTCGACGCTCCCATCAATAAGCGGCTCCGCGGCCTCTACCTCAGTCACACCCAGACCCGCAAGTACGCCGTCACGCAATTCGAGGCCACCGATGCGCGGCGCGCGTTTCCGTCCTTCGATGAGCCGGCGATGAAGGCGACCTTCGACATCACGCTGGTCGTCGACAAGGGCGACACCGCCATCTCGAACGCCCCCATTCTCAGCGACACAACGGAGGGCGACACCAAGCACCGCATTCGCTTCGCGACCACCAGGAAGATGTCGACCTATCTCGTCGCCATGCTGATCGGCGACTTTCAATGCATCGAAGGAGGCGTCGACGGAACGCCCATTCGCGTCTGTACCACGCCCGGCCGGCAACAGAACGGCCAGTTTGCGCTCGAAGCAGCGCAGGCCGCCGTCCGTTTCTACAACCGCTACTACGACATCAAGTATCCGTTCCAGAAGCTCGATCTCATTGGCATCCCCGATTTCGAAGCGGGGGCGATGGAGAACGCCGGCGCGGTCACCTTCCGCGAGACGTCCTTGCTGATCGATCCGGCAACTGCGTCGACCGGACAGCGCAAGGGAGTGGCCGGGACGGTTGCGCACGAGATCGCGCACATGTGGTTCGGCGACCTGGTCACGATGAAGTGGTGGGACGACATCTGGCTGAACGAAGGCTTCGCATCCTTCATGACGTCGAAGCCGATCGAGGCCTGGAAACCGGAGTGGAACGAGAAGCTCGATACCGTCGGCTCCTCGCTCGGCTCGCTCGGGCTCGACTCGCAACGCGCCACGCGGCCGATCCGCACGCCGGCCGAGTCGAGTGAGGAGATCGCCCAGCTCTTCGACGGCATTGCCTACGGCAAGACCGCCGCGGTCCTGCGGATGGTCGAGCAGTGGATGGGCGAGGACGCCTTCCGCGAAGGCATCCGCGCCTACTTGAAGAGATTCTCATGGAGCAACGCTACCGCCGAAGATTTCTGGGGAACCATGGCCGCGACGTCGAAGAAGCCGGTCGACAGCGTGATGAAATCATTCGTCGACCAGCCCGGCGCGCCGCTGGTCCACGCCACCGACTCGTGTTCTTCGGACGTGCGCGCGGTCACGGTGCAGCAGGACCGGCTGCTGCCGCGCGGTCAGGACGTCGCGCAAACGTGGGCGCTGCCGATCTGTCCAAAGAACAGCGACAAGTGCACCGTCATGTCGACGCCGAAGGAATCGCTGAGCGTCATCGGATGTCATGCGCCGCTGTTCCTCAATCGCGACGGGCGCGGGTATTACGTCACCGACTATTCGGCGCGCGAGCGTCAGTTGCTGCAGGTCAATCTGAGGAATCTGAATACCGCCGAGCTGATGACGCTCCGCGCCAACGAGAGCCTGCTGGTCGCTCTGACTCGTCGCGACATCGCCGACTACCTGGCGCTGTTACGAGCGATGCCGCGTCCGGCCGAGCGCCCCCTGGCCGAATCGATCGCGGGCAATCTGGAAGGCCTCGATCGTCAACTCGTGAATGAAAAGAATCGCGGGCAGTGGCAGCACGCCGTCCGCACGCTGCTTACCGGCTACGCGCCGCCGACGTGGGAGACTCCGGCCGGGGAGACGGAAGAGGGCCGCCTCATCCGCGCCGCGATTCTCACCGATCTCGGACTCCTCGGCGCCGAGCCCAAGGTCATCGCGGGAGCGCGCGAGATCACCGATCGCTATCTGAACGATCCGGCCTCGGTGAATCCAACCCTCGCAAGCCGCGCGCTCAATATCGCTGCCAAGTTCGGCGATGCCGCGCTGTTCGATCGTCTGATGTCCCTTTACGAAAAAACCGACAACCCCGCCCTGAAGAACAACTATCTGTTCTCGCTGACGCAGTTCCGCGATCCGAAGTTGATCGCGCGCGCGATCGAGTACGCATTCAGCGGGAAGGTGCGCACGCAGAACCTTCCCGGATTTCTGGCCAGCCTCCAATTCAATCCCTTCAGTCGCGACGCGGCCTGGACGGCAGTGAAAGCGCACTGGGGAGATCTGCAGCGTGACATCCCCACCGCCCTTGGCGGCCTGACCGGATCTCTGGGCGGCTACTGTGATGCCGCCGCCAAGAAAGACATCGAAGACTATTTCGCGACTCATCCGGCCGGGACGGGGAGTCGCAACCTGCGCCGCACGTTGGAAGGGATCGATCGTTGCATCGCCTTCCGCGCCGCGCAGCAGGCATCGTTCGATAAAGCGATCGCGACGATGCAGTGAGCAGGGAATACGATGTGGCACAGACACTCTTGTCTGTGTCGTTGCGCCCATAGCTCAGTTGGATAGAGCGTCAGCCTCCGGAGCTGAAGGCCGCTGGTTCGAATCCAGCTGGGCGCACCAGATCGCCTGATCGCTTACGTCGCCGAACGCACTGCGCAAGAATGCAGGCCCGGCTCGTGCCGTCCGACGCCGCATCGGGGCGCAGCGGTTCCTTTTCTGTCGTACCCGTGCAATATTCAGCATACAAATGATCGCCGAACGGATTGGGCGTTACCGCATTGTGCGACCCCTCGGCAGCGGCGGATTTGGTGAGGTCTATCTGGTGGAGGATCCGAATCTGCAGCGGCCGGTGGCGCTCAAGATCCTCTCTCAGGCCGACGAGAAAGCGAAGCGCCGCTTCGTGCGCGAGGCGATCACCGCCTCGAAGCTCTCGCACCCGAACGTGGCGGTGGTCTACGAAGCTGGCGAGGCGGATGGCACGGCATTCATTGCCATGCAGTACGTGGAGGGGGAGACGCTGCGCGAGAAGTTGCGTCACGGACCGCTGACCGTTCAGGAAGCAGTGCGCATCGCCGGCGAGGTGGCCGACGCGCTCGACGATGCGCACAAGCACGGCATCGTGCACCGCGACATCAAACCGGGCAACATCATGATCGACAGCCACGGTCACGCCAAGGTTCTCGACTTCGGCATCGCCAAGGTGATGGAGCTCGATGCGCTGACCAGCGACTCGACGGCGGTCGCCGAGACGACGGCCGGCAAGTTCGTCGGCACGCTGCAGTACGTCAGCCCGGAGCAGGCCGGCGGCGGGGGAATCGACGGTCGCAGCGACATCTTCAGCCTCGGCGTTGTGCTGTACGAGATGCTGACGGGGATGAATCCCTTCGCCGCGCCGAATTTCCTTGAAACCGTGCGGCGCATTCGGGAAGTCACTCCGCCGCCGATTAGTGGCCCGCCGGAATTGCAGCGGATTGTTTCAAAGTGTCTGGAGAAGGACCGCGAGCGGCGCTACCAATCGGCAAGGGACCTGGAACTCGATCTGGAAGGTGTAGGACCGGCTTCAGCCGGCCGTCGTGACCGGCCAAAGCCGGTCCGCACACTTGCCGTTGCCGCGCTCATCATCGTGGTGGCCGTCGCAGCAGCCGTGCTGTGGCCGCGGAAAGCGGCGGCGCTCTCGCAGCAGGACACGATCCTTCTCGGAGATTTCAACAATCGGACTGGAGATCCTGTCTTCGACACCACGCTGCGCGACGCGCTGTCGATCCAGCTCGCCCAGTCGCCATATCTGAATTTCTTTCCCGAGAGCCGCATTCGCGAAACGCTGCAGTACATGGGGCGTTCCCCTGACGAGCGACTGACGCCGCCGGTCGCCCGCGAGATCTGCCAGCGTCAAGGCGTCAAAGCTTTTCTCGACGGTTCGATCGCGCCGCTGGGGTCGAAGTATGTGATCACGCTGGAAGCGATTCGCGGCGACACGGGCGACAGCCTGGTGCGCGCGCAAGTGGAAGCGTCGCGCAAGGAAGAGGTGCTGCACGCGCTCGGTGATGCGGCGTCGAGCTTCCGGCGCAAGGTGGGAGAGTCGCTGCCATCGGTGCAGCGCTTCGACGCGCCCATCGAGCAGGCCACCACCAGCTCGCTCGAAGCTCTGCGTGCGTTCAGCCTGGGCGATGAGAGGTCCAATCACGGTAAGTTCGCTGAGGCCATCCCGTTCTACAAGCAGGCCATCGACCTCGATCCGCAGTTCGCCATGGCCTGGGCACGCCTCGCTGTAATGTACGCCAATACTCTCCATCCGGAACTACAGGTACAAGCGGCGACGAAGGCATACGAGTTCCGCACGCGGACAACGCAACGCGAACGGCTCTACATCGAGCAGCTATATTTCCGTGACGTGACCGGAGAGCTCGAGAAGGCGATCGAAATCCTTCGCTTATCGATCGACACCTACCCACGTGATTGGCGGGCACACGGGAATCTTGCAGTAACAATGGAAAACCTCGGCATGTACGAGCAGGAGCAGCTCTCTGAGGCTCGCCAAGCGATGGTGCTCGCTCCCCAAGCTGCTCAGCCCTACTATTTGGTGGCGACTGCTCTGATGGGTCTCAATCGCGGCAGCGAAGCGCGCGCGGTTCTGCAGAAGGCGGCGGCGATGCAGTTTTCGATTCCTGTCATTCATTGGAGATTGCAGCAAATCGCTTTCGCCGACAATGACCAGAAGAGCATTGAGAGGGAACTGGCGTGGGCGGAGAAGAGCTCGGTGGGCGATTGGATCATTCAGGAACACGGCATGATCGCCCTTGACCGAGGTCACCCTGCAGCAGGGGAGGGCGATTTTCGGCACGCGGTCGATGTCGCGTTACGCCGGGACTCCCGTGCCGACGCAGCGCGGCATTTGGGCGATCAGCTGCTCGGCCTCGCTTTGCTGGGCCGCTGCGCGAACACGCCATCGATGTCGCGTCAGGTGCTCGCGTGGTCCGATCGCCCGGACATCGCTGGACGCGCGGCAATGGCGCTCGCGCTTTGTGGTCGCGGCGATGAGGCCGTCTTGATCGGCGAGAAACTGGGGCAGACACGCCCGAGGGACACGCTCGTCAACAGCATCTCGGTCCCCCTCATCCGGGGAGCTGCGGCTTTGCAGCGCGGGGAGCCAGCGAAAGCCGTTGAGTTCCTAAAACCTGCGCTTCGGTACGATTTCTCTTGGCAAGCGAGCTGATACCCGAATTACATTCGCGCTCTGGCCTACCTCGCGCAGCGCGACGGCCAAAACGCGCTCGCGGAATTCAACAAGATCCTCAGCCATCGCTACCTCTACGCCATCGAGGCTCAATATGCGCTCTCGCAGCTCGGCGCGGCGCGCGCCGCGGCGCTCATCGGCGACACGGCGCTGAGCCGGCAGCACTATGAGGAGTTTCTCGAATCGTGGAAGAACGCCGAGGCAGATCTGCCGCAGCTCGCGGAAGCGAAGAAGGAGTTGGCCGCGTTGAGATGACTGTCGTGCCGGCCACTTCAACCGACTGAGCCACACCCAAGGAGTCACATGTTTCAAAGTGTCCAAGCGGGTGTCTAATTCTCGAGACTACGGATATCCTCGGATGACTCGCGACGACCGCGGAGTAGAATCAATTCGCCAGGGCTAGTCGAGCGTAAACTCACATCAGCGCAAACTTTTCGCGTTGCGGACATCAGCTTCCGGAGCTGAAGGCCGCTGGTTCGAATCCAGCTGGGCGCACCAACGTCGGTAGTAGAAAAGATTGTCAATGAGTCCGCTGGCACGAGGGTCATACGCTTTGCCGATCATTGGCCTCTCCTCGCTTTGTCTGAGTGGTTGGAACGCATTGTCACAAACTGTGCAGCCGCGTGCTGTCGGATCATTCTTCGCCACGGGCAGTATGGCGACTGCCCGCGCTTCGCAGAGCGCTACTCTGCTACCGAATGGCAAGGTGCTCATCGCGGGCGGAATCTCAAACGGCCCGATCACGCATCTCGATTCAGCGGAGCTTTACGATCCCGCCACCGGAGTCTTTTCCGCAACGGGTAGTCTTACCAGCACGCGCGCCGCGCATGACTCGACGTTGTTGCAGAACGGTAAGGCGCTGATTGCGGGAGGAGACGACAGTTCCTTCCGTATTCTTGCTGCAACGGAAATCTACGAACCTTCGACAGGGACGTTTTCCGCGAGCGGAACTCTCGCGAACGAACGCCTCGGCCATACACAAACGTTGCTTCCGAACCGCCAAGTGATCTTCATTGGCGGAGACAACAACCGCGGCCAGATTGTCGGTCCCGCAGAATTGTATGACCCTACCTCCGGCACATTCTCCGTGACCGGCAGCCTGGGGACTGCGCGGGATTCCCACACGGCGACGCTACTGCAGAATGGGAAGGTCCTCATCGCTGGGGGTTTCAATTCAGTCCGTCTCGCGTCAGCGGAGCTCTACGATCCCTCGAGCGGTATCTTTTCAGCAACGGGAAGTCTGAACACCCCTCGAACAGGACACACCGCAACTCTTCTGCCGAATGGCAAAGTGCTGATCGCTGGAGGAGTCGGCAATTCCGGATGGATCGCCGCGACCGAACTTTACGACCCGACGGCCGGAACATTTTCGTCAAGCGGCAATCTGATCACAGCGCGTTACGCACATACCGCGACGCTGCTCCCGAACGGCAAGGTGCTTATCGTCGGCGGAATCGGTAACTTCACACCTCGACTCGATTCGGCTGAGCTCTATGACGTCTCTACCAGAGGTTTCTCTGCGGCGAACGCTCTTGTTTCCTCGAGAGCTTCTCACACGGCGACGTTACTTCCGAATGGGAAAGTGTTGATCGCGGGCGGCGACGACAACTCTGGTCGCGTCGTAGCTTCAGCAGAGCTCTACGATCCAAAAGCGCCCGCATCGCGGCGTCGCGCAGTGCGGAAGTGAGGAGCTGAAGACCGCTGGTTCGAATCCAGGTTTGGGCACCACCTCTTGTCCAAAACGCGATCGTCAATGGGGGAAATATCGCCTCGGCGTTGACCCGAGTTGGCGGCGAAACATCGAGACCCTCGCGGTGCTGTAGCCTGCACAGGCGTAAACGAACGTGTTCGCATCGTCCCAAACGAATGGCAAGGCCGAACGGTTGATCCAAACTCTGCTTCGCGAATGCGTCTACCGCTTGTCGTACGACAGTTCCGACCAACGCCGTGAGGCGATCGGTCGCTACGTCCACTTCTATAATCACCACCGACTCTCATTCATCGTTGAACGACGACGCGCCGATCTCTCGCCTCGTTGGGAACAACGTCTTCAAACGCCACGTCTAGTTCGCACTCGCCGGACGAATCCAGACAAGTCCAGATGGTCGTAAAATACTGAATCGCGTATGTCTCAAGACAAACGCGGAAATCGCACTCACGAGCTCATCACTTCGATGTCGATAAGTCCTGTACTCGTTCATTCAGGTCAAAAAGGATCGACGTTCTCCTTTCGCCGGGGTGTCTAACTGGGTGTCTAATTCCGCGACCTACGGACATCCGCGGACATCCTGCGACGACCGTGAATGAGCTAGAATCAATCCGATCGGGCCGATCGCGCGCAAGCCCGCATCAGCGCTCACTTTCAGAAATGCTGAACATCACTCTCTGGAGCTGAAGGCCGCTGGTTCGAATCCAGCTGGGCGCACCAACATTCGGCGACGCGATTTCACCTCGCCGGATCCACGCCGGCGAACCGCGGCCTGCTTCACTGTGGCATCACCAGCGCCGGTGCGAAACCGTTGGCCATTCGCCTAGAGTGGCAGCCGCTCGCCGCGCTTCAGTCGGTCAAGAAGCTCTTGCACCGACATGACCGGCCGCCCCTTCAGCTCCGGGTGGATCTCGAGCCACTCCGTGATTTCCTCTTTCGAACTGAAGAGGTTGTTCACCCCTCAACCGCCCCCGAGGAAGATTCTTGTGGTCGAGGGTTGTAATTCCGTCACCCGTCCCTTTTCAAAGACGAGGTGGATGCGCTGCCCACTAAATTGCGACGCATCGTCTACCGTGACCTTCTTGTCTCTCCATTTCGCGTTGACCAACGCGATAAAGTCGAGCGCTCAATAGGTGTCCAGCGGGTCTTGTCCTTCGATCTGCACGCGGTGGTACATGAAGTCGATCTTGTTCGTACCTTCCCAGTTGACATAATCGTCATTGGCCATCCAATAGCCCACGCCGCCCGCTGTGGCGTCCGCGCGCACGATGCCGAACCGTTCCAGCATCCGCAGACTCTCCCTGACCAGGGTCGGGCGAGCTTCCACGGCACGGGAGAGCTCGGCCATCGTCGGCGCAGATCTCTTCTCTCGCTCCGCCCGACTGAGCAGACGCGCGGTCACTTTCTCCTCGCGTGTGAGCGCCACAGGCACCCACCCGAAAGTTCGCACGACGCGATGGAGCTCGGGATGCTCACGAATGTACACAGCCAACGAATAGCGATCCTCGGTCGTGTAGCGGCCGCCCACGATCTTCATGCCGAGGTCGATGCCGGTCACCGCAGTGTCTCTGCCCCAGTGCGCGAGCAGATAGTCCAAGACTTTTTGCTGGTCAGCAGTAAGCGTCGCCTGCGGGGCTTGGGCCGCGGCTGACACCGACAGCATGAACAAGACAATTGTCGCGGTAAATGCTTTTCGCATGGCCTCCGGTTTACTGTTCTGAGAGCAGCTTCTGAATGTCCGCTTCGATCTGTGCCGCTTTTTCGGGATACTGCCCGGTGTATTTCTTGTAGATCTTGCCACTGCGGTTGACGAGAAACGTGGTGGGGAAACCGAATACGCCGCCGAACTCGCGTGCCACCTTGTCGTTTCCGACCACCAGCGGATAGTCGATCTCCAACTTTGCCTCTTTGATGTCTCCTCGAATGTCGCTCGCCCAGCCGGATTGCACTGTGACGCCCAGCATGGTGAAGCGTTTCGAGGCGTAACGCTTATACAAATGGTTCCAGGTCGGAATCTCCTGGAGACAAGGCATGCACCACGTGGCCCAAAAATCTACGAGCACAACCTTGCCGGAAAGGCTGCTGGAGGAAAACCGCTTGCCGTCCAGCGTCTCCAAATCGAGCGGTGGCATCGGCCGGAGTCTTACCGCAGCAGAGGATGTGTGCGAGCGGACAGCCCCTCCGTCGACTCCCTGCGCGGCGAGCGTCGCGCTCAGCGCCATCGCGAAGAGTGTCGCGCCCATGCCGAGGATTATCCCCTCCGGTGGATGGCTGGGAGTCAATCATCAGCAAACAATCCCCATGAAATTTTCCTTCGAGCATCGGCTTTTCGGTCGACGACACATCCCCCGCCGGGGGATATGAAGGAGGAAAAAGTATGACCAGGAAGTTTGACCTGGTGACAATAGGAACGGGATCAGCAGCGTCGGAGGTGGTGTCTCGCTGCCGCTCTGCCGGATGGCAAGTGGCAATTGTCGATTCCAGACCGTTCGGCGGTACGTGTGCGCTGCGCGGATGCGATCCCAAGAAAGTGCTTGTGGGGGCTGCTGAAGTTGTTGATTGGGCCCGACGGATGAACGGCAATGGGATTCGCGCCGAGCAATTGCGCATTGATTGGTCCGAGTTGATGCGCTTCAAGCGCACGTTCACTCAGCCGGTTCCCAGAAAAATTGAAGAGGCCTTCACGAAAGCTGGCATCGCGGCATTCCATGGTCGGGCTCGCTTCGTTGGGCGATCTACAGTTCAAGTGGGCGCGGAGGTCTTGGAGGGTCGCTACGTGGTCATCGCCAGCGGCCAGAGACCCGCAGACTTGAAGATACCGGGTGCGGAACACCTCACCACGAGCGAACAGTTCCTGGAGCTCGATGAGCTTCCGCGACGAATCTTGTTTATTGGTGGCGGGTACATCGCTTTTGAATTTGCTCATGTGGCGGTGCGTGCTGGATCGCAAGTCACCGTCGTGCATCGTGGCGCAAGTCCTCTTCCGCGCTTTGACCCCGAGCTGGCCGACCAAATTGTTCTTCGAAGTCGCGAGCTTGGCGTTGACGTGCAGCTCGGGACTCGAGCGGAAGGGATCGAACAGAGCTCCGGTCAATTCGTCGTTCACGCTGCGACCTCGGGTCATCAGCGGACGTTCGAGGCAGATATGGTGGTCCACGCTGCGGGTCGCGTACCGGAGATCGACGACCTAAATTTGGACGCCGCCGGAATCGAATGGGATGGTCGCGGGGTAACGGTCAATGAATTCCTGCAGAGCGTCTCGAACCCGGCGGTGTACGCAGCGGGCGACGCTGCTGCAAGCGGAGGCCTACCTCTTACGCCGGTGGCGCACTACGATGGCATCCTCGTCGCGACGAACTTACTGCACGGGAATCACAAGAAGCCGAACTACCTGGGGATTCCGACTGTGGTCTTTACGATTCCTCCGCTCGCCTCGGTGGGACTTAGTGAGCGAGATGCGCGCGAGCAGGGCCGAAAGTTTCGAATCAGGAAGGAAATGACTTCCAACTGGTACTCCTCTCGCCGCGTTGCAGAGAAATATTCTGGTTACAAGGTGATGGTCGAGGAAGGAACGGATCGCATCCTCGGAGCGCATCTGCTTGGTGACCACGCCGATGAAGTCATCAATCTTTTTGCGGTAGCCATACGGTCCGGGATGACTGCCACCGATCTGAGACACATGTTGTTTGCCTACCCCAGTCACGGATCGGATGTACCGTACATGCTCTAACCGTTCGAAGGAGTCGGCGCTACTGTCGCTTGACATCCCCCATGGGGGATGAGTAGCTTGTGTCGATGACGATTCGAACGGGGCTTCGGGTGGTGATCGTCGCCTCCGCGATCATGATGATCCTGGCGGTCCTCCTTTCGTTCTGGTGTGAGTCTGCGTCGTATTTTTCCTTTCGGGTCGAGGACCTCACCAAGCAGCCGGTCGCGCGATTTCCGATTGGACAGTTCAAATCCACTCTTCCAGGCTTCTTCGATTTTCTGGCCATCTTCATCCTCGCTGTTCTGATTCTGCGCCGGACGGAGCTGGCGATCCTTGGCGTCCCCGTCAGCCACGCAGCTCTGGCGTTGGCCATTCTCGGCCTGACCGCGTGGAACGTGCTCTTCGCCGGGTTCCTAGTCACCCTTGAATTCCGATATCTGCAGCCGTGTCCGGTATGACTGAGCTTCGACATCGTCCTGCTCGTGCTGGCAGGCTCGGTCATCGCGTCGTTCTTCTCCAGCTTCGCGCCGCCTCGGCTGAAGAGCTTCACCACCCTCGATGAGTAGAAAGGAATTTATATCCCCCCAGGGGGGATTAACTCGGATGATGGACAAAGAGAAATCCTTCACCAGAGCCGGGCTGGCAACCGCCGTCATTGCTGCATTTGCCGCCTCGATCTGTTGCATCGGGCCAATCCTGGCAGCCTTTCTCGGGCTGACCAGCCTCGGCGCGTTGGTGAAATACGAGCCCTTGCGACCTTATTTCGCTGGGTTCACCCTGGCCTTCCTCGGAACCGCGTCTTACTTCGCCTATCGAAAACAGCCGGCCGAGGCTTGCGAGCCTGGGTCGCTCTGCGCCACGCATGGGCCGACGCGCGTGCAGCGAATCAACCGCATCGTGTTATGGATCGTCACGGCCATCGTCATCATCATCTTGACGTTCCCAACCTGGTCAAACTGGGTCCTCGGATAAGGAGAATCGATGAAGAAAGTTTTTGTTGTTGTCGCCATCGTCGCGGCGGCGGTCGGGTCTGGGGTTGTTGCCGGGGCGGCTCCTGGGTGTTGTTTGATTCCGCAGGCGCGTGCTGCCGCCGCAGAGGCGACAAAGGTAACCACTCTGCATATTGACGGGATGACTTGCGGAGCGTGCGCCACGGCGGTGAAGCACGTGCTCAAGGGTCTCGATGGCGTGAAGGACGCCCAAGTTTCTCGGAGAAACTCCCCACATACAAGGCGACGGTGGTGAAGTAAATGAGCTCGTGTTGCTCGGATGACAATTGCAGAGTGGAAGCGGAGAGCGCCAGCGAGTTCTGTCCGAGTTGCGGCTCAAAGGGCACCAGCGTGGATCTAATCACGTTGAAAGCCCTGCTTACGGCCGACGGTCTCCGACGCGGCGTGCCCCCGGCACCTCGGTTGTGTGCGACGGCAGACTGCCCTGTCGTCTACTTTGACAATGCCGTGCCGATCGTCTTTCGCGAATACGAACTCACTGTTCCGGTGCACGCGAAGCATCTCGATGACGTTCTGGTGCCGGTCTGCTACTGCTTCGGCTACACTCCGCGAAAAATCCGGGAAGAAGGGGAAATCGCGTCCAAAACAATCACTGCCGAGGTCAAGGCCGGCCACTGCGCCTGCGAGGTAAAAAACCCGAAGGGCGTTTGTTGCCTCGGCGATGTGGCGAAGGTCGAGCGGCGGCTGGGCGCGGAGCTCGTCGCCGCCACTCGATAGGAGGGAGCAATGGCTCGAGCAAAAAGAAAAGCTCACGACTACATGACGCCGGAGGCGCAGAAGGCGCTTGCCGACCGCCTCGCCCGCGCGGAAGGACACCTGCGAAGTATCCGCCAGATGGTTGTCGATCAGCGCTGCGCGGATGACATTCTCATTCAGATCGCGGCTGTCAAAGCTGCCCTCAACCACTTTGCCTCGACACTGGTCGAGACCGAGATGAAAGCCTGCGTCGATACTTGTATGCCCGGCGAAATCGACGAGCGTTTAGGACGGGTCACCAAAGCACTTGCCGCGCTGCTCAAATCGTAGAACGCTCCGCCTCGCGAACGTGTATCAGCCCGTTGCGAAATGTTGACGGCATTGTGGCATCTTGACGTAACCCCCTGGGGGGATAATTCGTCAAGTCAGATTGAAAGGAACGAATGACCATGAGGAATACGATGTTTGCGATCGCCCTTGCCATGTCGGCAGCAGCCGGCGCAGCGGAGAGCAATTTGAGTACGACCACGATCGAAGTGACAGGTATGACGTGCGGCAGCTGCGCCACCGCGGTGAAGCACGTTCTCAAGAATGTCGACGGCGTCCGCGATGTACGCGTTTCGTACAAGGAAGGCCAGGCAATCGTTTCGTACGATGCCGCGAAGATCACTCCACAGAGAATCGCCGACACCGCAAAGCAGAAGCTACCCGGTTATACATTCGCCCCGCGTGCAGCGTCTTTGCCCCAAGCACTGCAGCCAACCCGGCTGAGTCAAATCGGAAACGAGCGTGTGAGCTTCTACGAGATCGGCCTGGTCTGCCCGGCGGCGCCGAAAATCGGATGCGGCGGTCACTCAAAACCGGTGCTCTCTGCTTTACAGAAAGATCCACACATAGCCGGCGCATGGATCAATGAGGCGGGAACGCGGCTGGCTATCGGCTGGAAGAGTGCCGAGGCCCTTTCCTCGGAACAGATCGATCAGATCATCTCCGGCTTTGGTGTGGCGGCGAACGAAGTCTCCAGCGACGCTCGCCCCAAGTTGCTGGAGACGTTTCATACGAACATCGGATGGTTTGATGCAGCGTCCGTCGACCGACTGAGTGAACAGGAGGCAGGCATCATCGCCTCCCGTTTGGTGAAGCGACTCACCGCCAAGGCGTCGATCACACCGGCGCAGCAGGATTCACTGCGGGAAGGGATGGCGCGAGCGTTGAGGGCAAATTTCATTGAGGGAGATGAGCGGGACCTCGATGAGCAGCTCATCGCGACCGCGAAAACTGTGAAGCTCAGCAGGCAAGCGACCGGGTTGCTGCGAGAAGTCGTCACTCTCGGCATTTACCCGCTACTAAACGAACAGTAGTCGCATGAGAGCAGCGGTATTGATGGCTTTTGTAATCGCGATGTGCCCAATCGCGGAAGGGAAAAACGATATGAACGGATCCGAAAGAATTGTCACCACAGTTGCTGAAGCCGCCGGGATCGAGTTGCTGTTCAAAGGGGTTCTCCAATACCGTTCGGAATCGCAAGCTGATGCCGTCACCGCCGGTGAGGAACAGGAAGGTGCGTACATCGGAAGTGGAGACGGCACCGTCAAAGGCGAGCGCCTACGCGGGAAGATTCGCTGGTCCCTCTGGGCTGGAAACTGTCTCTACCCGCTCGTCCGAAGCGGACAGGCGGTTCCCGAGGGCCTTCACCTCTGTACGATGAATCCAACGGGCGTGATCGAGACGCACGATGGAGCTCGGATTCGATTTCACGGCAGAGGCTACGGCCTTCGGACTCCGAATCAATACAAAACCAGTATGACGCTGGTATTCGGAACCGAGGACCCGCGCTACACATGGTTGACGAAGACCCTTGCCGTCACCGACGGCGACTTTGACGAGAAGGCGGGACGAGCGGTCTGGAACGTCTATGTCCCAACGACGGGTCAGTGACGCAGCTCAAGGCGTCTAACTGAGCGGCCTACGGATGGCCGTCGATCCGTGGGCGGTCTGGTTTCGGCAACGCTGATTCGCAAATCCGGAGGTCACCATGGGGTCGCGACACCCAGATACGAGGAACGGTCGTGCATTGCGGGCCGTAACTCAACAGAAGGCTGGGTTCGATTCCGGAAGGGCCTCACTCGATGACCATTGAACAAGAAGCGTTGGGCAGCAATCCCAAACCGCGCGTCATCGGGCGGTCGGTACGAATGGTTTTGGGAGCGGTGCTGCTCTATTTCTTCGTGAAAATCATTTTCCAAATCTCTGCCAGCCCTGGCGGGTTCCTCGCGGGGCGCGCCGGCTGGAGCGTGCCCGGCGGGGATTGGTGGGTGGCGGCGCTCATTTGTCTTTGGGTACTGCCCACTGTGGTCAACGGAGGATTCGGTGGAAAGTGGGGGGAATGGGCGCGCGGCGTCTATATCATCCTCGCTGGCGCGGCGATCTTCTGGGACCGAATCGCTCACGGAGGCCTTTGGGCGGCCCCTCTGGCCTGGCTCGTTCTGCTGTTGATCCTCTACGTTTTGGCGCACTCGGGCATCTCGTTTCTGGTGGCCGGCATCGCCGCGACACCGGGCTGAGAGATGCGGGCGATTTCCCACGTGCTGGGGAGAGTGACAGGACGGCAAGTGCGCGGCCACGGTTGACCGGTTGGCCTGACCCGCCTGGACCGGTGGGAGAACCGATCGAGGAAGCCGCAGGTATGAGACTCCTGATTGGCGTGTTCCGTCGATGCAATGGCCGGTACGCGGTGACGGGTTTGTGCCGCGTCGCGCACCTCCGCTGATCCGGTGAGTGATCCTCAATGAAGCTCCGGACTTCATCCGCCGCGTCCCCTCAGTGGAGGAATGGATAGGAGGCGGCTCGGCGCGCTGTCGCTCGATGTGCGGATACGACAAGGAAAGCTAAGGGCGCTAGGTCATCGCCGGATTCGAGTGTTGGGCCAGTGCAGCGCACGTGTCTAATGAGGTGTCTAATTCTGCGACCGCGCAAACTCGCATCAGCGCTCAGTTTTCGCCATGCGCGGCATCATTCTCCGGAGCTGAAGGCCGCTGGTTCGAATCCAGCTGGGCGCACCAAATCTTCCTTTTCGTCCCCGGGCGTCGGTCCACACCACCTGATCGCACAACTGTTTGGGGTACGATCACGGTTCTCAACTCGGGTGACGTCCATGGCGTCCGCTTCAGAATTCGATCAGACCCTGCGCTCGATCATTGATGCGATCCCTGGGGGCGTGTTCATCCTTGGCAGGAGCGGCCGCGACTATCTTTCGAATCTGGAGCTTGACTACCTCGGTCTGACGGGCGAGGAAATGGGCAGCCAGGACGTCGTGCGGCGGATCTTTCACCCCGATGACGTCGATCGAATCATGACATTGCGCGAGCAGGTCTTTTCCGACGGCAAGCCGTTCGAGACCGAGGCGCGCATACGAGGAAAAGACGGACGCTACCGATGGTCTCTGATCCGGATCAACCCGCTGAGGAATGCAGACGGCCAGGTCATTCAGTGCTACGGGACGCGAACAGACATCGACGATCTCAAGCGGGCCGAGGAACATTTGCGGCTGGTGATCGACACGACGCCGGCCCTGATTCACAGCGGACGTCCCGACGGATATCTGGACTACTTCAACAAGCGCTGGCTCGAGTACCTTGGCGTTTCACTCGACGCGATCATCGGCTGGCGCTGGACAAACTCCGTTCATCCAGACGACGTCGAAGAGCTGGTGCATCAGTGGAGGGCCGCCATCGCGACCGGCCAGCCGCTGGACTGCGAGGCGCGTGTGCGCCGTGCGGACGGAGAATGGCGCGCCATGCTGCACCGCAAGTTTCCGCTTCGCGACGAAGCCGGTGTCGTCGTGCAGTGGTTTGGGACCAGCGTCGACATCGAGGATCGGAAGCGCGACGAGGATGCTCTCCGTCGAAGGACCGCGGAGCTGCAAAGACTCAAGGACCAGCTCTACAAGGAAAACCTGGCCCTCAAAGACGAGATCAATGAGGCCTCGATGTTCGAGGAGATCGTCGGCTCGTCCGACGCCCTTCGGCGCGTTCTGGCGCTGGTATCGAAAGTGGCTCCGACCGATTCGACGGTGCTCATCACCGGCGAGACCGGCACTGGGAAAGAGTTGGTTGCGCGTGCCATTCACAAGCGCTCCGATCGCGCGGCACGGGCGTTCGTATCGGTGAGTTGTGCGGCCATCGCGCCCTCGCTGGTCACCTCGGAACTTTTCGGTCACGAGAAGGGCGCATTCACGGGAGCGCTCCAGCGTCATCTCGGCCGCTTCGAGCTGGCGGATGGGGGAACGATATTCCTCGATGAAGTGGGAGAGCTTCCGCCGGAGACGCAGATCACGTTGTTGCGTGTTCTGCAGGAGCGGACTTTCGAACGTGTCGGCGGGACGCATCCGATTCCGGCGAACGTGCGCGTGGTGGCCGCGACGAACCGCGATTTGGAAAAGGCCGTCGTGGATGGCATGTTCCGTCAAGACCTCTACTACCGGCTGAACGTGTTTCCTCTCTATATGCCGCCGTTGCGCAACCGCGTCGAAGACATCCCGATGCTGGTCGAATACTTCACCCAGCGTTACGCGGCGAAGGTGGGGAAGAAGATCGCTAAAATCGAGAAGACCACTCTGACGCTGTTGAAGGAATATCGCTGGCCTGGCAACGTGCGCGAGCTGCAGAACGTCATCGAACGCGCCGTGATCCTTTGCGACGGCGACACACTCGCCGTCGATGAAACGTGGCTGCAGCAGCCGGCCCCGAAGGAGAGCGTCGTTACACGCGGGCTGGGACGCCTGAGCGCGAGCGAGGAAAAGGCGATGATCGAGTCGGCGCTGGCAGGCGCGCGAGGCCGCGTCTCAGGCCCGAAGGGCGCAGCTGCGCGCCTCGGCGTCGCACGTTCGACGCTGGAATCGAGAATTCGCGCGCTGCGCATCAGCAAGAACAGCTTCAAATCCCAATAACGTTTTCCCGCCTAACAACCGAACCTGGCGAATCTCGCCAATTGGTGAGATTCGTCAGTCATTTCGATCGGTACTCGCACGAGAAATCAACAGGTTAGGCGTGGCACTTCGGTTGCTCCTAGCGTTCTCCTAACGTGGTGCTGAAAATCGAACAATTCTCGGATGGATCTCGACAAAGGTTCGTGCTCAGCGGGCGGATCGAATCGAGCAACGTGCAGCAGCTGAAGGCCCAAATCGATGGGAATGGAAAGGAAGTGGTCCTGGATCTCGCGCAGGTGCGGATCGTCGATCGCGATGCGGTGCGCTTTCTCGCTGACTGCGAAAGAAAAGGAATCGAACTGCGGGATTGTCCGCCATTTGTGCGGGCGTGGATCCTGTCGGAGAAACCGAGGGCCGGCGAGCTCGAATGAGACGGCCCTCCTGACCGCAAAAGCATGGTAGTCGTATTTGACAATGAAACAAAGGCGTATGAAGGCAAGAAAGCGCTGCTCGCGCTGGACGCCGAAGGGAGTGTCGGCGTGTATGCCTACGCCGTGCTCGCCAAGCACGCGAACGGGAAGGCGACCGTCAAGCAGGGAGACGACCCGGGGCCGATCGGCACAGTTCTGGCGAGCTCGCTCGGAGCCGTCGTTGGCTTGTTAGGCGGGCCCGTGGCCGCGGCCGTTGGCGCAACTGCCGGCGCCTCTCTCGGTGCCGGTTTTGACATCAACAACGCCCGCATCGGTTCGGACTTCATCGACGACGTCACGAAAGTCCTCACGCCGAACAAATTCGCGCTGTTGGCAGAAGTCGACGAGGACTGGACGACGCCGGTCGACACGCGCATGGAAGCGATCGGAGGATCCGTCTTCCGGCGCGCTCTTTCGGACGTGACGGACACTGTCAACCGCGAGGAGGTGGCCGCCATGAAGGCCGACGTCGCGCAACTCAAGGCCGAGCTGGCGCAGGCCCACGCAGATCGCAAGGCAAAACTGCAGTCGATGATCAACGATCTCGACTCCAAGATTCAGGTCAAGGTCCAAAAAGGCAAGGAAAAGCGGGACGCCGCCGAACAACAGGCACACGCCAAGGCGCAGGTTCTGAAGAAAAAGGCAGCGACTGCAGGACGCGCCATCAAGGATCTCGCCAACACCCCGGTCTAACAAGGAGGCTCACATGACAACAGCAACTATCACAGACGACATCAGCAAGCGCGCGACATGGAGCATCGTCATGGGCGTCGTGACGGCGATGATCGGCGTCGTCATGATCATCTATCCGATGGCCGCGGCAACCGTCACGACGATCTTCGTGGGATGGTCGCTGTTCTTTGTCGGCGTCGCGCAACTCATCTTCGCGTTTCAGTCAACGGGCGCGGGTCATTTCCTTCTCAAGCTCCTTACCAGCTTGCTCTACGGCATCACCGGGCTCGCGCTGATTTTCTTTCCAATCTCAGGTGTCGCTGCGCTGACGATTGTCGTCGGATCAGTGTTCATCGTTCAGGCGGCGCTTCTCATTGCAACGGCGTTTCAATTGAGACCGATTGCAGGCTGGGGATGGTTTCTCGCTGACGGCATTGCAGATGCCGCCATTGCCATCTTGATTCTGGCTGGATGGCCTTCGAGCTCCTACTGGGCGATCGGAACCCTGGTCGGCGTGTCGGTGCTGATGACCGGCATCTCGCGCGTCATCATCGCCTCGAGGATCAAGAGCGGCGTGGGAGCGGTGCAAGACTTCGCACGTGGAACGGCCTGAAGGATCTGTGGCCGGCGTCGGACTAGCGACGCCGGCCTGGGAACTTGCAAAGATGTGCAAATTGATACGCGCTTTCGCATTCGCAAGGAGTGAAGAAGAAGATCAAACGGAACATCAACGGGTGATCGTGCGCACTTCGATCAGCGCGCCTGCCGCGCTGTCGTGGTGGGCCTGAAGCGTCACCGTCACGCGCGACTTGCCGCGCGTCAGCGATTCGGGGATCGCGTACTCCTTGTCCAGCCGTTGGTCAGCGTTGTACTCGTCGAGTTTCTCGGTTGCGACAGTTTGACCGTCGACCAGGATGTCGAAATCGCGCGGGTAGTTTTGCCTGCCCGGATAGGAGCAAACGAGCGCCGCCGGCCGATCGGGCACCACATTCATCTGATAGCTGAACCAGCCGTTTCTCGCTTCGCGCGTCCGGCGGCCTTCGAAGAACGCATCGGCAGTCTTCTCGCTGCGCAGCTCGTGAGCGCTCTCGCTCGCGGCATCATGGACGTCGACAGCGTCGATGGTTCGGCGCGCAAATTCCTGGCGGCGTGCGTCGAGCGCTGCGAGCTCTCTCCCGCGCGCTTCCCACTGCGCCGGCGTGAAGACATCCCAGTAGATCATGTACCGCTGATCGACGATGCGGTACAGCGGCACGAGGGTGGCGTCGTGCGGCTGCCCCAGCCCCCGGGTCCGGAACTGCATCGGCGCCGTCCCATCCGGCGCGATCTTCTCGGTCAGGTCGTTCATGCTGCGGGCGACCAGGGAAGGGATGACGGGCGTCATCACGCGGCCCATCTGCGCCGAATAAGGACCGTAGTACTTCACGCCCTCCATCCCGTCGCTGCCGAGGTCGCCTGCCAGGACCATCGGACCATAGAGGACGGCGACCATGCGCGGATTGTCAGGCAGGGCCTCGATGTGCAGGCGCATGGGCAGGTGCACGTCGATGCGATCGCCGTTCTTCCATTCGCGATCGATGGTGAGGTACGACGGACGGGTGGCTGTACTCTCGTTAACGGACTGACCGTTGACGGAGATTGTCATTCCGGCAGTGGCCCACGCCGGATCGCGGATCTTGAGCGCCAGCCGCACCGGCTGCGTCGCGGAGATCGTCAAATGCGTCGCCTGCTCCTCAGGGAAACGCGTCAGCTGGCGAACGACGATGTTCTTTTCTTTCCAGGTGAGCTCCGAGGGGATGAAGAGGTTCACGTAGAGCGATCGGTCATCGTGAAAGTAAATCGAATCGCCGTACTTCGCGTGGTTCTCCATCCCCGTGCCGACGCAGCACCAGAACGAATTTTCCTGCGTGGAAAAGGACTTCCATGCGCCGGGCCGCAGCGGACAGTAATAGATAACCATCCCGGTGCGCGGGTCCTGCGAGGGAAGGATGTGGTTGAACAAAGCCCGCTCGTAGAAGTCGATTGACGACGCATCCGCCGACCATTCGAAGATGTGGCGGGTGAGCTTGAGCATGTTGTAGGTGTTGCACGTCTCCGGGCCGTCCGCGCTCAGGTGCTTCGAGAATTCCTCCTCGGGGAAAAAGTGTTCGCCGTCGCTGTTGCCGCCCAGGACGTAGGTTCGGTGATGAACGACGCGGTCCCAGAAGAAGGTGGCGATGTCGCGAAACTTCTCGTCGCCCGTCAACTCGTATTCGCGCGCAGCGCCGATGATTTTCGGGAATTGCGTGTTGGCGTGCAGTCCGTTCAGCGGATCCTCGTGACGCAGCAGAGGATCGAAGATGGCCTTGTGATTGAAGGCGCGCGCGACGCGAAGGTACTCCGGATCGCCGGTCGCAGCGTAGATGTTGGCCAGCACTTCGTTCATGCCGCCGAATTCCGTGCCGAGCGCCGCCTGCTGCTTCTCCTCATTGATGTGGTCGACGCGGAACTTCACCCAGCTGGCCATCTTCGTCACGATATCGAGCGCCTGGGAATTGCCGCACAACTGACTGACGTCGAGCAGCCCGGCCATGATCTTGTGAATCGTGTAGTACGGAGCCCACACTTTCTGACGCGCTTCCAGACGATCGAAGAATTCCTCGGGGAAGGCCGAGAGGTAGCCGGGATGGAAACGCTGCCCATCCCCTTCCTGAATCTTCGCCAGCTCGGCGACCATGGCGTCGGCTCGCGACTTGAATCGTGAGTCGCCGGTGGCCGCGTACATCAACGCGAGCGCGGAGAGGTAGTGTCCGACCGTGTGGCCGCGCAGCTCTACATCCGGCGCTTCCCACCCGCCGAGAGGCTTGGCGCTGGAGGGGAGTCCGGCGTTGACCCGGAAGTTGTGCAGCAGGCGATCGGGATCGAGGCTCAGCAGATACAGCCCATCGAGCTGCATGGCCTGCTTGAACGGCCCATCGAGGAGACGCACCTCCGTGAGCGCAAACGGTTGTACCTTCAGTGCGACCTTGTCGGGAACAGCAGCAGCAAACGCCGCCACCGCGCTGGAGGCTGCAAAAACGACCGCAAGAAACTTGGCTCGCGGCATTGGCGCCGTGATGCTACGTCCACGGCCGTGAGCGACGCAACGATTCGATATTGACTGCCAATCCTCCATTCCGAATCCGCTATGCGCGAAGTATCCGGTAGACTGGATCGGCGGCGCGCCGCAGTACTCCCGTTAAGAATCTAAAGTGCCGCCGCTTTGATCGGGCTGCACGAGATCGAAGGAGGCACACACATGCTCGAGATACGGCGCACGGTGCTCCTGTCGTTGCTGCTCGCGGCGGTTCTTTCGACCCGATGTGCCCACGTAGCCCAGGTCGATAGTCTCGACGACGCTGTTTGTTCCAATGAGTTTGAGCAATCGTTGTCCTCCATATTCATTACGCAGGCCGAGAAACCGGAAGTTGCTCGAGACCTCGCGTATCGAACATATATGGTGCTCACGAGAACCGACCGAGGCCCTCGCCCGTTCTTCGTATCGTCGCCCTCCGGCACGGACTACACGTTCTTTGTCGACAAGAAGCGCGATCGATGTCTGCTTCGGCTGTACGGGAAGCAGAAGGGATTCATGTCGTACACGAACAACCTCACATACATCGCGACCCGGCAACTCTCTGTCTGTTCGTGCAGAGAGTAGAGAAGTAACCTGGAAGCAGACTACGACTAGCCCACCAACCGTCGAAGGACCTACACTTCGGCCCAATGGGCGTCGTTCTCCAGGGAAACCTGAGCCACTTCACAGCCGGCGAGCTGCTCTTGCTTCTCGGCGAGCACGCACACACCGGCACGTTCGACGTCGAATCGGGCGAGGCGCGCGCCCGGCTGGTGTTCCGGGAGGGGCGTCTGGTGTGGGCGGAGGCGAGCGGGTTGTCGGAACCGGGCGAGGTCGTGGCCCGGGTGGTGGGGTGGCGCGAGGGGAAGTTCAGTTTTGTCGACGATGTGGTGCTGCCGGAAGCGGCAGCCGTCGTCTCGCTCGAGGTCGGGCCGCTGGTGGCGGCGGCTGAAGCGCAGGTCGCGGAGGCGCAGAAGGTGCTCCAGCTCTTTCCCGACGACTCGGTCATCTTTCGCGTGGTCAACCGGCCGGCGGCGGAGGGGCAAATCAACCTCAGCCCGGCGCAGTTCCAGGTCCTGTTCCTATTCGCCGCCGGACGCCCGCTCGCCGATGTGCGCGGCGAGTCGAAACTTCCAGTGAGCGAGCTCTATCCCATCGTGCACACATTGCAGACGAACGGCTTAATCGAAATCGTCACCGGCGCCGAGGGGGAGCCGGCGAAGGCGCCACGGTCAAAAGCGACGACCGATCAGAAACCGATTGGGACGCTGACCGCTGAAAACGGCACCATGCATCCTCTAATGGATGAGATGGCGCTGATCGGCCGCACGCCGTCGAGCAACATCGCGCTCCCCGATGCCAGCGTCTCGTCGAAGCACGCGCGAATCCTCCGAACCGCAAAAGGCTTCGTGATCGAGGACCTTGGCAGCCGCAACGGCACGTTCGTCAACAGCGAGATGGTGACCGAGAAGCGGCTCCTTGCCGACGGCGATATGGTCCGGCTGGGCAAAGTCATCCTGACGTTCAACCTCGCCGTCAAGACCAGCACGCAAGAGACGACGGAGGGCCGCTAGGCCGGACGACTCAGGCGCCGCTTCCTGTTATCTTGATCAACGGCGATGCAGACCTACGATCTGATCATTGTCGGCTCCGGTCCCGCGGGTCTTGCGGCGGCCTCGCACGCCCAGGCAAACGGGTTGTCCTTCGCGCTGCTCGAGCGCACCGATCATCTCGCCGACACCATCGACAGCTACCAGGCGCGCAAGTACGTCATGGCCGAGCCGATGATGATCCCGGCTCGGGGCGAAGTGCCGTTCCAGGCGGGATCGCGCGAAGCCATTCTGGAGGCGTGGGGCGGACACGTCATCGAGCGGCGTCTCAACATCCGTTTCAACGCCGAAGTGAAATCGATCGCGCGCGAAGGGCAAACCTTCCGTGTGAAAACCGCCTCGGGCGAGGAGTACGAGGCCAAAGACGTCATCCTGGCGATGGGGACGCAGGGCAACCCGCGCAAGCTCGGCGTTCCCGGCGAGGACCTGCCCCATGTCCGCTATCGCCTGGTGGACCCGGCGCAGCATCGCGATCAGGACATCGTGGTGGTCGGCGCCGGCGACTCCGCGCTGGAAATCGCCATCGCCCTCTCCGACGAAAACCGGGTCGGACTCGTCGTGCGCGGGCCGGAGATCACGCGGGCGAACGAAGTGCTGACCAAGGACGTGCTCGGGCGCCAGTCCACCGGACAGCTCACGGTCTACTTCAACAGCAGCGTGAAAGAGGTCTACGAACGCTACACCGATCTCAACGTGCGCGGCGACGTCATTCGCGTGCCGGCCGAGTTGATGTTCCTCAAGCTCGGCGCCGATGCGCCGCGAAAGTTTCTCGAGTCCATCGGCATCCGCTACAGCGGTGAAGGAAAAGACGCGCGACCCATCCTCAGTCCCGTCCACGAATCCACGGTGCCGGGTCTCTACCTCATCGGCGCGGCCGCCGGCCGCGATCTGATCAAGCTGGGCATGAATCAGGGCTACGAGGTCATCGAGCACCTGATGGGGCGCGAGGTCGAGCCGGCCGACGAGGCGGTGCTGCGGGAACGGTTGCCGTTCTGGGAGGGAAGCGTTCTCGAGCGGATCGCCACCATCCAGAAGCGCGTGCCGCTGCTGGCAGCCGCCGACGAGCAGCAGGTTCGCGACACGTTCCTTGCGGCGCGCGTGCGCGAGTATGCCGATGGCGAGACCATCATCCGCCAGAACGACTACACCAACGACTTTCTGATCATCGCTTCGGGACGTGTCGAGCTTTGGAAACGGCCGGAGAAGTCGGACCACGACGTGAAAGTGGTGGAGATGACAGCCGGGAACTTCTTCGGCGAGATGAGCCTCATTTCCGGGCGCAGGCGCACGGCCACGGCGCGCGCCATCGGCCCCACCCGGCTCATCGAGATTCCGCGCAAAGCGATCCTCAAGCTCCTGGCCAACGCGCCGCGCGCGAAAGCGCTCGTCGATCAGGCTTTTCTGCTGCGCGCGTTCGGCGGGTATCTGTTTCCGAACATCCCGGAAGCGCAGCTCGGCAAGCTGGTCGACGACGCGAGCGTGATCTCCCTCGGCAAGGACGCCGTGGTCTTCAACGAGGGCGATCCGGCCGATGCCTTCTACCTGATCCGCAATGGCATGGTGAAGATCTCCAAGAAGTCGCCCGAGAAGGAGGTCGTTCTCTTCTACCTGGTGGCCGGGAACTTCTTCGGCGAGGCCGCGCTCTTCTCCGACTCAGCGCGCACCGCCACGGTGACGACCATCTTTCCTTCCGACCTCATCAAGCTCTCCAAACGCGCTTTCACCAAATTCCTCGAAGCGCACCCCGAGCTGCGAGAAGTTCCCATGCGCAAGCTCGAGGAGCGCCGCATCGCGGGACTGATCGCCGACGCCACGCCGGGATCGGGCAACATTCTCGAGGACCTGATCCGCGAAGAGATGGTGATGGGTACGCAGACCCTCATCATCGACGAGCACAAATGCATCCGCTGCGGAAACTGTGTCAGCGCCTGCGAGGGTGTGCATCACGACGGCCAGGCCCGCCTGTCGCTGACCGGCATCAAGTTCTACAACCTTCTCGCGCCGAATTCATGCTGGCAGTGCGAAAACCCGCTGTGCATGCTCGATTGCCCTCCCGATGCCATCGTGCGCGACCCCCGCGGCGAGGTCTACATCAAGAGCAATTGCATCGGCTGCGGCAACTGCGAGCGGAACTGTCCCTATGGCAACATCTTCATGGTCCACAAAGAGCCGAAGAAGTCGATCTTCGCGTGGGTCGCTTCGCTGGTCGGCGCGACGCCGAAGCAGGAAGTCGAGCAGACCGTGGCAGTGAAGTGCGATCTCTGTCGCGAGATCAAAGGGGGGCCTGCCTGTGTCCGCAGTTGCCCCACCGGCGCTGCCATTCGCCTCACCCCCGAGGAGTATCGCGAAACGCTGGAGGATCTGGTGATTTCGCAGGGAGAGCGATGAACGGCGCAGGATGAACGATGCCAGTACCACGCTCCGGCGCCCTCTGGCGCGTCATCTTCATCATCCTTCTGGTCGCGACGACGGCGTCGTATGTCTGGTACGCGCGCGGCGAAGAGCCGTACGGCGGTTCGATCATGGGTCTCGCCTACGGCGTCGCCGGATTCGCGCTGATTCTTCTGCTGGCGTTCTTCGGCATTCGCAAGCGGTGGTATCGGTCCACCTTCGGCACGCTCGAGCAGTGGCTGCAATCGCACATCCATCTCGGCATCCTGGTGATGGTCATCCTCTTCTTCCATGCTGGCGGGCATTTCGGCGACAAGATCGCCCTCACCACGCTGATCCTCGCCGCCATCGTGGTCGTCAGCGGCGTGGCCGGCGCGATCCTCTACGTCACGGTTCCGCGGCTGCTCACCGAGGTCGAGAGCAATCTGACCATCGAAGAAATCTCCGATCAGCTCAATCAACTCGCGCGATCCATGGCCCGCGTGGCCTCGGGGAAAACCGCGCCGTTCCAGCGGATCTACGCCGGGCTGATTGACGAATCGAAGCCGGGCTGGCTTGCAGGCTGGCGGCTGCTGTTCGGACGCCGCCGCCAGCGCAAATCGCAAGACGCTGGCGAGTTTTCGAATCTCCTCACTCTGGTGGCCAAGGAAGAGCTGGACGACCTTCGGCAGATGCTTGTCGTCTCCCGGCAGCGCAAGGAGCTTCTGCTGCGACTCCTCTATCAGCAGCGCTACAAGAACGCGCTGGAGTCGTGGCTCTACATCCACGTGCCGTTCACCTTCGCGCTTCTCGTCTTTGCCGTAATTCACATCGTGGCGGTTTTCTACTACGGGAAGATCGGGTGAGTTTCGTTCTGCAGCGCGTCACCAGGCGCGGTCTGGTGCTGTACCAGGTCAACGGCGATGTTCTGCGCATCGGTCGCGGCACGAGCGCCGAGCTGCGGTCAGAGAACGCGGCGGTGGGCCTCGATCATGCCGTGATCGAAGGTGACGACGACGGCTTCACCATCACCGACAAAGGAAGCATCACCGGCACGTACGTCAACAGGAAGCCGGTCGAATCGGCGAGGGTCGCGAAGGGGGACGTGATCGAGATCGGCGATCTGCACATCGAGGTGCAGATCGCGACTCCTGACCGGCCCCTGTTCCTGCGCGTGACCTCGTCCGCGCCGCAGGAAAAGAAGGCAGCGGCGGAGGATCTCGAAGCGGACGACGACGAGCCGCAGCAAGCGCGGGCCGGCGGCTCGGTCCGGGCGCCAAAGATCGACTACGGGTCGGCGTTCAGTCTTCGCCGGCCCTACTTCACGAGGGTTTCGCTCATCGCTCTTCTCGTGGTGGTGGCCCTGATCGTCCTCGCCGAGATCACGCAACCGGGTAGCCAGGGCGCATTCATGCCGGGTCAGATCTCCTCCGCCCACGCGTGGGAGCGCGATCCCCACGGCCGGACGATCGCAAAGGATTGCCGGACCTGTCACGATCCATGGCGCGGCGTGACCGACCAGCGCTGCCTGGAGTGCCATGTCGTAAAACCGCACGCTGCGATTCAGGCCACGACGCCGTCGTGCGCTTCCTGTCACCCCGAGCACCGCGGCGCAGCGACACTGGTCGGCGCAAAGTGCGTCTCCTGCCACGGCAACTTGCGCGAGCACGTCAAGTCCGGTGCGGAGTTGCGGCCGGCGATTGCTCGCATCAACGCGTTCGGCGACAGTCATCCTGAGTTCACCTGGCCGCGGGACACGAATATCCTGCGGTTCAATCACGAGCTTCACCTGCGACCAGCCGGCATCTTCAACGGCCAGGGGAAACGCGAAGTGCTGGAGTGCCAGGCGTGCCACAAGCTCGTGGAGACGCGCGGCAAGCTCGATCCCAGGCCGCTCAAGTTCTCCACCGATTGCGCGCGTTGCCACAAGCTGACGTTCGACGTGCGTTTTCCCGACACCGAAGTGCCCCATGGCGGCGACCCGGGCCTGGTGTATGGATTCGTCATGGCCATCGACTCCGGCAATCAGGACATCGCCGGCAAGTCGCCGGACGAGATCCGCCGCATTCTCACCGCCCGGCCGCCCCCGAGCGCGGGCGAGGGAGCGTTGCTCAACGCCGAGCAGGTCATCAACAAGAAGTGCACTCTCTGTCACGAGCTTCAGCGCAGCGGTGGGCGGCTCGTCGTGACCCCGCCCGTGATCCGGACGCGGTGGCTGGAGCACGCGCTGTTCACGCACACCGCACACAGCCGTGAATGCGCGAGTTGTCACGAATCGGCTCGGAGCAGTGCGCTCACCAGCGACGTGTTGATGCCCTCGCGGAAAGAGTGTGTCGGTTGTCACAGCGCATCTGGCGACAAAAAGGCAGCTTGCATTACCTGTCACGAGTACCATGAGCGGACCGGAAAACTGCTGCTCACGAAGATGGCGACCGGGTTCACTCGCGGAACGGTTGCGCGGACACCGATGCCATCGGGAGGTGCAGAAGGGATGTGGACGAGTCTTCTTCTTCTTGCAGTCGGGCTCTTGCTGCTGGTTGTGCTGGTCCCGGTCAGTATTGCGATTTACCAGCGCCTGCGCGTTCCGAAAGATGAGCGCGGCGGCCGGCGCCGCTCATCGGAGGTCCCGTCGACGGTGAGGGTCCCGGTGGTGAAAATCTCGAGCGCAGACGTTCAGCCCACAGTTCCGCCCGAACCGCCCGCCCCGACGCCCCCGGCGAAGCCCGATGCTCCGCCGATGCGCGAGCCAGCAGCACCCATGAGCGACACCATCAGCGTCCATCGAGACGACTTAACGTCGGCTCCAGCAGCGACCGAGCAACTGCAGTGGTACGGCTTGCTTCTTTGCACCAGCGGGCCGCTGGAGGGACAGCGATTCATCATCGAGGAAGACGGTTTCTACATCGGACGCGATCCCGCGTTGTCACAGGTGGTGATCAACGACACCAAGATTTCGAAGCGACACGTCCGCATCGTGCCGCGCGATGGGAAGGTGCACGCAATCGACGAGGGCTCGACCAACGGGACATTCTTGAGCACCGCAAAGAGCGAACGCATCACCGACGTGCAACTGAAGCGCGGCGAAACGATCATCCTGGCAGATCATGTGGCCGCCTTTATCTATCAGATCTGAACGGAAGGGCTGCTGGCGCAAGACGCGCCGTTCAGTTCTCTGCATCGCCGCCGCGGCGATCATTCTCGGCGGCTATCTCCCGGCAAACGCTGCTACGCGGCGCCGTTTGGCGTCGCCGCCGGTTCCTGCGGCCGGGCCGCCCTGCAGCGAGGGCTCGATTGGCGACGGGGGCGTCACCGCGGCGCAGGTTTTCGGGCCGCTGAGCGCCGCCGAGGTTGATGCCATCATTCACGGCGCGGCCTCGGCGCTGAGCTCCGCGACCGCGACCATCGCCGTGGTCGACCGGGCCGGACGCGTGCTGGCCGTATTCCGCCAGCCGGGAGCGAGCAACGAGAACGACGACCAGGCCGTCGGCGTCGCGCGGACCGCGGCGTTCTTCAGCCACAACATGGCGCCTCTCTCATCGCGCACTGTGCGCTTCATCAGCGGAGTCCACTTCCCCCCCGGCGTGGTCAACGCTCCGAACGCAGCGCTCTACGGAATCGAGAACACCAACCGCGGCTGCGATCTCAATACCGTCTTCAACCCGACTAAGGACGTTCCGCCGGCGAAGTCAACGAACGGATTGCCGTGCAACCCCTCCGATCGTTCCGGCTGCGGTCCCGGCATCGTCACGGGAAAGCAGCAACCCGACGACGGCCCTTTTCCACAGGAGCCCGGCAACCGCAACGTGAACGCCGGCGGCATTCCGCTCTATCGCATCGTCCCGCCGGGACTGGATCGCATCAACGACGGGATCGTGACCAATGGGAAGCTCGTCGGCGGTATCGGTGTCGTGGGAATCGCTGGCGATCCGCAGCTCGCGGAGTTCGCGGCGGTCAGCGGCGCCTTCGCCTCGCCCGGCACGGGCATCGCTCCGCTGCCGTCCTATCCGCTGCCGGATCCCGGGAACGTATTCATCGACGGCATTCGTCTTCCTTTCCTGGGGCCCGATCAGAAGCTTCGTTTCAACAGCAGCGGATTGCCGATCGGACTCGAGCAGCCGGCGGGTACGACGCCCGGTTCTGCGGCGGGCAGCTACGCGGCTGTTCCGCGCGCCGGCGGGTGTGCGGACAACGAATACCTGGTCGGGCCGGGCGGCGGCTCGCTCTCGTCGGCGGATGCGGGCCTGATCGTTCAGCGCGCCATCAATGCGGCGAAGCGAACGCGAGGCATCATCCGACTCCCGCTGAACAGCTACGCGCGCATGGTCATCGCGGTCACTGATCTCGACGGCTCGATCCTGGCGCTCTACCGCATGCCCGACGCCACCGTTTTTTCCATCGACGTCGCCGTGGCGAAAGCGCGCAACGTCGTTTACTTCAGCCAGCACGCTGGCGACCTTCCGGGCATCCCTGCCGGCACGGCGATCACCAATCGCACCATCGGGTTCGGAGCGCAGCCGTTCTATCCTCCCGGGATCGACTCGAATGCGTTCAAGGTCGGCGTCGGACCCTTCTACGCGCTTTTCCAGAATGACCGCGCCACTGCCTGCTCCCAGGGCTCGCAATCGCTGAATCCACTCAAACCGAATCAGAACGGCATCGTCTTTTTTCCCGGCGCCACGCCGCTGTACGTCAACGGCTCGCTTGCCGGCGGCCTGGGCATCAGCGGGGACGGTGTGGAACAGGACGACTACGTCACGTATCTCGCCGCCGGCGGTTTGCCGGAAGAAACGAGTCCGCGGAACTTTCTTCCCGACAAGAGCATCTGGGCGGACCGCGTCACCGTGAACAAGGTTCGCTTGCCGATGTTCAAGTTCCCGCGCCAACCGGAAGGCGTGACTGAGTGCGGAGGCAAGGCGTGCGAGTGAGGCTGCCGCGTCGATTGACCGTTGCGATCGCATTTTTCGCGGCGCCACTCTTTGCCAGCATCACCATCAACAACAATCAGCCGTTGATCACCGACGCGATTCCGTTCGTGATCTCCGGAACGACCGATGCCACGCCTGGCGCGAGCGTCGCGGTCTCGATCGAGTCGAAGGGCAACGCCGCGACGACGGTGCTCCCCGGCGGCGCATGGCAACTGACCTGGAGCGCGCCGCTTCCCACCGGGACGTACACGCTCACAGCATCGATCGGGAGCGACACCGCCACGCAGATCCTCCGCGTGCAGCTTCCCGGCAATCTGCCGCGCCAGTTCCCCTGGGAGCCGCCGCCTGTCTATGCGACACCGGAGTTGCATCCCGAAAACTTTCTGGAGATGACCGATCGCTGGCGCATCGTGCCGCCGCGGTACGAGTTGAACGAGCGATCGCGCGGAATGCTCGACCCGTACAACAAGAACGTTCTCAAAGGCGACTACCCGATTCGCGGGAATGATCTTTTCTTCGTATTCACCGGAATTTCCGACACGCTGGTCGAGTCGCGGACCGTGCCGACACCGTCGGGCGTGAGCACCGTCCGGCCGGCAGGCATCCAATTTTTCGGCAACGACAATCAGAGCGTCTTTAACCAGAACGTCGATTTATCATTCGAGCTTTTCAAAGGCGACACGGCGTTCAAGCCGGTCGAGCACCGCCTGAAGGCGACCCTCATCGCCAATCTCAACTACCTGAGAGTCGAGGAAAACGCGATCGTCAAGCCCGACGTCCGCCTCGGTTCGCGGCGCACGGAGAGGCAGTTCTCACTGCAGGAGATCTTCTATGAGCGGAAGCTGCGCGACCTCTCGCCCAACTACGATTTCCTCTCCATCCGCATCGGCTCACAGCCGTTCTCGAGCGACTTCCGCGGCTTCATCTTCAGCGACACCAACACCGGCGTGCGCCTGTTCGGCAACTACGCCTCCAATCGTTTCCAATACAACCTGGCCATCTTCGACCGGCGCGAGAAAGACACTAACAGCGGGCTGAATATCATCGACCAATGGCGCGGACAGCAGGTCGCCGTCGCCAACTTCTACTGGCAGGACTTTCTCCGCCAAGGCTTCACCGAAGAATTCAGCATCCACCAACTGCGCGATGGCAAGAGCTTCAAGTACGACCGCAACGGGATTCTGGTGCGCCCTGCGCCGATCGGCGTGTTCACGCCGCACTCCATCAACGCCACGTACATCGGCGCCGCGGGACTCGGTCACTTCGGCCGGATCAATGTCGATCACGCCATCTACTACGTCGCCGGCCGCGACTCGCTCAATCCGATCGCCGGTCCTGATCCTGATCTGAAGAAGCGCGACTCCGTGCGCATCGGCGCGGGCATGGCGGCGCTCGAAGTCTCCTACGACCACGACTGGTTGCGCCCGCGCCTGGGATTTTTCTACGCGAGCGGAGATGGCAGTCCGCGCGATCGCAACGCCAGCGGCTTCGACTCCATCTTCGACAGCTCCGCATTCGCCGGCGGCGGCTTCAGCTACTTCAACCGTCTGGGGATCAAGCTCGCCGGCAGCGGCGTCTCTCTCGTCGAGCGCGGCAGCCTGCTGCCCGATCTTCGAAGCAGCAAAGACGAAGGGCAGCCCAACTTCGTGAATCCCGGCGTCCAGCTCGTCACCGCCGGGCTCGACATCGACGTCACACCGCGGTGGAAGGCGCTCTTCACCGCAAACTACATCCGCCTCGACACCACGCGGCCGATCGAGGCGATGCTCTTCCAGGGCGGAATCCATCGCCAACTCGGCGAAGACTTGAGCCTCGGAGTCCGGTACCGCCCGTTCCTCAACAACAACGTCATCGTCGTCGGTGGCGCGGCGGCATTCCTGCCCGGGCGTGGCTTTGATGACATCTATGAAGACGGACACACGCTCTATCACGTCTTCACGAATTTGATCCTTACGTTCTGATCATGAAGAAAACGCTCGTGACGCTGTCGCTATTTGCCGCGTTCTGCCGCGTGGCGGAAGGGGCGTCGCTCTTCACACAAACTCGAGTCGAAGCCGATGCCAAGAGCCGCGGCTGCATCTTCTGCCACCAGAACATCGAACCGATGCATACCTCGCCGGCGGTGAAGCTCGGCTGCAGCGACTGCCACGGTGGGAACGCCTCCACAACGAACAAGGACGCCGCGCATGTGCAGCCGCGGCATCTCGAAATATGGATGCGCGACGGCCGATACTCGTCAGCCAATCCGGAGCGCAGCTACACGAAAATCAACGGCGAGAGCGCGGAGTTCATCAAGTTCGTCAATCCCGGCGATCTTCGCATCGCGCAGGAGACATGCGGCGACTGTCACACCAGAGAGGTCAGCGCCGTGCCGCGCAGCACCATGACGACATCATCAGTCTTCTGGGCCGCGGCCGCGTACGCGAACGGCATCCTCGGCACCAAGCGTGCGCTCCTCGGCGAGAGCTACGGCCGCGACGGCAAACCTCAGGCGCTCAGGCCCGCCACTCCGCCCACCCCAGAGCAGCTCCTTCACGGCGCGCTTCCGATGCTCGTGCCACTGCCCAGATGGGAGATCATGCAGCCGGGCGAATACTTCCGCGCGTTCGAGCGCGGCGGCGTCGCGCAAGGCTCGTCTTTCCCCGACATCGGCAATCCCGCTCCGAACGACGAGGCCGGCCGCCCCGACATCCGGCTCGGCAATCGCGGTCGCGGCACCGGCCTGCGCATCAGCCCGGGCCTCCTCAACATCCACAAAACCCGTCTCAATGACCCGCATCTCTCCTTCCTGGGAACGAACGACCATCCCGGCGACTATCGCTCCAGCGGCTGCAGCGCATGCCACGTCGTCTACGCAAACGATCGCGACCCCGCGCACTCCGGCCCGTGGGCGGCGTTCGGCAACGATGGACGAACGCAGACGGCTGATCCGACCATCCCGAAGAACGAGAAGGGGCATCCGATCCGCCATCAGTTCACGCGCGCGGTTCCGACCAGCCAGTGCATGAGCTGCCACATGCATCAGCCCAATTCGTTCGTCAACACGTACCTCGGCTACACCATGTGGGACTACGAGACCGATGCAGAGCTGCTCTGGCCCAAGCAGCAGAAATATCCGACCGAGACTGAGAAGCGAGCAAGCCTCGACCGCAACCCGGAGGGCGCCGCCGTGCGCGGCCTGTGGAGCGATCCCGATTTCCTGGAGAGGGTCAGCACTCTGAACTCGCAGGCCAGGCATACACAATTCGCCGACTACCACGGTCACGGCTGGAACTTCATGGCCGTCTACAAACGCGATCGCAAAGGCAACCTGCTCGACGCCGAAGGCAACATCGTCGCGTTTGACGATCCGGCCAGGTTTTCGAAAGCCGTTCACCTTCAGGACATTCATCTCGAGAAAGGGATGCATTGCGTCGATTGTCATTTCGCGCAGGACGAGCACGGCAACGGGCAGCTCTACGGCGAGTACGGCAACACCATCGAGATCGAATGTCAGGACTGCCACGGAGACGTGAACGGCTACGCCACGCTGCGCACCTCCGGTCCGGCTGCGCCACCGGGCGGCACCGACCTGAGCATCGGCACCACGCCGTTCGGCTGGCGCCGGTTCCGCTGGATCAACGGTCGGCTCTTCCAGCGCTCGATGATCGACCCCGACAAGCAATGGGAAGTGGTTCAGGTGAAGGACTCCATCACACCCGGCAACCCACACTTCAACGAGCGCTCGCGCTACGCGAAGACCGTGCAGCGCGACGGCAGGAAGTGGGGCGAGGTTGATCAGACAAAGCTCGCGCACTCCGACGCAAAGATGACCTGTTACGCCTGCCACACTTCGTGGATGACCTCGTGCTCGGGCTGCCATCTTCCGCAGGAGGCGAACTCCAAGTCGGAAGTGCGTCACTTCGAAGGCGAGACCACGCGCAACTACGCGTCATACAACCCGCAGGTGATCCGCACGGACGCCTTCATGCTCGGCATCAACGGCACCACCAAGGGTCACAAGATCGCGCCGGTCCGCTCGTCGAGCGCGCTGGTCATCAGCTCCACCAACGCCCTTCGCGATCGCATTTACATCCAGCAGCCGCTGATCTCAGCTCCCGGCTTCAGCAGCCAGGCCTTCAATCCGCACGTGCCGCACACAGTGCGAGCGCGCGAGACGCAGGGCTGCGGCAGTTGCCACATCACGAAGGAGAACGACAACAACGCCTGGATGGCGCAACTCCTCCTGCAGGGGACGAACTTCGTCAACTTCATCGGCCGCTACACCTGGGTCGGCGAAGGGGAGAAGGGCCTCGAGGCCGTCGCCGTCACAGAATGGGAGGAGCCGCAGGCGGTGATCGGATCGACGCTGCACAAGATCGCTTATCCCGATGACTTCCAGAAGCATCAGGCGCGAGGACTGGAATTGCAGACCGCGCATCATCATCGCGGCAACGCGCGCAACATCCAGCTCCGCGGCGAGTACGTGTTCACCGCGAAGGGGAGGGAAGGATTCGCCGCCTACGACGTGGCGAACGTCGACAACAAAGACTTCTCCGAGCGCATCACCACGGCGCCCGTGTCGCCGGCAGGGCAGCGGACATACGTGAAGACGAAGTTCGCCACGGCGGTTGCCCTCCCCACGACAATGCCTATGGCGCCGGACCGGAAGAGCGGCGCCATCGCGGAAAACGAAGAACAGCCGATTCATCCGCTCTACCGTTACGCCTACGTCAGCGATCGCGAGGAAGGGCTGATCCTGGTCGACGTCACCACGCTGACCGACGGCAATCCGTCGAACAACTTCCTGAAGCGCGCGCTGACGTTCAACCCGCGGGCCGGCTCCGGCGGTGCCCTGGACGGCGCGAACTCGGTCTGCGTCGCCGGACGATGGGTCCTCGTTGGTGCGAAAGCCGGCCTGGCGGTCGTCGACGTCGACAAGCCGCTCGAACCTCGCCTCGTCACGATACTGCCGGGAATCGAGAGCGCCACCTCGATCGCAGTTCAGTTCCGTTACGCGTTTGCGACCGACGGCGGCGGCTTTCACGTCATCGACATTACCGATCCGGCCAGGCCGGCGCTCGTGGCTCGCGTGCCGATCGCCGACGCGCGATCAGTCTACGTAGCGCGCACATATGCGTACGTCGCCGCCGGCGCCGAGGGGATGATCATCGTCGACGTGGAACGGCCGGAGCATCCGAGGATCGACCAGACCTTCAACGCCGACGGGCAACTGCGCGACACCACCGACGTGAAGGTCGGGTCTACCAACGCCAGCACGTTCGCGTATGTGGCCGACGGTAAGTACGGACTGAAGGTCATCCAGCTCACCTCGCCCGACCGCACGCCCGGTTACGCCGGGTTCAGTCCCCGGCCCGATCCGCGCCTCATCGCCGCGCGGCACACCGCCGGTCCCGCCCTGGCGATCTCCAAAGGTCTGGACCGCGATCGAGCCGTCGACGAGAGCGGCCTGCAGGTCTCGATCTTCAATCGAATCGGCGCGCGTCCGATGACACTTCGCGAAATGCAGCGGCTTTACCTGCGCGACGGCGTGCTCTACACCGTCAGCGAGACACCGCCCGGAAGGTGACGACGATGAAACGAGGAATGGTGTTCGCTATTGCCACGGCCGCTGTTGCCACGATCGCGGCTGCGCAGCAGCCGGCTCCGGCGCCCGCCGCGCCGGTCTCGAAACCGGGCCACTACATCGGCGTGGCTTCGTGCGTCAGCTCGGGCTGCCATGGCAGCACCCGTCCGCTGAAGGAGTCGCGAATCCTGCAGAACGAGTACTACACCTGGCTCAACCGCGATTGGCATCCCGAAAGCTACAACGTTCTCTTCAACGACCGCTCCGCGCGCATCGTGCGCAACATGCGACTCAAGAGGAAGGCGTACGAGGAGACGATGTGCCTCGACTGCCACTCCATGAACGTCGCGAAGGCGCTGGTCTCCGGCCGCGTCGAGATCGAGGACGGCGTGCAGTGCGAGGCGTGCCACGGGCCCGCGAGCGGGTGGCGCGCCGAGCACACCGAGGCCGGCTGGACACACGAACAATCGGTGGCGCGCGGAATGACCGATCTGCGCGACATTCCCACTCGCGCCACGACCTGTCTTGGCTGTCACCTCGGCAACAAGGACAAAGGCGTCGATCACGAGCTGATTGCCTCGGGGCATCCGATGCTGGCGTTCGAGCTCGACAACTACACTGAGACCATGCCGGCACACTGGGCTCCCCGCAAAGAGACGCACGGCGTTCCGGCCTGGGCCTTCGGACAGGCGATTGCGCTCCGCGACTCGCTGGCCAACCTCGCCCGTCACGCGCGCGGCGAGAAGTGGCCGGAGTACTCTGACTTGAGTTGCTACAACTGCCACCACGCGCTCGAGTCGGGCACCTGGCGCCAGGAGCGCGGCTGGCCGGGGCAGGCCGGGCTGCCTGCATGGAGCCCGCAGCATTGGGTGGTATTGCGCCTGATCATCGAGCGCGCGTCTCCGTCTGCGCGCGCTGCGCTCGACGATGCAATCCAGCAAATCGCACGTGCGTCGCGCACGAACGATCCGAACGGCGTTGCCAGCGCAGCCGACGGTGCTCGCCGTGCCATTGGCGCGCTCGCTCCGAAGATCGCCGCCATGACATGGCGCGATGACGAAGTCCGAGCCATGATGCGCACCATCTGCGGGGACGACGCCGTCGCCGGCTACGACGTGCATTCCGCGGAACAGATCGCGCTCGCGATGCAAACCCTGGCCGCCGCCGTCACCCGCAACAATCCCGCGCTGCTCAAGAGCCCGATGACGGATGCCGTCGATGCCCTCTTTGCCGAAGTGCAGAACCGCGACCGCTACGACCCGAATCGTTTCGCGCAGAAACTTCAGGCGTTGCGCGGGACGATCTGACGGGGCGAGCCCGACATCGTCAAGGCGCCACACATTCGGGAGCTGCGCAACGGCGTGAAGTGAGGCTGAACCGGTGTACGATAAAGCCCACCAAAATCCGGAAGCTTTTCCACCGTACAAAGATCGTTCGTATGGCTGCGCGCCGCAACGCGTTTCTCGCCCTGATCGCAATCGCGATCGTGTCGCCGCCTGTTTACGCGGCCTGCCCCAATTTCGCTGCGGCGGTGAATTACGCCGCGGGGACGGCGCCGCGCGGGGTTGCCGTCGGCGACTTCAACCGCGATGGAAAGCTCGACCTCGCCGTGGCCAACTCCAATTCCTTCAGTGTCTCGATCCTTTTGGGAAACGGGACGGCACCTTCGCCCCGCCGGTGAACTACCTCATCGGCAACTATCAGTCCTCGATTGTCGCGGCCGACTTCAACGGAGACGGGTTCATCGACCTTGCGGTCACCGGGATCCAGGCCAACGAGCTCGATATCCTGCAGGGTAACGGCGACGGCACCTTCACCCTCGCGCAGTCGTACCCGGCTGGGAGTGATCCGCAGTCACTTGCCGCCGGCGACTTCAACGGCGACGGGAAGGTCGACCTCGCGGTGGCCAATCAAGGTTCCGCTAACGCCTCGATTTTTTTGGGGAACGGTGACTTGAGCTTCGCCGGCCCGGTGAACTACGCCGCGGGAACGAATCCGTATTCGATTGCCATCGGCGACTTCAACCGCGACGGGAAGAGCGACCTCGCGGTGGCCGACGCGACCGCCTCGAGCAATGTCTCGATTCTGCTGGGCAATGGCAACGGCACCTTCGCGGCAGCAGTCGCCTACACAGCCGGGAACACACCGCGTTCCGTCGCTATCGGCGACTTCAACGGCGACGGAAAGAGTGACCTGGCAGTCGGCAACGCGAATTCCGATGACGTCTCGATCCTGGTCGGCAACGGCAACGGCACGTTCGCCAGCGCTGTGAACTACACCGACGGCTCTTCGCAGCCTTTCGCGGTCGTGGTCGGCGATTTCAACGGCGACGGCAAGAGTGACCTTGCGGCCGCCAACGCCAATAGCAACAACATCTCGATCTTTGTGGTTGTTGATTCCCCCTGATATGCGGATGCTATTCGATAATGCTGACCTCGGCGTAAAGCCGAGGAGCATTCTCGAGCGGCGCAACGCTCGCTCCCTCGAGGTACGCGTCAAAAAAAGTGTGCACACAGTACGCCGTCACGGCGAGCTGGCGACGTCCGTCGATCCTGAGCTTCCCGAGCATGCGAAGAATTCCTCGGAAGACACGGCTCTTCACCACCGCGCCGTCATCGCTGAAAGTGAAATGGTTCGCGCCGCCGATCGTCATGCGGAACCTTCGATCGGTTGGCAGACGATCGTAAATCGATTGGATGTTGGCCATGATCTGCGAGCTCTCGGGACCGGACTCACCTCTATGGTCGCTCAGAAGGAACATGAACGGCCGGTCGATGCCTGACTGAATGACGCTGCCGATCGGCGCGCCGTCAATGTCGATGCCGGCCTTACACCTCGCATCGTCGTGGCAGAACTGTGCGGCCTGTGCCCCGCCAAAGGAGTGTCCAAATAATCCCACGCGCGTCATGTCGAGCCGGCCCGTGAACTTGCCCGATGCGTCCGACGCGTTCAATTGCTCGAGTCTGTCGAGCGCGAACGCGATGTCGGCGGTCCAGGCGGCCAGCAGCTTGTTGGCGAGACGGGTGAACTCTTTCCCTGAAACGAGCTCGGGATTGTTCTCCGGCGTCCGTGCGATCACCCGGCCGTCGGGAAAAACCACGAGTCCGGTGCGATAGGGAGCATCGAATCCCACCACGACATAACCGTGACTGGCCAGATCCTCGGCAAGCGTCGAGTAGTTCATCACCGGCGCAGAACCACCCGATCTCATGATCACCACCGGGTACGATCGCTGCTGCCGAGAGACGCCGGCATTACGAAGACTATGCCCGTGGACCTTGGAGAGATCTCGCGTCAGAAGCTTGAAGATCCCCGCGGCGCCAGCTGGCGGCCGCACAGAAGGGGGGACGTAGTCGTCCAGCATCGCGCTTGGCGTTGCCGGGTACCAGATCCAGACAAGGAGCTCGCGCTGGTCGCCACGCCAATCGAACAGCTCGCGGCCCACTGCAAATGCTCCCGTGGGCGCCGGCAGCGTGACGTCGGTGCGGTGCTCGAGCCAGAGCGCGGCTAGCAATGCGGCAACTCCGAGCACGCCAAGAATCGCCAACAGTGCGACGGTTTTTAATGCGGCACGGGCCTTCATCGGGACGTCGGACTTTATTGCGCAAAGTGCTTGGCGTCAAGCGGCCGGTTCGCCGCGTTGACGCAGGACGCCGACACGATCCGACACTGCGCGGCCGAAAGGGTTGGATGCGAGGCGAGGTATGCTTCCTGCACAAATCGAGGCGAGGAGGCGAGCATGCCCCATACCATCCCACTGGTGAAAGGTCACACCGTCCGATGGAAATGGACCGAAGGTCCGACGGCCGGAAAGACGTACGACCACACATTCGAAAACGACGGAAGCGTCGTATTTCGCGAAGTGCAGGCAGGAAGTGCGCAAGGTAATGGCACTCGCGTGAAGAAGTACGCTTCATTCGAAGTCGCACCGGACGTGGAGCTCGTTTCCTATCTCGGGGATCACGGATTTACGCTCACGGTCGCGATGAACTACGACACCGGAAAGATTTACGGCATCGCGTCGAACGACAAGCAGTGGTTTCCGGTGGCCGGTACGTTCGAAGTCGTCAAGTAGCGAGCAGCTTCACGATTTCATCTTTGCGCGCCTGGCCGTCGGCTTCGCCGACTTCGATCAGCTTCTGCAGATACTCCGGCACGAACATCAACAGGCTCAGAAAGTCCGCGTTCGACGTCTCGCGTGTGCCCAGGCTGCGTGTCATGAAGCGGAAGGCGCGGGGGAGCTGGGGCTCGTATCCGGCTGCCAGGTTGCCGAGGTCCTGGGATGGCCGGATGTTCGCGAAGTCGACGATCCGGAATCCGTGGCGCCGCTCGGGCGGGAGCTCGCGGAGAAATTCATTCGAGCGCTGCATGCGGATGGCGTCTTCGTCCATCACGTCGAGGAATACCGAGTTGGCGAGCTGCCCAAGGATCTGCGCCAGCGGCGGGTAGCCGATCGTCTGCGGTTCGTCCGCTTCCGAAAACGTCTTCTCGTAGTGCGTGGAGATCGCCAACATTCGGGTCGCGCCGAGGTGCAGCGCCGGCGCGAGCGGAGCAGAGAGGCGGATGCCGCCGTCGCCGTGGTAGTGACGTGCCAGTTTGATGGCCGGAAAAATGATGGGCAGCGCTGCCGATGCCATGATGTGCTCCACGGAGATGTTCGCGAGCACGCTTCGCCGCAGCGGCCGCTCCCACACCTCGATGTTGGTTCCTTCGACCCACGTGACTGTCCGACCGGTCGTGTAATCAAGGGTCGTGACGGCGACCGCGTTCGGATCGTGCCTGGCCAGGCTTTCCGCCAGTCCTGCGATTTCGCCTTTCGCGTTTAGCGGAAAAAGCCGTTCCAGCAGCTTTCGTAGCGGCGTCGTGTCGACCAGTCCCTGCACGCGGGGCGCGACCGGCGCGCCGCCCGAGATCAGCTTGGTGCCCCACGCCAGCACGCTGCGCACGAGCGCCGGAGAATCGATCCGCATGATGTCGCCGACGCTGAGCGCGCGCCAAACGGCGCTCAACTGCTCGACGATATCGCTGAGCAGCCCGCTCCTCGACGCTAGAAAAACGGCATTGATGGCGCCCGCCGAGACGCCGGTGATGATGTCGAATTTCGCGTTGGGCAGAAACCGCGCCATGGCCCGCAGAACGCCGACCTGATACGCGGCGCGAGCACCACCTCCGGTGAGGACGAGGGCGCTCGAGGGCTTTTCGGGCATGCTGCTCTACGTAGTGTAGAAAATTTGCGTCGAAAACGTCGGTACACTGGAATGATGCATGGTCACCTGATCAAGTATTTCGACAAGCCCGACGAGGTTCGGGAGTTTCCAAGAGGACGCTTCGAAGTGGTCACGGTCAATGGCACGACCATCGGCAAAGCAACGTATCAGCCGGGATGGAAATGGTCTGTCGACGTTGCTCCGACGGCCAAAAAGCCCCTCTGCAACGTCGAGCACCTCGGCATAGTCTTATCGGGACGCGCTGTAGCCCAATATTCGGACGGAACACAGATCGAGTTGCGGCCGGGATGTGTCTTCTACATTCCACCTATACCGCACGACAGTTGGGTTGTTGGAAACGAACCGTACGTTTCGCTGCATCTGCAGGGCGCGCAGCACTACACCAAGTAGAGATGCGACCCTTCGATCTCCTTCCGGTCCGGAAGGGCCACTTTCGTTACGAATCGGGTCACCACAGCGACACCTGGATTGATCTCGAGCGACTTTGCCTTCGACCGGAGCCGGTAACGAAGCTGGCGCATGAGCTCGCGGATCGATTGAAACCGTACGCCATCGAGGCCGTCTGCGGTCCGCTGGTCGAAGGCGCGTTCATCGCGCTGATGGTCGCATCGCGTTTGCAGACGACCTTCACGTACGCGGAAAGATTCGACGGCCAGAAGGTCGACACGTTGTACCCGGTGACTTATCGAATTCCGCAGACATTGCGCGACGAACTTCGCGGACGGCGCGTGGCGATCGTGAATGACGTCATCAGCGCCGGCTCTGCGGTCCGCGGCACGCTTTCAGATCTCATCGAGTGTGGCGCGGAGACAGCGGTGGTCGCGTCGCTGGCCGTTCTTGGTAACGCCTTCGTCGAATTCGCGGCGGCAAACCACATTCCGCTCGAAAGTCTCATTCGGTTGCCAAACAATCTCTGGCCCCCTGGGGAGTGCCCGATGTGTGCTGATGGGAAGCCGCTCACGCAATGACACGCGCGCGATGGATTTTCATCATTTTTGTAGCCTGCAGCAGCCGGCCGCAGGCGATCCAGCCTCGTGATGTCGCCATCATTTCTCCCGCCAGCGGCGAGGTCTCGGCGAAACTCGTCGCCGATCCGAATGCGCCGACGGTGCAGCTCGGTCCTGATGAGGACTTCGTCGCACCGCGCCTCCGTCCCGAGAATCCGCCGCCAATCTACCCACCGGAACTCGTCCCGCTGCATCTCACGCCCCACACCGTGGCGGTTCGCGTGATGTTTGACGAGAGAGGAAACGCGCTGAGTGTCGTTCCGAGTCCGGTCGCGAACTCGACGGATGATCCGTATCGAGCAACATTCGAAAAAGCAGTCGAGACGACGCTGATGCGCTGGCGGTGTCAGCCGCCTCGCATTCGGAAGTTCCGTCCCGGTCCGGATTCCGACGGGGATGGCAAGCCCGACTTTCGCATTTTGTCCGCGCAGCGAACGCTGAAGACGTTCTTCGATGTCTCCTTCTTATTCGAGGTCGTGAACGGCCAGCCGGTCGTCAGATCGGCGGCGTCTCACGAACCGATATAATCTCGCCGCTTTGTACGGTCCTCTGAAAGTTTTCACCGGCCGCTCACACCCGACGCTGGCGCAGGAAATCTGTTGCAAGCTGGAAATCGAGCCGGGACGCGTTTCGCTGTACAGCTTTTCGGACGGCGAGAACTACGTGCAGATCGACGAGAACGTGCGCGGCGCCGACGTGTTCATCATTCAACCGACCTCACCGCCGGTGAACGACAACCTGATGGAGCTGCTCATCATGCTCGATGCATTCAAGCGCTCCTCGGCTCGCCGCATCACGGCTGTCATTCCATACTACGGTTACGCGCGTCAGGATCGAAAAGACAAGCCGCGCGTTCCGATCACCTCGAAACTCTGCGCCGATTTGATCAGTGCCGCCGGCGCCGATCGCGTGCTCACGCTCGATCTCCACGCCTCGCAGATCCAGGGCTTCTTCAACATCCCTGTTGATCACCTTTTCGCGAACCCGGTCATCGTTCGATATTTGCGGGATCTGGAGATGTCCGATCTCACCATCGTGTCGCCGGATGCCGGAGGCGTCGAGCGCGCCCGGGCCTACGCCAAGCGTCTCGGCGCGACGCTGGCCATTATCGACAAGCGCCGTGTCGCGGCCAATCAGACCGAAGTGATGCACATCATCGGCGATGTGGAGGGGCGCAACGTCTTCGTGGTCGATGACATCATCGACACCGCCGGCACTCTCATCCATACGACCGAAGCGCTGATGGCGCAGGGAGCTCGCTCCATTTCGGCGTCCTGTACGCATGCGGTGCTCTCCGGACCGGCTGTGCAGCGCATCAATAACTCACCGCTCGAGCGCGTCATCGCCACCAACAGCATGCCCACCATCGACAAGGAGCAGGAGTGCCCGAAGCTCAAGACGCTCTCCATCGGCGAGCTGCTGGCCGAGGCCATCAAGCGGATCCATAGCGAGGACTCGGTCAGCTCGCTTTTCGAGATGTGAAAAACCGGGAATTTTGCTGAATCCGCTGGGTTTAGCGACTCTCGTCGTACCAAAGTCACAAGGAGTCTGTCATGGCTGAGCTAACACTCGAGGTCTTGCGCCGGGAGGAAGCGGGGAAGGGTGCATCGCGACGACTTCGGCAGCAGGGCAAGGTCCCGGCGGTCGTCTATGGCGGGCATCGCGAGACCGTTCCCATCATGGTCGATCGCAAGGCAGTCACCGACCTCATTCAGAAGAGCGAGCACGGAGTCCGCTCGATCTTTCTGCTCAAGATGTCGGGGACCGATCAGCAGCGCCACGCCATGATCAAAGAAATCCAGATCGATCCGATCAGCCGCAAGATGACGCACATCGACTTCATCCGCATCGTGATGAACGAGGTCGTCCGCACCACCGTGCCCGTTCACATCAACGGTACGCCCATTGGCGTGAAGGAAGGCGGTCTGCTCGATTTCCAGGTCCGCGATCTTCATGTCGAGTGTCTTCCCAACGCGATTCCCGACAAGGTCGACGTCGACATCTCGAACCTCGGCATGCACGAATATTTCCGAATTTCCGATCTGACCGCGCCGGAGGGAGTCAAGATTCTGGATGACCCCGATCGCGTCGTGGTCGGCGTGACGCATCTGCGCGCTGAAGAAGTGCCTGTGGCGCCGGAAGCTGCGCCTGCCGAGGCGGTGCCGATGGAGCCGGAGGTCATCGCGCGTGGCAAGAAGCCCGAGGAAGAGACCGAAGAGTAGAGCGCTGGCGGTCTTGGTGCTGTTCGCGGCGGCGGCATGCAGCCGCGAAGCTCCGCGATCCTCGCCGAAGCCGAAAGCAGGATTCAACCCGCCGGCGCAGGCAAGCGCCGAGGTCGGCGACCCGATGCCGTCCTACGCCGCGAAACTGCTGGACGGCAAACCCTTCGAGGTGGCAGCCGAGAAAGGCAACGTTGTCCTGCTGAACGTATGGGCGACGTGGTGTCAGCCGTGTCGATTCGAAACTCCCGAGTTGCAGGCGCTGCATGAAAAATACAGTGCGCGCGGCTTCAAGGTCGTCGGTGTCAGCGTTGACGAAGGCGGCGGCGACGTCGAGATAAGGAAATTCATCGAAGAAAACAAGATCAGCTATCCCATCGCGCTCGACCCCGAGGGTCGCGTCGCCAATGTCCTCCGCACCACGGTCCTGCCGACGTCGGTTCTCATTGGACGCGACGGCCGCATCGCGTGGAGGAAGGTCGGAGCGGTGATGCCGAGCGAGACTACCGCGGTCGATGCCGTGATCGAGCAGGCTCTCGGAAAAAAGGGCTGAGCGCTATGCCTTTCGACGGTCCGGGGTCGGCCGTGACATTTCGCGCCGGTCGCGTTGTCTCTGGATGAACTCGCGAATGGGAGCGGCCACGGCTTTGGCCATCTGCGCCAAAAGCAGACGCATGGGCAGGTAGGCGAGCAACAAAGCGAGCGCGACCGCGGCGGAGACGATGACCAAAATGCCAAACAGGGCCGACATGCTCATACGCATTCAAGGAGCAATATCTGAGCCGCGGATTTGCGCGATCAGATCGTTGAGATCGAACGGCTTCGGCAAAATGCGCGCGACTTTTCGCAGGCGGTGGGCGTCGGCGGCGGCAGGCAAATTTGCCGACATGATGATGACCGAGCCTCCGAGCTCGGGACGATGCTCCTCGAGGTAATCGAGTACGCCCAGTCCGTCCAGACCCGGCATCATCAGATCGAGAAGAATCACGCTGTAATTGTTCTTAGCGATCCTCTCGATCGCTTCGAAGCCGTCGCGAGCGGAATCGACGTCATATTTCTCGCGTCGCAAGACGCGCTCAACCATCACACGGATGGACTCATCGTCGTCAACGATGAGAACGCTTCGGGTTTCGTCGTTCACCTGCGCCTCCGGGCGCACGGGCCTGCACAGCTAATGATGTGCTATGCATCAATGGAACCAGGAGCCGCCGTTGATGTCGATGGTGACACCGTTGAGGTAGTCAGCCATCGATGACGCTAGAAACACAATCACTGCCGCCACATCGCCGACGCTTCCGACCCGGCCCAGCGGAATCTGCCGCTCGATCTCTTCGCGATGCGCTTCCAGCTCCGAGCGCGCCATTTCCGTCTCGATGAAGCCGGGGGCCACGCAGGTTGCGATGATGTTGTCCCTGGCGCACGCGCGCGCAATCGAGCGCGTCAAATTGACGAGCGCGGCCTTGGAGGCGCCGTAGTCGGCAAATTCAGTCTCGCCCCGAAAAGCGGCGCGCGACGCCACGTTGATGATCTTGCCACCGCCGTTCTTTCGCATCCAGCGCATCGCCAGGTAGGCGGCATTCGCGGCGCCGAACACGTTGAGATCGAACGTCGTGCGCCACCCCTGTTGCCAGGCCGCGTAATCGTGGCGGTCGAACGGATTCATGTCGAAGGTCGCGGCATTGTTCACGAGGATGTCGATTCGTTCGAAGCGATCGATCAGCGCGTTGATCATCGACTCCGTCTGCGCGGCGTCCGCGACATCGGCGTGAAGGGCGACAGCCTTTGCCTCGCCGATTTCGCGAACGACATCGACCGCCTCGCTGCTGCTGCGGTGATAGTTGACGCCGACCCGCGCTCCGGCGCGGGCCAGATGAATGGCGGTCTCGCGGCCGATGCCGCGCGACGCGCCCGTCACCAGCGCGACTTTGCCGCTCAGATCGAGATTGACCCCCACTGCAGTAGAGTCTATCGGATGGAAGTCACCCTCTATACCCGCCACGATTGTCCGCTGTGCGATGAAGCGAAACAGGCCATCCGCGCCGCCGGCCTGACGCCAAAAGAGATCGACATCGATGGCGATCCCGATCTGAAGAAGCGGTTCACCAACGATGTCCCCGTCATCTACATTGATGGCAAAGAGGTCTTCCGCCATCGCGTGACTGAGCAGCAGCTCGCGCCGTATTCACTCGCAGCAGAGAAATGCCTGCCCTGCCGCGGGGGCGATCCGCCGCTGCAAGGCCCTGAACTCTCCAGGCTTCAAATCGACCTCGGCTCCAAGTGGCGCGTGGTCAGCGAACATCACCTCGAGAAGGAATTCCGCTTCAAGGATTTTGCGGAGGCGCTTGCCTTTACGAACAGCATCGGCGCGATCGCCGAAAAGCAGGGGCATCATCCCGATATCTATCTGGCCTGGGGTAAAGTCCGTGTCACGATCTGGACGCACCAGATCGACGGGTTAACGCGAAGCGACTTCGTGCTGGCTGCCAAGATCGATCGCGTCGAAGAAGGAGGAAAGTCATGACAAAACGGCTCGTCCTATCGGTTTGCCTCGTCCTCGTCATCGCTCTTGCCGCCTACACTCAAATTCCTTCGCGTCCTTACCGCAACGGTTCGGTGTGGGAGATCACCTTCATCCACACCCATGCAGGAATGGGCAACGCCTACCTGACCTATCTGACCACCGACTGGAAGCGCGAACAGGAAGCCGCCAAACAGGATGGGATGATCCTGTCGTACAAAGTTCTGACCACCGAATCGCACACCGGCGCCGATTGGGACGTCATGCTGATGGTCGAGTACAAGGACCTGGCCACGATGGAGGCCAATCAGGCGAAACAGGACGCGTTAGGCCAGAAACTCTTCGGCGGCGATCAGAAGATCGAGCAGGGCTACCGAGACCGCGCTGCCATGCGTGATGTCGTCGGCGGCCGCGTCGCGCGCGAGATCATTCTCGAGCCGAAGAAGTGACGTCGTAGACACGTCATCCTGACCCCGCGGATCTCGTGCGCTGAGATCCTTCGCCGTCTTCGCGGCTCAGGATGACGATGTCAGACCAGCCCGCGCTCGCGCAGCTCGCGTTTCACGAACGCGTAAACGATCGGCGCCATGACGACGCCGGCGACGCCGAATGCCGTCTCGCCGACGAGAATCGCCAGAAGAATTTCCCACGCCTGGGAGTCGGTCTCGCCGCCGACGATGCGGGAGTTGATCAAATACTCAAGCTTGTGGATGACGACCAGGAACGCCAGGGAAGCGATGGCCGTCCCGAAGGAAATCCCGAGCGAAAGAATCACGATGACAGTATTGGAAATCAGATTTCCGAGGATCGGAATCAGTCCGCACACGAACGTCACGATCACAATGGTCGTCGAGAACGGCAGATGTTTGCCGAACAGGGGCAGCAGGACGAACAGATAGAGTGCCGTCAGAAGCGTGTTGGCGGCGGAGATCTTGATCTGTGCGGTGGCGATCTGCGAAAACGACCTCGTGAACCGGTCCACCTTTTCGGTCAGAGCATCCGCCAGCGCTCCTCGCGGTGCGTAATCGTGGTGCGTGACGTGCCGGAAGAAGACCAGGAGCGCCAGCAGCATCCCCATGATGAGGTGGATCAGGCCGATGCCGAATGTGCCGCCGGCAATCTTGAGCGTATCGGCGTGTCTCTTCAGCCAGTCGACAGCCGCTGCTTTGATGTTCTCGGCATCGGTGAGAACTTCAGGGATCAGTTGTTGTCCCGAATCGCCCAGCCAGGCGCGCGTCGACTGAAGAATGTCGGCCATCTGCGTCATCATGGCGGGGAGGCGGTCGACATGATGCCGCATGAACGAGATCGAAAGCGCGACGCTGCCGATGATGATGCCGCCGCCAACCAGGGCCACCAGGATGACCGCCAGCGGACGCGCCGCCGTTCCGGGAATCCGTTTCGAGAATGCCTGTGCCAGACGGTCGAGGATCAGATAGAGAGCAAGCCCCCCCACCAGCGCCGCCACCACGTGCATCATCAGGATATAGATGACCAGACCGCCGATCAGGACCCAGGCCGCGATCTCCTCGTTGGAAGGGCGGCGAGGGCGGGGTGGCGTGGTCGGTTGAACGACCGGCCCGGCCGCCGGGACCGGCACGAGCGGGTTCGTGGTCATGGGTTAATTGTAGACCTCAGTCGCGCATCACTTTTTCGGCGCAGGCCCGATGGGGGCCTCGAAAGTTGCCGAGTATTCGTAGCTGGTCTTGAAAAACGTGCCGTGTGGAGCGGAGAGCTTCCCTTCGACCTTGGCATTCGTCAGCGTTTTCTTTTCCCACTTGTGCATGCCGGAGGCGTCGAAGTAGCCGTCTTCGGCAGCGGTGTAAAACGTGCCGCTGTCGATGTTTCCCTTCGGCCCGATGTTCACGAGCACGCCGGTGAACTTCCCGGCGCGCGCGGCGTCGGTGCGTGACGAGCGATCGGCCATGGTCTTGTCGTCGAGCTTTGCGTCGCTCAAGAGCACGACCGTGTTGATCACGCCCTTTGTGAAGTGATCCTCTTCCTTCCAGGCATAGGCGTAGGTCAGCTTTTTCGGTTTGCCGTTGAATGTGATCGTGCCTTTTGCAGTCCCGGGCGTCAGCGCCGAGGCCAGCACGGGAAATAGGGCAATGAGGAGGGCGATAGAAAGACGAAACTTCACAGTAGCTCCTTCGACGAGTCCAGCCCGTCGTCTTGGAGTGATTGTACGCTCAGTGAAAGTCGTGGCTGGCAACGTCTCCCATTCCTTCCAGCGGCCAGAATCTTTCTGCTTTTACGGAACATTGGCCATCGGTGTTTTGAAGAATGCCTTCCACGATGAGGCCGGGCGAGCTGACGATGAGAGTGCGCTGCTCGCTGAACAGATTGGGATGGACGATCGCCTGTGACATTCCGGTCTCATCTTCCAATGTGAGAAATACAAACCCTTTGGCAGTTCCGGGACGCTGCCGGACAACCACGGCGCCGGCGGTCGCGACGCGACGGCCGTTGGGAATGCGTTTCAGGTCGCGGGCTGAAACGACGTTGTCGCGTTTTAATTGTTCACGAAAATGTTGGATCAAATGTGGCCCGGTGGTGAGCTGCATGCTGTCGTAATCGGCGAGAGTCTCCTCGCCGGCGGACATTTCGGGGAGAGGTGACGCCGCCGAGGTCGGCGGCGCTCCACTGAACAGCTCACCGGCATCGCGCGCCGCCTCGGCGGCCTGCCACAGCGCAGCACGGCGTCGCAATCCGAGGGATCCGAGCGCGCCGGCGTAGGCGAGCTTGGTGAGCTGATCGTCGCGAAGCTTGCAGCGTCGCGCGAGGTCGTCGGTCGACGAGAACGGCTGTCCGCTCTCGATCGGCTTTCCGCTCGTCTCGCGCAATCCTTTGACATATCGCAATCCCATGCGCACCGCGCCGTTTTCCCACCGGCAGTTCCATCCGGAGTGATTGACGTCGACCGGCAGCACGGTCACGTCGTGCCGCTGCGCATCCTTGATCAGCGTGGCCGGGTGATAGAAGCCCATCGGCCAGGCGTTGAGCAGCGAAATGTAGAACGCCGCCGGATGTCGCGCTTTGATGTACGCGCTGGCGTACGCGATCAGCGCGAAGCTGGCGGCGTGCGATTCGGGAAATCCGTACAGCGCGAACGATGTGATCGACTTGACGATCTGGTCCTGTGCCTTTTGATCGATGGCGTTCTTTGTCATTCCGGCGCGCAATCGTTTTTCGATGTCCTGCATCCGCTCCATCGATCGCTTGAATCCCATCGCGCGGCGGAGCTCCTCCGCCTCGCCGCCGGTGAAATTCGCGGCCACCATCGCGATGCGCAACAGTTGCTCCTGAAAAAGCGGCACGCCCAGCGTCCGCTTGAGGATGGGCTCGAGGCAGGGGTGCGGATACTCGACGGGTGCGCGTCCCTGGCGCCGATCGAAGAAGGGCTTGATCATGCCGCCGACGATGGGGCCGGGGCGGATGATCGCGACCTGCACCACGATGTCGTAGAAACACTTCGGTGCGTGGCGCGGCAGCGAGGACATCTGCGCCCGGCTCTCCACCTGGAACATGCCCACGGTGTCGGCTTCGTTGAGCATCTTGTAGACCACCGGATCGTTCTGGGGCAGATGGGCGAGATCGACGTCGATGTTCTCTTTCTCCCGGATGAGCGGGATTGCTTCCTCGATCGCCTGCAGCATGCCCAGGCCCAGCAGATCGACTTTGATGATGCCGAGGTCGGCGCAGTCGTCTTTGTCCCACTGGATCACGACGCGGCCGGGCATCGACGCCGGCTCGAGCGGCACGACTTCGTCGAGGCGTCCGCGCGCCATCACCATGCCACCGGAATGCTGGCCGAGATGTCGCGGCAGATTTTGAATCTGGAGTTGCAGCCGCATGAAGTGCTGCACTCTCAAATCCACGGGATCAAATCCGGCCGCCGCGAGATGGGCCGGCATGGAGTCGACGCGCTCTTTGATCTCGCCGAAATTCCAGGTGCCCACGACCTTGGAGAGTTTGTCCGCCTGCTCCAGCGAGAAGCCGAGAGCTTTGCCGACTTCGCGGGCCGCGGAGCGGTCGCGATAGGTGATGACGTTGGCCGTCATCGCGGCGCCGTGCACGCCGTAGGTTTTGTAGACGTGCTGGATTGCTTTCTCGCGCTGATCGCCGGACGGCAGATCGAGATCGATGTCCGGCCACTCGCCCCGCTCCTCGGATAGAAATCGCTCGAAGAGCAGCTCCATCTTCACGGGATCGACGGCCGTGATCGACAGCGCATAACACACCGCGCTGTTGGCGGCCGATCCCCGGCCCTGCACCATGATCTTTTCGCGCAGGCAGAATTGGACGATGTCCCACACGATGAGGAAGTAGCCGGCCAGATCGAGCTTCTCGATCATCGCGAGCTCTTTTTCGATCTGTGCCTGCGCCCTGGCGGTCAGCGGCCGGAAACGGGCACGTGCGCCGTTCCACGTCATCTTTCGGAGGAACGACATGTCCGTTTCGCCGCTGGGCAGCGGATACTGCGGGAACTGATAGCCGAGGTTTGCGAGGGTGAAGTCGAGACGCTGGGAGAGCTCCCAGGCGTTGTCGATCGCTTCGGGCAGATCGTTGAAGAGCAAGCGCATTTCATCCGCGCTCTTGACGTGCCGCTCGCGATTGATGCCGAGGAGCTTGCCGGCTTTGTCGACATGTTGACCTTCTCGGACGCAGGTCAGGACGTCGTGCAGCGGCTTGTCTTCCGGACGCGCGTAGCGGACGCCGTTGGTCGCGACGAGCGGAAGTCTCAACCGTCGCGCTAAGGCGATGAGCCGTTGATTTTGATGCTCTTCTTCGCGGACCGAGTGGCGCTGCAGCTCGACGTGTGTACGCCCCTGGAAGATGCCGCTGATTCTCTCGATGGTCGCATCATCGGCCCGCGTGAGGCAGTGCAGTCCCGCGCCGTACTGTTCGATCAGCTCCCACGTGAAGCGCGCTTTGCCTTTCTCCCTCCCCGCCGCGCCGGCGGTGATTAATTTGCAAAGGTTCTTGTAGCCATCGCGATTTTCGACTAACAGAGTTGCGCGGTCTCGGGGTTGCGTGGTCTCGTGGTCCCGCCCACCCCGAGACCCCGAGACCGCGAGACCACGAGACTCCAACACCAGCTCCGCTCCTACCAGCGCGCGAACGCCCGCCTTTTTCGCGGCGGTGTAGAAGCGCGGCGCGCCATAGACGCCGTTGGTGTCGACCAGCGCCATGGCGGGCAGATCCTTCTGGGCGGCCTGGTAGACGAGATCCTCGGGCAGCGAAGCGCCGTCGAGAAACGAGAAGGCGCTGGCGGCGCGCAATTCGGCGTAGGGGCGATTTGGCTTCTTGGGCCTCCTGGGCGCTTTCTCGGGCTTGTCTTCACTTTGTGTGCCGCCGAATTGTTTGGGGACGAACTCCAGGTGATCGTATTCGCACGAGAGCGGCGGAATCGGCGGCTTGGGGGGCATGAAATTTCAAATTTCAAATTTCAAATGAAAAATTAAGAAAGGTCGGGATTTCGAGGATTTGGTTTTCTTGCGATCGTTGTCAGGATTCCAACAATTTCTCCGGACTCTTGAATGAGAGGATTAATTCGCGAAGGCGCGATGACTTCGGTCGCCGCTATCAAACGAAGCCAGTACTGCGATTCGCGTGCTTCTTTCAACGCGATGCGAAGTTTCGCGTGAAAGTCCGCTTTGCTTTGACCGGCTCTGGCTTCTTCTAAGTTTGAACCAACTGATGAAGCAGCACTGACGAGCTGATTCATCGCGTTGCGATTCACACGACGATTTCGCGATAGTTTCTGATCCATCTTCAAGACATGGCAAGCGAATTGGAATGCGCGGTCGTAGATATCAATCTTCTTTTTCATGCTTTTAATTTTTCATTTGAAATTTGAAATTCGAAATTTCTTCTACAGCCCGTGGCTACACCCCAAACCTGGCATCCACAAACCAATCGCTGCTCGAAGCCGCCTGATACAAACGGTAGATTCCTCCTTCCCACAGCTCCACGTCCCAGTACTCGCGCTGGGCCGGCGCGTCGCGCCACCATCCTTCTTCGATACGCCATGGCCCCGAGCAGACGCGCACGCTCCCCTCGATGTTCTCCCCGCGCAGCGAGGCGATCTTGTCGCCGTCGGTGATGACCTCCACCGGGATGGGGGGGCGAAAAGTGCGTCCGGCGAGCAGGCCGCGTGCGCGGGGCGGGGTGCGGCGCGTGTCGGGCGGGGGTGGGGGAGCGAAATCGCCGACGGCGTGGCGCTCGGGCAGGTAGCCGTCGACAGTCACCGGCATGCCGACGCGTTCCTGGCCTAACATCGAGATCAGGCGCGCGATCGTCGTGGCCAGTTTTTCCGGCGACAGTGCCTCCGGACCAAAGAGCGAGAGCTGTGCACGACGGGGCCGGTCGGGATGCGCCACCAATGTGAATCCGATCACGGGCGCGCCGGGCGCGCGCTTCTCCAGATCGAGCCGGATCAGGGTCAGAATGGTCTTGACGTCACGCGTGGGCGCGGGAAGATCGATTCCGCGCGCGTCGTAGCCGTCGGGCTCGAGCGTGAGCGTCAGCTCGATCCGTTTGCATGCGAAGCCCTGCACTTCCATTCTTTTCGACAGTCGGTCCAGCGCAGCATTGGCGATGAAGATGAATGGCTCGAGCGCGACCAGCGGCCACTCCAGCTCCATCCCTTCCCGAAATTCAGGCGGCAGCGCGCGTGGGATGAGCGGCCGCGGATCGACGCCGCGAGCGGCGAAATGCAATTCCCTTCCCATTTCGCCGAGGCGGCTGGCGATTTCGGATTCGGGGAGGCGGGCCAGATCGCCGATCGAAGTCAGACCGAAGCGCTGCAGCATCGCAGCCGCTTCCAGCTCGGGAGAGAGTCGTGCCAGCGGCAACGGCGCCAGAAATTTCGCTTCTTCACCGTGAGGAACGATGGTGGGCGTCTGCGGCAGCTCCGCCGCCACGCGCGATGCGAGTTTGCAGGCCGCGATGCCGACGCGCGCGGGAAGCGCGATGGCATCCAAGGCCCGGATCGCCGATTTCGCGAGCTCCTCTTCATTCGGGAAATGCCGTTCGGTGCCGTGGATGTCGACGAACACCAGGCCGTCGTTGGCATCCTCGACGCGCGGCGAGAATGTCTCGCCGACTTCCAGCAGCGCCTCCTGCGCCGTCTGCTCGCAGGCGGCATCGCGTCCGCGCGCGATGAGCTTCGGCACGATCGATCGCGCCTGCGCCAGCGACATTCCGCTGCCGATTCCTTTCTTGCGCGCGCGCCGTGTCGCGGACACGACGTGCGCGTTGTTGCCGTTTCCTTCGACGATGGCCACTGCTTCCTGCAGCAGCTCCGGCTCGCTGCGCAGCCGGGCCGCCAGCGGAAACATCGGAACGAAGAAGCACGCCAGGCGCGTCATGCGCGCTCCGCGACCTCGAATGCCAGCCGTGCATGCTGGCCCGGCCGTTTGCGCCGATGCTTTTCCAATCGCATCGTCGTGTCGATTCCGATCAGCAATCCCCCATTCCATTTCCCTCTCGCCGCCTCCGCCCGCACCATCGCCTCGGACGTCGTCCCGGTGATCGGATAGGGGGCGGAGACCAGCAGCGCGCTGCCGTGCGCTTCGGCGGCGCGCGCCAGGCGCACCCACGCCGCGTCGGGCACGCGGCTTCGAAGTGGAGGAAGGCCGGCATCGAGAATGACTGCTTCGCCGATGTGCGGATCGAATGCGTCGCCGATGTCGATGAGCGCGGCCGCTTCACCAATCGAAGTTGCCGAGGCGAGTGTCGCGACCACGACCGGAAATCGGGCGCCGCGGCCGCTGATCTCGGTCATCTTTCCGCGCGATAAGCCCCCGTCGAGGAGGATGTCGACGGCGGCCAGGGTGGTGGGGACGCTTCTGTCGCGGCGGCGGCGCTCGAGCGCTTCGATCAGCTCACTGCCGCTGGTGAGGCGATGCGCCTTCTTGAGCGCTTCTACAGCCTCAGAAACGCCCGAATCTACAGGCGGTAGAGGCGGCACCAGCACCGGAATCGCAGGTTGTGGGAGCCGAAACTGCGATTCGAGACGCCTTGCTATGGCCGCCATGGGGAGTCGCCGCGAGACAATATATGGCGGTAATGAAGCGTAAGCAAGAGGTCGGGGTATTAACAGACTTTGCTCACCCAAGACGGATTTTTCGCTGGCACGCGCTGAGAATCGCAATAACTCATGAGCTACACGCGCGCGATGTATGTCCGCTTTCACTGCGCCAAATTCGAATGCGATTGCGATGTCGAGGTTCTGGTGCACGCGTGTATCACGCGCGACGGCGGTCGCCTTTACGAGTACTCAACCTCGAATTGTCCGAAGTGCGGTCACAAACTTTTCGGTGACCACGATCTGCTCGGCGAAGTCGCACGAGACTCCGGCGCAAGAATCGCATGATTATTTAGCATGATCGAACGATGCAAATGCGGTCACGAGAAGTCGCGACACGAGCTCGGCAGTGGCCGATGCGGTTATGGAATCGGCATGTCCGCTGACAGCGGCCTGGCGCCGTGCAACTGCCAGGCATTCCGGCCCGTTGAGAAGCCGAAGCAGAAATAGCGATATTCTCGCGGCGTGAATCGAGTCCTCTTCGGAATCATCGCCGGCGTCATTTTCGGCGCCGCCGACGTTGCACTCATGATTCCGATGAAGCACCCCGACAAAGCCACGGCGATGATGGGTGCGTTCGCGAGCCGTTTCGCGATTGGATTCTTGATCGGGGTGACGCGCATGCCGCTCCCCGGATGGGTGAGCGGCATCATCGTCGGCGTGCTGATCAGCATTCCGGACGCAATCGTCACCAGGGCCTATGTTCCGATTATGGCGACCGGGATCATCGGCGGCGCGATCATCGGCGCACTTTCCGGTAAGTTCGCCGCTTGAGAAGATCGATCTGCGTTGTGCTGCTGATTATCGCGTGCGGTGAGCGCGACATCACTGTCGGTCCCGACAAGGACACAAGCGGAAACTACTGGGGACGCAACGTCTCCAAGCAATTTGGTGAGTCGCAGCTCCGATCGCTCTACACAGCGATGAATTCCCCGAGCACAGATGCGGAGATCACCGCGCTCAACTGCTCGAAGAAGCTCCCGCTTCACGAATATTCGGTAACGCTGTGGACCGAAGGCGAGTACCGCGAGCGAATCGTTCGCCTGCAGATGACGCCGCGACTTTACGAGAGCGACGAGTGCCTGCAGCAAGCTGTGAACTACGTTTTTCAGAAAACCGTGAAGGCCATCGATACCGGTCCACCGATCGACTACGGCTACAAAGATCCGCACACCGGCAAGCATCTCGACACATCCGAGATCATGACTGCGCTTCCCGATAAGCCGCAGTGCGCGTGCGCCAAATGAGTTGGGACTCCCACCCATTCCAACATCTCAACATCCCATCCGGGCGGGCGGGGGCTGTTATAATGCCCCCGTTCTTGGTAATTTTTGCCGATGGACGCAAGTGACTCGACAACGGTCGAGATCTTTGGACAAACGTATAACGTTCGTGGAGAAGGAGACCCGAACTATTTAGCGGAGCTCGCGCGGTTTGTAGACTCCAGGATGCGCGAGGTCGCGGCCGAGGTCGCGACCGTTGACCCAGTCAAGATCGCCATCCTGGCGGCTTTGAACATCGCCGATGAGTTTTCTCGATTCCGGAAGCAGCGTGGTTCCTGGGCCGAGAAGACGGAGGAGTTATCAGACCGGCTCAGCAAAGTCATCGGCTGAGCCGCATTGAAGTTGACATTCAAGTTTTCGGAGTCCCTGCAGAGTACGTGATGAGTCAATCAAACGCTTGAACCGTATTTCTTACCCGGGTGCTCGGGTCTCAACGGCCGCGTGCACGCCTTCGCCCCGCTAAGCGGGACATGAAGGTAGCTAAACGGTCGGAGTAGGGCGCCCACCTGTTTTTTACGGGTTCAAGTAAGAATTTACTCACACGGCTCAGGCGGGGTTCTCCGAATTTGACTCCTCCAACTGCGCGAGCCTCCCGACAGGGGAGGAGCAGTTGTGCATATCACCGACATCGTAGTGATCGTCGCGGGCGCGCTGATCGGCGCGGTCATCCTGGCGGCGCTGTGGAGAATCGTCTACCGCAAGCGGGCCGAGGTGCATCTGGAAGAGGCGCGCCGCAACGCGCAGCGTGTTGGCGACGACGCCCGCAAGGCTGCCGAATCGAAACTGAAGGAAGCCGATCTGGAGGTGAAGGAGAAGCTGCTGCAGATGCGCAGCGACTTCGATCGCCAGGCGCAGCAGCGTCGCGAGGAGATGAAGAATTCCGAGCGCCGCCTGCAGCAGAAAGAGGAGAACCTCGATCGCAAGACCCAGCAGATCGAAGCGCGCATCGCGGAAGTCGAGCATCGCGACCATGCCATCGGCGAGCGCGAGAAAGGCGTTGAGATCCGCGAGGGCGAGCTCAACGCTCTGATCGAGGATCAGCGACGCAAGCTCGAGCAGATCTCGGGTCTGACGGTCGAGCAGGCCAAGCTGGAGCTGATCCGCGGCATCGAGAACGAGGCGAAACTCGAAGCGGCCAACATCATCAAGCGGATCGAGACGGAAGCGGTCGAGCTCGGCAACCAGAAAGCCCGCAAGATCCTGGGGATGGCCATCCAGCGGATGGCGTCGGATTACGTGGCAGAAAACACCGTCTCGGTCGTCGATCTCCCGTCCGAGGACATGAAGGGCCGCATCATCGGGCGCGAGGGACGCAACATTCGCGCGCTGGAGCTGGCCACGGGCGTCGATCTGATCGTCGACGACACGCCGGAAGCCGTGATCTTGTCAGGGTTCGATCCGATTCGCCGCGAGATTGCGCGCATTTCGCTCGAGCGTCTGATGCAGGACGGCCGCATCCATCCCGCGCGCATCGAGGAGCTGGTCGAAAAGGTCCGTCAGGAGCTGGATCAGAAATTGTTCGAGGAAGGTGAGGCGGCGGCGTTCTCCCTCGGCCTGACAGACGTGCATCCCGAAGTTCTCAAGCTTTTGGGACGCCTGCGCTATCGCACGTCGTACGGACAGAATGTTCTGGTGCACTCGCTGGAGGTGGCGCAGCTGGCGGCGCTGATGGCAGTGGAGCTGGGCGTCAACGACACCATCGCCAAGCGCGGCGGCCTGCTGCACGACATCGGAAAAGCGATCGATCGCGAGATGGAAGGAACGCATCTCGAGCTGGGACGTCAAGTGCTCGAAAAATACGGCGAGAAACGCGATGTCATTCACGCCATGGAATGCCATCACGGCGACTACGATCCCACCACCGTCGAGGCGGTGCTGGTCAATGCCGCCGACGCGCTGTCGGCAGCACGTCCCGGCGCCCGGCGCGAGATCCTGGAAAATTACGTGCATCGCCTCGAGCGGCTCGAGTCGATTGCCAACGCCATGGACGGAGTGTCGAAGAGCTTCGCCATTCAGGCCGGGCGCGAGCTTCGCATCATCGTCAACGCCGAAAAGATCGGCGACGAGCAGGCCATCTGGCTGTCGAAGGATGTCGCCCGCAAGATCGAATCGGAGCTGCAATACCCCGGGCAAATCAAGGTGACTGTGATCCGAGAGATGCGGGCGGTTGATTATGCGAAGTAGGTTGCGAGGTCTCAGGGTCGCGGGGTCTCGCGGTCCCGCCCACCTCGAGACCGCGCAACCGCGAGACTGCGCAACCGCATGATCCGCGTCCTCTACATCGGCGACGTCGTCGGCCAACCCGGCCGGCGGGCCTTGCATGAGAAGCTGGAGCACGTCATCGATCGCGAGAAGATCGACTTCACGATCGTCAACATCGAGAACGCCGCCGGCGGCTTTGGAGTGACCGAGGCCATCATGGAGGAGCTGGGGGAGCTGCCCATCAACGCCTTCACCTCCGGAAATCACATCTGGGACAAGAAGGAATTCGTCGACAACTACGATCGATACGAGCATGTCATTCGGCCGGCGAACTATCCAGCCGGAAATCCTGGCAAGGGAAAGGTCGTCCGCCAGACCGCGGGCGGGGTGAGCGTGGCGGTGCTGCAGTTCATGGGCAACGTCTTCATGCCCCCGTGCGAGAACCCGTTTCATAGCGCGGATCGCGAGCTGCACGACGTCGACGCCAGGGTCGTCATCGTCGACATCCACTGTGAAGCCACGTCCGAGAAGCAGGCCATGGGTCGCTATCTCGACGGCCGCGTCTCGGCCGTCCTGGGCACGCACACGCATGTGCCGACCGCTGATGAGCGCATCCTGCCCAAAGGCACGGCCTTTCAGACCGATGTCGGGATGACCGGGGCGTACGACTCGGTGATCGGATTTCGTCCCGACGAGGCGCTGCATCGCTTTCTGATGAACACGCCCCGCAAGCTCGAAGTCGCGAAGCGCGACGTCCGCATGGCGGGCGCGATGATCGAGATCGACGAAGCCAGCGGACGCGCATCGAGCATCACGCGCATTCACGAGCGGCTGGATGAATGAGCTGAGCATCATCGCGTTAGGCCACATTCACACTGACGCCATCGAATCGCTCACGCCCCATTTCAGCCGCATCGAGCAACTGGTCACCGATCTCGGTCCCCGCGTCGCATTCGCCGAGAAGCGCGCCGAATTGAATCGCGCCATCGACGCCGCAACGCCGGATTGGATCCTGGTGTTGCGCGAGCGCGAACATGTCGATCGTGCGTTAGGCGAGGAGATCGCGCGCGTGATCGGCGCCGCGGACGCCTGGGGCTTTCGCATTCGCGTAACGCCGATCTACGCCGGCAAGCCCCTCCGGCTCGGCCGTGACGCCGGCGAGCTGCGACTGTTTCATCGGCGCCATGTGCTGCGGCGCGGCGAGCTCGCGGTCCAGGGAACAGTCATCCGGCTGCACAACCCCCTGCAGACGCGAACGTTCGATTCCCCGGAGGAGCATCGCGAATATCTGGAGAAGCGCGGAGTCCCTCACTCGTCGGTGCGACGCGCGCTTTTGTTTTTGCGAAATGCCCGGACGCTCGACAAAAACACACTGCAGTATCTGTGGATCGAGGCGGGATTCGACCAGGGCTAAACGAGAAGGTTCGCGCCGAAATCCGGATCGGAGCCCAGCTTCACCTGCGTCGACCACAGTTTCAGCCGGACGCTGCCCGATTGCCAGAATTTTGCGCACAACGCAAAGTAAACGAGCACTTTTTCGCGCTCGCCCTTCTCGAGGAGCTCCTTTGCCAGAAGCATATTCGGACCGAGACGATTGAGCTGCGGCGATCCCGGCGTGCGACCGGCCATCAGCAGGAATTGTCCTGCCTCATCGATTTTTCCTTCGCGCAGCGCGAGGCGCCCAAGGGTCAGGTTGCCCTTGTGAATTGCGTTTCCGTAGTTCCAGTCTTTCGAGAACTTCGGCGCCGTTGCCAGAACTTCGTTGGCGTGCGAGCGCACGATGGAAGCGGGCTCGGAATCGACCTCCGCCAGCGACAACTGCGTCAGCGCCAGCCATCGTTCATACTCGCTGTGCGCTGCGGCCAGATGCCGCTGGGCATCGACCCTTTGCCGTTTCTGCAGTCGTGTCGTTACGACATTCGAAACGCCTCGGCGCATCACGGGCCGCAAAAGGAACCCTGCGGCCGCAACCAGCGCGCCGACTCCGATGATCAAGTACCAATTGGGTCGATTCGATTCGGTCACGAAGGAGGTTCTACGCCACCTGCGGCCGGCGGATCATCCGTAGACGGCCGTTGGAGCGGAATTGGCGAGGCGACATGCCGAACCGCTCCCGGAACTGCTGGCGAAAGTAGTTTTCGGAATCGAATCCGCATCGGCGCGCGATCTGCGACACGCGCAGGTTGCCGGCCTTGAGCAGCCGGGCCGCCTTTTCGAGGCGTTTCTCTTTCAGGAAGTGACTGAGCAGCCGGCCGGTGACACGATGAAAGCGTCCGGAGACATATTGCCGCGTATATCCGAGCTCTTTGGTCACCGCTTCAACCGTGATTTCCTGGTCATCGCGGATTCGTCGGCGGACACACTTGATGAGGGAGCGAAGAAGGCCGTCCATACTGCAAGTCGATTTCCGAGTTCCACAATTCTATCCTAAAAACGTCCTAACTCCTCCACCGCTGGTTCTCTGTGTCTCTGTGCCTCTGTGGTGATTTTGAGGTTCACCACAGAGGCGCAGAGAGCACAGAGAACGGGATGACACGTGCTAACATCGTCGAGAGTCCAATGCGCTTCACCGCCGTCGGCGTCGCCCTGCTCATCGCATTTCCTGCGGCTGCGCAGGTGCGGCTCACCGTTCGGGGCGACGGCAAGAAAGTCATCTCGAACGTGGGCGGGATCGGCGGCGGCCATACCGGAAATTACGTATGGCTGGCGAAGCAGCGCAACAAAAAATCGAAATATGACCGGTGGATCGAGTTTTACAGCGACCGCTACGACGTCGATCCCATTCTGGTGCGGGCTGTCATTCAGGTCGAATCGTCGTTCGATCCCAAATGCGTTTCCCGCCGCGGCGCACGGGGACTGATGCAGCTCATGCCGGAGACCGCGAAACAGTACGGCGTGACGCACATCTTCGATCCCAACGAAAACATTCAGGGCGGGGTGCACTATCTCGCCGATCTGCTGAAGCTGTTTCCGCGTGATTTGCCCCGCGCGCTGGCGGCGTACAACGCAGGCGAGAACGCAGTTTTCAAATACGCCGGCATTCCGCCTTACGACGAGACGATGACGTACGTGAAGCGCGCGCTGACCGTGTATTACGGCTCGCCCTACGGTCAGGCCACATGGTTCCCGGCCGGACGCGGAGAGCGAAAGCTCGCCGGCGGATTCCGCTCCGAGCTTCTGCAGCCGGTGTCCGTGATGCCGGGCATGCGCTATCTCGGCACGCACTGAAATACAATCCCGACCTCATGCCTGATTTCGATCCGGCGGTGAATCTCCATGCGCCTTTTGACCAGGGCGTCTTCCTGCTGCACTACAACCGCGGCCGCGAGGGGTTTCAGGAAGGACGCTATGCCGAGGCCCGCAGGGAGCTGGAGAGCGCACAGAAGCTGCGCCCCGATGATCCCGACGTCCTGAATCTTCTGGGACTGGTTTACTTCAAGACCAATGCCTTCCCTGAGGCCGAGGTGATTTACCGGCGGCTGGCCAAGGAAAATCCCAATGTCTTCATCCTCCATTCGAACCTCGGGCTGATCCTCTTCAAGCAGGGAAAACTCGACGAAGCGGAACAGTACCTCCTTCGGGCCGTGGAGCTGCGGCCTAACTACGCAAAATCGCATCTCTATCTCGGTCTGCTGTACCGCCAGCGCAAGAAACTCGGACTGGCCGTGGATCATCTTCGCTTCGCCGGCGCCGACAAACTGGTGCGCGAAGTGGAAGTGGAGATGCGGCCGCCATTGCGACAGACGATCCCCGATCCCTCGAAAGCGACCACCGAGAGAATGCTGGCGGTGCAGGCGCCACGGACGACTCAGCCGCAGCCGGCGCTGACAACGCAGCCTGGAAATGTCGCGGCTGCCCGCAAGTTGCAGGAGGCCGTCGATGACACCAGTCTCGTCGAAGAGAAACACATCGATCTCGGCAAAGGGCGCAAAGTCGAGGGGGCGTCGCGCACGTTTGTGCTCCACGAAAACGGATTTCTCGAGATCAACTTCGCGAACAGCGTGTACGTGAAGAAGGGGACGGTCTCGAGCTACTCCGGCAACCTCAAATTCGCCGCCGAATCGGGACTCCTCGGCACCACTGCACAAACGCTCGTGAAAGCGGCGGGGCAGGGGAAGATTTTCATCTATGAGAAAGGGCGCAAGGCCTTTCTGCTCGATCTGAGCGAGGAGTTCATCTACGTCGAGGGGGGCAACCTGCTGGCACTGGAGGAGACGCTGACCTACCGCGTCGAGCCGATCTACGACAGCGCTTATCAACGGAAGATCGACACGCTCAAAATCTTCGGGAAGGGATCGCTCGCGATCTCGACCGACATCGAGCCGCTGACGCTGCGCGTGACACGCGATCTCCCCCTTTCGATCTCGTCGACCGCCCTGGTCGCGTGGACTGGCAGTCTGATCCCGATGGTCGTCGACGACAAGTCGCTCGAGAACATCATGATCGAGAGCGGCGGCGACGGCGGGTTCAAGATTCGTTTCGAGGGCGACGGCGTCGTGGTATCAGAGCAATAAGCCCCAGCGCACTCACCGCGGCGCTCCATCCCACCAGCGGATTGCGATAGCGGACCTCGACGCGATGCCGGCCCGGCGGCACGCTGAGCGACTGATACGCGATATTGGCAGGCATCAACTCTGCCGGACGGCCGTCGATGGTCGCGTGCCAATATTTGTGACGAGTAATCGTGATGATCAATAGTGATGTTTCTGTCGCTTCGACATCCAGCGTTGCGGTGCTCGAGGCCTCGGCAATGCCGACGATCTTGCCGGTCCGTTTCGCGAACCAGTAGCGACCATTGTTTGCGACGCGCGTGACGATCAGCGGATTGTCGATGGATGCTCCGGCGTAATCGAGCACCTCACGCACATTCGAGATTCTCACGAACGGCTCGCTCCAATGCGGATCGCCGGCGTTCCCGCGCTTCAGCATGGCGTCGAGAAGGTCGTAGGTCGGCAGCAGGTCGGTGCCGTCGATGTCGGGTTCCAGCGCGCTGCGGAATCCCCACAGCGCCGGCGTGTGCCCGCGAAGTCCGTTGCGCATCGCCAGCGGCTGGTTTGCCCGCTCGAACTGCCGCTCGAGCTTCTCTTGCGTCCACTCTCCGCGATGGAAGATCGTCGATCCCGGCTCGAGTGAGCGGGCAATCGGCGGCGGCGTAAGAAAGCGTCGTGGCATTCGCGGAAGGATCTCGTTCGACAGCGAGCCGAAATCGATCAGCAGAAGCAGCGCGGCGATCCACGCATAGATCCTCGACGTGCCGAACTTCCAGATGACGATCGCCCACATCGTCGCGATGCAGGCGGAGAAGATCAGCTCTCCGCGGGCCAGCGGCTCCAAGTAGTCCGGAGCGTGCCAGAACCCGCTGAAGTTGATCGACATGACCGGCGCGAGCAACCACAGCACTGCCGCCACGACAACCGCAACGACAATCGCAGTGCGTCGCATCTCTACGATGCGATCGAGCACGATGCTCGCAAAAACAATCAACGTCACCAGCGCGGCGCCGATGAACTTTTCCGGATATCGGATCGAATGCCGACTCGCTGCCCACACCCAATCGAACAGCGGCGATCCGATCGCGAGCAGGTAGGAGGTTGCGCAGATCGCGAGAACGAGGGTCCATCCGCGCATTCGCTTCGCGAAAGCAGCCAGCGCCAGCATCGCAACCGCCACGCCGCAGTAGATGCTCATCAAGTACGGCGTTCCGCGATGACCAAAGAGCCGATAGCCCCACCAGGTGCGAATGTCGGGAAGGACGCCGAAGATGCGGGGGGCGACCAGCTCCAGGGGCCGCGCCGCCGGCATGCTGTAGTCGATCGCGAGATCGTGCGAGAAGCCGCGCGACCGGACGGAATCGTGCGCGTGATCGATTGCCGGAACGATCACCACCGCGCTGATGGCGATGGCGAGCCCGATCGCGCCGAAAACGCGCGGCAGCGAGCGTCGATCGGCGTACGCGGCGCCGGCGATCACCAGCGCCAGCATCTGCGCCAGCGCCATGGGCTCGAAGATCAGCATCGGCATCGCCAGCGCCAGCGCCGCCATCGCGATTGCGCCGGTGCGAATCAATCGCAATACCGCCCAACCCACCACGCCCGCCCACGCCCACACGAAGAATGTCGGCAGGTTGGTCATGGTGCCGAAGAAAAATCCGCTCAGCCCGAACGACAGCGCGCCGAACATCGCCGCCTCGACGCGAAGTGGAATCGACCGCAAAAAGGCATACATGCCGCACAGCGCGATGGCCACGTGCGCGACGATGTGCAGCGCGAAGCCGAACGGGTACGACCCCACCAAAATGAGCCACTGCGGCGGATAGAAAATCTCGTAGGCCGGATTCGCGATCATCGGTTGCCCGCCGCCCCACCACGGGTTCCACCACGGAAACTCGCCGCGCGCGATCATGTCGCGCACGACCGCCTTCATGGGAAAGTGGTAGACGAACAGATCGCGAAACCAGAAGTTGTTGCCGAGGAACAGGACGTCCGCGAAGAGGAAGATGGTGATGGCAACCAGCAGCAGCGCGGACCAGAGATCAGCGCGCCGTCCGCTCATCCGCCCAGGCCGGTCATCCTGAAAATTATCGGGATCAGCACGAACAGCTGCACCGCGTCAAAGATCCCGTGCGCGATGATCCCCGGAATGAGGTTCTTCGTTCGATAGAACGTGAAGCCGATGATCAGCGAGATGATGCTGACCCCGATCAGGAGCAGCGGCTGCCCGAGTCCGGAGTGCGCCAGCGCGAACAGGAGCGTCGACAGAATCAGCCCAACTCGCTTCTGCAGCCAGCCGCGGAAAAAGGCCTCCTCGATCGTCATGGCCGAGAAGACGATCGTTCCTTTTTTCCAAAGCGGAAGAGCTGCCATCCAGCCGATCATGGGCGAGGGCTGCGGATTCCTCGGAATCATTCCTGCCGCCTGCAGAATCAGCGCGACGGCCAGGGCCAGCGTCAGCGTGACGATCCAGCCGCCCACGCCGACCGCGAAGCCTGTCATGACCGCTTCGCCGAGTCGCCGGCGCGGAATGTTGAGGAACGTGCCGAGGTCGGGGCGTTGCGTCAGCAGCCACCATCCGACCAGAAACATCAGCAGGATCGCGTGGAGCGCGAAGAGTGAATAAAAGGGCGCCCTGGCCAGATCCTTCGGCGTGGGCGGACGCAGCGAGGAGTTGATGATGAGAAATGTGGGCATCAGCAGAAAGACGCCCAGCCACACGTACGCGATCCACTTCGAGGCCTGCGACGCAAACTGATCGACCGACAGCAGCGCGTACCGCTCGTTCATGTAGACGATGCCGATCCACAGAAAGGCGATGAACAGCATCGGCGCGAGGTAAGGGCTCAACGCGAGAAGTCTAGCAGGAGACTTCTCTGTGATCTCTGTGCCTCAGTGGTGAGAAATCTTGTTTGTCGATCAGAATTCGCGTTTCGGCGGCGTCTGCTCAGGGCCGACTCGACCCGCCACCACGTCGGCGCCGAAGTAGTTTTCCGCACGGACGCGCGAGCCGGCCAGTCCGCGCAACATCGCCAGCTGACCGACGTGGGTCAGCGCATCGGCGATCGGACCTTGAAACAGCCGTTCGGCGGAGGTTCCCAGCGGTTGATCGGAAGCGAGAAGGTCGTCGAATTGCCGAAGGCGATCGAAGAAGCGCGTGACTTCGCGATCCCACGCTTGTGGCTTCTCCTCGTTCCACTTCTTTTCACCGCGCGCGAGCACGATTCCCCAATCGAGAAGATCGCCGATGTGCGCCACGATCTGTACAGGCGTGCGTGTCTTGTCGCCGGCGCAAAAGTCGGCGAAATCGGGCGGCGCGTCGCGCAGGACTTTTCCGCCGCGGTAGGCCAGGGTTGCCAGAGCGTGGCGAAGGGACTCCTTGTCCATCATTGTGTGGCGCGCACCTCGACGAGGTTGTCGTAGAACGTCGCGCCTGCGCCGATGTCGGTCAGCGCCTGCGAGGTCGTCTCATTCGCGTTCGTGCCGTCGTCGGTCAGCTTGCCCCACCAGATCGACGGCGCGGAGACCACTCCCGGTCGCACTCGGTCGCTGATGACCGCCTCAGCCGTGAACGCGCCGCGGTTGTTGAAGATCGTCACGCGCTGGCCGCCGTTGATGCCGCGCGCACTGGCGTCGTGTTCGTGGATTTCGAGCGTCGGTTTTCCGGCCGCCCGCCTGAGCGATGCAACGTTGACGAAACTCGAATTGAGAAACGCGTGCGCCGGCGGGGAGATCAGCGCCAGCGGATAGGTTTTGGCGAGGTGTGGATCGCGTTCTTCCGATTCATAAGGCGGAATGTATTCCGGCAAGCGGCCGACGCCAAACGCCGGACCGCGATCGGTCGCGATCTCGATCTTGCCGCTGGGCGTGGGAACCCTGGCGCCGCGACGATAGGGCAGATGCGGCGAGGGAACGTTGAGGCGCATCCAACCGCGCTCGCGCAGCGCCTCCACCGTGATCCCGCGCAACGGCTCGCCGACATCGGTGAGCGCGTCGCGCATCATTTCCTCGTCGGTCGCCTTCAATTCGGGCCAGTGCAGGTTCATGGCAGCGGCAATGCGGCGGAAAATCTCGCTGTTCGGCAGCGCCTCGCCGAGAGGCTCGATGGCGCGCCGGTTGTACATCATGTACAGATGGCCGTACGCGCGATGCAGATCGTCATGCTCGAGCTGCGTGGTCGCCGGCAGCAGCACGTCGGCGTGGTCGGCGGTGTCGGTCTGGAAATGTTCGAGGACCACGGTGAAGAGGTCGTCGCGGCGCAATCCGCGCAGGACGTTTTTTCGATCGGGCGCGACGGCGGCCGGGTTGGTGTTGTAGACCATCAACGCCTTCACAGGCGGATCGTCGATCTCGGTCAGCGCTTCGCCGAGGCGCGACATGTTGATCGTGCGCGTGGGGCAGGGAATGTGGCGGCGCTCGAGCCGTCCAAAATTGAGTCCAAAGGTGCCCGATGACGAAAGCTGGCAGCCGCCGCCGATGTCATCCCACGCGCCGGTGAGCGCAGGCAGAATCGCGATCGCGCGGACGGCCGACCCGCCGCCGGCGTGACGCTGCAGGCCGTAGTTCAATCGGATGAATGTCGGCTGCACCGTGCCGTAACGGTGCGCCAGCCCCTCGATCGTTTCGATGGGCAGGCGACAGATGGCAGCCACGCGGTGGGGCGGGTAATCGTGCAGGACACGATCGCGCAGCTCTTGCCATCCGACGGTCATCTCGTCAAGATATTGACTATTAACCAATCGGTCACGAAAAAGGACGTGCATGATGCCGAGGGCCAGGGCGGCATCGGTGCCCGGACGGATGGGGATGTGTTCGTCGCAGGCCGCCGCCGTCCGCGTGCGGAGCGGGTCGATGCAGATGGTGGTCGCCCCTTTTTTCTTCGCCTGCCGGATGAACGGCCACAGATGCGGATTCGACGTCAGAGTGTTGGTACCCCACAGCAGGATCAGCCTGGCCTCGCCAACGCTCTCCGGATCGGTTCCCATTCGCGTTCCATAGACGAGATTGAGCGCTTCACTGCCACACGAGGAGCAGATGGTGCGAGCGAGCTGCGATGCGCCCAGTCGCCGGAAGAATCGCGAGGCCATCGCTTCGCCCTGAATCAGTCCCATCGTCCCGGCGTACGAGTAGGGGAGGACGGCCTCGGCGCCGTCGGAATCGATGATCGATCGCAGCCGCGACGCGATCAGCGAGATCGCTTCATCCCAGGTCGCGCGCCGGAATTTTCCCTCCCCCTTTGCGCCGGTGCGGATCTGCGGAAACAGCAGACGGCCGTCGTGGTAGGTGCGCTCGAGATACTTCGAGACCTTGGTGCAGAGAAATCCCTGCGTGAATGGATGTTCGCGCTCGCCGGCGATGCGCACGGCGCGGCCATCCTCGACCGTCACCAGCATCGAGCAGGTATCGGGGCAGTCATGCGGACAGACCGCGCGGACGACTTCCACGGTCAAATTGTATGATCTAGCCATCCGAATCGCAGCATTTCTGGTCGCCCTCATGCCGTTCGCCGCGGTCGCGGCCGATGATCTCGCTCCGCTCAGCGACGAATTCAACGACGCCTCGACGCTTTCGCAATGGAAACGCGTCTACGTGGTCGAGGGCTGGGGAGCGAACCAGCTCGAGGTGCAGGACATCAACACCACGCGCGCCGGGCACATGGTGATGATTCCGTTCACCAGCACGTGGTTCAACGATTATCGCGGCGAGCTGACGTTCAAGGAAGTCACCGGCGACTTCGTCGTCACGACCGACATCGAGGCCACGCAGCGCAACGGAACCGGACCGCCGCGCTCCGCGTTTTCTCTGGGCGGCATCTTGATCCGCACTCCCCGCCAGATCACGCCCGCGACCTGGCAGCCGGGCGGCGAGAACTATCTCTTTCTGTCGATCGGCTCCGCCGGGAATCCCGGCAATTTTCAGTTCGAGGTCAAGACGACAACGTCCAGCGTGTCAACCCTGCAATACGAGTTCACCGGAGGAACCGGACACGCGATCATCCAGTACGCGCGGATCGGGCGGTACTTCATCGCGCTCAAGAGCATCAACGGTGTCTGGTCGGTGCACCGCCGATTCAATCGTCCCGATATGCCGCCGACGCTGCAGGTCGGCATGACGGTCTATACCGACTATCCGACGGCGTCGAGTGTTTCGCCGCTCGTGCACAATTCCACAGTCATTCGCGCCGGCAATCCCGATCTCGTCGCCGCCTTCGACTATTTCCGTTTCGCGCGGCCGCAGGTTCCTGCCTCACTGGCTGGCGTGGATTTGACGCTCCCTACCGTCTCTGACGCGCAGCTTCTGGCATTCCTCGGCCCCAACGCGAATACGCCGCCGATACGCCACCGCGCCGTGCGGCGTTAGGCCGAGGTGACCTGCTCGCTGGATGAGAAATGCCGGAAGAGCCGCTCGAGCAGGGACTCGCGGCGTCGAGGCGCCGGATGGTCATGCTCCATGATGTCGGTTGCGATCTTCACGCAGGCGTCGCAGATGTAGACATGCGGGCCAGCGACGAGTTTCTGCACATCATCTTCGCTCTTGTTGCAAAAAGAACAGCGCAGTTTCGTTCGCATCTAAGACTCCTTCCCTGCGTGATACAGCATATCCTTCGTGGAAAGCACCGTTGCGTATTCCCCGTCCAGATTCGCGAGAGACATCGCGTGGACTTCCTCGGCCGAGTGCCACTGTCCCGAGAAATCGCGACGGCCAAAAGTCGCGGTTGCGTCGGTGATGACATACGTCTTGAAACCGAGATTTCCCGACATGCGCGCCGTCGCTTCGACTGAATTGTTGGTGATGACGCCTGTGATGACGACCTCAGTGATTCCTGCTTCGCGAAGGTTGCGCTCCAGAGCGGTGTGGATGAAGGCGCTGTTGGTGTGCTTCTCGATGACGCGCTCGCCCTCGCGAGGAAGGACTTCGATCTTGAATTCAGCTCCCGGCTGTCCCGGCCGATAAGTGGAACCGGCTTCGCGCGAGACGTGGCGAATGTGAAAGATGGGCCACGTGCGCTCGCGCCAGAACGCAAGCAGCCTGGCGACGTTGCTCTCCGCTTCCGGATTGTTGCGATCGTTACCCCAGCTTGGGTCGTCGATCGCCTTCTGAAAGTCGATGATGAGCAATGCCGGCAAAGAGGTCGTGATGCTCAAGGGGGTGCAGCCAGCGCGTCAGCAAGAAACGCCACAGTGCGGCTCCAAGCCTCTCGGGCGGCGACGCCTCGCGGTTGGAAGAGATCGAACTGATGGCCGGCGCCACTGTACGTAACGAGCCGACAGTGTTTGTCGGAGGCGGTTGCAGCAAAAGCGGTCGCATTGGCGCGAAACGCGCTGTCGTCGCGGTCCCCCTGGTGAATGAGGACAGGGACGCGCAGTTGCCGGGCTGAAGCGTCGGGCCACGGGTAGACGCCGTAATAGACCACCGCCGCCTGAACAGCGCCGGCCAAAGCGCGCGCCAGAGCGAAGTGGCCCCCGAGCGAGAAGCCGACCGCGCCGAGGCGCTTGGCATCGACGCCGGCCTCGGCCGCCAGCCGGTCACGAGCTTGCCACACGGTGTGCTCGAGGGCAGCCTGCCGCGCTGGGTCTTGCAGGACGGCGCCCGTCGTGCGGTCTGTATACGACACCACCAGCGTTACGTAGCCGGCGTCGGCAAGACGCAGCGCCGTAGCGTCTTCGTGGAAGGTGCGGCCGAAAGCCGTCGTGTCGATCTGTATGTTGCGTCGCTGGCGGCGGCTGATGAGAAGGCGAGCGACGTCGGCAATGCGGCTGGCAACGCCGGTCAACGCCTCGAACACACTACTCCCTCTCCAAATATCGCGCTTTGAAAGCGTTCGGATTGACCGACGCCGCGACGATACAGAGGAACGCCGCGATCCCCGCGAAGGTCCGGCCAACGTGCCACTGCCACCACGCGTCGCGCACTTCCATCCACCCCGGCGGCGGTGCGCTTGGCGTCCAAGTGATGACCCGCGCGTTGATCGGTTGATTGGCGAAACGAGTGATGAGTCCGGCCACGATCATGAAGGCAGCTCCAGCCAGGAGCAGGTAGAACGCCGCTGGACTCGATCGCGCCAGCCAACCGTGCGCAATTGTCAGAACGATGCAGATCGCGCCGAGGATCGGCATGGTAACGTTGAGAGCGCGAATCGCGTTTTGATGCTCCTCGATGTACGCAGGTCCGGTCAGCTCTGCCGGATCGAAGGCGAGCCAAATGGCGAACATCGTTCCCACAACCATGGCTGCTAAAACGACATTCACGCATCTGAGGACTGCAGGCGTCACTCCCGCTCCAGGATCATGGCCGCCCCCATCCCGCCTGCCGCGCACACCGTCACCAGCCCGTATTGCTCGCCGGTGCGCTGCAGCTCGTTGCAGACGGTCGTGACGATGCGCGCGCCGGTCGCGCCGAAGGGATGGCCTAACGCGATCGAGCCGCCGGTGCGATTGATCTTTTCGGGATCGATGTCGCCGATCGGCTCGCTTCGGCCGAGCTTTTCCTGCGCGATCTTCTTCGATCCCATCCACTGAATGTTCGACAGCACCTGGGCCGCGAAGGCCTCGTGCATCTCGATCACGCCGATGTCCTCGAGAGAGATCTTGGCGCGCTCGAGCGCCACCGGCAATGCGAACACCGGGCCCTGCAGAAGTTGATCGAAAGGATCGGTGGCCGCGAAGGCGTAGCTGCGCAGATAGCCGATCGGCTTCAATCCTTCAGCCTTCGCTTTTTCTTCGGACATCAACAACACCGCCGCCGCGCCATCGGTGAGCGGCGATGCATTGCCGGCGGTAATGGTGCCGTATTTCTTGTCGAACACCGGCCGAAGCTTCGACAACGCCTCCAGCGTGCTGTCCCCGCGAATGAGATTGTCGGTCTCGACGACCGTGTCATACGAGGGCGGCACGATCACCGTCATGACCTCTTCCTTGAATCTGGCGCTGGCCGTCGCGGCCGCGGCGCGTTGATGACTCTGCAGCGCGAACTTGTCCTGCGCCTCGCGGGAGATGTGATTCTCCTTGGCCATCTTCTCAGCCGACTCTCCCATGGTGAGTCCGGTCGTCGATTCGGCGATGGCCGGCGCGTCGGGCGCGAGGTCTTTGGGACGAATTCGGCGAAATGCGCCGAGCTTTCCGCCGACGCTTTTCTGTTTGCTGGCGGTCACCAGCGCATCGGAAAAGTTCTTCGAGAAGAGGATGGGAATGTCGGAAAGCGATTCGGCGCCGCCGGCGATGACGATGTCGGCATATCCGCGCGTGATCAAGTCGGATGCCGACGCGATGGCCTGATTCGCTGACGCGCACGCTTTGCCGACCGTGTATCCCGGAATCTTTCGCGGCAGGCCGGTGCCCAGGACGATCTCGCGTGCGATATTCGGGGCTTTGACCGACGGGATCACGTTGCCGAAGACGACTTCCTGAACTGTGGCGGGATCGATGCCGCTGCGCTCGATCAATTCCGTGACAGCCATCTTGCCGAGGTCGAGGGCGGAGAGGCGGGCGAAGGAGGTGCCCGACTTTGCGAAAGGTGTGCGAAGGCCGCGGACGATGGCGACTCGGGAAGACATGCCAGCGAGGATACCAATAAATTCAAAATTTCAAATTTCAAATGAAAAATGGCAAATGACTTGCCGCCGTTCATTCTTAATTTTTCATTTGAAATTTGAATTTTTTAATTCACATACAATTGCCCATGCATGTCGGTCACTGCCCCCACCCAGGCTCCCGCCGCAAATCCGCTCCGCGAAGGCTTGGAGCAGGAACGCGTTCCCGACTCTTCGTGTCTGGTCATCTTCGGCGCCTCGGGCGACCTCACCGGACGCAAGCTTCTGCCCGCACTCTACTCTCTGGCGCACGACGGCCTTCTTCCGGCGGGACAGACCATCATCGGCTTTGCGCGTCCCGACTACACTGACGATGCCTTCCGCATGGCGATGCGCGAAGCGTGCGACAAGTACGCGCGAACGCGCCCGGTCGACAACGCGATCTGGGAAAACTTCGCGAAGGGCCTCTTTTACGTTCAAGGCGATTTCAGCGAGCCGTCGGGTTACTACCGCCTCAATCAGAAATTGCAGGAATGCGATCGCACGCGCGGGACGGGCGGGCGGCGGATCTATTACCTGGCCGTGCCGCCGCAATTCTTTCCCGTCATTTCCGAGCTCCTCGGCGCCGAGAAGATGGTCACCGATCCGGAGCGCGGCGGTCCGTTCACGCGCGTCATCATCGAGAAACCGTTCGGTCACGATCTGCAATCGGCGAAAGAGCTGAACCGCGTCGCGGTCAGCACCTTCCGCGAGCGCCAGGTCTTTCGCATCGATCACTACCTCGGCAAAGAAACCGTGCAGAACCTGCTGGTGCTGCGCTTCGCCAACGGGATCTTCGAGCCGTTCTGGAATCGTCAATATATTGACCATGTGCAGATCACGGTCGCGGAATCGATCGGGGTCGAGAAGCGGGGCGGTTATTTCGAAGGCGCCGGCATCACCCGCGACATCATCCAGAACCACATGATGCAGCTCCTGTCGCTGATCGCCATGGAGCCGCCGGTGGCCTTCGAAGCCGATCCCGTCCGTGACGAGAAGGTCAAAGTTGTGCGTGCGCTGCGCGAGTTTCCGCGCGGCTCGGAGGATGCGACCGCCATCCGTGGCCAGTACAGCGACGGCTCGGTCCTGGGCGAGAAAGCGATCGCGTACCGCAAGGAGCCCAACGTCAGCCCGGAATCGAAGACCGAGACCTTCACGGCCATGAAAGTTTTCGTCGACAACTGGCGGTGGGCGGACGTTCCGTTCTACATCCGCGCGGCAAAGCGTCTTCCCAAACGCGTCACGGACATCTCCATCCATTTCCGGCCGGCGCCTTATCCGATGTGGCGAAAACTTCGCGGCGTGAGCACGCAGCCCAACGTTTTGGCGATCCGCATTCAGCCCGATGAAGGGATCTCGCTGAAGTTCGATTCGAAGGTGCCGGGACCCTCGGTGCGCACGGCGCCGGTGACGATGGAGTTTCGCTACGCCACCTCGTTCGGCGCCGAACCTCCGGAAGCTTACGAGCGGCTGCTGCTCGAAACGATGCTCGGCGATTCGACGCTCTTCGCGCGGCGCGACGAAGTGGAAACGGCGTGGGCCTGGCTCGATCCGCTGCTCAACGCCTGGGCCGCCGACCCGCGCCCACCCGATTTCTATCCTGCCGGCACCTGGGGACCGGAATCGGCCGATCAATTGATCGAGCGCGGCGGCCGCAAGTGGAGACGCCCATGACTGCCTCGCCATTCTCCGCCGACGTCCGCGTCGACGTCACCGCGATCGAAAAAAACCTCGCCGAGCTGTGGCGCAACAGCAAAGAAGTGGCCGAAGACGCCCTCACCCGCGCGGCGCTGTGGAACGTGGTCGCGCATACATCGAACAGCGAGGCCCATGCCAAGGCCAGTGAAACACTCGGAAAGGCCAGCGCCTCGGTACCGCAGCGGACCATCATCGTGCGCGCGAACCCGAGCGCGCCGCCGGAGATCGCATCGTGGATCAGCGCGAATTGCCATCTCGTCGGCGGCGGAAAGCAGGTGTGTTCCGAGGAGATTGCCATCGTGGCGGGGGGAGACCGGGTGCACCGCGTGCCGCCGCTGGTCAATGCGCTGCTGATTCCCGACATGCCGGTGGCGGTGTGGTGGCTCGGCGATCTGCCGAACGAGAACGAAGACTACGTGCTCACGCTTCTGGAGCCCGCCGATCGTCTGATCGTCGACTCGGTGCATTTCGATTCACCGGCCGATCTGCTGCTCATCAATCGCGTCGGCGAGAAGACCACCACCATGCCTGCGGATCTCAATTGGGGTCGGCTGGAAGAATGGCGGCAGGCGACGGCTTCGATTTTCGATCCGCCGCACATGCGCGGACGCCTCGACACCATTCGCAGCATTCGCGTGGCTGCCGGAACTTCAGGATCCGATTATTTCGGCGAGATCGTCGAGTCGTTGCTGTACGCGGCCTGGATCAGCGCCCAGGTCGGACATCAAGTCGATGCCCAGGGAAAAGTCGAGGGAGCGCTGGGATCGATCGACTATCGGATCGAGCGACGCAAGCAGGAGAGCGACATCGGCGGGATCTCGCTCGCCGAAATCACCTTCGACGACGGATCGTCAGCCAGCATCGCGCGCGATCGCGACCGCGGAGTGCTGGTGACCAACGTCGACGGCAATCTCTCCTGCCCGGAGTCGGTGACGCGGGCGGTTGCCTGCGAGATCGACAAGCTCATCGTGCGGCAACTGAAACGCGCGCAGAGCGATCGCATTCTGCTCAAAGTCCTGCCGGTCGCGTCGCGGCTCGCCATGCGCGTCGCGCAATGAGAAGCACCTCACCCGGTCCTTCGCTACGCTCAGGACCACCCTCTCCCCGCTTCGCGGGGCGAGGGGGCACGCGCGAAAGTCTCTCTCCCGCTTGCGGGAGAGGGTGCCGCGAAGCGGCGGGTGAGGGCCAATGAACCTTCGCATCTTCGACACGGTCGACGATCTGCTGCGCGCCGCCGAGCGCACGCTGATGCAGAAGATCGAGGCGGGGGCGCGTTCGATCGGACTGTCAGGCGGCTCGACGCCGAAACCGCTTTACGAAAGCCTCGGAAAATCCGACCGGTTGCGTGAATTCCCGATCACGTGGGTCGTCGTCGACGAGCGTTACGTGCCGATCGACGACCCACAGTCGAACGCCGGCATGATCGAGAAAACGCTCAAGCCTCAACGACTGCTTCGTTTCAAGACCGAGCTTGGCGATCCGGCGCGGACGGCCGAAGAATTCGAGCGCGAATTCCGGCCGCTCCATCCGTTGGACATCGTGCTGCTGGGCATCGGCGACGACGGACACACGGCCTCGCTCTTTCCGGGCACCGACGCCATGAACGTTGAAGACCGCATCGCGACCGCTGTCTTCGTCTCGAAACTCAACATGTGGAGGGTGACGCTCACCAAGCCGGCCATCCGCGCCGCCGCGCTTCGAATCGTTCTGGCGACAGGCGAGAAGAAACGTCCCATTCTGCAGGAAGTGCGGGCGGGAGCGGACTATCCCATCGGCGTCGTCACGCGCGGCGTCGAGACGTGGTGGTTCGTCGACAAAGCTGCCGCACCGGCGTAAAGTACTTTTTCGGATGCCCGACGCCCTCCGCGACCACGCCGTCGACAACCTCCGCTACATCCGCGAGACGATGGAGCGCGCCAGCGCGTTCACATCGATCCCCGGTTGGGGAGGCTTCACCATCGGCATCACGGCCCTGGTGACCACCGCCATCGCCGAGCCGATGACGGCCTGGAATCCGCGGCGGTGGCTGGTGACATGGCTGATCGAGGCGGCCATCGCGGCGGCGATCGGCGCGGTGACGATGTGGCGCAAGGGATTGCGCGCGGAGACGTCGTTCATGTCGGGTGCCGCGCGCCGCTTTTTCATCAGCTATTTCGCGCCGCTGGTTGCCGGCGCAGTTCTCACGGTGGCGATCATGCGCGGCGGCACGCTCGAGCCGCTGCCGTCAGTGTGGCTGCTGCTGTACGGCGTGGCATTCGTCAGCAGCGGCGCATTCTCGATCCGAGTCATTCCGGTCATGGGCCTCTGCTTCATGATCTTCGGCATGCTGGCCGCCTTCGTCCCGCTAGCCGTCGGCAACCTTCTCCTCGGCGCGGCCTTCGGCGGATTGCACATTATTTTCGGACTCATGATCGCGAGGAATTATGGCGGCTAAAATAGCCCGCAAAGTCGTAGAGGCGTACGTTCCCGACTTCGATCGTCTCATCCACGAGAAGACGCGGCTGGCGATCGTCAGTGCGCTGGCGGTCAATGCGTCGCTCACCTTCAACGAGCTGAAAGCAATTCTGAAGACCACCGATGGCAATGTCAGCGTCCACACGCGAAAGCTGGAGGAAGCGAATTACCTCAACTGCAGGAAATCGTTTGAGGGCCGCATGCCGCGCACGGAATATTCGCTGACCGCCGCCGGCCGCCGCGCGCTCCAGCGCTATCTCGATCACATGGAAGCGCTGATCAACAATGTGAGGACGGGCTGACCCCTCACCCCGTCCCTCTCCCCGCAAGCGGGGAGAGGGGGCTCGGGGAAGGGCCCTCGCCCCGCGTAGCGGGGAGAGGGGGCTCGGGGGAAGGGGCTACTTCTGCGCCGGAACGTACGTCGGATCCTGCGTGCGCTGATCGATCACCGAGCCGTAGGCGCTGACCTTGCCGTCGCCGTCGACCACGCGCAGGCTGATGCGCGCGTTGTACACATTGTTTAGACCGAGACTCTGGATCACCGGCACTTGCACGAAGCCGTTGGCAGGGAGCGGAATCTGCGTGCTCGGCGCGATCTTCGAGTCGGGCAGAACGACCTGCACCTCCACCGTCGCCGGCTTGCCGGTAACCTCCGCGATGCCGAGGTTGGTGCGATAGCGGATCGAGTCCTCGACCTGCAGGATCTGCAATCCGCGATCGCTCTTGCCGACCGCATCGACCGAAGTCACCGCCGGGATGAACTGTCCGAAGGTACCGTTCGAGGTCAGGTTGTAGGTCCGACCCGTGATCACGAGCGGGGAAGCCGAGTTGGTCGTGACATGCACGGCCCCACCGACGTTTGTCAGGCCGAAGAATGACGCCAGCGTGTTGTCGAGCTTTTTCACCTCACCCGGATTGATGGTCATGGAGGTCATCTGCGGCGCGGCACTGCTGTTCTGCGCGTAGAAGTTGAGCGTTACAAACTGCGGCGTGGTGGTGGGGTTGAAGATCCGCATGTCGGTGCGCCAGGCCGCAAAGCCGGTATTGAGATCCGCCACACCCGGCAGCACGAAGTGATCGAAGGGGTTCTGTCCCAGCGGAATACCGGAGACCAGCAGCGGATCGCCGCTCTTGTTGTCGACCACCGAGGCGTAGGTGGTGATCTTGCCCTCACCGCCGGTGACCTTGACTTCAATGCGACCGTCGCTGAGGGTGATCCTGTTCTGTGCTAGGAACGAGTTGAGCTGGCGCTGCTCACCGGCCTTCAGATCGAGCGGGAAGTCGAGAAGCTTGGTACCGTTGGAATCGAAGGCCGAGATCAGAACGGAGACGGGCTGGCCCGATGCTTCGACCACGCCGACGTTGGTGCGGAAGGCGTCGTTCTGCGCGATCTGCTGCAAGCCGAGAACAGTCGCGGCGTGGGCCTGGTCCACCGCGCGTCCAATGAAGCCCGAGAAGGGGAGCGCGGGGATGAACTGCCCCAGGGTCCCTTGCGAGGTGACGTTGTAGGCGCGGCTCGAGGCCACGGCTGTTGTCGTGACGCTCACGTCGTTGTTCGCCGGCGTTCCTTTGCCGGGGGAATCCACCGGCCGGATCTCCAGCACGCCGTTGGCGGTCTCGCCCAGCGCGCCGATGCCATACCACGTCTTGACGATGTCATCGAGCGCGGTGGTATTACCTGCGGCGACGTCGATGATGGTCTGCTTCACGCCTTTGTTCACGTCATCGGGCGTGAAGGTCAACTGATATTTCACGCTTTGCTGCGACACGTTCGCAACGCGGATGTCGGACTGCCAGTGCGAGTTGATCCCGTCGAGGTGACCTACCGACGGAATGATGAGCGCATTCTGGGGCGGCGTCCCGGCCGGCTTGGGTATCACCGGCGTGACAAGGCTGACCGATACTGCTGCTCCAACCGGCGTCACGCCCTGGTTGCGGATCGCGCCGCTGCTCGGCGTCGTCACGTCCAGAAACAGCGTGAGGCTGAATGTGCCGGGGGGCAGCCCGGTGATGTCGAGTGACGCGATGAGGTCCACACCGTCCGAACCCAGGAAGCCGCTCGACGGCCGGACGCTCTTCAACCTCGACTGGGGATTGATATTGACGGTAAACGGACCGGTCACAAGCCCCGGAATGTGGACCGGGACGTCGACCAGTCCGGTGTTGCCGAACGGCACGGGCAGGTTCGGATTGGTCGGCGAGATCGCCGGCGCGATCACCACCGGCACAACCACCGAGTTGGCCGTGAAGCGGTTGGCGCACGGCAGGAAGGCGCGAACGCGATAGTAGAACGCCGTCGGCACAGTGACCGTGTGCTGGAAGTGGAAGCGCAGGTTCGTGCTCGTTTGCGTGTTGGTGGCAGCAGCCGTGAAGTTCGGATCGGTCGACTCATCGGCCTCCGCTCGCGTCGAGCCGATCACGTTGGTGATGATGAGGTCGTAGCCCTGACCCGATGCCGACGAGGCGACGACCGCGGGCAGCGGCGGATCCGCGATGTTGCATTCGTCAAAGGTCGCGTCCTGCGACGTCAACTGTCCGCACGGATCAGCGAGTCGCGCTACCACGTGCCAGGTGACCGGACCGGTGCCGATGTTGATCGGCCCCAGGCTTGTAGCCGTTGTCGTCCCGACCGCAGCGCCGTTGACGAACAGTGTGTAATCGATCGCGCCCGGAACTGCTGACCACGAGAACGTCGCCGCGCCGGTAACCGTCATGTTGATGGGCGAGATCAGCGTTGGGGGCGGCGGGCAGTTCGGGCCAGTCCCGGCGGTCGTGAACGTCTGGCACGACGTGGAAGTCTTCGTGCATCCCGCGGACATGGCGTCGACGTGCCACTGATACGTTGTGTTGGGCTGCAGTCCCGAGTACGGCACCGAGGTCGCACTCGTCGAGACGAAGAACTTCGAGCATGAGCCGTTGGGGCCCACGACATCGAGGGACACCGTGTAGGTGTCGGCGTTCACGTTGCTCCACGACAGCGTTCCGGTTGTCGGAACGTTGGTCGCCTTGTCCGGCGGCGACAGGTTGGTCGGTGCTCCGCTCGGGCAACCGCCGGTCGATGTGGTGACAGAAGCGGAGTTGTTGCCGGAGTTCGGATCCGTGGTCGTCGCCGAAACGGTCGCGGTGTTGACAATCGGCCCCGGCGGTCCGGGTTGGACGGTGTAGGTTAATGTGAAGGTTTTACTCGCTCCGGCCACCATCGTTCCGATGAGGCACGGGAACGACGCGCATCCTCCAGTTGAGGAGACGAACATCAAGCGACCGGCGGGCGTGTACGAGTCGTCCAATTTGACACCCGCAGCATCCGACGGCCCACTGTTCGTGACGATGATGGTGTACGTGATGTTGCTGCCCGTCGCGGCAGACGCCGGCCCTGACTTGGTCACCGACAGGTCGGCCTTCTGAAAGATCGTCGTCGTCGCGGTGGAGCTGTCGTTTGCCGGATTTGGATCGTTCGCTGAGCTGACCGTGGCGATGTTGGTGATCGTGCCGGCCGCGGCGTTCGACGGCACGGAGAAGGTGACGTTGATGGTCGCGGTGCCGGGGGACGGGATCGACGCGATCGTGCAGGGCAAGGTCGTGCAGGCTCCGCTCACCGAAACAAGCGTCAACCCCGGAGGCGTCGGATCGGTCAGCGTAATGCTCGTTGCGGTCGATGGGCCCGTATTGCCGACGGTGATCGTGTAGGTGATGTTCTGACCGGCATCGATGAACGCAGGACCAGTCTTCGAAACGCCGACGTCGGCACTTGCGTTCACGGTGACAGTCCCGGAGTTGCTGTTGTTTCCTGCTACTGGATCACCGGTCGAAGAGCCGGCGACCGCGGTCATGGTCATGGTGCCCGACGCGATGGGCGCGGTCGTGCTGGCGGTAATCGCCGGATTCGCGCCTGATGCCAGGGAGGCGATCGTGCAATTGGCGGTCGTCGGAGTGTTCGAGCACGTGAATCCTCCACCACTGGGTGGGCCGGTAAACGTGCCTGCGGAGAGGGAGAGATTCACGGTGACCGATGCCGCAGGATCGGGTCCAAGGTTCGAGACCGTGATCGACCAGGTCTCGCTTCCACCAGCGCTCACCGGGTTTGGTGCCCCGATGACGCTTGTCACGGCGAGGTCCGCGGCCGGGTTGACGGTCACTGTTGCGGTTTGTGTGTTGTTCCCTCCTGCGGCCGGCGGTTCCGGGGGCGTGGTGGAACTGAGGCTCGCCGTGTTGGTTTGAGAGCCCGGTGTCGTCGCTTTCAGCACGACGCTGACTGTGGCTGGCGTACCCATCGCGAGCGCGGGGAAGTTGCAGTTGATCGGTCCCGTGCCGATACACGATCCCGTGCTCGGTGTTGCCGATACGAATGTCCAGCCTGCGCTGAACGAGTCGCTGATGTTGACGTTGGCGGGGGTGGCCGGTCCAAGGTTAGAGACGGTGACCGTAAACGTCGCGTTCTGACCGTTGAGAACGGAGGCCGGTCCGCCTTTCGTAACTGCGATGTCCGATTGCGGAACAGCGACCAGCGTCACCGGGCCGGTGGGGGGCGCCGGTGACTCCACGATGATGCCGCGTGCGTAGGGCGGAAGATTCTTCGTCGAGAAGTCGCCGCTGACGGACGAGTCGGTAACGATGTTCCACGTCTGTCCGTCGGCTGGCGTAAAGCCGAGGGTCGCGTTGAGCGTGCCGGCGAGGTTCGCTGCGCCGCTGACCGACATCTGATCGAAGGTCCCTGCGCCGTTCAATCGCACCGAGAACGCAGCGGCTCCGCCCTGCGTGTAGTTACCGTTGACAGTCAGCGTCTGAGTGGCTCCGCCAAACTTCAGCGAGCCGTTGTTGGTCAGACCGCCTGGAATTGTGAGGCCGGTGTTCGCCTGGAATATCCCGCCTGCGATGGTGACAGGGCCGCTGCCAGTGAAGGCGGATCCGGCCCCAAAATTGTGAGTTCCGGCAAACAAGAATTGGTTTGAGAGGGGCATCGCAAACGTTCCGCCGTGCGTTCCGCCGTTGTTCAATGCGATGTTTGTGAGGCTCGGCCCGAAAGTAATCGTCCCGTTGTTGTTGACAGCGACGTTGACGTTCGACGTCCCGGCGCCACCGGACTTCGTGATCGTGCCGCCGGTGTTCGTGATCAGACCCGTCCCGTCGGAATTGATGGCCGTGTCATTGGCGAGAAAGAATGACCCAGTGTTGTCGATGCCGCCGCCACTGTTGATCGTGAGTGGACCGCCGGCGGAGGGCGCATAGTTAATCGTGCCGGCGTTAGGGATGACCTGCTGGCTCAGAATCGCACCGCCGGGGGCATTGAAGTTCAGAATCGACGGCGTCGCGCCAGTCTGCACCTGCAAGGCCCCTGCGCCATTCAGCGTGCCGCCGGACCAGTTCATCGTCGTCGCAGGAGATGCGGGCAACAACTTGATGAGGTTGCTGTTTGTAAGCGTGCCGGCGCTCTGCGAAATGGTTGCGCCGGCGAAGTTCATCGTTCCGGTGTTCGTGAACGTTCCTCCCGCGATCGTCAGAGGCTGTGTGAACGAAGGGCCGGTGCTGTATATGCCGCTGTTGGACGCGGTTCCGCTGTTCAGTACGATCGCGTACTGCATGTTGCTCAAACCTGAGCCACTGTTTAAGACCAGCGTGCCGCCATTGACGGTGACGGTGTTGCCGCCCGAGCCGATGAGGCTCGACGCTTCGATCTGTAGCCGGCCTGTCGAGGGGATATTCACACTGGCGGTAGTACAGAACATGTCCAGAATGACGCCGTTGGGCAGGATCGTATCGACGTTTACCGACGAGGTGCAGATTTGCGCCGTGTCTCCGACAATCGAGCCGGGAACATGTCCACAGCTCCAATTCGTTGCCTGATTCCAGCTGAGGCCGGCACCGGCAGTCAGGCTGCAAACCGCAGCGTCGGCTGTCGGCGCGCCAGCCACGAAAATCGCCAGCAGCGAAATTCCAAGCGCCGCGAGCGTGATGGTCAATGACAGTTTGAGAACGGATCGACGAGGCTGGACCACATCGGGAGCGACTGCGGGCATCGGTAACCTTTCCTCGAAGCCAGCGGTCGCCCTCTCCCCACGAACTCCCGTGCCGACAGCTTCAGAATTTGCGGTTATTTGGACAGACGATTGTACAGGAGAATCGGCCGTCCTCTCTACTGCGAGACGCTATCCACAATTACCGCGCCTTCGCCGCAAAAGTTGGTCCGCCGTCAGCGCCGCGGGTGTGGCGCTTCAATTCCGTGGATCCGCATTTCCACCAATTTATCCACGGGAATGCCGTGATAGCCGGCATCGGCAAGCTCGCGGATGAAGCGCGTTGTCACGCCGTGGATCCGCATGGAGACGAGATCGTCGGAGGAAAGGCCGTTGTAGCCGAGGTCGCGAAGCTCGCGCACGAAATCGGTCGAGACCCCATGGATCCGCATCGCGACCAGCTGGTCCGCGGACAGATCTTTCACGCCATAGTCTTTCATCAGACGCGCGAAATCAGCGGTGACGCCGTGAATGCGAAAGGCCACCAGATCATCCGCTTCCAGGCGGTATCCGAGAGCTTTCATCTCGCGGACGAATTGGGGAGTGACACCGTGAATGCCAAACGCGACCAGATCATCGGCCGATAGCTTTTCATGGCCCAGCGATTTCAGTTCGCGAACGAAGTCGGCGGTCACGCCATGGATGCGGAAGGCAATGTAGCCATCGAGGTTCTCGCGATAGCCGAGGGACTGCATCTCGCGAATGAAGGCTGTCGACACGTCGTGCATCGCCAGCGAGAAGAGATCGTCGTCATCCATGTTCGAGTCGGTCGAAACAGCGAGCGACTGGAGTGTCTGGAGGTAGGAACGGCTGGGAGTGAAGTTGAAGCGGCCGACGCCTTCGCCATTCAGGAATGTGCCTGTGAAATCGATCGTGCCGGCGTCGCGATTGAACGCGAAGTGCACTGGAGTCTCGGTCGCCGAATTTAATGCGTTATCCGCGATCGTCAAATCCGTGCGGGGCAACGTGCGCCCCCAATTGCTGTGCTCACGCGTCATGTTCAAGTGAACGCGGTCGCCCTTGACCAAAGCGGACCAGGCCCCGCGAATCTGCGCGGATGCAAAGGCGGGAATGGCGAGTGAGAAAAGCGACACCACCAGCAGGGAACGGCGCATACCAGCCTCCGACGCTGTCTGCTTACTTGGTTCGATACTTCGAGAGCTCGCGAATGAAATCGGCGTCGACGCCGCTCACGCGCAAGCGGATCAATTCCTTGGCCGTGAGATTTGTATAACCGGCGTCGGCCAGAGACTTCACAAAGTTCGCGTCGACGCCCTGGATCCGCATTGAGATCAGATCGCGCGGCGACAAATTCTTGTAACCGGCGCTGGCCAGATCCTGAACGTACTTCGGGGACACGCCCTGGATGCGCATCGAGATCAGCTCTTTTGCTGTGAGCTTTGAATAGCCGGCACCTGCCATATCCTTGATGTAAGCGGGCGTCACGCCCTGCAACTTCATCGAGACGAGGTCGTCGAGCGACAGGTCGGAGAATACGCTCCGCATTTCTTCGATGTATTTCGGATCGACGCCGGCCGTGCGCAACTCGATCAGGTCATCAACCGAGAGCTTGCCGCCTTCGCCGATCTTGGGGTGACGGCGATTTTCCTGCGCTTCGACACGCTCCATCGCTCGATCGACCATGGCCTCGATATCGACCTGCACCATGGGCGCGACCGCGATGGCGGGCGCAGCGATCGCAACGCGCGGTGCAACGACCGGCCGGACTGAAACCACGGGCGCCGCCGCCGGAGGAGTGGGCGGATCTTCCGAATCGACTTCCATGCTCGCGTCGTCGGCCTCGTCGCTCGATTCCTCGGAATCCGCTTCCACGTCGACCTCGGCTCCCGATTTTTTGTCGCACTCTTTCGCTTTGTCTTTGCAGTCGGTTTTGAGTTCGTCAGTGCGAGGCGGGGCGGTTGGAGCGGGAGCAGGTTTCGGCGTTTGCGCGTCGCGATTGGCGAAGAGAGGAAGTGCCGGAGCGATGAGAACGACCGCCACGACCGTGATCAGCGCGGCGCCGGCCGCCCAACGCGACGACCAATTCGCCGATTCCGCTTTCGCAACGACGAGACGCCGAATGCGCGCGATCAGCGAGCCACCGTTGGCGGCCAGCACGCTCTGTGCGCCCAGACGCAATTCCTCGAAACGGGTCAGCGCACGCGCGTACTGCACCGGATCGCCGAACACCGCCACCGCCAGATCGTCGCAGCAGTGTTCGCGCTCGATGCGAATGCGCCGCGAAATCCACCAAACAGCAGGGTGATAAAAGAGCAGAGTCTCGACGACCGATTGCATCAGGTTGACGATGAAGTCGTGTCGGCGAATATGCGCCAGCTCATGGGCCAGCACCATTTCGATCTGCTGCATCGAAAGGCCGGAGAGCGACGCCACAGGAAGCAAGACCACAGGTCGCAGCCAGCCGACGACGGTGGGCACTTCCACGGCTGCCGACTCGAGAAGCATGATCGAACGGCGCAGATGCAACGCATTCGCGATGCCATGGAGCGAGCGATGCCATTGCTCGCCGGCAGCGTGGGAACGCCGGGTGGCCAGTCGATGCGCGCCGATCCAACCGATGATCAGGCGCGTCGAAAGAATCAAAACGCCGGCGAGCCAGATCGCGACGATTTGCGCCAGATGCGCGCCGGCGTAGGCCAGCGCGGAAAAGAAACCGTCACGCCAGGTCGTCGAGGCTGCCGCCGGCGCGGCCGGCTCCGGCGATGCCGTCACTTCGTCCGCCGTACTCGAAGAATCTTCGAGGACGTAAGACGAAGTCCCGGACGTGACGACGAAGGTGTGCGAGTCGTAGGCTCGATAGCCGGTCGCCGCCCCTAACGCCACCAGCAGGACGAGGGCGCCACAAGAGGCGAGATATCGCGCATTCGCGCTCTGTCGCTGAAGCAGCGCCAGCGTTGCCGCGAGAATTGCGGCCACCAGGACACCCTGCCAAAGCAAATGCAGCAGCGCCCAGCCGATTGCCTGAACGAGAGGTCCAGTCAGGAGCGATTCGATGCCGGTCATTTCGTCTCTCCTTCGAGCCGATCGAGAAGGTTTCGAATCAACATCAATTCATCGGGATTGGCCCTGCGGCCCGAAAGCGCCTGCATCACCAGTTTGGCCGCCGAACCCCCGAAGGCGCGATCGACCAGATCCGACAGGAGCTGGCGCTGCGTTTTCTGCTCGCTGTATCGCGCCTCGTAAATATGCGCCCGCTGCGTCTCGTCGCGAACGACGAGTCCCTTCTCCGTCATGATCTGCAACAGCTTCAACACCGTTGTATAGCCGGTCGCGGTGTGGAGATTCAGCTCGTCATGCACGTCGCGAACGGTGCTCGGCCCGCGCTCCCACAACACGGAAAGGATGGCCAGCTCGGCATCGGTGGGGCGGGGTGGTTGGCGGTCAACCATGTGTCACCTCGTAGTACGTCGGAATCTATACGAAGTTTGTCGTAGTGTCAACGAAGTTTTTCGTACATTGACCTTCGCGCTCCCGGCCGGATTCAAATTAAAGTAGCGAGAAGGGCGTCCTTCTCCCGCCAGATCGATTCGATCCACACTTTGAATCGATCGCGCGCAGGGCCCGGCTCGGTGACCTCCGGAGTGAAAAACTCGGGGGGCACATCGAGCCGGCGTGCCCGCACGACAATGCGTTCGACTTGTCCGCTGAGAAACTGCCACATCGTGACGTCTCCGCCAGGGTAGGCGAGGGTGACATCGATGGTCGCGTCGAGCTGATCCCACAGGCTGGCGAGAACGAACGAGATCGCGCCGACACGCGGACGAAGGAGATGCGCGTAGGGCGAATCCTGATCGACGCGCTTCTCTTCCGAAAAGCGCGTTCCCTCGAGATAGGCCGCAATGGCAACAGGCATGTGTCGATAGCGTTGAGTGGCGCGCCGTGCTGTGGCGAGATCTTTTTCTCTTTTTTCGGGACGGCGGCGCATGAATGGAAACTCGAGCGCCCAGCACGCCTGGCCGACGATCGGGAAGAAAATCAGCTGCCGCTTCAGGAAAAAGCGAACGAAGGCCGCCCGCCGATGAAAGGCGCGGAAAATCGTGAAGATGTCGACCCATGAGACGTGATTGCTGATGATGAGGTAGTGGCGATCGCGTGAGATGTCTTCGGGAATGCCATCGATGTCCCACCGCGTCGGCAGCAACCAGTCGAAGATCCGATCGTTCATGCCGACCCACTTCTCGGCGATGCCGCTCAGGATCAGGATCACGCGGGTGCGAAGGCGCGAACGGGGCGCCGTCATGTGAACGGCGAATTTGACGATTCCTACGATGACGACCGGAGTGCCGAAGATGATGAGATTCAAAAGGAGAAGCAGAACTGTTACGAGCGCGCGCAGCATCAGGCGCGCATCAGATGCATTGCGCGATAGCCGCCGAGGAGTGAGGCAGCGCCCAGGAGAACAAAGACGGCCGCGCGCCAATCGGCAGCACGCCATCCCCCAAAATCAAGCGCTGTCGCGGTGGCCCCGAACACGAGCGCAGCCAGGATGGCTACGGTCAATTCAAGCAAATAATTTGAGGGCCGGCCGCGCGGAACGATCCTCGCAATGGAAAAAACCGCGAGCGCCGAAAGGAACCACGAGATAGCGCCCATGCCACGAGGAGGTTAGCATGGAAATCGCATCAGCCCGGCAGAAGGAGATCGCGGCATGCAGTTGCAGGTGAGCCAGCTGAAGAACAACAAGATCCTCGCGATTGAAGACGATCCCGAAGTCCTTTCCCTTTACAAAGCCTTTTTACAAAAGCGCGGTTACGAAGTGCTGTCCGCTGCCGGCGCCGTTGAAGGAATGAGTCTTCTGCAGAGCCATCCCGATACGCGCCTGATTCTGCTCGATCTCAATCTTCCGGGAATGTCGGGAGAGGAATGGATCACGTGGTATCTGGCGCAGGGAAAACAGACGCCGGTGGTGGTGGCATCCGGCAAAGGCGACATCCTGACCATCACCAAAGGCAACAACATGACCGCCGCGCTCACCAAGCCCTTTCACATGGAAGAACTGCAGGAGCTGATCGAGGTGCTACTGGCGGACGACTGGCACGATCAGGTCAGCGTCGACAAGCAAACGCACTAGCCATCATTTCCGATCGCTTCGACCGGGCAGTTGTCCATCGCATCCTTGCAAAGAGTCTCTTCCTCGCCGGTTTCCGGCTGCTTGTAGACGTACGAGAATCCCTGCTCGTCATTGCGGATGAAATTCGCGGGCGCGGTCTCCCGGCAAAGGTCGCAGTCGATGCATTGTGAATCGACGTAATATCGTCCCGCCGCCTGGCCCGGAACCTTGTCGTTGGGATCTGCCACTGTCTTGTCACTGAACCTGGAGGTTGCATGAAAAGATTTCTGTCGCTCCTGCTCATTGCCACTCCGATCGCGGCACAAACGGTGACCCAACCGCCGCGCGAAACTGCGCCGCCGGAAACGATCAGCGTGACCGGCACCGGAAAAGCCACCTTGATTCCCGATCGATTCACGTTCACGGCCGGCGTGCATACCACCGCGCCGACGGTCGAAGAGGCAGTCAATCAAAACAACACCAAGATGGCCAACGCTGTCGCGGCGCTGAAGAAAGCCGGCGCGACCGATCAAGAGCTTCGCACATCGAATTTCTCCATTTATCCGCAGCAGGTTTATGAGCAGGGCCAGCCGCCGCGGGTGGTCGGCTATCAAGCTTCGAACTCGGTCAGCGTGACAAAGAAAGACATCGGAGCCGCGGGCCGCCTCCTTCAGGTCGCGCTCAACGCCGGTGTCAATGAGACCTCGGGGCTCAATTTCGAAGTTTCGGATCCCTCTCGCGGCCGCGATCAAGGTCTGCGCGCGGCGTTTGACGACGCCCGCGCCAAGGCCACCTTGCTCGCTCAGGCCGCCGGTCGAGCCTTGGGCCGGGCCATGATGATCACGGAAGGAGCTGAAACGCTCCCGCCCCCCATCCGTCCGATGCCCGTTGGCGTGATGGCTGCGAAGGCGGAAGCGATCAGTCAGGTTCCTGTCGAGAGCGGCACGCGTGAGCTCGCTTATACGATCTCAGTCGTTTTCGAAATGCGCTAACGGCACTGCCGTTGCACTCAATAATTATGGTCGTGCGAACGGCCGCAACCTTAATAGAGGAGGTTTGCAATGGACTACCGTGACCGAGACAAAGACTTGGACAGCGATAAGTCGTCTGACTCGTCCAGCGATATTGAATCCGAGAGCAGCTTCGACCAGGGGGACAAAGGTTCAGAGAGTTGGGACAACGAGCCGAGTCGCAAGGACTCGGGCGGCATGCAGAACGACAAGGGCAGTTCGAGCGACCTCGAGGGCGACCTCGGCAGCGATCGCGGGTCGCAGAGCGGCTCGGAGCTCGACCACTGACCGCGTTCTTTGTAATTCGACTCTGCACGGCGCGATAACATCGCGCCGTGCGCGTTTTTGACGTTCATCTTCATGTGCAGCCGTGGTCGATGATCCGCCCCGACGCAATGACGATGATCGACGACCCCTCCCACGCCGGCGCCAAAGAGATCCTGGCATCCGCCGACAACCTGATTCGATTTCTCGATGCCAACGGCGTCGACCGCGTCTGCTGTATCAACTACGTGGCACCGGAAGTGATGGGATTTACACGCGAGGTCAACGAATGGATCGCTGATTTCACGCGCGGCCATCGCGACCGGCTGCTTCCGGTCGGATCGGTGCATCCGCGTCACGAACGCGATGTGCGCGGGGAAACGCAACGCGTACTCGACCATGGTATTCGGATGATCAAGATCCATCCGCCGCACCAGGAATTCGCGCCGAACGCCTACCGCAGTGAGCTCCCGCAGCTGGCGGAGTTGTATCAGGAGTGCGAAGCTCGCGCCGTCCCCATCATGTTTCACACCGGCACATCGGTATTCCCCCGCGCGCGCAATGTCTACGCCGATCCGATGCCGATCGACGATGTGGCGGTCGACTTTCCGCGCATCCCGATCATCCTCGCGCATGCCGGCCGTCCGCTTTATGGAGAGACGGCGTTTTTTCTGGCACGACGCCATCCCAATGTGCACCTCGATTTGTCGGGCATTCCGCCGAAGTCTCTTCCGCGATATGTCCCACGGCTGGCCGAGATCGCAGACAAGGTGCTGTGGGGAACGGACTGGCCGGCGCCGGGAGTCTCCTCGCTGCGCAAGAACATCGACGATTTCCGCGGGCTCGGTTACGGCGAAGCGATCGAGAAAAAAGTGTTGTGGGAAAACGCGGCCAGATTGTTCAGCGATTGAGAAGGGCGGTGACATCGACGCCCAGGCGCTCCAGCGCTTCGAACGATCCGACGTCCGACCACCCGAAATCGCCGCGAATGGCGGCCACACGCGGCGCTTTTTCCATCAGCGCGTAATCGATGGAGATCGAGGGCATGTGCTGGTAATTCTGCCGCGTCACTGCCGCGATTTCCGGTGCGGCCACCGCGATTTCCCGACGAAATACGCTGGCGCGCCAGACGAAGATGCCCGCATTCCAGGCGTAGTTGCCGCGCCGCACAAACTCTTCGGCCTTTTCGCGTGACGGCTTTTCGAGAAAGCGTTCCACGGCCATCACGTCGGGCGCGAGCGCGTCGCCGAGGCGCAGGTAACCGTAGCCGGTGTTGGGGTCGCTTGCTTTGATCCCAATCGTGACGAGGTAGTCATTCGACCCGGCAAACTCGAATGCGCGGTCGAGCACGCGCGCGAATTCCTGCTCGTCGCGGATGAAATGATCGGAGGGGAGCACCGCGATCACGACCTCGCCTTCACGCGTTTCGATCTCGTGGCAACAGAGCGTAATTGCGGGCGCGTTGTTGCGGCGCGCCGGTTCAGTCAATATGTTGGCTATATCGAGCTGCTCGCTGCATTTTGCGGCGTACTGTTCATTGGTCGAGACGTAGACCGTTGTGACGCTGCCACGAACGCGGGCATACGTCTTTTCCAGCAGCGAGCAGCCGTCAAAGATTCGCAGGAATTGTTTCGGGTTTTCGTCCGAGCTGAGCGGCCGCAGGCGTGTACCGGCGCCGCCTGCCAGGATGAGCGCGACGCGCTTCAAGATGCTGTCCCGGCCGCCGCCATCGCTTCTTCGCTTTTCACAACCACCGGCCCGCCACCCTTCCGCCCGATGACGATCAGGCTCAGGCCGCTGCGTGGCCGATCGCCTTCGAGTGTTTTCAACAGCGGGACCATTCGGTCGAAGAGCCGTGATTGCGCCAGCGGCAGGCCCTGGCGATTCAGAACCCGCGAATTCAACCACCATGCGAATCGCGCGACCTGGTTCTGATACGAGGCGTCTTCGACCTCAAATCCCGCCTGCCGCAATTTGTCGACCAGCTCGTCTTTCTCGTAGCGACGTTGATGTCCGACCCCGCGATCGAGCGAGCCGTACAGATCTTTTCCGGCGGGGACGAAAATCACGATGCGGCCGCCCGGCTGCAGAAGCTGATTTGCGCGACGCAATGCCGCCGCATCGTCCACGGTGTGCTCGAGAACGTTGATGCACAGGATGGTGTCGAAGGCATAGCGTGAAAGATCGAGACCGTCGTCGGTGTCGAGATCGAGACGCTCGACGACGATTCCCGGCCGCCGGCGAAACGCGTTTCTGAGACGATCGATGTATGGCGTTTCCTTGTCGGTCGCGACGATCAACTCGCGCCCGTACAAAAAGCGAGTCATCGTGCCCGATCCGGCGCCGACTTCGAGCACGCGCTGCCCGACGAACGCCTGCACGCGCTCCCAGATCCATTTGTTGTAACGTTTCAGCCGATCGAGGCGGCGGATCGTCTTATAGGTCGATGGCTCGTTGGCCGGATCATCGAACAAGCCATACTTCAGAATGGTCCAGATGGCGCTGAAGCCATCCTTCCAATTGATTTTTTTTCCTTCCCAGTAATCGCGGCCATAGTACGAAATGGGCACCTCGAAGATGCGATATCCGCGCTTGGCGACTTTGGCCGTCACCTCAGGCTCGATGCCGAATCGATTGGACTGAAGATTGATGGACTGGATGACGTCGCGCCGAAAGACTTTGTAGCAGGTCTCCATGTCGGTGAGATCGAGGTTGGTGGTGAGATTCGACAGAAACGTGAGAAAGGTGTTACCGAGGCGGTGCCAGTAGAGCATGACGCGGCGGGGGTGACCTTCGAATCGCGATCCGAAAACCACGTCGGCGTGGCCGTCCAGGATCGGCTGGATCAGCTTCGGATACTCCTCAGGGTCATACTCGAGGTCGGCGTCCTGGATCAGCACGATGTCGCCGCGCGCCTCTTGGATGCCGCGGCGGATGGCAGCGCCTTTTCCCTGGTTGACGGGCTGCAGGATGTGGCGGATCTCGAGCCACTGTTGCGCCAGCGCGGCCACCACGTCTTTCGAGCCATCGGTCGACTTGTCATCGATGACGATGATCTCCTTGTCGACCGGAACTTCCTTGACGCGGCGCAGGAGTTCGGCGACTGTGGCGCGTTCGTTGTAGCAGGGGATGATGACGGATAGAGTCGGGACCATCACCTTCATTTTAAAGGGATGAGGGATGAGGGATGAAGGATGAATGAGCACACGACCAATGAGACGCTGCGGAAGTCGATCCACATCGGCACGGGCTTTCTCGCGATCACGCTGAAGTGGCTTCCATGGCGGATCGCGGCCGCCATCGCCGCCCTTGCCGCCATCGGAAACTGGCTGGTGCTGCATCGCATCGTCGGAAAGCGCATCGCGCGCCACCAGCGCGGCTACGACGCCGGGATCGTTCTATATCCGCTGGCAGTATGCGCGTTGATTCTCACCTTCAACTGGCACATCGAGCTGGCGGCGGTCGGGTGGGTGATCCTCGCGTTCGGCGACGGTTTCGCGACAGTGATCGGCCGCGCCCTCCCCATCGCTCCGTTGCCGTGGAATCGAACGAAGTCGTGGGGCGGAACGCTCGGATTCGTTGGCGCGGCTGCGCTTGCAGGCGGTGCCATCGCGCAGTTTTTCGGCGGACCGTCGCTGCTCCTGGTCGCGGTTGCGGTGATCATTGCAGCATTCGTCGAATCGATGCCGCTTGGCCTCGATGACAACGTCAGCGTTCCTGCCGCCGCTGCCGCGACGCTGGCCGTGCTCTCGATCCAGCCCATGGTGGGCGAGATCGTCCACGCGCCCATCCCCTGGCCGTGGATCGCGCTCAACACCATCCTGGCAATCGTCGGATACGGGCTGCGCACCGTCGACCTCTCCGGCTTCATCACCGGCTGGCTCCTCGGCACCATCGTCATTCTTGGAGGCGGCCCGCCGATGTATGTCGCACTCCTCGCGTTTTTCATCGTCGGCACGGCCTGCACGCGACTCGGCTACGCCCGCAAGGCCCGCGCGGGACTGGCGCAGGAGAAGGGCGGGAGGAGGGGGGCGGGGCACGCCTTTGCCAACGTCGGCGTGGCCGCGATCTGCTCGGTGGCGGTGTGGCGAGGCCTCGGCCTGGTGCCGCTGTTCATGGGAATCACATCGCTTGCGACCGCGGCGGCCGACACCGCCGGCTCAGAGGTCGGACAACTCATCGGCAGGCGCGCATTCCATCCGCTGACCTTTCGCCGCGTGGAACGCGGAACCGATGGAGCGATGTCACTGGAAGGAACGCTGGCGGGTGTGCTCGGCGCGCTCATCGTCGCCATCGCCGGCACTGCCATGGCGGTCCATCACATTCGTCCGGCCTTCATCGGGACGGTGACGATCGACAAAGCACGCGCCATCGCAGTCGTCACGATCTCCGCGATCCTCGGCTCGTACATCGAGAGCGTCATCGGCAGCCTGACCAAAAACGTGAACAATCATGTGATGAATTTCTTGAACACTGCCATCGGCGCGATTCTCTTCTGGGTCGCATGGAATTTCGTTCCGATGTTCGGCTTCGAGTTCTAAATGCGCCCCTCACCCTGGCGGCGGTGTGAGGCCCCTCGCCCCGCGGAGCGGGACCGGGTGAGGGGTTGTAGCATGGCGGCCGATGAAGCGCGTCGTGATCGTCGGGCGGCCTAACGTCGGAAAGTCGACTCTGTTCAATCGGCTGGCCGGATCTCGCCGCGCTCTGATTCACGATCTGCCCGGCATGACGCGCGACCGTCTGACAACCATCGCGACTCTCGACGATGGCCGCAAATACGAGCTGACCGACACCGGCGGCCTCGAGTACGGCCACTCGCCGATGTCAGACTACGCGCCGGAGATTCGAGCGCAGGCGACGCGGGCCGTTGAATCGGCGGATCTCATTCTCCTTGTTGTCGACGGCGTCGCGGGTGTTCTCCCCGAAGACCGCGAAATCGCGACTGAGCTGCGCCCGCACGCGTCGCGGACGATGCTCCTCGTCAACAAGACCGATCGGCGCGATGTCGAGGAGAACGCGCCCGAGTTTTACGAGTTGGGCTTCGAGCGTCTGTTGCTCATCTCCGCCGAGCATGGCCAGGGGGTGGACGAAGTTGTCGACGCGATTGCGGACGTTGTTCCGGCTGAGCCAGAAACGGAAGACGACAAAGCGGAGCCGATCCGCGTCGCCATCATCGGCCGGCCGAATGTCGGCAAGTCATCGCTTCTGAATCGATTGACGAATGAGGAGCGCGCCGTCGTTTCGCCGATCTCCGGAACGACGCGCGATGCCATCGATTCCGAGATCGAGCGCCAGGGGCGGCGGTATCGCATCATCGACACCGCCGGGATCCGCCGCAAGGGAAAGACGACCGATGGCGCCGAAAAGCTGGCGGTCATCTCGGCGCGCAAAGCGATCGAGCGCTGCGAAATCGGGCTGGTGATGATCGACGCCACCGAAGGTGTCGCGGCGCAGGACGCCACTGTGGCCGGATATGCCGAGGAGGCCGGGAAGGCCGCACTGATCGTCGTCAACAAATGGGACGCCGATCAGCACACGCCTGAAGATGCGAAAAAGTTCGAGGACGCCATTCGATTCAAATTGAAATTTCTCGCCTACGCGCCCGTCGAATTCATCTCGGCGAAAACCGGACGGCGCGTCGAAAAGATCTTTCCGCGCATCGATACGATCGTGACCGGCTATCGCAAGAGATTCCGGACCTCCGAGCTCAACACCATCCTCGAGCGCGCCATCGCGCAGCATCAACCGCCATCGACCAAAGGCCGCGCGCGGCGCTTCTATTACGCCACGCAGCTCAAAACGCAGCCGCCCACGATCGCTCTCTTCTCGAACAGCGATGCCCCGCTGCATTTTTCTTACCGGCGCTACCTCGAGAATACGTTTCGTGATGCGCTTGGCCTGGTCGGGTCGCCCATTCACCTCGTCATCCGCGCGCGCAAAGGCATGAAACGCGGTTGACAGGGGCGCTTCCGAGGCGCAGAGTTCCCAAAAAACGCCCGGTATCAAAAAAGAAAGGAGCCCTGTATGCATCGACATTACAGTTGCCGGCAGTACGTGCGTTTGATCATGACCTTCACCGCGGGACTGCTGATGTTGGCGGTTGCGGCGTCAGGGCAGGAGAACAGCGGCAACGTTTTCGGAAAGGTGGTCGACAAGAGTGGCGCCGCCCTTCCCGGTGTGACCATCACATTGAACGGACCCGGAGCGCCGCAGACCTTCGTGACCGACTCGCAGGGACAGTTTCGATTCCTCAAGCGATCTCCCGGGAAGTACACGCTGCGAAGCGAGCTGGAAGGCTTCTCGAAAGTTCAGCGCCAGGTCGATGTCGCGGTCGGCAGCAACACCGAGGTCAGTTTGCGACTCGATCCGGCGGTCAGCGAGACGATCACCGTCAGCGCGGCCTCGCCGGTCATCGATCGCCGCGAAGTCGCGACCGGGGCGAGCATCGAGCAAATCGAGCTCAAAGAGGTGCCGACCGCGCGCGATCCGTGGGTGGTATTGCAATCTGTGCCCGGTGTCCTGGTCGACCGCGTGAACGTGGGCGGCAACAAGAGCGGCCAGCAGTCAAACTTCGCCGGCAAAGGTGTGGACCGCACCCAGACGGTCTGGAACGTCGACGGTGTGACGAGCACGGATATGTCGGGATCGGGAGGCGCATCCGGCTTTTACTTCGACTTCGATTCATTCCAGGAATTCAGAGTCACCACCGGCAGCGCCGATCCATCGGTGCAGACTCCGGGAATCCAGCTCAATATGGTCACGAAGCGCGGCACCAACGATCTGAAAGGCTCGGGACGCTATTTCTGGACCGGCCATCAATTGCAGACCGACCCCAAGGTTCCGTCCGAGGCCACCAGCTATCTGAAGGTCGTCAACTCCATCAATCAGATCAGCGAAGTTGGAGCGGAGGCTGGCGGACCGATCATCAGCGACCGCTTGTGGATGTGGGGCGCCTACTCGCGCAATCCCATCAACGTTGTGGTCTCGAGCAACAGCACGGCACTGCAGAAGACCGACCTCTGGAACTACAACGGCAAGTTCAACGGACAAATCAGCTCACGGAATGCGGGCTTTCTGGGCTATGTGTACAGCAACAAGACCGTCGACCATCGCGGCATCAGCCCAACCCGGCCGGTCGAGACTTCCTACAATCAGAGCGGCCCGGGCTGGCAATACACATTGGAAGATACACACACGTTCACGCCGAGCCTGTTCCTGACCGCTCGCGTGGGACGCATTGTCAATGGCTATCACCTCAGCCCGGTCGGCGGCCGCGACACGAACATGTATTACGACAAGAACGGCATTCCGCACGGGTCGTATTGGCCTTATGACCAGTCGATGCCTCAGAAGCAGGCGAACGTCGAGGGCTCGAAGTTCTTCAATGTTGCGAACATGAATCATGAGCTGAAGTTCGGGTTTGGCTATCGCCGCACGCCGGTGACGTCCGCTTCCGCCGCGCCCGGCGACCAGGTCGTCGCACGCCTCGACTTCGGTGAAGCGGAGATTACTCGCGCAGCTCGGCCTAACTACGGCTCGAATTACAAGAGTGTTTTCGCGGGCGACACGATCACCACCGGGAATCTGACGCTCAATGCGGGATTCCGCTACGACATCCAGCGAGCAAAAAATAACGCCAACTCCGTGGAAGCCAATGGCCTCTTCCCCGATCTGCTGCCGGCAGCGACCTACGCCGGCGATACCCGGGCGCTGCAGTGGAAATCACTTTCCCCGCGGCTGGCTGCCACGTACGCGCTCGGCGCAAGCAAGAAGACGCTGCTGCGCGGCAGTTACGCGCGATATGCCGATCAGATCGCGGCCGGGACTGTCGGCGCAAACAATCCTTTCTATCTGATCCAGTATCTGTACTTCTATTGGAACGACATCAATAAAGACAATCGCGTACAACGCGGTGAATTGACGGACTTCGACGTCGCAATCAATGTCGACCCGAAAAATCCGGCGGCGCCGTTCTCGGTAGGCCGCGTCGATTACGGCATGAAAGCCCCTCGGACGAACGAATACATCCTCGGCTTCCAGCGCGAAATCGGATCGGCATTCGCAGTCGGCGTCGACTACACGTATCGCAAGCGAACGAACTTCGTCTGGACGGTTTACGAAAAGACGCGTGGGGCCCGCGACTACTACACCGCCGCCGACTACGGGCCGTCAACGCGATCCACTGTCAATCCACAGAAGGGGACGCTACCCAACGGCGATCCCTACAACATCACCGTCTACGCGTTGAAGCCGGGTGTTCCTACGCCGCGATGGAAAGTCACGACCAATCGGCCTGACTATGACCAGTCCTACAACGGCATTGAGCTCACCGCGACCAAACGCATGGTCAACAACTGGATGGTGCGCGGCAATGTGACGTTCGCCGATTGGAAGCAGCACATCGGACCGAACGGCGTTCCGAATGGAGATCCAACGCCCCTGCTCAGCAACGGATGTAGTACGTGCGTCGGAACCGGCCTTTATGCCCCAACCGGCAGCTATCTCAATGCGAAATGGTCAGGTGCTTTCAACGGCGTTTATCAATTCCCGCACCAGATCACCCTGGGGGCGGCCCTGACCGGACGTCAGGGCTACATCCTCCCGTACTATCGGCGCATCAATGCCCGAGACGGCTTCGGCAACAAGAACATTCTCGCCACCGACTTCAACGCCTTCCGATTGCCCAACGTCTATAACCTCGACTTTCGTATTGCAAAGACGTTTGCGCTGATTCGCGGCACGGGTGTCGAGCTGTCCGCGGATCTGTTCAACACCACAAATCAGCAGACAATCGTCACGCGCGACAATCGTCTGCGTTCGTTGAACGGTGCCGATCTCGCATCGGGAACGAACTGGATTCAGGAGATCCAGAGCCCGCGCATCGTACGGCTAGGCGCCCGGATCACGTTCTGACGTTGACCCCTCACCCGGTCCCGCTCGGCGGGACCACCCTCTCCACCGCGGGGAGAGGGACGGGGTGAGGGGCTCAATAGGGATCCGCGCTCAATCTTCCGTCGATCACGTCAATAGTCCGGTAACCGCTGGTGGGCCGATGGGTGAAGTCGATGGTGTCGCCGGCTGTGAACTTCCACACTTTCAAGCCGCGATACGTCAATGGCTTCCCTTCTCGACAACCTCTGGCGGATGATCGACAACCAGCAGGTAAGCCGCCCCTGGTCCGTAAACCTTGCCCTTCAGATCCGGCATCACGATCACTGAAGTCTGCTCATCGATGCCGAGGCCGTCGACGCGCTGGCCGTGGAAGGTGCGGGCGAGGAAGACGATCAGCCGCCCGAAACGATCGCGCCGATGGAAGTGGGTATCGGTAATGGTGTCGCGCAGCGCCGGCCAGCGGAAAAAATCGGAGGAAAGACTGACATCGCGATGGAACGGATCGTCGAGAACATCCTTGGAGGCGGCACTGACGTCGGGACACGCGTCGTAGACGACATCGCCCTGAATCGCCAGGCCGGCGCTGTTTCCGCCGACGCCACCGCCGCGGCGAAAGACCCGCTCGACGCCGCGATGGACGCGCGTTCCCTTGATCCAGCGAATGTAATTGCACTGATCGCCTCCCGCGAACCACACCACCTCGGCATCGCGGACGGCGCGTTCGACATCGCGGCGATTCGCAGAGTCGCGATCGGTGATTACAAACGAGACCGCGGAATCGACACCGCGCAAACCCATGAAAACCGGATTGAGGCCCTGATCGCCCGATGCGCGGATGATGACGACGTCGACCTTGGCGGGGCAGTCGGTGCAACCGCGCACCGCGTCGACCATGGCCTGAAGCCCGGCCGGCTCAGCGCTGCTGCCCGCCAGACCGAGGATCGGTCCGTGAAGTTTCGGCCTGACGTCGGCCGGATTGCCCGCGAGATAAACAGCCAGCGCGGCAAAGATGATCACTTGAGGTACTTCGCGAGAAACTCGTAGATCTCCTTGCGCGACTCCTTCGCGATGGCCGTGTCGATGCGGTTGAATTCGTGCCCGCCCGGCGCATTTTCATAAATCTTGTATTCGAACTTCTTCCCGGCAGCCTTCAGCGCGTCGATCAGATGTTCGACTTCCATCACGTTGACATCTTCGTCGTTGGTATTGGTGTGAATGAGCAGGGGAGTCTTCAATTCTGATGCATGGAAGTACGGTGACCGTTTGCGATACTCCGTCGGATTGTCGACGGCCTCCTTGCCCATGAATTCCTTGAAGGTGCTGCGATATCCCTGGGTCTTGTAGCCCATGCGCATGACGAGATCGCTGACCGGAACGCCGGCGTACGCGACCTGATAGGCGTCCGGAAACTTGAAGACGCCCATCAGGGTCTGATAGCCGCCGTGACTCCAACCCATGACGCCGATGCGCTTCGGATCGATGTTCGGCAGATTTTCAACCGCCCAGTCGCGCGCGGCTTTGACATCGTCGACCTCCGCGCCGCCGTAGTCGATCTGATCGTAAAAGTCGCCGCCATAACCGGTCGAGCCGCGATATTCGGGAGCGAGGATCACGTAGCCTTGATCGATCAGCTCTCGGACGATGTGGGCGTAGAAAGTATTGAAATCACCATGAACGCCGCCGTGGATCAGAACGATCATCGGCGCCTTCCCGCGCAGGTTTTTCGGAGCGAAGACATAGGCCGGGATGATCATCGGATTGCCGGCGCCCTGGCCGGTCGGATTGGTGGTGCGTTCCGGCTTGCTGGTGTAATTCACCTTGTCGATCGAGGCCACGTCGCCGAGTTTGAAGTACCAGAGAATGTCGTCGGCGTGTTTGGTGACCTGCTCGAACGCGCGGTCGTTGCGGCGGTCGCGCGGGGGCGGTTCAGGCGTCTGAGCGACCGCGGACGCTGCCAGACTGATGGCGAGAATGGCTGTCATTACTTTGCGCATGGGGCGGGATGTTACACTGCCCAAAAGGGCAATCAGGATGCGCCGCCTTGCGGTGGTGTTGGCGCTGTCATTCATCTGCGGATCCGCCTACGCAGTCGATGCTGGACGCGCACAGGGATCCGTGACCATCGATAGCAGCCGCATCGATCTGAGTTACGCCTACGCCATCGACCATCAGTCGAATGATGTCACGCATCGGAAAGATGATCGGCGAGTTGTTCTTTCCAACAAGCCGCTGCCTGATGGCTTCAAGCTCGCGGAAATCGATGACGGCTTCCCGGAAGGCGTGTTCGGACTCGTGATCTGCATCAGCCACGCCGATAAAGTGACGCACGTGCTTCTACAACATACGAAAGGGATGTACGACGCCTCTTACTTCGAGGAAGACCCGAACTACACTTTCAAGCCGCTCAAGGGTGAGCATGACGTCGTGGCAGGAAGTCTCTCCTCCAGGAAAGTTCGGACGAATACGATGTCGTTTTCGTTCGACGTCGAATTCAGCGCCGCCATGAAGTGACCTTCCGCCCGGTTGGGATGTTGGAATGTTGGGATGTTGGCGCCCGGAGGGCGGGACCGCCTAACTTCCCAACTTCCTAACCGGGCGGGCGGGGGTCAGTGCAGAAACATCGGCATGCCCATGACGTCGGCGACCTTGGGCCGATACGCCGCCGCGTCGTAGAAGCGATCGACGTCGACGCGCTTTTTCGACTCGCCGCTCATATCGATCGGAACGGCGGTGTAGCGGCCTCCCACCACCGCCACCATCTTTCCCGCTTCGCCTCGGCGCAGAAGATCGGCGGCCAGGCTGCCGAAATTGTTGGCAACCAGCTGGTCCAGTGAATCTGGCGCTCCTGAGCGCATGAGATAGGCCAGTCTCTGGTAGATGACCTTGTCTCGCGTGCGCTTTTCGAGGAAATCGCTGAGGATTTCGCCGATGCCGCCCAGGCGGCGATTGCCGAAGGCATCGGGGGTTCCGGTGGCGATCATCTCGCCGCCGACAACCGTCGCCCCCTCTGAGATCGCGACCACGGCGTAACTGCTCGGATTCTCGCCCTTGTCGCGCTCGAGAAGGCAGTACAACTTCTCGCAATCGAACGGCACTTCGGCGATCACGGCACGATCGACACCAGCCAGATACGAGGAGAGCAAACACGTCTCGCCCGAATAACGGCCGAAGAGCTCCACCACCAGGAAGCGCTCGTGCGATCCGGCGCTGGTGCGGAGATCGTTGATGAACATGACCGAGCGCGTCACAGCGGTCGAGAATCCCAGGCAGTAGTCGGTGCCGTAGACATCGTTGTCCATCGTCTTCGGGATCGCGACCAGCGGCACGCCCTCCTGGTGCAGGCGGCGCGCGAAATTCAGCGTTCCGTCGCCCCCGAGCGCCACCACCGCGTCGAGCTTCAGGAAATCGATGACGCGCAATGCGGCCGCAGTGAGGTCATGACGTCCGCCATTGTCGGCTGGACCGAGTTTTGAGGCCAGGTGTGGAGGAACATTTTCCGGTTTGATGATCGACGGATTGATGCGCGAGGTGTGTAACACCGTGCCGCCGCTGCGATCGATCGCACGCGTATTCAGCCGGGTCAGCGCCATGATCCACGCCGAGTTGTCGGCATGGGCCTCGGGAATGATGTTGAGCAGAGACGACCAGCCCCGGCGAAGGCCGATGATCTCGTGGCCTGCGTCATCGAAGCGATAAACGAATGATTTGATCGCTGCGTTCAAGCCGGGGACGTCGCCGCCGCCGGTCAAGATTCCGATGCGCTTCATATCAGGGATGAAGGATGAGGGATGAGGGATGAATTCCAGATCCTACGTTCAGCCCTCATCCCTCAGCCCTCATCCTTTTCTGTGCAGCCGCCTCTCCCTCGGGGAAAAAAACAACCTTCAACGCCTCATGCTCATCGAACTTCCCCATGCCCTCGTGAAAATCCTTCAGCGAGTCGAAGGTCGCCTGCACGACCCACTCCACGTCCAATCCCGAGCGCAGAAGCGCCAGCATGCGCTGCCAGGTGCCATACATGCGGCGGCCGATGATTCCCTGCAGCCGCACACCTTTGAAGATGACATTGCGGGTGTAGTCGTCGATGGTGATTGCGTGTCCGGCAGGGAGTCCCAACAGCGAGAGCGTGCCGCCCATCTTCACGACATCGAGTCCGAAGTTGATGGCGGCCGGCGAGCCGGACATTTCCATCACCACGTCCACTCCCTGCCCGCCGGTGATCGCTTCGACTGCCTGCTTCACTTTGGCAGGCTCGGTCGTCCGCACGTTGAACTCGTGCAAGTTCGCGAAATCGCGGGCGGCCGCCCATCGCCGTGCCGTCTCGAGCGCGTGATCGCTGACATCGGTCACCACCACCACGCTCGCTCCGCTGTGTTCCGCGATTGCAGCCGCCATCGCGCCGATTGGCCCGAATCCGGTGATCGCGACGGTGGCGCCGGCGAGATCGCAGACTTGCGTGGCATGCACGGCATTGCCGAGGGCGTCCAGAAAGGCACCGACGCGGAGTGGAACGTACGGCCCGAGCTTGATGACATTCGAGGCCGGGACTTTGACGAACTCCGCGAACGCGCCATCGCCGTGCAGGCCGAGGATTCTGGTGCGAGCGCAAATGTGACCCTGACCCGATCGGCATTGGGGACACTCGCCGCAAACAACGTGCATTTCGGCCGAGACGTAATCGCCGATGCTGAGGTCCTCGCGTCGTGCGCGCTGGCCGAAGCTCTCGATGAATCCGCAGAATTCGTGGCCATAGATCCGCGGCGGCTTGAAGCCCTCCCGAATCGAGGGATCCCAGTGGTAGATGTGCTTGTCGGTTCCACAGATTGCGGCGGCCGCGACGCGAATCAGAACCTCATCGGGTCCGGGTTTCGGCACGGGGCAATCGCGAATCTCGGTTCCGGATGCACCGTCAACAGGAGAGGTCTTGACGACGGCCTGCATGGCGAGCGGCCGCGGATGCTATCAGAAATGGCCGAGCGCGAAGCGGTTCACCACTGCGGCCATCGCTGCGCCATCGCGGTCCCACAAGTCTTTGTGTTGTCCGCCTTCGATGCGATAGATCTCCTTCGACGCCGATCCGCAGGCATCGAACATCGCATCGGCCATCCAGCACGGGCAGGCCTCATCGTTCGTGCCATGAAGAATCAGCACAGGAATGCGAAGCGTCTTCAGCGCGCGCACGGTGTCGAACGCCCATCCGCTGACCAGATGCAGCGGCACTCGCGGAAACGCAACGCGAGTGACGTCGGGAAGCGTGCTGAACGTCGACTGCAGGATCAGCCCATCGAATGGATACTGCTGCGCGACCTGCGCGGCAATCGCACCGCCGAGGGAGAAGCCGAACAGAAGAGAAGGGACATTCCTGGGACGGATTGCGTCGTGGTATTTCGCCGCCGCCACCGTGTCGGTCACCACGCCGCGGACCGTCGCTCGTCCGCTGCTTTTTCCGTATCCGCGGTAGTCGAAAAGAAGAACATTGATCCCGCATTCGAGCAAGCGCGGCATCAGATGCGCGGGGTTGGTCAGGTTTCCGGTGTTGCCGTGGCAGTAGAGCGCGGACGCGATGGGATTGTTGGCGCGCAGATGCCATCCGTAGAGCAGTTCGCCGTCGTCGGTCTCGATCCAGACCTCTTCCGCTTGCTCACGCCGAATTCCGTAATCCTCCGGATTCCAGGTGGCGACGGGGTCGCGGGTCGGCCGGAAGAGTTGCGTGATGCGGAAAAGGCGGCGCGCGACTTCCAGGGCAACAATGGTTCCGCCGCCGACCAGCAGCGGCAAGGAAAACTTCTTGATCCGCCTCACGCTCGCTCTCTGCACTGCCAGATACATGAGCAATTCTAACAGCGTGTTAAATTCCCGCCGTGCCTCGCCACGTCGACAGCCGGACGCGCGTCCGCTACCAGGAGACGGACCAGATGGGAATCGCCCATCATGCCAACTACATCGTCTGGTTCGAAATCGGCCGCACCGATCTTTGCCGCGCCACCGGGTTCCCCTATCGCGAGATCGAAAATCGCGGTTTGATTCTGGTCGTCACTGAAGTGAACTGCCGCTACCGCGCGCCGTATCACTACGACGACGATGTACTGATCCGCACCTTCGTGACCGAGGCGGCCAGCCGGGCCATGACCTTCGGATACGAGCTTCGCGATGGCAACGGCGAGCGGCTGCATGCCAACGGCTTCAGCAAACACGTGTGGGTCGACCGCCAGACTCGCCGCCCCACCACCGCTGACGCCGAAGTCATGAAAGCCTTCGAGCCGTTCCTGCCGTAGACTACGTCGATGCTCGGAAAGATCGGGGTCCTCCTGATCGCTGCAGGTATCGTCTGCTCGGCGTACGGCCAAGAAACGCTTTCGGTGGTGGTCACCGACGGCAAAGGAAATCGCGTCCGGACGCTCGCTCGCGCCGACTTCCAGGTTGTGAGTCGCGGTTCGAAAAACGACATCGTCGCGTTCACCGACGCAACCGGCGCCATTCCGCGCCGGATTGCCATTGTTCTGGACACCACCACCATCTCCCTCCCGGCGCGAGTTGCGATCGTCGACGCCACGCGCGACTTTCTCGCGAAGTCGCTGCGGCCGGTCGATCGGGTGCTGATTCTCACGGCGGGTCAGTCACTCACGCCGTTGTCCGAATGGACGTCGGACAAGGGCCAGATCGAGGCAGCGCTGCAGCGCGCCTCGACAGCCACTTCGCAGACCATGGCCGGTGATCGTGCGCAGGCGGAGAGGCGCGTCCAGGAGCTCATCACCAACATCCAGCAGACGCGAGGCACATTCGACAACTTCGACACCCTGATGAACGCCGTTCGAAACTACGCGGCAGCGGTGTATCGCGATACACGCCAGTCCATCGGACTTCTGGCAACCGTCACCGATCTCTTTCCGTCGCGCGCAAACCGAAACGTTCTGATCATCGGCGGCGCGGGGCTTCCCATTCGACCCGGGGCCGACATGTTCCAGTACCTCGACACCGTGAAAGCGCAAGCCGAGCAGGGACTGCTTGGAAGCGCGTTGCGACAAGGCGCTGCGCGCAGCTCGCCCATGGCCGACGCAAACGCCTTCGACCTCACCCAGATGCTCCGCGATTTTGCCGGCGAAGCATGGAGCAGAGGAATCGCGATTTACACCATCGATCCGGAGATGTCCGATTCGGCGTCGACCATGGTCGAGTCGCAGCGAACGATCGATCGCGCCGCTTCCTTCGCCACCACCGCCAACCGTTCGGCGGGCTACCAGCTCATCGCCGACGAAACCGGCGGACTCGCGTTTCTCGCGCGCAAACCGAGCGACGCCATCGCCGAGATCGCATCCGACCTCGACACGTTTTACTCGATCGGCATCCAGCCGTCAGCGCCGATCGCGAACAGACAATCGGTTCAGATTCAGTCGAAAGGCTACAAGATTCGTTTCACGCCCGGCGGTGGGCAGCCCACCGCCGACGCCGAAATCAGCAGCCGCGTGATCGCCCACCATCTCCTCAAGCCCGACACCAACGACCTCGGCATCACGGTGCAAGCGGCGACGCCGGTCGCGGAAGGTGAAAAACGTCGCGTGGCACTGAAGGTGATGATTCCCATCAAGAATCTGAAATTCGTTCAGGAGGGGAGCGAGGTTACCGGCGGCTTCTCTGTCTACATCGCGACCGGCGATCGCCTCGGGCACGCCTCCAGCGTGACCAAGCAGACCAAGCAACTTCGCTGGCCGGCCGCCGCGCTGCAGGCAGCCGGCGATAAGCAACTCACCTTCGCCGTGGAGGTCGTTCTCGAGCCCGGACGCACGCAGATTTCGGTGGGCGTGCTGGATGACCGGTCAAAGACGACCGGTTACGAACGCGTCTCGATTTAGGCGTCACTTCGCGATGCGCTTCGCCGCCGCGCTCAAACGCGCTTTGTAGCGGTCGGCGGTGTTGCTCTTGATGATGCCGCGCCTGGCGGCCTTGTCGATCTCGGAGAATCCGATGCGAAGATCGGTCTTGCCCTCCGCAACCGCAGCGCGGGCGGTCTTGAGCGCGCTCTTGAGTCGCGATTTTCCGGCGCGATTCCGAATCGTTGCCTTAGCGGCCTGACGACGCTGCTTTTCGGCCGAACGGATATTAGCCATTACCTCTCCTTGTGGGTGCCGGACCTACAGTTTTCACTTTTTTCCACACACCGAAGAAATGCTCTACAAGGAATAGAAAAAAGTGAAAACTGTAGGTCCGGCACCACTCATTGTATTCCGAGCTGCCGTAATCGGTCCTTGGCCAGCCCGGACTCGCGGGAATTCGGATATTCGTGCACCACGTACTGAAATTGAACGATGGCACGGGGCCGGTCGTTCATGGCCAGATAGGCGTAACCCTTTTTCAAAAGTGCGGCCGGAGCCTTGTCTGACTTCGGATACTTGTTGACGACGCCGTTGAACTGCTCGATGGACTCCGAATATTTCTTTTGCGAATAAAGACTCTCGCCGATCCAGTACTCGGCGTTGGCGGAGAGCTCGGAATTCGGATACTTCGCCAAAAAATCGCGGAAGCCTGACAGCGCCAGATCGTAGTTGCCGCGCTGATAGTCGCGATAGGCGGCCTGATAGACCTCCATCGGATTTTCGTTCGGGGCCGGCACATTGACCTCGGTCACCGCCGGTTGTGGGGCGGGGGCGGCGGGCTGGGGGGTGGCGGCGGCGCGTTTCAGATCGTCGATGTCGTGCTGCGCCTGCGTCATCTGCTGGGCCATCCGATCGAGGCGGAAATTCGTCTGCTCGATCGAGCCCTGGGTGTTGTTCATCTTGTCTTCGATCTGATCGACCTTCGCGACCAGCGTGGCGTTCGACTTCAGAAGCTGCTGCGTCTGATCCGCGATGCGCTGATTGACCGCCTGCACTTCTTCCTTGCCGGCGGCGCTGCGCTTCGCCTGCGCGAGCTGCTCCTGCAGCTCGTTGATCTGACTCTGCAACTTCTGAACGTCGGAGGAGGTGGCGCAGCTACTGAGGAGGAAAGCGAGTGCGATGCACGTCTTCTTCATTTGCCGACGATCACCAGATGCGCGCGGCGGTTCTTCGCCCACGCCGCGTCGTCATGCCCCGGGTCGAAGGGCCGCTCTTCGCCGTAGCTGACGGTGCGGATGCGCCCAGCATCGACGCCTAACGCGACCATGTATTCCTTGGCGGCGTTGGCGCGGCGGTCGCCGAGGGCGAGGTTGTATTGCTCGGTGCCGCGCTCGTCGCAATGGCCTTCGACCAGGAGGCTGTACTGCGAATTCCTTCTGAGCCAGTTGGCGGACGTCGTCAGCGCCGTCTGCGCATCGGCGGACAGCGTCGACTCGTCGAATCCGAAAAAAGCATCCTGCAGATACCCGCGTTGCTCGGCGACGCGATTCAATTCCTGGATGTCGCTGGGAAGATTCTCGACCGTAACCGAGGGCTGGGGCTGCACGAAGTCCGGCGGGTTCGTGACTTTGGTTTCAGTGGTGGTCACCGGAACGGGGGGTGCCGAGGCTGTGTCGGTCGGCCCGACTTTCGGCGGCGGCGGAGCTTTCTTGCTCCGGCACGCCGGGGCGATCGCCAGCGCAATCAAAACGACGCCAAACAGAAATGCCTTTGCAACCTTATTCATTGTCTTTTCAGCTCCTTATCGCATGATAACAGACGGAATCATTCCGCCTTCTTCGACCAGTCGGGTTCCTTGTTCTCGCCGTCGACCGTGAGCTGTACGAGATCCGTTCCATCCACGCGCATTCGATAAATTTGCCAGCGGCCGCTGCGGTTCGATTGGAACGCGATCCACCGGCCATCGGGTGACCACGTCGGCTGCTCGTTCGACCCTTCGCCCGCCACGATGCGGCTCTGCCGGGTGATCACGCTCGCAATCCGAATCTGAAACCGGCCGTTTACGCGCGAGGTGTAGGCGATCTGTTCGCCATCCGGCGACCACGTCGCGTCGTCGTTCCAATCCCCCTCGAACGACAACCGCTGCACATTCGTCCCCTCGGCATCCATGACGTAGATCTGTGGCGTGCCGCTGCGGCCGGACGTAAACGAAATCTGCCTGCCGTTGGGGCTCCACTCGGGCGTCGATTCGATCGAGTAACTCGAGGTGAGACGCCGCACGTTTGTGCCGTCGTCGCGAATCAGGTAGATGTCGGGATTGCCATTCACCGATCCGACGAACGCGATGTCGTTGCTGATCGGCGAGAACGTCGCCGAGGTGTTGAGTCCGAGTCCTGTCTGAATGTGGATGCGGCCGCCGCCGAGGCGGTTGATGATCTGCATCTCGCTGCGGCCGCCGGTGAACAGCGTGTACACCATGCGGTCGTTGTCGGGCGACCAGCTCGGAAGAATCGCGAGCGCGTTGTGCGAGCTGATGCGGCGCTGATTCGATCCATCCCAATCCATCAACCAGATCTCCCAATGCCCGCTGCGATTCGATGCGAATGCGAGTTGCGACAGAAAAATCCCCGGCTTGCCGTTCACGGCGCGAACGAGATCGTTCGCGAGCATATGCGCCATGCGCGTCAGCACCGCCGGGATTCCACGATAGCGCCGCGCGAATTGCGATCCGCCGTTGGCGTCGATCAGCCGCGCTTCGAGGACGTAGTCCTGTTCGTCCTGCTGAATCTTTAGTGAGAGAACGAACTCGGCGTTGGCAGTTCGCGCGAGATCGGCGTTGACCGCGACATTCGGCGGAATCGGGGCGAGCGCGAAGACGCCGGACGCCGCCAGATCGCGCGTCAGCGGACCAAAAAAAGGCTCGACGGATTCGAGCGGAAGGGCCGTGTCAGGGCGCGGCACGGCGATGCGCACGATCGTCGTCGCCAGGCTGCGCGGGATTTCCGTGTGGATTTGGGTCTGAGCGAAGACGGACGTCGAGACGTACAGTGCGAGGAGGATGGTTCGTTTCATCGGAATTTGAGATGGACTCCGAGGTAGGTGCCGCTGTAGCCGAAGGGAAGGGGAGGAAGCGGTGATGCTTCCAGGACCGCCCGAAGTGCCGCGCGATCGTAAAGTCCATTTCCGCTTTCGGTCTGGACCTTCGTATCGCGGATCGTGCCGTCGCGATCAATCACAAAGTACACGATCGCAGTCGTGCTGTCGGCGACGGCCGGACGAAAAAAGTGGCTGCCGATGAGCGTCTTCATGCGCTCGATGTAGATCGTGTACGGGAAATCGCCGCCTTCGAGTTGTGTCACGCCGGAGCCGCCGACCGGAACCTCGGGTTGCTGGGTTACTGGGTTGCTCGGTTGCTGGGGTTGAGGGACGGGCTCGGCTGCTTTCTTCGTCGATTTTCCAAATGGTGACGGCGGGGCGGTTTTCTTCGATGGTTTCGGTTTTTCGATCGGCTTCGGCGTCGTCGGCGTGACGGAATCAAGGACGGGTTGTGCGGCCGGCGTGATCTCCGCGGTCGGTTGTGGTTGCGCGAAGCGGATCGTCATCACCGCAGTCGATGCCGTTGAGCTGTGATGCCATGCCGACCATCCCGCCAGCGCCGTGAGCGTCGCGTGAAAGAGGATCGATAGGAAGATTGCGGCGCCGATTCCGCTCTCGAGTTTCGCGCGCTGCGCGAGGATGTCACCGACGCGGTCGTCCATCATGCTCCTGCGGTTGGGTCACCATTCCAAGCTGCTCCACCCCTGCACGGTTCATAACATCGAGGACCGCCACCACCCGCCCGTACGGAACGGCTTTGTCCGCCTCCAGAAGCGCGCGCTTGACTCGCCGCGAGCGCAGCATCGGGCCGAGGGTAGCCTCGAGATCTGTCGATCCGGCCGGCGTGCCGTCGAGGTAAACCGCGCCGGTCGAGGTCACCTGGATCTTGGCAGGATTGTTCGAGGCCAGCTCGAAGCTTTTCCCTTCCGCGGTCGGCAATGCCACAGTGAGACCTTGCGTCAGCAGCGGCGCCGTGACCATGAAGATGATGAGCAGCACCAGCATGACGTCGACCAGCGGCGTGACATTGATGTCGGCCATGTCGCCATAGTCGTCTTCCTGATGGAACCGAAAGGCCATTGCCGTTTAGACGCTCCTACATGAAATTGCGTTCCGTGAGATTGAGAAACTCCAGCGTGAAATCCTCCATCTCGCCCCGCGCCTGACGCATCTTCTGCACGAAGTGGTTGTAGGCCAGCAGCGCCGGAATGGCGGCAAAGAGTCCCGCTGCCGTGTTGATCAGCGCCTCGCTGATTCCCGGCGCGACCGCCGTGATCGAAGTCGTTCCCATCGCGCCGATGTTCGCGAACGAATCCATGATTCCCCACACTGTGCCGAACAGCCCGATGAACGGCGTGGCGGCAGCGGTGGTCGCGAGAAAGGGGAGATATCGACTGAGGCGCGCCGACTCGATGCGCGAAGCGCGCAAGAGCGAGCGCTCCACGCTGTCGAGCGAACGGATGGTTTGCCCTCCCTTGGCAATTTGCGCTTCGATCTCTGCGTAACCTGCCTTGAACAAACCGACCAGCGACGAGTACGCCGTGGTGGTCGTCACCGCCTGAACATCAACCAGGCGCTTCGCGCGCCGGAAGGCGGCCATGAATCGTTGCGAGGCGGTGGCCGAGCGGCGGAATCGTCTGGAGATGATGAAGATCACCGCCCACGAGGCGAGGGAGAAGACGAGAAGGATGGCCAGGACGGACTTCCCAACCCACCCCGTTTGCAAAAACGCCGTCCACAGCTGCACGTGATCGAATGTAGCACGGGGACAGCGCGCAGCTTCGCAGGTCACGAATCTGCAGCGGGCGGCGTGATCTGTTGGTGGCCCCGGGGTGACTCGAACACCCGACCCACAGTTTAGGAAACTGCTGCTCTATCCACCTGAGCTACGGGGCCTTCCGGGCGCTGAGAACACCCGATTCTGGCGTCGAATTCGCACTCTTATTTGCAGTGAACTCGCGCCTTCTGATGCTCGCGTTCGCCGTCAGTCTAGCAGTACCAGCCGGCGCCGACGATTGCCGATGGTGGCAGTTCTGGAACTGCGATCGACAGGTCGAGGGTCTGCCAGATGAAGCGCCGCGCAACGGCGTCGTGATCACGGTCGACGTCTCGAAGCATCACGCCTACCTTTTCCGGGATGGTCAACTCGTGGACGATGGACCGGCAGCCACCGGAAAGGAAACCGTCCTCGAATACGGCGACGATCTCTGGCTCTTCCACACGCCGCGCGGACATTTGAAGGTCCTTCGCAGGATCGTCGATCCGGTGTGGACGAAGCCGGATTGGGCGTTCATCGAAGCGCGCGAGCCGATCCCGCCGCCCGATTCGCCAATGCGCCAGGTGAGGAATTTCCTTGGTAAATACGCGCTGGCGCTCGGCGACGGAATTCTGATCCACGGGACAAACGACAAGCGCTCGTTAGGCCGCCCGGCCTCGCACGGATGCATTCGCGTGCCGGCGAAGCTGCTCGCGAAGATGTGGAAGGAAACGAAGGTCGGGACCGACGTCTATATCTTCGACAGCGCGCCGAAGACAGCGTCCGTCGGCTCAGGCCCTGAGCACCACAGCGATCTCGATTACCGGCGCAGGTGATGGGGTCAGATCTTTGTTTCTCACTTGACTCTACCCCTTGTGGAAACGGACGCCATCGCTTGCTCCGACAATGGGATCGACGTGATAGGCCGGCCGTACGAAGTTGGGCGATCTCGACGCGTAAACCCCCTCGCTTGAAATAGTTTCACGAAATTCTTCGAGACGTAGAGTCAAGCGCGAAAGAAAGACCTGACCCCATCACAGGTGCGCGAACACGCCCTTGAGATACTGTTCCGGCCCTGCCAGGAACGTCCGCTTGTTGGCTTCGGACGAAAAGTAGAAGAAGTGACCCTTGTACTCGGCCACCGGCGTTCTGGTCCGAATCGAAATCTTGCTGCCGTCGACCGGATCGAGCGCGATGGCCGGCGCGAAGGGGAGTGACGCGCGCAGCGCCTCATCCTGCGGGGTGGGCGGCGGGGGAGCATCTTCGGAGAGAACGTTGCCCTTCGGTTTCGGCGCCGGTCCTTCGTCGGTCAGGACCGGCGGAGGATCGATCGCAGCCGGACGCGGATCGACCGAATCGACCGTTTGCATTTCCTGCGCGGGACGCGCAGCTCGCTGCCTGGGTGCCGATCGAGTGCAGGCGAGGGCGCAAACGCAGATGAGGATGAAAAAGCGCTTCATCACTGCAGATAGTGGGCCTAGGCTGCGCCGCGGACCTGCTCTTCGATCACGATGTCGCCGCGCTTGACCGCGATCACGAACGCTTCGACGACTTTCGGATCGAATCGGCTGCCCGCGAAGCTCTTCACCTTTTCGACGACGTACGAGATCTCCATCGCTTTCTGATAAGGACGATTGGTGGTCATGGCGTCGAACGTGTCGGCGATGGCGATGATCCGCGCCTGCATCGGGATCTGCTCTTCCTTCATGTTGTCAGGGTAACCGCCGCCGCTCCACTTCTCGTGGTGAAATTTCATTCCCGGGATGATGTCGATCAACTGCGCGACGCCGCCCATGATGGCGGCCCCCTTCACCGGATGCTGCTTCATGACTTCGAACTCTTCGTCGTTGAGCGCGCCGGGCTTGCGCAGGATGCGGTCGTCGATGCCGATCTTCCCGACGTCGTGAAGAAGAGCGCTGATGCGAAGATCGCGCATTTGTTTTTCCGGCAACTGCAGATTCTTGCCGATGGCCATCGAGTAGCGCGCGACGCGCTCGGAGTGGCCGCGGGTGTACGGGTCCTTGGCATCGATCGCTGCCGCCAGCATGCGCACGGAATTGATGAACAGCAGATTGTTCTCGTGCGCGGCCTTCTTCAGACCCTCGATGGCCAGCTCGATGGCTGCGGACATGGAATTGAAGTTTTCGGCGAGCTCGCCGATCTCGTTGTGCGTCTTCAGCTCGACGCGCTGACCGTAGTTGCCCTTGGCGATCTCGTGCGTGCGGTGGGCGAGGATGCGGATCGGACGCGAAATGCCCGACGCGAAGACGATGGCCGCGATGATCGCGAGTCCCAGGGCGATGGAGATCCACTCTTTGGTGGCGCGGAACATTTTCGCGACCGACGCGTACGCCATGCGCTCGGGCTTTTCGACGACCGCCCCCCATTCCGGTCTGCCGACCGGCGCGACCGTGCCGAGCATCGTGACGCGCTCGCCTTCGCGCGTTTCGTCATACGACTCGGTGAGGCGCACCGGCGCCTTCGCGAACTCCTGGACGATTTTCAGTGATGAAAAATCGGGACGTTGTACATCAACGCTCGGTTCACTGTGGATGAGCACCCGGCCGTTTCGATCGACCAGAAATGCTGTGACGTCGCCCCGGCCGACTTCACGGATGTGCTGCGAAATCCGGCGCAGGCTCACCAATCCTTCCACGACGCCAATCACCTGGCCGCTGTCGACGACCGGCACTGCGATCACGACCGCGGGCTGGTTGACCGAAGCGACATATTGGAAGGTGCCGGTGATGGTCTGTCCTTTTTGCGCAGCGCCGCGCGCGAAATCGAGTTCCTGCACGATCGTTTGATCGAGTCCCTGCGGCTTTGCCTCCGCTCCTTCTCCGGCAGCATTGAGAATGCGGAGCGCCAGCAGATCGCTGTCCGCCGAAATGTAGGAAGTGATCGCCTGACGCCGCGCGATGTAACCGAACGGATCGGTATCGGGCGGCAGAGCGCGGCGCATCACCAGGACGCTGCCGGCGATGGTGTTGAGTTGCTGGGTGTTGCTGGCAATCGTGCTTTGGACATCGGTAGCAATGCTGACGGCCGCGCGCGTTAGGTATTTCTTTTCAAGAGTTTCCAGCGAGTCGCGGTTGATCCCGATCAGGAAATAGTGCGACACCGCCAGCGGCACGATGGCCACCAGCGCCATCGCGCCGATCAGCATCCACATGAGGCGCGGCCGGCGCGCGCGAGGTTCGGGAACGACTGCAGGCATCGGACAATTATAGAGGAACAGCGCATCGCGACTTTCTATGCTCGGGCTCTACATTCACCTTCCGTTCTGCCGCGTACACTGCGCGTATTGCCCGTTCGTCGTCAGCACCGACGCCGCGATGCAGGACGCGTATGTCGACGCGCTGGTGCGCGAGATCACCACTGGCAGCGGCGGTGAAGAGGTCGACACGATCTACTTTGGCGGAGGGACACCTTCGCGCACGCCGCCGGAGCATCTCCAGCGCATCGTCAATGCGATTCGATCGCAATTCAGCGTCGAGCGCGACTCGGAATTCACCATCGAGGCCAACCCCGAGGATGTCACGGTCGACGCGATGGCGCTCTGGAAATCGTTGGGCATCAACCGGCTCAGCATGGGGGTGCAGTCGTTCAACGATGCCGAGCTGCAGGCGATCGGACGCATTCACGGATCGCAACGCGCGCGCGACGCCATTCGCGACGCGATCACGAGCGGCGTGCGCACGAGCGTCGATCTGATCCTCGGCCTGCCCGATCAAACCGCGGATTCTTTCCGCGCCTCGATGGATGAAGCGATCGGCAGCGGCGTCGGACATCTGTCGGTGTACATGCTCGACCTCGACGAGGAGACGGCGCTGAAGAGGCGAGTGGAGAGCGGCGTGGTCACGCTTCCTCCGGAGGAGCTGATCGCGTCGCTTTACGTCGAGATGGTCGATGCGCTCCAACGCGCGGGCTTCTCGCAGTACGAGATCAGCAACTTTGCGCGGTGCGGCGAAGAATCGAAACACAATCTGCGCTACTGGAGACGGCAGCACTATCACGGCTTCGGCGTGGGCGCGCACTCGTTCATCGGCGAGAGGCGATTCGCCAACACGCGCGATCTTCGCCGGTACATCGCGGGCGATTTCGCTCCCGTGTTTTCGGAAGAGCTCACCGAAGTCGAGCGGCGTCACGAAAGCGCATTCCTGCAGCTCCGGCAGAGCGTCGGCATAAACTGTGATGACCTGCTGCAACTGTGCGGCAAGGAGGCTGTCGAATGGATCGAGAACGGCGTGAACAACGGGTGGCTGCGGCGGGAGGGCGTGCGGGTGGCGTTCACGCCGGAGGGATTTCTCGTCAGCTCGGAGCTCATCTCGCAGCTTTTCTGATCGCGCTGCCGCTCTCGGCGGCCGACATCGCGTTCAATCCGAAGATCACGCAATCGGAGTTCGCGAAATTTTCGCGAGTGCTCGGGCAGGGCATCTTCGCCACCCCCGTCCAACCCGCCCGCGGCACCGGCCTCCTCGGATTCGACATCGGGATCGCCGCGACCGCCATGAAAATCGACAAGGGCGCCGCGTTCTGGACAAACTCGGTCCCCCAGAATTCGAGCTTCGTTCGCGGCAATTACGCCGCCGTGCCGCGGCTGGTGGTGTCGAAGGGTTTCGGCGGCGCGACCATCTCCGGCTCGTACGCGCAGTTTTCCAACAGCGGCGTGCGGACGTACGGCGGCGCGGTCGACGTGCCCATCATTCGCGGGACAGTCGCCACACCGGAGATCGCGTTGCGCGGCTCGTATGCCACCATCACCGGCGTCGACGTGCTGAAGCTCAAGACATACGGCGTCGAAGCTTTCGTCAGCAAGGGATTCGGCCCGTTCATGCCCTACGCTGCCGTCGGGAGGATGCGAACCGATGCCCGCGGCACCATCACTCCGACCTTCTCGCTCAGCGATCGCGTCGACATCAAGCGCTACACAGCCGGCCTGCGGATCTCGATGCTCATTCCGAAGCTGGTAGTCGAGGCCACCCAGGCGGAACAGCGGAGCTACGCCGCGAAGATCAGCGTCGGCTTCTGACCCTTGACATCCGGCCGATCGCGGACATATATTACCGTTAGGTTATGAAACCGAACGGTTATGGACAAGAGCGGCTCGACGCGACCTTCGCGGCGCTGGCCGATGCGACGCGTCGCGCGATCCTGGCGCGACTGGCCACAGGTGAGGCCTCGGTCAGCGAGATCGCCGAACCGTTCGAGATGACGCAGCCGGCCATCTCGAAGCATCTCAAAGTCCTCGAGCGCGCGGGCCTGATCTCGATCGGCCACGACGCCCAGCGCCGGCCGCGCAAGCTCGAGGCCGCGCCGCTGGCCGAGGCCACGGAGTGGCTGGAGCGGTACCGCGAATTCTGGGAACGAAGATTCGAGCAGCTCGACGCGCTGCTCGACGAATTAAAAAAAAAGGAGAAGAAACGTGGACGCCCAAAAAAATAAAGGAGCACTGACAGTTACTGCGAAAGGAGAGCGCGAGATCGTGATGACTCGCGCGTTCGAGGCGCCTCGCCATCTCGTCTTCGACGCTTTCACGAAGCCTGAGCTCGTCAAACAATGGTTGCTCGGCCCGCCGGGGTGGTCGATGCCGGTCTGCGAGATCGATCTTCGCGTGGGCGGCAAGTATCGCTACGTCTGGCGTCACGACCGCAACGGAAACGAGATGGGTATGGGCGGCGTCTACCGCGAGATCGTGAGGCCCGAGCGCATCGTGAACACGGAGAGCTTCGACGACCCATGGTATCCGGGCGAGGCCGTCGGCACACTCGTTCTGACCGAGGATCGCGGCAGAACGACGGTGACGCAGACGGTGCTGTATGCCTCGCGGGACGCGCGCGATGGCGTCCTCAAATCGCCCATGGAGAGCGGCGTCGCTGCCAGCTACGATCGACTGGAAGGTCTGCTCGCGACCGCGGAGGCGAAATGAAGCTGCGCCCCTCACCCGGCGCTCCGCGCCACCCTCTCCCCGCAAGCGGGGAGAGGGCCGGGGTGAGGGGTCGCGCTCTTGCCGCCTGGCTGGCTCCCTCCCGCCCCATGGCCCACGCGCTCGCCCTCGGCATCGTCGGCGTTGTATTGAGCACGGTGGCGACGATCATGACGTGGAATCGCGGCCCTGCTTTCGGGCCGCATTGGTATCCGATCGCGCTCATCCTCGTCTCGATGCCGTGCGCGTGGATCGGCGCAGCGCTCTTCACTTCACGCCGAGCGCGCGCTTGATCTCGGCAATGGTGAAGCTGCCGCTCGGGCCGAAGCCCATGATCTGGCCGTTGATGATGTAAGTCGGGGTCGAGTTTACGCCCATGTCGAAGGCGCGACTGACTTGCTCGAGCATGTCGGCGCGCTCGGCAGTTGAGCGGTAGATCTTCTCGACCTTCTTCCAGTCGATGTCGTGATCTTCGCAGAAGTTCTGCAGCGTGGTGTCGAAGGAAGGCGTCTTATCGACCGCCTCCTGATTCTCGAAAACGAAATTGACGTATGCCCAATACTTCGACGGAGCGACCTGCTGGATCGCGCGGGCGCCCATGGCGGCCGGCAACGCCCATTCGTGATGCTCGAAGAGGGGAAGGTCGAGTCGTTTGTAGTCGACTTTCTTGAGGTTTTTCGCGATCAGCGGCTCGACACTCTTGTGCGCCTTGGCGCAGGTCGGACATTCGAAGTCCGAGAGCTCGATGATCTTCACCGGCGATTTCGGATTCCCGCGACGCACCGCCTTCTCGATCCCCAGGCTTTCAATGAGCGTCGTGCCGGGCGATACCAATAGATTCCCCCGCGACCCGACGATCAGAAAGCGTCCGGCCGAATCGATGAATGCGTGATACGAAAACGGTCCCCACGACGTTTCTTTGGTGAGCGAGATCGGACGGAGTCCGTCCGGCAGCGGAAAACCCGTGATGGTGGCATTGACGTTCTGCTTCAGCAGCCTGGAGGCTGTTTCGGCGGCGCGTACTTCGACGCTGCGATTGTCGAGGGGCAACGCGAAGACGGTCCCGAGGATGACCTGACTCGTGGCAGGAGAGTAGAGCGCGATGGCCTCGCGGCCGCACGCGGTGTCGCTCGACGTCTGGGCCACCGTGAACGGAAGGAAACCGAAAGGTCCGGGCTGGTCGATCGGCTGGACCGTGATCTTCTGGTCAGGACATTTGGCGAGCGCTTTGGTGACGTAGCTTCGCAGCGCATCGATGTTCGCCGCGGCGAGGAGAGGAAGAGTTGCGAAAAAGAGGAGCGGGACGAGGACGATTTTCTTCATTCCTGCGAGTTAACCGTCCGATAGCCGCGATCAATCCAGCCTTTGAGTCCGCCGGCGATGTGAACGATGTTTCGGAAACCGGCGACGTGGAGCAGCTTGGCGGCCACTTCGCCGTCGGTCGATGTTGCCCCGTACACGATCACGGTCTGGTTCTGATAGGGCAGCAGCTCGGGGAGCTGCCGTTCGATGCTCTCGAAAGGCGCATTGAGCGACCCGGCGATGTGGCCTTCGGGTCCCCGGTAGTCGTTCGCGGACCGAACGTCGAGAACGACAACCTGTTGACTATCGAGGATCATCTCCGCTGCGACGTTGGGCGAGACTTCTGCGAATCCTCCGGAGGTCCGCGTGATGCCGATGGTGCGGCAGCCGGCGGTTGCAAGTGCAATCAGGGCCATGGCGATCATTCTCTTCATACGAACTCCAGCTCGAACTCAGCGCGGACCTCGCCCACCAGCGTTCCGGCGACGTTGCGCAGCGGCCATTCGCGATAGCGTTGCAGCTCCGGCTTCGCGGCCACATCGAAGCCGAGGATTTCGAGTGTCTTCAGAATTACCGGATTGCGACCTCGTGTCATGGACCCATCATCGATCTTGAGCGCGATTCCGATCGCGCAATCATCCGCGAGCCGGAGGCGAGAGGTCAATGTCGAAGCGAAACTCGGTGCCACCGCCATGGCGTAGAAGCCTTCCGCCCCTTCCTTGCCGACCAGCGCGCCGCCATAAGACTCGATCAGCGGAGTGGTCATGCTCCAGGCGCCGGCGACGAAGTAAGGAAACGCGGTCATGGCCTCGACCACATGCCCGGCACTGTTCTCGTATCGATCGAGCGCGCCGGGAATATCGCCCTCGCTCGACGCCATCAGCCGCGCGTAGGCGTACGCCGCGCGATGCAGCGAGAGGAAAAACGCCGGGACCCCGCAGCCGTCGACCGCGATCGGAATGTCCTTCGCTTCCACCCCCGCGAAATCGGCGACTGTCGATCGCATGGCCGCCTGGAGCGGATGCTGCGGATCGATGTAGTTCCCGCTGGCCACATCCATGACTTTGGTCGCCAGAAGCATTCCGGCATGTTTGCCGGAGCAATTGTTGTGGAGCGGAGAGGGAGGCTCGCCGGATGCGCGGACGTCGGCAGCCGCTTTTTCGTCGTAGGGAAGGTGCGCGCCGCAAAGGAGGTCTTCCTCATCGAAGTCGCCTTTGCGCAACAGAGCGGCCGCGGTCGCGACGTGCACCGCTTCGCCGCCGTGCGATGCACACGTGATCGCGATCTCCTCGCCGGTCAGATCGTATTCCTCGTCGCCGCCGTATTCGAGGAGCGGCAGCGCCTGGAACGGCTTGGCGGCCGAGCGAATACAGGTCACCAGTGCCGGATCACCGGCGAAGGCCAGAAGGCGGCCGAGGGAATCGACCACGGCGATCGATCCGCGATGGAATGATTCGAGATGGCCGCCGCGGTAGACGTTGGCCAATCGCATTGCGGCGCAGTTTATAGGGTAGCGAGGTCTCGCGGTTGCGTGGTCTCGCGGTTGTATGCACCACGAGACCGCGAGACTTCGAGACCGCAGTCTATGCCCGCGCCGGTGCGCTGCCGCTTTCGGCCGCGATCGCTTCCTCTTCGGTGTTGTAGATCTTGAACACCGTGTCGAGCTTGGCGAGCTTGAGCAGCTTCATGATCCTCTCGGAAGGATTGACCAGGATCAGCTTTCGATTCTGGGTCGTGAATTTGCCGAGGTAGCCGACCAGCTCACCGATGCCGGTGGAGTCGATGTAGTCGATCTTGGTGAAGTCGATGATGACGTTGGTGCTTTCGTTCTTCAGCACGTTCTCGAGCGCGGAAGAGAAGAACTCCGCGCTCTCGCCGAGCTTGATCAGCCCTTCAACATAAAGAATGGTGAAGTTTTCGGTGTGCTTCTTCTCGACAATCATCTTTTGCTGGCGGATCTTACCAAATCAGAGGCCATGGATTGTGCGCAACGCAACCACACCATTCAACCCGCCGAAGCCGAAGGAATTCGACAGAAAAATCGGCACGCGCGCGGCGCGGGAAGCATTCGGAATGTAGTCGAGGTCGCAGGCCGGATCGGGTTTTTCGAGATTGATCGTGGGCGGGAGGAAGCCATCGTTGAGCGCGACCAGCGAGCAGACAACCTCGATGGCGCCGCTGGCGCCCATGGCATGGCCGTGCATCGATTTGGTCGAGCTGACCGGCACGCGATCGCCCAAAACCGACTTGATGGCAGTCGTTTCGGTGGCGTCGTTCGCGCGCGTCGCCGTCCCGTGCGCATTGATGTAGCCGACCTCTGACGCCGCCACATCGCGCAGTGCCATCCGCATCGCGCGCGCCGCCCCATCCGCTGACGGATCGGTGAGGTGGCCGGCATCGCTGGTGATGCCGAATCCGACGATCTCGCCGAGAACGTTTGCGCCGCGTCGCTGCGCGTGTTCGAACGATTCGAGGACCAGCACGGCCGCACCTTCGGCGAGAACGAGTCCCTTGCGATCGGCGCTGAACGGACGGCAGGCTTTCTCAGGATGCTCGTTGTCGATGGCCAGCACGCGCATCGATTCCCACCCCAGAATGATGCCGAAGGTCAGGGGAGCGTCGGCACCGCCGGCGATCATCACGTCCGCGTCACCCGCTCGAATCGCCTGAAAGGCCTGTCCGATCGCGTGCGCGCTCGACGCGCACGCTGAAACCGGCGTGTAGGCAATTCCCTTCGCGCCAAATTGCGTCGAGACAGCAGCCGCCCAGTCCCGTGCCGACGATCACTCCGAATCGCTCGGGATCGACATTCTCAATCTTCGCCTGAGCCATCGCCTCTTCGGCCGCAATCAAGGCAAACCGGCTGAAGCGATCGAACCCTTTGAAGGCCCCCTGATGCGCCTGGGCGGGCACCTCGCCGCCGATTCTGCAATTCAGCGCCGCGGTGTCGATGCTGGTGATGCGCCGAATTCCGCTGCGGCCATCACGCATGGCGGCGCACGCCATGGCGCGGCCGCGGCCGAAGGGAGAAATGATGCCGAGACCGGTGATGGCGACGCGGGGAGAAGACATAAATTTCAAATTTCAAATGAAAAATTAAGAATTGGGACGCCGAAGCCCATTTTTCATTTTTCATTCTTCATTTGAAATTTGAAATTTCATTGGCTCGGCAGGAGCTCCTGCACGACCGTCACCATATCCCCAAACGTCTTGATCGCCCGCGCTTTGTCGTCCGGGATCGAGATGTGAAATTGCTCTTCGATCGCGAAGAGGATGGTGAGCGCGTCGAGTGAATCGACTCCTGCGTCGGTGAGCAGGGTCTGGGGAGTGAGCTTCTCGTCGGGGACGTCCTTTTCTTCGCGCACAATTTCGATCAGCTTCTGCTGGATCTCGTCGCGCGTCATGCGGCGGCTATGATACCCCGCGTGCGGCGGCACTTCTGGCTGCTCTACCCGTTGTGGATGGTGCTGTGCGCCGGCCTATTCTTCGCGCTCCGCGATCGCGAAGATCCTTCTCGGCGACATGATCGGATCCTCAGCAACGATGCGGCGGTGCGGGCGGTCGCGATCCTGCGACAGAAGGATCGCGCGCGCTACGCCGGATACGAGGCGGTGCACGTCGCATACGCCGGGCGGGGGGAGGGGGGTGGGGCGGCGCGGTGGGTGGTGTTGTGCGATCGCGTCCCGCATACCGCGTTGCGCGAAGCGGTGGTGGTCGAGCTCGATGCCGCCAATGGATCGCTGCTCGCGATTCGAAAGCCGGTAAGATGACGCCTGACGTCGGACGTCTGAAACCTGATGAAAAAACTCACCCCGATGCTCGAGCAGTACTTCGAGATCAAACGGCAGGTTCCCGACGCCATCCTCTTCTATCGACTCGGCGACTTTTACGAGATGTTTTTCGAGGATGCCGAGAAAGCGGCGCCCATCCTCGATCTCGTCCTCACCGCGCGCGGCAAGGGGCAGGAGCACGAAGCACCGATGTGCGGCGTGCCGTATCACGCCGCTGACGGCTACATCGCCAAGCTGATCAGGCAGGGATTTCGCGTCGCGCTGTGCGATCAGGTCGAAGACCCGGCGGTAGCGAAGGGCATCGTGAAGCGCGAAATCGTTCGCGTGTTCACACCCGGCACTGCCACTGAGAACGCCATCGTCGAGCGCGAGAGCTGCTACCTGCTGTCGCTGGTGCCGAACGGAGAGGCGGTCGGCGCGGCGTACCTGGATGTATCGACCGGCGACTTTTTCGTCACCGCGTATGCGGGCGCAAGCGACCCGCGCTTGCGCGACGACGTGGCGCGATTCGCGCCGCGCGAGGCGATCGTCCCGCGCGAGTCAGCGCTGCAAGTGCCGATTCCGACCACGGCCGTCGAGCCGTCGATGTTCGAGAAGGCCGGGGCGCACGACTATCTGGCGCGGCATTTCGCGACGCAGTCGCTTCGCGGGTTCGGTCTCGAGGAAGACGACGTCCGCATCGGCGCTGCCAGCGCCGCTCTTCGATATGCATCGGCGAGTCACAAGAAAGCGCTCGATCATGTGCGGTCGCTTCGCGTCGACCACGAGGGGGATTTTCTGCAGCTCGATGCCGCCACGCTGGCGAATCTGGAAGTGCTGCAATCGCGCGATCCGTCGCAGCCCCGCGCATCGTTGTGGAGTGTGATCGACGCGACGCGCTCGGCCATGGGCGCACGGACCTTGCGCAGCTGGATCACCCGGCCACTGAAAAAGCGCGAGGCCATCTTCGATCGGCACGACGCCGTCGACGAGCTCACGCGATCGCGCGCCATTCTCGAACCGATGGCGCAGCGCCTGGCATCGATCGCGGACCTGGAACGGCTGGCGGCCCGCGTCACGCTTCGGAGTGCCTCGCCCCGCGAATGCCTGACGCTGGCCGATTCGCTCATGGCGGTCGACGATCTTCGTGAGGTGACCACGCCCTTGCGCGGTCCGCTGCTCAAGTCGATCCGCGATGGCCTCGATGGAGTCCCCGCTGTTGTCGGCCGCATTGCCACCACCATCGCCGACAACGCGCCGCTCAGCGCTCGCGAGGGCGGCGTGATCAAGAGCGGCGTCGATGCCGAGCTCGATTCGCTCCGCGCCATCGCCCGCGATTCGAAATCGATCCTGATGGACATTGAAGCCCGCGAGCGTGGACGCACTGGCATTCACTCGCTGAAGGTGCGATTCAACAACGTCTTCGGCTACTACATCGAAGTCTCCAAATCGAACCTCGCTCGCGTGCCGGGCGATTACATCCGGAAACAGACGCTCGTGAATGCCGAGCGATTCATCACGCCCGATCTGAAAGAGCTGGAGGAGAAGATCACCGGCGCTGAAGAAAAGTCGAAGGCCATCGAGATCCGGCTCTACGAAGCGCTGCTGGAGTTCGCTTCGCAATCGGCGGCCGGGATTCTGGCCACCGCCAGCGCGGTCGGGCAGATCGATGCGCTCTGCTCGTTCGCGTCGATCGCGACCCGCAATCGATACGTCCGTGCGACGCTGACCGAGGAGTCGGAGATCGTGATCGAAGACGGCCGCCATCCCGTCATCGAGTCGATCGCGAGAGAACGTTTCATTCCCAACAACAGCGACATCGCCCGCGACCGCAACGGCATCCAGATCATCACCGGGCCGAACATGGGAGGAAAGTCGACCTATCTTCGGCAGGTCGCGTTGATCGTGCTGCTGAATCAGGCCGGCAGCTTCGTCCCGGCCGGCTCGGCCCGCCTGGGCATCTTCGATCGGATCTTCACGCGCGTGGGCGCCTCGGATCAGCTCGCGCGCGGCGAGTCGACGTTCATGGTCGAGATGCACGAAACCGCCAACATTCTCAACAACGCCACCGACCAATCGCTGATCATTCTCGATGAAGTCGGTCGCGGCACGGCCACCTTCGATGGCCTTTCGCTGGCCTGGGCCATCATCGAGTTCCTGCACGACCATCCCAATCGCAGCGGCATCACGCTGTTCGCGACGCACTATCACGAGGTCACCGATCTGGCCAGGACGAAAGCGCGCGTTGCGAACTTCAACGTGGCGGTGAAGGAGTGGAACGATCAGATCATTTTTCTGCGCAAGGTCCTGCCGGGGGCGGCCGACAAGAGCTACGGCATCCAGGTGGCGCGGCTGGCCGGCATTCCGCGATCGGTCACCGACCGCGCCCGCGAGATCCTCAACACCCTCGAGCGCAAAGAGCGCGATCTGGTGGAAGAGACTGCTATGCCGTCGCGGCAGCTTTCGCTGTTCGACTCGCGCGAACGCGAAGTGGTCGATGCTCTCCGAGTGCTGCAGCCGGACGCGATGACGCCCATTCAGGCTTTGAACGAACTTCAACGCCTGAAAGACAAGCTAAGTTAGCATTTCTCGGTGGGCATCCTCGGCATCGGCTTGACAGACAAGGCTCTGAGCGATCTTGAAAAAACCATCATCAAAGAGGTCGAGCCCTGCGCCATCGTACTGTTCGGCCGCAACATCGCCGACCCGAAGCAGCTGTCCGATCTGGTCCGGGAAGTGAAATCGATCGCGAAGCGGCCGCCGATGCTCATGATCGATGAAGAAGGTGGACGCGTCGATCGGCTGCGTCATCTCATCCCCGGGTTGCCGAGCGCGGAATTGTTCGGGGAAGGGAATCAGTCGGTGGAGCTCTCCACATGGATGGGAAAAGTCATCGGCGCCGCGCTGCGGTATTTCGACATCGAAGTCGATCTCGCGCCGGTGGTCGATGTGCGCGGCCCGCAGGCGCCGAAAGGACTCGAGCGAAGAACCTTCGGCGCCGATCCCGAAACGGTGATCGATCTCGCCGGCGCGTTCATGCGCGGTCTGCATTCAGCCGGCACCGGCTCGTGCCTCAAACATTTTCCGGGGATCGGCATCGGATCGGCCGACCCGCATTACGGTGCAACCGTCATCGACATCTCACTCGATGCGCTCGTCCAGCGCGACCTCGTTCCCTATGCGCGCCTCGGCAACGAATCGGGAGCGATCATGATCGGACACGGCACCTATCCCCAGATCGATGAACCCGACCTTCCGGCGACCTTGAGCCGCCGCATCGCCTTCGATCTGCTCCGCCAGGTCGCCGGATTCGAGGGCCTCGCGATCACCGATGACATGGAGATGCACGCGGTGTCCGATTTCGGATCGTACGAAGACATCTCCGAGCGCGCCGTACTGGCCGGCAACGATGTGGTGATGTTCGCCAGTCACATCGAGCGCGTTCCCGACATTCATCGATTCCTGGAGGCCAGGACGCGCACCGACGCCATCTTGCGCTCGCGTGTGAATGAAGCCGCACAGCGGGCGGCGCAATATCGTCAATATGTTGACCATTTTCGACGCGAGGCACCGCCGGCAACGAGTTTCGAGGCCGTGGCGGAGGAGGTCAAACGTTTTGTCGAGGCCTTCGAGAAGACCCGCGGTCCGCATGAGGTTTACGTCTCGGAAGCGGAGCAGCGCAAAAAACCACGGGGCGGGCGGACGGGACGCGAGGAATGGACCTGATGCCCAAACTTTCTACGTAGTTTTTCGTCTTACCTGAGGCTCGATGAAGATCCGCACCTCCCTGGTGATCGCGCTCTTTCTCCTCTCCGCGCTTCCGCTGGGCGGACTGGTGGTCTATTCGTACTACAGCTCGCGGTCCGCGCTGCGGAACGCGTATCACGCCGAAGCGGCACGACTGACGGCGCAGATGGATCGCCGCCTCGGCAACATTCGCGATGTGCTCGAACAGCGGCTGGCCGAAGTCTCGGCTCTGCCGGATCTGTCGGCCGCGGAGAAGCAGAAGGCTCCGATCGTCAAGAACGTCCTGATGACCATGGGCGATGCTGCATCGCTCATCGATTCGATCGAAATCCGGCCCATGGCCTCGGCCGCGCCGGCGGCACACGCATCGGCCGTCCCACCGCCGCCGTCTCACCCGATTGTCATCGACATGCCGACGGCGCCGAAACTGCCGCGATTCACCTTTACCGATCAGCAGCGCGAGTATCTGAAAAAAATGTCCCAGCTCGGAAGCGAGCTGGGAAGGCGGCGCAACGAGCTGACTCCGCAAGAGCGCGATCGGCTGCAGAAGGAGCTCAACGCCGCACAGGCCGCCTTCAGCGAGTCGATGAAAGTGACATCGAAGAAATTCAATGAGGATCTGTCGGCCGCGCTCGAGGCGCGCGATGAGCACTTGAAACTCCGTCAGAAACGGCGCCAGGATGCCCAACGCGAGGCGCAGCAGGATCGCAACGAGAAAGAACAGGAAAAGGCGGCCGACGCCGCCCAGGCCGTACAGGAAGCACAGGAAGAAGCGGCCGCCAACGTCGTCGAGGAAGCGCAAGCCAGCGAGCAGCAGAAACAGCATTGGAGAATGCGTGAGAAACAGGCGAACCTGCTGTTCGGTCAACGCTTCAACGTTCCGCTCACCAATCAGGGCACGGTGATCGGACAAGTGCACGCCATGGTCAGCGGCGAAGAAGTCATCCGCCGCGTCCTGGACGCATCGAATGAGGATCGCAGCGAGATCACGTTCGCGATCGATCGCGAGAAAAACGTCTACATCCGGACGCCCGAGGACCGCAAGACGCTGGAGAATCTCGGCGTTCTGGCGCGCGTCGCGACCGGGAGGCCTCTCAACGACATCCCGAACTGGGTCGTGGTTCTGCATCAGGATCCGCAGAGTCAGTTGCGGGTGGGCGTCGCTCGTCCATTCGGTGAGGACCTGGAGGAACTCCGCAAAACGGCGGCGAAGAATTTCGGATACGGCATCGCGCTCATCTTCGTGGCATTGATCGGAATCATGCCCATCGCAAACCACATCACGCGCGACGTCGATCTGGTCAAAGGGGGAGCGGAACGCATCGCGCACGGCGACCTGACCACGCGCATTCCGGTGCGCTCGAGAAACGAGATCGGACATCTAGCATCGGCCTTCAATCGCATGGCCGAAGACCTCAGCCTGCAGCAGGAGCGGATCGTCGAGCAGGAACGCGCGGCCATCGAGTACGAACGCAAATCGGCGGAGCTGGAGGAAGCCCGACGCTTCCAGTTGTCGATGCTGCCGAAGGAAGTGCCGCGGCTTGGGGACTATGACATCGCGGTTTTCACGCAGACGGCCACTGAGGTCGGCGGCGACTACTACGACTTTCACGTCGACGCGGACGGCACGCTGTCGATCACCATCGGCGATGCCACCGGCCACGGCGCGCGCGCCGGAACGATGGTCGCGGTCATCAAAGCTCTCTTTGCGGGCTACAGCGGCGCGCAGACGCCCGCTGATTTTCTCCACGACGCCACCGAAAAAATCCGGCGCATGGACCTCGGCCGCATGGCCATGGCACTCCAGCTGGCGCGATTCAAGAATCGCCGCGTGACCATTGCGTCGGCCGGAATGCCGCCGGCGTACATCCATCGTCGCTCCACGGGCGCCGTCGAAGAAATCGCGCACAGCGCCACTCCGCTGGGAACACTCGGCGATACCTACGACGACATCGAGCTCGATCTGGCGGCCGGCGACACGCTGCTGCTCATGAGCGACGGCTTCCCCGAATTGATGAACGCCGCCGCCCAGCAGCTCGGTTACACAGCGGCCGCCGATGCCTTCGCCGATGCCGCAAAGGCGGGCGACAGCAACAGCGTGATTGCCGCACTCGCGGACGCGGTGCGCCGCTGGCACGGGGAGCAACCTCCTAACGACGACGTAACATTCGTCGTCGTGCGCGCCGTTTAGAATCTCGCCCATGTCGAGAATCACGCGGCTTGTTACAGCCCTCTTTCTCTTCGCTCTGCCAACGTTCGCCGCAACGCGTGCCGAACGCATCGATGCGCTGATCTCCTCTTACAACAAATTGCGGCAGTTCAACGGCTCGGCGCTGGTGGCGGAAAAAGGGAGCGTCATCCTCGCCAAGGGCTACGGACTCGCCAACATGGAGTGGCAGATTCCGAACACGCCCGACACGAAATTCCGCATCGGCTCGATCACGAAGCAGTTCACGTCCATGGTGGTGATGCAGCTGGTGAGCGAAGGAAAAATCAAGCTCGACGAAAAGATCGCGACTTATCTTCCGGATTACCGCAAGGACACCGGTGAGAAGGTGACGGTGCGGAACCTTCTGAGCCACACATCGGGAATCCCGAGCTACACCAGCAAGCCGGGATTCTTCAAGAATGAGTCGCGAGACCCGTACACGGTCGCTGATTTCGTGAAGAAGTACACCAGCGGCGATCTCGAGTTCGAGCCTGGATCAAAGTTCTCCTACGATAACTCCGGATATTTTCTCATCGGCGCGATCATCGAGCGCGTTACCGGAAAGTCGTACGAGCAGAATCTCAAGGAACGCATTTTCGATCCGGTCGGCATGAAGAACAGCGGATACGATCGCTCCGATGTTGTGATCCCCAGGCGCGCATCGGGATATCTCCTCACGCCGGACGGCTACCAGAATGCGACCTATCTCGACATGACGATTCCGTTCGCTGCCGGTTCGCTCTACTCGACGGTCGAAGATCTCTACAAATGGGATCGCGCGCTCTACTCCGACAAGCTGCTGTCGCCTGAGCTCGAGAAGATCGTTTTTACTCCTGTGCTGAACAACTACGCCTTCGGCTGGGCGGTCCACAAAGTGAAGCTGGACGACAAGAGCGAAGTGAATGTCATCTCACACGACGGCGGCATCAACGGCTTCAACTCCACCATCGTTCGATTCCCCGACACCCAGGATCTGATCGTCCTTCTCGACAACACTTCGCGCGGGGACAAGATCGACGATCTCGGCCGCGGAATCGCCGACATCCTCCACGATGTCGAAGCGCCGCAGGCGCGGGCGTCGGTCGTCGATGAGTTGATGAAGAGTCTCGCGACCACGGATGCCAAACAGGCAGTCGCGCACTATCGGGAGTCGAAGGCGGATTTCCGGGAAGCAGAGATGAACCGCCTCGGCTACATGCTCCTGCAGCGCGGCCGCATCGCCGACGCCATCGAAATCTTTCAACTCAACGTCGAGAAATTTCCGCAATCTTCGAACGTCTACGACAGCCTCGGTGAGGCCTATGCGGCTCATGGCGATCGGGACCTGGCGGTGAAGAACTACCGCAAATCGCTGGAGCTGAATCCGAAAAATACGAATGGTGAAGAAGCTCTGAAACGCCTCGAGTCACACTAACAGGTCACCACAGAGATTCGCGCAGCGGCCCGATGGTTTTGCGCATCAACAATTCGGACGCGTCGCGGACCAGATAGTCCTTCAACTCGCCGATCAGCTCGTATCCGAGTCGTTCATAAAGCTGGCGAGCGCGCGGGTTGAACGACGAAACGCACAGGAAAATATTGGGCGTCTCACGGAAGATGCGCTCCTCGGCGAATTGCACGAGCTGCGTGCCGAGTCCGCCGCCCCGTGCCGCAGCATCGACGCACACGGTCTGGATGTAACCGATGAACGCGCCGCGCATGTTGAGAATGATGAAGCCCTCGATGCGGCCATCATTCTCGGCGACATAGACTTCGCGCGTGGGATCGCTGACGATGGCGAACGATTCGTCGAAATTGCGGCCGATCGTGATCCACGGCTCGGTGGAACACATCATCTCGGCGCATCGCCGTGCTTCTTTTTCGCCGGCCGGAGGCCGGATCGCAACCATGCGATGATGTTGTCATGAGCACGCGACCTGCCGCCACCGAAATTCCTCCGGTCTATCAACGCTATGTCGATCTCGTTCCGGAAGAGGACATTCAAAAAGCGATTGTCGATCAGGCCAGGAAGACCGCCGCCATCCTGCGCGGGATCAGCGAGGAGAAGGCTGCTTTCCAATACGCGCCGGGAAAGTGGAGCGTGAAGGGGGTGGTCGGCCATTTCACCGATGCCGAGCGCATCTTCTGCTACCGGACGCTGGCGATCGCGCGCGGCGAGACCAAGTCGCTTCCGGGCTTCGACGAGAACTCATACGGAGAGGCCGGTGACTTCGATCGCCGCTCCATTCGCGATCTCGCCGATGACTACGAAGCTGCGCGGCGCTCGACCATCGCGATGCTTCGCGGAATTCCCGACGCCGCTTGGGCGCGCAGAGGCGTGGCCAATGAAGTCGCGGTCAATGTCCTCGGCCTGGCCTACATCATCCTCGGCCACGAACGGCATCATTTGAAAGTATTGCACGACCGATACGGAGTGTGATGCTGCGGTCGAGGTGAACGTTCCCCTCCACCCACCCGGCACTCTTGGCCTCCACCTCTCCGAACCATTTGCCGCGCTGCATGCGCGCGGCCACCAACCCGCCCAACCGCCCGTCGCGATCGCGGAACAGCTGATGCGCGGGCTGACGCCACAGGGCGACGCGATAACGCTCGTCGAGCGTGGCATCGACGCCGACGAAGTTGCGCTCGTGGTTCACGTAGCCGTGCAGCGTCACGAACAATCTCGGCTTCCGCAAAAAAAGATTGCCGTCGATCGAGTAGCCGAACGGAGTGAGAAGGTGTCCGGCCGACATGTTGAAACGGCTGGTGCCCGTCAAACCGATCAAGTTCGGATCGAGGAGATTGATGAGCGAGAGTTGTCCCTGTCGATGCAAGAAGTCATGTTCCGCCGGAGTCAGATCGCGTTCGCGAATGTAGCGACGGATGCCGACGCCGGAGGGATGGGGTCCGCGAGCGGGGTAGGGTTCGTTGGGGCGAAAAAGATCGTAGACCCAGGCCGTGAAATCGTGACCGGTGAAATCGCGCCGGCTCATGTGGGCGCCTTCGTCGCGTTCCCATTTGTCGGTAGCGGTGTTGGCCTCGTTGGTCGTTCCGGAAGCGATATACGCGATCGAATTCAGCTTCACCAGCCAGTACAGGGGCACGTTCCACGACGTTGCGCCGTTGAAGAAATGTTGCCGCTCCAGGCGCAGCACCAGCGCGTGTTCGCCCTCGATGCCGGCCTCGTGCGCGCGAACGAGGTCCGCCGGATGCTCGCGCTTCATCCGCGCGAGATTGTCGTCGCGGACGTGACTGACCGCGATCGCGTCCGCAAAAGGCCGGAAGCGATAGACATCATTGAAGCTCGCCACACCGCGATTGCCGAGGACGGCGCGATGAAATTCTTCGTGCACCCACGCGTCGCTCAGCGGGAGAGCAAGGACGATTTCGGCGGCGCCGTCGAACAGCGCGATGCTCGTCCTTGCCCACTGTTCGCGATCTCCCCATGCGCGGGCGATGGCGCGATGCGAGAGGTCGTAGAAGGCCGCCGTCCACGAAACGCTCTGCTCCATGGAGGGAGGATGAAAGCCGCGCGCGAAGTTGTCGGAGTCGACGACGACGATGTCCTGCCCGCGCGCGATCGACGCGACCAGGAGAGCGGTCAACAGCAGACTAGAACGGAACTTCGTCCTCTTCTTCGACCTGAGTCGCCGTCGCGGCGCCGCCCTTGCGTGCGCCGGCGTAGCTGCCGCCGCTGGGAGCGCCGCTATCGTCGCGTTTCTTATCGAGCATTTTCATCTCGCGCGCGACGATCTTCTTTCGGGATCGCTTTTGGCCGGTCTCTTTATCGTCCCAAGTATCGGTACGAAGTGTCCCCTCGATGTACACGAGGCTGCCCTTACGAAGGTACTGTCCGCAAATCTCTCCCAGCCGATCCCACGCCTCGATGTCATGCCACTCGGTACGTTCCTGCTTTTCTCCGCTCTTGTCGGTGAAGCGCTCGTCCGTGGCCATCGTGAACTTCGCGACTGTGCTGCCATTCGGTGTCGAGCGGATCTCCGGGTCTTTTCCAAGGCGACCCACGAGAATGACTTTGTTGATCATCATTAGTCTCCGAGTGGCAGTTTACTGCGAACGGACGCACAACCGTCGTTTTTCTACGGCGTGTAGAGTGCCACGTATCGGAGCACAGCGACGTAGTGGCACACGCTGCCGCCAATCACAAACAGATGCCACACACCGTGCGTGAACGCGACGCGTTTCCCGAGCGCATAGAAAACAATTCCGACCGTGTAGACGATGCCGCCGGCAACGAGCCACGCAATGCCCGCCGGCGGGAGCGCGCGACGCAGCGGCACGAACGCCAGCACGATCAGCCAACCCATCATCACGTAGAGCGTCACCGACACCCCGCGGAACCGTCCGTGAAAGACGGCATCTTTCGTCACGCCGAGGATCGCGAGCGTCCAGACGATGCCGAACAGCGTCCATCCCAGCGGACCGCGCAGCGTGACGAGCGTGAAGGGCGTGTACGTTCCGGCGATCAGCAGATAGATCGAGGTGTGATCGAACACCCGGAACACGTTCTTGGCCTTGCCTCGCAGGCTGTGATAGAGCGTCGAGCTGAGGTAGAGCACGACCAGCATCGTGCCGTAGATCGCGACCGCCGTGACCGCACGGGCGTCGGCCCGCAGGGATGCCAGCGTGACCACAACCGCTGTCGCGATCAGCGCCAGTACGGTGCCGACCAGGTGGGTAATGCTGTTGAATCGCTCGCCGCGGACCATGCTTCACCCTAGCACATAGAATCCGATTTGTGCGATGTGTCATTCAGCGCGTGCGGCGCGCGTCCGTCTCGGTGGCGGCCGAAGTCATCTCGGAGATCGGCGCGGGACTCCTGGTGCTGGCGGCAGTGGAGAAAGGAGATGGCGAGCAGACCATGCGGGATGCCGCGCGCAAGATCCGCGAGCTTCGAGTCTTCAGCGACGACGCCGGCAAGATGAATCGCGACGTCGCAGAAATCGGCGGATCGATCCTGGCTGTTTCTCAATTCACTCTGGCGGGCTCGCTGGCGCGCGGACGTCGCCCCAGCTTCGACAATGCCGAGGAGCCGGAGAAGGCGCGCGCGATGTTCGACGTCTTCGTCGCCGAGCTTGGCGCCACAGGAATTCCCGTCAAGACCGGACGCTTTCGCGAAATGATGATCGTCTCGCTCGAAAATGACGGGCCGGTGACGTTCGTCTACGAGTCCTGAGTCCTGTGTCCTGAGTCCTGAGTGGGTGGGCGTGCTCAGGACTCAGCACTCAGGACTCAGGACTTATACTTCGCGATCCTCATGCCGTACGACCCAAAAGCAATCGAAGAGAAATGGCAGCGCGCATGGGCCGATGCCCGCGTGGCCGAGATCGATGTCTCGAAGCCCGGCCAGAAGTACTACATGCTCAACATGTTTCCGTACCCGTCGGGCGATCTGCACGTCGGGCACGGACGCAACTACATCCTCGGCGATGCGCTCTATCGATATCTGATGATGCGCGGCCGCGCGGCCCTCAATCCGATGGGCTGGGACGCTTTCGGATTGCCGGCCGAAAACGCGGCCATCAATCGCGGCGTCCATCCACGCGAGTGGACGCTCTCGAACATCGCGCGCGAGAAAAAACAGTTCCAGCGATGGGGGATCCTCTACGACTGGTCCAAAGAGATCGCCTCATGCCATCCCGGCTACTACAAGTGGAACCAGTGGCTCTTCATCCAGCTCTATAAACGCGGCCTGGCGTACCGCGGCAAGGCTCCGGTCAACTGGTGCCCCAGCGATCAGACCGTGCTCGCGAACGAGCAGGTGATCGACGGCCGATGCGAACGCTGCGGTACGGAAGTCGTGCAGCGCGAGCTGGAGCAATGGTTCCTCAAGATCACGGCCTACGCCGATCGCCTCGACGACGGCCTCGACGCGCTGGAGCACTGGCCCGAGCAGGTCAAAGTCATGCAGCGCAACTGGATCGGCCGGTCCCTCGGCGCCGACGTCGACTTCCCCATACCCGACCTCGGTCATCCGATTCGCGTCTTCACAACGCGCCCCGACACGATCTACGGCGCGACCTTCATGGTGCTCGCGCCGGAGCATCCCGACGTTGCTGCGCTCATCGCGGACAGTCCGGACCGGACCGCGCTCGAGCGCTGGATCGCGGGCGTGCGCAATCAGAGCGCGCTCGAGCGCCAGGAGGCGGGGAAGGAAGGCCGCTTCACCGGCAAGTACGCCATCAATCCCTTCACGGAAGAAAAGATCCCGATCTGGCTCGGCAACTTCGTGCTGATGCAGTACGGCACCGGCGCGATCATGGCCGTGCCGGGACACGATGAACGCGACTTCGAGTTCGCGAAACAGTACGGGCTGCCGGTCCGGATGGTGGTGGCACCCCTCACCCCGTCCCTCTCCCCGCAAGCGGGGCGAGGGAGTTCGGCGGGAGGGCCCTCGCCCCGCGAAGCGGGGAGAGGGTGGCACGAAGTGCCGGGTGAGGGGGCTTACGTCGACAAAGAAAACGGTATCTCGGTCAACTCCGGCATCATCACCGACCTTCCCACGCCGAAGGCGATCGAGAAAATCATCGCGGAGATCGAGCGTCGCAAAATCGGCAAAAAGATGGTGCGCTATCGGCTGCGCGACTGGCTGATTTCGCGCCAGCGATATTGGGGAACGCCGATTCCGGTTTTGTACTGCGACAAATGCGGAATTGTTCTGGTACAAGAAAGGGACTTGCCGGTCGTGCTGCCGGTGGACGTCCAGTTCACGGGCAAAGAGGGAAATCCGCTCGCCAAGGATCCCAAGTTCGTCAACGCGACCTGTCCGACCTGCGGAGGCCAGGCTCGCCGCGAGACCGACACGATGGACACATTCGTCGACTCGTCGTGGTACTACCTGCGATTCATCTCGCCGCGCGACGAAACAAGAATCTTTGATACGAAGATGGCCAATCGCTGGCTGCCCGTCGATCAATACATCGGCGGCATCGAGCACGCCATCCTGCATCTGCTGTACTCGCGGTTCATCTGCCGCACGCTGTATGACATGGGCCTGGTCAGCTTCGAAGAGCCATTCGCGCGGCTCTTCAACCAGGGCATGATCACGAAGGAAGGTTTTCGCGATCCGTCATGCGGTCTGAGCTGGGTTCCGCTGGATGAGGTCGAGTTTCGCGACAAAAAACCCTTTCGCAACGGCGTCGAGTTGATTCCCGAGGTGGGGAAGATGTCGAAGTCGCGGTTCAATGTCGTGCCGCCCGACGCGCTGATCGAACGTTACGGCGCCGACACCGAACGCGTGTACACGCTGTTCATCGCCCCGCCCGAGAAGGAAGCGGCCTGGTCGGACGAGGGCGTCATCGGCGCGTATCGCTTCCTCAGCCGCGTGTGGAACATGGCCGACAGTGCAGCCGCCGGTGGAGCGCCGCCGGCCTCGGCGGCACTCATCCGCAAAATCCACCAGACCATCGCCGCCGTGACGCAGCGCATCGAGCGTTTCGAGTTCAACACCGCCATCTCGGCGCTGATGGAGCTCTCCAACGCGATCGGCGAGGCGCTGGCCGCCGGCGCCAACGTGCGCGAAAGCTACACCGTTCTACTGCAGCTGCTGCATCCGTTCGCGCCGCATATCACCGAAGAGTTGTGGGAGATGCTCGGCAACAAGCGCTTCGTCCTGCAGTCGAAGTGGCCGGTCGCCGATCCGAAGCTGATGCAGGAGGACATCATCACGATCGTGGTGCAGGTCAACGGAAAGCTGCGCGGGCACGTCGAGGTGCCGAATCCTCCGGTCGAGGAGCAGATCCTGGCTGCAGTGCAGAGCAACGACAAGATTCAACAATGGGTGAGCGGGAAGCAAGTTGTAAGAACGGTCTATGTACCAGGAAAATTGGTAAACGTTGTCGTTCGCTGAGTAACATTTTTGACGCGCGCGAGCGGCGATAACTTTCCAACCTCATTGTCTTCCATCATTACGGCCTTCGATCGCGAAAAAACAATTGTGCAGTTTCTTTTGCGATAGGTGCAAACGAACTCGTGCAGGTTCAAATCCTTTCGGTTGCACAAGAACCGTTGCATTGACGGAACATTGGCCTGCACAAAACTCGGTCACCGATTTTCAGGATGCGCAATGCAATCGAGGCCTGGCACAAAATCGCAACATTTGCGGCACACCTCATGCACAGCGGGTGTCCGGTGTTCGTAGTGCTGCCGCCAGGCCCGCGCACACAACCTCACCACAGAAGGTAGTTTCGGCTCCGGGCGCCTTTGGGTTCGAGGAGGCCCAGAAATGCGAGACCCAGATTCCTGCCGCTGTACGCGGCTGTGCGCAGCCTCTCTACTTAACGCCCCTCAAAGCAGCTATAGAAGCAACGCCGGAAGGTTGACCCGATGCAGCCGTAATAGAAGCTTCGGGCTGACCTTCCGGTCTCTTTGTCTCATAGCGACTTTGATTTCGCTGATTGCGCTGGCCGCACCTCCGGCGGCTGCCCAGCCCGTGTTCGTTAGTTGTCAAAACGACGTGCAAGGGGCCAACGACGTACCTGGTCAGAAGGACCTGACACGATTCTGTGTGGAGCCCGGAACTAGCCCGTTCGAGGTCTTTACACAGTGGGACTGGGACCTCGTAACTCTCTCCGGCGGAAACACCGGCGATGCCTGCTCCCTCTATGACACCAACGGTAATGGCAATGTCAACCTCGCGGTCTGCGTGACCATAAGGGACCATGGCCAATTCGCCACACTGGGAGCAGTGAGGCTGTTCAACTGCAGCGACAGTAGGCCTGACAGGTGTACTGGTAGTGTACAGATCGCTGGGAACATGTGTGTCGGCGGGACCAATGCCGGCGCCCCCTGCTCAAGCGAATCGGGCTGCCTCGGCGGTGGTGCCTGTATGCCGGGGCCAGGCAAGAACACCACGTGCTCGGTGTCGCAGCAGAACACCGATCCCTTCCCACCCGATGACGCCTACCCCTCGGACACAGTCGCCACTTGCTCGGTCGATCTTGCCGACTTCGGGGCGGGCACGAGCGCCACGTTGGTTGACGCGTGCTCCTATCCGTCCGAGATACCAAACTCCGACCCTTCGGACTGTATCCTTTTTCAGGGATGCACCGACGCCTCGCAGTGTAGCGACGGCAACCCGTGTACCACCGATACATGCGATACGACTTTGCATGCCTGTCGCCACACTCCGGCCACTGGGACTTCCTGCAACGACGGCAACGCCTGCACCACCAACGACACCTGTAACTCCCTGGGGTTCTGCGAGGGCAGCGCGGTCAATTGCAACGACAACAACGTCTGCACTGACGACAGCTGCAATCCCGCGACAGGGTGCGTACACACCAACAATACCGCCTCATGTGATGACAACACGGTGTGCAATGGCCATGAGGTGTGCGGTGGGGGGACCTGTAACCCCGGCGCCCCACTCAACTGCGACGACGGCAACGTCTGTACCGATGATGCTTGCGACCCGACGAGCGGATGCTTCCACACCAACAATACCGCCCCCTGCAACGACGGGAACGCCTGTACCACCAATGACACCTGTAGCGGTGGAGCCTGCGTTGGAGGGCCTGCACCTAACTGCAACGACAACAATGTCTGCACCGACGACAGCTGTAACCCCGCCACAGGCTGCGTGCACACCAACAACACCGCCCCCTGTAACGACGGGAACGCCTGTACCACCAATGACACCTGTGCGGGTGGCACGTGCGTAGGAGGGCCTGCGCCCAACTGCGACGACGGCAACATCTGCACTGACGACAGCTGTAATCCGGCCACAGGCTGCGTGCACACTAACAACACCGCCTCCTGTAGCGACGGGAACGCCTGCACCACCAATGACACGTGTTCGGGTGGGACGTGCGTGGGCGGGCCAGCGCCTAACTGCAACGACAACAACGTCTGTACCGACGATGCGTGCGATCCGGCGAGCGGATGCACGCACACCAACAACACCGCCTCCTGCGACGACGGGAACGCCTGTACCACGAACGACACCTGCGCGGGTGGAACGTGTGTCGGCGGGCCAGCTCCCAACTGCAATGACAATAACGTCTGCACCGACGACTCGTGTAACCCGGCCACGGGCTGCGTGCACATTAACAACACCGCCCCCTGCAACGACGGGAACGCCTGTACGACCAACGACACTTGCGCCGCGGGAGCGTGCGTCGGCGGGCCTGCGCCTAACTGCGACGACGGGAATGTCTGTACGACCGACGGCTGCAACCCCGCCAGTGGGTGTACGCATGTCAACAACACCAACCCCTGCAGCGACGGGAACGCTTGTACTACCAATGACACCTGCGCGGGTGGCGCGTGCGTAGGCGGGCCTGCGCCCAACTGCGACGACGGCAATGTCTGCACCGACGACAGTTGTAACCCGGCCACGGGCTGCGTGCACACCAATAACACCAATCCCTGTAGCGACGGGAACGCCTGTACCACCAATGACACCTGTAGTGGTGGAACCTGCGTCGGCGGGCCTGCGCCTAACTGCGACGACGGGAATGTCTGTACGACCGACGCCTGCAACCCGGCCAGCGGATGTACACATATCAACAACACCAACCCGTGCAATGACGGGAACGCCTGCACCACGAGCGACACCTGCGCCAACGGAACGTGCGTCGGCGGGCCGGCGCCCAACTGCGACGACGGCAACGTCTGTACGACCGACACCTGCAACACACAGACGGGTTGCGTGCACACCAACAACACCAACCCGTGTAGCGACGGAAACGCCTGTACGACCAATGACGCATGTAGTGGTGGAACCTGTGTCGGCGGGCCGGCGCCCAACTGCGATGACGGCAACGTCTGCACCGACGACAGCTGCGTTCCGGCCACAGGCTGCGTGCACACCAACAACACCGGCCCCTGCAACGACGGGAACGCCTGTACGACTAATGACACTTGCGCCGCGGGCGCATGCGTCGGCGGGCCGGCTGCCAATTGCAACGACAACAATGTCTGCACCGATGACAGTTGTAACCCGGTCACGGGCTGCGTGCACACCAACAACACCAATCCTTGTAGCGACGGCAACGCCTGTACGACCAATGACACCTGTAGTGGTGGAACCTGCATAGGCGGGCCTGCGCCCAACTGCGATGACGGCAACGTCTGCACCGACGACTCGTGCAACCCGGCCACGGGATGCGCGCACACCAACAACACCGCCCCGTGCAGCGACGGGAACGCCTGTACCACCAACGACACCTGCGCCCTCGGCTCGTGCGTGGGCGGGTCGCCGCCCAACTGCAACGACAACAACGTCTGTACCGACGACTCGTGCAACCCAGCGACGGGCTGCGTGCACAACAACAACACCGCTCCGTGCAACGACGGGGATGCCTGCACCAGCAACGACACCTGTAGCGGCGGCATCTGCACCGGTACCCCCACGGCCGTTAAGTACACCGGCGGCGGTCAATTCATCGCCACCAACGGCAACAAGTGGAGCTTCGGTTTCAACTTCAGGACACCCTCGAACGGGCCCACCGATGGCGAGTTCAACGGCCTCGACCACACATCGGGGTTCCACATCAATGGGCCAGTCATCGGACTGGTAACTCCTTGCGGCAATAACGGCGACTGCCCCAGCTGCACCAACTGCATCACGTTCAAGGTGAGGGATAAGAAGACGGGCTGCATCTACAGGGTTACAGTCGAAGACAACACAGAGCCTGGAGCAAATTCGGACAGGATCCGCATTCAGCGCCTCCCGAGCGACCAGGATCCCAATGCGCCCACTTCCTGCACCCTGATGATGGATACCGGCTGCCATACGCTGAGCAACGGAAACATCCAGAAGCATCCGACGAACTAAGGAGACTAGAGATGAAGATCAGGTTTGCAGTTTTGCTCACCGCCATCGCCCTCGGCGTGATTTTCGGCGGGAGTCCGCCCGCCCTCGCGCAGACCTCGGTGACGGCCGGCGCGGGCGGGATCTTTCCGCCTGGTACAACTTTCAATGGAGTTCCGATCAACGGCCTGCAGTCCGGCTACGGCGTGCAGATCGATACCACGGGATCGCTTGGCCAGTTTTGCACAATTCTGCTCGGTGTTTCTCTTGGAGGTCTGCAGCAAAACATCGTGATTGAAGGCAAGGCCACCAGCGGTTCCCGAAACGCGGCGAACATCGCTACTTTCTCCGGCACGTGCACGATCAACATGGGCGACGGCACCCCGCCGCTTCTTGGTGTCCCGTTCACGGCCACGATCACGACAAACGCCAACGATCAAGGGACGATCGGCGTGCTCCTGGGCCAGACCGCGCTGCCGACGGCAACGGTCAATCAGGGGAGCATGACGATCCAATAGGGTTCCGTCCGCACGTGCGCGCCCGCACGTGCGGACGGGCCTCATTCTTGAATCGTCATCGCCCAAACGAGGGGGGTTCATGAAGAAGGCGCGTTTCGCTCGAACGATGGTTGCATTGCTGATGGTGATCGCACCGGTTGCCGCATCGGCCCAAGGGACACAGACCGATGACTTTAAGAAGGCAATCGATTCTCTAAGTGAGAGCCAGAAGGCGATCCTGAAAGAACTGCAAGAGATTCACAAATTACTCGCGCAGCAGGGGCAAGGGCGACCCGCGGCCGATGCGCTTCCCATTGCGCCTGTCAATGTCGACAAAGAACCATTCAAGGGGAACCCAAACGCGAAAGTGGCCGTCATTGAGTTCTCCGACTTTCAGTGTCCGTTCTGTGGCCGGTATGACAAAGACACATATCCCGCAATCCTCAAGGACTACGTAGACACCGGCAAGGTGAAGTATGTGTGGCGCGACTATCCGCTCGACTTTCATCAGAACGCCGAAAAGGCGGCCGAGGCGGCGCATTGTGCCGGCGAGCAAGGGAAATTCTGGGACATGCACGATCGCCTCTTCGCCAATCAGCAGAACATCGCAGCCGCCGATCTTCCCAAGCACGCTGAAGCTTTGGGACTGAATGTTTCGCTCTTTCAGCAATGTCTCGACAGCGGGCGCTTCGCCACCGAGATCAAGAAAGACATCGCCGACGCGGGCGGTGCAGGCATCTCGGGAACGCCGTCATTTCTCATCGGTGTCGTCCAGCCAAACGGTTCCGTGAAAATCACCAAAAAGCTCGTTGGCGCCAAATCGTACGCGGAGTTCAAGTCGGCGATCGACTCTGTTCTGATGCCGCCAGGCGGAGGTGGGGGAACTCGCTAGATGGGTAAACATCGAGAACCACCCAAAATCGAATCCGAGGAGCGCCGATCCTCGCTCGCGGTCATGGTGCAGGGTGCGACGATCGCGGTTTTGTCCGTTCTCCTCGTCTCCAGTTACTTCAATGCCCGATCGACTCGCACGGCAGCTAACAACCTCGAGTCTCGACTTGACCAGATCGATTCTCGCCTTGCGAAGCTCTCCGCAAACGTGGAGCGGGTCGCAGCGCGCAGCGCGGCGCCTGGACAGCGTGGACCTGATCCCAATCGCGTCTATCCTGTCAAGATCGACGGCGCGCCGATGGAAGGCCCGATCACGGCAGCCGTCACGATCGCCGAATTCTCCGATTTCCAGTGACCGTTCTGTTCGAGAGTCGGTCCGACTCTCCAGCAGATCCGAAAAACCTACGGGGACAAGGTGCGAATCGTTTGGAAACACTATCCGCTCGATTTTCACAAAGACTCACCATTGGCGCATCTCGCAGCGATGGCCGCACAGAATCAGGGAAAATTCTGGGAGTATCACGACAAGCTGTTCGCGAATCAGCCGAAGATTCAACGTCAGTACTTGCTCCAGTACGCGCGCGACCTCGGCCTGGACATGAAGCGCTTCGAATCCGACCTTGACGGCACGCGCGGCAAGAGTGCCATCGATGCAGACATTGCCGAGGCCAAAGGGCTCGGGGTCAGCGGAACTCCGGCGTTTTTCGTGAATGGTCATTTCTTGTCCGGCGCGAAGCCGTACGAAGAGTTCGCGAAGGTGATTGATGCGGAGCTGAGCCGACCGAAAGCGACAGCGCCCGGGCTTTAGCGCGTGCTAACCTCTTCGATGTGAAAAAAGCGCTCCTCGCGCCACTCGCGATGCTGTCCGCGTGCGGCTATGCGCTCGTGGGCCGCAGCAATTCTCTCGATCCGAAGATTCACACGGTCGAGGTACCGGCCTTTGTCAATCGCACCACGCGCGTGGGCCTGGAGCAGCTGGTCACGCAATCGGTGGCCGACGAGGTGGTCGCGCGCGGCCGCCTGAAGCTGGTCAGCAATCCCAACAGCGCCGACGCCATCCTGCGCGGCTCCATCGACAGCTTCGGGATCTTTCCGATCGCCTTCAATCCGCAAGGGCGCGCGACGCAGTATCAGATCTCGATCACCGCCAAGATCGAGCTGGTCGACCACCGCAACGAAGACAAGGTGCTGTGGAAGAACGATCAATACCGTTTCGCCGAAAACTACCAGGTCAACCTCGAATCGACGGACGCCTTCGACCAGGAAACACGCGCCATCGCCGAGATCGCGCAGCGCTTCGCGGAGACGCTGGTGACGAATCTGCTCGAGGGATTCTGAGTCCTGAGTGCTGAGTCCTGAGTCCTGAGTGGGCGGGACTCAGCACTCAGGACTCAGCACTAAGCACTCGTATGCTACGATTCGTCGATTTCCTCGAAGGAGCTTCCCCGACCATGGCGATGCATCGAACTTTATTCACCTCGGAGTCTGTGACCGAGGGTCATCCGGACAAGATCGCAGACCAGATTTCCGATGCCATCCTCGACGCCGTCCTGGCCGAGGATCCGGTGGGCCGGGTGGCCTGCGAAACGCTCGTGACGACCGGCATGGCCATGATCGCCGGCGAAATCACGACCAAGACCTACGTCGATTTCCCTTCCATCGTTCGCAACACCATCAAAGAAATCGGATACACGCGCGCCAAGTACGGCTTCGACAGCGAAACGTGCGCCGTGATTTCATCGATCGATCCCCAGTCGCCCGATATCGCGCAGGGCGTCGACACCGGTGGCGCGGGCGATCAGGGTCTGATGTTCGGCTTTGCGTGCCGCGAGACTCCCGAGCTCATGCCGCTTCCGATTACGCTGGCGCACAAGCTGGTGCGTCGTCTGGCTGAAGCACGCAGATCGGGCGAGCTCGATTTCCTGCGCCCTGATGGCAAGTCGCAAGTCACAATCGAGTACGAAGGAAAACGTCCCGTGCGCGCGCAGGCGATCGTGATCTCGACGCAGCATTCGCCCGACGTCAGCAATCGCGATCTGCGCGAAGTGATCACCGAGAAGGTGATCAAGCCGACCGTCCCAGCCGAATTTCTCGATAAGGAAACGGTGTTCCACATCAATCCGACCGGCAGATTTGTGATCGGCGGTCCGCAGGGCGATACCGGCCTGACGGGACGCAAGATCATCGTCGATACCTACGGCGGACGCGGACGTCACGGCGGCGGATCTTTCTCAGGAAAAGATCCGACCAAGGTCGATCGCTCGGCGTGCTACATGGCGCGCTACATCGCCAAGAACATCGTCGCGTCCGGCCTGGCCGATGAAGTCGAGGTGCAGCTGGCCTACGCCATCGGGGTGGCCGACCCGGTCTCGGTCTACGTCGAGACGTTCGGGACGAGCCGCATCGATCCGAAGCGCCTGTCCGACCTCGTCCGCGAACACTTCCAGCTCACGCCGCGCGGCATCATCGAGTCGCTGCGCCTGCGACGCCCGATCTACAAGAAGACGGCTGCGTACGGCCACTTCGGCCGCACGGAGCCGGAATTCTCGTGGGAGGCCGCCGACAAGGCGGCAGCGCTGCGATCGGCGTCGGGCGTGCGCGAAGTGGTCACGGTTTAAGCGCGAACAGAGTTGCGTTTCCGCGCTGCGTGACGCTGAGCGTGTGACGATCGAGAGTCTGCGCTAGCGTGCGCCCTGCTCCCGTCGACAGAATGGTCTGGCGCTCTTCGACTTTGGTCTCCACTGCCGTTGGTGGTGGCGTCGCGAATACCGCGATGTGCGTGATCCCGTCCCGACGCAGCCGCGCGTAAAGCGCATCGGAATTGCCGGCGTCGAGATACGCCGAAATGCGCTGACCGTCGAAGTTGCCGCCTCCTCGCACGCGATGTTGAAACCAGTAGGTCTCGTTGAGACCGATCAGCAGCGTGCACGAGTTGGGCGGCAGCGCGGCGTCGACCGACGCGATGGTCGTCGTCGATGGCCGCATGGTCGCCAGATATTGCTTTTCGTCCAGACGCCCGGAGAGCAGCGCGAATGCTTCCGTGCGATCGGTGAAAAATGCGACCAGGAAAAGCTGCATGACCACCGCCATCGCGAGCGCCACGCGGATCGGGCGGGTGGGCGGGAGGGCGCGGGCGGCGGGGATCGCGAAGAACGGGACGAGAAGACGCGCCGAGGGCGCGAGGAGAAACAGAAGCGCACCGGCTGCCATCAGGATCCACGGCAGCAATCCAACCGTTAACGTGCATGCGATGAAGAGCGACGCGCCCAGGCTCTCGTCGATAAATCGGCCGTCGAAAACGTAATCGGAGAAAAACGCTCCGGCCCGATAGTGGGCGACGTGCGGTGCCAACGCGCCGAAGAAGGGGGCGATCGGATTGCCGGTCAGAATCAGATTTCGGATGAAGAAGATCGATCCGACCGCTACCCCAGGCAGCACACCCCGAAATCTTCGCGTAACGAGAATCGCAATCAGCGCGATCGGAACGAAGGTGTATTTCGTCAGCAGCCCGGCAGCGACGGCTGCCGAAACGGTGGCGACATCATCATTCTCGAGAGCGTTCACGAGCGCGAGCGAAACGCCGAGAACGATCCAGTCGACCAGCGACCAGCCGGCGGTCAGCGCCAGAGCCGGAGTCGCGACGATCGCGACGGTCATGATCGGACAATCCTTGGTATTGCGAAGCAGGACAACGACGACGGCAATCGCCGCGAAGAGATGCAGGAAATGCGACGCCACGCCGCCGCCGGTTCCGAGGATCGCGAGAAAGGGAATGTCAGCCGACTCGATGCCCAGAGGGAAGTACGAATGCGAAACGAGCGGAAGATCGATCGCACGCCCTTCCTTCACCCACGTCCACGGCACCGCGAGGTGATAGGCGAGCTCGTCGAGCGTGGAGGGGGGTGCTTGCGCCTCGATCAATGCCGAGAGGCCGATGAGCGCGAGGGCGAGCGTGGTGGCGGGCTTCGGTGTGGCGGCGGGCGCCTCGCCCGCTGCTGAGCGGCCGAGGGCGGCCGCTCCCACACCACCCAGGATCCCCACCATCGGCACCATCGTCCAGGCGGAGATCTTCATCAGCGCGGCCAGAAAACAAATCGCGCCGAAAATCGGATATCCGACGATGAAGTTCAGCGCGATGTCGGGGCGCAGCCGTCGCGCGAGAAAACCGCTGCCGATGCAGGCGAGAGACGCCGCGACCGCGAAGAGAATCGGGATCCCGACACGCCGCAGAAACAGCTCGACCAGGACGAAGCCGTTGAAAAGAACTAGCACAAGGTAGGCGGCGATGACGATCGCGATGACGCGTCGCATCATCAGATGGGCTGCAGCGCCGCCCGAATTGCGAGCACGTCCTCGATGATCGACCGCGCCGCGTCGGGACGGATCTGCGTGGTGCGGTCCGACAGCGCCGCTGGCGGATTGTCGTGCACCTCCATGAAAAATCCGTCCGCGCCCACCGCCGCCGCCGCGCGCGCCAGCGGCCGCGCGAACTCAGGCGTGCCGCCGGTCTGCTTTCCTTCGCCGCCCGGCTTCTGCATCGAATGCGTGATGTCGTAGACCACCGGCGCGCCGAATCCGCGAATGATCGGAAACGCGCGCATGTCGACCACCAGATTCTGATAGCCGAACGACGATCCGCGCTCGGTGATGAAGATGCGGTCGTTGCCGACTTCGTGGCCCTTCTCGAGGATGTTCTTGGTTTCCTCCGGAGAAAGGAATTGGCCTTTTTTCACGCCGACCGGCTTTCCGGTGCGCGCCGCCGCCGCGACCAGATCGGTCTGGCGGCAGAGAAAGGCCGGGATCTGGAGGATGTCGAGAACCTTCGCGGCCGGCTCCGCCTGATCGGGTTCGTGGATGTCCGAGATCAGCGGCAAGCCCGTCTCCTCTTTCACAGCGCGGAGAATGTCGAGCCCTTCCTCGAGCCCGGGTCCGCGGAAGGAGTCGATCGACGAGCGGTTCGCTTTGTCGAATGACGATTTGTAGACCAGGTTGATCTTCAGCGCGTCCCGCAGCTTCCGCAGCGTACGTGCCATCGCAAGTGCGTGCTCGCGCGACTCGATCACACACGGTCCGGCGATGAAGAGGGGAGGATGATCACCGCCGAACGCGATGTCGTTGGTGATCCGAATCGTGCGCGTGGTCATCCCGCCGGGGATGGTACCGCAGGCCGCCCGAGCATGGCGCCGGCGATGGTCCCGCCGATGTAAATCACGAACGACGCGACCGAGAACCACACCGGCTGCGGAATCATCGTCGCGTTCGCGATTCCGCCCAGGAACAGCAATGCACCGATGATGTAGGCAGGCACGCGACTGCGTCCGATTTTCGCGCCCAGGAATGTTCCCGCCAGCGTTCCGATCAACCAGCCGATCAGCACCACTACCATCGCGAGCGCCGGCAGTGCCGCCACGAACTTTTTCACCTCATCCATGTTCCGCATGTTGTAGCCGGGCGGCGGCGGGTACAAGAAATGGACGATCAACTCGGCGCACTGAACGATCAGCGCGGCGACGATGATTCCGAGGATGGTGGCGCCGATTCTTCGCCAGACCACTAAACCAGCTCGGCCTCGCGCGGGATGCTCACCGGCGCTGTCTTCTGGGAAGTCTTGTACGCACGCGCGGCCGCGATGTAGGAGCGGAAGAGCGGATGGGGAGCCATCGGCCGCGACTTGTATTCGGGATGGAATTGGCATCCGACGAACCAGGGATGGCCTTCCAGCTCCACGATCTCGACAAATTTTCCGTCCGGCGATGCGCCCGTCACATGGAACCCGCGCTGCGCCAGCGTCGGAACATACTCGGGATTCACTTCGTAACGGTGTCGATGGCGTTCTTCCACAAGGTCGACGCCGTACGCCTCGCGAACGAGCGAGCCTTCTTTGAGACTGCACGGATATTTTCCGAGCCGCATCGTGCCGCCCAGGGCCTCGACGCCGATGAGATCGCGAAGCTTGAAGATCACTTTGTACGGCGCTTCGTCATCAAATTCGGTCGAGTTCGCGCCCACCATGCCGCAGACGTTGCGCGCGAACTCGATGGTCGCGCATTGCATGCCCAGACAAATCCCGAAGTAGGGGATCTTCTTTTCGCGCGCGTAACGGATTGCGCGCAGCTTGCCTTCGATGCCCCGCGCTCCGAAGCCGGGCCCGACCAGAATGCCGTCGACATTGGCTAATTCTCCGTGATAGCCCTCCTCCTCCAGCGCTTCCGAGTCGATGTAGATGATGCGGACCTTGACGTTGTTCGCGATTCCGCCATGGATGAGCGCTTCGTTCAGCGATTTGTAGGAATCGCCGAACTCGACGTACTTGCCCACGAACCCGATCCGCACTTCATCTTCGGGGTGGCGCAGCTTGCGGACGATCTCTTCCCACTTCCCGAGCGCCGTGAATTCCTCGTGGGGCAGATGCAGTTTGTCGAGCAGGATTTCATCGAGCCCTTCCCGCGAGAACGCCAGCGGAACCTGATAGATGAACTCGACGTCGAGCGCCGAGACCACCGCCTCCTCTTCCACGTTGCAGAAGAGCGCGATCTTTTTCTTCATCTCCTCGGGAATCGGCCGCTCGCTGCGGCAGAGAAGGATGTCGGGCTGGATGCCGATCTCGCGCAGCTCCTTCACCGAGTGCTGCGTCGGCTTTGTCTTCAGCTCCTCGCTGGCCTTGATGTACGGCACCAGGGTGAGATGTACGTTGATGGCGTTGCCGCGTCCCACTTCCTGACGGAACTGGCGGATTGCTTCCAGGAATGGCAGCGATTCGCTGTCGCCGACCGTGCCGCCGATCTCGACGATCACCACGTCCACCCCTTCGCTGACATCGCGGATGCAGCGCTTGATCTCGTCGGTGATGTGCGGGATCACCTGCACCGTCTTGCCGAGGTAGTCGCCACGGCGCTCTTTTTCGATGACCTTCAGATAGATCCGGCCGGTGGTCCAGTTGTTCTTGCGCGTGGCGCGCATGGTTGTGAATCGCTCGTAGTGGCCGAGGTCGAGATCGGTCTCCGCGCCGTCATCGGTGACGAACACTTCGCCGTGCTGGAACGGCGACATCGTTCCGGGGTCGACGTTGATGTAGGGGTCGAACTTCTGCAGCGTGACCTTGAAACCGCGCGCTTCGAGAAGCGCACCGATGGAGGCCGCGGCGATCCCCTTGCCCAGCCCCGACACAACACCGCCGGTGATGAAGATGAATTTTGTGCTCATGGCAGGCCTCCGGAAACCCGAAATGAAAAATTTCGAATTTCAAATGAAAAATGAAAAAAGCGCGCCGAAGATGGCCACGCTCTCAATTTTTCATTTGAAATTTGAAATTTGAAATTTGGTTTTGAGGGGGGAAAGTCCGGCTGAGCTTGTTTTACTTCGATGATCGTGAGCCTTACGCTCACGAATTTGCCTCCCGATCAGCCATGTTTCGCCAACTCCTGCTCCACACGCAAAACGTCCTCCGGTCGATCAATTCCGAGGTGAGGCCGTCGGGTGTGGAGCACTTGGATTCTAAAACCGTTTTGCAGTGCTCGCAACTGTTCGAGAGATTCGGCACGCTCCAGCGGAGAGGGTTCGAGCTTCGCCAGAGCGCGGAGCACCCCAGTCTGGTAACCGTAGAGTCCTATGTGATGCCGGGAGCCCGCGAGAGGTGCCCTCGAGAAGTAGAGAGCGGTGCCGTCGAGGGTGGTGACGACTTTGACGATGTCTCGTGACTCTCGCTCTCCGTCATTCTCAAAGGGACAGGCCAGCGTCACCATGTCGGCCTTGGTCCTCTGCAGATTCTCGATGAGAGCATCAATGCTCGCGGCATCGATCAGCGGCTCGTCGCCCTGGAGGTGGATGACCTGATCGAACTCTCCACCCAGTAGATCGAGCGAGGCGGCGATGCGGTCGGTACCCGACTGAAAATCGCCTTTGGGCTGCACGACCTTTCCGCCGAACTTGGCCACGTGATCGGCGATGCGATCGTCATCCGTGGCGACGAAGATGGCGCTCGCGCGACGTGCAAGGTTGGCGCGCTCGTAAACGCGCCGGATCAGCGAAGTTCCCGCGATCATCGCCAGAGGTTTTCCAGGGAAGCGCGTCGACGCCCAGCGCGCGGGAATTACAATCACGGCATTCATGAAGGCGTCCGATCATAGCTTGATGCACCGCATAGCGATCGGGGTGCTCGTGCTCTTCGCGCTGGTTGCCGCGTACAGCCGCCTCTAGCTGCTCTATGCCCACAAATTCTTGGATGTCACCGTTATCTAGCAGCTGGTTTCTCATCTGATTCGTGCCGTCTAAGTGTAAATACGGAGGGAATGCAGTTTGCTTCCCACTCGCTGAAAAGGAGGCGGTATGAGTAGGTTTAATCGCGACTTCACGGTTGCTGTCCGCATCTTGACCGTAATCACTTGTACCTTCTTTGCAGGTAATGCATTCGCGCAATGTAGAACCGAGCGCTGTCTGCGCGCTACTGCCTGGCTCCAAGGTTACACGGCAATAATCACGACAAACGCGACAGAAACTGAAGCCCGCGCGGCACGGGACTTTGCCGAGCAGCAAGGCGCACGAATTGCTGTCATTACGCCGCGTATCATGCTCGGTTGGGTTAATCCTGCACTTGACCGTACTCTTATTGGTCAACATGGAATTCTCGCGATAACACGGGCGGCCGTCGACGCGCGCTCACTGCGCCTCGACGAACCAAGTCTGCCGCAACTCCCGTTCCTAGAAAAGCAGGCAGGAATCGCTCTACGTTTCTTCAACGCAGTGGTTTCCGGCGAAATCGCTCGACAGAAGGAAGCCGCGCTGCAGGTGACGCCTCGTCCAATTACCGGTTGCATCTCTGCGGAGTGGAATTCGGCCGTCACCGCGAATGTCTCCAGCCCGCCGAGTAACAGCGGAAATCTGACGGGTCCACGGAGAATTGCCAGGCAAGCTGTCGTTCCAAATGACCACTTAGGCGGGCTAACCCGCAGATGCGGGGCTTGATTAACGTCGAAGTGTTCGAAGTCGAAAGCTCTGGCCAAGTGACACCCACACCCTCCGATCCGGACCAGAGTCCCGGTGATCTCAACACCTATACTTGGACTGGCGCCGAGTACAGCAACATTACCAATCAGGCTATTTATAGCCTCAGTTTCTGGCGTAACCAAGCAGCCGCTCGCGGTATCAGTCTCGGTTTTATCATTGGCGTCTGGGAGCCATACAACAGCTTGGTGAACCAGCGTTACGAGCCGATAACTCATAACGTCCTCGATGATTTTCGCTGGATCAATCAAATCATGGAGCAGTGTCGACCACCGTTTAGCGGTTGCAGGGCCGAGGGATACGGTGTAAGCGCGCCGCCGGCGCTCATCTTCAGTCGCGATAACGTGGCGACCAGAGTCGAGGAATACAATCACGATCAGCTGAATCGCGTATCGCCGCCTTACGACGGCGCTTTCTCCGTATTCGTTGCCTATAATCCTCCCGGGGCGCCGAGCTTCTTTCCGGGTTCCGGTGGCATCTACGCCTATACGTACGACCTTAGCGGCCCCTGGGTGCAGACGTTGTTTATCAACGATTACTGGGGATCCAACAATTTTGATCGTGTGCTAAGCCATGAAACTGGCCACGTTTTTTGGGCGTGCGATGAATATAACGCTGGCTGTTTCCGCACAGGCTGCAATTCGTGTACACGGGGACGAGGCCCGAGACCAACCGCTCCAAATCGCAATTGCGAAGTTGGCCAGTGTATCGGCCCACAGGCCTGCATCATGAACGGAGCAGTCGACTGGACCGGACTATGCGGCGACACGCCGTTACAAATCGGCTGGTGAAAAGGGGAACGAATGCACCGCGCTCTGCTCTCAATCATTGTGGCATGTTCAACGATTCGTCTTGCCGGCCAGAATATCGTGATCGTGAGCGAGCGAATCCTTGTCCCGGTTTCCGTTCAGAACGTGAAGGGCGTCAACGGTTCGTTATGGGAAACAAAGGATTTGATCCGCAATGATTCGTCCGTCGAAGTCGGCATTACTCCTACATCGCCAGGTTTCCGCATCGCGCCGTTAAGCACGGTCAACGGTTTTCTCTCGGTCCGATTCGACCACAGTGACGTGCCTGGAACGATTTTCTGGCTGGGATATCCGGAGGGATTCGACAAAGCGAACCTTCACTTCAATCTTCGCGTCCAGGATGTCTCGCGGCAAGCGCAAACGTGGGGGACAGAGATTCCGGTCGTACGCGAATCGGAGCTCTCAACGCGCAAGATCGTCCTTCTCGGAATTCCGACCGACTCTCGCTTCCGACAAGCGCTCCGGATTTACGAGACCGACTTGCGAGGCGCCGGCGTCGCACGGCTTCGAATGTTCGAGCTCGACGGGAAAACGCCGCTTGTCGATATCAATGTCGCTCTGCCGTCGGCGAGCGGATCGGAGTTCGAACCGGGATTCGCGCAGTACCTATGGCTCACCAGAGATTTCCCGCAGCTTCTTTCGACGACATTGCTGCGAATCGAAATCGAGCCAGTCTCTCCGGGCATGCGATTCTGGGCTTTCGTTAGTGTCACGAACAATGAAACGCAGCATGTGACTGTCATAACGCCGCATTAAACTGCGTTCATGAACGCGTCCGATCATAGCCTGATGCGCCGCATGGCCATGGGGGTCCTCGCGATTTTCGGTTTCGTCGCCGCGTACGATCGTCTCTATTTGCTTTACGCCCACAAATTCTTCGATGTCTCCGGCCGGGCGCAGTGGATCTGGGCGCAGCATCAGCTCAGCCGCAACATTCCGGTCGCGTTCTTCGCGACTCACAACTTTGATCTCCCTCCCAATCGCCAATTCACCCGAATCAAAGTCGCGGTCGATCCGGAGTACACGCTTTATTTCAACGGTGTCCAGATTGGCGGCCGGCGAATTCGCGAGGACAGCGCGCTCGATGTCTACGATGTCAGCAAGCTCGCACGCGACCGCGGCAACCGCATCGTGATCGCGGCCCGCAGCGCGAACGGCGTCGGCGGCGTGATCGCCTCTATCGACATCACCGACGCCTACAAGAATGTCGAACCGACCGGCAGCACCTGGACCATCGTGCGCGCGTGGCGCGACGATCTGCTGACTCGCGATCCCCCCCGATCGTGGATGACGCCACCGATGCTGATCGGGCGTCCACCGATTGGACGTTGGAACTTCCTGTCGCAGCGCGCGGGCATCTTCGCTTCACCGCCGCAGAAGATCGTTCCGCCCAAGACGGCGTTCAGTTTCAAGACCGCCATCCCGGAAATCCGCGATGTCAACGGCGTTCCGGTTGTCGGATCGCGACCGAGCGCCGCGACGGCTTACGATTTCGGCGGGATCCACGGGCGTGCGCGATTCGCGATCAACTACGACAACGGAGTGGCGCGCTCCATTCAGGTGCGGTTTGCGAACGATCGCTTGGAATTGATCACCGTCGAAGGCCCGGTCGAAGAATTTGTTTTTGCGGCCGGTGAAAAAACGATCCTTGACCCCGAGGAACGCTCGTTTCGCTATGTGATGGTGTACGGGGGTCAGGCGAGCGTGGCCGTCATTCAGTAGACGCGGGCGTCAGAAAACCACTTTGCGAATGAAATACTCTTCGCGTGTCATCTTCTTCGAATCGAGCGTCTCGGCATCGGCATGCGTCATTTGAAAGCGACCGGCCGCGACGCCGATGGTCGTTTGCATGAACAGCTCCGCCATGTCGATCTTCGTCCCCGGAACACCCGCTTCGTGCATCATCAGGAATGCGGTCGCGCTGAGGGCGTTGAAGACTTTTTCCTCGTTATCGGTCACCAGCTCGGCTCGGAATGTGTGCGCTCCGGTCGGGGTCAGTTTGTGCTCGAAGATCCCGACGTTCTCGTAGGCGCGCTCGAATTTGGCGATCACATCGCTGGAAAGCGGAATGCCGCTGATGGGCGCGACCGGCGGCGGTGCATTCGGATTCGTGACGGCAGGTTGCTCGGTGGGCAGTTTGCGGAGCTTGAACGCGCCGCCGAGGTTTGACTGCGCCGGCTTGGTCCCGCCGGTGGGCTGTAGCTGCTCTTGTCCGAGGACCGATCCGCCGCCGTACTTGGTAGCTTCTTCGGATTTCGCGACGTCGATGGAAGCAGGATCGAGCTGCAACGTCTGTCCGTTCTCGAGCTGGAAGGTCGCCTTGCCACCGACGACCGTCCATTTCTGTCGGGCCTTGTACTGCGTGCCGTCTTTCAGAACGATGAAGTACGCTGCGAATGCCTGAGTCGAAAGGAGAAACGACGCGGCGACGGTGACGAGCAATTTCCGCATTAGACCGTCGATTATACTGGCTCGCGATGCTGGTCGTGATGGAAGCCGCCGCCTCGGCGGAACAGATCGATGCCGTCGTACGGCACATCGAACGGCTGGGGCTCAAAGCGCTCCCGATTCCGGGTGCTTTCCGGACAGCCGTCTGCGTCACCGGTCAGCAGGCCACCAAAGACCCGGCCAACGTCGAGAACTTCCCGGGCGTCAAGGAAGTCATTCTCGTCACGCAGCCGTACAAGCTCGTCAGTCGAGAGGCCAAGCCCGACGACTCCGTGATCAGTGTCGGAGGCGTGGACGTCGGGGGCAACGGGGTGGTCGTGGTGGGTGGGCCGTGCGCAGTGGAATCGCTCGATCAGACGCGCACGATCGCGGAGGGCGTCAAGCGCGCGGGCGGGCAGCTCTTTCGCGGCGGCGCGTACAAGCCGCGCACCTCACCGTATTCGTTTCAGGGCCTCGGCGAACCCGGCCTCGAGATTCTGGCGCGCGTCCGCGACGAATTCGATCTGCCCATCGTGACCGAAGCGATCGATCAGGAGTCGCTACACCTCGTCGATCGCTACGCCGACTGCATCCAGATCGGCGCGCGCAACATGCAGAATTTCGCGCTCCTCAAGGCGGCCGGCCGCGCCCGAAAGCCTGTGCTGCTGAAGCGCGGCATGTCGGCGACGCTCGAAGAGCTGCTGCTTTCCGCCGAATACATCATGTCGGAAGGCAACTACAACGTGATCCTCTGCGAGCGCGGCGTCCGCACATTCGCCGATCACACCCGCAATACGCTTGATCTGTCGGTTGTGCCCGCGATCAAGCGAATGTCGCACCTTCCAATTTTGGTAGATCCCAGCCATGGCACTGGCAAGCGAAACAAAGTGCTTCCGATGTCGCGCGCGGCGATCGCGGTGGGCTCGGACGGCGTCCTGATCGAAGTGCACCACAAGCCCGAGGAGGCGTTGTCGGACGGGCCGCAGGCGATTCTGCCGGAGGCGTTCGAGCAACTCGTGCGCGAGGTCGACGCGATCGCGCAGGTGCTGGGGCGGACGCTGCAACCGGCGCTGGCTGCGCGATAACTTCATCCTGAGCGAAGCGAAGGATCTCCGGTGGAGCAGCTGCCGCTGCGGCTAACTGCGCAGCTGTTGCACCGGAGATCCTTCGCTTCGCTCAGGATAAACTGCGAAAAAATTGAGAAGAACCAAAATCATCGCCACCCTCGGTCCCGCCTGTAGCACTGAAGAAACGATCCAGCGTCTTTTAACGTCCGGCGTCGACGTCTTCCGCCTCAATTTCTCGCACGGTACTCCGCAGGAGCGGGTGCGTCTGATCGAAATCATTCGCCATTCCGCCACGGAGCATGGCAAGTACATTCCGATCGTCGGCGACATCCAGGGACCGAAGCTGCGCATCGGCGAAGTCGATGGGGTCGTGCAACTGCAAAACGGCATGACCTTCGTGATCACGACGGAGCCGGTGCAGGGAAATGCCACGATGATGTCGACTCCATTCACGCACCTGCCGCAGGAAGTGCAGCTTGGCCATCGCATTCTCATCAACGACGGACTGGTGGAGCTGGTCGTCACCGCGATCGACGAAAAGAGAGTGACGACGCGGGTGCTGCACGGCGGCCCGATCTCGTCGCGGAAGGGGATGAATTTTCCCGACACCGACCTGAAGATCCCGGCGATCACCGAAAAGGACCGCGAAGATGTGAAGTTCGTAGTCGAGCATCAACTCGACTACATCGCGGCGTCATTCATTCGGCGACGCTCGGATATCGAGGAGCTTCGCGCGCTGTTGCGTGCGCTGGGCGGCGATGAGATCAACGTCATCGCCAAGCTCGAAAAGGCGCAGGCCATCGAGCAGCTCGAGGAGATTTTCGAGGTCTCCGACGGCGTCATGGTCGCGCGCGGCGACCTGGGCGTGGAGCTGCCGCCGGAAGACGTGCCGATCGTGCAGAAAAAAATTCTTGCCAGCGCCAGCCGCTGGGGAAAATTCGCGATCACGGCCACCCAGATGCTGGAGTCGATGACGGTCAGCTCGCGGCCGACGCGCGCGGAAGCGTCCGACGTCGCCAATGCGATCTTCGACGGATCCGATGCCGTGATGCTGTCGGCAGAAACGGCGTCGGGAAATTATCCGACCGAAGCCGTGCAGATGATGGCCCGCATCATCATGGCCGCGGAACAGAATCGCGAGCTGGTCGCTCGCGTCAGACGCGAGCCGTTCCGGAAGGTCTCCGAAGCCGATGAATTCACCGACGCGCTGGCGGGCGCTGCCAATTACGCCGCCGAGCAGCTCGATGCGAAGTACATCGTCGTCTTCACGCAGACAGGCTTCGCGGCGCGACTGATGTCCAAGTTCCGTCCGATGCAGCCCATCATCGCGCTGACGCCGTCGAGCTGGGTTGCGCGGCGCATGAACATTTTGTGGGGCGTGCAGCCGTTCGTCCTTCGCGAGGTAGGCGAGTACCACGAGCAAATCGTCGAGCGCGTCGACGATTTCCTCCTGAGCCGCGACATCGTCGCCCCGGGCGACCCGCTGGTGATCCTCATGGGATCCCCGATCTACCAGCGCGCCAAGACCAATCTCCTCAGAGTTCACAGGGTTCGCATCTGAAAAGCAGCAGGCAGAAGGCGGAAGGCAGAAGTAGAACGGTTAGCCCTTCTGACTTCTGCTTTCTGCCTTCTGCCTTCAAGTAGTTGAGTTTGCTCATTGTTCACCGCTAAATTTGGAAGCGGACAATAATTTGCAGGCGTGTGTTTGACTTCGCGTGCGAGCAATCCGTAGACTCGCCCGAGCGGATAGAAAGGGGAGCTTTGCGCCGAAACTTCACCACCGTCATCTGCGCCACGCTCGCTATGGCGGGCACTGCTCGCCCTGACTCCCTGCCGCTCCCGACCGCCCTCAACATCATCGGCATCGTCACGACGGCGGCACGGCCCGTCGAGCACGTGCTTGTGATCGCGCTCAATCTCAACACGCTCGAAGCGATGCAGACCTTCAGCGCCAACAACGGCACCTTCTCGCTTCCTGCACTTCCGGCGGCGGTCTATCGCGTCATCGCGGTGAAGCAGGGTTTCGCGCCGACCGTCGCGATGATCGTTCCGACGCGAAAAGATGTGAAGCTCGCAATTCGTCTCGAGAACGAAAAGCGCGCCAGCAGGAGTACCAATCAGGAAATCTGGGAGCTTCGCGGCTCGCTTCCGCCCGACATCCTTCGCGAGCTCGACATGGCCATGGCGCAGCCCCTCTCGGTTGGCGCGGCCGCCGATTATCAGATCCCGCGCCTGAAGGGCGAGATGGTTTCGATGACCGGGGTCGCCGATCAGTCGACTCCCAGCTTCGCACAGACTGCGGTCGGTGTTCAGAGCAGACTGGGCGACTCGTGGCAGCTCGGATTCAAAGGAAACATCCATCGCATCGACGATCCGACCGACGACACACCGTTCGGCGGTGCGATCGCGCAATCGAGCGCCATGCAGATGGAGCTGCGCTCCTCGGCGACCGAAGCGTATCGGGTCGGGTCGATGAAGAGCTGGTGGCGCTACAGAGATGGCGAACCGGGCCCGCAGCATGAGGCCGACATCCGCGCGCACAATCTGGAATGGGAGCACGGCGACGCGCGCGTCGAAGTGCGGTACCTGGCGCAGCAGAATCTGTTCGTCGGCAATCCAGGATCGGATCTGATCGAGATCGCCGGCAACACCACCGTGATGCAGACGCGGCGCAACGAAGTCGGCGTCGCACTGCGCGTGACGCAGGAGAGTCTGCACAACACCGCCAACGCGACTTTCCGGACGGCGGACCTCACCGCCAACGCGAACCTCGAGATCGTGCCGTCGTTCATTCTCCGCTACGGAGTGTCCAGCCGGCTGGGACTCTACGGTACGGAGTGGGCCCCACGAACAGGAGCGCAATTCAAGTTGTCGAAGGACACCTCCTTCATCGTCACCGGCATGTACAAGGTCTACGACCAGCAGCGGCAGAACATGATGCCGAGCATCGTGGTGTGGACCGATGAATCGCGCGTGCTGCCGCGGTACGCGTACTCGTTCGGATTTGTTTCCAGCGATGACGCGCGCAATCACGTTTCCGCAATCGCCACGGTCAGCGCCGCAGACTCGCCTCTGCGCGTTGTGTTCACCGATGGCTTCCAGCAGTTCTGGGATGGTTTCTACGTCGACACCGGCGACATCCGCCGCGACTTGCGCCTGACTTATCGCAAGGAGCTGGGCCGGTATCTCCTGATCGACATGTCATCGAGTGCCGGAGCGGCGACGCCGGCAATCGGCGGATCCGAGAAGGTCTACGTCACCGGCGATGTCGAGTCGACTTACCATCCATCCGGCACGACCCTCGCCGTCTCGTACCGACAACTCCATGAGCCGAGGCCCAACGCCAACGCCGAGTACCGGTCGCAGCGCGTGAACGTGCGGGTCGCGCAAGACCTCCATCTGCCCTTGGACCTCAAAGTGCTTCTGGGCGTCGAAGTCGTGCGGGCCGCGAATTCGCCCTTCCTGCTCGACACCGTCGATCCCGACGGAACGACCCGGAAGTACATCGGCGGCCTGGCCGTCAATTTCTAGTAGGTGCCGCGCCTACAGTTTTCGCCTTGTTCTGCAGGTCGTAGAACGTCTCTCCCATAGGTGGAAAAAACTGAAAACTGTAGGCGCGGCACCTACTAGCGGCGGATTTCTTCGCGCAGGCGATCGAAGCGCATCGAGATGCCTTTTGTGATCACGATCTGCTTGAGGTAGTTCAGCGACGTGATCGCGGCGGGCAGACCTGAGATCGCGGTCGGAATCGACGCCAGGCGCGTCGCGAGCTGGATCATCTTGTCGGCGGGCGTGTAGTCGCGCGACCGGAGATCGGCGCCGGTTTCGCCGTGATAGGCGAGGAACAGAATGTAGATGTCGGCAACCAGGTCGCGGAAGCGCATCTCTTCGCCCCAGCCGAAGCAATCGCCGGCGCGGACGCTGGCAAGAAATTCGGGGACGGTGTCGCCCTTCGAAACGGTGTGCACTTTCGCGACGTGTTTGAGGGTGTGGGCATCGGAGCCGCCGACCATCGAAATGCGACGGCCATGCTCTCGCTGCACCGTGTCGATGAGCTGCTGCACCATCCGATTGTGGAACGACGCCATGGCACCGTTGAGCACTTCGAAAACGTCGAACATGTCGAGCAGCTCCGCGATATAGCGGCCCGCCACGTTTTTCATCCGGTAGTTTTGGAAGAGGTGATTGACGCCGAACAGCAGCCGCTCCGACTTCATGTAAGGGATGAGCTCCCGGATGTTGGGCCGCAATCGCTGAATCTCCCGGTGCTGCGCTTCGCTGAGACCCCACACCCCCACGTGGATGCGCTGCCCGGTCTCGGGGAAGTAGGTTTCGACTTCTTCACCGATGAAGAAATCCTTTAGATCGGGATGCTTGTTCAACAGGTACAGCGCGCCATCAATCGAGTCGTGATCGGTGAGGGTGACATAGCTCATTCCTCGCTCTTTTGCGATCCTGTAGACGTCTTCCGGGGCGTTGTAGCAGTCTCGGGTGTTGGCCCGCCGGAAATACTTGAAGATCGAAAAGCGGCTATGACAGTGCAAATCGGCGCGTTTGAGCGTCGGATCGGACACCACGACCGTCGAAGCCGGTGCACTCATTGGTTCAGAATGATTGTTCAACCCACCGGCATTTTCTACAATTTGTATGCCGATGTAGTTGAGCGCGGTCACAAATCAGTGTAGCGCACGATGGCTCAGCCCACACGAAAGACCCCGACCACAAACTCCTCGGAATGGATTGATCTGGAGATTCCGAACAGACTCCCGATCATTCCACTGGTGTCTTCGGTGCTCTTCCCGGGCGGCGTGCTCTCGCTGCAGGTCGGCATCGACCGTAACGTCAGGCTCCTCAAGAGTCTGCCCGAGGATCAGAATCTGATTGCGGCTTTCTGCCAGAAGAGCGGCGATAAGGAAAACCCGAAGCCGCAGGATCTCTCGCAGATCGGCGTGCTGGCGGCCATCGTTCAGCGGCTCCCCCTGTCGTCCGATCGCTATCAGCTTTTTCTTCAGGGACGGCAGCGGGTCGAGCTCGTGCAGATGCTGCAGAGCGAGCCCTACTTCGAAGGCATGCTGCGCGAAGTCGCCCCCCGTCCAATCCCGAAGACCGCCAAGACCGAGCAACTGATGAACAAGGCCATGTCGCTCTTCGAGAAGCTGGTGGAGAGCGATTCGAAGTACTCCAACGAGCTGCTCAACATCCTGCGAATGAACACCACGGAAGGCCCCGACACTTTCGCGGACCTGCTGTCGTCGTTCGTCAATTCCCCGCTGGAGGAGAAGCAGCTCCTGCTCGAAACAGTCAATCCAATCGAGCGCATCGAGCTCCTGATCGACTGGATCCAGCGCGACCTCGGCAAAGCAAACGTCGATCGCGAGCTGCAGCGCCAGATTCAAACGTCCATCGATCGGCGCGAGCGTGAGAACTACTTGCGCGAGCAACTGCGGGTCATCCAGGACGAGCTGGGCGAGACCAATCCCGGCGAACGCGAGGCCGATACGTATCGCGAACGCATCGAGGCGCTTCCGCTCGGCGCCGATTTCAAGCTGCAATTGCGGCGGGAGGTCAACCGCCTTTCGCAGCTTTCGCCTTCATCGTCCGATTACTCGGTGCTGCGGGGTCACCTCGACACGATTTTGCAGGTTCCATGGACGGAGAAGACCGAAGATCGTCTCGATCTGAAAAAAGCCGAGGAGATCCTCGATCAGCGACATCACGCGCTGGAGAAGGTCAAAGAACGGATCGTCGAATTCCTGGCCGTGATGAAGTTGAAGGGCGATCTGAAAGGACCGATCCTCTGCTTCGTTGGTCCGCCCGGCGTGGGCAAGACTTCGCTGGGCGCGGCCATCGCCGAGGCGCTGGGCAGAAAGTTTGTGCGGATGGCGGTCGGCGGCGTGACAGACGAGTCGGAGATTCGCGGTCACCGCAAGACTTACATCGGCGCGATGCCGGGAAAGCTCATTCAGAGCTACACCCAGGTCGGCGTCAACAATCCGTTGATCATGATCGACGAGATCGACAAGATCGGTAAGGATTACCGCGGCGATCCGGCGTCAGCGCTGCTGGAAGTGCTCGATACGAAACAGAACCACGCCTTCGTCGATCGCTACCTCGAAATTCCGTACGATTTATCGCACACATTATTCATCTGCACCGCTAACGTCCTCGACACCGTGCCGACGCCGCTGCGCGATCGCATGGAAGTCATCCGGCTGTCCGGCTACACCGAGACCGAGAAAGTGCAGATTGCCAAAAAGCATCTGATCCCCGAGCTGCTCGAGAACCACGGCCTGACGGCGGCGCAAGTCTCGATCTCCGACGAGGCGATCGTGGGAACCATTCGCGATTACACAGCAGAAGCCGGCGTCCGCAATCTCGAGCGGAAGCTGGCAACGGGCATGCGCAAGATCGCGCGCAAAGTCGCGAGTGGTGACAGTGAAGGACAGGCGAAATACATCATCGACGCCAAGGATCTCGAAACGTATCTCGGTTTGCCGTCATATGAACACGAATTCGCCGAGCGCCATCCCGAAATCGGTGTGGCGACCGGCCTGGCCTGGACGCAGTTCGGCGGCGAGATCATGTTCATCGAGGCGACCCGAATGTCGGGAAGCGGCCGCACCACGGTCACCGGCCAGCTCGGCGAGGTGATGCGGGAATCCGTTTCCGCGGCCTACTCTTACGTGCGGTCCAAAGCCGCCGATCTCGAAATCCAGGAGCGAAATTTCAACGACTACGACATTCACATTCACTTCCCGGCCGGTGCGATTCCGAAAGATGGACCCTCGGCCGGCGTCGCGATCGCAACATGCATTGCGTCGGTGATGGGCGAGCGGCCGGTGCGACACGACGTGGCCATGACCGGCGAGATCACGCTGCGCGGAAAAGTTCTCTCGGTCGGCGGCATCAAGGAAAAAATCATGGCCGCGCAGCGCGCCAACATCAAAACCATCGTGCTTCCGGAAGGAAATCGCAAGGACCTCACCGAGGTGCCGGAAGACGTCAAGGCCGGCCTCACCTTCGTCTTCGCGGAGCGCGTGGAGGATGCCTGGAAGGAAGCGCTGATTCCGCTGTACATCGTCCGGACACGCGATCGTAAATACGACGAAGCGGAGTACAGGGCCGAACGTCAGAAGAATGAGCGGCCCGAGCAGCGATGAAGTCCGGCTGCCTGGGAAACTTACTCTTCGCCTGTCTCACGGTCCTTCTTTTCGGTGTGAGCAGCTACGTCTGCTTCACCTTCTTCATCCGCGGCAAATCGGTGTCGACGCCAAATCTGATCGGAAAATCCGTCGATGAAGCGAAAGCGATCTGCTCGGACCTCGGCGTCACCCTGCAGGTCGACACCGAGCACCGCCGCAATTCGGACAAGGTGGCAGCCGGCAACATCGTGTGGCAGAACCGCGCGCCGGGCGCGACGAATCTGATCAAACGCGGCACGACAATCCAGGTCGAGCTGAGCACAGGTCCGCTGGTGCTGCGCGTTCCCGATTTCAGGGGTGAACGCGCCGGGACCGCCGTGTTGCGCCTCGGCCAGCAAAATCTGAAGCCCGGCAGCATGTCCTATGTCGAGGGGCCGGAGCAGGGAATTCTAGCCGCCGATCCGCCCAAAGGAACGGTGGTAGCGGCGCAAACGCCGGTGTCATTGCTGGTCGGTGCGACGCCTCCGCCGCTGACGTTCATCATGCCCGACATCATCGATCGTCCACTCGACAAGGTGCGGCCGTATCTGGAGGCGCACGGCCTGGTCGTGTCGAACGTCAAGTTCGAGGCCTATCCGGGAATCGCCGATGGCATAATCATCCGGCAGTTCCCGCTTCGTGGCGCGCCGGTAAGCGCGCGCGATCCGATCAGCATCGTCGTCTGCCGACACGAAGAGACTGCCATCGTCGAACAGCCGCCACCGGGTTAAATGTGAACATCAAAATCGCTCCATCACTGCTCTCCGCAAATTTCGCGAAACTCTCGGAGGAGATCGCGAGCGTCGAGAAATCGGCCGACCTGCTGCATCTCGATGTCATGGACGGACATTTCGTCCCGAACATCACCATGGGACCGGCGGTCGTGAAAGCGTGTCGCGCGGTCAGCAAACTAACCTTCGACTGCCACCTGATGATCGAGCAGCCGCAGCTCTACATCGAGCGGTTTATCGACGCCGGCGCCGACATGATCTCCATCCACCAGGAGGCCGAGCCGCACCTCCAGCGAGCGCTGCAGTTGATCCGGGACGGGGGGGCCAGGGCGGGGATCGCCATCAATCCCGCTACCCCGGCGGAATCCCTGAGCACCTCGATCGAGTTCTGCGATTTCGTTCTGGTGATGACCGTCAATCCCGGATTCGGCGGACAGCACTTCATCGAACCTGTTGTGCCCAAGATACGTCATATCGCTCAGATGATCCGCGAACGCGGACTTCCGGTGGAGATCGAGGTCGACGGCGGCATTGACGCCAAGACGGCGCCCAGGGTGGTGTCCGCCGGCGCCACGATTTTGGTGGCGGGATCGGCGATCTTCGGGCATCAGGACCGAACAGCGGCAATGGAGTTGATCCGCGCCTCTGTTACAGCATTGAAGGTGTAAATCAATTGAAACGAACTGGAATCGTTCTCCTGGCAGCGATCGCGCTGTCGCTCGCAGCCTGCCGTCACGGCGGACCACGTCCGATCCGGCCGGCCGTCGATCCTGAGCTGACGAAGCTCAGCAAAGAGCAGCTTTTCGACCGCGGCGAGGAGCAATTCGGGAAAAAGCGGTACCCGCGAGCGCGGACCTACTACAGCTACATCTACGAAAACCATCCCAACGATCCGCTGGGACGCCGCGCTCTTCTGCGGGTTGCCGACACGTACTACGCGCAGGGCGATCCGGTGAATCTCGTCGAAGCGCAGTACAAATACCGCGACTTCATCAATCGCTATCCCGGAAGCGACCGCGCCGATTACGCCATGCTGCAGATCGCGATGGTGGCGTACAAACAGATGGAAAAGCCCGACCGCGATCAGCAGAAAACTCGCGAAGCGGTCGAGAAGTTCAACGACATGATCCACACCTTCCCGAACAGCGCCTTGCGTCCCGAAGCGGATAAGCGGCTGCAGGACGCGCTGGATCGTCTCGCGAAACATGAGCACATCATCGCGCGCTTTTACATGAAGCGGCGCAGCTACCCCTCGGCGATCCAGCGATTGAATTACATCATCGACACCTATCCGAACTATCGCGAGCGCGATGCCGTTTTCTACGACATGGGCACGGCGCTGGCGGGACTGGGTAGAAAAGCGGAAGCGCGACTCTACTTCGAGCGCGTGATCTCGGAGTTTCCCAAGAGCAACTACGCCGACCGGGCGAAACGGTGGCTCGATCAGATGAAGACGGCATGAAGGCAGAAGGCAGAAAGCAGAAGGCAGCAGTAAGAGCCGCGCTCCGCTTCCTTCTGCCTTCTGCCTTCTGCCTTCTGACTTTGTCATGCGCTTCCTCCAAGCAGCCAGCGGATGAGCCGTCACTCGTCCCGCCGCCCCAGCCGGCTTCCTCTCCTACGGTCGACAAACAGCTCGTCGACCTTCAGACGTCGCTCACCGAGCTGCTCGACCGCCTCGACGTCCTCAATGCCCGCATCTCGAAGTTGGAAGGTGGAGCGCCGCCGACCCCGGCGGCGACTTCCACGACCGCGCCGGCGAGGTCGCCGGCGCTCCACGTCGCCGACGTCGCCGAAACTTACCGCCGCGCGCTGATGCTGTTCAGCCAGGGAAAGCATGCCGAATCGCGCGCGATGTTCCAGCAGGTGCTCGACGGCGACCCGACCGGCCAGCTCGCCGACAACGCCCTTTTCTGGATCGGCGAAACCTACTTTGCTGCCGGCGACTACAACAAAGCGATGCGTTTCTACGAACGGGTCACCAAAGAGTTCGCGACCGAGAACAAAGCCCCCGACGCGATGCTCAAACTCGGCGTTACCTACGAGAAAATCAGCGACCTGGGAATGGCGCGGAAGACGTTCGAGGAATGTATCCGCAAATATCCCTACTCGACTGCCGCCGCGTCCGCGAAGCAGGAACTGCAGCGGATCAAGTACTAGCGCGCCGTCCGATACAATAACGACGCATGGCTGAAGAGACTAGTGGCGCAAATCTGCTCGCGCGGAAGGATTACGCCAAGGCAATTCCTCTGCTGAAAGACGACCTCGACAAATATCCCAGCAATCCGCGCATCCGATTGCAGTACGCCGACGCGCTGGCCGGCCACGGAGACTTCGAAGAAGCGGCCGCGCAATACGAGCACACCGCCAAGTACTATGAAGACAACGGCCTGACCGTGCAGGCGATCGCCGTCCGCAAGAAGGCCGAGAAGGTTCGCGAATCGTCGGGCACGGCAGCGCCCCCTGGCGGTGCGCCAGCCAAAGGCGAACCGATGTTCAGCCGCGACTTGCCTCAAAGTCCGTTGTTCGAGGTGTTGAGCGACGAAGAACGCGCCGCGCTGGTCAAGGAGATGGACCTGGAGCAGCATCGCGAAGGAGACATCATCATCTCGGAGGGGGAGTCCGGCTCCTCGATGTACATCATCGCCCACGGTGAAGTGAAGGTTTACACGCGCGGCACAGGCCAGACGGGCGGCAGCGTCTATCTCGCCAAGCTGGGCGAGGGCGATTTCTTCGGCGAAGTGAGCGTCCTGACTGGAAAGCCGCGCACCGCGACCATCACGGCTTCGCAGCCCACCGAGCTTCTGCGACTCGATAAGGAGAAACTCGACAACGCCCTCGGCAAGTATCCCGGCATCCAGAAAGTTCTCGACGAGTTTTACAAGAAACGCGCGAAGCACACCGTCGAGGCCATGATCGAGAGTCTCAAAAAACGGGGAAGCTGATTGTCGGTCCTCCCGATTCGCAAATTCGGCGACGAGGTCCTGCGCCGCCGGACGGATCCGGTCACATCATTCGATCCATCGCTGCAGAAGCTGATCGACGCCATGGTCGAGACGATGCACGCCGCGCCCGGGATCGGGCTCGCTGCGAACCAGATCGGGGTCAGCAAGCGCCTGGCTGTCATCGATCTCTCCGTCGGCAAACGTCCGGGGGAGTTGCACGTTCTGGTCAATCCCGAAATCGATGCCCTGGAAGGAAAGCTGACGGAAGACGAGGGTTGCCTGTCGGTCCCCGATTTCACCGAGACGCTGGTGCGGCCGGAACGCGTGCACGTTCGCTTTCTCGACCGCAATGGCGAGCCGCGCGACATGTGGGGAGAGGGACTGATGGCCCGTGCCATCTCCCACGAGATCGATCATCTCGATGGCAAACTCTTCGTCGATCGCCTGCGCGGATTCAAGCGCGACCGCATCGTGAAGAAGATTCAGAAACTCGCCAAGGCCGGGATGTGGTAAACGTTTCGGCTGCATGCCGGAGCACACCGCGACCGTCACCGAGATCGAAGAGCTCGCCCCCTCGGTCGTTCAGTTGACGGTGGCGTTGAACGATCGCGATTTCCACTTCGAGCCCGGGCAATGGGTGAACTTCGGGTTTCCGGAAGGGGTTTCGCGTGCGTACACCATCGCGTCGGCGCCGCAACTACCGGAAGCCGTGCAGCTATGCGTCCGCGTCGGAGCAGGCAAGGGGGGCGAAGCTCTCAAGAGGCTCGAGCCCGGCGCGGATGTCTCCATCGACGGGCCCTACGGCGACTTCGTCCTACCGCAGGCCGATGGCCGTCCGGTGGTTTTCCTGGCCGGGGACACCGGAATCGCGCCGATTCGGAGCATCGTGCTGCACATGCTGGCCGTCGGCGATCGCCGCAAGATCACCGTGCTGTATGAGCCCGATCAGCGGCACATTCTGTACGCGGGCGATTTCGATCCGCTCGCGCGCACGGGCGCGATCGTTCACGAAAGCGGCAAGATCGAGATGCTCATCGGACGCAATCGAAAAACACTCGAAGGCTCGCTGAAGATGACGGCCGGATTCGATGGCTTCCTGGCGCGCGTGCAGTCGGCCTTGCGCGCGAACGGGATGGACACCGCGGAAGTGATCGTGGAGAGCTTTGGACCGGAGCCTTGACGTTGTCAGTTGTCGGTTGTCAGTTGTCGACAACCGAACACCGACAACCGACAACGCCCGCGAAGCGCGCTAACGCAGCCAGCCCGGCGTCACGCCCTGCTTGCGCGCGTCGTCGCGGAATTGGTCGTACAGCCGCTGTGCGCGCACGACTTCGAGTTGCGCGCGCGGAATCTGGTCGACCGTGTTCACGAGCAGCGTCGTGTCGTATGTAAACTGACTCGGTTTGAATCCGAGGGACAGAAGACCGGCGATGTGGGCCTTGAGGGCTTGCGCTTTGTTCTCCAGGTAATCGACGTCTTCCTGAGCGCGACGGATGTCTTCTTCGTAAGCGTGGACCCGATTCCGCCAAGACCACTCGTCCTCGTTGATCTGTCGTCGCTCGTAAGGAGCTTGCGAAGCGACAACCTCGAGCGGCGCGGGAGGCGGCGCAGTTCCGGTGTGATTCTGCTCGAGATCGCGAAGCAGCCGATCGCGCTCTTCAGGCGTCACGCGCAACCTTCCCCGTGTCTCTGCCCGAATCGGTGCCGGCAACACTTCGCTGCGACTGGCATCGAGGTCGACGTCTTGCGTCGGAATCGTGTACAGCGCGCCACCGGCTCGGAAGAGAACTTGCGGGCCGTCCACGCGCACCACTCCCTCCACTGCAATGCGATCTCCGGTGCGCAGCACCAGCGTGTTGGTCTGGATTGTCAGGGCGGTGATGAGGAGCAACGCGGTCATGAAGCTGTTAGCCTTCAGTATGCCAAACTGGTCGTATCTAGCGATCAATTTCCTGTATCAAGTTGGCCTGGCCCTCTGGATCGGAGGAAGCATCGCCCTCGGTGCCCTGGTCGCGCCGGCCCTGTTCAAGGCCCTTCCGAGGGCGGAGGCGGGGGCAATTTTCGGTCCGACGCTGCGCCGGTTCTCGCGGTTAAGAGTCATCGCCGTGGTCCTGATCATCACAGGCGCGGCCGCGAAGTATGTCGGGTGGGAGCGCAATGCCGAGAGTCCCTGGATCGCCGTTCGATGGGTCGCGATCGCGCTGCTTGCCCTGACCGTCGTTTACGAAATTGCCTATCTCGAACCGGCGATGGAGCGGAATCGGGGGGACGCCGCCGTGTTCGGAAAGCTTCATCATCGCGCGGAACTACTGATGAAATCGGCACTTGTTGTTGCCATAGTTGCGCTCTTCCTCAGTTGATAGAATTCCGCCCCACGCCCGATGGGAAGTAGCCTCTCGCACGGAGAATGGATTGCCGCGACCGTCGTCAGCGGCGTCTTCTACCTCCTCTTCGATGCCGTCCGCCATTTCGCGCAGCAGGTCAGCGCGGTCACGCTCCGACGATGGAGCGGCGATCCGGAGCTGGAGCGCGGCAGCCGCTGGTTTTCCTACGATCCGCGCAACCTGCAGCTCATGAGCGGCGCGCTTCTGCAGACCGCGCTGGTGGTGTCGTTTGCATGCACCGTGATGGCGGTTCAGCCGCGCCCGATCGCTCGTGCCGTCGCGATCGCGGGAGGCCTGTGGCTGGCAATCGTGATTCTGTGGAAGTTCGGCCTTGCGCTCGTGCCGGATGACATCGGTGAGATCGCGCTGAAACACATGATCCCGTTCTCGCATTTTTTCTACTACCTATTCTGGCCGGTGCTCTTTCCGATGCGACGCATGTTCGCGCGCCTCGATCGTCAGGAAGAGGAAGAGGCGGAGCCGGAGACGGTGACTGACGAAGAGGTGCAGGCCTTCATCGACGTGGGGGAGGAGGAAGGGATCCTCGAGCCCAGCGAAGGGAAGATGATCGCCTCGGTGGTGGAGTTCGGCGATCGCATGGCGCGCGAGCTGATGACGCCGCGCATCGACATGCTGGCCTTCGATGCACGCAAGTCGCTGGATGAACTGGCGCGGCTATTCAGCGAATCGAAATTCTCACGAATTCCGATCTATCAGGAGAGCATCGACGCCATCACAGGAATTGTACACATTAAAGATGTATTTGATTATGTCATGAGAAAGGAGCCGAAAACGGTCGCTGATCTCGCGCGTCCGCCTTACTTCGTCCCGGAGACGAAAAAGGTCTCCGACTTGCTGCGCGAATTTCAGAGCGAGCACATGCAGTTGGCCATCGTGGTCGACGAGTTCGGCGGGACGGCCGGCTTGATCACCATCGAAGACATCGTCGAGGACATCGTCGGGGAGATTGCCGACGAGCACGAGTCGGTCGAAGCGACGGTGGTCGATCTCGGAAACGACGAATACCTGATCAGCGGCATGCTTCCCATCGACACGCTGGAAGAGATGCTCGATGCCAGCTTCGCAGGCGAGGATTACGAAACTGTCGCCGGAATGATCTTCACGACCCTAGGACGCGTTCCGAAAGCCGGGACGGTGATCAGCAAGAACGGATATCGATTCGAGGTCGACCGCGCCGACCGTCGCCGTATCTACCGCGTAAAAGTGACGCGCGATCCGGAATGGCAGGAAATCGAAGAAGAGCAGAGGGCGTGAAGAGCCCCTCATCCGCCGCTTCGCGGCACCTTCTCCCCGCAGGCGGGGAGAAGGATCTCGGACGATCTCGAGGTCCCTCGCCCCGCGAAGCGGGGAGAGGGTGGTCGAGCCTAGCGAGGGATCTATGATGGAGCAGCGACGAACAAAAAAGAAAAAGGATGGGCATCGCGTTCCGCCTGCCGCAAAAGATCTCGCTGCGCCACCGGAGACTCCTCGCTCCGCTCGGGATAAACTAAAAAAAATGGGCGTGGTTACGCTGGTGGGCCGCCCCAACGCCGGCAAATCGACGCTGCTCAACGCCATCCTGGGCCAGAAAGTCTCGATCGTCTCGCCCAAGCCGCAGACGACGCGCAATCGCATCGTCGGGATCCTCAACGAGCCGCGCGGCCAGATCGCGTTTCTCGACACGCCCGGCATTCACAAGCCGCTGCACAAGCTGAACGTGCGGATGATGGATCACGTCCGATCGAGTCTGGCGGAGGCGGACGTCGTGGCGTTGATCGTCGACGTCACCGAGCCGTTCGGAAAAGGCGATGAATACGCGATCGATTTGCTGCGCGACACCGTCAAAGGAAAGCGCATCGCGATCCTCAACAAAATCGATCTGCTCAAAAAGCACAAATTGCTGCCGCTGATTCAGCGCTATTCGGACACCGGACTTTTCGATGACATCGTTCCGATCTCGGCGTCGAAAGGCGACGGCGTCGCGGAGCTGATCGATCTGCTGTTCAAAACCATCGCGCCGGGCGAGCCGATGTATCCGCGCGAGGATTACACCACCCAGCCGGAGCGATTCTTCGCCGCCGAGATCGTGCGCGAGAAAGTCCTGCAGCACACCGCCGACGAGTTGCCGTACACCACGGCGGTGTCGGTCGATCGCTGGGAAGAGGAAGAAGAAAAAAATCTCATCAAGATCTACGCGACCATCTTCGTCGAGCGCGAATCGCAGAAGCCGATCGTGATCGGCAAGCGCGCGGAGATGGTCAAGCGCATCGGCACCGAAGCGCGAATCGAGCTCGAATCCATCCTGGGAGCAAAAGTGTTTCTGGATCTTCACGTCGCAGTTCATGAAAGATGGCGCGAAGACGAGCGCTTCCTCGGCGAGTTGGAGTGGCCGTTCTCCTGACGGTGTAGAATCCCGCGCAGCTCGTCACTTTTTTTTAGCAGAAGGAGAGATCGATGCGCTTGCGTGCTCCGCTATGCATCTTCGTCATCACATTACTTTGCTGTACCGCACTCCTGGGCCAGCAAACCGGCTCGATCAGCGGCCGAGTGACCGCCACCGATAACTCGGCGCTCCCGGGTGTCACTATCGAAGCGCGGTCCAACGTGCTGCCCCAGCCTCGCCTCACCACCACCGACACGAACGGGGATTACAGGCTTCCGGCACTCGTGCCGGGCGATTACACCGTCACATACAGTCTCGCCGGGATGCAGACCGTGACACGGAAGGCGACAGTCGTTCTTTCGCAAAACGTGGTCGCCGACGTGAAGCTCGGACTGCAGGGGGTGGCCGAAACAATCACTGTCACCGCCGCGGCCACGCTGGTCGATAAAGAGTCGACCGCGCTGCAGAGCGGCTTGACGAGCGATCAGATCCGCCAGTTGCCGATCACGCAGAATTACAGCGACCTCCAGAAATTCATCCCAGGCGTCATGTACAACCCCGACACGTTCCGCGGCCCGAGCGCCGGCGCGAGCGGTCAGGACAACGTGTACTTGTTCGACGGCGTGAATATCACCATGCCGCTGTTCGGCGTCCTGAATGCGACATCGTCCGATCCCAACAATCACGACATCGCGCAGGTCACCGTCATTCGCGGCGGCGCGAAGGCGACGGACTTCGATCGCGCCGGCGGCTTCCAGATCGACACTGTCACGAAGTCGGGAACGAACAAGCTCACCGGCGAAGCCAGTTACGAAGTGCTGAACAAGAACTTCATCGCGAATCAGAGCGGATCGCAGATCCTGACCTATCAGCAGGACCGCACGTGGGCGACCGTGAACGCCGGCGGTCCGATCCTCCGCGACCGGCTCTATTTCTACGGCTCCTACTACCGTCCGCAGTTCACGAAGTCGAATCAGGCGAACGTCTACGGCGATCTGCCGAAGTACGAGCTGAAGCGGACGGACTGGTTCGGCAAAGCTACCTTCACACCGCTCGGATCGCTGCTGATCAACGGAAGCTATCGCGACTCAAAGACTGATGAAACGCCGTCGTCATTCGGTTCGACACAGGCCGCGACGACCGGCACCGACTCGAAGGTCAAACTAAAGATCGGCACCCTCGAGGGCTCGTGGGTTATTAACCCGAAGAGCTTCGCGACCGCAAAGGTTTATGACTACCGCAATCCGGGAACAGGCACGGCGTCAAATGTCGCCTCCGTTGTTCCGAACTTCGCGAAGGGCACACACCTCGACATCACGCAGCTCGCGAACCAGGGACGTCTCATCATTCCGAGCCCAATCTCGTCGAATGCGGCGCAAAGCGCATTCGTCGCGCCGTTCGTGAATCAATATGGATTCATCTGCCCGCAGAACCCGGCGCAGCTCAATCTCAATTGCACTCCGGGTGCGAAGACCGGCGGCGGGACGGTCGGCTTCGGACAGTTCTCGCGCGACGACGACAGCTTCTATCGTAAGGCCGGGCAGGCCGGTTACAACTACACGCTGGGAACGAATGTCGCGAATGACCTGCACATCGGCTTCCAGCAACTCAAGGATTCCGAGGATCGGTTTCAGTTGTCGAACGGATGGGGAGTCATCGACGTACCGGCAGGGACCGGTGCGGCGGGCACGGTGTGCCCGGCAACCGTTTGCGGGACGGCCACCAATTCGTACTTCCGCGCGCAGGTCAGTCAGCAGGGTGCCACCGGCGTTCCGACGATTCACTCCGAGATCCACACCACAAACCTGGAGCTCAACGACACGATCCACTTCAACAACTGGACGTTCAACGTCGGCGTCCTCGATAGCCAGGACACGCTTTACGGACAGGGTTTGAAGAAGGCGGACAACGTCGCCGGCTTCATCGCATCGCCCGGCACGAAGTACCTCATGCACCGATTCAGCTTCGGGGACATGATCCAGCCGCGCCTCGGCGCGACGTGGGCGTACAACCCGTCGGGCACGGTGTGGGCGAGCTTCGCACGCTACATGCCCCCGGCGAATTCCGACGCCCGCGCCGCATCGTGGGACCGCAATCTCGTCCAGCAGCTCAATGTCTACTTCGACCAGAACGCCAATCTGCTTGGCATCGCGCCGAATGCGTCGTCGTCCGGCAAGTGGTGGCAGGACGGGATCAAGCATCCCGAGATCAAGGAGTTCATGATCGGCACGAGCCGCCAGATTAGCTCGAACTGGTCGTCGCGCCTCTACACACGCTACCGCAAGGGCGATCACTACCTCGAGGACACCAACAACACCGCTCGCGCCGATTTCGGAGCGCCCGCGGGAATCCCAACCACGGACTACGTTCCGAACCTTTGCAATACCGGAATTGCGACCTGCGGCCCGAACACGATTCGTGGCGCGATCGGCAGCGGTTCGACTTACGTCATCGCCAATCTCGACGGCGCCTTCACGAAGTACTACGAGGCCACCGCGGAGTCGGAGTACCGCGCGCGGAATTTGACCGTCGGCGGCTCGTACACCTGGAGCCACTACTACGGAAACTTCGACCAGGACAACTCCTCGTTCAGCTTTGCTAATGACGCGGCCATCTTCATTGGTTCATCGAACATCGGTGATGGACCGGGCCGGCAGTTGTGGAACATGAAGTACGGAAACCTTCGCGGCGACCGTCGCAACAATCTGAAACTCAACGGTACGTATGCGCTTCCTTGGCAGGCGACGAGCGGCCTGTTCTTCCTATACCAGACCGGCCAGCCCTATCAGCTCGAGAGCGTGTTGCCGTACCGTCAGTTCACGACGTCAGCGAGCGATACGAACCGCTACGCAGAACCGGCTGGGAACCGCACCTCGCCGTCGCATTACCAATTCGACTTCAACTACACGCAGAGCTTCCGGCTGCCCAAGGGTCTCAACTTCCAATTGGCGGCCGACGTCTTCAATCTGCTGAACAGGCAGACCGGCTACAACTTCGAGACGCGCATCGGTACAGGAACGGCGGTTTCGACGAACTCTCTCGGCTTCGTCAACATCACGCAGAACTCGACGACGAAGACCGTTCCGATTCCGGATTCGATTTCCGATGCAGTGCTGAAGCCGCTGCTCTCGCCGAACGCAACATTCAACCGCGCGGATTGGGCGGTGCGAGCGCCCTTCGCACAGTCGCACTACGCACCGCGCCGGTTCCAGCTCACAGCTCGCGTTCAGTTCTGAGACGATTGAAATCTCGCGAAGAGGCCCGGCGGCGACGCCGGGCCTTTTTATTTTCAGTGAAATGTCGGACGGGGCAGTGGCGTGCACGAAGCTGTTCCACCGGCCGGAAAGGTGAAAGTCTGTGTCGCCATGTTGTTCGAATGATTTTTGTCGGCGTCGAAGTGTTCGGGATTGATCGCTGCCGTAATCGTGTACGTCGTCGTCCCCTTCTTGAGGGGTCCGCCGACGATCTTTGGATACGTCACCTTGAATAGGTACGCCCCCCACGCCTTGCCGGTCGGAATCGGGGGTGCCTGTCCATCCTCCGCGGTACAAACCTGGCCAGCGGCATTCGACACCCGCACGTACGCGTTGTAGGCGGGACCGGCCGGCGCCGCGCCAGTGAACGCATTGTTGCCGAGGTTGACGGCGACCTGAGTTGTTCCGGGTGGCTGATAGAGGCTGACGAAGTAATCGTAGGGCGGGGTAGCAGCACTGACCGCGACGGTTACTCCCAACGCGAAAAACGCGAAGCGAACGGTTCTCATGTGACTTCCTCCGCAATGTGAGTTCCCGTTGCGGCGGAAGCGTTACCGAAACAAACGTTCGCGCGCGATCAACTCTCTGGTGGTCGCATCGGCGTGCTGTCGCGCATTCTCGATGTGCGCCGACGCATCCGGTTCATGCAGCAGCACGCTGACCTGCGCGCGCTTGAACGACGCCATCGGATAATCGGGACTCGTCTGCGGAACGCGGTCGAGCGCGTCGCGAGCTTCCTGAAGCCGTCCTGCGGCCAGATACAGCACGCCTAATTCGAGGTCGTGATCGCTGTGGGCTTTCTCGAATGCATCGATGGCGACCGACGTTTGCCCGACGGCCATGGCCATCCTGCCGAGGCGAACGAGCTCCGCGGCCGTCGGCGTGCGCTGCGCATGGATCTGTTGTCGAAGTCGAATGGCATCCTCGAGCCGGCCTTGTCGCTCGCGAATCATCGCTAGCCCTTCCACAGCCGGGAGACGCGCGGGATTCTTCGCAACAACTTCCTCGAGAAGCGGAGCTGCTTTTTGCCAATTCTTGCCGCGGGCGTAGTGCAGACCGAGGTAGGTGCGGACGTCTTCTGAACTCGGATCGATCGCCTGCGCTTTCTCAAATGCGGCCACGGCTTTTGCGTCGTGACCGAGGGAAGATTCCGCGGTAGCGAGCCGAAGCGCCGAATCGAGATTGTGCGGATCATCTTTGAGAATCCGCTCCAGCAGCGGAATGGCCTCGCGATAGCGCTCCTCCACGAACAGATGCGCGGCCTCGTCGAGTAGCGGAAAAAGATGCGCCATCTCGGCGGGCCGCGGCGCATCTTTTCGCACGACCGGCCTGGCCACCGATGCGACGTAGCCGAGGCTTGCAAGCTGTTTGTGCGACTCTTCATCGTTCGGCGGCGGAGCGAACGACGGAATCGGATACTGCTGAATCGCGGCGCGAACCGGACGCGAAAGATTCGCCGATGACGAAAGATCGTGCCCTTCCGCCGGATCGGCGACGACGTCGTAGACTTCGATCTTTCCCGCCGAGATCGTCTTCAGCCGCCCTTCCAGCGCCATGACCTGCGGCTGCCATCCGTAATCGAGGAAAGGCTTCATCGCTTCGCCGACCACGACTTCGTTTTCGCTGCGCCGCAGTGAATGCGTCGCATCGAGGCCCGCCCAGTCGCGGATGGTGTGAAACACGCGGCGCGTGCTCACCGGCGTGTCGGTCGCGCCCGGACTGATGCCCGGTCCGATCAACAACAGCGGCACGTGCATCGTCGCCTGATACAGAAGATCGCCGTGCTGTGCCTCGCCGTGCTCGCCGAGCCCCTCGCCGTGGTCGCCGACGATGATGACCGCGCCCCGAAACGCCGATACGACGCGCGCGAGCTGCTGATCCATGAACGAGACTTCGCCGTGGTATCCGTGGAAGGGCGGCGGGGGAGTGTAGGGAAAGTGCGGATCGTAGTAATGCACCCACAGGAAGAGCGGAGCACCTGACTGATGAGTCAGAAACTGGACCACTCGGTCAGTCGTCTCCTTGGCGTTCCGCTCGGCGCGGCCGTCGCCGAAATCCTCGTCGTAAACGTCGAAACCGCGCCCCAGGCCGAATCGACGTGCCAGCGCAAAAGCAGAAACGAACGCCGCTGTTCGATAACCGGCCGCCTTCATTTCCTCGGCCAGCACGGGAACGCGATCGGAGAGATAGCGTCCGTTCTCGTGCACGCCGTGACCCGCCGGATAAAGTCCGGTCATCATCGAACAATGCGCGGCCAGGGTTTGCGGAACAGGTGTGTAGGCCTGCGTGAATCGCAAGCCGCGCTTCGCGATGGCGGTGAAATTCGGCGCGACCTCGGGCCGCATCGCGTCAGCGCGCGTGGTGTCGAGGGTGATGAGCAGAATTGACGGGCGGGGAGGCGGCGTCTCGACTTTCGCGCATGCGCTCAGCGCGAACAGAATGAGGAGCTTGCGCATCGGCCCGCAGGTTAACATCGCGCATGCTCAACTACATCTGGTTCGCCCTGATGGCGATCGCCTTGCTGGTCGCCGCGTTCAACGGAACTGCGGCTGCGCTCACCAAGGGCGGCGTCGATTCTGCAAAGACGGCGGTCGAGATCGCGCTCGGCCTGGTCGGCATCATGACGCTGTGGCTCGGCATCATGCGGGTCGCGGAAAAGGCGGGCCTGATCTCGCTTCTCGGTCGCGCGCTGCGTCCGATCAGCCGGCTGCTTTTCCCCGAGATCCCGCCCGACCACCCGGCAGTCGGCGCGATGATCCTGAATATCGCCGCCAACATGCTCGGCCTCTCGAATGCCGCTACGCCTCTGGGCATCAAAGCGATGGAGGAGCTGCAGGAGCTCAATCCGCAGAAAGAAACAGCATCGAACGCCATGGTGACGTTCATGACACTGAATACCGCCGGCATTCAATTCATCCCCGCCACGATCATCGGAGTTCTCGCGGCGTCGGGATCGAAGAATCCGACGGCGATCATCTCCACCACCGTCATCGCGACAGTATGCGGCGCGATCGCCGCAGTGACGACCTCGAAGATCCTGCAGCGATTCTTTCCGTACCAGGAGAACGCCGCCGCTGAGGTCAGCGGCGCTCCACAATGATTCGCCAGATCCTCGGCGCCATCTCGCTGTGGGCGATCCCCGTCCTCCTGGTCGGCATCCCACTCATCGGGATGGCTCGAAACATCAAGGTCTACGACGTTTTCATCGAAGGCGCAAAGGAAGGATTTCAGGTCGCTGTGCGGATTATCCCGTTCCTGGTGGGGATTCTGGTGGCGATTGGAATGTTCCGCGCCTCCGGAGCGATGGACATCCTCACCTTTGCGCTTGCCCCATTGCTCCGCGCGACGCGCTTTCCGCCCGACATTTTCCCGCTCGTGATCCTTCGAACGCTTTCCGGCAGCGGATCGCTGGCACTGACCACCGACATCGTTAAACAATTCGGGCCCGATTCGCTGATCGGCCGCACGGCCGCGACGATCTACGGCGGATCGGAGACAACGTTCTACGTGCTGGCGGTCTACTTCGGCGCGATCGGCGTCAAGCGGACACGCCATGCGATTCCAGCAGCGCTGGTCGGCGATCTCGTCGCGGCCATCGTCGCGGTCGCCGTGTGCACGTGGATGTTCGGGTAAGGGCGCGCAGCGCGCGCCCGCAACCTATCGGGCCAACAGACCTCGCCGCCGATCCTGCCACCGTCGAGGATTCTCTGCGATGTATGTTCGACGGTGTTGCAAGTTGATCGTCACAAATATAGATCGCGCCTCGATAGTTGAAATCCTTCAGCCGTATCGTTCGACGATAGGGTCTGCCCGCACTCGTCAGCATCGAGCGAGAGTACCTCGGCGGCCTCGCCGTCAAGATTTCTCTACCGTCTGAAGAGTTGGGCGCGCGGTGCGCGCCCTTACGCCTAACTGCGGCGCGTCCCGAGCCAGATCGCCGCGCCGACGGCTAAAGCGACCGCGCCGGCGATCAGCTTCTGCCTATCCAGGCTCACCACGAGGGCGATCGAGATCAGCGTGCCGAGGATCGGCATCCACAGCCCCGGCGTTCGAAATCCTTGATTGATTTTCCGCAAACGCGGAAGCGCGGCGCAGGTGAAGAGATACGTCGTCAGGCGCGCGCCGGCCGAAAAAAGTGCCATGTTTGCGAAGGTGCTGATCAGCGCCAGGACGGTCGCGACGATGACGTGCACGACGATGGCGTAGGACGGCGTCCGAAACTTTGGATGCACGTAGCTGATCGGCCCCAACTTGCGATCGAGCGAGAGCGCGTACAGCATGCGCGAGCCTTCGAGCACGGTGCCCGAATTCGTTCCCGCCATCGACAGCACCGCGCCGAGCGTGATAATGACCGCGCCCCACGTGCCGACCAGCGCCGCAGCTGCGTCGGCGATCGGGGTCTTGCTGTCGCCGAGATTCGTCAGCGCCGACATGGCGCCGAGCTGCGCCAGAACGTAGATCACGCCGATGATCAACAGTCCGATCAGCAGCGCTTTTGGAAGATCGCGTCGCGGATCTTTGTACTCGCCCGCCGGAACGCCGAGGTTTTCGAAACCAGCGTAGGCGAAGAGCATGAACAGGGCAGCGCCGCCCCAGTCAGTCCCCCGCCCCGGAAGATGCAGCGACCCCGGAATCGGATTGTGGCGAAACAGAATCAAGGCGATGATGATGAATCCCACCAGCGGCACGACCTTGCCGAACGTAAAGACGTAGATCGAAACTGCACCGTACTTGACGCCGACGAAGTGGATGATTCCGAGGATGAGCAGCGAGCCGATGATGAGGCTCCAACGCAGCACGCCGGAGCCGAGCGGTGGATAGAATCGCGCCAGCGAGACCACGAATCCGTTCGACAGCGACGCCAGCGAGGTGACGCGCGCCAGCCAGTTCATCCATCCAGTCTCGAATCCGATGAAATCGCCGAACGCTGTCCGTGCGTAGAGGTACGCACCGCCAGGCTCGCTGAAATGGCTGGCCGCTTCCGCAAAGCACAGCGCCAGAATGAAAACCGGAAGCGCGAAGATCAGCGGCGCCCACAGTGAAAACGGACCGAGGAGTCTGTAGGACTCGGACGGCAGAAGGAACACGCCGCTGCCGATGACGGCGTTGATGCACATCGCCACCAGGCCCCAAAGGCCGACCGCGCGGACGAGCTTCTCGTTTTTCGTATCTGCCATGCGAAATATGAAATTTCAAATTTCAAATTAAGAATGAAAAATGAAAGATCAGCCCATTCTCAATTTTTCATTTGAAATTCGAAATTCTTAATTCATTTTTTCTCCCATCCTCGTCCTCGCAATGCTCGTCCCGGCAGCGCCGCAGTCATTTCGCCGTCCCGCAGCACCGGCACTCCATTCACGATCACGTCGATCACGCCTTCGCTGAAATGATGCGGGTCCTCGTAAGTCGCGACATCTCGAATTTTCTCGGGATCGAAGACCACGATATCCGCCTTCATGCCCGGACGCAGTACGCCGCGGTCGCTGAGCTGTGCGCGATCGGCGGCTTGTGAGGTCATCTTGCGGACAGCCTCTTCGAGCGTGAAGAGTTTTGCGTCGCGCACGTAGCGTCCGAGAACGCGGGGAAACGTACCGTAGGCGCGAGGATGCACTCCCGCCTGGGTGGCGCGGGCCTGCGGCGTGGGCGACCCCGAATCGGAGCCGATCGAGACGAAGGGCTGCTTCAGCGCGTACTGGACGTCATCCTCGTTCATCGAGAAATAGATCACGCTCGGCGACATGGGCGTTTCGCTGAACAGCCGCATCAGCGCCTCTTCGGTGGTCACGCCCATCTCGCTCGCGATCTGCTCGATGAATTTCTTCTCGTACTGCGCCAGCGCAGGATTGGGAATGCGCGCGACGTAGATCCCGCGTTCGCGTCGCCGCGCCACCTCATCGCGCAACGCCGCCGCGATCTTCGCGCGTTGTTCCGGATCGGCGAGACGTTTTTTGAATTCCGAGTAGCCGCCTTCCAGCGCCCAGTCGGGCGCCAGAGTGCTGAGTGACGTCGACGATGCGATGTAGGGATAGACATTCGCGGCAACGTCGATCCCCTCGCCGCGCGCCGCGATGATGCGGTCGATGACGTGCGGCATCCGTCCCCAGTTCGCGGGACCGCTGACTTTCATGTGCCAGATATTGATGGGGATGTGGGTCTCGCGGCCGATTTGAAATGCCTCGTCGAGCGCAGAGTCGATCTTCTCTCCCTCGTCGCGAATGTGGCTGAAGTACACGCCGCCGTACTTCGAAGCGACCCTGGCCATGTTGATGATTTCCTCGGTCGTCGAAAACATGGCGGGCAGATAGATCAACGAAGTCGAGATGCCGATCGCGCCTTCCCGCATGGCCTGATCGATGATCTTCTCCATCTCGCGCACTTCGTCGGCAGTGGGCGGGCGGTTGATATTGCCGATCACGATCTCGCGCGGATTCGACGCGCCGACGAACAACGCAAAGTTGATGGCACTGCCATTCTTCTCGAGCGCCTCGAGGTAGTCCGCGAAGCGCGGAAAACGCGGCGCCTGTCCCGTTTCGCGATTCGCAATGGCCGGACCGGGCGATGTTCCCTCGCCGGTGACCTCGGTCGTCACGCCCTGCCGCACTTTCGCTTCCAGGTGCGGATCCATCAGCACCGACATTTGCGATTGGCCGAGGAGGTCGATGAAGCCGGGGGAAACGATGTTCTCGCGCGCGTCGAGAGTCGTCGCGGCAGAGGTCGAGGAAAGGTCGCCGATCGCGACGATGGCGTCGCCGCGAACGCCGATGTCGCCGCGATACCAGGGCGCTCCCGTGCCGTCGAGGATGCGGCCGTTGGTAATTTTGAGATCGAGCATCTTCCTCTGCTGCGTCGTCGCGCACGCCGCGAGAAAAATCGCGAGGATCGCCAGTCGCTTCATCGTTGTCCTTTCACGAGATCTTCGAGCGTTTGCCGCTCACGGACGAGTCGAGACGCTGCGCCGTCGACCATGATCTCAGGCGGCAGCAGCCGCGCGTTGTAATGCGAGGCCATCGAGAAGCCGTACGCCCCGGCATCGCAAAAGGCGATCAGATCGCCGACCTCGGTGTGATCGAGCTTGCGCGGAATCACGTTGCCCATGGCGTCGCGCGTAAAGACATCGCCGGACTCGCACAGATTGCCGGCGACAACGTACTCCTCTTTCGTCTTGGCCTTGCGGGAGGCGTTCACGATGTGGTGATAGGCGCCGTACTTCGACGGTCGGACCAGATGATTGAATCCGGTGTCGCAGCCGAGCCACCACAATCCTCCGCTGACTCGCTTGGCGGTCACGCGCGCAAGCAGGTAGCCCGATTGCGCAACGACGTAGCGTCCGGGCTCGAGAATGGCAGTCAGATCACGCCCGCGCAGAAGGCGGTCGGCAATTCGCGTCAGCTCGCGTCCGTAGTCGTCGATCGGAAACTCCGGATCGCCCGGACGATAAGGAATCGAAATGCCGCCTCCGAAATTGAGCCAGCGGAGATTCGAAAAATCACCAGAGAGCTCGAGCAGACGGCGTGCGGACTCGATGAGCGGCGCGAGATCATCGATGCCCGATCCGATGTGCGCGTGCAGGCCGACGACTTTTCGTCCGGAGTCCTCCACGATCATGCGGGCATCGCGGATCTGGGCGAGATCGATTCCGAATTTCACGCCGCCGCCGGCCGTGACGACGTCGGCATGATGCCCGGCACCGACATCGGTGTTCACGCGCAAGGCGATCGGGTTGTGCAGGTCGAGGGTCAGGGCCCGGTCGATCTCCGAGACGGAGTTGACATTCACGACGATGCGCGGATCGCCGATCGCGCCAAGATCCTCGTCGGAAACATTCGAGCATGTGAACCAGATTTCGTCGGGAGTGAAGCCGGCCTGACGCGCGAGGTAAATCTCGCCCGGAGAGACGCAATCGCATCCGAAGCCATTGTCACGAATCAGGTCGAGGATCGCCAGTGCGCCGTTGGCCTTCATGGCGTAGAACGGGCGGAAGGGGAGGGAAGCAAAAGCTTTTTTGACCCGCGCGATCTGTCGTCGGATGATGGCGGCGTCGTAAGCGTAGAGTGGGGTTCCGTATTTGCCAGCGAGATCTTCGGCAGCGAGCTCACCGACTTTGAGCATGGAGCGCGGATTATAGGTTCTGCGCGCTAAAATTAATCATGCAGCAATACCTGCAACTCGTCCGTCACATCCTCGATCACGGCACCAAGAAATCGGATCGCACCGGCACCGGCACACTGAGCACCTTCGGCTATCAACTGCGATTCGATCTGAGCGCCGGATTCCCGCTGGTGACCACCAAGAAAGTGCATCTGCGGTCGATCATCTACGAGCTGCTGTGGTTTCTGCGCGGCGAGACCAACGTGCGCTGGCTGCAGGAAAACAACGTCACGATCTGGAACGAATGGGCGGACGCCAGCGGCGAGCTCGGTCCGGTGTACGGCTACCAGTGGCGATCGTGGAGCGCCCCAAATGGTCAACATATCGACCAGATTTCGCAGGTGATCGAGCAGATCCGGCGCAATCCCGACTCGCGACGCCTGATGGTGAGCGCCTGGAATGTGGCCGACATCGACAAAATGGCGCTGGCGCCCTGCCACGCCTTCATGCAGTTCTGGGTCGGCAATGGTCGGCTGTCGTGTCAGATGTACCAGCGCAGCGCCGACGTTTTCCTGGGCCTGCCCTTCAACATCGCCTCGTACGCGCTTCTCACCATGATGGTCGCGCAGGTGTGCGACCTTGGCCCGGGCGAACTGATTCTGTCGCTGGGCGACGCGCATTTGTATCTGAACCATCTCGAGCAGGCGAACCTGCAACTGACACGCGACCCGAGACCGCTGCCGTCGATGACATTGAATCCGGACGTGAAGTCGATCTTCGATTTCCGCTTCGGCGACTTCACGCTCGAGAATTACGATCCCCATCCGAGCATCAAGGCTCCCATTGCCGTATGACGCTGTCGATCATCGCGATCCTGTCGGATAACAATGTGATCGGCCGAGGAAATCGGCTGCCCTTTCGACAATCGAATGATCTGAAGCGATTCAAAGCGCTGACCATGGGACATCACCTGCTGATGGGACGGAAGACTTACGAGTCGCTGGAGTATCCGCTTCCCGGCCGCACCATCGTGGTGATCACGCACGACCGCGAATTCCATCCCGACGGCATCCTGACCGCCCCGTCCATCGAGCGCGCCATCGATCTGGCGCGGCTCGACGACGAGCCATTCATCGCGGGCGGCGGACAAATCTTCGAGCAGTCGTTGCATCGCGCCGATCGCATGTATCTGACGCGCGTCCACGCCGAGATCGAAGGCGACGCGTTCTTCCCCGAATTCGACGACGTCACGGAGTGGGACCTCGTCGACGCCGAGCATCGCGAGGCCGACGAAAAGAATCAGTATCCCTACTCGTTTCTGACCTACGAGCGCGCCGGGAAACTGGCTTAGTGTGGCGGCTCAGGCGCGGGCGCGAACGACGGCACCGCGCAACGGATCTCGGCGGCGCCCGGACGCACCTCGAATTCGACCGGCGTGTACTGCGGCGGCTCCAACGGAAATTGATTGTTGCTCAGATTGGCGTCCTCGGCCTGCTGGCCCTGGGCGATTTGTTCGGTGAGGTACGCCCGCAGGAGATACTTTCCCGGGCGCACTTTTCGGTCCCCGGCCTTGTCGGAGTAGGCCGCTTCGAACCACGCCACGCGTTTCATCGTCGATTTTCCCGGCCACGGCGCGACGGTGGTGGTCGTCTCGCAGGCTAGCGATCCGTCGGGCGCGAATGCGCGCAGCAGCAGCTTGTATGGGTGCGTCCCCGCGCCGTCAGCGAGGTTGATCACCACCGCGAACTGACGCTCGACTCCCGCCATCCTCTTGTCGGGGATGACGCCCGGAGCTGGCCAGAACGAGACCGAGTAATCGATAGGGGGAGATTGCGCTGCAGCGAGGAGGACGGCCATCGCCAGACCCGCATCAGCTTGTCAGTTCCCACAGAAGCGCAAGCGTTACAGGGGCGACAACGCTTCCTCGAGTTTGCTTCTCCTCACGCCCATGATCCACGGCACAGCGGTTTTCGGAATCGCGAGAAGAAAGTAAACCCGACCTGCGAATTGGATCGCGGTATACGCCAGGATGATCGAGAGAACGCCGAACGCGCCGGTGCAGATGAAATCGTAGATGCTCTCGCGCGTGTCGAGCCGCTCGACCGCGTTGAGATCGAGCTTGTCGGCCTGACGTTCCGCGTGCCAATACATCGCCGCCAGCAGCCCGTTCACCGCCGCGAAGCCCGCTCCGTAGATCGTGAACAAGATCCGAGCCTGATCAAGTGAGGTGGCCACCGGGTGACCGTAGATCCCCTTGGCCATCAACACGAACATGAACTTCAGCGGATAGACGTAGAACAGGATCAGGAAGAGCAGCGTGATGTTCAACGCCATGGTGATCTTGTCCTGCAGTCCGTAGCGTCGGAAGAATTCATGGTGCGCCAGCCACAGTCCGATAAAAATCAGGAAGCAGAATCCGAAGGGGAGAACGCCGCGCACGGTCTCGATCAGCTCATCGTAAGTCTTGGGAACCTCCAGCGAGACGACGATCAGCGACAGCGCGAACCCGAAGATCACATCGCTGAATGCCTCCAGTCGCGACACCTCGTGCGAGCGATATCGAAACGGCATCTTGTGCGCCATGGCCACGATTCTAATCGTGCTAATCTCCGCCGGCATGATCGTCCGCGCCTACGAGGGGAAAGAGCCGCGTTTCGGCGCTCGTGTGTTCGTGGCCGAGACCGCGGCTGTGATCGGCGATGTCGAGGTGGGCGATGACTGCTCGATCTGGTACAGCGCCGTCGTCCGCGCCGACGTGCACTCGATCCGCATCGGCGCGCGAACGAACATTCAGGACAACTGCACGCTGCACGTCACGCAAGGCACGCATCCGGTTCGGATCGCGGAGGAAGTGACCATCGGACACGCGGCGGTGGTGCACGGCTGCACCATCGAGCGGCGGGCGCTGATCGGGATGGGATCGCGCGTGCTGGACGGCGCTCTGGTGGGGGAGCTGGCGCTGGTCGGCGCGGGCGCGCTCGTTCCGGAGGGGATGCAGGTGCCGGCGCGGACGCTGGTGGTCGGTGTGCCGGCGCGCATCAAACGCCAGCTCACCACCGACGAGCTGGCGCATCTCGAGCAGTCGTGGAAGAACTACGTCGGATACAAGGAGAAGTATTTGAAGGGATGAGGGCAGAGGGATGAGGGCTGAATGGAGACTCTCATCCCTCATCCCTCATCCCTCAGCCCTATGAATCGAATTCCTGCCGGGACGCTCCGCACCGAACACGTTGGCCGCTCGGTCTCTCTGGCCGGCTGGGTGCAGAAACAGCGCGACTTCGGCGATCTGCTGTTCATCGATCTTCGCGACCGGAGCGGCCTCTGTCAGGTCGTCATCGACAAGGCGCGCGGAGCAGGCGAGACGCTGCTGTCGGCGGCCAAGCAGGTTCGCGCGGAATTTGTCGTGCGCATCGACGGCGATGTCATCGCGCGCGCCGAAGAGTCGCGCAATCCGAAGCTGCCGACCGGGGATGTCGAGGTCCTCGGAAGAAGCATCGAGATTCTGAATACCTCCGAGACTCCGCCCTTTCCGATCGAAGACCAAACGGAGGCGGCCGAGGAGCTCAGGCTGAAGTATCGCTATCTGGATTTGCGACGCCCGTCGCTGACGCACAACATCGCCCTGCGCGACAAGGTGGCGTTCGGCGTTCGCGATTACATGCACCGGCAAGGCTTCCTCGAGATCGAGACGCCGATGCTGACGCGATCGACCCCCGAAGGTGCGCGCGACTACCTCGTACCCAGCCGCATCCATCACGGGATGTTCTACGCGCTGCCGCAGTCGCCGCAGATCTTCAAGCAGTTGCTGATGGTCTCGGGCATGGAGCGCTACTACCAGATCGTGCGCTGCTTTCGCGACGAGGACCTCCGGCGCGACCGTCAGCCGGAGTTCACGCAGGTCGACATCGAGAGCTCCTTCATTGACGAAGAATTTGTGTATCAATTAATAGAAGGACTTTTCGCATATATTTTCCCGTTGGCCAACATCCCCGTCAGCACACCCTTTCCGCGATTGCCATGGCAGCAGGCCATGGATCGTTTCGGCAGCGACCGTCCCGACACGCGATTCGGGATGGAGCTGATCGACATCAGCAGCGCTGCGCAATCGATCGAGGTTCCGGCCTTCCGCGAGGCGCAGAGCGTCCGCGCCATTGTCGTGCCCGGCGGCGCGACGTTCTCGCGCAAGAAGATCGATGATCTGACCGAAGAGGCCAAGAAGCTGGGCGCGGGAGGCCTGATCTGGGTCAAATACGACGCGCAGCGCGGTTCCTCGATCAAAAAGTTCCTGACCGACTCTTCTTTCGACGTGCTCCGGCACGCCCTTCGCGCGAACGAAGGTGATCTCGCGCTGATCGTGGCCGGCAAAACCACAGTCGTGTGGGATGTCCTTGGAAGCCTTCGCACGCGCGTTGCCCGAGAGCAGCAGATGATCAAGCCCGAGACGTGGAACTTCCTGTGGGTCGTCGATTTTCCACTCTTGGAATGGGACGAAGAGACGCGGCGCTATTTCGCGCGTCATCATCCATTCACGTCGCCGAAAGTGTCGGATATCGACAAACTCGAAAGCGATCCCGGCGGAACGCTGGCACGCGCCTACGACGTCGTGCTCAACGGCCTGGAGCTGGGTGGCGGATCCATTCGGATCAACCGTCCCGAGATCCAGTCGCGAATGTTTCGTGCGCTCGGTATCGACGAAGCGGAAGCGAAGGAGCGATTCGGTTTTCTTCTGGAAGCCTTCCGCTACGGCGCTCCTCCCCACGGCGGCATCGCCCTCGGATTCGACCGCATCGTGATGCTCATGGCCCGCGGCGAGTCGCTGCGCGACGTCATCGCCTTCCCGAAAACGGCGCGCGCGCAGGACCTCATGAGCGAGGCGCCCTCGCGCGTCGGCCCGAAACAGTTGGATGAGCTGGGAATTCGATTGAAGGGATGAGGGCAGAGGGATGAGGGATGAAAAAATCGATCAGCCCTCATCCCTCATCCCTCTTCCCTTTCTGACGGTACAGAACCACCCGGTTTACGTCGGACCCGGTCTGCTCGACTCGGTCGGCAAACTGGTCAAGCCGCGCGGCAAGGTCTTCGTGATCACCTCGCGCGGGCTGACGAGGTTCGGAGTGGGCGTCGCCACCTCGTTTGAGCCATCAGCGGAGATCGTGACAATCGAGGAAGGGGAGGCCAACAAGACGCTCGCGACCGTCAATACCATCGTCACCCAGCTTCTCGATCGCGGAGGCAGACGCGATTCGATGGCGGTGGTCGTGGGCGGAGGCATGATCGGAGACACCGCCGGCTTCGCGGCTTCGATTTTTCTGCGCGGAATCGATCTGGTGCATGTTCCGACGACGCTTCTGGCGCAGGTCGACAGCTCGATCGGAGGAAAGGTCGCGGTCAATCACGAGCTCGGGAAAAACCTGATGGGCAGCTTTTTTCCCCCGCGGGCAGTCCTCTCTGACACCGCCGTTCTGGCCACACTCCCGCCCCGCGAAAAATTGAGCGGACTGTATGAAACGCTGAAAGGCGGTGTGATCGGCGATCCCTCACTGTTCGAGCTGCTCGAGCACCGGAGTGATGTCGATCTGGACACCGTCGTGCGCAAGGCGATTCGCGTGAAAGCCGCGATTGTCTCGGCAGACGAGAAGGAAGCTGACCTCAGACGTCTGCTCAACTATGGCCACACCCTGGCGCACGGAATCGAAGCCGCGCTGCGCTACGAGAAGCTGACCCACGGCGAGGCGGTGGCGTGGGGAATCATCGCGGCCAACGCCATCGGCGTGAAACGCGGCGTGACATCAGAAAAAGTGCGCCGGCGCATCGACGAGGCGGTGCGAACGTGGCAGCCCGCAGCACTGCCCACACTCGATGCCGGCGCGGTGCTGGCCGCCACCGAGCACGACAAGAAAAACACCGGGAGGGCACGCGTCATGGTTTTTCCGCGCGAAATCGGCCGCTGCGAGGTTGTATCCGGGATCTCCGACGACGAGTTGCGCTACGGCCTGGCGGCCATCGGAGTCAAGACGTCGTGAGGCGAGGGGCAGTCATGATGCCGGTGTCGGCGCTCTTCTTCACCGGCAACTTGATGACCATGCTGGTGCCGATGCCTTCGAGCGATGCCACGGTTACCTCGCCGCCGTGCGCTTCGACGATCTGCTTCACGATGTAGAGGCCGAGGCCAGTGCCGCCGCCGCCGCGGAGGGACTTGTTGCCGCTCTGTTTGTACTTCTCCCAGATCTGCTGCACTTCCGCCGCTTTGATTCCCATCCCGCTGTCGGTGACGGTGATGACGAGCGATTCCGGCACCTCGCCATTGCGAACGATCTGCGCACCGACTGAGATCAAGCCTTTTTTCGGCGTGAACTTCAGCGAATTCGACACCAGGTTGATGATGGCCTGGGTCAGCTTTTCGACGTTACCGATGACCTGGGGCACATCGCGACCGTGCGCACTCATCAGGAAAATCTCGTCACGGCCGGCGACCTGCTGCAGGCTGCGGACGGCGCGCTTGAGAACGCCCGCCACGCGCACCGGTTCCTTCTCCATCACGAAATTGCCCGACTCGATCTTCGAGAAGTCGAGCAGCTCGTTGATCAGACCCATCATCCGTTCCGACTCACGCTGCGCCTCGGTTAGAAGGTCGCTGTACATCGAGTCGAGCTTTGCGCCTTCCTGACTGAGGACGAATTCGAGCGTCCCCTGAATGCCGGAGAGAGGACCACGGAGGTCGTGAACGATCTGCGCGGTGAAGTCGGACTTACTCTGCTCCATCTGGCGTTCGTTGGTGACGTCTTCGAACCACAGCGCCACCGCCGGAGCGGAGCAGCCCTCGGCGGCCATGATCCGCTCGACACGGAAGGTGCGACCTTCGATTTCAACGTCGCTGGCGCGGTGCTCGTCGCCCTCCATGAAGATGAAGAAATCCTGCAGCCAGCCGCGCTCACCGCCGACCGCGCGCGCGCCTGCGTTCAACCAATCCTTGGCGTCACTGCCGAATGTCGTCTCGAAGGCGGCGTTCTGCCATTCGACACCGCCATGGTCGTTGACGATGGCGACCGGTGCTGAGAGTTTCTCTGCGATTTCGTATTTGCTCATTGTGGAATGGTGATGGCGCGCTCGTGCTGCAGCTTGGCCAGGTTGAAAAGCGTCGTGAAGGGATCGAATGGACTCAGCACGAGGAGCTTCTGCAAATCCATGCGGCCATCGATGAGTGAGATCAGGTAGCCCTCCTGGGCGGTCAGATTGAATCGGTCGAAGTTGGTGAGGAATTCGGCGCTCAATCGGGGGATCGCAGACATGCCCTTCGGGTTCGAGAGCAGATCGCGCACGATGTTGTTGCGCACGATCTCGGTATATCCGCGAAGGGAAACGTCATCGGGATACGCCACGCGCGCTTCCATCAGCTTCAGATGGGTGTGCCAGATGCCGTACTGTTTGACGGAATCGGCGACCAGCCGCGTCCAATCCGGAGTTACGGAACTTTTGGGGGAAGCGACTGAGGACATGGATGCTTATTGTATCCTGACGTGGTGTCCGAGAATGTGACTCCGGCCGCACCGAAACGCCTTCACAAGCGCTTTTTCGTTGCCTTCGTTGCCCTCGCGTTGGGCATCCCCTCGGGTTTCGTGCTGGCGCACGTGATTCATTTCCCGCTGGTCAAGTCGCTGGAGAACTATCAGCCCGCAATCATCACCCGCATCTACGATCGCAACGGGACTGTTTTCGCGGAGTACGCGATCCAGAAGCGGATTGTGATTTCGAAGCGCGACATGGCGCCGACGCTGGTGGAGGCCATCATCGCCACGGAAGACGCCGACTTCTATCACCACGGGGGATTCAATCCGAAGTCGATGCTCCGCGCCGCTTTCCGTGATCTCGTGCAACGAAAAAAGGCCGAGGGAGCATCGACGATCACGCAGCAGCTGGCCAAGCAGCTCTTCCTGACGCCCGAGAAACATTGGACACGAAAGATCAACGAGATCGCCCTGGCGGTCGATATCGAGAAAAACTTCACCAAGGACCAGATTTTCGAGCTGTACGCCAACCAGATGTACATGGGTCACGGCGCGTACGGCGTCGAGGCGGCGTCACGCCTTTACTTCGGCAAGCACGCCAAGGATCTGACGCTGCCCGAGTCCGCGACGATCGCGGCACTCTTCCAACACCGCGGCGGCTACTACAGCCCGATCAATCATCCCGATCATGCAATCGAGCGCCGAAACAATGTCGTCCTGGCCCGCATGCTCTCGGAGCGCTACATCAATCGTGAGCAATACCTGCAGGCTATCAAGACGCCCCTGGTGCTCGGCACATTCAAGGAAGAGACGCCGAGCGTGGGCGGCTATTTCTCCGAAGAGATCCGGCAATACATCGAGCAGAACAAGAAATTCGGCGTCGAGAACCTTTACCAGCGCGGCTTGAAGGTCTACTCGACGATGGATTTGCCGCTTCAGGAAGCAGTCGAGAAGGCGCTGCAGCGCGGACTGCGGCGCTGGGACCGCCGGCGTGGATTTCGACGGCCGGCCCGCAATCTGATCGCGGAAGGCGCCGATCCCGAGACATACAAGGATCCGAGCTGGAGTAACGATCCTTACACCACCGATAAGCTCTACAGCGCGGTGGTGATGCACGTCGGCCCGAGCGGCGTTACGGCGCGCATCAATCGCGACAACATCGAGCTCATACCGAAAGCGTTTGTATGGACGGAACGGTCGAGCATGGAAGGCGTGCTCAAACGCGGCGATCTGATCTGGGTCCGTCTCGACGAAGACTCGAAAACGAAAGCGCGGATGTGGAAGCTCGACCAACTGCCGCAAGTGCAGGGCGCCGCGGTCATCCTCGATGTCAAAACGGGTGAGGTCCGCTCCATGGTCGGCGGGTACGATTTTCAGCTTTCGAAATTCAATCGCGCCATCCAGTCGCGCCGGCAGACAGGATCGTCATTCAAACCCATCGTCTACGGCGCGGCCTTCGAGAAGGGACTCACGCCCGCCGACACGATCTTTGACGAACCGATCGCGATTCCGATCAACGACAATACGGTTTGGGCGCCGAAAAACTATTACGGTAAGTACTCAGGAATTGTGACCATCCAGCGCGCACTGGAGTTGTCGATCAATGTTCCAGCAGTCAAGACGTGGATGATGGTCGGCTCGCAGCGCGTCTCCGACTTTGCCCATCGCCTCGGCATCACTTCCGACATTCCGCCGTATCCGTCCACAGCCCTGGGCGCGGCGGGCGTCGCGCCCATCGAGTTGACCGCAGCGTACAACGTCTTCGCGAATCAAGGCGTCTACGTCAAGCCGCAGATGATTCGAAAGATCGTCGATCCAACCGACCGCGTGCTGGAAGAGCAAACGCCGACGCTGTCGGAGGCGACGCAACCGCAGGTGGCCTACGAAGTGGCGTACATGCTTCGCGGCACGGTGCTTCGCGGCACGGCATACGAAGCGCACATTTTGCCGCCGCCCATTGCGGGAAAAACGGGAACGACCAACGCTTACACCGACGCATGGTTCGTCGGCTTTTCCCCCGAGTTCTGCGTCGGCGTTTGGGTCGGGTACGACGATCCGAGCCGCTCGCTGGGTCCGGGGGCGACCGGCGCTGATGTCGCGCTGCCGATCTGGATCGACATCTTCAAACAGATCGACAACTTGAAGCTGCGAACCACGCGACCCGACTTCGAGGCACCGCCGGGAATCGTCGTCGTTCCGATGGACCTCAAGACGGGCAGGCGAGGCGTCGGTCCTTGTGCGCGCGTGGTCATGGAAGCCTTCATCGCCGGACAGGAGCCGGACAAGGATTGCAGCGGTTCGACGGTGGCGGTCGCGAAGCTCCCGTACTACCTGCAGCGTCCGTTCTATCAGCCGAAAGAGCTCGAGCCGACGCTTGCCGCGGCGGACGCGTCAGCGCAAACAGGCGAGGGAGGCGAGTCGCCGGCGCCGCCGCCCGAAGAGGAGACCACCACCACCGCGGCGCCGAAACCGCCGCCTCCGCAGCCGCCGCCCGCCCGGTAAGGCCAGTGAGGATGGTCCTGGCCCACCCTCTTACCAACCTTACCAACCTTACCGGCCTTACCTCCACTCGTGATCGGGCGGCCAGATGAAGCTCGCCAGCACCCAATTGCGCTCGCCGCCCGCGAATTGCGCCTTCAGGGTATGGTTGGTCGGTCTGGTCAGCAGCGAAGCCGCGACCGGCGTCGGTTCCCACCGCCATCGGACCGAAATGTCGTAACGGCTGTCACCGGCGTCTTCGATGCGCTCGACGCCGAGAAATTTTCGTTGCGCGACCGGCACCATCCAGCCTTCGGAAGACTGCACCGCGCCGTTAACGTTAATTAACCCTTCGCGCGTCGGCGCGAGACTTTGATCGACGTATCCGCGGTCGAAAAGAGTCTTGGCGAGCGTGCTGTCTGCGCTCGGCGTCATTTTCAACGGCTCCGCGAATGACCGATCGATTTCAATCAAATACTGGACACGGACCGCGTCGAGGCCCGGCGGAAAACTCACATTCGCCGCTGTCCCGGGCGCGGGAGTCGACGACGAGATCACCAGCCCCGACGGAGCGGGAGTCCCCGGCGGGGGAGCCGGAGGCTGCTGCTTGCGGGCATTGACGATGGCGCGCTCGCAGAGCTTCGGCGTTAGAACGAGAAAGAGAAGTGCGATGCCGAGCATAACGGCGGTTGTGCGAACCAGTCGCACTTCGCTCATTGCTTGACGTATTTCGTGATCATGTCGACCATTTTGTCGCGCGTCAGTGGTTTGCGCATCCAGGCGTTGGCGCCCGAGCTCGGGAACATCTCTTCCAGCGATTTCTCGGGCAGGTCGGAGATCAGGATGATCGGAATGTCCTTCTTGTTCGACTGCGACTTCAGCACTTCACTCAATCGATTTCCCTTGATGCTGGGCAGATTGACGTCGAGGAAGATGATGTCGGGCGAGTTGCCCGCCAGCACGTGATTGAACTCGATCCAGCTCGCGGCGGTGAGGACCGTGCATCCTTCCCGCTCGAGCAACGCGCGCCCCAGCTTCAGGACCAGCGGGTTGTCATCGAGGATCAGAACCGTGACTTTTGAAAGCGGCACCGTCATGAGCCGGTCATCCCTTCCTTGTTTCGGGCGTCATGATACATTTTTTGTTTTGGAAGAGATCACGCCCGTAGTTGCGCCGGATTCGCAACCTCCGAAACCCCCGCCAAGCTTACCATTCCGTCGCCCGGCCGATTACTACTCTTCCCCCGTCGGCGACGCAAGGCCGCTGTTCCCGCGATGGGTTCCCTTCGGCTGCGGATCGGCCGCCATCGTCGCGCTGTTCGTCGTTTTCGGCATGGGCATCCTGGCATCGCAAGGAAAGTTGGGCGACCTGTTTGATGTGGTTTTCTGGTTACCGATGCAGGGCGAGATCGACAAGATGTTCACCAAGGACGTGAAGCCGGCCGACAAAGCGGCATTCGACACGGAAATGAAAACGATGCGCGAATCCGTTCGCTTCAATCGCGTGCCGATGCAACGCCTGCAGCCGCTCTTGCACACACTTCGCGACGTCGTTTCGGATGAGCGGGTGACGCCGGCGGAAACCGCGCGTCTGATTCATGAGCTTCGCGCAATCAATCACAGAAAGGGTTCCTAGGTTGCTCGGTTGCTGGGTTGCTCAGCAACCCAGCAACCCAGGAACCCAGCAACCATGAATTTCAAACTCGTCTCGTCATTCCAGCCGCAGGGCGATCAGCCGCAAGCGATCGAACAGTTGATGGAGAGCGTCCGCTCCGGCAACCAACATCAAGTCCTCCTCGGCGTCACTGGATCGGGGAAGACCTTCACGGTCGCGAAGGTCGTCGAGCAGATCAACCGCCCGACGCTGGTGCTGAGCCACAACAAGACGCTGGCGGCGCAGCTTTATCAGGAATTCAGGAACTTCTTTCCGGAGAATCGCGTCGAGTATTTCGTCTCGTACTACGACTACTACCAGCCCGAGGCCTACATACCGCAGACCGATCTTTACATTGAAAAGGAAATGACCAAGAACGACGAGATCGACAAACTGCGTCTCGCGGCCACCAAGTCATTGTTCGAGCGGCGCGACGTCATCATCGTGGCGTCGGTCTCCTGTATTTACGGCATCGGCGATCCGGAGCTGTACTTCGGGATGTTGTTGTTTTTCGAGCGCGGCATCGAGAAGCCGTTGACGCAATATCTCCGCCGTCTCACCGAGATGCAGTACGAGCGCACACCCTACGATCTCGCGCGCGGCACGTTCCGCGTGCGCGGCGATGTGCTCGAGCTCTGGCCGGCGTACGAAGACGATGCCGTTCGCATCGAATTCTTCGGCGACGAGATCGACAAGATCTCCCGCATCGATCCGGTCACCGGCCGCACCAGCGGCGACTTCGATCGCGTGGCCATCTATCCGCGAACGCACTACGTCACGCCACGGGAGCGTCTGATGGAGGCCATGGAGAACATTCGGAAAGAGCTCGACCAACGCCTCGTCGAATTGCGCGCCCAGGATCGACTGCTGGAGGCGCAACGCCTGTCGCAGCGGACGCTGTTCGATCTCGAGATGCTGGCGGAGCTCGGCTACTGCAACGGCATCGAGAATTACAGCCGCCATCTATCGGGACGAAAACAGGGCCAGCCGCCACCCACGCTCATCGATTACTTTCCCGACGATTTTCTGATGGTCATCGATGAGTCGCATCAGACCGTTCCGCAGGTTCACGGGATGTGGGGCGGCGATCGTTCGCGAAAACAGACGCTGGTCGAGTACGGATTCCGGTTGCCCAGCGCCATCGACAATCGCCCGCTCTCCTTCGACGAATTTGAGGGGAAGCTGCATCAGATCATCTACGTCTCCGCCACTCCCGGGTCGTATGAGCTGGAGAAAACCGGCGGCCTGTACGTCGAGCAGGTCATCCGCCCGACCGGGCTGATTGATCCGGAGATCATCATCCGGCCGGTCAAGGGTCAGGTCGACGATCTGATCGGCGTCATCAAGGAGAGAGTCGCGAAGAACGAACGCGTCATGGTCACGACACTGACCAAGCGGATGGCCGAAGATCTGACGCGTTATCTGATGGAGCTGGGAATCAAGGTCAACTATCTCCACTCCGACGTCGAGACCCTCGAGCGCATCGCGATCCTTCGCGACTTTCGCACCGGCATCTACGACGTTCTGGTGGGAATCAATCTGCTGCGCGAGGGCCTCGACATTCCAGAATGCTCGTGCGTGGCGGTACTCGATGCCGACAAAGAGGGATTTCTGCGATCGCAGACTTCGCTGATCCAGACCATCGGACGCGCCGCCCGCAATGTGAACGGCGTGGCGGTCCTCTACGCCGACGTGATCACAGATTCGCTGCGATCGGCCATCGACGAGACCAATCGCCGCCGCGCGATTCAGCAGAAATACAACCAGGACCACGGCATCGAGCCGGCCACCATCATCAAGGCCGTCGATAGTGACCTGGTGCGCATGGCCAATCTCGATTACGTCGACCTGGCCGGTCCGGTCGGGAAGCGGCGGCTCGACCTGGTCGCCGATGAAGACCTCGACAAAGCGATCAGCCGCCTGACCAAAGAGATGAAGGACGCGGCCAAGAACCTCGACTTCGAGAGGGCCGCCGAGATCCGTGACAAACTTCGGGAGCTGAAGGAGATCAGGATTTTCGTGTGACGAGGCGGCAATCGCCGCCGCTATGTCGATCGAGAGATGAGGTATTCAAGGAGGATGATGATCATCAGAGCGGCGATCGGAACTGCCACCAGCCACCGCCGAACCGGTTCGCGCGGGTTATATGCCGCGAGAGCGCTGGTCAGGAGCAATCCAGCCGAAATCGTCACCAGCCAGAGGCCAAAGAAGTAGCTGCACCCGTGTTTTGCTTCTGCAGCGCTGCCTGACCAATTTTCGAGGCCGGCCAACACGAACCTCCAGAAGTAGCTTGCGATGTACGTCAGAATCGCCGCCACGAGACAGAAAAGAGCCGTTAGATCACGTCGCTCAGGTGCCATCGGTCCTCTGCTGCTGTGAAGCAAAACTACGGAAATTGTTACAGAAAGCGGTTCCACAGAAGATGGTGAAATCGCATTTTCGTGTAGCTGGCGCGCTTCCTGCGGAGAATCCGAGCATGAGACGAACGACAATCATTCTCATCCTGCTGGCGGCAGCCGCCTGCGCCAGAAAATCGGAAACGACGGCAGCCGCCCCGCGCAAGCCCCTTCAGGACCTGTCGAACGCCAAGACCAACATCGTGTCGGCGATGAGCGTCACGCCCGGCAAGACCTGTTCGCACACCACCGAAATCGAAGTCACCGAAATCGTCGGCCAGCCGATGAAGTTCGAGGAATCGAAGAAGAGCGAATGCAAGCTGGTCGCAGCCGCCGATACCAAAACGTTCTTCGTCTTCGACGTCAAGGATGGCGCGAAGACGTATGACTCGACGGTCAAGAGCAACAGTTTCGAGCCGCTGACCGGCATCGGCGACAAAGCGGCGGTGGACCCGACCACCGGCACGGTGGTGGCGGTCAAAAATAATCACACCTACGTCGGCACCTTTTCGATGGGGAAGGAACAGTCGATCGCCCTCGCCCAGAAAATCGTGCCTCGCCTGTAGCTGACTACGCGAAGCGGTTCCAGGGCAGATCGTGCAACTCCGCGCCGATCGCCGTCGCCGCTGTCTGAAGCTGATGGCGTCCTTCTTCGGCGTCGAGCTTCGAAGGAGGCCAGCGTTCCAACACCGTCGCGTGGCTTCCGGACTCGGTGTGCACTTCCTGAGCCTTCACCAGAAGCCGAAGCTGCAATTCCTTCGAAGCCGGGCCGCTGGCGCGAACGCTTCCTTCGCGATCGACGCGCGCGAGCAATTTGCGAGCTGCCGGCGACAAGCCGTGCATCTGCCATCGCGCGCGCGCCGCCCCCACCGCCGCCAGCGCCGGCAAAAGCTTCGGATGGACGAAGGTGACCTTGCCGCCGATCAGCTTTGCCGAAACGGCGTCATCGAGCTGATCGAGCTTGTGAAAAATCTCATTGGCGCGCGGATGCGACCACCACGATCCCGACACCGCCTGGCCGGTGACGATTCCGACAGCGCTGGGCAGCTTCTTGTCCTGCAGAAGCAACAGACCGTACTTCGCGAGCGCGTCCTGGAGCTTCAAAGCGATTCCAGCGTTTCGCGCACGCGCCGCAAGCCTTCGCGAATCTCGTCGGGTGAAACAGCGCCGGCGCTGAGCCGGAACCAGCCGCTGTCTTTTTTGAGACCGAACGCCTGGAACGGCACGACCGCGAAGCCGGCACGATCGAGAAGGAGCTTGCGAATTTCTTCGTTGGTGCGCCCGGGAAGTTGGAATTGCACCGAAAGGTAAATCGCGCCCTGCGGCGCGAAGGCGTGCACCGGCAGGCCGTCGCGCCGCATGCTTTCGAACCCGTCATGCAGCAGATCGAGCCGCAGTCGGAGATCGCGAATCATGGCATCGTGGAACGTCTCGATCTCGCTCCGCATGCTCAGAAACTTCGCCACTGCCACCTGCTCGGCACGCGGCGCCCACGCCCCGACGTGCCCGAGGATGTCGCGCATGCGGGCGGTGACGTGGGGGGGCGCGACCGTCCATCCGACTCGCAATCCAGTCGCCGAAAATGCCTTCGAGATCCCATCGATGAAGATCGTCCATCGCGCCGATTCGGGCACCAGTTGCGGCGGGGCGTAATGCCGGTTGTCGCCGAAGGTCAGCATCCAGTACACCTGATCCCACATCAGAAACAGCGGACGCTCGCCGCGCGCAAGCCGGCGACTGTTTTCATCGACCACCAGATGTCCGATGGCCTCGACCTCTTCAGGGCGCATCACCGTGCCAGCTGGATTGGCAGGCGTGTTGATGCACAGCAGCCGCGCGTCGCGCACGATCGGGCGGATCTGATCGGCAGTTGGAAGAAAATTCGTTTCCGGCCCGACTTCGATCTCCACCGGCACGCCGCCCACCAGGTAGGTGTAGTGATTGTTGTTCCACGAGGGCGTGGGATAGACGACCTTGTCGCCGGGATCGACCACCGAGGCATAGGCCGCGAAGATCAGCGGACGCGATCCGCCGGCAATGAGCGTCGATTCGAGCGGGGTGGTGATTGCCAGCCAGTCGTGAAAGAAGCGGACGACCGCCTGCCGCAATTCCTTGACGCCGTCCGATGGCGGGTAGTTCGTCTCGCCGGCCAGCAGCGCTTCTTCGATCAGCTCCTCGAGTTTTTTCGGAATCGGAAACTGCTGGGGCGCGAAATCGCCGACGGTGAGATTGCAGATCTGGCGTCCCTTGTCGCACAGCGCCCGGATTTCACTCGAGATTTTGAGAATTTCGGATCCGACCAAACCGCGCGCCAGGGACGAGAGGCCGGTGGTGTCCTGCTGGAGGTTGACAGCGGTCATGTGCGTGCATTGTACGCGCGATGAATTTTCCAGAGGTCGCGCAGAGCGCGGACAAAATCGCGCGATTTCACTTTCGATCCTTTGACGTCATGCCACACCATGACCGGATATTCCACCAGCGATTTGGCAACCTGATCGCGTCCCCACCGTTGCACGAATCGCGCAATGATCTCGACGTCGAAGATCCAGCGCGACAGAAACGGCGTCGAGAAGACTTCGCGCGCGTCGGGCGTGGCGCGGAAGAGCTTGGCGCCGCACTGGGTGTCGTAAACCGCCAGGCCGAGGCTCGAGGAAATCAGCGTCGCGCCGACGCGGCCAACGTAATGACGCGACGGCTGACGGCTGATGTCGCGGCCGAGAAGCCGTACCCGCGCGCCGAAAACCATTTGCGTCCCGTTGCGATTCTCCATGATCTCCATGAACGCCGGCAGCTCCGACAACGGCGTCGCGAGATCAGCATCCCAGAAGCCGACGTAATCCGCCGATCGATCGAGCGCCGCCACCATCCCTCGCCGCACCGCTTCGGCCTTGCCGCTGTTTTTTTCGAGATCGACCACCGGCATGGCCAGCGTCTGCAGAATCTGCAGAGTGTCGTCGGTGCTGCCGTCGTTGACGAACACGAACTCGAGTTGATGTCCCGGGAGTCGGAAGCTGCGGAAGGCCTCGACGTCGAGCCGATGCGCTTCATTGAAGCAGGGAACCACCAGTGCGACGCGCGCCACGCCGGCGCATTATGCAGGATAGAATGAGCGAGCGGCAATTAGTCAATATGTTGACTACTCACACGATCGCGGCCACCGTGCATGGGCGCTTCATCGTGCGCGACGGTCCGCCCGAGCGCGTGATGATCGGATTCCACGGCTACGGCGAAACGGCCGAGGTCCATCTCGAAGAGTTGTCGAAGATTCGTGGCATCGATCGCTGGACACTTGCTTCGGTGCAGGCACTGCATCCTTTTTATTCTGGACGCACGCAACAGGTCGTTGCCAGTTGGATGACGCGACAGGATCGCGAGCTCGCCATCGCCGACAACATCGCCTACGTCCGCAGCGTGATCGAGTGGTTCCACGAGCCGCCGACGATCGTCTTCTTCGGCTATTCGCAGGGAGCGGCGATGGCCTACCGCGCCGCTGCCGATTTCGGTCGGGCCGCGGGACTGATTGCCATCGGTGGGGACGTGCCGCCCGACGTCGTCGACAACGTCCCGCCCGTCCTCGTCGCGCGTGGAGCTCGAGACGACTGGTACACCGCGGAAAAGTTCGAGAAAGACTTGAAGTTTTTGCGAACCATCACGCGAGTAACGACCTGCGTGTACGACGGCGGCCACGAATGGAGTGACGAATTCCGTGAAGCCGCCTCCCGTTTCCTCGAACGATGCCAGATCGCCTCGCGCGCCTGAAAGCGCGAATCAAGGAGCTTCCCGATCGTCCCGGCGTCTATCTGCACAAGAACGCCGAGGGAGAGGTGATCTACGTCGGGAAGGCGAGGAATCTGCGCAACCGTGCCGGCGCGTACGTGGTGGGCAAGGGCGATCGCGATCCTCTCGCTGCCGCGCTGGTGAAGGAGATCGACGGAATCGATTTCGTCACGACCAACAACGAGCTCGAGGCGGTCATGCTCGAGAACAATCTGATCAAAACGCATCAGCCGCGCTACAACGTCCTCCTTCGCGACGACAAGACCTACCCGTACCTCAAGGTCACGATGTCCGAAGATTTTCCGCGCGTCGTTTTCACGCGGCGTGTCGATCGCAAGAAGGGCGACCTTTTCTATGGACCGTTTTTCGCCGGAACCGCGCGGCGTTTGCTCAAGCTGGTTGCCGATCAGTTCAAGTTGCGCAGTTGCGATCTCGAGATCATCGACGGCAGGAGCGCGCTGCCGCGTCCGTGTCTTTACTACGACATGCACAAGTGTCTCGGTCCTTGTGTTGTCGGCCTCACCACGCGCAACGCGTACCGCGAGATGGTGGATGACGTCGTGCTCTTTCTCAGCGGCAAGTCGAAGGAGCTGCAGCGGCGGCTCACCGAGCGCATGTATCACGCCGCGGAATCGGAGAATTACGAAATCGCGAGTTACTACCGCGACCTGATCCGGACCGTCGAGCGCGTCCAATCGGAGCAGCAGGTGGCGTCGGCGGAAGAAGAGGACGTCGACGTGTGGGGCTTGCACGAAGAGGGCGGCGACATTGCGGTGCAGCTCTTCGTCATCCGCGACGGCAATGTTGTCGATCGTCGCGAGCTGTTCTGGGAAAAAATCGGCGACTACCAGGCCAGCTACTTCCTCGGCGAAGTGGTGCAGCGTTACTACCAGGACAATCTCTTCATTCCACCCGAGATTCTGTTGCCCTTCGAAGTGGAAGAGTCGGAGCTCCTCGGCCAATGGCTCACCCAGACGCGCGGAAGCAAAGTCGCTTTGCGCGTGCCGCAGCGGGGGCGCGGCGTCGACCGCGTCGAGCTGGCCAACCGCAACGCGCGTCTCTCGCACGAGTCGCGGTTCCGGAAATCGCAGCAGGACCGGCTGCAGATCGCCGCTGCACGACTTGCACAAACTCTTGGGCACTCCGGCGAAGTCAACCGCATCGAATCCTTCGACATATCGAATATTCAGGGGAGCGATTCTGTGGCGGGCATGGTCGTGCTCGACCGCGGAAAATTCGACAAGAATCAATACCGCGTCTTCAATATCCGCAGCGTCGCGGGCGCCGACGATTTCCGGTCGATGGCCGAGGCCGTCGATCGACGCTATCGGCGACTGCTGGAGGAAGAGCGTCCGCTGCCCGACATGATCCTCATCGACGGCGGGCGAGGACAGCTCAACGCCGCCCTGACCGCGCTCAATCGGCTGGGGATCGAAGGCATCACCATTGCGGGACTCGCAAAACGCGAAGAAGAGATTTACGTTCCCGATCGCGAAGAGCCCATTCGTCTGGATCGTCACGAACCGGCGCTGCAACTGCTGCAGATGGTGCGTGACGAAACGCATCGTTTCGCGGTGTCATCGCATCGACGTCGGCGATCGAAGCGGATGCTGCACAGCGAGCTCGATGATCTGCCCGGCATCGGCGAGAAGCGCCGGCGTCTGCTCATCGAGCGCTTCGGCAGCGTCTCGGGCGTAAAGCAGGCTTCGGAGCAGGATCTGATCAACGTGTTGGGACGAAAAGTCGGCCGAACCTTGTACGAAGAATTGCACGCCGCCATGCGATAATTTCGAGTGCGACTCCCACGGACAACTGAAAGGGCGGGGGAATGAGTTTCGAAGGGGAAATCGGCGAGATCGATCTGATCGAGCGATTCGTCGAACTCGGTCGCGAGCGCTTCACCGGCGCAATCCGATTCGAACAAGACGGCATCATCAAGATCGTCTATTTCAAGGGCGGGGACATCCTCTCTGCCAGCACCAACGATCGCCAGGATGCCGTCGACGAGATCCTGCTCCGCGCCGGGAAGGTCGACAAGGAACACGTCAAACAGGCGCTGGCGCGGCGCAAGGAAAACGAAACCCTCGGCGACGCGCTCCTCAACCTCGGCTTCATCACCCGCAAAGAGCTGACGTGGGGGAGGCGCATCCAGGCCATCGGAGTTCTCCGCTCCGTCCGCGGGTGGGAGAAGGGCGCTTACGCCATCGTGGCCGACTATCTGCCCAAGCGCGAAGAGGGGACGCTCTTTCCGCTGCAGCAAACGTTGATCGAGCTGTTCGTCACCGATCAGGATCGCACTCCGTACGAGCGCGCGCTTCAGGGCGGATCGGCGGTCCTGGAAAAAACCGACGGCTTCGACGAAGCGTTCTCCAGGCTCGGCTTGAATGAAGACGCGTCGGAGATCGCGTCGAAGATCGACGGAAAGCGGACGGCCGCCGAAATTGCCGCGGTCACCTCGAAGGATGTCTTCAACACTTATAAACTTCTGGAAGCTCTCCGCGCGCTGGGGCTGCTGCGGCGGCTCGATGCAAAAGCTGAAGTAAAGGATGAACTCGCGTTCGCGTCGGTCGGGGTTGCCGATGCGGCCGACGCCTGGAGCAGCGGCAAGATGCCGGCGTTTGAAGTCGAGCCGGAGCCGCCCGTGCAGCCGACCGGCGAGGTCGCGCCCGCGCCGCCGTCGACATCGATGCTTCCCGACCTGCAGTGGGGATTCGACGACGCGCAGATTGAAACCGCCAGCAAGGCGGCATCCGCACCTCCACCTCCACCACCGCCGCCGCCGGTTTCGCGCATGTCGCAAACCCAGACGCGAAGAACTCCGCCGCAGTTCACGCGCGTCGAGGCGAAGAAGAAGAAAAGACAAGCGCCGGTGTTTCTGCTGGTCGTCCTCCTCATCGCGGGAGCGGTGGCGTTCAGCGTCTGGTATTACATGAAGCGGTTGAATGCCGAGCCGCAGCCGACTGCGGTTGCGCGCCCGGTGAAGAAACCGATTGTCGTTGCGCCGCCACCGCCGGCGCCTGTTCCGATTTCGGCACCTGCACCTCAACCCGTCGCTGCACCGGAACCGCCGACTCCTCAGATCCCTCTCCCCGCAGCGCGGGGAGAGGGTGGTCCCGCGAAGGCGGGACCGGGTGAGGGGCCCGCGAAGTTCACCCTTCAGATCGAGCTGGTCTGTCAGAAATCCTCGCTCAACAAGGCGGCTGCCATCGGTGGCGACAAAATCTGGTCGGCGCCGATCACGTATCGCGGTCAGCAGTGCTATCGCGTTTTCTGGGGACGCTATCCGACCAAGGGCGATGCCGAGAACGCGACGAGCCAAGTTCCAGCAAGTTTGCGAAGTAGCAAGCCTGTTGCAGTGACAATTCCGACGCCGTGATCAACTCACTACTGACCGCAACCGGACTCGGCATCGGCGCCGGCGTGAACGCCTACGCCACGCTGCTGGTCTTCGGCCTGCTGGCGCGATGGCAGCCTTCGCTTTTCCACGACGACCTGGCGAAGTTCTTCGCTTCGACTCCCGTCCTGATTGTGGTGGGCGTGTTGTATCTGATCGAATTCGTGGCCGACAAAATCCCGACCGTCGATCACATCTGGGACATCATCCACACTTTCATTCGTCCGGTTGCCGGCGCGGTGGTGGCCTTCGCGGCGGTATCGAATCAGATTCCGCGCGGCGGGGTGATCCTGGCGACGATCATTGCCGGCGGCGTGGCGTTAGGCGCGCACGCGACCAAGGCCACCGTTCGCGGCGCGAGCACGGTCACCACCGGCGGCCTGGCCAATCCATTTTTGTCGATCCTCGAAGATGTGTTCGCATTCATCAGCGCCATCGTCGCCATCCTTCTGCCCTGGCTGGTGCTGATCATGGTGGTGCTGGTCACGATGCTTTTCCTGCTGCGAAGTCGGCGTGCCGACAATTTTTCTAAGCCTTGAAATTGCAACAATTTACCATTAGCAATTTTCATCATGTCGACTCTGTTAGACTCTGCACGTGTGGAGCGGATCGGAGGATCGCTGTCCCGCATTGCGGGACAGAGGAAAGTCCGAACTCCAACGGGCAGCAGGCTGGATAACATCCAGGCGCGGAAACGCGACGGAAAGTGCAACAGAGAACAGACCGCCGAACTGTTGCCGCAAGGCAGCGGAGGCAAGGGTGAAACGGTGCGGTAAGAGCGCACCGCGTCCCGCGAGAGCGGCGACGGCATGGCAAACCCCCTGCGGAGCAAGACCAAATAGGGAAGCGATGGAACGGCCCGTTTCCGCGATCAGCTTCCGGGTAGGTTGCTCGATCACCGCGGCAACGCGAGTGACAGATGAATGATCCTCGCCCCCGAGGGAAACAGAATTCGGCTTACAGATCCGCTCCACATGTAAGTCCTGAGTGCTGAGTCATGAGTCCTGAGTCCCGCCACACGCGCAGACCTGCTCAGGACTCAGGACTCAGGACTCAGGACCTCATCCGTCCTCGCGCGATCAGCCGGACTTCGCACATCGCGGTGCTCGCAATTTCCTCCCCATCCGAAATCGATCGCATCGAACAAGCGAAGCGTAATCTCGAAGCGCGCGGCGCGCGCGTCACGCTCGCCGGCAACTTTGCGCATCGCCATCGCGGTTATCTCGCCGGCACTGATGACGAGCGCCTCGAAGAGCTCAACCGATACTTGAACTCTGCGGAGTTCGATGCCTTCTTCTTCACGCGCGGCGGCTACGGCGCGATGCGCATTCTCGAACGCATCGACTACCACGCCATTCGCCGCGATCCGCGTCCGATGGTCGGCTTCAGCGACCTCACGGCGTTGCATCAGGCCATGGCCATTCACGCCAACGTCGCCAGCTTCCACGGTCCGATGCTCAATCTCGATTTTTTCAACGGGCTGGCATCCGACGTCGACGACTGGTTCTGGTCGATGTTAGGCGGAGCGGCGCCGATGACACACCGTTTCGCGCGCGACCAGGTCGTCATCGAGGGGGATGCCGAGGGAGTGCTGTTCGGCGGATGTTTGTCGCTGACCGCCGCGCTCATCGGAACGCCGTACGACTTCTGGATCGACGACGGAATCTGGTTCTGGGAAGACGTCGATGAAGCGACATATCGCATCGACCGAATGTTGACCCACCTACGCCTGTCCGGTAGACTGCAAAATATCCGTGGCGTGGTCATTGGGAAGTTGAAAGGCTGCGGCAGCCCGGCCGAAATCGACGCCTTGCTGCACGAAACCTTTGATCCATATGGAATTCCGGTCGTCCGCGATCTCCCTTTCGGACACGAGGGAAACAACCTCCTGATGCCGATCGGCGCTGCCGCCCGGCTCAACACCTCTGAAGGCACGCTGACGATTTTGCAGGCTGCCGTCCAATCATGAAAGCCGTTTTCAAGACTACCGGCGGAAAGGATCCCGTCAAAGAATCGACCGCCACGTACTCCGCCGGCGAAGTCATCTTCCACCAGGGCGACCTCGGCACCGACATGTTCATCATCCAGGAGGGCGAGGTCCACATCATCAAGAACATCACCGGCGCCGCGCACGTTCTTTCCAAACTCGAGAAGGGCGATTTCTTCGGCGAGATGTCGGTGCTCGAAAGCGTGCCGCGCACCGCCGATGCCATCGCCATCACCGATGTGCGCGCGCTCGTGATCAACGGTGCACGCTTCGACGAGATGCTTCGCAAGAACCCCGAAATCGCCGTACGCATCATTCGGAAGTATTCCAAGCGGCTCCGCGAAGCGAACACGCTGCTGGAACGGCTGGTCGGACGCGAAGTCGACGCCGACCAGGCCGCCATGGAGGCCACCCACCTCGCGCCCCCCGAGCGCGGACGTCACCGGCTGGTCGACGTCGCCAGCGGCGCCTCGTTCTTCTTCAGTCGCGCCGATGAAACAACCATTGGCCGCGCCGATCCGGTCACCGGAATTCTTCCCGACATCGATCTCACGCCGGTGGACAACAACCGCTCGGTGTCGCGCCGTCACGCCAAAGTGATTCGCGCCGCCAACGAGTACCACGTGCTCGAGGAAGTCGGCACCGTCAACGGCACCTACGTGAACGATGTCCGCATCCCGACCGGCGTGCCGGTGACGCTGCACAACGGCGACCTGCTGAAGATCGGCCTGATCTCGATGAAGGCGGTGTTTGATTAGGGATGAGGGCAGAGGGATGAGGGATGAGGATCGAGCGGCTCATCCCTCATCCCTCATCCCTCATCCCTCATCCCTCATCCCTCAACACCTCGTAGAAAGCCGATCGTCGCGCGACAATGAACGCGTGATCGCCGCCGACACTCCGATTCGCTTCCTGAAAGGTGTTGGCGAGAGCCGCGCAAAGACTCTCGAAGAACACGGCCTGGCCACTGCAGGCGATCTGCTGTGGTTTTTTCCGTTTCGCTACGAGGACCGCCGACACCCCACAAGCATCGCCGACCTCGGCCATCATCTCGATGAGCCGGTGCTGGTGCGCGGACGCGTGATCTCGGCGCATTCGCGTGTCTCTCCGCGCAAGCGGATGAAGATTTTCGAGGCGGTGCTGGAAGACGAGAGCGGCGCCGTGAAGCTGGTGTGGTTCAATCAGCCGTTTCTGTCGGATCAGATCAAACGCAACGATCGGCTGGCGGTCTTCGGCGCGCCGAAATTTTCGTCGCACGGCCATGTGCAGGTCGAGAGCCCCGACTGGGAAAAATTCGAGGGCGATGACGAAGCGGAAGGCGCGATCGTGCCGATCTATTCGAAGATCGGAAACATCCCGCCCAAAGCCTTGCGGCGCATGGTCGCGCAATCGCTGGAGGTCCTCCCGTCGATCGACGATCCGCTGCCGGAGGAGATCCGCCAGGCCTTGCATGTCGGCGCGCTGGCGCCGGCGCTGGAGCAGCTGCATCGACCGCAGGAACTGACCGATGAATTTCTGTGGCGGCGTTCGCCGTGGCATCGCCGCATCATCCTGCAGGAGTTCTTCACCTTTCAGCTCGCGCTGCGCGTCCGCCGCGCCACCGAGGAGGTGAAGAAAAAGGATCGCAAAATCCGGATCGACGATTCGATCCGCGACGAAGTCCGAAAAATCCTGCCCTTCAAGCTCACGCGGGCACAGAAGCGCGTGCTGAAGGAGATCGCCGACGATCTGCAGACCGAACGGCCAATGTACCGGCTGATGCAGGGCGACGTGGGGAGCGGAAAGACGATCGTGGCGCTGATCGCGGCCATGATCGCGATCCGCAACGGTCATCAGGTGGCACTGCTGGCGCCGACCGAGATCCTGGTCGAGCAGCATTTCCAGCGAATTAGTCAACTACTTGACCATTCTGTCGTGCTGGCCAAGTCAACCGGATCCGCGACGCCTTCCGAGCGGCGCACGCTGGTGGCGGGATTGCGCGACGGCTACATTCAGATGGTGGTCGGCACGCACGCGCTTCTGGAAGAGAACATCGAGTTCCGATCGCTCGGACTCGCGATCGTCGACGAGCAGCATCGCTTCGGCGTCGAGCAGCGCCAAAGGCTCTTCGCGAAAGGCGACACGCCCGACATCCTGGTGATGACCGCCACCCCCATCCCGCGATCGCTGGCGCTGGCGATGTACGGCGATCTCGAGCTCTCGGTGATCGACGAGCTTCCGCCGGGACGCCTGGCCATCAGGACCGCGGTGCGCGCCAGCACGCAGCTGGAGCGGATCTACAAGTTCGTCGATGACGAGATCCAGGCCAGGGCTCAGGTCTACGTCGTCTATCCGATCATCGAGGAATCGGAGAAGTTGAATCTGAAGCCGCTGAAGCAGGGCTTCGAAGCGATTCGCAAGCGCTTTCCCGATGGACAGGTCGCGATGATGCACGGTCGCATGTCGGCGGCCGATAAAGAAGCCACCATGCAGCGATTCAAAGCGGGGGAGATCGACATTCTGGTCAGTACGACCGTGATCGAAGTCGGCATCGACGTGCCCAACGCCTCGATCATGCTGATCATGGATGCCGATCGATTCGGCCTTTCGCAACTCCATCAGCTGCGCGGACGGGTCGGGCGCGGCCAGCGGAAGTCATACTGCATTCTCGTTTCCGACAAGGAGAAAGAGCGGCTCGATCTCTTCGCCCAAACGCGCGATGGGTTCGAAGTCGCCGAGCGCGACCTCCAGCTCCGCGGACCCGGTGAATTCCTGGGCACACGGCAGTCGGGTGCCTTGCGGTTTCGCATGGGCAACATCGTCCGCGATCATGAGTTGATGGAGCGCGCGCGCGATACCGCCATCGACGTCATCGAGCAGGAGGGGGTGCCACGCGCAGAGGAAATCGTGCGACGATTGCTGGGCGCGGAGATGGAAACTGCGAGGGATTGATGCGAATCGCCATTGTTTTTCTCGTCCTGGGTCTCTTCGCATGCGAAACAAAGGAGCACGCCGAGGCAGAGATGGGAGCAATCAAGAAGGCCCAAGGAGCCGCCGCCAAAGCCTCGGCGCATGCGGGCCCGTCGCAGGAAGAGATCGGGATCGTGGAGTGCGATGAGTACATCCGAAGCGTGTCTCGACAAAGTTCCTGACACCGCGCAGATGGAATTTCGAGATACTCTCGACGCGCAACGGAAGCAGTGGCGCGCCGCCGCAAAAGACAAATTCGCGCGCGACGGCGCGGTGGATCAATGCCGCTCCGCCATGGCCACCGCCAAGCAATCGATGAGTGCTTACGGATGCGAATTCTGATGCTACACTGCCGCATCTTTCGTCATGCTGAGCGAAGCGAAGCATCTCGCCGGCGAGATCCTTCGCTACGCTCAGGATGACGCAACCAACGCAAACCGTCCTCAGCGGCCTCCGGCCGACCGGTCGCGTCCACCTCGGCAACTATTTCGGAGCGGTGCGGAACTGGATCCGCATCCAGGACAAATATCGCTGTTACTTCTTCGTCGCCGACTGGCACGCACTGACCACCGACTACGCCGACCCCTCCAAGATCCGGGAGGCGACCTTCGACGCAGTCGCCGACTGGATCGCCGCCGGCATGGATCCGAAGAAAGCGACGATCTTCCTGCAGTCGGAGGTCAAGGAGCACGCCGAGCTCCATCTGCTGCTATCAATGGTCACCCCGCTTGCATGGCTCGAGCGCGTTCCGTCATTCAAGGACCAGCAGCAGGAGATCCAGGACCGCGATCTCAACACCTACGGCTTTCTCGGGTATCCGCTGCTGCAGACCGCAGATGTGATCATTTATCGTGCAAATTTTGTCCCGGTGGGCGAGGACCAGGCGTCGCATCTCGAGCTGTCGCGCGAAATCGTCCGGCGCTTCAACAATTTCTATGGCCCGCTTTTCCCCGAGCCGCTGCCGCTGTTCACGGAAACGCCGAAAGTTCCCGGACTGGACGGACGCAAGATGTCGAAGTCCTACGGGAATACCATTCCGCTGACGGCCAGCGCCGACGAAATCCGCGCGCTGGTCATGACCATGTTCACCGATCCGAACCGCATTCGCCGTCAGGATCCCGGCAATCCCGACATCTGCAATCTCTTTCAATTTCACAAACTCTTTTCCGACCAGGAAACGATCATGCGCGTCGACCGTCAATGCCGCGCCGCGCAGATCGGCTGCGTCGATGACAAGAAGCTGCTCGCCGAGATCATGATCGAGCAGTTGCGCCCCATCCGCGCCCGGCGCGAAGAGATCGACCGCGATCCTTCGATTGTCTGGAACGCCTTGCGCGAAGGGAACAAGCGTGCCCGCGAGCGGGCCGGCGAAACGCTGGCATTGGTCCGCAAGGCGATGCAGATCGATTTTCCGGAGCTCCGATGACGGAAGACGAGATCTCGACATCGGGATACGAGCTCACTCTTCCGTCTTTTCACGGCCCGCTCGATCTTCTGCTGCATCTGATCAAGCAGAACGAGATCGACATCTACGACATCCCCATCGCGCGCATCACCGATCAGTACAACGCTTACCTCGAAGCGATGGAGGAGCTCGATCTCGAGATCGCCGCCGACTACATCTACATGGCGGCCATGCTCATTCACATCAAGTCGAAGATGCTGCTGCCCCGCGACGAGAGTGCCGTGGCGACGGAGGATCCGCGCGCGGAGCTGGTGAATCGACTGCTGGAATACCAGCGCTTCAAAGCGGTCGCGGAATCCTTCGCCGAGCTCGATGTGGTGCGCATGGGTGTCTGGCCGCGTCCGGCGGTGTCGCACAACGGCGAGCCGGCCGAGATCGACATCAGCGAAGTGTCTCTTTTCGATCTCATCGACGCCTTCCGAACGGCGCTCACGCGCTACAAGATCAATCATCCCCAAGCGATGGAGCTGAAGCGCACCCTGCACAAAGTGTCCGACAAGATGGCGGAGCTCTACAACAAATTGAAGGAGAAGACGCCCATCCGCCTGCAGTGGTTTCTGGAAGGCCGCGACCGCGACGAGCTGATCGCCATTTTCCTGGGCATGCTCGAGCTGGTGCGGCTGGGCGGAATCTCGCTGCAGCAGGGCCAGTTGTTCGGCGACATCCTGGTGGCGATGACGCTGAATCCGCTCGACGAATCGCAATTCGCGATCTACGACCAACCATGAACGAACTCCGCGCTGCACTGGAAGCAATCCTGTTCGTTTCCAACGAACCGGTGACGCTCGATTCGCTCGCGGACGCGCTCGGCGAAAAACCGGAGGCAGTCGCGAAGCAGCTGGAAGAGATCAAAACCTTTCTCGATGCCGACGTGGGCGGCTTCACGCTCGAGCACACCGGGGGCGGGTGGCGGTTGGCCACCCGTCCCGAGCACGAGGAAGTGCTCAAAAAGTATTTCGCGCGAAGAGGGGAAAGCCGCTTGTCGATTGCGGCGCTGGAGACACTGGCCATCGTCGCGTATCGTCAGCCCATCACCGCGCCGGAGATCAACGACATTCGGGGAGTGAATTCGAGCGCTGTGCTGCACACGCTGCTGGAGCGACGATTGCTTCGCGTGGCCGGGCGCAAGGAAGTGGTGGGCAGTCCGTTTCTCTATCGCACCACGCGCGAATTCCTGATTCATTTCGGTCTGAACGACATTCGCGATCTGCCGCGCCTCGAAGAATTCGGCGACCTGGTCGGTGAGCCGATGAGCGACGACGTGGTCGCCGCCATCGGCGTACAATCGGCGGCGGTCGACGATCAGACCGAGTGATGCCGGAGCGACTGCAAAAGATCATCGCGCACGCCGGCTTCGCCTCGCGGCGCGAGGCCGAAGAGATGATCCGGTCGGGGCGGGTGACGGTCAATGGGCGCGTGGTGACCGAGCTCGGAACGAAAGCGGACGCCGGACGCGATCACATCAAAGTCAAAGGCAAGCTCATCACGCGCGCCGAACCGCACCGCTACATCCTGTTGTACAAACCGAAGGAAGTGATGACGACGCTCGAGGATCCGGAAGGCCGCACCACCGTCATCGATCTCATTCGCGGCGTTCACGAGCGGATTTATCCCGTCGGCCGCCTCGACTATCACTCCGAAGGTCTGGTGCTGCTCACCAACGATGGCGAGCTGGCCTACAAGGTCTCGCATCCCAAGCACGGATCCGTGAAGACCTACAACGTCAAAGTGCGTGGCGTTCCCGACGATCGCGTCATCGACAAGCTGCGTCGCGGGATCACCATCGAAGGGAAGCGCACGCTGCCCTGCGAAATCGGTCGGATCAGGACCACCGGCCCCGGCGGTGAGGAAGGGAACAGTTGGCTGGAAGTGAAGCTGCGCGAAGGCCGCACGCAGCAGATTCGAAAAATGTTTCAGGCCATGGGGCATCCGGTCGCCAAGCTCAAGCGCGTCGCCATCGGTCCCATCTCCGATCCGAAGCTCACCCCCGGCGTCTGGCGCGAATTGACGCAGCATGAAGTACGGATGCTGGCGCGTCAGAAAGAAGCGCGACCGCGCCGAGTCGCGCGGCCGCTATCAAGAAAGAAGAGCGCCGCCGCGAAACGACCGACCCCGCGCCGTGCCCGCCGCTGAAAACCGAAATTTCAAATTTCAAATTAAGAATGAAAAATGAAAAATGAAGGCATTCTTAATTTTTCATTTGAAATTTGAATTTCTTAATTTCGTCGTTCCGAAATGACAACGCCTCGCATTGTCGCCATCGATGGCCCGGCGGGCGTCGGGAAATCGACGACCAGCCGGCGCGTCGCCAAAGAGTTGAATTTGCCGCACATCGATACCGGTGCGATGTACCGCGCCATCGGGCTGGCGGCATTGCGCGAAGAGATCGACCCGCACGACCAGGACGCTCTCGCCGATCTGGCATCGCGAACTCGGATCGATTTCGTCCCCGGCGAGCGCGCGCGGGTGCTCCTCAATGGGGAAGACGTGACCGACAAGATCCGCACGCCGCAAGTCAGCATGGCGGCCAGCGATGTTTCGACCATTCCCGCCGTCCGCCGCATTCTGGTGCGGCTCCAGCAGGAACTGGGGCGGCGGTCGGGTGGGGTTCTCGAGGGCCGCGACATCGGAACAAAGGTCTTTCCCGCCACCCGCTGCAAATTTTTCCTGACCGCCCGCCCTGAGGTTCGCGCCAAGCGTCGTTACGACGAGTTGTGCACCAAGGGCGTCTCCGCCGATTTCGCCAAGGTGCTGGAAGAGACCCTCGCCCGCGACGAGCAGGATTCGACCCGCGCCGATTCGCCCCTGGCCTACGACGAAACCTACACCGTCATCGACACCTCCGACCTGCCCATCGACGAGGTCGTGGAGGCCATTGTCAATCGCGTTCGGGCCTTGTGCTAAACTCCGGTTTTAACGCAATTTAGCCGTTGATTGCGCGAGCCGGACCATGCCGACAAGCGACCCCAAAAACCCGAATGACGACTTGGAAAACCTCGGCATGGGCGAGCTTCTCGATATGTACGAGAAACGGATGTCGAACTTCGCGGAAGGCGACATCGTTCGAGGGAAAGTTCTGAAGGTTACGCCAAGCGAGGCTGTCATCGATATCGGCTACAAATCAGAGGGCTTATTGGCGATCGGCGAGGTCACCGGTTATGACAATGTCGTCAGCATCAAGCCGGGCGACGAGATCGACGTTTTTCTCGAACGTCTTGAAGATCCGAGTGGTTACGTCATTCTTTCCCGCGAAAAAGCCGAGCGGATGCTGGTGTGGGACCGCATCGAAGCCGCTTACAAGACCGACCAGGCCATCAGCGGACGCGTCGTCGATCGCGTGAAGGGCGGATTGTCGGTCGATGTGGGGGGAATCAAAGCGTTTCTGCCCGGCTCGCTGATCGATACCAAGCCGGTCAAGAATCTCGATTCGCTCCGCGGTCACGAATACAAATTCAAGATCGTCTCCTTCGACAAAAAGCGCAGCAACGTCGTGCTTTCGCGGCGCGCTATCGTCGAAGTCGAGCATCAGCAACAGAAGGAAGCGACCTTCAACCGCTTGCGGGAGGGGCAGACCACGCACGGCGTGGTCAAGAACATTACCGACTATGGCGTCTTCGTCGACCTCGGCGGCGTCGATGGGCTGCTGCACATCACTGACATTTCGTGGGGACGCGTCAACCATCCCTCCGAGTACTTCAACGTCGGCGATGAGATCGAGGTCGTTGTTCTCAAATTCGATTCGCTGGCCGGACGCGTTTCGCTCGGATATAAGCAGAAGACGCCCGATCCGTGGCTCGACGTCGTGCAGCGCTATCCACTCGGCATCAAAGTCCATGGAAAAGTCGTCTCGCTGACGGACTACGGTGCATTCGTCGAGCTGGAAGAGGGCGTCGAAGGCCTGATCCATGTCTCCGAGATGTCGTGGACGAAGAAAGTCCGGAATCCCTCGAAGATTCTGTCTGTGGGGGAAGAAGTGGAAGCGGTGGTGTCGGACGTCAATGTCGCCAATCGACGCATCTCGCTTTCACTGAAGGCCCTCGAACAAAATCCCTGGGACACCGCGGCGGAGCGATATCCGATTGGCTCTGTGATCACCGGCAAGGTTCGCAACCTGACCGACTTCGGGGCGTTCGTCGAGCTGGAAGAGGGCATCGACGGATTGGTCCACATCTCCGACATGTCGTGGAACCGACGCCTGAAACATCCGAGCGAAGTTCTGAAAAAGGGCGACACGGTGCAGGCGCGCGTCATCAACGTCGATCCCGAGGGTCAGCGCCTGTCGCTGTCGATCAAAGAGTTTCTGCCTAACGAATGGGACAACTTCGCGAAGGCACACAACGTCGGTGAGGAGATCGTCGGAACGATCTCGAAGATCACCGACTTCGGGCTGTTCATTCGGCTGACGGAAGGCGTGGAAGGGTTGGCGCACGTTTCCGAAATTCACCGCGATCCGAAATCGAAGCTCGATAAGACGTTCAAAGTCGGGGACCCGATTCGTACGCGAATCATCAAGATCGATCCAGTGGAAAGAAAAATCGGCCTGTCGACTCGCGATGTCGAGCCGCTGCCCGAAGGTGAACACGCGCCGGTCGCGCACACGCCGGTCGCGCACACCGAGACCCATGACGAACACGAACCAGCCGAAACGACGGCAGCCCCTGAGACCACCACCAAGAGCTGATGCGGGAGGATTCTTTGGACTACCAGTCTGAATCGGAACGGACCGAATCCAAAGCGGGCGTGATGACCAAAGCCGAACTGGTCGATGAAGTCGCGCGCGTCGTTCAGTTGACCAAGAAGCAGGCCGAGACGATCGTCAACATCGTCTTCGACTCGATCGTCGAGTCGCTGCGGGCCGGACAGAAAATCGAGTTGCGCGGTTTTGGCAGCTTCCGACTGCGAAGCAGAAAGTCGCGCACCGGCCGCAATCCGAAGACGGGCGAGAAGGTTGAAGTGCCGTCCAAGAAGATCCCCTATTTCAAGCCGGGCAAGGAATTGAAGGAGTTGATCAACAAGGGGGCCGGGGAGGGAGGCGGGGAACAGACCGGCACAGATTAGAAACAAATTAAGAATTTCAAATTAAGAATTTCAAATTCAAAATGACCCGCTCGCTACTCTTTTTTTCATTTTTCATTTGCAATTTGAAATTTCATGGAAGTTCTATTCACGCCCTGGAGGTATCCCTATTTGACCTCGCCCAAAAGCGAGAGCGCCGGTAGTTGCATTTTCTGCATCGCAGCACAATCACCGAACACCCATGAAACATTGACGCTGTATCGCAGCGATCAGGCACTCGTGATGATGAATCGCTATCCCTACACCAATGGACATCTGATGGTTGCCCCGGTCGCACATCGGGCGCGGCTGTACGACAGCACCGATGCGTCGCTGCGCGCGCTGATCCGATTGACCGCCGAGTCGCAAAGAATCCTTTCCGACGTTTATCATCCCGACGGCTTCAACATCGGGATGAACTTCGGTCAGGTCGCGGGAGCGGGAGTGGCCGACCACTATCATTTGCACATCGTGCCGCGCTGGAGCGGCGATTCGAATTTCATGACCGTCACTGCACGCACGCGCCTGGTCCCCGAGGATCTCGACGTCACGTACGACAAGCTGCTGCCGCACTTCGAAAAAATTCGAAAGGAATTCGACGCAGCGTGAGCGGCCGCACGATCACGGCGATGGTGCTGGCCTACCTCGTCCCGGGCGCCGGCCACTTGTACCTCGGCAAGCGCGCGCGCGCGATCGCCTTTTTCTCCATCGTCGTGCTCATGCTGGTCATCGGATTGACCATTGATGGCCGCGTGTACGCCAGCAGCGGTGGTTCATTGCTGGCCATGCTGGCCAACCTCGCCACCATGGGTTCCGGGCTGCCGTATTTCATCGCCCGCGTTGGCCCCGACCCCTGGCATTTCCTGGGCCACTGGAACGTGGGCGGTGACGTCACCTCGATCACCTACGAGCACGGCACGGCCTTCGCCATTACGGCGGGACTGATGAACCTTCTCCTGATGCTCGATGCTTACGACATCGCGGAAGGGCACAAGGAATGAGCCTGCTCCGCAATCACATCGTCCTGATGTTCATCTACGCCGGCATGACCGGCGTCTACTTTGCGCTGCTCTGGAAAAACAGCCGGCGCGAGCGCATCCGCTTCTTCCTGTTCGTGTTCTGCTGCCTCTTCTTCGGCGGAATCGCGCTGGCCTGGCTGATGTATCCGTTCCCGCTCAAATGACATGCGGGTGGGTTGCTCGGTTCGTGGGTTGATGGGCGGCCGTTCTCGAAATTTCAAATTTCAAATGAAAAATTAAAAATGAAGAATGAAGGACGGCGGCTGATTTTTCATTTTTCATTTGAAATTCTAAATTTGAAATTTCTTCGAAAGTACCCCCAAGATAGAAGAGGATGCCGGTGAAATTGGCGATCGTCGCCGGCGAGGCCTCCGGCGATCTGCACGCGTCGCAAGTCGTTCACGAGCTCAAGAAACTCGATCCGTCGCTGCAGACATTCGGCATCGGCGGCGACCTTCTGGCGCGCGAAGGTATGCGCATCCTGCATCACGCCCGCGAGATGGGCATGGTAGGGCTCTTCAACGTGATCCGGCACCTCGGCATGTTCCGACGCGTGCTCCAGGAAATGACCGAGACCATCGCGCGCGAGAAACCCGATGCCGTCATGCTGGTGGACTATCCCGATTTCAACTTGCGTCTCGCGAAACGCTGCAAGGCTCTGGGCGTGCGCGTCGTCTACTACATCTCGCCGCAGGTCTGGGCCTGGCGGCGGGGGCGAGTCAAACAGATCGCGAAAGTCGTCGATCGCATGCTGGTCATCTTCCCCTTCGAGGAGGAGTTCTATCGCGAGCACAACGTTCCGGTGACCTACGTGGGACATCCGCTCATCGATGAGATGACCCCTCACCCTGCGGCGCCGGCGGGGTCGCCGGCGCTCCACGTGGCCTTGCTTCCCGGCTCTCGCCGCCACGAAATTCGGGCGTTGCTCCCGCCGATGCTCGATGCGATCGCGATCCTCAAAAAAGAGCGCGAAGTGGACGCCTTCGTCATCCAGGCGCCCACGATTTCGTCCGGCGAGTTGCTGAGGGTCATGCAAAGCGAGGGGGAATTCGTTCGCATCGTTCCGCACGATCGCGGCGAGACGCTATCGAATGCCGATGTCGCTCTGTCGTCCTCGGGCACGGCCACGCTCGAATGTGCGATCGCGGGGACGCCGGTCGTGGTCATGTATCGACTTTCGTCTCCGACGCACTGGCTCGCGCAGCGTTTGGTCAAGCTGCCGCACTTCAGCCTGGTCAACATCATCGCGGGAAAGAACATCGTGCCGGAGCTTCTCCAGGAAGACGTCAACGGCGAGCGCATCGCTCGCGAGGTCCGCTCCCTAACCGAAAACTCCGCGCGTCTGCGAACGGAGCTGGCAGCGGTGAAGGAGAAGCTGGGTGGGCCGGGCGCGAGCCGGAGGGCCGCCGAGGCGATAATGAGCACGGTAAGGGCATGAGCGCGCTGCGGCGGCTGTACCGCTATCTCACGCGATACAAAGGATGGGCTGTCATCGCCTTCGGGTCGATGCTCATCTTCGCGATCACGCAGACGGTGATGATCGCGCTCAGCCAGCCGTTGTTCGACGAAGTGCTCACGCGGCCGACCACGCAGGTTACCAGCCAGGCCAGCGGCACCAAGCAGTGGGTCCTCAACGTCGTCATGAAGCGCGATCGTCCGGAAGGACAACGCGGCTGGCTGATCAACGGTTACGACCGCGTTGCGAATGGCTTTGACTCATGGTGGAACGCCAAGCCGCGCGAGAAGTGGCGCAAGGTCCTCATCGTCCTGCTCATCGTTTTCGTCATCCGGGCGATCACATCATTCTTCGCGGAATACGGCTTCCAGAAAGTCGGACTCTCGACCGTGCGCGATCTGCGCAACGAGCTGTACGAAAAGATCATCCATCAGAGCCATCGATTTTTCTCGGAGCGCTCGACAGGGGAGATGGTCAGCCGTCTGGTCTCCGACGCCGATCAGATCCAGGCGGCGGTCTCCACGCGCATGGGCGACCTGTTTCAGGAATCGATCACGCTCATCGGTCTTCTGGTCTACGTTTTCATCTCGAACACCGAGTTGGCGATCATCACCTTCATCGCCGCGCCGCTGCTGGTCTACCCTGTGATCCACTTCGGATTTCGATTGCGACGCACGACCCATCGTTCGCAGGAGCGAATGGCCGACATAGCGACCGTGCTGGAGGAAACGATCCGGGGAGTGCGCATCGTCAAAGCCTTCACGATGGAGCGATTCGAGATCGGTCGATTCCGTGAGGCGACGCGGCGGCATCTCGCGTCGACGTTGAAGGCACAGCGCATCCAGGCGCTGACCTCGCCGGTGATGGAGATGCTCGGCGGGATCGGCATCCTGGCGTTGTTCCTGTACGCACATCGCCGAATTGCCGCCGGAACGTTGACGATCGGGCAATTCGTCAGCTTCATCGCAGCCATCGCGGCGATGTATCAGCCCATCAAGAAGCTCAACAAGGTGAATCTGTCGGTCAACATGGCGCTGTCGGCCGCGGAACGCGTGTTTCGGATGCTCGACATCGACAACGAAGTGAAGGAAAAGCCGGAGGCGGTCGAAATCACGTCGGTGGGCAACGGCGTTCGCTACGAGAACGTGACCTTTGCCTACAACGACGAGCCGGTTCTGCGAAACATCAATCTGGCCATCGCGCCCGGAGAGATCGTGGCGCTGGTCGGGAGCAGCGGCGCGGGCAAGACGACGTTCGTCAATCTGCTGCCCCGTTTTTACGACGTGCAGCAGGGTCGAATCGCGATCAACTCAATCGACGTCCGCGACGTGACGCTGAACTCTCTGCGTGGATTGCTGGGCTTCGTCACGCAGGAGGTGGTGTTGTTCAACGACACGGTTCGCAACAACATCGCGTACGGTCGCGGCGACGCCGACGAGAAGCTGGTGATCGAAGCGGCCCGGGCCGCCAACGCACACGAGTTCATCACCACGCTGCTCCAGGGATATGACACCCAGATCGGCGAATCGGGCGTGTTGCTGTCCGGCGGACAGCGACAGCGTCTCGCGATTGCGCGCGCGCTGTTCAAGAATCCGCCCATCCTGGTTCTCGACGAAGCGACGTCCGCGCTCGACACCGAATCGGAACGCCTGGTGCAGCAGGCGCTGAACAATCTGATGCGTGGACGCACCACGCTGGTCATTGCCCACCGTCTCTCCACAGTGCGTTCGGCGCACAAGATCGTCGTGCTGGAGAAAGGTGAGATCGTCGAAGTCGGCAAGCACGACGAGCTCCTGAGCCGGCGAGGAACCTATCGCAAGCTCTACGACCTTCAGTTTGTGGAGCAGGAGCACAGCACGGGAGCGCTGGCGTGAGGCGCGTGCTGGCGCTGTTGAGCGCGGGGTTCGTTCGCGCCCTCTACGCCACGCTTCGCGTGCAGCACATCGACTCTGAAAAAATCGAGAGATTGCCGCAGTACATCCTCGCGTTCTGGCACGAGCATCTGGTGATGATGCTGCATTCGCGCTATCGGCGGCCGATTCGCGTGATGGTGTCGCGGAGCCGCGACGGCGAATACGTCGCCGGCGCTTTTTCGCACTATGACGTCGATGTCTCGCGTGGATCGACCACCCGCGGCGGAACGGCTGCCTTGCGAGGCCTCATCCGTGCCGCCCGCGAGGGATCGAACATTGTCTTCACACCCGACGGACCGAAAGGCCCGCGGCGGATCGCCAAGGAAGGCATCGTGATGGCGGCGCAGGCGACCGGCCTGCCCATTCTGCCCATCGCCTTCAGCGCGAAAAAAAAAAGTTGATGGGCTCCTGGGACCGCATGGTCGTCCCGTATCCCTTCACGCACGCGATTTTTTTGTACGGCGATCCAATCTCGATCGCGCGCGACGAGGCTGTCGGGGAGGCCAGACAGAGAGTTGAGCAGACCTTGAACGCGCTCGCCGAGCGCGCGGAAAAGCACTGGCAACCATGATTCATTCCATGACCGGTTTCGGCCGCGCTTCCGGGACGCTTTCGCCGCGTTACGCCATCGCGGTGACTGTCAAAAGCGTCAATCATCGTTTTCTGGAGACGACCGTGCGTCTGCCAGAATTTTTCTGGGAGCTCGAACCGGCCATTCGAGCGATCGCCGCCGAGGCCTTCTCGCGCGGCAAGCTCGATGTGGCGGTCCGCGTGCAGCGAACGGCGCAGCCGGAGTACAGCGTCCGCATCAACTCCGAAATCGCCAACCAGATCATCCCGCAACTCCGCTCCATGGCCGAAGAGCTCGGCCTGAGCACCAGCTTCACCGGTGGCGATCTGCTTCGCGTTCCCGATCTACTGCAGGTAGAGGCAATCGATTCCGAGCTGACCGATGAGGAACGCGACGCACTCACGCGGATCGTTCGCGAAGCGTTCACGGAGATGCTGGCCATGCGCGCGCGGGAGGGGGAGTCGCTTCGCACCGACATCCTGGCGCGCCTCCAAACCATCCGAAAGCTGCAGAAAGACCTCGACGGCCGGCGCGATGAGATCCGTAAGGAAATGCTTACCAATTACAACCAACGCGTAAAGGAGATCGCGTCGGCGGCCGGTGTGGACATGGCGGAGGATCGCATCGCGCAGGAAACCGTGATCATGGTCGAAAAGGGCGACATCGCGGAGGAATTGACGCGCCTGGCGCATCACGTCGAAGAGATCGAAAAAGCGATCGCCGGTCGTGAAGCGGCCGGCAAGAAGCTCGACTTCCTTTCGCAGGAGATGTTGCGGGAGATCAACACCATGGGGTCGAAGTCGCGCTCGGCGGCGCTCAGAACCCTCGTTGTAGAATTGAAAACCGAGGTCGAGCGGATCCGCGAACAGGTGCAGAATGTCGAGTAACTTTCACGCCGACGGCACGCTGTTCATCGTCTCGGGACCTTCCGGGGCCGGCAAGACAACGCTGATCAACAAGGTGCGCGAGCAGCTCCGCCCGCTCAACCTCGAGCTCTATTTTTCGGTCTCCCACACCACGCGCCGCCCGCGGCAGGGGGAGGTCGAAGGCAAAAGCTACTACTTCGTGACCAACGAAGCCTTTCGCGGCATGATCGATAAGGGGGAATTTATCGAGTGGGCGCACGTTCACGAGCAGTTGTACGGGACCTCCAAGATGGAGGTCTTGTCGCGTCTGCGCCGGGGCGAGGACGTCATCCTGGACATCGATTACCAGGGGGCGCGCCAGATCGCCAGCGACGCGGAACTGAGCGAACGCTCTCTGAACGTTTTCATTTTCCCGCCGTCGCTCGACATCCTCGAGCAGCGGCTGCGCGATCGCGGCCTGAATTCCGATCAGGAGATCGAAACGCGGCTGCGCAAGGCCATCGACGAGATCGACGCCGGAAAAGAGTTCTACCACTACGTCATCATCAACGATGATCTGACCGTGGCCACCGAGTGTCTGAAGGCGGCGATCATCGCCAAGAAATTACAGACCAAGACCGCGCTCGACGCCATCAACAAGATGGCCGAGCGATTCAAGGAGGAGCAACACAATGGAAGGACTGCCCGAGGGCATTGACAGCAAGTTTCGATACGTGCTGCTGGTCTCCAAGCGCGCCGAACAGATCATCCAGGGCTCAGCGCCAAAGATGAAGAGCAAGCATGCCAAACCGACCCGCGTCGCGATGGAGGAGATCGACAAAAACCAGGTGAAGTGGCAGCTGACGCCGCCGGCGGAAGAGACGACGGCGCTGGAAGAGACGGAGTAGCGCGGTCGCGCGGTCGCGAGGTCTCGCGGTGCAGCACCTCGCAACCCCGAGACCGCGAGACCACGCAACCATGAACATCGTCTTAGGTGTCACCGGCGGAATCGCGGCGTACAAGGCGCCCGAGTTAGTGCGCCGGTTGCGGGACGCCGGTGCCGATGTCCGCGTGATCCTGACGCCGAATGCCACGCGGTTCGTTGCGCCGCTGTCGCTGGCGACGGTTTCCGGGCACGGCGTGATCATCGAGCAGTGGGGAGATCCTGAAAAGGGAGCCGTCGACCACATCGAGCTGGCGCGGTGGGCGGAGCTGCTGCTGATTGCTCCGGCGACAGCGAACTTTATCGCCAAGCTCGCGGTGGGCATCGCCGACGATGCATTGTCTACATACGCCATTGCGCACCGGCGCGAAATCGCGGTCGCGCCGGCCATGAACTGGTCGATGTTGCAGCATCCAACGGTCGCTCAGAACATCGAGACGCTGCGCGGTCGCGGAGTCGACATCATCGATCCGGAGATCGGCCCGCTGGCCGAGGGGGAGGAAGGAGCGGGACGTCTGGCGGACATTCCGGTGATCGTCGAGCGCATCCGGCGACACTTTGGACCGAAGGATTTCGAAGGGCGCTCGGTGCTCGTCACGGCGGGCCCGACGCGAGAGCCGATCGACCCGGTCCGCTTCTTTTCGAATCGATCGTCGGGAAAGATGGGCTACGCCATCGCGGAAGCGGCCCGGCGGCGCGGCGCGGCCGTGACACTGGTATCGGGTCCGACTTCGCTGGTCGTCCCCATGGGCGTGAACTTCACGCGGGTGACCACCGCCTCGCAAATGCACGACGCCGTCATGCAGAATCTCGCTGGACAGCAGATCGTGATCAAGGCGGCTGCCGTCGCCGATTTCACTCCCGCAGCGACAGCGGCGCAGAAAATCAAAAAGGATCATGGCAACGAGCTGACGCTCACCTTGCACAAGAGTCCCGACATCCTCGCGTCGATCGCTGCCACCTCGCCGCGGCCGTTCGTGGTCGCCTTCGCAGCCGAAACCGAGTCGCTGGAAGAGAACGCCCGCGAGAAGCTGCTGCGCAAGAATGCGGATCTGATCGTCGCCAACGACGTCGCGGATTCGTCCATCGGATTCGACTCCGACCAAAACGAGGTCCTCGTCATTTCCCGTGATGGTAAAACCATCAAAATTGAAAAATCCGCGAAATTCGTAGTCGCCAATCGCATCCTCGACCTGGTCGTGGAGCATCTGCCGCGTGACTGAGGACCTCGTCCGCGAGCTCGAGCTACTTCGCGAATTTGGTTTTACGTATCTCGATATTCGTGGAGCCCCGCCGACCCCGGCGTGGCAACGTCCGAACGCCGCCGAGGTCGGCGGCGCTCCACTCCTCTCCGAGTTCGAGGCCGTCGTTTCCACCTGCGAAAAATGCCGGCTGTCGAAGTCACGCACGCAGGTCGTCTTCGGCGTCGGCAATCCGAACGCCGATCTGATGTTCATCGGCGAGGCGCCGGGCCGCGATGAAGATCTCAAAGGTGAGCCCTTCGTCGGGCGCGCCGGACAGCTTCTCACCGACATCATCAAGGCCATGCACCTGACGCGCGAGGATGTCTACATCGCGAACGTCGTGAAGTGCCGGCCTCCGGAAAATCGGAATCCGGAGCAGGACGAGCTCGACGCCTGCCGTCCGCACATTCGCCGGCAGATCGAAATCATCCAGCCGCGCGTCATCGTCACGCTCGGGCGCTTCGCGCTGCAGAGTCTCACCGAGAAGGCTTTCTCGATTTCCGACGTGCGTGGGAAGTGGATCGACTACAGCGGCATCCGGGTCATGCCGACGTACCACCCCGCCTACCTGTTGCGGACTCCATCCGCAAAAAAGGAAGTGTGGGAAGACATGAAGAAAGTCATGGCGGAACTCAAACTCTGATTCCGCAGTTATCATTTATGCATGGGGCTGCTTGCGTATCTCGTGATGGCAGTCGTGTCGATTGTCATCGTGCGACGCGTATTTCTACCGATCTCCCTGCGCGCTAGCGCGGCTCTGATCCTGCTGCCGCTTCTGTTCGTCTTGCGCGCCTTCATCACCAATGGCGTGTACGCGCCGATCGACCTCGCGTATCAGACCGAACCGCTCGTTTCGTATCTCGATACCTCGGGTGTGCACATGTTCCACAACTCGACGCTCTCCGACACGTACGCGCAGATGATTCCGTGGCGCGCGGTCGTTCGCGAGGCGATCTTCGCGGGCGAGTGGCCGCTCATGAATCCGTACATGCTGGCCGGCGACCTGCTGGCAGGATCGGCGCAGCCTGCGCCGTATGACTTCTTCAATCTCGCCGGGCTGATCGTCCCGCTGATCGACAGCATCAACCTCACCGCGGCGCTGGCGTTCTTGTGGGCGGCCATCGGCGCATTCCTGCTGGCGCGGCGATTCGATCTCAGCGAGCTGCCCGCTCTTTTCGCAGCGGCGGCATGGATGATGTCCTCCTTCGTCGTCTTCTTCATCGAAGCCGCCCTCGGCCACACCATGCTTCTGCTGCCGCTGGTGTGTTGTGCCGCCATCGATGTCGTTCGACGACCTTCGATCGGACGCGCGATCGTCCTTGCCATCGTTCTGACGTGGGTGATCCTGGCCGGCCATCCTGAAGGTCTCTTGCAGGTGGTGGTCATCGGATGTGCATTCGGAATCTACGAGTTGTGGTGCAGCCGTGAAAACCGCGGCCGCGCGATCGTTGCCGCGCTGGCGGCAGGGATCGCGGCTCTGCTTCTATCCGCGATTTTCCTGCTGCCGGTGATCGAAGCATTGCGCCAGACCGAAGAGTTTTCGAATCGTCGCGCCGAGGGAAGCGAAGACCTGGTGACGATGAGTTGGAAGCGTTCGGCGCAGAAGCTGCCGGTGAATGTGATTCCGTTCGTCTACGGATTGCCTTGGAAAGAAATGGGGAATGCGGCACCGCTGGTCACGCCGCACAGCGCTGCCATCGGCGGCGTTTTTCTGGCGCTGGCGGTGGTGGGAGCGATTTTCACAAGGCGCCGCGCAAGATTCTTTCTCCTGGCCGTCGCCGCGACGGGGCTGTTAGCGGGAATCGGCTTTCCACCGTTGGTGCGGATCTTCGGTCACATTCCGTTGTTGTCGCTTGCTCGGAACGAGCGGTTCATCGCCGCGACCCTCTTAGCCCTGGTACTGCTGACTGCCATGGGCATCGAGGTCTGGTATCGGACCATCGGTTGGACCATGCTCGCCACTGCAACTGTGACTTCGATTCTCGCGATCACTCTCATTCCAGTCATGCGGGGTGTTGCGCTGTCAGAGACGTTCATCCGCACCTCGATCGCATCGCTGGTCATCCCGATGTTTCTGGGGGCAGCGCTTCTCCTCATTTTTCGGCGGGTGGAATTTTTGCTGGTGCTCGCTCTGGTGCAGCGAGTGGCAGATGTGGGCGGAATGTATCCAACTCTGCCTCGCGATGCGTTCTATCGTGAGCCAGCCGCCTTAAAGCGATTGGTTTCGCGAGAGCCTTTTCGATTTGCGGCCCAGGAGTACACGCTGCTGCCGAATATCGGAGCCCACTATGGACTGGAGGACGTGCGCGGCTTCCAGGCGATGTCGTTGCGCCGTTTGCACGAAACCTATCCGCTCTGGTCGTCGCCGCAGCGGAATTGGTTCAATCGCATCGATTCCCTGGCGTCGCCTTTTCTATCGTTTCTCAATGTCCGATACGCGCTGCACGATCCTGATCGTCCTCTGCCGCCGCTTTGGAAGAGTGTCGGTAATGCAGGCCGCCTCGAAATCGTCGAGAACTCGGCAGCGCTTCCGCGAGCGTTCATGCCTGCGGCCGTGCGGCTGAACGTTCCTTATCCCGCGGTCATCGAGGAGATGCGGAACACGCAGGACTTCCGCGCCATGGGCTGGATCAACCAACGCGATGCGCCGCAAGGCGTAACGGAGAAGAATGGCTCCGGAAAAGTCTCAATTTCGCGGACGACGCTGTCGACCTATGCCATCCATGCCGATGTCGTCGGCGACGGTTGGATTGTGATCTCGCAGGCGGCGTGGAAGGGATGGCGGGCGTTCGAGGGTCGCGATGAGATTCCGGTCAGAGTTGCCAATCATGCCTTCCTGGCGATGCGATTGAGCCGAGGGCATCACGATGTTGCGCTCGTGTTTCGGCCCCGCGGCTTCATCGTCGGACGCGCAATCTCCTGCATGGCATTGGTTGGTGTGATCCTGGTCGGCCTATGGTCGCTTCGATCGGCTTGATCGCGACGCTGCTTGCGTCCAAGCCCGCGAGCGATCTCTTCCTCGCGATGGCCGGGCAACTGCGAGGGTCGAGCGGCAGGGAATTTCGAACCACCGTGTGGATCACCAATCTGAGTGCGCAGCAGACGAGCGTGAAGGCAACATTCCTCGAGCGTCACCCGTTGAAGTCGCCACCTCCGTCGGTCGTAATCCATTTTGTGGCAAACGAGACCAAGGAGATCCCCGAGCTTCCGCTGCAGTTGCAACGGCCGGGAGTGACAGGCGCAGTTCGTTTTCAGAGCGATGCGCGCATCGCCGTGTCGGCGCGCATCTTTAGCACCCCGGAGGGCACGGGGATGTACTTGACCGCCGAGCCGCGTGAAGCCGGCCTGCGCAAGGGCGATGAGGCCTTCCTGCAGGGCGTCAATTACGACGGCGTGATCCGGCAAAGAACGTTTTTAGTCGAAACGAGCGGGCGCCCGGCCGGAGTGATGGTCATCCTTCGCGATGCGCTGGGACATGAGATCGCGCACGAGAGCTTCGCCATCGAGGGCTACGAGCAGCGCACCATACCGATTGCCGAGATCGCGCGAAGCGCGCGCGTGCACAGCGGTTCCATCCTGGTTCGAGTGACTGGCGGCAGCGGGTATGTTTACGTCAACGGCGTACAGATTCCCGGAGCAAACAGCGACGGCTACTTCGTCGAGGCGACAGTCAAGCGCTCTCGCGATCACATCGGCATGTCGAATGCCGAGATCGCGATCTACGCGCTCACCGCGCTCGGCGTCATGGCCGCGGTGGTCTTCGATTTCTACAACCGGAAGAGACGCCCGAGCGGCTGATATCCTGCCCTGGTGCCACACGGTCTGTCCCAATTTGCCGATGTCGCCGTTCCGGTCGCCGTCCGCGGCACATTCACGTATGCGATTCCGACGCATCTCCGCGACGATGTGCGCCTCGGCTCGCGCGTGGAGGTGCCTCTCGGAGCGAAGCGCACGACCGGCTTCGTGATCAATCTGCTCGATATCGCGCCCGCCCAAACGAAGCTGAAGCCGATTCACTCCGTGCTCGACGAGGACGAGCCGGCGCTTTTGCCGGAGATCATCGATCTCTGTCGCTGGGCCGCCGAGTACTACATCGCGCCCCTGGGCGAGATGTTGCGCGTCGCGCTGCCCGCGAACATGGCCGCGCGCGGCCGGCGCGAAATCGTGCTCAGTGGAGCACCGACGCCCAACGAACCTCTCGTCGAAGAATTGAAAAAGCGCCCTTTGCTGCTGAAAGAAGCGCTGGAAGCATTTTCACGATCGACAATTCAACGCCTGCGCGACGCCGGCGTCATCTCGATACGCGATCGGCTTCGCGATGCAGTCGGGGTTCGATTCGACCGCTTTGCCGTTCTCATGGACGACGCCGACGCGCCGCCCAAGCAACGGGCGGCAATGGATTTTCTGCGCTCCCGAGGCGGTGAAGCGCCGCTGAAGGCACTGCCAGTCGGCGCGTCGACCATCAACACCCTGGCGCGCAAAGGCATGATTCGCATCGAACGTCGTCCGCGGCGTCACACGCTCGACGCGTTTCTGGCCGGACTCGATCCGGCATCGGTCGTCGAGATCCGCTATTCCGCGGAGCAGCAGCAAGCGATTGATGCAATGAAAGCGTCACTCGGTACGTTCGCGCCGTTTCTGCTGGAAGGGGTGACTGGCAGCGGAAAAACGGAGGTGTACATCGAGGTGATGCGTGAGGCGGTGAGGCGCGGGCAACAAGCGCTGTTGCTCGTTCCGGAAATCTCGTTGACGCCGGTGTTCGCTGCGCGTTTGAAAGAGCGCTTTGGCGATCGCATCGCCATTTTGCACAGCAGCCTCTCCGCGAGCGAGCGCTACGATCAATGGTGGCGCGCGCGGCGGGGCGAAGTCGATGTCGCGATCGGTCCGCGCTCGGCGCTCTTCACGCCCTTTCACCAGCTCGGCATCATCGTGGTGGACGAGGAAGGCGACGGCGCGTACAAGCAGGATGAGACGCCGCGCTACCACGCCCGCGATCTGGCGGTCGTCCGCGCCCGGCTCCGCGGGATCCCGGTGGTCCTCGGATCCGCAACTCCGTCATTGGAAAGCCGTGAAAACGCGGCCCGCGGGAAGTACACGCTGTTGCGGATGAGGCATCGGGTCGAAGCGCGGCCGCTGCCGGAAGCCGAGGTCATCGATCTGCGGAAAGAGCGAGCCGAAAAAGAGGATCGCGGATTCGTGATCTTCAGCAAGCCCATGAAAGAAATCCTGCTGGAGACGTTTTCGGCAGGAGAACAAGCAATCATACTCATTAACAGACGTGGTTATGCTCCATATTTATTGTGTAGAGAATGTGGGAATGATTTTCGCTGCCGCGAATGCAGCGTCACCATGACGGTCCATCGACGCGCCGGCTTGCTCATTTGTCACTACTGCGGACTGCGCAAATCGATTCCGCCCAAATGTCCAATCTGCGCGGGTGAGATTCTGCAGCCGATCGGCTTCGGCACCGAGAAGGTGGAAGAACGATTTCGGCGGGATTTTCCCGGGATCGCTGTCGATGTGCTCGATCGCGATTCGACGCGGCGAAAGGGATCGCTGGTCCGCATCCTCGATCGCTTCCGCACCCAGCAGACGCAGGCCCTGATCGGAACGCAAATGCTCAGCAAGGGACATCACTTCCCGAACGTGACGCTCACCGCCGTCCTGAGCGCCGATTCGATCCTCGGTTATCCCGATTTTCGATCCGCCGAGAAAACGTTCTACCTCTTGACCCAGGTCGCCGGGCGGGCGGGGCGCGGGGAACGGCGGGGGAGGGTCGTGATTCAGAGCGCGTTTCCAACGCATTACGCCATCCAGCACGCGCTGCGCCACGACTATGAATCGTTCTACCAGGCGGAGATCCAGTTTCGCCGTACGTTTCACTATCCGCCCGTGACTTCCATGATCGCAATTCTCTTTCGCGGTGCGAGAGTGTTCGACGTCGAACGCGCTGCCACCACGTGCGGACGCATGCTCGAAGAAGCGATCGCGCCGCTCGAGGGAACCCGGATGCAAGGTCCAGCTCCCGCTCCACTATCGAGAATCAAAGGGGTCTATCGATTCCAAATCCTCCTGCGATCGCCGCATCGGGTGGCGTTGCGACGGGCGGTGGAGGGTGTGATGGGGGGGCGGAGATGGGCGGGGATCGATGTCGCGATCGACGTCGATCCCATCAATATTCTTTAGCGTTGTGGATCGCGAAATGCATCGCAGAGGCGGAGGCGCTCGATGCAAACACGCACGATTTCGCCAAGCGGGTACAAGGCTCTTTTTGATTCGCTCAGCCGCATCTATTCAGGATCGAGTGCCACCCTCGAGCTTCTCGATAAGGACTTCGGGGCTCAGCATGAGGTCGATGAACAGCCACTGCGCGGCATCAGCTACGACAAAGACGGCCTCGAGCTCCATTTGACCACGCGAGACGGAACGCATCTGGTGCATCGCATTCCGCAGCCCAAACGCGTTCAGCTCGAGGAACGCGACGACGGTCTCGTCGAAGCGATTGCGATCGAGTCGGAGGGCGATCCCCGCGCGATTCTGCATTTCCATCCCGCCGTGGCATCGAGGCTCCTCGGGGCGGCGACGCAGTAAGACATTCCCTCCGCAAACGAGGACAGGCGCCATTTCGCTGGTACGGATGAGCTGCAGCTCAACACGATGTTGCCACATGACTTATACGGCTGAGTGCGGCAGCGAGTGCATGGTGGCCAGGTTGCAATAACTGTTGCCAGTGATCCAACGGGCCGCATTGATCAATCCACTCGAAACGTGTTTTCAACCGATCTTCGAGGCGCTGAACGGCGAACGCGTCCTACACGCGGTGGAGTGCCTCACGCGCGGCCCCCACGGGTCGGCATTCGAGGACGCTCCGCGGCTCTTCGATTACGTCCGGCGCCGTCACCTCGAACCTGAAATCGATCGTCTGTGCATCGCGCAGGCATTGCATGCGGTGGGCGGCGGCGGTACGCATCGCATCTCGGTGAACGTCCATCCGGTCACGCTGGCGGTTCAGCGCGATTTCCCAATGTTTCTGGTTCGCGAATCCGTGGCCTCGGGAATCGATCCCACCAGGTTGATCGTCGAGATCGGAGAACAGCAATTGCCATCCGACGGCCAGGCGTTTCGTCGCGCGCTATGCGAGCTTCGCGACAAGGGAATTCAAATTGCCATCGATGATGTCGGCTCGGCTCACGCGAACTATCGAAGCATTCTCGATTGCCGGCCGGAGTATTTGAAGATTGATCGCTACTTCGTGGAGGGCGTCAGCGAGGATCCGGCGCGACGCGCCGTCGTTCGGTCCATTTGCGACCTGGCCAGTTACTTCGAGGCCAAGATCGTGGCGGAGGGCGTTGAGCGCCCCCAGGACGATCGCGTTCTCTTCGAGATGGGCATCCGGCTTTTTCAGGGATTTCTTTACGCCAGGCCGACTTCGCCGGCAGTCTTCGGTGATCGCCGGACGACGGTGGCCCGGGCGTGGCTCAGCTCGCGTCTCGCGTTTCAGCCGACGAGATAGAAGCTGACCTGCACGTCGATGCCGAGGGCGCCCGCTGCCACCAGTAGCTCGGATGGAAATCGCGCGCTACGCGCCGCGATGTCGCCTTGAGGAACGGCGAAATCGAGGACGATCTCTTCGAGTCCACCGAAGCGGACCAGCCTGCGCAGCTCCACAGATTTGTCGCGGAGAAATGTGAGCGCGTACTCGACCTGGATTTCCAGCGGATCGTCGCTGTCACTGACCACCAGGTTGAATCCCGAGGTCGTCAGCGTACCGCGGCTGGCGGGTCGGCGACGCTGCCCTCTGCGATAGACCACCGCCGGCCGAAAGGTACTACTTTTCAGGAAGGCGTCGACATCGAAAGTTCCGCCCGCGGCGCGAAGCACGCATCCCGGCATATCAGGCCATTCTCTGTTCGCGCAGCGGTTCCTGCAACACGACCAGCCCTTCCAACAATCGCTCGTCGATCCCCGAATCGATCGAGCGGGTGAGCACCGTCAGGCGCCGCACGTGATCGATCACGACCAGAAGCGCGCCGTACAAAGTCTCGCTTTTCGAGCGCTCGAAGGTGTGGAACGGATATCGGCGGCCGAGGAGATTTGCGTCGAGCGAACCGAGCGAAGAGAGCGCGTGGTTGATCGCCCAGGTGATCCGCGCGCCAATCTCGGCCGGCGCCTGATTGCTCGGGCGCGAGAACCTGGCGGTGTCGGCGAGGCGATCGATGGCACGGCAGAGCGCGCGCATTTCGGAATCGACGGACTCATTGGAAGTTTGCGCGGCAATCGATGCGCAGAGTTTGTCGATTCGGCGACGGAGCTCGATGTCGAGCTTCTCGATGATCCAGCCCAGGGGCGGAACGTGCCGCATGCGCTCGTTTTTGCCCCAGGTTTCCAGGGGCGGACGCGTGGCGGGTTTTTCCGCCGGCTCAGTTGCCAGTGTGCTGTTCATTTGTTAGCGTGCGCCGCGATGAGCAGCGATCCGACGCAGTTCGACGAGCCCATCGCCGCCATCAGGCGCCAGATCGACGAAATGACGGCTGCCGACGGTGATCCGGGCCAGATCGAGGAGCTGCAGCGGAAACTGACCAAAGTCGCTACCGAAATCTACTCCAAACTGACTCCCTGGCAGAAGACACTTGTCGCCCGTCACCCCCAGCGTCCCTATACGCTCGATTTTGTATCCTTTCTCTTCGAGGAGTGGGAGGAAGTCCACGGCGACCGCAAATTCTCCGACGATCCCGCCATGGTGGCCGGTTTCGCGCGCTTTCACGGTCAGCCGTGCGCGGTCATCGGGCATCAAAAAGGGCGCAACACCAAGGAGAAGATCGTCCGCAACTTCGGCCAGCCGCGTCCGGAGGGATTCCGCAAGGCGCTCCGTGTCATGAAGCTCGCCGAAAAATTCAGAGCGCCGATCTTCACGTTCGTCGATACCCAGGGCGCTTATCCCGGTGTCGGGGCGGAGGAGCGCGGTCAGGCGGAAGCGATTGCGACGAATCTCCGCGAGATGGCGGCCTTGCAGGTGCCGATCATCGTGAGTGTGGTGGGGGAGGGCGGGAGTGGAGGGGCGCTCGCGATTGCGGTGGGCGATCGCGTTTACATGCTCGAGCATGCGGTTTACTCCGTGATTTCGCCGGAAGGTTGCGCCGCGATTCTGTGGAAGAACGCCGCCGCCGCTCCCGACGCCGCCGCCGCGATGAAAATCACGGCGCACGATCTGAAAAAACTCAACATCATCGACGACATCGTTCCCGAGCCGCCGGGCGGCGCGCACAGCGACTCGAAGCGCGCCGCGGAGCTGCTCGAGCCCTTTCTCGATCGCGGGCTGCGCGAGCTCCAAAAAGTGAAGCCCTCTCTACTTCCTGAAGAAAGATTCGCGAAGTTCCGTAAGATGGGAGTGTTTGAAAAGGGTTGACGGTGGCCGGTTAACGGTTACCGGCAACCGGCAACCTGATGATTTACGACGAATGGATCTTTCCTGGCGACGCTGCTGAAATCGCGCTGCCAGTTCATCCGATTCTGAGAAACATTCTCGCGACGCGCGGTATCACGACGGAGGACGACTACCGCCGCTTCGTCGCGCCGACGCTCGCTGACCTGCACGACGCCGCCGGGATTCACGGCATCGGCGCGGCGTGCGAGCGCATCGAGCGCGCGGTGCGCGACCGCGAAACGATTCTGATCTACGGTGATTACGACGTCGACGGCGTCACCTCGATCGGCATGCTGCAGACAGTGCTCCGGCTGATCGGCGCCGACGCCGATCATGTCGTTCCCCATCGCCTTGTCGACGGCTACGGCTTGAAGTTCGAAGTGCTGGAGCGCGTTCTGGCAGAGAAAGCGGTGCGGCTGGTGATCACTGTCGATTGTGGAATCACGAGTGTCGAGCCGGTGCGCCGCGCCATCGATCGCGGCATCGACGTCATCATTACCGATCACCATCTGCCGCCCGGCGTCCTGCCTGACGCGGCCGCGGTTCTCAATCCGAAGCAGCCGGGTTGCGCGTATCCGTTCAAAGAGCTGGCGGGGGTCGGCGTGGCGTTCAAACTATGCTGCCAGCTGGCGCGGCGTTCGGGCAAAAAGATTTCGACCGAGTCGCTTCTCAAAATCGCCGCAATCGGCACCGTCGCCGATGTGGCGCCGCTCATCGGCGAGAATCGAACGATCGCCTGGCTCGGTCTTCACGGCCTTTCCGATCCTCGCAACCGCGGTCTGCGCGCCCTCATCCGTCGTCTCGGCATGCTGGGGCGCCCTCTACGAGCTGTAGACGTCGGCTTCCGCATCGGACCGCGCATCAACGCCGCGGGACGCCTCGCTTCGGCCGAGACTGCCATCGATCTCTTCGCTGCCCAGACCGATGAAATCGCATGGAACCTCTGCGCCGAATTGGATCGGATGAATGCCGAGCGGCAGGCGGTGGAGTTGGAGGTGCGGACGGCTGCCGAGGAACAGGTTGCTGAGTTGCTGGGTTGCTCGGTTGCTGAGGCCCCCAGCAACTCAGCAACCCAGCAACCGAGCAACCGCATGCTGATCCTCGCCGGCTCCCACTGGCATAAAGGCGTCATCGGACTGGCGGCCGGACGAATCGCGCAGAAATACCATCGGCCGACTCTGGTGATGTCGATCGATGGGGACACTGCCGTTGGATCGGCGCGCAGCATTCCGACCATCGATCTTCACGCGCAGCTCGAATCGATCTCCGATGTGTTTACGCATTTCGGTGGGCACGAATTCGCTTGCGGCTTTTCTCTTCCCGCCGCGCGGATACCTGAATTGCGTACACGCCTCGCTGAGGTATGCGATCGGCTCGATGCGAATCTCTTTCGACGCCAGGCGCGGATCGACGGAGCACTGGCCCTGGCGGAAATCGACCGCACATTTCTCGAGGGCCACGAGCTTCTGCAGCCCTTCGGCGCCGGAAATCCGCAGCCGCTGTTTTTCACGTGCGGGGTGCGCGCCCTCGCGCGACGGCCATTCGGCGAAGATTGCCTGGAGTTAACGCTCGAAGATGGGTCGGGTCGCGCCACAGCCGTGCTGTGGCCGTCGGCGAAAATGCTCGAAACGCATTTTTCGAACGGCTCCCGCTCCGACCTTCTTTATCAAGTCGAACCCGATGCTTACGCAGCGTCGGGCGCACGGCTGACGGTGGTTGACGCGCGGAATTCCACTGACTCGTAAAGAGTTGCGACTCGCGTGCAGCGCACGATTCGCATTCTTCGCGTCGCGCTCCCGATCGCGTTTTTCGGATTCATTCTCCTCATCGCGTTCAGTTGGAACCGCGCCAGGGTTCAAAAAGACCGCGCCATCACGCAGCCGGTCACCTCGACCATCCGGCCCAACGAAAAGTCGCCGAATATCGAGTCGAAGACCTTCGAAGACACGCAGACCATCGCCGGCCGCATCGCGTCGCGCATTCGAGCGCAGAGGGTGGTCGCGTTCCAGTCGGGTTGGAACACTCTCGAAAACGTGCAGCTCTCCATCTATCGCCCGACCGGGCGAACGTACGAGCTCGTTTGTCCAACCGCGCAGTTCAACAGCGAAACGAAAGAAGCAGACGCGAAAGGCGGAGTGAAAGTCACCTCCAGCGACGGAGTCGAGATCACGACCGCCGAGATCCACTTCGACGGCAACCGCCTGACCAATCACATTCCTGTGCAGTTCAAGATCGATCGCTGGACCGGAAACGCGGGCGCACTCGATCTCGACGTGCAATCGGAGCGTCTCCGTCTCTACGACAAGCTCGATGCAGCCATGCCGGCGGTCGACCCGGGCGAGTCAGCGATGAGCCTCAAGTCGCAGGAGGGCACCTTCAACCGCAAGGAAAACACCGCCACCTTCGAAAGCGACGTCGTGATGACGCACGACACCAGTCGTCTGGCCGGCGACCGGGTGGTGGCGCATCTCAGCGCCGACCGCAAATCGCTGATGGGCGTCGAAGGTCAGGGACACATCGACATCATCACGACCGATGACGCGCCTGGATCAGGACGGAAGGAGATCGTCTGCGATCGTTTCTGGAGCGAAGTGACGAATGGCCAGATCAGAGCCATCAACGCCGAGGGCGCGACGGCCCCCGTTCACGCCGTCGTCGCCGGTCCGCCGGCGCGCGATCTGGTCGCAAAGAGTGTTCGCGTCGCCCTTGTCAACAGACAGGTGAACGAGATGCGCGCGGAATCCAACGTCGTGATGAAGGAGCTGGGAGCCTTGCCGCGGGAGATGACCGCCGATCATCTGACCATCGCCTTCGACCCGAACCAGCATCGCGCCGTTGCGGCGTCCATCGAAGGCAACTTCCACTACAAGGATCCGAAGAATCAAGCGAGCGCGGTCCGCGCAAACTACGACATCGTCGGAGATCACGTCGTCCTTACGGCGACGCCAGGCTTCGATCCGACCGTCACGTCGGAAGGGCAGACATTGAAAGCGAAGCTGATCGATTTCTCGCCGCGCGCAGGAACGGCCAAGGCGACCGGCGAGGTGATCGCGCAGATCATCACGAAACAGAATCCGCAATCGGACGTCAGTGCCATGTTCCCGTCCTCCAAGCCGGTGTTTGTCAACTCGGATGCCGTCAGCATGCGACAGGCGACCAAGCTGGCGGTCTTCACGGGACATGTTCGCGCGTGGCAGGACAACAACACGCTCTTTGCCGATGAGATGCAGGTGCAGGGGATGGGCGATCAGATCACCGCGCGTGGCAATGTCAGAACCTCGCTGTACAACACCGGCGGCACGGAGCAACGGAAGACGCCCATGCTCACGCGAAGCGATCACTTCGCAGCGCACAAAACTGATCGCCGCATCGACTTGCTCGGAAACGTGAAGATCGACGACGACCAACGCCACCTGACCGGCGAGAAGGCGAGCTTTTTCTTCGACGCTGCTCACAAACTCGAGCGCATCGAGGCCGAAAACAAAATCGTATTGCTGGAGCAGCCGGCCGGGCGCAAGGGAACGGGCGAGAAGGCGACTTACTTCGTCAATCGACGCGTCATCTACATGAATGGTTCTCCAGCCACCGTGACAACCCCCAACGGCAGCGTCAGCGGCGATCAGATTGCCATCGACCTCACTCGCAATAAAGTGGAGATCATGAGTCCGACTTCGGCGACCAAAGGAACATACAAGCCGCAGTAAGTTGCCAGTTGCCAGTTGCCGGTTGCGATCCCTACACTGGCAACCGGGAACCGGCAACCGGCAAGCCATGGCGGATCGCGACACCACAGTTCTTCCTTTCACCACGGACCGCGAGCGACCGGGCGAGCCGCTGCGTCTGGCCGCCGAACACCTGGTGAAGATTTACAAAGGGCGGCGCGTCGTCCGCGATGTCTCGGTCGACATCCGCCAGGGAGAAATCGTCGGACTTCTCGGACCGAACGGCGCAGGAAAGACGACCACGTTCTACATGATCGTCGGTCTGGTGCGGCCGGACGAGGGTCGCGTGTTCCTCGGCAACGAAGACATTACGGACTTGCCGATGTATCTGCGCGCGCAGCGCGGCATCAGCTATCTGCCGCAGGAGCCGTCGGTGTTCCGCAAGCTGACCGTGGAAGAAAATCTGTTGGCGGTGTTCGAAACGATGGATCTTCCGCTGGCCGAACGCGAGGCCCGCACGCGGGCGCTTGTCGAAGAATTTGGAATCACGCACATCGCCCGAAATCGCGCTTATTCGCTGTCCGGCGGCGAGAGGCGGCGCGTGGAAATCGCGCGGGCTCTGGCAATTAACCCGGCATTCATCTTGCTTGATGAACCCTTCGCAGGAATCGATCCTATCGCGGTCTTCGAGATACAGAGAATTGTTTCTCAGCTACGTGCGCGAGGAATCGGAATCCTGATCACCGACCACAACGTGCGTGAAACTTTGAAGATCACCGATCGCGCCTATATCATCAAAGAAGGCGAAATCTTTCGTCAGGGTGTTCCCGAGAGTCTCTCGGCAGATGCGGAGGTCCGGCGAATTTACCTCGGTGAATCATTCAACCTGAGCTGACGCCGCTCCGCATCATGGCACTGGAACAGAAACTACATCTCAAGCTCTCCCAAAAACTCATCATGACGCCTTCGTTGCAGCAGGCGATCAAGCTGCTGCAGTTGAGCAAGCTCGAGTTGCAGGAGGTCCTCAACCAGGAGCTGCTCGAAAACCCGCTGCTGGAAGAAACGGCCGAGGAAGTGAAGAGCGAGGAAGCAGAGACGACCGATCAAAAAACAGACGCGGAAGAGGAAGCGAAGAAAGTCGAGGCCAAAGAAAAGGAAAAGGAGAAAGACTCCTTCGACGAAATCGACTACGACGCCTACTTCCAGGACTACATCGAGTACGGCTACAACCCGCGCATGAGCGAAGAGCACGAGGAATTCCCGATCGAGAACACGCTCACGCGCCCGCCCAATCTCACCGATCACCTCACCTGGCAGTTGACGATGAGCGACGCCTCGCCGCGCATCAAGGAAATCGGGCAGTTCATCATCGGCAACATCGACGAAGACGGATACCTTCGCGCGACCGACGAGGAGATCATGGGCTCGGGCAAGTACGCAGCCGAGGAAGTGCAGCAGGCGCTTGGCGTGATCCAGTCGCTGGATCCGATCGGCGTGGGCGCACGCGATCTTCGCGATTGTCTGCTGCTGCAGCTCCAGTTTCTGGAGGTCGACGAGCCGCTTGTCGAGACCATCATCCGCGATCACTGGGAGATGTTCATGCAGCGGCACTTCGTGCAGCTGGCCAAGGTCCTGGGCATCGACCTCAAAAACCTGGAAGGGATCGTCGAGATCATCAAGCATCTCGATCCCAAGCCCGGGCGGAAGTATTCCAACGAACGCGCCATCTACGTCGAGCCCGATGTCTACGTGCAGAAGGTCGGCGACGAATACGTCATCGTGCTCAACGAAGACGGCATGCCGAAGTTGCGCATCAATGGCAGCTATCGCGCCATGCTCAACTCCATGGATTCGAAGCAGGATGGCGAAACAGTCAACTACATCAAGGACAAGATTCGCTCGGCGGTGTGGCTGATCAAGTCACTCGATCAGCGGCAGCGCACGATCTACAAAGTCGCGGAATCGATCGTCAAACATCAGCGCGAATTTCTCGAGAAGGGCATCGATTATCTTCGCCCGCTCGTTCTGCGCGACGTGGCCGACGACATCCAGATGCACGAGTCGACCGTGTCGCGGGTGGTGTCCAACAAGTACATGCACACGCCGCGTGGACTCTTTCTGATGAAGTATTTCTTCCACAGTGGCATCGACTCCGACACCGGAGAGGACATCTCGAGCCTGACTGTAAAAAAGAAGATCCAGGGCTACATCGAATCTGAAGATCCTCGGAAGCCTCTTTCAGATTCCAAAATTATGAAGATTTTGAACGACGAGGGGATTAACATTGCGCGCAGAACCGTGGCCAAATATCGCGATGAGCTGAACATTCCTTCCTCCACGGATCGTAAGCAAATTTTCTGATCAAGCGAGGGTTCCCTATGGCAACCGGCATCATCGGTCGCAATTTCGAAGTGACCTCCGATATCCGCGATCTGATCGACAAAAAGCTGAGCCGGATCATCAACAAGCTCTTCGACGATGTCATCGAGTACCGCTGCGTCCTGCAGGTCGAGAAATACCGCTACATCTGCGAGATTCTGATCGTGGGCAAGGAACACGACGTCAAAGCGGTGCAGGAGTCCGACAAATCGATGACCGACGCCATCAACCGCACCATCGATCATCTGAAATCGCAGGCGCAGAAAAACCGCAAGAAGCTCCGCGATCACCATCGCAAAGACGGCAATCACGCCAAGGTCGATCGCGTCACCGACTGGACCGTGCAGGTGCTCGATCCGAATCGCATCCGGTTGACCGGAGACACCAGCCGTCCGCGCATCATCAAGACCAACAGCCTCCCCATCCGGCCGATGTCAATCGAAGAGGCGGCACTGCGGCTCGATGAGTCCAAGAACGAGTTCATCGTCTTCCGCGACCTCGATACCGACAAGGTCTCGGTCATCTACAAGCGGCGGGACAAGAACCTCGGTTTGATTGCACCTGAGGTTTAGTTCACCACCGAGGCACAGAGAGCACAGAGACTCTGTGGCCTCTGTGTCTCTGTGGTGACAACCGGCGTACCATACTGCCGTGGACCAGGAAGACTTCCTCCAGACCACGGTGCGCGCGCTCGTTTCGGGCGACCTCGACGATCTCGCGCTAAAGCTGGTCACCGGCGACGACGGACTCGACCGGGCGATCGTGCGTCCGCGGGTGCAGAAACCGGGTCTGGCATTCGCCGGCTACTACGAATACATCAAGCCGTGGCGGGTGCAGATCATCGGCGAATCGGAGACGAAGTATCTGCAATCGTTGCCGGCGCGTTTGCGTGAAAAACGCGTACGCGATGTCGCGGCCCTCGACGTCTCCTGCTTCATGGTGACCAAGGGCATCACGCCGCTGGACGAGTTCAAACTCGAATGCGAGAAGCGCTCCGTTCCGCTGTTCTCGACACCGGCAATGTCGTCAGTCGCGATCACGCGCACGACTTACTTCCTGGAAGAGACCATGGCGCCGAAGGTCACCATGCATTCGGGCCTTCTCGACGTCTACGGCATCGGCGTCCTGCTCCTCGGCGACAGCGGAATCGGAAAGAGCGAATGCGCGCTCGATCTGATCTATCGCGGCCACCGGTTGATTGCCGACGATATGGTCGTCATCAAGCGCCACCCCAATGACGTGCTGCTGGGCTATTCCAACGATTTGCTGCGCCATCACATGGAGCTGCGCGGCATCGGCATCATCGACATCAAGGATCTCTTCGGCGTGGCGTCGACGCGCGACGTGAAGCCGATCGATCTGGTGGTCAAGCTCGAAAAGTGGGCGGAAGGGACGGAGTACGACCGTCTCGGCATCGCGGGTGAGAGCTTCGAGCTTCTGGGCGTGTCGAAACCGTATGTGCGACTGCCGGTGGCCTCCGGACGCAACCTCGCGCTCCTGGTCGAGATCGCCGCCCGCAATCATCTGATGAAGTTGCAGGGCTACGATTCCGCGCGCGAGTTCACCCGTCGCATCGATGAGCAGATCGCGAAGCAGGGAACCGTCACAACCGAACAACTTCCGGCGACCAACAACGAGGAAGTCGCCAGTTCCGAGCTGCGCAGCGTGCATACACGCACGCGCTTTCACCCCGACGTGCTGGACAGAACGCGCCGGCAACGATAAAACCCGCAGCGGAAGGAGTCCCACCATGCGAATGCGTTCGCTTTTGATCATCCTCATCGCCTTCGCTGCCTGCCAGCAGAACGAGCCCGCAACTTCGACAGCCGCACAACCGGCACCGCAACCGCGCAAGGCAGCCGCGGCGCCGACACAAATCACGCGAGGTCTCAGCACACCTGAATCGGTTTTGTACGACGCCGATCAGGACGTTTACTTCGTCAGCAACATCAACGGGCAGCCTGTTGCCGCCGACAACAACGGCTACATCTCGCGCATCAAACCCGACACGCTGGAGGGCGAGATGAAGTGGGTGGAGGGCGGAAAGCCCGGAATTACTCTCAACGCGCCGAAAGGGATGGCCATCGTCGGAAACACGCTTTATGTCACTGACCTGACCGTTGTCCGCAAATTCAATCGCAAGAGCGGCGCGGCAGAAGGGGAGATCGCCCTGGCTGGCAGCACGTTCCTGAACGACGCCGCCAGCGACGGCAAGAGCGTTTACGTTTCAGACAGCGGCCTGAAAGCGGGGGCCGGCGGCAATTTCGAGGGCACGGGAACGGATGCCATCTGGCAGATTACAGCGAACAAGCCGAAGAAAATCGCGAGCGGGCAGGATTTGAAACGGCCAAACGGCGTCGAAACCGCGGAAGGAAAGCTTTGGGTGGTGACCTTTGGCGGCAATGAGCTGTATCAGATCGACAAAGGCAAGAAGACGAACGTGACGACGCTGCCGAGCGGTAGTCTGGACGGCCTGGTGCATCTCAGCGACGGCTCGTTCCTGGTCACCAGTTGGGACTCCAAATCCGTTTATCGCGGCAAGCCAGGCGGTTCTTTCGCGGCGGTTGTCGAGAATGTCAATGCGCCGGCCGACATCGGCTACGACACCAAACGCCATCTGCTCCTGATTCCGCATTTCATGGACAACATCGTGTCGACGCATCCGCTGCAGTAGTAGTTTTTTCGGAGTGCGGCGGCAAGCCTCCGCACTCCGATAAACTGAAAGCCAGTGAACCGCCCCGAATATCTCGTCATCATCACGGGCCTCTCCGGCTCTGGAAAGAGTTACGTTCAATCGACGCTGGAGGACCTCGGCTTCTACTGCTGCGACAACCTGCCCATCCACCTGATCGAGGCTTTTCTCGAAGAAGTTGCCGCCCACGAGAACGCCACGCGCATCGGCATCGTGGTCGACGTTCGCACGCATGATTTCGCATCGATCTTTCCCAACTTTTATCGAGAACGTATACAAAAATTAGTACCTAATGTCGTACTCATTTTTCTGGAGGCGACCGATGAAGTTCTGGCGCGCCGATATTCGGAAACGCGCAGACCGCATCCGCTGGCGCACAACCTCCCCATCATGGAGGCCATCCAGACGGAGCGGGATGCGCTGACAGAAGTGAAATCGCTCGCGAATCTCGTCCTCGACACATCGCAGTTTTCCGTTCACGAATTGAAGGCCGAGGTGGTGCGGCGATTCGGGTTGCCGAGCTATACGCCCTCGATGCTGGTCACCATCATCAGCTTCGGGTTCAAATTCAGTCTGCCCTACAACCTCGATCTGCTATTCGACGTGCGATTCCTTCCCAATCCGCATTTCGTGGAACGGTTGCGGCCCAAGACGGGATTGGACCCCGAGGTCATCGAGTACCTGAAACAACAGCCCGAGTACGAGCCGTTCTACGCCAAGCTGCTCGATTTCGTGACCTATCTGCTGCCCGGCTACCAGCGGGAAATGAAGAGCTATCTGACCATCGGAATCGGCTGTACCGGCGGCAAGCATCGATCCGTTGCCATTGCGCAGCGGCTCGGCGAAGACATCGAGCGGCGCGGCTACTCGGTAGAGATCGTGCACCGTGACTTCAAACGGTGAGATCATCGTGCAGGGGAGGTCCCAAAGTGATTGGTGCATTGATCGTGACTCACGGCAAGCTCGCCAACGAGCTGCTGCATGCAGCGCAGAAGATCGAAGCGAAGACCGGGGTCATGGAAGCAGTCCCGCTGGAGTGGACGGATAGCGTCGACGAAGCCCGTGAAAAAATCCGGCAGGCGCTGGAGCGCATCGGCGATGCCGAGGGCGTCATCATCTTCACGGACATGTTCGGCGGCACGCCCAGCAACATCAGCTTGTCGTTTCTCGAAAAAGGCCGCGTCGAGATCATTACCGGAGTCAATCTGCCCATGGTCGTGAAGTTCGCCACCATGCAGCAGGACGCCAAGGATGTCAGCAGCCTGGCCCACGTGATCTGCGAGAAAGGCTCGAAGGCGATTCGGGTTGCCTCCGATTTGTTGTCGGCCGAGAAGCGCGCAGGAGCAGCCGGTTGATCCGCACTCGCGCGACAGCCCTCGCCCCGCGTGAGCGGGGAGAGGGTGGTCCCGCTGAGCGGGAGCGGGTGAGGGGCCATTGATCTCGCGCGACATCGAGATCAAAAACAAACTCGGATTGCATGCTCGCGCCGCCGCAAAACTGGTCCATTGCGCGGCGCGTTACAAATCGGACATCAAAGTTCGCAAGGGCGACGAGGAAGTCGACGGCAAGAGCATCCTGGGCATCCTCCTGCTGGCGGCCGGCCGCGGCACGGTCATCACCGTGACGGCTAACGGCGAGGACGAGAAGGAAGCCGTGGACGCGATCGAGAAGCTCATCGACGCCAAGTTCGACGAAGTAGAATGAAGCGACCATGCTCGCCGAACGGGCCAGCAAACTCACTCCGCCGACGCGGGGCGACGTCCGAACCTACAAAGGCATCGGCGTCTCGCCCGGCATTGCGATCGGCCGTGCCGTCATCATCGAACGGCGCGAAGCCTCGGTCTTTCGCGTCCCCATCCGCGAGGAAGACGTCGGCCCGGAAGTCAACCGGTTCCTGGAATCGCTGGACAAAACGCGCGACGAGCTGGCCGAGCTGAAACAAAAGGTCAGCCGCTCGATGGGCGACGAATACGCCTCGATTTTCGAAGCGCACTCCATGATCGTCAGCGACCCGTCGTTCGCGGACAAAGTGGTGCAGAAAATCGAATCGGAGCAGGTCAACGCCGAGTGGGCGCTGGCTGAGGTCCAGGAAGAGCTGCAGGCCCGATTCAAAAGCTTCGATGACGAGTACCTGCGCGAGCGCGAAGCCGACGTGAAGGACGTCGCCGATCGCGTGCAGACCAATCTGCAGGGCATCGCGCATCACGATCTTTCCGAGATCACGCACGACGTCGTGATCCTGGCCGACGACCTCACGCCCTCCGACACCATTCATTTCAATCGACGTCCCATCGTCGGATTCGCGACCGAGGCCGGGGGGCGGACCTCGCACACCTCGATCATCGCGAAGTCGCTGTTCATGCCCGCCGTCATCGGAGTCCCGCGGCTGACCAAGATGATCGACAACGACGAGATGGTCATCGTCGACGGCTACGAAGGAACACTGATCGTCAATCCGACCCAGGCCATGATCGCCGAGTACCAGAGCCGCGTGCTGCGGCACGGGGAAGCGGAGCGAAAACTTCTCGAGAATCGGACGCAGCCTGCCGTCACCAAGGACAACCATCAGATCACGCTGCAGGCGAACATCGAGCTGGTGGAAGAGCTCAAGGACGCCGTTCGGTTCGGTGCCGAGGGGATCGGCCTTTACCGCTCTGAGTTTCTTTACATCTCCAAGAGTCCCCTCCTGCCGACCGAGGATGAGCACCTGCAGTTGTACCGCGCCCTGGCGGAAGGACTCGCGCCGCGCGACTGCATCATCCGAACTTTCGATTTGGGCGGCAAGAAGCTGGCGCGCGAAGTCATCGGATCGCGTGAAGACAATCCCGTCCTCGGACTTCGCGGGTTGCGGCTGTGCATGAAGCACCGCGACATGTTCCGCACGCAATTGCGCGCGCTCCTGCGAGCGTCGGTGGTCGGCAATCTGAAGATCATGTTCCCGCTCGTCTCCGGCGTGCAGGAGTTGCGGCAGGTCAAAACGCTCATTCGCGAATTGAAAGAAGAGCTGGACAATGAGGGGATCGAGTACAACCCTAACCTCAAGATCGGAATCATGGTCGAAGTTCCATCGGCTGCCCTGATTGCCGACATCCTGGCGCAGGAGACTGATTTCTTCGCGATCGGAACGAACGACCTCATTCAGTATTCGCTGGCCATCGATCGGTCGAACGAAAACGTCAGTTACCTCTACGAACCCCTGCATCCGGCACTGTTGCGCCTGATCAAAGGCATCATCGATGCCGGCAAATCGGCTGGAATCCCGGTATCGATGTGCGGCGAGATGGCGGCCGATCCGATCTACGCCGTCGTGCTGATCGGTCTCGGACTGGAAATCTTCTCGATGAATCCCTCCTCGATCCCGATCATCAAGAACATCGCCCGATCGGTCCGTTATCGCGATTGCCGCCGCATCGCGGAGATGGCGCTGCAGAAAAAGACCGCCCAGGAGATCGAAGAGTTCGTCATCGAGAGCGTGGCCACGCGTTTTCCGGAAGGGCTCATCAACAAGAGCGTATGAGCCGGGATGATCTCTTCCGACATCGCGAGGTGCGAAAAGTGCCGAAACCATGGGGCCACGAGCTGATTTTTGCGAAAACCGGCAAATATGTAGGCAAAATATTGCATATTAATCGTGGCGAATGCCTTAGTCTGCAGTATCACGAAATGAAAGAAGAGACGCTGTTTGTTGTCCGTGGCGAGTTGAAGCTCACGGTCGAGGTCGACGGGGATCGTCGCGAGCTGGCACTGCGGTCGGGAGAGGCCTTTCACATCCCGCCGCGCATGATTCATCGGATGGAGGCGGTCGAAGATACCGACATCGCCGAAGTCTCGACGCCCGAGCTGGACGACGTGGTGCGGCTCGAGGATCGATACGGGCGGGAGGGGACATCAGCACCATGAAAAAACTCGTACTCATCGCGATGCTGTGTGCTGCCACTGCCGCAGCTCAGGAGCAACCGCCAGACTCACCGCTCGTCAAAGCCGCCAAGGCCAACGGCGGACCGAAGAAAAAGCTGACGAAAAAAGTGATCACCAACGCCGACGTCAGGAAGTCGACCGGCAAGTTGATCGTCCTGCCTCCGAAAGAGGGGCAGGCAGCGACATCAACGCCCACGACGCCGCCGGCGCCGCAGAAGACTTCACTCGAAAAACAGCAGGAGCAGCGCAAAGCCGCCGATGTGGCGGCCGTGCGCGTGGCGACCGCCGAGAAAAAAGTCGCGGAGCTCGAAAAAGATCTCCGCCGGATCGAAGATTCGTACTATGCCGAGAACGACCTGAACTATCGCGACAACACCATCCAGCCGCGATTCGCACAGACGAAGAAGCAGCTCGACGACGCGCGCAGGGACCTCGCCGACGCCCGCGACGTGCAACAGAAGGTGAACTCCAAAATACAATGACTCCTGTCATTCCGAGCGTAGCGAGGAATGACATCGACGCAATGAGCAAGACCTACTTCATCGAAACGTGGGGCTGTCAGATGAACGATCTCGACAGCCAGCGGCTCTCCGGCAACTTGAAGTTGCGCGGATACCGGCGTGTCGATGACGAGCGGCAGGCCGATTTGATTCTTCTCAACACCTGCTCGATTCGCGAGAAGGCCGAGAACAAGGTCTACTCGCGCCTGGGCGAGCTGAAAGAGCTGAAGCGCGACAGCGTGCGCATCGGCGTCTGTGGATGCGTTGCGCAACAGGAAGGGGAGAGGATCCTCTCGCGCGCACCGTGGGTCGACTTCGTCATGGGTCCCGGCAACGTCGGCCATCTCGATGCCGTGTTGGCCGGCGGTAAGACCATCGCCATCGATTTTCCAGAGGATCGCCGCTACGACTATCTGACCGTCGATCGTCCTTCAGCGACCAAGGCGCAAGTCACGATCATCGAAGGCTGCAACAAGAACTGCACCTTCTGCATCGTGCCGACGACGCGCGGTCGCGAAGTCTCGCGTCCATTCGACGACGTCATCGCAGAAGTTCGCGCCAGTGGGCGCGTCGAGATCGAGCTGCTGGGGCAGACCGTGAATGCGTATCGCTGTCCGGTCACGGGCCGCGATTTCGGCGCGCTGCTTTCTGCCGTGGCCGAGATCGAGGGTGTGCGGCGGCTGCGATTCATGACGTCGCATCCGGCGGAGGTGAACGACAGCATGATCGCCGCCATGCGCGACCACGCCAACATCTCGCGCTATCTCCATCTGCCGGTGCAATCGGGATCGTCGAAGATTCTGCGGCGGATGAAGCGGCTCTACACCCGCGAGAAATATGTCGAGACCATCCAGCGCATTCGCGCCGCAATTCCGGAAATCCATTTCTCCACCGACTTCATCGTGGGGTTCCCCGGCGAAACAGAAGACGACTTCCAGCAGTCGCTCTCGCTCATCGAGGAAGTGCGTTATCCGTCGCTATTTGCGTTCAAGTACTCGCCGCGTCCGGGAACGCCGGCGCCCAAGATTGGCCCGCCCGTTGACGATGCCATCGCCGACGAAAGGCTGGCGCGGTTGTTCGCTGTGCACGAAAAGATCAAGTATCAGCGTTTGCAGTCGTATCGCGGACGTGTGGTTCCGGTTCTGGTCGAGGGGCCGAGCAAACACGATCCGGCCATGCTCTCCGGACGCACCGATGACAACTTTGTTGTGAACTTCGTCGCTGACCCGGCGACGCCCCTCGGGAGTATGCTTGGTGTGCGCATCGAACAGGCGCAGCATCACACACTCCGCGGGGAGGCGGTTGCATGACCCAGTTGGTCCCGATGTCGATCAAAGGCTTGATGCTCGACCCGGTGTCAAATTCGCCGATCGTCGTGCTCAAGGACGAAGCGGAGAAATTTTTTCTTCCCATCTGGGTCGGGATCTTCGAGGCCAACGCCATCGCGCTCCAACTGGAGAATGTGACCACGCCCCGGCCGATGACGCACGACCTTCTGCGCAACATGATCTCGGAGCTCGACGCGCGCGTGATCCGCGTAGTCATCAATGATCTCCGCGACTCGACCTTCTTCGCGCAGATCCGCGTCATCACCGGCGAAAAGACTTTAGAGCTCGACGCGCGGCCAAGCGACGCCATCGCGCTGGCGCTCAGGACCGAGGCGCCGATATTTGTGGAACAGGCGGTGTTGGATCAGGCACAGACCATTACGCCGGACGGCGACGACCAGGACGAAAAAGTCAAGAAGTGGTTCGAAAACCTCGACAGCGAGGATCTCGGCAAATACAAGATGTAGCGGTAAAATTGATCAGCACCGGATGATCATTACCGTCGCGAACCAAAAAGGTGGAGTCGGCAAGACGACCACCGCCATCAACACCTCTGCCGCTGTCGCCAACAAAGGTTTCAAAACGCTGCTGATCGATCTCGATCCGCAGTCCAACTCCACCATGAGCTACGTCGACCCGCGTACGGTGACGCGGTCGATGTACGACGTCCTGGTCAGCGAGGAGCTTTCGTTCAAGGATGTCATCGTCCCCACCCGCGTTCCCAACCTCTTTCTCGCGCCGTCGAAGATCGCGCTGGCGAAACTCGAGTCGAAGCTGATCGGCGAGATTGACGGTCCCTTCCGCCTCAAAGACAAGATGAAGGACACCGCCAACCAGTACGACTACATCTTCATCGACACGCCGCCGACGCTGGGCATGATCACCGTCAACGCGCTGGTGGCATCGACGCACGTGCTGGTTCCCATCCAGTCGTCCTATTTCGCTCTGGAAGGCACCGATGATTTGCTCGAAACGATCGAGAAAATCAAAGCCCGTCCCAATCCGAATCTCCAGCTCCTGGGCGTGGTCATCACCATGCACGACAAGCGGACGACGCTGGCCCGCGACATTCACGACCAGATCGGGGAGGTCTTCGGCGATCGGCTGTTCAACACCGTGATCACGAAATCGATCCGGCTCGAAGAGAGCCCGGCCTACAAGGAGTCGATCTTCACATTCGCGCCGAAGTCGAGCGGCGCGATCGAGTATTACTCGCTCAGCGAGGAGATTTTGTCGCGTGTGTAAGAGGATGAGGGCGGAGGGATGAGGGCTGAAAAACCGCGCGCGTTCATCCCTCATCCCTCATCCCTCATCCCTGTTCGAGGACAATCATGGCGATGAAAAGAGGTCTGCCCGAGCGCGCATCCATGCGTCACGACGCGCATTTCGTCGAAGAACTGACGCGCCGATCCGGCCGTCACGTCGGACAGATGATTCCGCTCGACTTGATCGAACCCAACACCGAGCAGCCCCGCACCAGCCTCGGCAACATCGAGGAGCTGGCGGCATCGATCCGCGAGAAGGGCGTGCTGGAGCCGATCCTGGTGCGCTCCACGGGACCGAATCACTATCAGATCATCTCCGGCGAGCGCCGCTTCCGCGCCGCCGCCCTGGCGGGACTCGATGAGATCCCGGCCATCGAGCTCGACGCCAACGACCAGGAGACGCTCGAGATCGCGCTGGTGGAGAACATCCAGCGCAAGGACCTGACGCCGTTCGAAGAAGCGGAAGGGCTGATGGTGCTGCAACAGAAATTCGGCTACACCCACGACCGCATCTCGCAGGTCATCGGCAAGTCGCGCACCACCGTGACCGAGACCCTGCTGATCAACGACATCCCGGATCGCATCCGCGCCATGTGCCGCGAGGCCGGAATTGCCAGCAAGTCAATCCTGGTGCAGATCGCCCGCGCCGGAAGCGAGAAGGCGATGGAGGAGGCACTCCGGCGGCTGGCAGCCGGCGACCTGTCGCGCGAGCAACTCCGCAAGGAAACCAGGAACGAGCCGAAGAAAGCCGGACGTCCGAAGAACTACACATTCCGATTCAAGGACAAAGCGTTGCCGTTTAGCCTGAATCTGTCGTTCCGCAAGGCGAAGGTCGAGCGGCGGGAAATCATCGACGCGCTGCGTGAATTGATCCGCCGGCTCGAAACGGAAGCGAAATGAAGAAATCTCTGGCGGCTGTGCTGTTTTTGGCAGCATCGATGGCGATGGCCGCCGATGTCCCGGCCCTCAGCGCGAAGAAGCGCGAGACCATTCGCACGCTGCTCGATATCATGGGAGTGGCCAGGCTCGCCGACGCGATGATCGACCAGATGTTCACTCAATTCGCGAAGAACACCCCTTCGGTCCCGCTGAAGGCCTGGAATCGCCTGCGAAGCCGGATGAAAGGCGCAGAGTTGATTGAGCTCATGACGCCCGTCTACGACAAGTACTACACGCTGGAGGATCTCGAGGCCATGATCGCGTTCTACCGGACGCCGGTCGGGCAGAAGGTCGTCAGAACGCTTCCCGATGTGTCGCGCGAGGGCTTTCAGGTCGGCCAGGAGTGGGGAAGGCGCAAAGGGGAGCAAGTGATGAAGGAGCTTCGGTCTGAGGGCCTCGTGAAATAGTTCACCACAAAGGCACAGAGGACACAGAGTTAGGCGGACGCTGGGTGAATGCGAAAGTCGGCAACAGAAGCGATCGCCGAACGCCTGAAGCAAGCAAATTTCACGGAATCAGCGCAGCGCGAATTAGAGCGCACCCGCACGAAGATTGAGCCGCACCTCATTCGGCTCCTGCGCCATCGCGATCCGTTCGTCCGAGAGCTGGCCGCGGAAATTCTTGGCGAACGGCGCCGAGCCGAGAGCATCCCGGCGCTCATTTCGAAACCGCGTTCCGCCGCTGGTCGGCTTTCACCGTGGTGGGAGATCGTGCGGAAGGATCTTCGCGGCTGATAGCCTTCTCTGTGTCCTCTGTGTCCTCTGTGCCTCTGTGGCGATCGGATTTGACATCGGCCCCAAACGCACGTAATCTCCGCCCCCACATGCACCGCATCACGAACCCGATGGGCCGAATGGTGATGCGCCGCCCGGGCGCTGACGCCTAACTGCGTCGCCGACCCGGGTCCCTCCGCGTTTTTCCCAACTCACGCAAAGAACATTGAAGGAGGGGACGCATGTCCTACCGATTCGACACCCTGGCCATCCACGCCGGTCAGCCCAACGACGAGCGCACCGGCGCAGTCACGGTTCCCGTCTATCAAACCTCGACCTATCAACAGCTCGAGCCCGGCGTCAGCCGCGGCTTCGATTACTCGCGCACGGCGCATCCGACGCGCCAGGCGCTGGAACAGAATCTGGCCGCGCTCGAGGGAGCGCGCTTCGGCCTGGCGTTCTCCAGCGGCATGGCGGCCATTCACTGCGTGCTGTCGACGCTGCGCTCGGGCGATCATGTCGTCGCGACCCAGGACCTCTACGGCGGCGCGTGGCGCATCTTCACCAAATACTTCGCGAAGTTCGGCGTCGAGTTCACATTCGTCGATACCACCGATCTCCTCGCGATCGAGAAGGCCATGCAGCCAACCACGCAATTGCTCTGGCTCGAGACGCCATCGAATCCGCTCCTGAAGGTCAGTGATATCTCAGCCTGCGCCGCCGTCGCGCGCCGCCACGGCGTGCGGACGATCGTCGACAACACATTCGCGACGCCGGTGCTGCAGCGTCCAATCGAGCTGGGCGCTGATGTGGTCGTCCATTCGACCACCAAGTACATCAACGGCCACAGCGACTGTCTGGGCGGCTGTGCCAGCACCAGCGATGAATTGTTCTATAACAATCTGAAGTTCTTTCAGAACGCCATCGGCGCCGTTCCGGGGCCGCAGGACTGCTTCCTGATCCTCCGCGGAATCAAAACGCTCTCGCTGCGCATGGAGCGGCACTGTGCCAACGCGGCACAGATCGTCGAATTCCTGCGCGGCCAGGAGGAGGTGCGTCGCGTCTACTATCCCGGCTTCGGCGCGATTGTTTCCTTCGAGACCGGCGATCCGCTGGCCTTCGCCGCCAATGTCAAGCTGTGGACGCTGGCCGAGAGTCTCGGCAGCGTGAAGAGTCTGTTCTGCCATCCCGCGACCATGACGCACGCATCGATGGATGCTGACGTTCGCAAGAGCGTCGGGATCGGCGATGGTCTGATCCGGCTCTCGGTTGGACTGGAAGATGTCCGCGACCTCATCGAGGATCTCGAGCAGGCGCTGGTGCTCGGGAGGGTCGCATGCGCGAAGTGAACATCGGCCTTCTCGGATGCGGAACGGTCGGCCAGGGGCTGATGCGGCTCATCGAACGCGAGCGCGAACGCATTCGCGCACGCGACGGGGTGGATCTGCGCGTGCGGCGCATCCTCGTTCGCGACATTCAGAAGGAGCGCCCGGGAATTGACCGCGCTGTGCTGACCACCGACGCCATCGAGGTCATCGACCATTGCGATGTGCTGGTGGAGCTGATCGGCGGCGTCCATTCGGCGGGCGCGTATGTCCGCCGCGCGCTTCGAAACGGACGCGATGTCGTCACCGCCAACAAAGCGTTGCTTGCCCAGTGCGGTCGCGAGCTGTTCACGACCGCGGCTGCCAATGGGGCGCGGATCGGATTCGAAGCCAGCGTCTGCGGTGGAATTCCGATCATTCGCGCGATTGAACGCGGTCTGGCCGGCGATTCGATCGAGAGCCTGACCGGAATCCTGAACGGGACGTGCAACTACATCCTCACGCGGATGGAGGAAGGCGGCCTCGATTTCGCAGCCGCGCTGGGTCTGGCGCAAGAGCGCGGATTTGCGGAGGCCGATCCGACCCTCGACGTCACCGGCATGGACGCTCTACAAAAACTTCACATTCTGGCTGAGCTTGCATTCGGCGCTTCGCACGTCCAGACCAGGGTCCACGGCATCGACGACATCAGCCGCCAGGAGATCGAGCAGGCGAGGTCGCGCCGCTGCGTCGTCCGGCATGTCGCGACCGCGCGGCGCTTGCCGGGCGGGGCGGAGCTTCGCGTCGAACGCCGCGAGCTGCCGGAGAGTCATCCGCTGGCGTCGGTGCGCGACGAAAACAACGCCGTCATCGTCCGCGCGACGGCGGTTGGGGAGATGCTCTTTGTCGGGAAGGGGGCCGGATCGCTGCCGACGGCCGCGGCGGTGTTGTCGGACGTGATCGAGATCAGCCGGGCTGAAGCCCGGGTCTACAGTGTGGAGAATTTAACATAATCTATCTTATCGGACTCTGTGGATAACGTCATCCCGAGGCTCGTAGACGCCGAAGGATCTCAATGGACGCGCTCGAGATCCTTCGCTACGCTCAGGATGACGACGTCATGAAGATCCTGACCCGCTACATCCTGAAGGAGATGCTGGGCCCCACGCTCCTGGGCTTCGGCTTCTACACCTTCATCATCCTCATGCGGCAGCTCTTCGATTTCGCCGGCATGATCATCAAGCGCTCCCTGCCGGCCTCGACGGTCCTCGAACTCCTGTGGCTCTCGCTGCCGCACATCATCGTTCTCACGCTCCCGATGTCGCTGCTCTTCGGCATCCTCATCGCGATCGGCCGGCTCTCGTCCGACTCGGAGATCATCGCCATGCGCGGCCTCGGCATCTCCACGCGCATCATTTACCGCCCGGTTTTCCTTTTCAGCTTCATCGCGTTCCTGGTGACTTTCTACCTGATGAATGTCCTGCTGCCCCAAGGCAACAGCAAGCTTCAGGCTTTGAAAGCGGAGATCTACACCGCCTCGATCGAAAAGGAGCTTCGCCCGCGCGTGTTCTATGACGAATACGCGAATGTGATGATTTACGTGAGCGATATCGACGCGCGCAGCGGCCGCTGGAAAGGCGTCTTCGTCGCCGACAGCCGGACCGACGAGTCACAGCAGACGGCAGCGACCGCGGCCCAGGCCATTCAAGCCGCCGCCGCCGCACGTGAAGAGACCCCGTTTTTGTCGCAGCGATCGAGCCAGAAGATCATCGTCGCCGAGAGCGGCAGCCTTTCCATCCTTCCCTCGAAGCAGGTCTGGCTGAATCTGTATCACGCCGATAATCACCTGTGGGATCCGCGCCGACCTGATCGGTACGACTGGACCACCAACAACTTCCAGCGCATGCGGCTGCCCGATCGCAACGCCACCGACACGACCAACATGTCGTACATCCGCTCTTTCCGCGAGATGAATCTGCGCGAGCTGATCGTGCAGGCGCGCGTGGCGCAGACCGCCATGGAGCGCACGCGGCAAAAAACGCCCGCCAACTTCGACCTGCGCGAGAACTACAACCTGGCGCACGTGGAGATCCACAAGAAGTTCGCGATTCCATGCGCCTGCCTGGTCTTCGGCGTGTTAGGCCTGCCTCTCGGCATCACCAACCGCCGCGGCGGAAAGAGCTCCGGCTTCTCGCTCAGCGTGGTGATCATCCTGGTCTACTACATCATGCTCAACAACGGCGAGCAGCTCGCGGTGACCGGAAAAGTACAGCCGTGGCTGGCGATGTGGACCCCCAACATCATCCTCCTCGCCTTGGGCATCTATCTTCTTGGCCGCGCCAATCGCGAGGCCGGCGCGCAGCGAACCGGTATGGGCCTGATCGGCACCATGATTACCGGCGTACGCGCTCTCGTTGCCCGAAAACGCACAGCCCCTGTTGAGCTCGCCGTTGCCGAGATCGACGAGCCCGAAGTGCTGCGGCGGCTCGACGTGACGTTTCCGAACATCATCGATCGCTATATCCTCCGCGAGTTCCTGAAAATCCTGGCGCTGGTGCTGATCTCGGTGGCGGTGCTGGCTGTGGTGGTCGACTACACGCAGATCAGCGGCGACGTCCAGGCCAACCGCATCGCCTTTCACACCGTGTTCGCGTACTACCGCTTCATGCTTTTTCAGATCGTGAACTGGACCCTGCCCATCACCTTTCTGGTGGCGACCCTGATCACCTTCGGTCTCTTTTCCAAGAGCAACGAAGTGACGGCCTTCAAATCGGCGGGGATCTCTCTTTATCGCATTGCGCTGTCGATCGTCGGCATCGCGGTGGCGATGAGCGTCCTCTCCTACTTCGTCGCCGATTACGTCCTCCCCTATGCCAATCAGCGCGTGGACGAGCTGCGAAAGAAAATCAAAGGACAGCGCAGCGTCTCCGCCCGCGATCAGCAGAAGCTGTGGTTCCTGGGCAAGGGTCCCTACATCATCAATTTCCTGGCCTACGATCGAAACTCGCAACAACTGTCTCAGGTTCAGGTTTTCGAATTTCATCCCGCGCAGTTCCGCCTCGTTCGCCGCGTGTATGCCGAGAGCGCGCGCTGGGACGGCCAGGGATGGGTGTTCGAGCGCGGATGGATCCGCTCGTTCGGCGACAACAGAAGCGTCATCTACACTGAGATGACCGTGCCGCTCCGGCTTTTTTATCGCGAGCGTCCGGAAGACTTCGCCACCGAGATCAAGGCGCCCGAGCTGATGACGTTTGCGCAGCTTCGCCGCTACATCGAGACCATTCGCAAATCGGGTTATGCCGCCGAGGAATTGTCGGTGAAGCTGTACGAGAAGACGTCGTGGCCGTTCATCAGCGTCGTGATGGCACTGATCGCGCTGCCATTCGCGTTCCGCACCGGCAAGCGCGGTGCACTCTACGGCGTCGGCATCGCGCTGGTGGTGGGAATCGTCTACTGGATGGTGTTCGCGATCTTCACGAAATTCGGCGAGGTCGGAAACCTGCCGCCGATTCTGTCGGCGTGGAGCGCCAATGTCCTGTTCGCGCTGGCGGCGGTGTATTTGTTCCTGAACGTCGATACGTAGTTGGGATGTTGGGACGTTAGGATGTGGGAAAGACGCCTAACATCCCCACGGTCTAACGTCCCAACCGGCCGGGAGGGCGGCTAGAACCACTCCGTCTTGCCGTTCCTGGCAACGACGCGGTTGGCGTTGACGTAGACCCTGGTGTAAGCCGTGGTCTGCGACAGGCCATCGATCACGCCGACCGAGATGGTGTTTCGCCCGCGTTCGAGGACCAGCGACACACTGCACGTACCGGTGCCGCACTCAGCGTGATGCACGTCCGAGAGCTCTCCCCTGGCATTGGCAACTGCAAACGCGACCATCACAGGTCCTTGCGCGTCGTTGACTCGCAGTGTCAGCGGCACGGCGCAGGTGTGGGACCCGCATCGGGTGATGTCGCCCGCCACGACTGCCAGCGGCGTGTCGATCTGACGCAGCGGCGCGTCGGTCAGCAAATTCGCGAGCACATGATTATCGAGCTGCGTTGCCAACGATCCGAATGCCAGGAAGCGGGATGCTTTAGGAATCTGCGACGACGGATCTACACGGAGTGGAGCGCGCGAAGGTGCCTTGTACGCTGCCAAAGCGACTGTTGCGAACGCTGTCGCGATGAGGCACGCCGCAATCCGCGAGCCGATGCGCATCTACTCCGCCTGTCCGAGGACTTAAGGGTATCACTAATCATGGGTTGGGCAGCGTCGGTTGCCGGCAGTGCCCGTCCGCCTCACCTCCCATCTCCCTTCCAGTGTAAGGATTCCTAACGCAGACCGCCGGTAGCTGACACATGCCGGCGACTCCGGTGAAGCAGGCATCTCCGAGTTGTTTCTGTGGCATGCAGTTGCCGTGGCGAACCCAGGTATTGCCCTCGCGTTCCAGGAAAGCATGGGATGTATCGCAAAAGAGTCCAGCGGCGCAGACGGATGTCCGATTGGGACCGTCGACGCACGCGGCGAATTCGGGAATGTTGGTTCCCTCACCGCGATGTCTGCACGCCAGGGCGATGAGGCTTACCAGAAAAATGCGTTTCAAATCGCGCTGACGATCTCGCCCGACAGTCCCTTCCACTTTCGCAGATATTCGCGGCGGTCCTGGTTGTATTTCGCCACCAGCTCGCTGTACTCGGCGAGCCTCCCCTGCCGCTCGTACATCTTTTTCGGCTGCAGGTAATCGTGATCGTCGACCCCCGGCACTTCGGTGGCGATGCGATAGCCGAAGTCCGGGTCCTTCGCCCACCGGATTGTCCCCTCGGCGATCGCCTTCACCACCGCCGACGACTGCTGAATCCTGACTTTCTTGGAGCGGTCGTCTTTCTCCGTTCCACCGATGCGCCCGGTGTTCATGAGATAGACATCCATCGGACTGCTTTTCATGAGCTCCAGCATCCGATTGCCTTGCTGCGCGTGCAGCAGCGGGAAAAATGGGTTCGTGCCGGGCACGCGGAGGGATTTCCCCGCCTCGGCCGCCCCGCCCGCGCTCGTTCCTTTTGTCTCGCCGAGCATGAAATAGGCGGCGGCGAGTGGACCTTCGAGCTTCGCGACCGCTGGAATGATGTTCTCGTTGCGATTGAGAATCAGGAGGAAGTCGGCTTTTTTGATTTCGCGCGCATCGTACGCGCCCTGGATGTCTTCCATGCGGATGACGGCGCGGCCGTTGGGCGTGTAGGAGGTGTCGAAGTAGTCGATTTTCCCCTGATCGTTCTGCGAAACATTCTCGAGATAGGCATGCGTCGATGCGCATGCGTGGTAGATGGTCGGCTCGTCGTTCGGATTCAGGCCGAATGTTTTCGCGAAGCAGCCGTTTTCGGTGGCGTAGATTTTCCCGCCCGGCATCAGCGCGCAGAAATCATCCTGGACCGGCGATGAATTGTTCTGCTTCGTGAACGTTGTCGTCGTTTTGCCTGTCCCGGAGAGCCCAACGATGAGACCGACCCGATTTTTTCCGGCGACTGGAATCACTTTGCACCCGGAATGCAGAGCGAGACCGCCGCGGTCGTAGACGATCTTGTTCCACATCCGCAGCCCGCCCTTTTTCGACTCGCCGAAGTAATCGGAGTTCAGGACGCGCGTGATGTTGTTTTCGAGATCGACAGCGATCAGGCGGTCGTCGGGATAACCTTCCGCTTTCAGATTCGGCGTGTAGATGACGGTGACGGCCGGCTCGAACGCTTCGAGCTCTTCCCGCGTCGCGGGATAGTAGAGGATCTGCTGCATGCCGGCGATGTTGGCGTTCGATTTCTCGATGACGAGTCGCGCCGGAACTCGGAAAGCCGGATCGTTGCCGATGAAGCCTTCGATCACCAGCATGTCGCGCGTGCGGATGTAATCGTTTTGAACCTTCGCGACACGTTCGTATTCCGATCGCGTGATGGTCTGATCGGAATGATTGTCTGGCGTGTCGGTGGCGATGAACGTGGACAGCTTTGACCGCGACACGACCTTGGTCGCGACGTTGACGTTCCCAAACTCCGTCTTCCGGCAATTGGGCATCTCCTCGGTGAACCGGCGCAAGTCCTGCGGCATGGGATTCCAGATGATCGATTTCGGCTTGACAGGCAACGACTTAACGCGCGTCAGAGTGTCGGTCATAGGCGGCCCGGATTGTACATGAGACGGGCTGAAGCCCGTCCTACATGCGATACGCTTGCCTGCATGGCCGATCTCGCCTCCCCTACTCTCGAAGCCCTGCGCGCGCGCATCGCGCATGTCCTGCCCGCACAGGTCCGCGCGTCGGTCGATCCACTCACGGAAGAGCAGATGTGGTGGCGGCCTAACGAGAAGTCGAACTCCGTCGCCAATCTCGTCCTGCACCTTGCCGGCTCGCTGAATCACTACCTCAATCGCAACATCGGCGGCATTCAATATGACCGCGATCGCGATGGCGAATTCGCCGCGCGCGCATCGATGCCAAAACGCGAGGTCATGGCGGTTTTCGACGACATGGTCGCCAAGGCCGATCAGACGCTTGCGAAGATCAAACCGGACCAGCTCACCGGACCGTCGAGCGACCCTGAGCGCCTGAGCTATCTCGTCGAGGACCTCATCGGCATCGTCACGCACGTCTCCACGCATACCGGCCAGATCGTCTGGATCGCGAAGATGCTCAAGGAAGGTGCGCTCGACGAAGTGTGGATCCGCGCGCACAAACGTCACATTTGGAGAAGAGCATGATCGCGGCGATCGCGCTTTGGTTCGCCACCGCCAATGCACCGCAGTACGAGGTCTACGCCATCCGCTACGCGACCATTCCCGATTTCCCGGTCGCGGGTTTGATCGCCGACGCCGACAAAACTCGCAAGCTCGACATCGCCATGATGGTCTGGCTGGTGCGTGGGGGCGGCAAAAACATACTCATTGATAGCGGGTTTTATCGTCAACAATTTTTCAAGAGCTGGAACGTGAAGGACTTCGTGCGCCCCGACCAGGCGGTCGCGAAGTCAGGTGTGAAGCCGGACGACATCACCGACGTGATTCTCACCCACGCGCATTGGGACCATGCCGACGGAACCGACCTTTTCCCCAAGGCGCAGGTGTGGATTCAGAAAGACGAGTACGCCTACTACACCGGCGAAGCATGGCAGCCGGGCGGAAAGCACGGCGGAATCGATCCGGATGATGTCAACGTCTTCCTGCGCACGAACATCGCGGGCCGGCTGCATCTCGTCGACGGCGATCAGGAGATCCTGCCCGGAATTCGCGTCCACATCGGCGGCAAGCACACCTGGCAATCGCAATACGTCAGCGTCGCGACGCGATCGGGCACCGTTGTCCTGGCGTCGGACAATATGTACCTCTACGAAAATCTCGAGAAGCACGTGCCGATCGCGCAGACGTTCGATCGTGAGTCGAATCTTCGCGCCCAGGACCGGATGAAGACGCTGGCAGGCAAACCGGAGTTGATCGTGCCCGGACACGACCCGGCCGTGCTGACGCGTTTTCCCAAAGTTGCCGACGGCGTGGTGCGCATCGATTGAAAATCGCGATCGTCGGCGTTGGCGGAATCGGCGGCTACTTCGGCGGAAAGCTCGCCAAGGCAGGAGTCGACACGGTTTTCATCGCGCGCGGCGCAACGCTGGCCGCACTGCGATCGAAAGGGTTGCGCGTCGACAGCATCGGCGGCGATTTTGTTGTCGACCGCGTCAACGCGACCGACAATCCGCCGACGGTTGGTCCCGTCGACGCGGTCATCTTCGCCACCAAGGCCTGGCAAATTCCTGAGGCCGCCGAAAAGGCGAAGCCGCTGATCGGAAAGGAGACGATGGCCGTGCCGTTGCAGAACGGCATGGAAGCGCCGGATCAGCTCGCGCGCGTCCTGGGCCGCCAGCACGTCCTGGGCGGACTCTGCGGGATCGTGAGCTTCATCGTCGCGCCCGGTCACATCAAGCACGCCGCGATCGACCCGTTCGTCATGTTCGGAGAGCTCGACAACTCTCGCACGGCGCGCGTCGAACGTCTGCGCGAAACATTCGAACGCGCCGGAATCAAAGCCGACATTCCGCAGGACATCCACCGCTCGATGTGGTCGAAGTTTCTTTTCATCGCGCCGATGAGCGCGATCGGAGCGCTGGCGCGCGTTCCGGTCGGCTCCTGGCGATCGATTCCCGAGACGCGTGCGATCGCGATCCGCGCCCTCGACGAAATGGTCGCGGTCGCAAGCGCGCGCGCCGTCGACCTCGGCAGGGATGCCGTCGAGCGGACGCTCGAGCGCTACGACAACATGGCCCCCGATTCGACCTCATCCCTACAGCGCGACATCATGGAAGGCAAAGCATCCGAGCTCGAAGCGCAGGTCGGCGCGATCGTGCGCATGGCTCGCGAAGCGAAAGTCGCAACTCCGGTTTGCGAAACGCTTTATGCTCTCCTGCTGCCGCAAGAGCGGAGGGCTGTTAGTATCTCGAAGCCATGACGAAGTCGCGCAAAAACGCCACCGTGCGCGCTGCGAAGGACCATCCGGCGATCGCCGAGGCGAAGAGGGTGCTGGAGGTGGAGGCGGCGGCCATCGTCGGCCTCATCGACCACCTCGACAACACCTTCATCGAAGTCGTCGAGTTGATCAACGCCATCAGCGGCCGCGTCATCTCGATGGGCCTCGGCAAGTCGGGAATCATCTGCAAAAAAATCAGCGCCACGCTGGCGTCCACCGGAACGCCATCGTTTTTTCTCCATCCCGCCGAGGCCATCCACGGCGACCTCGGCATGATCGTGCGCGGCGACGTCGTCCTTGCTGTCTCGCATTCCGGCGAGACCGAGGAGCTGGTGCGACTGTTGCCGAGTATCAAGCGCCTCGGAGCAGAGCTCGTCGCAATCACCGGCAATCCTGCTTCGACGCTCGCCAGGGGCGCCGACTATCACCTCAACGCGTCGATCTCCAAGGAAGCGTGTCCTCTCGGCCTGGCACCGACGGCATCCACGACCGCCGTTCTCGCGCTCGGCGACGCGCTCGCCATGGCGCTGCTGCTCAGAAAAGGATTCAAGGAGGAGGACTTCGCTTTCCTCCATCCGGGCGGAAAGCTCGGCAAGCGATTCCTCCGCGTCCGCGATCTGATGCACATCGGCGAGCAGGTGCCGATTGTCGACGTCTTCACGCCGATGCACGACGCGATTTATGAGATGTCGAAGAAGGGCTTCGGCATCACCGCCGTCGTTCGGAGCGATCGCGTTCTGGAGGGCGTCATCAGCGACGGCGATCTGCGCCGGCTCCTGCAGCGCGATGAGGACATCGTCAGGAAAAACGCCGGCGATTGCATGAAACGAAATCCGTTCACGATCGAAGGCAATGAGCTCGCCTCCGCGGCCCTGCAGATCATGGAGCAGCGCAAGATCACATCGCTGTTCATCACCGATGGCGAGATGCGCGTGGAAGGGCTCATCCACCTGCACGATCTGTGGGGTCTGGAGCTGTTTTGATGGCCAGCAATCCGGAAGTCGTGCTGCGCTATCGCGATGGCAAAACGCGGCGCGCGACTCTGCTCGCGACCGATACCGATCGCGAGATTTTCAGCATCCAGGGTGATGACGGCAAAGCGATTGAGGTGTCGTTCAAGGAATTGAAGGCGGTTTTTTTTCCGCAGCACGAAGCCGATGACTCGATGGAGCCGGCCGTCGGAAGTCAGTTGTCGGTCGAATTTGCGGATGGCGAGGTGATCCGCGGAGTCGCGCAGTACAACCCCGAGCGAAACGGCTTCTATCTTTTTCCTCTCGACAGGAGCAAAAACGACCGGATCTTTGTTGTGAACTCCGCCATCATGTCGATTGAGGTGGAAAAGCTCCAGTGAAATTCGTCCCGATTCTTCTGGCACTCGCATTCACAGCCCAAGGCTCAGAAATCGACAGTGCCGCCACCGCCATGGCGGGCATGGAAGCGACCTTCACGCAGCGCTTCACTCCCAAGGGATTCAGCAGCAGCCAGGTCGAAAGCGGATCGGTGATCTTCGGAGCGCTTCCGATGATACGGTGGACTTACAGCAAGCCCGAGGAAAAGGTCTTCGTCTTCGACGGACATCAGTCATGGTTTTATGTCGCCGCTGACAAACAGGTCACCGTCGCCACAATCGACGATCGCCGGCGAAGCGAGCTTCCCTTTCTGCTGATCGGCGATCCGGCCGCGCGGGAGCGTCTGTTCGTGGTCAGCGAATCGCGGCGCGGCGGCAACGTGATCGTCTCACTCCAGCCGCGCAATGCCACCACCGCGATCAGAAACCTCACCTTGACCATCGCTGCCAACACCCACCTCATGCAGCAGATTCAGTATTCGGATCGCGAAGGAAATCGGACGGTATTCGATTTCTCGGGATTTCGCCGCCGCACAATTTCGCCGGAGCTCTTTCGCTTCACGCCTCCTCCGGGCGTGGAAGTCGTTTCGGCATCGTGAGGATCTGATGGCGCAGGAATTTTCGTTCGACGTCGTGTCGAAGACCGACATGCAGGAAGTCGCCAACGCCATCCAGCAGGCGCAGAAAGAGCTGGCGCAGCGATTCGATTTCAAAGGCAGCAAGAGCACGATCGAGCTGACCGCCGATGAGATCGTTCTCAGCTCCGACGACGAAGGCAAGCTGCGGAGCGTGAAGGACATCGTGGAGACCAGGCTGGTGAAGCGTAAGGTGTCGCTGAAGGCGCTCGATTACGCGAAAGTCGAGCCGGCCGCCGGGGGGACGGTGCGGCAGCGCGCGAAGATCGTTCAGGGCATCGAGAGCGAGAAGGCCAAGGCCATCGTGAAGACGATCAAGGACGCCAAGTTGAAGGTCCAGGTGTCGATTCAGAGCGATCAGGTGCGCGTGGTCGGCCGAAGCAAAGACGAGTTACAGAAGGCGATCTCGCTCGTGCGCGAGAACGACTTCGGCATCCCGCTGCAGTTCGTAAACTACCGCGGTTGAGGTGGTTTCGATTATTCTTCCCGCCGTGAGCACGCACCCCACCTACGAGCAAGTCTCGCGCGCCGAGAGGCTCATCGATCTGATCGCGCCGAAGCTGCAGATGGTTGAGGAGGAGCTCCGCCGCAACTTCAAGTCGAACATCAAGACCATCCACGACGTGGGCGAGCACATCCTGGGCGGCGGCGGAAAGCGATTGCGTCCGGCGCTTCTGCTCCTGGTGTCGAAGATGCTGCGCTACGAGGGCCATCGCGACGTCGTTTACGCCGCGGTCATCGAATTCATTCACACCGCAACGCTTGTCCACGACGACATCATCGACGAAGCAGCCATCCGGCGCGGACGCACATCGATCAACTACGGCTGGGGAAACAATCTGACCGTTCTGGTCGGCGACTATCTCTACACCCATTCGATGAATCTGGCCCTGGCCGAAGGCAATATGGAGATCCTGCGGCTGCTGTCGAATGTCACCATCCGCATGATCGAAGGAGAAATCATCGGCGTGGAGCAGAACGGTCACGCGGATCTGTCGTCGGATGACTATTTCGAGATCGTCGGCCGTAAGACGGCCGCGCTCTTCGGCGCCTGTTGCCGCATTCCGGCGTATCTTGTCGATCTGCCTGAAAGCTCCGCCGCTTCCCTCTTCAACTACGGTTTCAACCTCGGCGTTTGTTTCCAGTTGATCGACGATCTGCTCGACTTCACCTCCAGCACCGAGGTCCTCGGCAAACCGGCGCTGTCGGATTTGAAGGAAGGAAAGCTGACACTTCCCCTGCTTCTGGCCATGCCTCGCGCTTCCGAGAAGGAGCGCGAGAAGATCGCGCGCGTCGCCACCAGCAAATCCTTCGAGGATGTCGACCCGGCCGAATTGATCGAGCTGGTCACTCGCTACGACGCACTCGATCAAACGCGCGCGATCGCACGCGACTACGCCAGCCGCGCCCGCGCTGCACTCGAGCCATTCTCCGATTCATCCGCGAAAGAGGCGTTGGACATGGCTCTCGATTTCGTGTTGGAACGCGATCGGTGATTTGAAAGATCGCCCCGCAGTCATCGCTCCTCCCCCGCTTTTGGGCCTTGCTTGTATCGCAGCCGGCTTCATCGCCGGGCATTACATGCCCTTGCCGTTCTTCCCAGCTCCCGGCTGGCTTCGTGTCGCGATTTCGACTGTGCTGTTCTTCGCAGCTGTGGCCCTCATCATCCTGTCGCGTCGAGAACTAGTGAGGCACGAGGAACATCCGAATCCGTATCGGCCGACGAATGCCATCGTCAGCAGCGGCATCTACAGCCGGACCAGGAACCCGATTTACGTCGCGTTCATGATCGTGGTGCTGGCGACCGCTGTTGCCGCCGACAACGCGTGGCTCTTGATGGCGATCGTGCTGCTATTCGTCCTCCTCAGGTTTGTAACGATCCGGGCGGAGGAGCGCTATCTGTCGGCGAAGTTCGGCGCGGAGTACGAGGAGTATCGGCGGCGCGTTCGGCGATGGATTTAGCTACGACAGCATCTCCATGATCTCGGCCATGGCGGCGCGCGCGCGGCTATGGATGTTGGCGCTTTCCTTCTCGTTGGTCAGCTTGATGACCTTGTTGTACTGCTCGATCGCTTTGGGGTAATCGTGCAGGCCATGGTGGTAGAGCTCGGCCTTGGCGAGCTTGGCCTCCATATCGGAGGAATCGAGCTCGATGATCTTGTTGAGGAAGATCATGGCGGTGTCGTACTTCTGTTCCTCGAGCGCCATGCGATGGCGCAATCGATAGAGCGAGATCAGCTCGTTGTGCTTGGGATCGACCCACGCGCCCGGCAGATGGCGGAACAGGGACGAGAGTAAACGATTCCTATTCCCCGGAAATCTCTGCCGCATTCTCGCCACACCCTCCACCTAAGAAAAACTCGAATTGCGGTTATCTTACGTGCCCTCCGCAACATAGTCAAGACGTTGACTACGTGCCGCATGCTACCATCATCGCGATGCGCGTGGCAGTTTATCCCGGGTCGTTCGATCCGCTGACCAATGGTCATCTCGACATCATTCGCCGTGGAGCGCATCTGTTCGACCGCTTCCTGGTGGCCGTGCTGGAGAACGAGGGAAAGTCGCCGCTCTTCAGCGTCGCGGAGCGGAAGGAGTTGATCGCGCGGTGCACCGCGGGGATGCCGGGCGTTGAAGTGCACTCCTTTTCCGGATTGCTGGTGGATTTCATGCGGCGGGTGAAGGCCGGCGTGGTGGTGCGCGGAATTCGGGCGGTGTCGGACTACGAATACGAGCTGCAGATGGCGCTCATGAATCGCGATCTCAGCCCGAACGTCGAGACAATCTTCATGCTGCCGGCGGTCGAATACACCTACGTCTCCTCGCGTCTGGTCAAAGAAGTCTTTCGCCTCGGCGGCGACGTTGCCCGCCTCGTCCCCCCGCCCGTGCTCGAATCGCTGAAAGCGCGCCTCCCCGTTACGGTCGGGGGGTAATGGCCGGACCGGGCGGCGCATCACCGGCGGCGCACTTCGCGGACGGACGCGGAGCCGGATCGCGATTTTCGTTGAAGCACCAGTTGACGAATTCAACGCCGTAGCGGCTCTCGACGTCGGAAGAGACTGCGGCACGATCGATCTGATGGAAGTCGAAAGTGATCGTGCCGCCGGCGTCGACGTTGCCGATGAGATAGCCGTAGACGTCCGTCTTCGCGCGCTCCGGTGGAAATCCTGCGGTGGTGTCAGGCAGCCGATAGCGGATTGCTCCTGCCGTGCCGATGATGATGCCCGGCAGCACGCCGCCGTGCGATCGCCAGTACGCGGTGTCGTAGGCGTCGCGCAGAATGAAATGCGAATGGCTCGCCAGCACGTAAACATTCTTTTTTGACTTCTCGCGAAAATCGAGCAACGCGTTGTACACAACGTTGCCGCTGTACTCCCCTTGCGCCCACTCGTTCATGCTGTGGTCGCAGCCGAGGGAGTGCGGCAGCGCTGCGTGCATGCCGACCACCACCGTCTTGACCTTCGAATCATTCGCGTCGTGATCGAGCACGCGCTTCACCCATGCCATCTGCGCATTGTCGAAGGTGTCACTGGACGCATTGTCCATGGTGATGAAATCGACGCCGCCTTCGACCCAGTGGTAGTAGGTCCTCACGGTGCGATCGTTTGGATTGTCAGCGAGTCGCTGCTGGACGATCTCCGGACGCGTGAGCCAATCCGCAAATTGCGCAACATAATCACCACGATTTTTTATGATCGTTTCGTGATTGCCGATGCCGAGAAAGACGGGCACGGGTGAAAACGGATTGATCTGATTCCGGATGAAATCCGGCCAGGCCCCCGAAAAATACGACAGGATGGTATAGGGCGTCTTGGCCTCGTGTTCCATGTCTTCATCGACCTTGTGGAATGCGCGGAAATCGCCGAGGTGCCAGTAAAACGCCGCGTTGTGCGATTTCACGCCGGCCGCGATCGCGGGCATGACGACATCGCCGCAATTTCGTGAATCGCCGGCGACGCCGAAGCGCCAGGTCTGCGCCGAAGCTGATGAGGCCAGGAAAAAGAAAATGAGAAGTTTGGGCATAGCCGCGCCATCCTAGCAGGGTGCTGCTACTCGCTGCGCGGATCCAGCGCGTCTCGCACGCGATCACCGATGATGTTGAAGGCCGCCACCGTCAGAAAGATCGCGATGCCGGGAAAAACGGCCAGCCACCAGGCGTACTCGAGGTGTTGTTCCGCGGAATAGAGAATGTTTCCCCACGTCGGCGTCGGCGGCGGCACGCCCATGCCGAGAAAAGAGAGCGCCGATTCGATCAGAATTGCGGAGGCAACGCCGAAGCTCGCCGATACCAGCACGGGCGCGAAGGCATTCGGCAAGAGATGACGGAAGATGATGCGCGCGTCGCGCGCTCCGCTTGCGCGCGCGGCTTGCGCGAATTCCATATCGCGAATCCGCAGAAACTCCCCGCGCACAAATCGCGCCTCGGTGGTCCACGAGGTCAACCCCAGCGCGATCATGATCGTGATGAACGACGGCCGGAACAGCGCCACGATGCCGAGGACGAGAAGAAGAAACGGAAAACAGAGCACGACCTCGATCAGGCGCGAGACGAGCCAATCGGCGACTCCGCCGTAAAAGCCGGCGATTGCTCCCAGAAGCGATCCGATCAGAAGCGAAATCAAGGTGGCCGTCAAACCGACCGTCAACGAAACACGCGCGCCGTGGACCACGCGCGACAAGACGTCGCGGCCGAGATCGTCGGTGCCGAGGCGATGAGCGTGGTCGGGCGGGCGGAGGCGGCTCGCGATGTCGACCGCGTTCGGGTCTCCGGTGATCATCGGCGCGATCAACGCCATGATCGCGACCACTCCGACGTAGGCCAGCGCGACCAGCGCGAGCTTGCTGCGCCGAAAACGACGCCAGGTCATGGCGGTCACCGTGTCGCGTCTCAAAGCGGTGTCTCCTCCAATCGCACCCGCGGGTCGGCCAGGGCGTAGAGAATGTCGGCCAGGAGGCTGGCGATCAGCGTCACGACCGCCGTCACGACCGTCAGGCCAAGGATGGTTGGATAATCGCGAGTCAGAATCGACATGAAGTACAGCCGCCCGATTCCGTCCCATTGAAAAATCTGCTCGGTGATGACGCCGACCGACAGCAGCGACGGAATCGTCAAACCGAGGAGCGTGATCAGCGGAATCAGGGCGTTGCGGAATGCATGGCGCCACAGCAGGCGCTGCGGTGCGACACCCTTTGCGCGCGCCGTGGTGATGTAGTCCTGATGAATCACCTCCGTCAACGCCGATTTGGTGAAGCGCGCGAAGATCGCGACCTGCGCATAACTCAGCGTAATCACGGGCAGGACCAGATGTCGCGCGTGATCGATCAACTTCTGACCAGCGGACAGATCGAGATATTCGTCGGAGGTCATTCCAAACGTAGGCAGGATCCCCAGCTTTACGGAAAACAACTCCATGAGCAGCAGCGCCACCCAGAAACTCGGCAGCGAGTAAAGAAGGAAAAAGAGAACGGCCGAGGCCCGCTCGATGGGACGCCCCGATCGGGTCGCGCTCCACAATCCGATGGGGACACCAATGGCCGCCGCCATCAGAAAGGCGATGCCGTTGAGCTCGAAACTGTTGGGAAGTTTTTCGAGGATCCGTGTCGTCACGCGGCGGTGGTCGACCAGCGAGGTCCCGAAATCGAGCCGCAGCACTCCGCGAAGCCAGTAGAGATACTGCGTGACCAGCGGCTGATCGAGATGGTATTCGTGGCGAATGGCCTCCAGAACCGGCTGCGACAGATTATGCGCGCCGTGCGCGCCGATGTAGAACGTGATCGGATCGCCCGGAACGGCGTGGACCAGCGCGAAGACTGCGATGGTGATGCCGATGAACGTCAGGACGGCGTACAAGAGCCGGCGCACGACGTACGATGTCATCGCGATCGATTATCGCCGCCTCAGCGGCACATCGTGAGTGCGCTGGTCGATCGGAATCCACCAGCCCAGCTCCCCAGGGAACCATTGGAACAGGCCCCACCCTTTGCTTTCCTTGGCTTCGCGGATGCGCTTGTTGATCGCCCACTTCGAGGAGACCTGCAGCGTCCAGGTGTAAGGCTGATCGTCGGCCAGCAGCGCGTGGAGTTGCCGATAGATTGCTTTGCGCTTGGTCTGATCGAACTCTCGCCTCCCCGTTTCCAGCAGGCGGTCAGCTTCGGGGTTGGAATAGAAAACAAGGTTCTGACCGCGGGGCGGAAACTGCGATGAATGAAAGAGCGCAAACGGATCGGGGTCGGGATCCAGATTCCATGACAGATATGCGCACTGGTAATTTCCGGCCAGCACGCGCTGAATGAGCGTCGCGAAGTCGAGCGGAACGACATCGAGCTGGATGCCGACTTTCTTCAACTCGGCCTGGAAGAGCTGCGCGAACGGATTCGAGGCCACGCTGCCGGCGGTGATCAGCATCTCGAGTTTCAGCGGCTTGTTGGCTTTGTCGAGAAGCCCGTCCCGATTCGTGTCGAGCCAGCCCAGGGAGCGAAGCGTGCGCAAGGCTTCCTGCGGGTTGTACTCGATCACCGGCACCTCGGGGTTGTACGCCCACTGATCGGGCGTGAACGGTCCATTCATGGCGCGCGCAGTGCCGTGGTAGACGTTCTCGATGATCGATTTGAGATCGATGCACATCGCCAGCGCGCGGCGCAGGCGCTTGTCGCCGAGCACCGGATCGCGATTGTTCCAGGCGATGTAGTTGTAGTTGAGCGTGTAGAAGCGGCGGAAATCGATGAACTTCTGCAGCTCGGGTTGCCTCCCGTCCGCAAGCCAGGTATCGGTCGAAATGATGGTCTCGTCGATCTCGCCGCGTTTCATCGCGTTCCAGGCCGTGATGTCGTCAGCGATCACTTTGAACAGGACGCGCTGAAGATTCGGGCGCGGACCCCAGTATTCCGGTCGCCGCTCCAGGAGGATCTCCTTGCCGGAAACACGCCGCACCAGTCGATACGGTCCGCATCCGACCGCTTTCGATGTGAAATCGATTTTGAAATCGCCGTGCGAGTAGACGTGCTCCGGAATGACGAGGAGATCGTTGAAGTGCGCCAGTTGCGGCGAGATCCCGTCCTTGAATCCGATGACGATGGTGTGGGCGTCGACGATGTGCGTCGACCGCAGATCGAGTTGATCGAATGCGCCCGCGATCTGCGGCGCTTCGGTCTGCGGATCGACGATCTTCTTCAGCGTGAACATCACATCGCCGGAGGTAACGGGCGATCCGTCCGAGAAGGTCGCACTCGGATTGAGATGAAACGTGTATAGCCGGCCGTCGCTGGAGATGTCCCACATATCCGCCAGCCCCGGAATCGCCTGCAGATCGGCGTCGAAGTGCACCATCGGCGTGTGGAGGTAGAAATCGACCTGACGGTCATTGACGCTCTGCGCCATCACCGGATTGAGCGTTGCGATTTCGCCCTGGAGGCGGCGGACGACCGTCCCGCCTTCCTGCGGCTTTTTCAGATCCTCGGAGCTCGAGACGGTGGGAAGCGGCCGCTCGTTGGTGCAGGCAAGGAAGGCGAGGAGCAGAAGGACGACGCATCGCTTCACGCCGTCCATTATAGGGATGCGTCATCCTGAGCGAAGCGAAGGATCTCATCAGCGAGATTCTTCGCCGTCTTCGCGGCTCAGAATGACGCTGTCACTGGTTCACGTCGATCGCTTGCGTTGCGACGTTGTAAAAGGCGTCGACCGCGCGGACGATGACGAATTTTCCCTGCACCGCGCTTCGCTTCAGGTGGAACGTTTCATCCGGCGAATCGCTCATGCCGTCTTCGGCGGTGAGGCGGATCCATTTCTGCGCATCGGCGGAGTACTCGACCTTGCCGATCGGCGAGAGTTTGTCGGTCACGTGGATGACGACGTCCTCCCCTTGCGTCGTAAAGGCGATCGCCGGGGGCGTGTTGTCGACCTGAAACACCACGCCTTCTTTCGCGGTCGTCATGGCGTCGTCGGGGTTGTCGACGATGTCGCTGGCCACCAGCCGCAATTCATACGAACCGTCGGGCAGCTGCGACGTATCGAAGTTGACCGAAGTCTCATCGACGTTTTCGCGCAATCGCAGCCAACGCTGCGCACCCTGGCGCCGGAAATAGAGCGAGTAGCGGAGAGTGTCGCCGTTATCGTCATGCGCCCGCCACGTGATGGTGCGATATCCCTTGCGGAAGACCTTCTTGCCGGGTTCGTTCTTGTCGCGCGGCGCGTCGAGGCTCATGAAGATTCCGTACTCGTCGGGGTTGGTGGCCTCGACAACTTGTGGTGCCTGCGGATAGTTGCCGGTGATGTACACCACCGCCGGATCCTGCACGGTCACGGAATCAATGACCGGCGCGATGTTGCGGTTGATGAATGCGACTGTGACGCCGTCGACCGCGACATCTGCGGCCGGCTTCGGCATGGTCAACTTCCATTGCAGATAGCGCCCTGCCGGAACGTCGATCGACCCCTGTTGCGCGCTGACGGATGTGCTCCACGGACTCCAGGTCGCATCAGGATTTCGTGTGTTGCCCGATCGGAATGCGATCGCGAGATGGCCGTCGGCGACATCGGTGCCTTCGATCCGATAGTGGCCGAAGTGCGAAAACCGTTCGACATCTTTGACCGCCGATCGGAATTCGGCCTTGGTCGACGGCGCGCCATCCATGCGGTAGACCGCGCCGCTGTTGGTGGTCGTGATCAGAGTGTCGCCGCCGCCGTTCGAGAGCGATACGACCTGTTTTTCAGGAACTGCCGCCAGAAGCGATACTTCGCCTTCTTTGAATCGATAGAGGCGGCCCTGCGGACCCGTCGACAGCAAAATGCCGCCCTCCGGCGCAGCCGTGAGGGCGTAGACCATTTCCTTATCGAACTTGCGCACGACCTCGACAAAACCGTCAGGATTGATCTTGTACAACTCGCCGCTGCCCGCTGGTGACGGTGTGGAACCTTGCTCGTCGAATGAGAAGCTGACCTCGACGTTGGCAGTGGACTCTTCCTTTTTCTGCTGGTCGGCGCCCGCCCCGCTGCTTCCGCTCCCGGATGACGGCCCGGTTTGCTGCGCGCCCGGCTTGGTCTGCTGCGGCTTCGCGGGTGCGCTTGCCGGAAGCACGTTGCTGACGCCGGCCGCCCAACCGATACCATTATTATCAATATATATCGTAGATATTTCATTCAACGACGAATCGAACAGCGCGTGCGCCGAACCATCCGGCTTCACTTCGTAGATCCGACCCTTCCCTGAGCCGCCGACCAGCAATGTTCCGTCATTCTTGACGGCCAGAGATCGCAGATGTGTTTCTGGAGAATCGAAAAAGACCTTCGACTCGCCGTTCGGTTTCACGCGAAAGAGTTTTCCGTCGACGCCGGTCGCGATCGCCAGATCGCCGTCCGGCAAAAACGCCATCGCCCAGATGTAGGCCTGCTTCGGATCGACAAAGGTCGACCCTTTGCCGCTGTTTGGATCGACACGATAGACCTTGCCGTTCGGTGAAGTTCCGACGAACAGCGACCCGTCGCGAAACGCCAGAGCGTAAACCTCGGGCTCCGGCGCGGTGTAGAGCAGTTTCAGGTCCGTTCCATGAAGGCGATAGACCTTGCCGTCGTTGCCCGTGCCGAAGAATCGATCGCCATTCGGCGCCGTGGCCTGCGACAGGACGAACGGATCGTTGAACGACCCGACTTTCTTCAGCGCCGGACCCGGCCGCAACTCGCCGCGCGAGGTGACGGCGAAGCCCTCGATGTCGCCGGCCAGAAAATCTTCGGTAGTGCGAACGCGCCAGAACTGCGGCGCGACGGCAAGTGCATTAGCTGCCAAGGACGCGCTGAAAGCCAGCGCGAAAATGAAACGCATGAAAGGACCTTTCAGTCCTGAGTCCTGAGTGCTGGGTCCTGAGTAACATCGCTCTCAGGACTCAGGACTCAGCACTCAGGACTTCTTAGATTTGAGGCTTTACTTCGAGATCAATCTTGACCGCGCCGTCGACGATGTAGCCGAGGGGGCGGGAAAGATGTTGCGCAGCATGATATCGAACCGGTGCTTGCGCACCGTTGGTGGAATCGGCGCTGACAACCGCACGCATGCTGGGAGGCAGATTGGGCAGGTAAACGCCTGCTGTGACTGCGCCCTCAGCGGATGAATAGAGACCGATCGTCAAATCCGTCGATGGCCGCAGTCGCTCCAGCACTGCGATCACCTGCTCGAGATTCCTCGGATCGGGCGGAACGAGCGAGAAGTCGATCTGATTCGCCAGCGATCCGCTGCCGACCAGCAGATACACGCTCCCTGGCGGCTGGTTCTCGGGAATCTTCACATCGAATGTCTCGACGAAGGGCTGGCCGCGGAACGGTTTCAGCACCGTCCGCACCTTGACCGTGTCGCCGGGATTGATTTTGCCTTTTTCTGGCGTGTCGACTGACGCCTCGAGCAGCTTGGCGATCCTCAGGTCATCGTCATGGCGCAGGTGAATCTTTACGCTCTCGATGTCCGCGACCCGGAACTCATTCGACATCACATATCCGGAGACAACGGCGAGATACGCCGGGATCGCCTGCCGCGCCTGCGCGCCCGCCCACCCTTCGCGAAGTCGGATCGGCTCATCGAAGCCCTTCAGCTTGATCTCCGATTCCATCCTCACCGTTCGCTCGCCGGCCGCGCGCTGCGCATTAGCGACAACGCTGTCGGCCGCCATCGCGAGAATCAGCGGCGACAGAAGGGAGTGACGCACGATATTGACGTGATACGACTGCGACGGTCCCGATCCTTCCACTGTGACGTCGATGGGGATCATGTCGGCGTTGTCGCCCACCATACCCATGATTCCAGTCGAGCGGTCCTGACGGAACGCGCCCACGATCTTGCCGGTGCTCGCGAATTTGAACGAGCTTGCGATACTCGGCATGACCGTGACGATCTCCGATTTCGCCATCGGAAAGCTGACTTCGCCGATGTCGAGGAACGGATGTCCGAACGCATAAACGCGATTGCCATCGATGAAGGTGACCGTGCCTGTGGCGGCGACGTTGAAGTCACCGTTGAGAAGAACGGCGCCGATTGCGTCGCCGGGACGGAATTCGGCCGGCGAGTTGGCGGGCGCTCCACTGGAGCCGCTGGGGACTGCCACGAACCCCATCCCCTCGAGGACCTTCGAGAAGCGTGTGATCGTCTCCGGAGCGAAGCTGGAGAGTGAAAGCGGAATTGCGATCGGTTTGACGCCAGCGGGCGATGCGTTCATGAATCCGCTCTCGAGTTTTTCGAAGAGCTCAGTAGTCTTGTGATTCGCGATCGCGCCCAGGAATTCCGAGCCGGTCATCCGGGGAGTTGCCGCCACCACCGCTGCCGCCGTGTTCGTGCCGAGGTCGGCGATCTTCAGCATCTCCTCGATCGGCGTAATGCCGGCTACCGGCTCCTTCGCGAACTGCCAGGAGTACGCCAGCGCGCCGATGACTTTGCCGTCGATGTAAACGGGCGAACCGCTCATGCCCGCGATCACGCCGGCGCGCTGCACCATCGGCGCGTCGATTTTGGCGAGGATGAGGTCCTGTCGCGGCCCGATGTTGTGAAGGACGCCCAGGATCTCGACGTCGAACCTTTCGAGGCGGTTGCCTTCGAAGACCGTGATGCCGTAACCGCGCATTCCCTTCTGGATCTGGGACAGCGGCATCGTGTCTGCCGCCGCGGTCGCGGCCAGGAGCACGGTCAGGATGGTTAGGGAGATGGCGAGAAGTCGTCGCTCCACGGAGGGTTCAACATCGGCATCGGCCAAATCCATTTCGGCTCCAGATTACTCGTAACGGAGCGCTTCGATGGGATCGAGTTTGGAAGCTTTCGCGGCCGGGTAGATCCCGAAGACGATGCCCAGGAAGGCGCAGAAGCCGAAGGCCAGGACAATGGCCCAGATCGGCGTATGGACGGGCGGAAGCTGGACCAGCTTCGACAGCATGAGCCTCGCGATGTTCGCCAGCAGGAACCCTCCCATCACGCCCACCGCCCCACCCAGCCCGGAGAGCGCGATGGCCTCGATCAGGAATTGAAGCAGGACGTCGCGGCGGCGGGCGCCGATCGACTTCCGGATGCCGATCTCGCGGGTCCGCTCGGTCACCGAGACCAGCATGATGTTCATGATCCCGATTCCGCCCACCAGCAGCGCGATGCCCACCACCGCCGCCATCACCATGGTGGTGTTCATCAGCACGGTCGAGATCGTCTTCATGATCTCTTCCTGGGCCAGGATGCGGAAGTCGTCAGCGTCACCCTTTTTGAGGTGATGCCGGGCACGGAGAATCTCCTTCACCTGCTCTTTGGTGAGGTCGAGGTCGGCATTCGGGCGCATTTGAAACGCCAGGACGAGCTTGCGCATGTTCTCGCCGCCATAGATCGCAGTGGCGGTGGAGAATGGGATGGCAATTTGGTCATCCTGGTTGTTTCCGAATGTTCCCCCCTTCTTCTCGAAGATGCCGATGACGGTGAAGGCGCTGTCATTGACTCGAATGAGTTTGCCCAGCGGCTCGCGCCCGAGTTTCAGCGCATCGGCGACTTCCTCTCCGACGACGCACACCCGTTTCTTTCCTTCTTCATCGAGCGGCGTGAAGAACCGGCCGTGCTGCACCCAGTGATTGACGATCTCCTGGTAGGCCATGTTGACCGCGAACATCTGCGATGTGTGCCGCGCGTCGCCGTATTTCATCTGCGCGTTCGCGAAATAAATAGGGGTGAATTCGCGAATCGAGGTCGTTCCGCGCCGCACGGCCTGGGCATCGTCGAGCGTGAGATCGGGCATTTTCTGCAGAAACGGATTTCGGCGGTCGCCTGGATCGGGAAACACCTCGATGAAGGTCGATCCGATGCTCTGCAGGTCCTGCGAGATCTTGTACTGCATCCCCTGAACGAGTGACACCACCGCGATGACCGAGGCCACGCCGATCATGACGCCGAGTACGGTCAGGATCGACCGCATCTTGTTAGCGCCGATCGCGCGCAGCGCGATCCTGAGGTTCTCTAGAAACATCACCGAGTCCTGAGTCCTGCGTCCTGAGTCCTGAGCTGTGATTCGATCGAGCGCCGCAAACCGCCAACAATTCGACCAACCTCTTCCCCTTGCTGCAGCAGCCGATGTAGCGCCTCTTCATCGATGTATTCGATGTCAAACGCAACATACAGATCACTGCGCACCTCAGCGCACGAACTCTTTGCGATTGACAAAAACTGGTGGAATTCTTTGAGTCGGTCGCGCTCGAATCCTTCGGCGATGTTGGATGGAACTGAAAGAGCAGCGCCGCAAATCTGATTCCGAATCGTGAAATCGCGCGCAAAACGATACCCACTGGCCGTGCGATAGATCGCACCGGCGAACGCGCGCGCTTTCTGCCAAGCGATCAAATCTTCAAACCGAGAGATTTTTTCTTTCATCTTCCCATTGTCCCTCGGCTCAAGATTCGCTCTACCCGTCGTAGAAACTCAGGACTCAGGACTACTTGTGAATCTTCCCATCCCTGATGTGAATCACGCGCTTGGCTTCCCGCGCCACGTCATCTTCGTGCGTCACCATGATGATCGAGTTGCCGTTGCGATGAAGGTCGCGGAAGAGGTCGAGAATTTCGCGGCCTGTCTGCGAGTCGAGGTTGCCGGTGGGCTCGTCGGCAAGCAGCAGTGAGGGTTTGTTCACCAGGGCCCGCGCGATTGCGACACGCTGGCGCTGACCGCCGGAAAGCTCGTTGGGCTGGTGACTCATCCGGTCGCTCAGGCCAACGGCGGTCAGGGCTTCTTCTGCCTGGCGTTGTCGCTCGACCCGTGACATTTTCGCGTAAACCAGCGGCAGCTCGACGTTCTGCAGCGCGGTCGTACGCGCAAGAAGGTTGAATGTCTGAAAGATGAATCCGATCTTCTTGTTGCGCACCGCCGCCAACTCGTCGTCCCCCATCGTCTCGACCGCCGTCCCATCGAGGATGTATTTGCCGGTGGTCGGGCGGTCAAGGCATCCGATGATGTTCATCAGCGTCGACTTTCCCGATCCGGACGGGCCCATGACGGCGACGTATTCGCCGTGTTCGACAATGAGGTCGATGCCTCGCAAGGCATAGATCTCCTGCGGCCCGAGCTGGTACACGCGCGTCAGCTCGTGCATTTCGATCAGATGGGACCCATTGCTCGCCATCAGTCTGCCTCTTTCGAAGTCGTGGTCTGTTCCTTTGTCACCTGGACCTCGTCGCCATCCTTCATCTTCTTGAGCACGCGGAACGGACCGGTGACGACCTGATCGCCCGCCTTGACGCCGGAAAGGATCGCGACGTGCGTGGCATCGCTGATCCCGGCCTTCACTTCGGTCATCTTCACCTTCCCGTTCCTGATGACAAAGACGTATTTTTTCTTGGGAAGGTTTTCATCTTCTTCAGATTCGGCACCTTTTGCCTTGGATGCCGTGGGCGGCAGGCGCTCGACCACGCTCTGAATCGGGACGACCGGCGCGCCCGCGACGGCGCTCGTGATGATCGACACCTGCGATGTCATCCCAGGCCGCAGGCGATCATCCGGATTGTCGATCGACACCTTAACCTTAAAATAACGAATGCCGGCACCCGCGCTCTGGCGCGCGGTTGCTGAGCTGCCGATCTCGGCGACATGCCCGGCGTACTCTTTGTCCGGGATGGCGTCGACCTTGATTTTGGCCGGCATTGTCAGGCGAAGCGCGACGACGTCGGTCTCGTTGACGTCCGACTCGACCAGGATCTCCGACAGATCCGCGATGACGGCGATGACCGAGGCGGGGTTGTTCATCGTTCCGGTGACCACGACCTCGCCTTCGTGGGCGTTGAGCTGCACCGCCTTGCCGTCGATCGGCGACACGATCGTCGTGTGCGACAAATTCGTCTCCGCCTGCTGCAGGATCGCCTGGGCCTGATTCACACCTTCCAGCGCCGATTGGTATGCCGCGCGCGCGTTCCCGAGGTCGAGCTGTGCCCTGTCGAACAGCTCCTGGGCCTGAATGCCTTGCTGCCGCATGTTGACGGCGCGGCGGTACGCCAGCTCAGCGGTGCCCATGGCAGCCTTGGCGCGCTGCACTTCGATCCTGCCGTTGGCGACCGCCGCCCCGGCACGGCTTCGTTCGGCGAGATATGGCGTGGCCTCGAGTGCCACCAGCTTCTGACCTTTGCGAACCGTCTCGCCCTCTTTGAAGTAGAGGTGTTCGATCTTGGCGACGATATGAGCGTCGATATTCACCTTGACCCTGGGATTGACCTCGCCCGGTGCGGTCACCACCGCCTCGATCTTCCTTGACTTCACCGCCTCGGCATACACCTTCTCTGCCTTCGAGCCGCCGGCTCGAACACTCGCGAAGATGATGATGGCGATGAGGACGATCGCGCCGGCGATCAGGAGCGTCCGCTTCATTTCCGCAGCGATTGGATCGCCGGACCGATGAGGCCGAACAGCACGCTGACCACTCGCAAGGTGATCACGATGGCGGCAGATTTCGCTTTGGACACCTTCCCGACGTGAGCGAACCCGATGATGAAAAGCACCAGCGTCCAGATGCCGAAGATGTCAATCGACGCCAGCAGTGAAAAGAGCATCGGATGTTCCTTCATCGTCACCAGGAAGGCCAGATTGGAACGGACCAGGGTCGGGAGGTCGACGGCCGTCACACCGCTTTTTACCGCGATGATGATGGTGATGATGATGCTCTTGATCAGCCCGGGCATCCACGCGTAAGTCGTGGTCGCAAAAGCCTGTTGGAAAGTCCCCTCGCCGCCCATGAGCCGGAACGCGAGCAGCATGACCGCAGCCACGACCAGAAGAGCAATCACCGACACGAGCGGCGACGCGTAGGCGAACGACTTGCCGATGATGGAGCCGATGCGGACGGCGCTGTCGATCTGCGCCTCGGTCATATTGCCTCTTTCCTCCATCGCCTCGCGCGCGGCCGACATGAAATCGACGCGCTGCGCGAAGATGATTCCGCCGATCACCGAACCGACCAGGATCAAAATCAGCGGGACGAGAAAATCGGGTTGCCGCGCGATGGAGGCAAATGTCTCATCAGGCGAGATCAGCACGCCGACGATGCGTTGAACGCCGCTGGGTTTCGGCGCCGCTGGGGGCAGCGGCGAGGCCGGAGTCTCGGTACTCGTCATCTACTGCTTTGTCTCCGTCGTGTTCGACTGGATTCTGCTGCCGTAATTCAGCCAATTGTAGCGGTCAAACACGCGGAATGTATTCGGTTCCTCGATCTTCGGCTCTTCGACTTTGATATTTGCAACATCCAGCAGATCGCCGACCGCGCGGTGATAGGCGGCCACCGACTTGTTGTACGCCACCAGCGCCAGGATCTCTCTCGCGCGCGAGTCGGAGAGCTGTTGCTGAATCTGCAGCACCTGGAAGTTGGTGGTCATGCCGTTCTCATAACGGCGGCGCTCCGCTTCGAGGTTCTGTGCGGCAGCCTCACGCGCCGCGCGCGACGCCGTGATCTCTTTAGCGGTGGTATCGATATCGCGCGCTGTCTTTCGAACTTCGAGGGCGATGTTCTGCCGCGTCTGCTCCTCGTTTGTCCGTGCCAGCGCCACATCGAGCTCCGCCCGTTTGGCCTCGGCGCGCGCTCCGATGTTGGTCAGCGGCAGCCCCACGTTGACAGCCACGATCCATGACGGAAAGTCGTTTCCGAACACCTGACTCAATGCGTTCGAGTAACCGGTGGTGTTGAAACGTCCGGTCGGAAGTCCGGTGACCGGATCAAATTCCTGCGTCCGCCCGGCCAGACCGGCTGAGTTGTAGTTCAACTTCAGATCGAGCTGCGGCAGCACTTGATTCCGTGCGTAGGTGTACTGGACTTTCCGGGTCGCGGTCGTCAATTGCTGTTGGTGCAGCTCCGGACGCAGTTGAAGCGCGGTCGCGACTGCCTGCTCCGGGTTGATCGCGATCGGCGTGTAGCCCACCGGCGAGGTCGGGATGATGGGCCGGCTCCACTCGGCTGGATCGAGATGCATGACCGCGCGGAGCCGGTCCTCGGCGTCGCGCACCGAAGCAACCGCGGCGATCAGATTCTCTTCCTGCGTGGCGATCTGGACTCGCGGCTGGAGAATATCGAGCGGCGCGGAAGCGCCCACATCGATGCGGATCTGCGTGATGCGCGCCTGATCGCGGGCCAGAAAGAGCGATTCTTTGACCACGTCAACAAATCGCCGGGCATACACCAGGTCGAGATAGACCTGCTCCGTCGCGACGGCGGTGTCCATGAGCGCGCCGCGGAAAACGTCACGATTGATACCGAGGGTATTGCGCGCGATCAGGATGCCGCGGCGGCTGATGTCAACGCCGAAATTGCGCATCAGCGGGTGCGTGAGGCCGAGGCCGAGGCTGCTGCGGTAAGCCGGGTTGACGAAAGTCCCGCCGCCGGTGGTCGTTCCGCGCGAGTTGTTGAAGCCGATTGAATACGTTCCGCCGGTCGGGATGAACTGCGACACGCCGAAGTTTGCGATGGTGGCGCGGCTTCCGCTGGGCGCAAATTGCGATGTCGTCGGCGACTGTGAGCTTTGGCGTTCGATGTCGGCGGTCGTGAACCAATCGAAGATGCCGTATTGGCCGCGCAGGCTCTGACCGGACTCGAGGAGAACGTAGCGCTCCAACTGGATGCCGACGTTGTTCTGGACGGCAGTCTGGAGCGCATCGTCGAGCGAGAGCTTGAGCGCGCTCGGATCGGAGAGATCGCGATCCGTATCGGCCCGGACCTGCGCCGTCACGGGCTCCGTCTGAACGGGGACGACCTTGGGTGTTGGCGTCGGCGTCTGCGCGGCGAGCGAGATCGCTCCCAATAAGCAAACTACCGCAGTAAACCGTCGAACAGCGGTCATGAAACCCTCCTGGACACGCCTCTATTACGCAATGGATTGCTCAGAGTTTCGTGAGAGATACCAATTTGGCGGGCGCATTGTACCCGCGCTTCATAACGGATTAACCCTCACTTCATTGCGAACGTTACGGATTTTTCGCCGGAGGGACCGGATAGCCGGCGAAATGGCAAGCCGCGAATTGTCCCGGTTTGTGCTCGATCAGCGGCGGGACGACATCCCTGCAGATGGGAAACTGCGCGATCGGACATCGGGTGTGAAAAACGCAGCCGCTGGGCGGATTGAGCGGCGTCGGAATATCACCTTTCAGGAGAATGCGGGTCTTGTGCTGGACCGGATCGGGGATCGGAACCGCCGAGAGCAGCGCCTTGGTGTACGGGTGCAGCGGATCGGCGTACAACGCGCGCCGGTCCGCCAGCTCCATGATCTTGCCGAGGTACATGACCGCGACGCGGGTGGAGATGTGCTCGACGACCGATAAATCATGTGCTATAAATAGATATGTTAAATATAGATCTTCTTGGAGATCCTGCAGCAGATTGATCACCTGCGCCTGTACCGAGACGTCGAGCGCGGAGACGGGCTCGTCCAGCACCAGGAATTTCGGATTGGTCGCCAGCGCGCGCGCAACGCCGATTCGCTGTCGCTGACCTCCCGAGAATTCGTGCGGGTAGCGCCGGCGGTAATCAGGACTGAGCCCCACTTTTTCGAGAAGCTCCGCGACCCGGTCGGCGCGTTCGCTGTTGCTCATTCCGCCGTGGATGATCAGCGGCTCCGACACGATCGTCCCCACCGTCATCCTCGGATTCAGCGAAGCGTAAGGGTCCTGAAAAACAATCTGCATGTCGCGGCGTTTGCGTCGCATGTCGCCGGCGCCCAGTTGCATCAGATCGACGCCTTCGAATTCGACTGTCCCCGATGTCGGCTCGATCAGACGAAGAATGCAACGACCGACTGTCGTTTTTCCCGATCCCGATTCGCCGACCAGGCCGAGCGTTTCACCGCGTGAGATCGCGAACGTCACGCCGTCGACGGCTTTGACCTCCGCGACAACGCGTGCGAGAACGCCGCGCTTCACTGGAAAATATTTTCGAAGATCGCTGACGAGAAGCAGCGTCTCCCCCGCCCCGGTCGGGACTTTGGGGGTGGTTTGGGGGGCGGATCGCTCGATTACTTCAGGCATCCCTTTCGGAAATTTCAAATGAAAAATGAAAAATTGAAAATGAAAAATTGAAAATGGCGCATTCCTTTTTTCATTTGTCATTTGCAATTTGAAATTTGAAATTCACTCTCCGATCCTCTCCGCATCCGCGAGATCCCCATGCAAATAGCACCGCGCGTCGTGTCCTTCTCCCACCATCATTCGCGCGGGTTCGTTGCCCAGGCAGATGGGCATGACGTCGGGGCAACGCGGATTGAATTTGCATCCCGATGGCAGCGCGGTCAGCGCAGGGACCATTCCCTTGATGGTGGGCAGTCGCCGATCGTCGTGCGCGACGCTGGGAAGTGATTTCAAGAGTCCGCGAGTGTACGGATGGGCGGGATTCGCGAAGAGATCGCGCACCGGCGCTTCTTCGACGATCCGTCCCGTGTACATGACGATGATGCGCTCGCAGAACTCGGCGACGATGCCGAGGTCGTGCGTGATGAGCAGAATGGCGAGGCCGAGCCGCTTCTGCAGCGACGCCAGCAGCTCCATGATCTGGGCTTGAATCGTGACGTCGAGCGCGGTGGTCGGCTCATCGGCAATGAGGAGCTCCGGATCGCACGACAACGCCATCGCGATCATCACGCGCTGCCGCATTCCGCCCGAGAGCTGATGCGGATAATCGTCCAGGCGTTTGATCGGATCGGGGATCGAGACCAGCTCGAGCATGTCGCCGGCCTGTTTGCGCGCTTCCTTCTTCGAGACTTTGCGATGCATGCGGATGGCCTCGGCCACCTGATCGCCGATCTTGAAGACCGGATTGAGCGACGTCATCGGCTCCTGGAACACCATCGCGATGTCATTGCCGCGAACCTTTCGCATCTCTTTTTCGGAAAGATCGGCCAGATCGCGTCCCTTGAATCGAATTTCTCCGCCCGTAATTTTTCCCGGCGACGCGACCAGCCGCATGATCGACATCGCGGTCACGCTCTTGCCGCATCCCGATTCGCCGACCAGCGCCAGCGCTTCGCCCTTGCGAACATCGAAGGAAACGTTGTCGACGGCATGCACTTCGCCGTCGCCGGTGAAGAAGGTCGTCCTGAGCTTCTTCACTTCAAGGAGCACCTCGCTCATCGCGAGGATCGTAGCAAGAAGCGCCCCACTGTTGCGCGCGCTTCCGGCACGCCCAAGGCCCACGCCATCGCGAAGTAGATCACGCCGAAGATGGCGCACACGATCAAACCGTCGCGAATGTAGGGCAGGAAGCGCGGCAGGTATTGACCAAGTCGCGGCGTGACGAAGGCATAGAACGCGGCGCCGGCGATTCCCGCGATGATCGCTGAAGTCCACAGCCGCATCAAATAGCCTCGTGAAAGCGGAACCGGTCCGATACGACGCCCCAGCGCACGGCGAAGCAGGATGAACTCGAGCCAGCCGGCAACACCGGCGGTCGCGGTGAGCGCGATCGCACCGAGCGACTTTGTGCTTCCCTGGATCAGCGGAAGCGGCACGCCCGCAAACTGCAGCGCATCGATCAGCAACGGCCGCAGCGGCAGCGCGAAGAGGTAGCCCAGGATTCCGGTGAGCGCGACGCGCAAGATCGCGAAGCGCAGCGGCGTGCGCGTGTCGCGGAGCGCGTAAAACGCCGATGAGTACAAACGTCCCAGCGTTGCGGCGAGAAGTCCGACCGTCGAGCCGATCAGGATGTACCAGACGTAGAGAGTGTCATCGGTTTTGAAGCGGCCGCCCTGATACAGCGCCGCCACGATGGCATGCCCGATCGCGATGTACGCCACCACCGACGGAATCACGAAAAATGCGATCTGCCGCAGTCCGCCCGTCATCCGGTTGCGCAAGGCCGCGTGGATGTCTTCCTCCGAACCGAGCGTGGCCGACATTTGCGGCAGCTCGGCGGCGGCCACCGACATCCCGAACAGGCTCACCGGCAGCAATGCGATCAACTGCGCGTACGACAGTGCCGAAGCGGCGGCCGTGCCCAGCAGCGTCGCCAGAAGGTTGTCGAGATACGCACTGAGCTGCACCACGCCGCGTGCGATCACCACCGGCGTGAAATTCTTCACGATCTGGTTCATGAGCACCGGAGCAACGTACGAGACAAAGAATTTTCTGTGGCTGTTGAGAATCCCGAGACACCACGATGACAGCACCAGCAGTCCGATGCCGGGAAAGAGGATCCGCACCACCACGATCGTCAACTCGCGGGCTTCGCCTTTGAAGCCGGGCGCGATCACGATCAGCAACCACGGCGTGAGTAAAACGCCGATGAGCACGAGAATCGCGACGGTCAGAGCCAGCAGCGAAGCGATGATTCCCGCCACGCGTCCGGCCAGCTCCTCCTCCCCTTCGGCCAGCAGTCGGGCATAGACCGGGATGAACGAGGCGGACAGGACGCCCTCGCCAAACAGATTCTGAAGAAAATTGGGAATGCGATAGGCAGCCGAGAAGACTCCGGCGGCGTCGGAATTGCCGAGGTAGTACGAGAATATTTTCTGGCGGACGAATCCCGACAAACGGCTGAGCAGAATCCCAGCGGCGACAAGGGCCGCAAACCCCGCCCGTGGACGTCTGGTTGCGGAATTCACATTGGTATCAGAACGATAAGATGACTCAGATGCAACCTATCCGCATTGCAGGCGCGGGGCCATCGGGGCTGGCCGCGGCGATCGCTCTGGCGCGGGGAGGGCGGAAGGTGGAGGTCCACGAGGCCCGCCCGGACGTCGGAACGCGCTTCATCGGCGATCTCCAGATCATCGAGTCGGCCTCGGAGCGCGAGCCAATCCCCACCTTCCTCGATCGCATCGGCATCGCCCGCAACTTCTATTTTCGCCCGGCGGACTGGGCGACGTTTTACGATCACACCCACACCGCGCGCGTGATCCGCAGCGGCGAGCCATACGGATGGTTCATTCGGCGCGGCGCGGAAGAAGGAACGCTCGATCGAGGACTGGTGGCGCAAGCACGCAACGCCGGCGCGAAGGTGGTGTTCAACAGCCGGCTGGGAATCGACGTAGCCGATATCGTGGCTACCGGCCCGGCGGCTCCGGACGGACTGGCGCGCGAAATGACGTGGCGGACCGATGAGCCGGAGCGCATCGATGTCTACTTCGATCACAAACTCTCGCCGGGCGGCTACTTCTATCTTTTCATCCTCGACGGTTTCGCGACCTTCGGATGCGCGATCGTCGCGGATTTCAAACGGATTGACGACTACTTCGATCATTCGCTGGCCGCGGCGCAGACACTCCATCGATTCACGATACCGGCCGAGACGCGCACCGGCTACTCCTACATGAATTTTCATCTCAAGCAGCGCGCCACCAACGGTCACACGCGATTCGTCGGCGAAGCCGCCGGTTTTCAGGACTATCTCTTCGGCCTCGGCATCCGCTACGCGCTGACCAGCGGCCATCTCGCGGCGCGAAGCATCATGGAAGAGCGCGACTTCGATGATCTGTGGCGCGCCGAGTTGGGCGCCAAGCAGGAGACCAGCCTCGTCAATCGATTCCTGTACGAAACGGGCGGCAACTTCGGACTGGCCATGTTCGTGCGACAAGCGGCCCGGGCACGCGACTTTCGCGGCTACCTGAGCCAATGGCATCGGCGGCCGTGGTGGAAGTCGATGCTCGCGCCGATGGTGCGGCGCTTCTGGCGGCATCGCGGGCGCTGTCAACACAAACCGGGCGAGCATTGGTGCCGCTCGCGCGACACCGAGATGAAAGTGCCGCCGTTGGGACCGGCATCATGAGCGCGACCCTCGAGCAGTCCTACGCCTTCTGCCGAAAAATCGCACATCAATACGGTGCGAATTTCTCAGTGGGATTCCGGTTTCTGCCGCGTCAGAAACGGCGCGCGGTGTACGCGGCCTACGCCTTTTGCCGTTGGGCCGACGACATCGCGGACGAAAACGGCGGGCTGAAGCCCGCCGCTACACTCGATGAATGGCAACGAGAGCTCGATCGCTGCTATGGGGGGAATCCGACACATCCGATCACCATCGCCCTGGCGGACGCATTGCGCTTCTTCAGCATCCCGAAATCGGCGTTCGTCGCGCTGATCGAGGGTTGCCGGCAGGATCTCGTCAAGACGCGCTACGCGAACTTCGATGAGCTGCTGCGATACTGCGAGCTGGTGGCCTGGTCGATCTCCGATATCTCGCTGGCAATCTTTGGTTATCGCACGCCAAAAGCGGTCGAGCATGGGAGGAATCTCGCGACCGCTCTGCAACTCACCAACGTCACCCGCGATGTCGGCGACGATCTTCGTCGCGATCGCGTCTACATTCCGCAGGATGAGCTGTGCCGGTTTGGCGTGAAGGACTTCGACTGCGGCGACGCAACCCGGCAGCTCATTGAATTTCAGATCGCGCGTGCCGAGTCGTACTTCCGCGCTGCCGAACCGCTTCTGGGCGAGCTGTCGTTCGATGCGCGATTTCCTGTTTTGCTGATGGGGGGAATCTACGCCACGGTCCTGGCGCGTCTGAGGCGTGAGCCGCTGGTGGTCCTTCGCGAGCGGCTGTCGCTCAGTCGGTTCGCAAAGGTCGCGGTGGTCATCGCGCGTCTTCTCCACCCGCGATTCGTCTAAAGATAAAGATTATGTTGCGGCCCTTCCTCGCCACGCTGTTGTTTGCGGCCCCTGCGGTTGCGCAGACGCCGCAAAGTGTGAGAGTGCTCGTGCCGATTGTCGGCAGCGTCACCGGACCGAACGAAGTCCGCTGGAAGACCGACGTCGAATTGCGCAACGACAGCCGTGAAGAAATGTTCGTTGCTCTCCGCCTCCCCACCGCACCCGACCAGCCCACGATCGCCTTCACACTTCCAGCCAACGGAACGCAGCGATTTGCCGACGTCGTCGGCCAGGCGTTCGGGATGGACGCCGCGCTCTCGCCCCTGATCGTCGAGACCATGGGAAAGCGTTCCGTACGCGTCAGCGCGAGTGCCTATGCCATTCACGGTACGGACGTCACCCGCCCCGAGGCCATTCCGATCGTCTACAGCGATACCTCCTATCCCTTTCGCACGCTGAACAACCTTTCCTTCAGCGACGTCTTCCGCACCAACATCGGCCTCGTCAATCTGGGCGAACACGAGGCGACCTTTACGCTGGCCCTGCAGCGAGTCGTGGGTCGCAATATCGCCGTGGCGCGGATTTCAATCCCGGCCAATTCCCTGGCGCACACGTCGATTCAGAGCCTTTTTCCGCTGATTGCGAAGGGGGACGATTTCAACGTCGTCGTCGAAACGAGCGCGCCCAACACCTACGTCTACGCCTCGGTCGTCGAAAACGCGACCAGCGAAGCCCGCTTCATCGCCCCCTCGATCGGCACGCCGGAAAGCCAGGCCCTCGCTCGAAACGGGCAGTAGGGAAAGTCAGAAGGCAGAAAGCAGAAGGCAGAAGTGGTGCGGTTTGATCCTTCTGCCTTCAGCCTTCTGCCTTCTGACTTGCGTTATCCTTATTCGGCCATGAGCGAGCCGGAGTACTACATCTGCTTGCAGTGCGAAACACCCTCCTACCAATTCGAATACGACCAGGACAAGGACAAGCTCATCAGCATCATTTGCCAGACTTGCGGCACTGATGATCCGGCCGACTTCGTCACCGAGTCGGAGCTGGAAGAAGAGCAGTCGTAACCCCAACCATCGATGCAGGCGCCCGTCATCATCGGCATTGCCGGCGGAACGGGATCGGGCAAGACCACCGTCGCGCGTGCGATTTACGACCACGTCGGCCGCGACCGGATCGAGTGGATCTCGCACGACTCGTACTATCGCAATTTCGACGGACTTTCGACCGAAGAACGGCACAGGATCAATTTCGATCACCCCGATTCGCTGGAGACCGAGCTCCTCACCCGGCACCTCGACGTGCTCGCGAAGGGATCTTCAGTTGACGTCCCGACGTACGATTTTGCCGCGCACGCGCGGCGTCAGGAGACCCAGCGCGTCGAGCCCCGGCGCGTCATCATCGTGGAAGGCATTCTGGTCCTGGCCGAACCCGAGCTGCGAAAACGCATCGATATCAAGCTGTTCGTCGACACGCCGGCGGACATCCGATTCATGCGCCGGCTCCTGCGTGACATTCAATCGCGCGGACGTACGCTCGAATCCGTCGTGCAGCAATACATGACCACGGTTCGGCCGATGCACGAAGAATTCGTCGAGCCGTCGAAGCGCTACGCCGATCTGATCATCCCGGAAGGCGGCGAGAATCGCGTGGCACTCGACGCGATCATTGCGCGGGTGGAGCACCTGCTGGCGTAGTCTTCTCGGCCGCCAGACCTACGCTCTCGAATCCCGCATTGCGGCACGTGTCGAGAACGCGTATCACCTCTCCGTAGGCCAACGATTTGTCCGCTCGAACGACCACCGGCCGGCTGTGCTGCTTGCTGCGGCGTTGAAGCTCGGATTCGAGCTGCTCCGAGCGGATGACGACGGAATCGAGATAAATCGTTCCATCCCTGTTCACCGTAATCTGCATCGGCCGCTTCGAGAGATCACCCGCGGTGGTTGATTGTGGCAGGCGCACTGGAACTCCCTGAACGAGTGTCGGCAGCACGATCATGAAAATGATGAGGAGCACAAGGCAGACGTCGACGAGCGGTGTGACGTTGATCTCCGATTGGAGTGAACTTGCCGGTGTCGCGCGCATGGAGCACCTCCTGCTCGTTGGACACCGGCAACGGGCAAGCGGCAACCGATCAGATATGCTTGGCCGTCAAGGGGGTCCAATGCTCAAAGTTGTTAGCGCGCTCCTGATGTCCGCCGGCGTCGCGTATGCGAGCGATCCGGGAACCGCCAGTGGCACGATGACGGTCGCCGGAAAAAAGACGCAGCTGCGCTACGCCGTTGCGAAGACGACCGAAAACGCCTTCGACAAGAAAAAAACGGACATGGTGGTGCTCCTCAGCAATATCCCCGTCACGGTCGAAGAGTTCTCGAGCATCGGAAAAATGATGGACCTCTCCGACAGCGGCAAGCTGACCGGCGTCGAAGTTGAGATCACGCCGGAGAAGAGCATCATCAGTGGAACGCTCTACAGCCCCGATTTTCACTTCCAGGGCAACAGCTTTTCAGCGGTCGGCATGCACCAGTTCGACTCGACGAAGCTCACGAAAAATGAGGCCGCCGGAAAACTGTCGACGACGCACGCGTCATCGTTCAGAAGCGTTTCATACTCGTACTCCGCGACGTTCGACGCAGTCGTAAAGGCGCCCAAAGCACCGACTCCACCGAAACTCAAAGGCACGCCCATTCCCGCGGGCGGCGACATCGGCAAGAGTTATCTCGCGTTCGTGCAAAGCGTCACGAAGGGAGACCTTGCCGCAGTTCAAAATGGAGTGAGCGCTGACCGCGCCAAGGAAATGAAGGCCGACCCCGACTTCAAGAAGTTTTTTCCGCTCATGCAGGCGATGGAGCCGAAAAACATCAAGCTCACCGGCGGAGCGGTCGACGGCGACAATGCAACGCTGACCGCAACCGGAACGAGCGACGGAGATCCCGCCACCGGAACCATCACGATGGTTCGCGAAGGCGGGAAGTGGAAAGTCGCGAAGGAGAGCTGGAGCTCGACGCACAAGTGAGTGGAGCGCCGCCGACCTCGGCGGCGGTCAGCGCAACTGCCACTTCAGAAACGACAGCCACTCCGCCTGATTGTTGACCTGCTCTTTCAGCGGCTCGCCGCCGGAGTGGCCGCTGGAAACGTGATAGCGCAGGAGCACTGGATTTCGCGAGCCGGAGCTCGCCTGCATCATCGCCGTCATTTTGCGCGCGTGAAGCGGCGCGACGCGCGTGTCGGAATCGCCGCTGATGAACAGCACCGCCGGATAGTTCTTTCCCTTCACGACGTGCTGATACGGCGAGTACGCGTAGATCCATTTGAACTGCTGCGGATCTTCACTCGATCCGTATTCGGGGACCCAGAATCGTGCCACCAGGAAACGGTGGTAGCGGATCATGTCGATCAGCGGATAGCTGCACACGACTGCCTTCACGAGATCGGGACGCTGCGTCAGCAGGGCCGTGACCAGCAGGCCGCCGTTGCTGCCGCCGCTGATGCCCAGGTGTTGGGGGGATGTGTAGTGTTGGTCGATGAGGTACTGGGCCGCGCCCGCGAAGTCATCGAAAACGTTCTGTTTGTTCTCGAGCATCCCGGCCTTATGCCACGCCTCGCCGAATTCGCCGCCGCCGCGGAGATTGGCCAGCGCGTAAACGCCTCCGCTCTCGGCCCACGTCACAGCAGTGGCTGAGAATCCCGGGAGCGAGCTGAGAACGAATCCGCCGTAGCCGGTGAGCAGGGTCGGATTGCTGCCGTTGCGCTGCAGTCCTTTCTGGTACATCAGGAACATCGGGATGCGCGTGCCGTCCTTCGACGTGTACCAAACCTGCTCGACATTGAAGTCGGCCGAGTTCACCGGCGCGCTCTGCCGGAAGAACTGGGTGCTCGTGCGCGAGGCAACGTCGTACGCGTAAGTCGTCGGCGGCACGGCAAAAGAGGCGAATCGATAGAAGGCAATCGGCGACGTCCACTGACCGATGATGTTGCTGACGTTGCCGATGGTATCGAACTTGATCTCCTCCTGCTGACGCCCCTCGATGGTGTAGCCGATGACGCGCGGCTTCACGTTCTCCAGATAGTTTGCATAGATGCGGCCGCCGGCCAGCGCAACCGATTGCAACGCGGCGTTCTTGTTCTCGGGGACCAGCTCCTTCCAGTTCGCGCGCTCGGGATTTGCGACGTCGGCGATCATGATGCGTTCATTCGGCGCATCCCAGTTCGTCTGGATGATCAGCTTGTCGCCGGCGGCGTCCATGCCCGACCGTGCTTCCAGATCGTTCACGACCGTGCGAATCGGGCCTTCGGTGGTCAGTTCTTTGATGTACAGCTCGGTCTTCTTGGCCGCTGAGCCGTAGGAGACCTGAATGAGCAGATAGCGACCGTCGTCGGAGATGCCCGAGCCGACGATCTTGTCGGGGCCGTAGCCTTCGCCGAACAGCGCATGCTCATCGCCGCCGCCGACCGGACGCTGAAACACGTGCTGTTCCTTCGACGTGTAGCGCGTGAAGTACGCCGTACGTCCATCCGGCGTCAGCGAGACGCCGAAGTAGCGCGCCACGCTCAGCGGCACGCCGATGTCGTGACGGCCGTCGAGGTCGTAGAAGCGAACTTCGACCTCGTCAGCGCCACCCTGACGCACGAAATAGGACATCGTCTTGCCGTTGTCGCTCACGGCGTTGATGCCGACGTTGGTAGTGTGCTTTGGACTCATCGGTGCCGGGTCGATGAGCAGAATGTCAGGCCCGGTTGCGCTCTCCCGCATGTAGATGGAGAAAAGATCCTGGCCGGCCGGGCGCTTGGTGAAAAAGTAACGTCCGCCCCGAACGATCGGAAAGCTCATCTGGTCGGTGTTGAGGAGAGACTCGATCCGCTGAACAAACCGCGCCTTATCCGGAAGCTGCGCCAGCATCGCATCGGTGTAGGCATTCTCGCGGTTGATCCATTCTCGCGTGGCGGGGCTCTCCTGCTCTTCGAGCCAGCGGTACGGATCGGTAATTTCTACGCCTTGTATCGTCTCTGTCACAGGCGTGGCTTGGGTGACCGGAAGGGCTATCTTTGGCGGCTGGGCTGGGGGCGTGGTGGTCGTTGTGGTCGTTGTGGTCGTGCAGGCCGCTAAAACGAGCAGCAACAGCGCGATAGCGTTTCTTCTCATTGATTCCTCCGCGATGGCGCGCATTCTAACCGGAATGGATTCCACCTCGGTGCCCGTTGAAACGAACGTTGACCGGTTTGTTAGCGGTCCCTAGAATGATTTGACCCGGTGCGGGTCCGAATCGCCAGAAGAAGGGGGGGAGAAAAGGATGCCTCTCGTCCACGTCAAAGAAGATGAGACGTTCGAGAACGCGCTCCGCCGGTTCAAGCGGAAGTGCGAGAAGTCGGGGATCCTTTCCGAGCTGAAGAAGCGCCAGCATTACGAAAAGCCGAGCACAAAACGGAAGAGAAAAGCGATTGCCGCACGCAAGAAAGTGCTGCGCAAACTCGCTGAAGAGCGCCGCGCTGGATATTGATTTGAAATCGAATTGAACTCGATAAGGACTCGCCGACAAGGCGGGTCCTTTTTGTTTTTTGAGATCATCACTCCAAGAAATCGAATTCGATCGCATCCTGACCCTCGTCGCCGCGGAGGCGAAGAGCGGCCCGGGCAAGGACGCGATCGCCAGGCGCCATCCGCTGCCAACCGTGACCGCTTGCGAAAACGCGCAGGCGGATCTGGCCGACATGCGCCGGTTTGTCCATACCGAGGGGCTGATGCCGCTGGCGGGGTTGACGGATCTCGGTCCCCTGCTCGCCCGCGATTCGGTCCTGGAGCTCGAGGAGTCGTGGCAGGTGGTTCGGGCCGTCCGTGCGACGCAGGCGATGCGGGAGGCCTTCACGCGGACCGAGGGCTTCCTGCGGCTCGCGGCAATTGCGACGGCCATACCGCAGCTCGATGAGCTCGTCGGAAAGCTGAACAAGTTCTTCACCCGCGACGGCAAACTCCGTGAAGACGCCTCGGCCGAGCTTCGCGCGATCCGCAAACGCGTTTCGGAAAAGCGCAACGCCGTGCAGCGCGTGCTCAACGACGTCATGAACAAGCACGGCGAGGCCATCCAGGAACAACTCATCGTGATGCGCGGCGATCGCTATTGCATCCCGGTGCGCACGGATCATCGCAACGCCATACCGGGAATCCTTCACGAGCGGAGCGGCTCAGGCGCTTCGGTCTTCATCGAGCCGATGCAGGCGATCGAGTTGAACAACGACCTGGCCGACCTGCTGCTGCAGGAACGCGAAGAGATCGCGCGCATCCTGCGGTTCATCTCGCAATTGATCGCCGACGCGGCGGATGACATTCGCGCCGCGGTGCATATCGCGGGCGAGCTCGATGCGCTGCAGGCCTGCGCCATTTTTGCCGACACCGTCGGCGCCAGCCGCCCCTCATTCAACAACGATCGCCGCCTGCACCTGATCGCGGCGCGGCATCCGCTGCTGGATGAACGCGTGCAGGAAACGGATCAACCGGTCGTGCCGGTCACGGTCGAGCTCAGCAGCGCAACCAGCGCATTGATCATCAGCGGTCCGAACGCAGGTGGTAAAACCGTCGCGCTCAAGACGACCGGCCTTCTGGTCGCCATGGCGATGAGCGGCCTTCCGCTTCCCGCCGCTGACGGCTCGATGATTCCGGTCGTCGACGCCATTGATGTTCTGGTCGGTGACGATCAGAGCGTCACCGAGCATCTCTCCACTTTTTCGGCGTACCTGGTGCGCCTGAAGCGCGTCATCTCCAGCGCCACCGAGCGGTCGCTGGTGCTGCTCGACGAGCTGGGAGCGGGAACAGATCCCGAGGAAGGCGCCGCGCTTGCGGCGGCAGTCATCGAACATTTCCTCGAGCGCGGCGCGCTGCTGATCGTCACCACGCATCTGTCGTCCGTAAAAAGCTTCGCCATGAACGATGCGCGCGTGCTCAACGCCTCGATGGAGTTCGACACCGCGACCGGAAAATCGACCTACCGGCTGATTGCCGGCATTCCCGGACGGAGCCGGGCCATCGAAGTCGCGCAGATGATCGGCCTTCCCTCCCCCATCATCGACCGCGCCCGGGAGCGCCTCGGCCCGCGCTATGTCGAAGTCGATCAGCTCGTCGGGATGTTGCAGAACAAAATGACCAGTGTTCTCGAACAAAGTGCCGAGCTCGAAAAACGGCAGGCGGCGGTCGAGGAAGAACGGCAGGCGCTGGAAACCAGCCGCAAGAAATTCGACAGCGAACGCGCGCGCGTCGGATCAGCCTTTCGCGAGGAGCTCGAGCGGCTGCGCGACGATGTCTCCCGGCAGGTCGCGGCGGAGATCAAGAACCTGCGCGCGAATGCCAATGCCCGACAGGTCGTCACCACCCTCACCAAGCCCATCGATCAGGCCATCGAGTTTCTGCCTGAGGAGCGACGCGAGGTCCGGGTGGGAGGTCAGGCCGAGCACCGAAAGTTCAAGGTGCGGGGCGTGGTGGAGTCGATTGACGGGAAGAAGGCCGTGTTGAATGTTTCCGGTAAGCGGATGACCTTGGATGTCAAAGACCTTTTAGGGATGAGGGATGAGGGCGGAGGGATGAAAATCAAAACGCGGGGAAAAACCCTCAGCCCTCAGCCCTCAGCCCTCATCCCTGAAACGGCCGAGCTCAACCTGATCGGCCAACGTGTCGATGACGCCTTAGAAGCCTCCGACAAGTTCCTCGATCGGGCGCTGCTCGAAGGCAAACAAGCGGTGCGGATCATTCATGGCTTCGGCACCGGCGCGCTGCGCAAGGCGGTCCGCGATCATCTGCGCAAGCATCCGGCCGTGAAATCGTGGCGGCCAGGAAACGAGAATGAGGGAGGAGATGGTGCTACTGTCGCCGTGCTGGACGAGTCCTGAGTGCTGAGTCCCTCCCAACCGCTCAGGACTCAGGACTCAGGACCCTGATGGCATTTGTAGATCTCAACGACTCCGTGATCGCGCAAGTGCGAAGCGCGGCCGACATCGTCGACTTTGTCTCGCAGGTCACGCCGCTCAAGCTCGCTGGCAAGAGCTACAAAGGCCTCTGTCCATTTCATCGCGAGAAAACGCCGTCGTTTCACGTCGATCGCGACAAAGGGCTGTTCTACTGCTTCGGCTGCGGCACGGGCGGCGATGTTTTCAAATTCCTCGCGCTGACAGAGCGATTCACGTTTCCGGAGGCCGTCGAACACGTCGCGTCGCGCGTCGGCATCGAGCTTCCACGCCGCCGCAAGACGACCAGGGAGAGCGACAAGGACGACCTCCTCGAAGTCGTCGACGAAGCATCCGAAGCATTTCACCAGGCCCTCGGATTTCCAGACAATCCGGCGCGGAAGTATCTCGACCACCGCCACGTCGCCGAAGAGATCATCAAAAAGTACGGCTTCGGATACGCGCCCGACTCGTGGGACTACGTGCTCACTCGCCTCGCCCGCAAGCACGGCGAGAAGACGCTCGAGCTCGCCGGTCTGGTGATGCCGCGCAAAAGCGGGACCGGCTACTACGATCGATTTCGCAATCGCCTGATGATTCCGATTCACAGCGAGACAGGAGCGCTGGTCGGATTCGGCGGGCGCTCGCTCGATGGCAGCGACCCGAAATATCTCAACTCCCCGGAGTCGGAGCTCTTCAACAAATCGCGACTGCTTTACAACCTGCATCGGTCGAAGGACGCCATGCGCCGCATCGATCGCGCCATTCTCGTCGAGGGCTACTTCGATTCCATCGCGCTCGATCACGCCGGCGTTCCGGGCGTGGTGGCGTCGATGGGCACTTCGCTGACCTCAGGTCAGGCCTCGCTGCTTCGGCGTTACACCACCAAGGTCGTGATCGCGTACGACGGCGATGACGCCGGCAAGAGCGCCACCCTCCGCGCCGCCCCGGTTTTGCTGGCCGCTGGACTGACCGTCTCTGCGCTCAACCTGCAAGGCGAAAAAGATCCCGACACGCTGATTCAAAACCAGGGCGTCGATCGATTCCTCGAGCTCCTCGGCAACGCCAGCGACATCTTCGACTTCGCGCTGAAAGAGTGGGCCGTCAACGTCAAGACATTGACCGGTCGAGAGAAAGCCGACCGCGTCGACGCTTTCATGCCGCTGCTGAGCGCGGTGGTCGACCCCGTCGTTCGCAATGACGCGGCCCAGCGGATTGCGGACGGCTTCCACCTCGAATTCGAGACCGTCTGGTCGAAAGTGCGTGGAAGGGCCTCGAGTCCGGTTGAGCGGCAGGTTGTCAGGTCTGTTCCCAGCGGCGAGAAATTCGTCCTGACTGCCCTGGTTCAGGGGCGGTTGGGTCGCGAGAAGGTGGAAGGGATCAAGGAGGGGTTTTTCAGCGATCCCGCATGCAAAACCCTGTTTTCTATCACAAAAAGTGCGATTTCCGCTGGTCAACCTATTGATTATTCGGAAATCGCGACCCATCTTAAGGGCGAGGCCGAGCTGACCCTGCTCTCGGAAGTAACGCTCACGGAAGACCTCGAGGACGTGGCATTAGGGCGTCTGGACGAGGTCCTCATCCCGATGCAGAAGGCGTACATCGAGCGGCGTAAACGTGAAATTCAACAAGACATTGAGGAAGCGGTGCGCAACGGCGACCACAGTCGGGAACGGCAGCTCGATGCCGAGAAGCTCGAACTGTCGCGTATGTTGAGCGCGCTGAAATAATTATCGACCTCTTGCGATTACGCGAGTGTCCTTGCGAAGAGGCAGCAACTCTGAGCTGTGAGGAGCGACTGAAGAGATGACGACACGCCTGCGCGGTGCCAATCTCGAGACGGAACAGGATGTGGAGGAAGGGGTTGTCGAGGTGAGCGTCGAAGAAAAATACGTCGAGGTCAAGCAGCTCATCGCGCTCGGAAAAGAAAAGGGATTTCTTCTTTTCGACGAGATCTACGAACTCCTGCCCGAAGAGGTAACCAGCCTTCCAGAAGAGCTCGACGAGATCATCATTCGCTTCAACGATCTCGGCATCGACGTCGTCGATGACGCCGAAAAGCAGCTCGCTCCCACCCCCGGCAAAGGGACGATGACCGTCGACGGCGCGATCGAGGAAAAAGAAGTCGATCAGCGCGAGGAAGTGCAGGCCGACATCATTGCGGCCTCCAGCGGCATCGTCGACAAGACCAACGATCCTGTCCGCATGTATCTGCGCGAGATGGGCACGGTCAAGCTGCTCGATCGGCAGGGCGAAGTCGACATCGCCAAGCGCATCGAAAAGGGGGAGCGCAAAGTCTACAAGGCGCTCTCGCAGAACCGCATCATTCTCGAAGAGATCCTGAAGATCCACGAGAGCGCCAAGAAGGACACCCGGGTCATCAAAGAGATGATCGATCTGGCGATGCCTGAGGATGAGGATGAGATCGATGCCGCGACGCTGTCGGCGACGGCGCTCACGAAGATCAACGACATCATGACGGTCTTCGAGAAAGTGGCGCGACTCGACAAGCGAATCAAAGATCAGAAGGCGAAGCTGGGCGAGAAGAAGCTCAGCCAGCGCGCCATCGCAAACATCCACAAGACCGTGGATCGTCTGGCGCAGGACCTGGCCACCGAGCTGCGGCAGATCGACTTCACTCCCCAGACGCGGAATCGAATGATCAACAAGCTGAAGGACATCGACTCCGAGCTGTCGCAGAGCGCCGCCATGATCCGCAAGGACGAAGCGGCGTTGAAGCGCGAGAAAGACAAGACGCGCCGCGACTTTTATCGCCGGCGCCTGCAGAAGTATCAGGAGAAGCTGCGCGAGCTCGAGACGTTCTACGGCACGAGCCACAGCGAGCTTCGCATCACCATCAAGGACATCAAAGCCGGCGAAGAGGAAGCCGATCAGGCCAAACAGGAGCTGATCGTCGCAAACCTTCGCCTGGTCGTTTCGATCGCCAAGAAGTACACCAACCGCGGCCTGCAGTTCCTCGATCTGATCCAGGAGGGCAACATCGGCCTCATGAAGGCGGTCGAGAAATTCGAATACCGCCGCGGCTACAAGTTCTCGACTTACGCCACGTGGTGGATTCGACAGGCCATCACGCGCGCCATCGCCGATCAGGCGCGCACCATCCGCATTCCGGTGCACATGATCGAGACCATCAACAAGCTCACGCGCACCTCGCGCGCGCTGGTTCAGGAACTGGGACGCGAGCCGCAGGCCGAAGAAATCGCCGACCGCATGGACATGCCGGTGGCCAAGGTCCGCAAGATCATGAAGATCGCGCAGGAGCCGATCTCGCTCGAGACGCCCATCGGCGAAGAGGAAGATTCGCATCTCGGCGATTTCATCGAGGATCGCGGCGTGATCTCCCCCATCGATCACGTGATCGTCGCGAATCTGAAAGAGCAGACCAACAAGGTCCTGCGCACGCTCACGCCGCGCGAGGAGCAGGTGCTCAAGATGCGATTCGGCGTGGGCGATGGATCCGAGCACACGCTGGAGGAAGTCGGCCGCTCGTTCAACGTCACGCGCGAGCGCATCCGCCAAATCGAATCGAAGGCGCTGCGCAAGCTGCGGCATCCCTCGCGGTCGAAGAAGCTGCGACCTTTCCTCGATTCGACTTTCTAAACACGAGTTCCACGAATTTGGACGGGGCGGCCTCCCAGGCCGCCTATTTTCTTGAATTTCAAATTTCAAATGAAAAATGAAAGATGATTCTGCGCGCCATTTTTCATTCTTAATTTGAAATTTGAAATTTGAAATTTCACGTAGAATCGAATTCATGCTTCCGGCTCTCGCCCTAACATTGCTCCTCGCCACGCGCCCGCCCCAGCCCTACCACATCGAGCTGGAAGCCAATACCGCTGCGCCATTTCCCTATCTCAGCAGGTTCGGCACGATCAGGCTGCACATCTACCCCGCGGGGGTGCGCGCCGACAGTGTCTGGCTGAACGGATTCAGCCGCCTCGGAACGCCAACCGTGACGATCATGAACCCCTACGGACGGATGTACACCACCATGCCGGTCAGTGAGATCACCAGCATGTTGCAGAAGGTCAAGAAAGAGGACGATATCGCGTCGCCGCCTCCGATCGCGCGTCCGGTCTCCGGAAAAGTTCGCGGTATCCCGGCGCGTCGCTATCGCATGCTCTATGGACCGGAAGCGTGGATCGATGTCTGGACGACCGAGGCCATCCCCGAGAATGTGCAGTTGCGACGGATCGTGGACGCCTTCGTCCGCGGCATTTCACCGTCGACCGCTGAATCGTGGAAGTCCATCCCCGGAACGCCGCTTTACGTCGAGTTGAATTTTCGGCGCTACAAGAAACTGCCGCTGATCCGTCTGAAGAGTTTCACGCTCAACAACGTCGGGCAGGAAGACGCGTTGAGAGTCGGAAGTCTCTATTTCAAGGTGCCGCTGGTCGAGTCGATCTGGAAGTGACCTGTGATTCACCACAGAGGCACAGAGGACACAGAGACTTCTCTGTGTCCTCTGTGTCTCTGTGGTGAGATCTTTCGTTGCGCGTCAGGCTGCTGCCGCAACCGCCGTCATCTGCACCTGATCGAGATCCTGCAGCAGCGCGCCGGCGTCGGCGTAGCGGTCCCTGGGGTTTTTCGCGAGGCAGCGCATGACGATGCCGTTGACTTCGCGTCCGATCTCGGGGCGCTGTTCGATGGCCGGCTTGGGCGTCTCGGTAATGTGGGCGGTGAGCACGGCGGTCAGCGATGGCGCCGAGAATGGCTTGGCGCCGACGAGCATTTCGTAGATCAAAATGCCGACGGAATAGACGTCGCTGCGTGGATCGAGCTGCTTCCCCTGCACCTGTTCGGGGCTCATGTAGTGCGGCGTGCCCACGATCAGGCCGGCCTGCGTCATCCCTTCTGCTTCGGCGACACGTGCGATGCCGAAGTCCATCAGCTTCACTTCACCTTTGTGATCGATGAGCACGTTCTGCGGCTTGATGTCGCGATGGATGATTCCCTGCTCGTGCGCCACCTGCAGTCCGCGGCAAATCTGACGCGCGATGCCCAGTGCCACGCGCGGCGCGAGGCGGTGATTGGGTGCTTCTTCCAGGAGCTCCCACAGCGTGTACCCGCGCACGCACTCCATGCTGATGAAGTAGACGCCCTCGGCCTCGCCGTAGTCGTAGGTCCGCAGAACGTTGCGATGCGTGATCTTCCGCGCCAGGCGAATCTCGCGTTTGAACCGCTCGAGCTCTTCGGGTGAGCGCGTCATCACGTCGCCGGGGAGGGTCTTGATCGCGACCGTCTCGTCGAGTTGCGTGTCGGTGGCCTTGTAGACGATGCCCATGCCGCCGCGGCCGAGAATCTGCTCGATGCGATATCGATTGGCGAACAGCAGTCCCGGCGCCAGTTCCGCAACGGCGCCCAGCGGGGGCGGCGTTCCCGTTTCGGTGGCATCAAGCCGCAACGTGGTCATTGAGCTGGTCGTTTCACCGATCGACCGCATGACGCCGGTGGTGATGCTCACCAGCGGCATCGATGCCACCGGCAGCGGCTGCGGCAGCCATTTGAGTTGAATGGATTCCCGCGTCGATCCGGACATGATCTCGCCGCCAGCGGTCTGCGCGGTTTCGTAGGAGATGTAGGCGTAGCCATTCGGCGCGTGCCATGCGAAGACGCTCGCCAACTGCGGCGCGTTGCCGAGGATGGCCAGACCGGCGCTGCCGTCGACGTCGACGGAGCCGGTGACGAACTGGCCGGTCGCGATGCCGACGCTGATCGACATCTGCACATCGCTGAGCGTGGCGAGCTCCTCGTTGATGGCACGTGCGGCGCGGATGGCATGCAGCACTCCGCGGTCCCCGCGGAAGACGCTGACCAGGCGATGGCTTTCCACTTCGCGAACCTCGCCATCCTGGCGCGCGACCTCGGCCTCCTGCAGCTTCATCACGCGACTGATCGCGCTGACGAGAAGTGCGGGATCGCCATCGCCGACCGGAGGCAGACCACGAAGGTCCGTCACCACCACCGTTCCTTCATCGAGACGCGCAGGCTCCGAAGGTCGCAACCCGGCTGCGGCTGCCGCTTCGCGCTCCTTGGTCCTGGCGGCCATCTGTTCGTACAACTCTTCCAGCTCGGCCTTGTCGCGCAACGCGACGATCATCTTTGCGAACGACCGCCCCAGAATGCCGATCTCGTCGGCCCGGGCGATGTTCGGCTGCACCGAATAGTCGCCGGCGGTTACCGCTTGTGCCGTCATGGCGAGCTGCTCGATCGGCCGCGTGACGCGCTTTGCGATCAGCCAGGACAGGATGAAAGCGAGGAGCAGGGCCGCGCCGCCACCGAATAGAAGCGCCTGCTCGATCTGACGGAAGGGCGCGAGCTCGCGATCGAGTGAGCGAATGAACACCGCTGCGCCGACCGTGTCGGCAGCCGATGTCAGCGGATGTCCGGTCATGACGTAGCGATTGCGCTCGACTTGCAATCGCGACGGCGGAACGGGCTTGCCTGTTTTGAGAATGCGATCGACGCCCGTCATCTGCGCCATGTTGAATGCCGGCGCATTCGCCGATCGCGCCAGCGAGTTCGGCGACATGAAAATGACGCCGGCGTTGGTGGCATCGGCGATGCGATTCGCGAAGGCATCATCGATTCCGTAGGCGTTGACGAGGTATCCGACGCGGACGTTGTTCGCGCCCGCGCCGATCGGCGCCACCGCCGCGTGGAACAGCTTCTGGCTCAGCGGCAGAACGCCGGCAGTGAACTCGACGCTGGCATCATCGACGATTTTTTTCACCAGCGGCGACTGTTCGTACAGGTCTGCGCGCGCAGCGGTGTTGACGGTCGGCTGATCGGTGCGCGCGACGATGCGGCCCTGATCATCGAGGAGAATGAGCAGGTCGGTGCCCAGCGATTGACGCCGCTGCTCGAGCTGGTCGGCAATGCTGACCAGATCGATCACAGGTTGGGGCGGCTCCTGACCCTGCACCGCCGGCGTTGATGGAGCGCCGGCCATCGCTTCCTGGATGTAGGCCACGAACTTCGGATCGTTGCCTAACAGGATGGCCGGAAGCGCCAGGCGGCCCAGGCGCTGACGTTCGAATTCACGAAAGAGGTTCGCGGCGTTCGAAATCGAGGTATTGACGGTGTTGGCGGCGATGGCGTCGGCGCGTTGTATGGTGATGCCGACCGCGATGGCGACCACGATCACGATCAGCAGCGCCGTCAGACCGAACAACTTCCAGACCAGTGGAAAGCGCGCCCGCTCCAGCGTCGGCCGCTTCAGTGTTGGTTCGGTGGTGACGGCTGTATCCGTCAATCAATAGTCCTTGAGGCTCGGCGGTTCGTACGGCTTTCCGACCTTGTTGAGATGCTGCGTTAGGCGGAAGTTGCGGCTGTCGAGCATCAGAGCGACGTTGCCCGTCACCGTTCCGGCAGTCGTCACCTCGATGGCCGATTCGATCTGACCCCCCTGCTCATTCCACGCGATCAGGCGGTAACGGCCGGGCGGAACATTCGGAAGCGCGTAGTTCCCGCTCTGGTCGGCGAAGCCGTAATACGGCGTCGACATCACCTGAATGACTGCCGACATACTCGGATGCACGTTGCAGTACACGTTGACGAGTCCGGGAGTGTCGAATCGCTGCGCCTTCCCGGCCCCTCGCCTGTAAAGACCGAGGTCGAAGGAGTTGTTAGACGAGAGCGAGAAGAGGTTGTGCGAGATCGGATCATCGTTTGGGAATTCGACGGTCGAGCCGACAGCAATCGCGAGCACGTGAGGGACCAGCATCTTGCCGCGCGTCACCATCTGAAATTTGCCTGGGACGGCCTTCGGTGTTCGACCGCTGACCGGCTCGAGCCAGACCAGCGTCTCTGTGACCACCGGATTCTGCCCCCGTTTTGTGACGAAACTGACCTTGCCGCTGACATTGCCGGCGGAGAGTGAGGAAGCGAGCGCCAATGCGCACGCAGCAGCGGAAATCATTGGTTTCATGGGCGATTAGGCTCCGGAAAATCGGAATGGTAGCACACGAAATCGGCATGCCGATTGCGGTAGCACGGAGCGTTGCCGGACGGATTTCGCGTTGCTATTTCAGGTGAAAAATCGCATCATTAGATTGCTTCTGCAATAAAAAGATTCGCATAGCGTTATCGAGCAGCAGACGCTCTTTGAAGCAGTTATAAAGTTCCCGCTCCTCCCCTCCACCCCGGGGCGTGTTGGAGCGGTCGATCCGGTCCGCGACTTCGGTGTGGTGGGTCATGGCCATGGACGTGACGCTTGTTGCGGGTCCGCCGGAAATTCATGGGGGAGGAGGTACTGCGTTCGATGGATTGTTCTAGTAAACCTGAGGGGGCGAGTTCTTAGCTCCCACCCCGGAAGGGCGCCTGCAAAGGCGCCCTTTTGTTTTCAATCCAGTGTCGGCACGTAGGTAGCCTCCGGATCGAGGATGGGCGGACGTCCGGGAGCGATGATCATCCGCAGCTTCTCGCGAAACGCCTCGACGCTCTTCAATTCCTCGTCGAGCAGCGCATACAGAGCACGAACTTCAGCCGCGCGCACGCGTGAGGGATTGCGATCGAGGCAAGCGTTGGTCTTGCAGCGCGGTGTGCAATATTTTCTGGTGGAACGCGTCAGCGGGAATCGGCTGCCACAGTAATCGCAGGTACCCATCACGCCCTCCCCTCCGTTAATCAACGGATTGTTCCGTTAATCAACGGCTCTCTCGTAGCCTAACACAGACCGAAGCGATGCGAACCCTCACCGTCGCCGTCTTGATCTCGCTTTTTGCGCTTTCCGGATTTCCCCAACAGAAACTCGTCGAAACGATCGAGGTCCGCGTCGTCAACGTCGACGTGGTGGTCCGCGATCGAGCCGGCAATCCGGTCAGCGGCCCTGATCAAAGAGGACTTCGAGGTCTACGAAGAGGGCGTCAGGCAGACCATCACGAATCTTTACGAGGTGCGCCGCGGCGATGCCGACAACAGCGCGAACTCCGAGATTCCGCTGGAGTTACGACAGCGGAGACTGCTTCTGTTCGTCGACAGCTCATCCCTCCAGCACGCCAAGAAAGAGTCGGTCCTGGCCGCTGTCGAGAGATTCGTCGACCAGAAGATGAGGCCGGAAGATCAAGCCATGGTCGTGTGCTGGCGCCTTGGTCTTCACGTGATTCTTCCCTTCAGCAGCGATTAGGAGGCCGTCAAGGGAGCAATCGGCAAACTGCGACATGTCGCGCCCGCGGGAGACGCGCAACACGTCACCATCGAATGGATCAAGAGCGACATTCAGAATCTCATCCGGATGGCGGAGGGCAACGTGCTGAGTTGGCCCGAGGCTCATGCCCGGGCACAATCGGACATCGATGGTCACGCAAACCGCATGAGCGTGGAACAGGAGGCGATGCTTCAAGGGGTGGAGCGCATGGCCACCAGCATTGGTGGACTCGAGGGAAAAAAGGTCCTTCTGTTTGTCGGCGAACATGTAAACGAACGTCCGGGAGCGGAGCTGTACCGATATGCGTTCGATGAATTTTCGCCGCGTATGAATCGAACGAACCTTCCCAATTTGCAGGCCGTCACCGGAGTCATGGGCAATCGCATGCCGGCGATGATTGACGCCGTCGCAAAGCGAGCGAGCGAAAACGGCGTCATGATCTATGCCATTGGTACGGCACAGACTTCCACCGAGATGTCCGCGGACAACAGAAGCCCGATCGACACGCCGCTCGATTACACCGAGAGCTTTTCCCGCGCTGCCAGCACCGGCTCTGCGCTGAAAGCGATGGCGGGAGGGACCGGTGGAGTCGCAGTCACGCAAACAACAAACTTTGATCTGGCTTTCGACATCATCAGCAAGGACCTCGATTCCTACTACTCTCTCGGCTATCGACCGCCCGAGTCTCGCGGAACGCCGCGCAGGGTCGTGGTGAAGCTGAAGAATCCCAAGTATCTGGTTCGTGCGCGCGAAACTGTCGTCATCAAGTCGAACGATGATCAGATGAGGGATCGCGTGATCGCAAATCTGTACACCGACACCGCGTCGAGCACATGGCCCATCTCGATTCGGACGGGACCGCCGGCAAATGACGGCGGCAAATTCACGGTGCCGGTGAAAGTGACGATGGCCTCGACAATCACACTCCTGCCTCAGGACCAGAAGCTCGTCGGAGGCTTCGTTCTCTATTTCGTGATCGGCACGGGCGACGGCAGGAATTCCGAAGTCATGCGACGTCCCCGGGGGTTCGGGATCCCACCATTCGCGGAGCAGGCAGTGCGAGCGAAGCCGATGACCTACACCACCGCGATTCGGGTGAACCCCGGCGAGAACATCCTGTCGGTCGGGATCATCGATCAGATTAGCGGGACGACAGGCTTCGCCCGCGCGAAAATCCTCGCGCGCTAAATGGTGCCCCCGGCCGGACTCGAACCGGCACGGCCCTTTCGGACCTCGGGATTTTAAGTCCCGTGCGTCTGCCAATTCCGCCACAGGGGCCAACTCAGGACTGAGGACTGAGTCATCGCGTCGTTCTCGGTGGACTCACCGCACGGCGTAAACCGCCGATGATGCACGCCACTTCCTCGCCCTCGCCTAGCAACAATGTGAATCCTTCCTCCTCCAAATAGCCAATATCCAAGGCAGTGTAGAGGTCACTACGCACTTCGGCCGCAGAAGATTTCGCGATCGACAGAAACTGATGAAATTCATTGCGATTTCCCCGCTCGAACCCTCGGCGATATTCAAGGGAACGGAGAGTGCCCTCAGTCCTCAGTCCTCAGTCCTATAATCGGTCAACATGACCCAGGCCATCGAAGTCCCCGCCGGCGCGCCGCTCACCGCACTCTCCGAAGAGGAGCAGATGTTCCAGCAGACCGTGCGCGAGTTCGCGATCGAGAAGATCCGACCGCTCGTCCACGACATGGATCGCCAGGCGGCGATGCCGAAGGAGCTGATCAGCAGCTTCTTCGACCTCGGAATCATGGGCATCGAGGTGCCGGATCAATGGGGCGGCGCGGGCTCGACATTCTTCAGCGCTGTCATCGTGGTCGAGGAGCTGTCGCACGTCGACGCCTCCTGCGGCGTCCTGGTGGATGTGCAAAACACCCTCGTCAACAACGCCATTCTTCGGTGGGGAAACGGCGATCAGAAATCGAAGTACCTGACCATGCTGGCGCGCGACATGGTCGGTGCGTACGCGCTCTCCGAAGCAGGTTCGGGATCGGATGCCTTCGCTCTCGCCACGCGCGCCGAAGACAAAGGCGACCACTGGGTTGTCAACGGGCGCAAGCTGTGGATCACCAACGCCGCCGAGGCGGGAGTATTCATCGTGTTCGTGAATGCGAACCCCGACGCGGGGTACAAAGGCATCACGGCATTCATCATCGAGCGCGATTTCCCCGGATTCTCAGTAGGAAAGAGGGAAGACAAGACCGGAATCCGGGCCTCTTCGACCTGCGAGCTGATCCTCGAAGACTGCCGCGTCCCGAAAGAAAACGTCCTGGGCGAAGCGGGAAAGGGATACAAAATCGCGATCGAGACACTCAACGAAGGGCGGATCGGCATCGGAGCGCAGATGATCGGCATCGCGCGGGGCGCGCTGGAATACGCGATCGCCTACTCCAAAGAGCGGAGGCAGTTCGGAAAGCCGATCTCCGAGTTTCAAGGATTGCAATTTCAGATCGCGCAGGCGGCCACGCAGCTCGAGGCGGCGCGACTCATGGTCTACAACGCCGCGCGATTGAAAGACTCCGGCAAGCCATTTCTTCGCGAGGCGGCCATGGCCAAACTCTTCTCGTCCGAGGTGTGCGAGCGGGTGACGTCGACGGCGGTGGAAATTTTCGGCGGAAACGGATACACCAAAGAGTACCCGGTCGAAAAGTTCTGGCGCGACTCGAAGATCGGAAAGATCTACGAAGGAACATCGAACATGCAGCTGGCCACCATCGCGAAGACGATCCTCACCGATCGGCTGTAGTCTCCCGCTGCCGCCGCGCCAGCCGCTGTAGAAAGTCGTACGCGATGCCGCCCGACGTTCGTCGCAGCGTCAGAAAGTAAACCGCCAGCGCCACCAACCCCCCGATCCACGCCAGAGTCCCCAGCTGGGTCGCATGTTTGCCGAAGAACGGCCAGATCATGAACGTCAGCGCGCCGATGACGCCGACGACGAGAATCGCGATCCGCTGCGCTTTCGGCGCGTCGACATCGCGATTGCACACCAGCGTGACCGTGGCCTGATCGCTCGCATCGACCGCCCATGAAACGGTGCACTCCACGCCCCCCGCCACCGCCACCCCGCGGCGGAGCGGCAGAATGAATCGCCGTTCACGGTCGCGCGATGCCTGCATCTCGCCTCCGAACAGCTCGACCAGGTCGTCGACCGCCTGGGGCAGTCCCTGCGACGGCACGCGGTCCTCCGTGAACTCGATCATGCAACTCGCCATTGTAGAAGTAGAATCGCTGCGGTAGCCCATGACGGACGTCCCGCAGTCGTTCGATCGGTTCGAGGTCATCCGTGTGCTCGGCAAAGGTGGGATGGGGACGGTTTACCTCGCCCGCGACTCGCGCCTCGAGCGCACCGTGGCGCTGAAAGTCCTGCGCGCGGAAGATCTGGCGGCCGGCGATCGGCGAGCGCGATTCATGCGCGAAGCGCGCTCGGCAGCCGCCATCCGCCATCCCAACGTCGCGACCATCCACGAAGTCGGCGAGTCGGACGGCCCGCCGTACATTGTGATGGAGTACTGCGAAGGCGAAACGCTGACGCAGCGCATTCATCGGCGTCCGCTCGAAGCGGCGGAATTTCTCAACATCGCACGCCAGATCGCGGCCGGAGTCGCGGCCGCGCACGAAGGCGGCATCATCCATCGCGATCTGAAGAGCCCCAACGTCATGATCGAGCCGTCGGGCCAGGTGAAGATCCTCGACTTCGGCCTCGCCAAGGCGCTGCATCGCGAAGTCGCGCCCATGTCCATCGACACCACCACCGGACAACTCTTCGGCACTCTTCACTATCTCTCGCCCGAGCAGGCGCGAGGGCAGCCCGCCGACGAGCGCAGCGACCTTTTTTGCCTCGGCATCGTTTTCTACCAGATGGCCACCGGGCAATTGCCATTCAACGCCGACGCGCCATTGCTGGTCCTCGAGAAAATTCGCGACTCGGAACCGGAGCCATTCGTTCCGCTCGATTCACAATTCCCGCCGTCGGCGGCGAAGATGATCGGAAAGCTGCTGCAAAAAGATCCAAAGGATCGATACCAGAGCGCCCGCGAAGTACTGGCGGACATCGACGTCCTGATCACGCCGACGGCGCGCCACACGCTTGCTCCCCATTCACGAAGCCTCATCGGCCGGACGGTCCATCGCGCGAAGTGGCCGAGGATTGTGATTGCACTGGCGGCGGTGGCGTTGATCGGCACGGCAATCTACTTCGCGCAGACCAGCGGAGTGAGCGACGACGCGACTACCAGCGCGGGCGCCGCTCCCCCGCCCATCCACTCCCTGGCCGTCTTGCCGATGACCAACATCGCCAACAACACCCGCGATGATTTCCTGTCGGTCGGCCTGGCCGACGCCCTCACCACGAATCTGCAGCAGATCCCATCGCTGCAGGTGCGGCCGACCTCGGCGATCATGGAGTTTCGCAATCAGAAGATCGACGCGAAAACCGTCGGGCAGAAGTTGCACGTGGACGGACTTCTGGAAGGACACTTTCTGGCGGCCGGAGACCTCGTCCGCGTGAATCTGCAGCTCACCGACGCGCGCACAGGCTACAACGTGTGGGCCGACACGGTCGATGGACGCCGCGAGAATCTTCTGAAGTTGATCGACGACGTTTCTTCCCGGACGGTCACCGCGCTCAATCAGAAGCTGGGGGTGCAGCAAATCAATCGTCGTTCCGAAGCGCGATCGACGAATCCAAAAGCCTACGAGGAATACCTCAAAGCGCGCTCGCTCAACGGAAGCCTCGTTCCGGCCGAGCATCGCGCACAAGTTGCGGCGCTGAAGCGCGCCATCGCGCTCGACCCGAATTTCGCAGCCGCGTACGCCGACCTCGCCATCGCGTTGTCACTCGGACAGGCGCGCGCGCTCGACACCGATCCCGACGTCGCGCAGAAGACCGAGTGGTATGCCCGCCAGGCGGTCCGCCTCGATCCCAACCTCCCCACCGCCCACTTGGCCATGGGCCGCGCCTTTGTGCGCTTCCCGGAGCGTTTTCGCGAGTCGGTGCGCGAGGAGCTGGCCGCACTGCGACTCAACGCCAACGACACGCATGCGCTCAACAGCATGGCGACCTACTTCGTCTCGATCGGCGACACGCAAAAAACGCAGTGCATCGCCGATCGCATGATGAAAATTGATCCGAACTCGAACGAGGTCAAAGTCCGAGGCTACTGGTACGTCAACGCCGTCGACCCGGAAGGGTCCCTGCAAAACGCGCAAGCGGCACTCGCGGCCAAGGACACCGAAGTCGCCGGACACGACATTCGCGCCAACGCTTTCATCCTCCTTGGCAACCTGCAGGGAGCCACCGCTGAGGCCGACCGAGTCGGTCAAATGGTCCCCAACCACTACCTCGGAAAGAGTCTCAAGGCCATGATCGCGGCGGAAAACGGCGATCGGGCGGCCTGCGAAGCGGCGCTGAAATCATTCGAATCGGACGCCGCCCGCAATCACTGGGCCGCCATGCGCCAGGCGCTCTGCTACGCCAAGATCGGAGAGCATCAGAAATCGGTCGGGTGGGTGAATCGTTCCGCCGGGCTGAGCAATCACAGTTGGTATGCGTGGGTGAAGCATCCGTGGATGCAGCCGATCGAGACCGACCCGGAGTTTCAGAAAATCGTCGCGAAGATGAAGGCGGATCTGGATGACGTGCGCGACGATGTCATCGGCGTTTACCAACTGATCTGCCACTAGCCCAAAGAGTCTTCACCACAGAGACACAGAGAGCACAGAGTTAGATCGATGCTTGGGAATACGCCGACGGAGCAGCGCCAATTGTTCACGCGCATGAAACTCGCGTATGACGTGCGTTTCGCGAACGCTCCACGGCTCGGAGTTCTCTTCTGCTCATCTGAAAAAACTCAAAGGAGTGAAGGTCGATTGCTCGTACCGGATCGATTTTGTCGTGGATGATGTCGTTCTTGAAATCAAGTCCGTGGCAGCGATCGAGCCAATTCACGAGGCCCAGGTTCTAACCTACATGAAACTTGGACAGTGGAAACTCGGCTTGTTAATCAACTTCAACGTCGCTCTGCTCGCAAGCGGAATCCGTCGGTTGATTCTTTGATCTCTATGTTCTCTGTGCCTCTGTGGTGAACTACTACCCGGTCGCTTCGAACATTCGCCGCAGCGCGCGCTCCGCCGGAACTCGAATCTCTTCGGGCACTTCGATTTCGTAGCGCATGTACTTCAGCGAATCGCGCACGTCGTCGAGCGTGGTGACCTTCATGAACGTGCAGAGTTTGCAACCCTTCAGGAATTGTTTGTCGGGAACTTCCATCGCCAGCCGGTCGGAGAGTCCGCATTCAGTAACCACTAGAAACCGCTTGGCAGGCTTTTCTTTGGCGTACCTGACCATTCCGGAGGTTGACAAGACCGCGTTCGCGAGCTTGGCAACATCGGGTCGACATTCGGGATGGACCAGAATTTCGAGATCAGGATCTGCTTCTCGAATCCGCTGGATCTCCTGCGGCGTGATCTGCTGATGCACGTAGCAGAAGCCGTCCCAGGCCATGATGTTCTTCTCAGGGACTTGCTTCGCGACGAAGTTCGCGAGATTCCGATCGGGCACGAACAAGATGTTCTTGTTAGGCAGCGATCGGACGGCCTTGGGCGCGTTCGCCGATGTGCAGATGATGTCGGAGAGCGCCTTGACGGCAGCTGTTGTGTTGACGTAGCTGACCACGGCGAGATCGGGATATTGCTTCTTCAGTTCCGCGATGCGCGCCCGCAGGTCCTCGGCCGGCGCCGAGTCGGCGAGCTGGCAGCCGGCCAGTAGATTGGGCAGCAGGACCGTGCGTGACGGATTCACGATCTTGGCCGTCTCGGCCATGAAATGCACGCCGCAGAATTCGATGACGTCGGCATCCTTGACATTCGACGCCATCAGCGCCAGCTCGAGCGAGTCGCCCACGAAATCGGCGATCTTCAGAATCTCCGGCCGGTAGTAGTTGTGCGCGACGATGACGGCGTTGCGCTCTTTCTTGAGCGAACGGATCTCCTCGTGCAGCGCCTCGAACTGCACGACGTCTTCTTCGGTGTACTCGAACGTCTTGACGCGTTGCAGCTCCTCGAAAAGTGTCGACATGACTCAGGACTCAGGACTCAGGACTCAGCACTACGACCGTCGCTCCCAACAAAGCATCATCCCAAAAGTCTTCCACCCACTCGAGCTTCCGCAGCAGGGCCTGCACATTCGCACGTTGCATGCCGATGCCGCGGCCGTGAATCAACCGCACCTGCTTGAAACCGCGAGTGCGCGCTTCGGTGAGGTACTCCAGCGCCACGTCGCGCACTTCGTCGGGACGGAACGGATGAAGGTCGAGCGTGTCAGTGATCGGGATCTCAACCGGGCCTTCATCCACGGCCCGCGGATTCTATGCGATACTCTTTAAACTGATGGTTCTCTTCAATCACGCCACGCGCGAGATGACCGCGAAGATCGTTTATTACGGTCCCGGTCTGTGCGGAAAAACGACGAATCTGATGGTCATTTTCGACAAGCTCGATCCCAAACAGAAGGGAAAGATGCTGTCGCTGGCGACGAAAACCGACCGAACGCTGTTCTTCGACCTGCTGCCCGTCGACATCGGCAAGGTGGGCAACTTCAACCTCAAGATACAGCTCTACACCGTGCCGGGCCAGGTCTTCTACAACGAGACACGCAAGCTGGTGCTCAAAGGCGCCGATTCTGTGGTCTTCGTGGCCGATTCCCAGCCATCGATGGTCGAATCGACTCGCGAGAGCTTCGTGAACCTCCTCGAGAACATGAAGCAGAACAACATCAACCCCGAAGACACGCCCATCGTCGTTCAATACAACAAGCGCGACATCCCGGGCGTGCTGCCGATCGACGAACTGCAGGAGCAGCTCGGACTCGAAGGCTATCCCTATCACGAAGCCTCGGCCATCAAAGGCGAAGGCGTGATGGAGACGTTCAAGCTCGTCTCGAAGATCACCGCCAAGCATCTTTTCAACCGGCTCAAAGGAAAGAGCGAGCCGATCGAACGAAAAAAACCGGAGAAGCCCGCCAAGCACGCCAGGCCGAAGACAGTCGCGGGCACAAAACGCGTCCCGGTTCCGCCACCCCCCGTTCCCGAGCCCGAACTCAGTCCGTTCGGCGACTCGATCCCATTTCCAGAGGCGGCGAATCCCCTCGACGCCGGCTACGAGAAGATGGAGGAAGTCTCGCTCGAGCAACTTCTCGAAGGCCGCGAGCGGCCTGCCACCATGTCGGGCACCGTGCCGATCCCGGCTGTACACGAGGAAGTCGAAGTGCTCGGAGCGGAGGAGTTGGTCGAAGCGCCGCTGGCCGTGGCGCTGATGGATGAACCCGAGCTACCCCCGCTCACCCGCGCATCCGTGAGCAGCGCCAGCAACAGTCAGGTCGCTGTTCTCGAAAATCGCGTGAAACAGCTCGAGGGCTCGCTGCGTGAAATCCTTCAGTCGCTTAGCGAGCTCACCAATAAGGTAAAAAGCCAAATCGGCCGCTGACTCCTGATACAATCTCAAAAAATTTCTATTATTTGGAGGAAACAAATGCGTCGGATCATTCCCGCGATTCTTGCGCTTTCTGTCGCTGTGCTTGGCTGCAAGGTCAAGGAGCTCGCTGATCAAGCTCAAATCTCGAAGGACCTCGACAAACGCGGTCCGGTCGACCTGATGAAGGACGTCGCGAACGACAAATACGACCCGCCGAAGGATGGGAAGCTGACCGACGCACAGGTTCAGATGTATTTGAAGGTGCGGCAGCACGAAAAGGAAATTGCGAAAGCGGCGTACCAGAAAGCCGACGAGCACTTCAAGACCGCCGACAAGTCGAAGAACTCGATCGCCGGCGTGATGGAGAGCTTCAAGGGAATGCGGAACGCCGCGGAATTCGCCACTGCCGACATCCGCGCCGCCAAAGACCTCGGCTACAACACGCAGGAGTATCTGTGGGTCAAGGGACAGGTCCTGGCCGTCAGCGCGACCGCGTTCGCGGAGATGACTTCAAACGCCATGCAGGCGTCGGTCGAGTCCAGCCAGTCGCAGATGAGAAAAGCGTACGATGAGGCCAAGGACGAGCAGACGAAGCAGATGTACAAACAGATGCTCGATCAATACGAAAAGACGGCCAAGGAAGGAAAAGAGATCACTTCCAAGGCCAACGAGGACCCGGCGCTGGCTTACAACCGGCAGCTTCTGAAGAAGTACGATAGCGAGCTGGCCGGGCTTGCGGGACCGGACGAGCAGGCGAACAAGTCGCTGAACGATTTGCAGAAGAAGATGCAACAGGCCGCCGAGGACGCCAAGAAATCGCAGTAGTGAGCACCGACAAGCAACCACTGGCCACGCGTCGCGATGCGGAAGCGTCGCGACGCTTTTCATTTCGCCTCCGATGCTCGGCGTGCGCGACGGAATATGATCCGAATCAGCTCATCAATCTTTGTCGCAACTGCAACGCGCCGCTTCTGGTTCAGTACGACCTCTCCCTTGCTCCCGATCTGCGCGAGAAAATCCGGTCCCGGCCGCCCACCATGTGGCGTTACGCGGAGGTGCTTCCGGCGGATGCTGGGATCACGTTAGGCGAAGGCATCACCCCGCTGCTTCGCTCGAAGCAATTCGAAAACGTCTGGATCAAAGACGAATCGAAGAATCCGACGCGATCGTTCAAGTCTCGCGGGATGGCGGCGGCGGTCACCATGGCGGCGCGCAATGGAGCGAAATCGCTGGCGGCACCGACTGCCGGAAACGCAGGCGCAGCTCTTTCGGCCTACGGCGCGCGCGCCGGACTGCCGGTGTTCGTTGCCATGCCGCGCGACACGCCGAAGTCGATCGTCGATGAGTGCCGCAGCTACGGCGCGGAAGTCGAGCTGGTCGCGGGACTCATCACCGATGCCGGCAAGCGCGTGCAGCAGTACATCGCGGCCACAGGCGGATTCGATCTCTCCACGCTGAAGGAGCCTTACCGTGTCGAAGGAAAGAAGATCATGGGCTATGAGCTGCTCGAGGATCTGGGCGGTCTTCCCGACGTCATCCTCTATCCGACTGGTGGCGGCACGGGCCTGATCGGCATGTGGAAAGCCTTCGACGAAATGCAGCGCCTCGGCTGGATCGACAAGAGGCGGCCGCGAATGTGGAGTGTGCAATCCAGCGGATGCGCCCCGATCGTTCGCGCGTTCGATTCCGGACTCGAGAACGCACCCGAATGGGAAGCGCCACAGACCACTGCCTGGGGGCTGCGCGTCCCGCGCGCCGTCGGCGATCGACTCATGCTTCGCGCCCTTCGCGAGTCGAAAGGCGGAGCGATCGCCGTCGACGAGTCGGAAATTGAAGCTGCGGCCGCCGAGCTGCGGACGCACGAGGGAATCGATGCCGGTCCGGAGGGAGGCGCAGCACTTTTGGCGCTTCGCCGTCTAATCGAGAAAAGTGCGATTACGACCGCGGAGACCGTCGTCGTGTTCAACACGGGAGGGAACAAGTACCACGCGTGACGCTTATCACTAAGCAGATCCTGCGTTTGCACTTACATTGAAACGTGCGCCTCAGGGGCGGGCGCCGGTTCGAGGGAGACTCATGAAGGTTCGGATTGCTGTCCTGCTGGCATGCGCCGGCTGGATGGCAAATGTTTCTGCGCAGGGCCCCACGCCGGCCGCGACATGTCCGACGCAGCCGCCGCAGCTCAACGCGCCGGCAAACGGCGCAGCCAGCGTCGCTTCTCCCGTCCATTTCGATTGGAACGACGTCACGAATGCGACTTCGTATCGCATATGGGCATCGTTCGCCGGCGGAACAGCGAACATCATCGCTCTAACGCGCGATAGCGGGGCCACCATCAGCGTGCCCGCCGGAGCCATCGAGTGGTGGGTAGACGCGCTCGCCGATGGCTGTTCGACCTTCACGACGTCAGTACATTTTCGTTTTACCGCTGTCGGCGGAACGATGAACTGTCCCCAGAACCCCTCGTCGCCGACTCTGCTCACGCCCCCAAACGCGACCTCGAATCTCACATCACCCGTGACGTTGTCGTGGACCGCAGTTCCGAACGCGACCGGCTATCGCGTGTTTGCCCAGGTGAACGCTGCTGCGGCGGTGGTCGTCGGAACGACGACCGCGACGCAGTTGAGTGCGCCATTCCCCGCTTCGAACGTGACGTGGTTCGTCGAAGCGCAGTTCGGAAATTGTCCCTCGACCTTCTCACGCTTCGGCACCTTCGTGGTAACGATGGGTGCGTCGTGCAACAACACGCCGCCGACGCTCGTTGCGCCTGCGAATGGTGCCACCGTGACTGCTCCGATCGCGTTCCGATGGAGCACGGTGCCGGGTGCGACTGGCTACAAACTGTTCATCGGAGCTACGGCCGCGACCGCCGATCTGGTGGGCGCGACTTCCGACACAACCTTGACGCGACTCCTCGGTGAAGGCACCTTTACCTGGTACGTCGTCGCGTCGTTCGCAAGCTGCCCCGATCAGCCCTCGAGCCAATTCCGCCTCACCGTTCCATCCGCCAACACCTGCAGCGGCTCGATCACGCTGACTTCGCCGTCCGAAAATGCCACCCTCACATCGCCGGTGAATCTCACCTGGACTCCCATCGCGGGGGCGACGGCCTATCGGGTCTGGATATCGATCGACGGCTCCGCGCCGACGATCCTCGCGCGGACGGCGGTCACCACACAAAGTCTCTTCACACCGAGCGGAAGCGTGGCGTGGTTCGTCGAGGCATTGTTCGCACAGTGTCCGTCGATCCTCTCGCCTACCGGCCATTTCACCGTCGGCCGTGGCGCGAACTGCGCAGCGAACGCCGCCGCGATCCCAACTTCGCCGATCAGCGGCGCTCAGGTGCAGAGTCCCGTCACTTTCACCTGGAGCGGCGCGAGCAGCGCCATGCTGTTCCGCGTCTGGGTCTCCGTGAACGGCGCGCCGTTCGAAGATGTCGGAATCACGAAAGATTCGCAGCTCAAAACCGACATTCCCGGCGGCAGCGTCCAGTGGTTTGTCGAAGCGATCTTCAACGGATGTCCTACGGTCAATTCGACGACTGCAAGCTTCACCATTCCGCAAGCGGCCGGATGCGCGAACGACACCTCCCTTCTCATCGCGCCCGCCGATGCTTCCAGCGCGGTTACCGCGCCGGTAACGCTGGTGTGGAGCGCGGTGGACAAGGCGACCGATTACCGCGTCTTCGCGACGCTCAACGGAAGCGATTCCGTTGTCATCGCGAAAGCGGCAGGCACGTCGGTGACGAAGTCGCTGCCCCCGGGGAGCATCACTTGGTGGGTCGAAGCGGAGTTCGACGGTTGCCCGAGTACCAAGTCGCTTCGATCGCATTTCGTGATCCCGCGGTCCGCAAACTGCGGAACAGATGTCCCGCAACTGGTCGCTCCACCCGATACGGCCAGCAACGTGACCTCACCGGTGAAGCTGGATTGGAATCCGGTCAGCGGCGCCGTCGACTATGCCGTCTTCCTGCGGCACAACGGCGGCCCGCCGATCCCGATCGCCGAGACGACGTCCACTGACCTCACGCGCCGTCTCCCGGAAGGATCGTTCGAGTGGTGGGTGGTCGCTCTCTTCGCCGGTTGTCCGCCGGTGGAGTCGCGGCACACGACCTTTACGATTCCGACGACCACCTGCAGCAATCGTCCGCCGATTCTGATGGGGCCTGCCGACGGGACGACCGGACTCACATCGCCGGTGCACATGAAATGGTCGGCGGTACCGAGGGCTACGGGGTACAAGGTGTGGGCAGCGGGCGACGACGACGAGAGCGCCAGTGTGATCGGTTCGACCACCACCAACAGTCTGACCACAACGATGCCGGCGGGTAAAGTCGATTGGTATGTCGAGGCTCAATTCGCGAACTGCCCGAGCGTCACCTCGGCAACAGCAGGATTTACCGTCCGCAAGAATGCTCCTGCCTGCGGAACGCCGGCCAGGCCGGTCGCTCGCGCGCCCGGGCAGGTCATCTCCGGCACTCCCTTCACGATCCATTGGTCGGCCGTCGCCAATGCGACCAACTACGAGCTCCTCGAATCGACAGCCGCGAACTTCAACGGCGCGACGACGCAAATCATCAGCGATGTCTCCGCGACGTTGACCCGCACGACCGGCGCGACGCCGACGCGTTATTACTTCCGCGTCCGGGCCGACAGCAGTTGCAGCGACGATCGCGGCGCGTACTCGAAAGTCGTCAGCGTGGTCGTCGCTCCGCTGCAAGCCAACGCGCAGCGGCACACCAGCATCGACCTCAACGTGCAGAGCGGCGTTTCGCAGCAGATCGTGATTCCCGGCCAGACTCCGCCGGTCAATTTCTCGGCGCGCGGCGACAAGCCGTGGATCACGGTCACCCCCGCCACCGGCACCATCGGCCCGCAGGGAGTCACGCTCACCGTGACTTACGATCCGTCGGCGCTCAAGCTCGGCACGAACACCGGTACGGTCCTGATCACGACTGGAAATTCCGGGCGCTATCAGACCAACGGCGTTATGCCGACGATTCCGGTGTCGGTCAGCCTCGTGACTCCGGTCGCGCCGACCGGCAAGAACACTCCACCGCCCGATTCGCTGATCATACCGGCGGTCGGTCACGCCGCCGGCGCGAACAATTCGCTCTTCGAATCCGACGTGCGCGTGGCGAATGTATCGCCGCAAACCCAATCGTATCTGCTCAACTTCACGCTCTCAGGAACCGATGGCACGCAGACGGGACAGTCGACCACCATCGATGTCGACCCGGGCGCGACCATGGCGCTCGACGACATCCTCACCAATTTCTTCGGCATCGGGCCTGACGGCGGGTCGGCCACCGGCGTTCTCGAGATCCGTCCGCTGACGTCGACCACCGCGAATCTGTCGAGCTCCGCGACTCCCAGCGTGACGACGGTGGCATCGAGCCGCACCTTCAACGCCACTCCGACCGGAACGTTCGGCCAGTTCATTCCGGCGGTTCCGTTCTCGCAATTCGTGGGGAGCGGGAACCGCCTCTCGCTGCAGCAGATCGCGCAATCGCAGGCTTATCGGACCAATCTCGGCCTGGTGGAAGCCGCGGGCCAGACCGCCAGCGTGCTGGTGCACGTATTCGACAATTCGGGCCGCGAGCTGGCCGCAATCCCGCAGACGCTGCAGCCGGGCGAGCATCGTCAGTTCAACAACTTCCTCATGACGAACGGCATCACGCTGACCGATGGCCGATTCGAAGTCGAAGTCACCTCCGCGACCGGCAAAGTCACGGCCTACGCCTCGGTGGTCGACAATCTCACCAACGATCCGCTGCTGGTCTCGCCCGTTCTGAAGGGAAGCACGAGCGCGAGCCGCTTTGTGCTGCCGGGCGTGGGCGATTTCGACGTCGGCATCGCGCATTGGAAGAGCGACGTGCGCCTTTTCAACTCGGCATCGACGGCGTTGCCTGTCACGCTCTCGTACTTCCCGCAGGGAGATCCGACACATCCCGTGACAACGACAATGACCGTGCAGGCGGGCGAGGTTCGAGCGTTGGACAACCTCATCGTGTCGACACTTCCGCAAGCGGTCCTGCCGACCGCCGGCTCGCTCCTGGTCAGCACCACCAGTCCGTCGGCGCTCGTGGCCACCGCACGCACGTACACGCAAACGACGTCGGGCACGTATGGTCAATTCATCCCGGCCGTCACGACCGCGCAATCGGTCGGCAACGGCGAGCGTTCGCTGCAACTGCTACAGCTCGAAGCGTCGGATCGCTTCCGCACCAACATCGGACTGGCCGAGACATCCGGCAGCTCCGCGACCGCCCATGTGTCGCTGATCCTCCCCGATTCGAAATTTGCGATCAGCACCGACATTCCGCTGGCCGCCAACGAGTTCAGGCAGATCTCGCTGGCCAGCTTCGGCGCCGGAACGGTCTACAACGGCCGCGTGACGGTTTCCGTCAATGCCGGCTCGGGACGCCTGACGGCGTATGGCTCGGTGATCGATCAGCTCACTCAAGATCCGACCTATGTGCCCGCCCAGTAGGTTGTCCGGTTATCGACAACAACCAACTTTCCGCACCCGCGCATCATTAACTGAATACTCCAGCAACCATAAATTTCCGTCGCGATCGAATGTCCCGCCGGTTGGTCCCCACGGGTAGGTCGACCGGGCGATGACGGAGACGCGCCCATTGCGATCGACGCGCTTCACGTTCCCTCCTGCGTGATCGGCGACGTAGACGTTTCCGGAGCGATCGACCCACAGGCCCATGACGCGATGGCGCGACCCGACCCAGACCCGCAGCCATCGGCTGTCGCTGAGTTCACTCGTCACGGTCGCGATGCGTCCGTCGGGAGTCACGCGAATCAGATCCACCGTGTCGATGAAGTAGACGATGCCGTCGGGAGTGACGGTCATCCACCGGATGTCGCGAAATCTTCCGTGCGCCAGCGTGGTCGTCCGGCCGTCGGCCGTTCGCTTGCGAATCTCGTTCTTCTCGCGCACCGCGAAGTAGCTGTTCCCGGCGGCGTCGCGAACAAAGCTGTAGTCGTTGAAGCCGGCGTGTGCCGGGACGATGTCGACCACCCGGCCGTCGGGCGATCGCCTCCACACGCGCGAGCCCCACGTGTCGAGCCGCTCGCCGTTGTACCAGAGATGTTCGCCGTACAAATTGTCGTTTGCATCCGAGTAAAGCTCGTGGGTGTGCACGTTCGCCACCGCGATGCTCTTGGTGCCGTCCGGCGCGATGCGCCAAACGTGATGCAGATCGGGATAGAAGATGTTGCCCTTCGAATCGACGACCACGCCCACGCCGGGATGCGCCAGTGCTGTCGCAGCGACCAGAAGCAGCAGGGTCAGCGCGGGTTTCATGGAGACAAACTACGTATAATCCCGCCCCGCGTTTCTCGCAGGAGGCCTCGTGGCAGATCAGCAACAATACGACGTCGTAGTCATCGGCAGCGGGCCGGGTGGATATGTTGCCGGCATCCGCGCCGGCCAGCTCGGAATGAAAGTGGCCGTCGTCGAAAAGGACCCGTTCCTGGGCGGCACGTGCACCCACCGCGGCTGCATCCCCACCAAAGCACTCCTGGAGAACGCCGACATCTTCGAGAAGGTCCATCGCGCCAAAGAGTTCGGCATCAACGTCGGCGGCGTGCAGCTCGACTTCAAGGTTGGACAGGATCGCAAGCAGGCCGTCGTCGACAAGAACGCCAAAGGCATCGAGTTCCTCTTCAAAAAGAACAAGGTCGAGCGCGTGACGGGGTTCGGAAAGCTGGCCGGCAAAGGCGTGGTCGAAGTCAGCGGCGATCAGCCTCGGAAGCTGAGCACAAAAAACATCATTTTGGCGATGGGCTCGACGCCCAAAGATCTGCCCCACATCAAGGCCGATGGAAAACGCATCATCAACTCCGATCACATTCTTCTGCTCACGGAAGTGCCGAAGTCGATGCTGGTGATCGGCGCCGGGGCGGTGGGGTGCGAATTCGCGTCGATTTTCTCGCGCTTCGGCACCAAGACCACCATCGTGGAGGTCTTGCCGCAGCTCCTTCCGATCGAAGACGAAGAGATCTCGAAGGAATTCACGCGCCAGTTCAAGAAGAAAGGAATCGAAGTCTTCACCGACGCCAAAGTCGAATCCGCGACGCCGGGCAGCAGCGGCGTCAAGGTGGTCGTTTCGACGAAAGGAAAGCAGCAGACCTTCGACGTCGATGTTGTCCTCTCCGCCACCGGACGCCGGGCGGTGCTCGAGAACTGCGGCCTGGAACAGACCAAGGTCAAGATCGATCGCGGTCTGGTGCAGGTCGATCCGTACATGCGCACCGGCGAGCCAAATGTCTACGCCATCGGCGACATCGTCCCCACGCCCGCCCTGGCCCACTGCGCCTCATTCGAAGCGATCCTGGCCATCGAGCACATCGCGGGAATGGAAGTGCGGCCCATCAACTACGATCACGTTCCGAACTGCACGTACACCGATCCCGAAGTCGCGTCGGTCGGCCTGACTGAACGAAAGGCGAAAGAGCGCGGCTATGACGTCAAAATCGGCAAGTTCCCGTTCACCGCGAACGCCAAAGCCCGCATCCTGGAGGAAGCGGGCGGGCTGGTGAAATTCGTGTCCGACAAAAAGTATGACGAGCTGTTAGGCGTCCACATCGTCGGACCTCGCGCCACGGAGCTGATCGCGGAGGCCGGCGCGGCGCTGGAGCTCGAGGCAACCAGCGAATCCATCGCCAGAACCATCCACGCCCATCCGACGCTCTCGGAAGCGCTGATGGAAGCGGCCGAAGACGTCGGCGGACACTCGATCCATCAGTAGCGGCCAAGGCCCGACTTCTCCAGCCGCCACGCCGTCCGATCGCGATAATAATTGCGAAGCCGCGCATTCGCGTCCGGGCCGAGGTCGCGGCCCCACACGATGGGGGCGTGATCGGGATCGGCGCCGTTGTAGACCGCGTCGAAGACATCCGGCGCGACGATCACCAGATGCCGCCCGCCCTGCGACCGTAGCGACTGCGCGATCTTGATCCGTTTGCCCTGCATGCCGGGATCGGGCGGCGGGGCGGCAAGCGACACGAAAGCGTTGGCGATGAAAAGAATCACGACTGCCGCGCCGAGAATCGGACTTGTGACGAAAAGTCTGCGAAGAAAAAGCATCGCGAGGCAAACTGCGGCAGCGGCTGCCGGCGCGAGATAGTGAAGCTGCAGCCACCAGATCACTGAAAACGGCGCAAACGCGAAGATCAGAAGGATCAGCGCCAGCAATCGCGCGCGGTTGTCGCCGCTGAGGGCAGCGGCGCCCCACAGAAGCAGGAGATAAAACAGCGGCCGTGGATTGGGAAGATTCGAAGGACCGAAGAGCGCGCGGTCGATGACATCGATTTTCTTCAGCGTCTCGTCGAGAAGGCCGCCCGGGGCGTGCACGCGCTTGTACTGGCCGAGGTACACCACGCGGTAGACGAAGGCCATTTCGGCGTTGCGATACTGCGGCATCGGCCGCGCTTTTTCCCAAAGGAAATTCGGCGCCGGATCGTATTGCCGCTCGTAGACCGAATAGGGCAGCACAAACGGGTTGCCGGTGATCGATCGATTGTTCCATCCGATCAGGGCCAGTCCGGCCAGGACAATCGCGACTCCCATCGGCGTGACGCGCCGAATCAACACCACGCCGATAGCGATGCAGAAAATCAATCCCTCGTACGGCCGGCTGATCGCGAGAAGGACGACGCCAATCGCCGCAATCGCGCCGAATGTCTTGTTCTTTCCCGCACAGGCGAACAGTAGCGCGCCGCCTAACATCGCCAGTGCGCCGCCGTGATACGACTCCGTCCACTCCAGCATGGTCGGATGGATGGCAACCGCCATTCCGCCTAACAGGGCCAGCGCCGGTGTGGTCCACACCCGCAGCGCCCACCACACCGCCGCACACGCTGCCGCTCCGAGGATCCACACCGCGCGCAGAGGATGGCCTAACAGCCGCCAGCCGGCCGCCAATGTCAGCCCCTGCCCGACCGGATATTTCGAAATGGTGCGCGGCACCTGCAGCACGTGCATCGTCTCGAAGTGCGGCCACATCGGATGGGTCGGTGTGGACATCCGGCCGCGCGCGAAGGTGTCGCCATCGAGCAGATATGCGAAATCGTCGTGATATCGCGGAACCGGCATTCCATGCCATTGGGCGTAGCCGACCGAGACGATGAGAGATGTAACGACAACGAGGGCCAGGTGAAGTGGAGCGCCGCCGACCCCGGCGGCGCCCGCCGGCGAGATCGCCGGCGCCCCACGACGACGAAAGACGATCGCCAAAATGACGATCAGAAAAAACAGCCAGTGGTTGGTGCAGAAGCTGATCGCGCGCTCGAGAAGATCGATCGCATTGAGCATCAGACAGTTCGATGATAGCTTGCGCCGGCCTCTACGATGTCGGCATCGACGTCGCGAACTGGACGGACGGATCGTTCGTCACGTTGTCGGTGGTGGAGCCGTAGATGATGGCGCTTCCCGACGAGACGTTGATGCGCACCTTCAGGTTGGCGCCGATCGCGGCTCCAAAGAAGAACGTCCCCGCATCGACCTGCTCGAACCAGTTCGCCGGGTAGGTCTTCCCCACTGAGGTGACCGCGGTTCCGTCCGATCTCTCCAGCACGACGATCATCGTGGCACCTCCTGAAAACGTCCTCACACCGATGTTGAATCGCGTTCGCGCAGGGTCGATCGGCGTGATCAGGAATCCGGTATTGCCGGCGCTGATCACCCGCGCGCCGGCGCCGGCGTTCAGAGGCACGGCGTCCTCGAAGAAGCCGGCCGTGCCGGCTGCCCCCGCATCGTTGTAGATGCGCGTCAGGATGATCGGGGCGGGCACGCCCGGGGGCGCCATCACATCGATGCTGCCAAGGCCGCTCTGTCCCATCGTTGTAACGACGTCGGCATACGCGACGACTACCCCCGGTGTCAGCGTGTAGGCGAGCGAAGGATCGGCAGGCGATCCGACCGCAGAGGCCCGGTGAAAGACGAGCCGGCCGGTGAGCGGTGCGCCGCCCGAGGCCGGATTCAGCAACTGAACCGAAGTCTTGAAGCTGGCCCCGAAACTGCCCGCCACCGACCCGACCACCGGCAGAACGCTGCCCAGCGCAAGCACCTCCGAGCTGCTGCTGCCGATCAAGGCCAGCGGCCGCTTGGAGTTGGCCGCCGGGGAGAATTCGACGCTTCCGGTCACAGCATTGGCGAAGGTCAGGAAACCGCTGCTGGTTGAAAAAAAATCACTGACGGCGTTCCCGCAATCCGCCACCTGCGCGACTCCGATCAGGTCGCCGGTCTGCACCGGCACGGCTGGGGACATCGTCAGGATTGTCGGCGAGCCCGCCCCATTGAACGGCCCGCGCTCGGCGGTCATGGTCAGCGTATTTCCGGAGCGACGGAAGAACTTGATTTTGATCGCGTTCGTGCAGCCGCTGGTGGACCATCCGACGGCGACGGTGGTGATCTGGCCGCTTCCGGTGGCCGGATTGTCGAGAGAGATGTTCGTGCGCACCGGTCCCAGATTAGGGTCGCTGGCATTGAGGTTTGTCTGATAGACGCCGACGGTAACTTGCGCCAGCGCCGAAGACGCGGACACCACCAGCAGAAGGAGAGCAGGCAAGAGTCGTCGCATGCGAAGATCCTAACGACCACACTTCGCCGCGGCCGTAATCCCGATCACGTTGCCGTTCGTTCATCGAATTCACCCAACGTCACAACTTGTGACCCACGCGAGAAGACTCGCGTGCCGCGCGGGGCGCATGGTCTTCAGCCATGCGACACGCGATCGTTTTCCTGCTGGCATTGCATTCCACCGTCTACGCTGCCGAGCTGACCATCAAAAAGCTCGACGGCGCGATCGCCATCGACGGCGACATCTCCGACTCGGGATGGAAGAACGCTCTCCGCATCGACGACTTCGTCGAATTCTTCAAGGGCGACAACACCGCCCCGCCTGCCCGCACGACAGCGTGGTTGACCTATGACGATCGCTATTTCTACGTCGCGTTTCGCAACGACGATCCGAATCCAAAAGCGATTCGGGCACCGTTCGTCGACCGCGATCAGGTCCTGCCCGATCAGGATTACGTGACGGTGATGCTCGACACGCAGAACGACCGCCGGTCGGTCCAGGTCTTCCGAGTCAATCCGCGCGGCGTGCAGACCGACAGCATCCTCGACGACGCCAGTGGAAATGAAGACTTCGCGCCCGATTTTTTCTACGAGACCGCCGCGAAGATCACCGCCGTGGGCTGGACGGCTGAGATGCGAATTCCGCTGGCCTCGCTCCGTTATCCCGACCGCGATCCGCAGACCTGGGGCGTGATTCTGTCGCGCAACTATCCGCGCGACTTTCGCTACATCATGGCCGGCAATCGATTTCCAAAAGGCCGCAACTGCTTCGTCTGCTACGCCACTGCGCTCCACGGCCTGACCGGACTTCCGCGGGGCGGCCACGTGACGGTCGCCCCGTACTCGACTGCCGCGCGTGAGGAGCAGTGGACCGGCGCGCGGCTGTCGGCGGAGCCGCTGCGCAGCAACAGCGGCGCCGACTTCAAATGGAGCGCCTCCCCGAAGCTGACCATCGACGCCACACTCAATCCCGACTTCTCGCAGATCGAATCCGATGTGCCACAAGTGTCGGTCAACAGCCGCTTCGCGCTGTCCTATCCCGAAAAGCGCGCCTTTTTCCTCGATGGTGTCGACCTTCTCTCGACGCCTTTGAAGATCGTCTACACGCGATCGATCACATCGCCGGCGTGGGGAATTCGCGCTACCGGACAGTCAGGATCGACCGCCTACACCGTGCTGGCGGCCGAGGATCGGGGGGGCGGCGCGGTGGTTTTGCCGGGCGCGGAGGGATCATCGCTGGCCAACCAGGATTTTCGATCGCTGGCGGTGATCGGACGCGCGCGAACATCGATAGGAGACTCGTTCGCCGGCCTGCTCTTCAGCGCTCGCGAGGTGCAGGGCGGCGGACATAACCGCGTGATCGGCCCCGATTTTCTCTGGAAGCTCACCGGCGCCGACCGCCTGCGCGGACAGGTGGTGTTCAGTCAGACCGAAAATCCATCGTCATTTGACGCACGCTCCGGCAACGGTCACGCCATGCGATTCGTCTACACCCGCGACAAGAACCGCTACGACATCTGGTCGCAATACTTCGATTACTCACCGCGATTCCGCGCCGACAACGGATTCGTGCCGTGGGCCGACGTTCACGGCACTGATTTCGAGATCGGCGGTCATGTCTATCCGACGAAAGGATTTGCGTCGTTCATCCGTCCGTTCGTGGGCGGCGGAAAAGAAGCGGCCTGGCGCGGCGGATACTTCGGCTTTTACCTTGAAGGCAAATTGGGGACGAGTGGCTGGATCTCCTATCACCCCGCCGAGCAGGACCGCGTTCGCGGTGTCTTCACGCGCCAGTACAAATTCACGGAAGTGCACTTGAAGGCCACACCCTCCATGCTGCTGCCGACGGTGACACTCGACGGCTCGTTTGGTGATCGCGTCGATTACATGAACGTGCGCATCGGTCGCGGCGGCTCGTTCACGCTGACTTCGTCGATCCGGCCCACGACGCATCTGGAGCTGGCCACCAGCATCAATCGCGAATGGCTCGATGTGGCAAACTCACGGCTCTACGCCGCCGACATCGATCGCGTCAAGGCGACTTATGTTTTCAATGCCCGGTCGCTGGCCCGGGTGGTCGCGCAGCGCAGCAATGTCGATCGCACCGCCAGGCTCTACACCTCCGCCGTCTCGCCTCGCGACGGCAATCTGACTTTGTCCGCGCTCTATGGATATCGATTGAACTGGCAGACGACGTTTTTCATCGGCTTTGGCGATTTCCGCCTCCTCGACGAGACCGAGCGGATGCTGCCCAACCATCGCTTGCTCTTCATGAAGGCCTCGTACGCCTTTCAGCGGTAGTGTGATGAATCAGAGATTCGCTGAATATCGTTGTGGGTGCCGACGGGCCAGATGCGCGGAGGCGCGACGCAGGCGATGTGGTGACATCGTCGAGGAGCGCCGACAAAGCAGATGGCCCGTCGCCGCCCACAACCTGAAGGGCTGGTGCCGATCACGGTCGCGAGCGGCACCAGCGATAAGCAGCGAATCTCTGATTCATCACACTTCGCACATTCGTAACAAATTGTGACAGATGACGACATGTCCCTAATGCGACGATACCTGAGCGCCGCTGCGCGGCGCGTTTTCGGTTGTCAGTGGTCGGTTGTCGCCGCTCCACCGACAACCGGAAACCGACAACCGACAACGCCGCGGCGCAGCCGCGGCACTAACGACATGGCTCGCATCTTCCGACGATCCATCCTTTGGCTCGTCCCGGTGATCGTGATTCCGCTGGCGGCGCTGGTGGTGATCCAGTACCGCTTTTTGCGCTCGCTGGAGACCAAGACCATTTCCGCTGAGCGCAGCTGGCTGCGCGACTCAGCGGAGCGCGTCGCCGGCGATATCGATCAGTACTACCGCGCCGCCGCGCTGCGCGCGTTGACCATCGAGCGCAACTGCCTCTGCCAGGACGGCGTCCTGGGCGCTCACTTCAGCCAGACTCCGGTCGACGGCGTCCGGACGTTCTTCGTCGTCCATTTCGATGGTCAACATGCGTACTATTCCTTCTTCTGGCCCGACGGTACGTTGAAGAAGCTGTCAGGCGATGAAGAACAGGCCGTGAAGCTCTCCACGGTGTCATGGCATGTCGCGCACAAGATGAAGCGCGCCATCCCCCATCCGCCGCTGAGCGTCGACGAGCGCGATCTCGACAACCGCATCATCATGCGTCCGGTCGTCGACGACACCGAGCACGTTCTGGGCGTCGCCGGTCTGATTCTCGATGAAGGCCGCGCGCGCTGCGCGATGATGGGTATCGGCGGTCGCTCGCTGACCACGCGGTACAAAGCGGAAGCAGCCTCGATGCGGCTTTCCATCGACGACAGGCACCGGGACTTCGCGAGCCAGCCGCTCTCCTTCGTCTTCACGAACTGGCGGCTCGGCGTCAAGGACCTCTACGCCACTCCCGAGGAGCTGGGCGCGCTCAGCTTCAAAAACAACGCGCTGTTAGGCGGCGGCGTCATGATCGTGCTCTTCGGCGCCATCGGTCTCGCGATCCAGGCGGCCTCGCGGCAGCTCAAGCTGTCGCAGATGAAGAGCGACTTCGTCTCGAACGTCTCGCACGAGCTGCGCACGCCCCTGGCCTCCATCCGCGTTTTCGGCGAATACATGCGTCTGGGCCGCGTGGTCACTGAAGAGAAAGTGCGCGAGTACGGCGAGTACATCGAGGCCGAGAGCCGGCGACTCACGCAGCTCATCAACAACATTCTCGACTTCTCGAAGATCGAATCGGCGCAGAAGAAATACAAGATGGCCGAGGAGGACATCGTCGAGCTGGTGCACGACACCGTGTGCGCCTTCGCGATGCCGCTGCGCGAGAGGGGCTACCAGATCGCGTTCACCGCGCCGGCGGCGATGCTTCCGCCGCTCATCCTCGATCGCGACGCGATCGCGCAGGTCCTCATGAACCTGCTCGACAACGCCGTGAAGTATTCCAGCGGAAACAAAAATGTCGATGTTGTCCTGAGCGCCGACGAAGAATTTGTCCGCATCGCGGTCCGCGATCGCGGCATCGGCATTCCGGCATCCGAGCACAAGAAGATTTTCGACAAGTTCTACCGCGTCGGCAGCGGACTCGTTCACGACGTGAAGGGCAGCGGACTCGGGCTCGCCATCGTCAACCACGTCGTCAAGGCCCATGGCGGTCGTGTCGAAGTCAACAGCGCTCTGGGTCAGGGGAGCACGTTCACCATCGTGCTGCCAAAGGGCGAGGCTGCTGCTGTGCCGAGCCCCAAAACGAATGAAACGGAGGCCGCATGAGCCGGATCCTGGTGGTGGAAGACGACCCCGCAATGTCGGTAGCGCTTCGCGACGGCTTCGCGTTCGAAAAGCACGTCGTCGCGACGGCGTCCGACGGTGAGGAAGCGCTCCACGCCGCCCGAGCGCTCGATCACGACGTCATCATCCTCGACGTCATGCTGCCGAAAAAAAGCGGCCTCGATGTCTGCCGCGAGCTGCGCAAAAGCGGCAACAACACCCCCATCATCATGCTGACCGCGCGCGGGCAGGAGGTCGACAAAGTCGTCGGCCTCAAACTCGGCGCCGATGACTACATCACCAAGCCCTTCAGCTTCATGGAGCTGCTGGCGCGCCTGGAGGCCGTGATGCGGCGAACGCGCCGCGAGCTGCCGCCTGACCAGGTCGCATTCGGAGACGTGAAGCTCGATTTTCGGAAGTATCAGGCCACCAGGGGCGGCCAGCCGCTCGATCTCACGCAGCGGGAATTTCGCATCCTGCGCTACTTCCTCGATCACGCCAACGCCGTGGTGACTCGCGAGGCGCTGCTCCATCATGTGTGGGGCTACGACCCGGCGGCCCTCACGCGGACCGTGGACACGCACGTCGCGCGCTTACGGCAAAAGATCGAGAGCAAGCCCGCCGAGCCGCAACATTTGCTGACCGTGCATCGCGCCGGCTACCGATTCGTGCCGTAGCAAAAGTTGCCGCGTCATCCAATTTGCATTAAAAAGCGTCATGGCCATTGATGTCGTGATGCCGCAGATGGGTGAATCGATCGCGGAAGGCACTGTCGTCCGCTGGATCAAGAAGCCTGGCGAAAAAGTCGAGCGCGACGAGCCGCTGCTCGAGATCTCCACCGACAAAGTCGACGCCGAGATTCCCTCCCCCGCCTCCGGGACGCTGTCCGAGGTGCTGGTGAAGGAGGGGCAGACGGTGGCAGTGAATTCCGTCGTGGCGAGGATCGCTGGCGAGGGTGCTGCTGTGGCGGCCGCTGCGCCGAAGCCGGCCGCCGCGCCAGCAGCCCCTCACCCCGTCCCTCTCCCCGCGAGCGGGGAGAGGGTGCAGGGTGAGGGGTCCCAGCAACCCGAAAAGGTCACCTCGCTCGACGAACGCCGCCGCACCAAATCCTCGCCGCTCGTTCGCAAGATCGCGGCCGAGAACAACGTCGACATCACGCAGATCCAGGGCTCGGGCGTTTCCGGTCGCGTGACCAAGAACGACATCCTGGGCTATATCCAGCAGCCCAGTGGAGCGCCGCCGACCCCGGCGGCACCCGAATTCAAATCGGGCGAATCGATCCGGCTGGAGCCGCTGTCGGTGATGCGCAAGAGAATCGCGCAGCACATGATCCTATCGAAGCAGACGTCGGCGCACGTGACGACGGTCTTCGAGGTCGACTTCACCAACGTCGAGAAACTGCGACGGCAATACAAGGACGACTACGCAGCGCGCGGGGCAAAGCTGACCTACATGCCGTTCATCGTGCAGGCGGTCGTGGCCGCGCTGCGCGACTTCCCGATCGTCAATGCGTCCATGGATGAGAGCAACATCATCTATCACCGCGACTACAACATCGGCATCGCGGTGGCGCTGGAATGGGGTTTGATCGTTCCGGTCGTAAAGAACGCCGACGAGAAAAACATCCTCGGGCTCGCGAAGGTCATCAACGACCTCGGCGAACGCGCGCGAACGAAGAAGCTGTCACCCGACGACGTCCAGGGCGGCACGTTCACGATCACGAACCCGGGGGTTTACGGCGGACTCTTCGGCACGCCCATCATCAATCAGCCCCAGGCCGCCATCCTCGGCGTGGGCGGCGTCAAGAAGCGGCCGGTGGTCGTCGAGACCGACGACGGCGACTTCATCGCGATCCGCTCGATTTGCATCCTCTCGCTGACCTTCGACCATCGCCTGATCGACGGCGCGGTCGCCGACCAATTCATGGCCAGGGTGAAATCAGTCCTGGAGGCAGGACAGTTTACGGTGTAGATGCTTGCACTCTCGATCGAGAGCCCTCGCCCCGCGAAGCGGGGAGAGGGTGGCCGAAGGCCGGGTGAGGGGTACCTGGCACTCGCATTCCTCCTTCTCGCCACCACCGCGAGCGCGCAATACGTTCCGCCGGTCCTCAAGGGTGTTAAAGGCGACGCCGCCGGCCGGCGCGCCCTCAAGCCGATCCCCTTCCCGGCCGTCGAGGAGAAGTGGATCCTCACCAAGTCGAAGCATTTCGTCTTCGTCAGCAGCGCCGGCGAAAAGCGCACGCGCGACATCGCCGCCGGACTCGAGACGCTGGCCGCCGGCCTGACGCAGATGTCGCCCCGCTTCAGCAGCACGAGCGCCGAGACGCGCGTGTTTCTCTTCAGCCGTCACCGCGAGGCGCAGCCGTACTTCGATCTTCTGGAAGGGCGCGAGAACGCGCACGTCACGGGGATCTTCATCTCGCAGGGCAATCGCGGATCGATGCTGATGGAGACCGGCTTCGGTTTCGGTCCCGATCGCACGCCGTTTCATGAGCTCGTCCACTACTTGATCAACAACGGCGGCACGCGTCCGCCGCTGTGGATCGAGGAAGGCATCGCCGAATATTTCAGCAACGCGCAATTGCGAAAGAACGCCATTTACGTCGGCGAGCCGGTGTCCACGCATCTGCACGCGCTGCAAACGCGATCGCGGATTCCACTGCTGAAACTCTTCGCCGTCGAGCGTGAATCGGAGCTGTACAACATGCCGGAGTGGCAACGCTCCTTCTACGCCGAGAGTTGGGCGGCAGTCGATTGGCTGCTGCGCGAGAGTCCTTCGGCCTTCGACGATTTCCTGCGCGATATCGAGAAGGGGAAATCGGTCGAAGAAGCGCTGCACAGCCGCTACCACCGTTCCGTCGACGATTTGAGCCACGCGCTGGACGCTTCGTATCACCGGCCAACGTTTGGAATCACGCTTCCCGTTGCGAACGTCGATGCAAATGTCAGCGTGACCGCTCTCGATCGCGCCGATCTTCTCTATCACCTCGGCAAATTCCTTTCCGAGATCGAAGAAGGCGGACCGAACGCCGAGCGGCATTTCCGCGAAGCGCTGGTGATCAATCCCGCCCACGCGCGTTCGCTGGCGGCCCTCGGCGATTACGAGAGAGCGATCGCCGCCGATCCGAAGGACGCGATCCTCTATCTCGATTACGCCGAATCGCTCCTCGGCAAAGAAATCGGGCCGCTCGCCGAAGCCGATCTGCCGGCAGCCGAGGAGGCGGCGAAATTCCGAAGGGCGCGCGAGCTGGCGCAGAAGGCAATCGATCTCGGCGGCGATCCCGGCCGCGCGTTCGGCGATCTCGGCACGACCTACATGGTCGAGAAGGATGTCGCGAACGGCATCGCGGCATTGGAAAAGGCGCATGCGCTCCTCCCCGGCCGCCTCGATTACGGAGTGCATCTCTTCGCGATGTATCGCCGAGCCGGGGAGCGCGCGAAGGCCGATGTGCTCTTCACCGAGCTCGATCGCGCGCGCAATCCGCAGGTGGCGTACGCGCTGCGCGCGACCATCATGCGCGTCGAGCTGGCGCACGCAAACGCGCTGATGCAGAAGCAGAAACTCGACGAGGCTGCCGCGGTCATCCGCGATCTTGCCGCAAACACCGCCGACTCCGACGCCAAGCGCGATCTCATCAATCAGGCCGAAGACATCACGCGTGCCGCCGCCACCAATCGACAGATCGAGGCCTATAACAAAGCCGTCGCGGAAGTGAACCGCGGCGATTACAAGAAGGCGCTGAAGACACTCGACCGGCTCCTCAAAACCGCCAGCGACCCCGATGTGATTCGCGACGCGAAGAAACTGCAGGCGCAGCTCAACTTGCGGGGGAAAGTGTGACGCGCCTGTGCGAGCTCCGCAACCTTCATCTCGTCACGTACGAGAACGCGATGCATCTGCAGCAGCGCCTGGTGGCGCTGCGGCAGGACAATGCCATCCCCGATCAGCTCCTGCTGCTCGAACATCCGCCCGTGATCACACTCGGGCGCGGCGGCGATAACACGAATCTGCTGGCCACGCCGGAAGCGCTGCGTGCGCAGGGCGTCCGCTTTTACGAAACGACGCGCGGCGGCGACATCACCTATCACGGCCCCGGCCAGATCGTCGGTTACCCCATCCTTCACCTCGGCGAGGGCAACCGCGACGTTCGCAAGTACGTCACCAAGCTCGAGGAGGTGCTGATCCGCACCGTCGCCGAGTTCGGCATCACCGCCACCCGCGCCGAAGGGAAGCGCGGAATCTGGGTGGGGGACGACAAGATCGCCGCCATCGGCGTCCGCATCGCTCGATGGGTAACCTCGCACGGATTCGCACTGAATGTAAACACGAATCTCGATCATTTTCGATTGATCACGCCGTGCGGAATTCAGGGACGCGGAGTCACGTCGATTGCCAACGAAGTCGGCCGTGAAATCGCGATCGGAGATGTACGCTCGATCGTCGTTGCGAAATTCGCGGAGATCTTCGATCGCGAGATCGTTCCGCGCGCCGAGACCATCCGCCTGGTCAAGGTCATGGTGCACGACGATCATCGCGTGCTCCTGCTGCATCGCCGTCCGGAGCGCGGCAATTTCTGGCAGCCCATCACCGGATCGATGGAAGAGGGAGAATCGGCAATCGACACTGCGCGCAGGGAAATCGTCGAGGAGACCGGTCACAGCGGCGAGCCGCAGGAGCTCGATCTGCTGCAGTCGTTCATGATCGAGTCGCACTTCCTCGAATCGCGGTATCCGGCGCCGATCATCGCCAGCGAAAAGGGCTTTGTGGCCGAGATCAGCTCGCAGCTTCCGATTCGAATCGACGCCGACGAGCACGACGACTTCGGCTGGTTTACGTTTGGCGAGGCGTATGAAAGGATCCGCTGGACCGATGATCGCGAGGCGCTGGAGAAGCTGGAAACAAGGTTGCTGGGTTCCTAGGTTGCTGAGTTACTGAATGTCCGAGCAACCGAGCAACCGAGCAACCCAGCAACCCGTCAACAAACGCGCAGGCATCCGCCCACCGTGGCTCAAAGTGCGCGTCCCCGGCGATCTCGATCGGCTTCCGGTCGCGAAGCTGATGCGCGATCTGGCGCTCAACACGGTCTGTCAGGAAGCCCGCTGCCCGAACATCTTCGAATGCTGGGGCGCCGGCACGGCCACCTTCATGGTGTTAGGCGAGATCTGCACGCGACGCTGCACCTTCTGCGCGGTTTCCCGCGGCACGCCCGGAGTCGCGGATGCCGATGAGCCGCGTCGCGTGGCTGAGGCCGTCGAGCGGATGGGGGTGCGGCACGCGGTGATCACGATGGTCAATCGCGACGACATGCCCGACGGCGGCGCGGAGCACATCGCGCGCACGGTCGAAGCGGTCCGCCAACGCACCGGCGCGGCCGTGGAAGTGCTCATTTCCGATCTGGAAGGCAATCGCGACGCACTGCAGATCGTGATCGATGCCAAACCGGAGGTGCTGGCGCACAACATCGAGACCGTGCCGCGGCTCTATGCCCAGGTCCGCCCCATCGCGATCTATCAGCGATCGCTCATGCTTTTGAAGTGGGCGCACGAAGCGGGCATGCTCACCAAATCGAGTCTCATGCTCGGCCTCGGCGAAAGGGAAGATGAGATCCTCGGTGTCGCGCGCGATCTGCGCGCCGCCGGCGTCGGTATTTTTACGATGGGCCAGTACCTCGCGCCGACCGAACGCCATCATCCGGTGCGCCGCTACTACGCTCCCGAAGAGTTCGCCGACCTTGGACGGCAGGCGCTCCATCTCGGATTTCAGCACGTCGAATCGGCACCGCTCGTACGCAGTTCGTATATGGCCCACCGCGCGCTAGAATCAAAAACTCATGCCGCGAGTGACATTCGAGGATCAGGGGAAAGCGGTTGAATTCCCTGAGGGGCGGACGCTTCTGTCGTGCGCGCTGGAGATGGGAATCGAGATCAGCCACGTCTGCGGCGGTGATGGCGCCTGCGGAACGTGCCGGATCGAAGTGGTCGACAATTGGGATGCCGTGACCCCTCCCACCCCCGATGAGACCTACAAGGAATTGGAGCGGCCGCATCGCTTGTCTTGTCAGGCGAAGCTTCTTCGCGATGTGATCGTGAAAGTGGCAAAGGTGGAGTGATGACGACAGCGGAATCGACGAAAAGCGCGCTGACCGAACAGCAACTCGCACTGATGCTCCAGTACACCGTCGAGGCCTACAAGACATTCGAGAAGCTCGCCGAGAATCTGCCCAATCCCATGACTGCGCTGATGTTCAAGCAATTCGCGGTCGACGAGCGCGAGAGCCGCGACCTGCTGGACATGAAGATCGCCGCTGCCGGCGCCAATCGGGTTCGCACGACCCTGGCCGGCGATCTTCGCTTTCAGGACATCCTGGAAGGCGATCTTTCCTATCGCGAAACGACCGAATCGCTGATCGCGCGCGAACGCACCATGGAGAAGAAGCTGGTCGAGCTCAGCAAAAGCGCGTCGACCGCCGATCGCAATCTTCTGGTCTACCTGGCTGCCACAAAAAAAGCACACATCATCGAGCTGGAGCGCGAACTGGAATTGCTGAAGCTCGATCGCGATTGGTTCAAGCGTGAGGACGCGGAGTGGCGCATCGTTCACGGCCCGCGATCGCAATGAACATTCAACTCTCCCCTGCCGCCGCTGAGCATCTGAAGCGCGATCTCGACGGCCGCGTTCTTCGCATCGCCTTCACCACCGGCTGCGGCGGCAGTGGCTATCGCCTCGGCTACGCCCCCGAGCCGGTCGAAAGCGATGCGGTCATCGCCATCGACGGCATCCGCGTCGCGCTCGACTCCATGGCCGCCTCGCAGCTCGACGGCGCGCGCATCGAATACGATGCCGACGAGGATGGGTATCTCCTCGAGCATCCGGATGCGGTCGGCGCTGTCTGGTGCGGATGAGCCGCTCACCCCGTCCCTCTTTTCAGATAGACTTCCGTCCGAAAGATCAATGAAGGAGGAATTCGCTTGAAGCGTCTACACGGTCTCTCTCTCGCTCTAGGCCTCGTTGTTGTCGCTACCGTCGCAGCTCCTCTTGCAGCCCAAGATGTACCCGACCTGATCGTCGATCAGGCGATGCTCCGGCAGCACTGGGTCGTTCGCACGGAGGATTTCCCTGTCACTTTCTGCAGCGTGCAGGAAGGGAACGTGACACCGGGTGAACATCAGGTCGTGCGCTTTACGGTCTCCACGCCCAACATTGGCACTGCCGATCTCGCGCTTGGCGACCCGAATGCGCACATCGCCGCCAATGACGGCCTGTATGAGTTCGCCACCTGTCACAACCACTTCCATTTCCGGCACTACGCGCTCTATCAGTTGATCGATCCAGCGACCGGGTTCGTGTGGAAAGCGGCAAAACGCGGCTTCTGCATGATCGACATCGACAAGTATCTGCAGTCGTCGCTCGACACCGTCGACAACAAGCGGCACTTTGCGAGTTGCGGCCGGGTGGGCATACCGGGAAATCAGGGGATCAGCGTCGGCTGGGCGGACGTCTACATCTGGAAGCTCGGCGGTCAGTATTTCGTTCTCGATGGAGGCGACAACCAGCCACCGGTGCCTCCGGGCGACTACATCATTCGCATTACCGTGAATCCGCCGTACGTTCCAGTCGCCGGCGAACCGTGTCGTTTCGCGGACCCAAACCATCCGGGCGTTTGTCACCAGCTTCCGGAATCGAATTACGAAAACAACATCGCCGAAGTCAGCATCACCATTCCTGATCACAATGGGCGTCAGGCAGTCGGCCCGCTGAAGAACGAGCCGCAGCTCACCTCGGAGCCGATCGACAATCAGTAGCGAAGTCCACGGCGAAGTACGTGATGATCAGATCGGCGCCAGCGCGCTTGATGGAGGTCAGAATCTCGCTCATGACGCGCGTCCCGTCGATCCATCCGCGCTCAGCGGCCGCCTTGACCATGGCGTATTCGCCGCTGACGTTGTAGGCCGCGATGGGCAGATCGAAATTCTCGCGCGCGGCGCGGATGACGTCGAGGTACGCCAGCGCCGGCTTGACCATGATCATGTCGGCGCCCTCTTCGACATCGAGCTCCATTTCGCGAATCGCTTCGCGAACGTTAGCCGGGTCCATCTGATAGGTGCGCCGATCGCCGAATTGCGGCGTCGATTCGGCCGCTTCCCGGAACGGTCCGTAAAAACCGGACGCGAATTTCGCCGAATACGACATGATCCCGACTTCGGGCATGCTGGCCTCGTCCAGCGCGCCGCGGATGGCCGCCACCCGCCCGTCCATCATGTCGGAGGGCGCGACGAAATCGGCCCCCGCCTGCGCGAATGACACTGCCTGCCTGGCCAGCAAGGGCAGAGTGGCATCATTGTCAACATCTTGACTATCGATGACGCCGCAATGCCCGTGATCGGTGTACTCGCACAGGCAGACGTCGGCCATCACGCACATCGGCGGAATCTTGTTCTTGATGGCCTCGATCGCCGACTGCACCGGACCGGACGGATCCCACGACGCCGATCCAATGGCGTCCTTAGATTCCGGCAAACCGAACAACAGCACCGCCCGAATCCCGGCGTCGTACGCGCGCAGGCTCTCGTCGACAGCTTCGCGCACGCGGTTGTGCCACACCCCGGGCATCGATTGGATCTCGACGTGCGGGCGGTTGTCGGGCACCACGAACAGCGGATAAATCAGATCTTCGGGATTCACGACGGTTTCGCGCACCAGCGCGCGAATCGATTCGGTGCGGCGCAGCCGGCGCGGTCGCTTCTTCAGGTCCGCCAGTTCGGCCTTAGTACTCTGGCTCGGGAATCTCTTTGGTAGGGTCTTCATCTTCCTCATCCTCAACGCCCCAGAAAAAATCGCGGGCGCAGCCGGCGGAACAGAACCGGCGTCCAGTGCGCTTGAAGGCGTGATCGGGGCAGAAATATTTTCCGCACACCAAGCAGCGCTCGAGATGGGCCTGCGACTGCGTTTCTCCGCAGACGAGGCAGTGGCGTTCGTCGACGTATTCCGTCATGGCCTGCGCGCGGAATTTTCAGCGCCTCAGCGCGTTCAGTATAAGCTGCCTCGGTGGGCGGTGTAGCTCAGATGGTTAGAGCGGGCGTCTCATAAGCGCTAGGTCGACAGTTCGACTCTGTCCACCGCCACCAAAATCCCAACTATTTCATCTGCGTTCCCTCGGGCCAGACCACGAACGCACCGCCCGAGTAGACGATGTCACAATCGAACTCCGTGGTCGGGCCGGGCGTGTAACCGCCGCCCGTGAACTGCCCATCGCGACCTGGGGATCGAATCACGTAGACCGAAGCCTGCGCTCCGCCCATCGGCTGATCCAGCGTGAAGTCGAGATTCCACCCCCACCCGTCCTGACGCGGAATGTTGCGCATGTACGTCGGGGCGAGCAGCGTGGTGAGGTCGTTGTACGTGATCGTGTTCGCCGGCAGGTTGAATACTCCCGCGGCGTTGTAGGCCTTCGCGTCGACCGCGCGCGCTTCCCACGCGATGGCGATGCCGCGGATGTCGGCCATGGTCCGCTTCTGCTTGGTGCGCTGAAGCGCGTTGAGGTAATTCGCGATCGCGATGGCGGCGATGATGCCGATGATGGCCACCACGATCAGGACCTCCAGAATCGTGAATCCTCGGATGGTGCCGCGCCTACAGTTGGCTGCTTTTTCTACAGCTTGTGCATTATTTCTACGCAGCGTGGAAAAAGCAGCCAACTGTAGGCGCGGCACCATCGCTCAAGTGTAACCTTGATCCGTGATCGTCAACGCTGCGCGACGATTCCTGGAGATGCACGGCATCGGCGGGCCGGTGCTGGTCGCCGTGTCGGGCGGACCCGATTCCACGGCGCTTCTCCTCGCGCTGCACGAGATCGGAGTGCCGATCGTCGCGGGCCACGTCAATCATCATCTTCGCGGCGCGGAGTCGGATGCCGATGAGCAGTTCGTGCGCGAGCTGTGCGACAAACTCGGAGTAACGCTTCACGTTAAAGACGGTTCACTCGATCCTGATCAGATCCGGCGGCACGGCATTGAGGCGGCCGCTCGCGACGTTCGCCATGCGCGACTGAAGGAAATTCGTGGCGTCTCGCATATTGCCACCGGACATCAAAAGAACGATCAGGCCGAGACGGTCCTCATGCGCCTCATGACCGGCGGCGGGCTGGCCGGTCTGCGCGGAATTCACCCGGTTCGGGCCGACGGAGTCATCCGTCCGCTGCTGGAGGTCTCGCGCAGCCAAATCGAATCGTTCCTGCGGCAGCGAGGCGTTGTCTCGAGGGTCGATCGGTCAAATGCCGATCCGCGATTTCTTCGCAATCGCGTGCGCGTTCTGCTCGCGCAATTCGACGCCAGCGCAATCGACAACCTCGCCGCCATCGCGAGGCAGGCGCGCGAGCAGTGGAAAATTCTGGAAGAGATCGTCGATCGCTTCGACAACCCGACAACCCGACAACCCGATGAAACGCGTTTCCGAGAATTTCCTCCGGAGGCCTGGATTCGGCGCGCTTTGTTGCATCGTCACATCCGACGGCTCGATCCGGCTGCGCGCGATGTGTCGGCGGCCGACCTCGAGCGCCTGGCCGCCGAGCTCGACGCCATCAAGCGCGTCAGCGTGACGCGCAATCTCGAGCTGCTGCGCCGACGCGGCGAATGGATCCTGCGGCGAAAACCGGAGCCGGTCGACGAGTTCGAGATCGAATTACGGGTGGGCGACACAGCTTACATCCCTCAGATTGGCGCGACTATTCGGATTGATCGGCAACCGGCCACCGGCCACCGGCAACGGTTCCAGCTCCCCAACAACAGCGACGCCCAATTCATGATCCGCAACCGCCGCCACGGCGACCGCTTCCAGCCCCTCGGCATGCGAAAAGAGAAAAAGCTGAAGGATTTCCTGATTGATCGTAAAATCCCGAGCGAACTCCGCGACCGAATTCCTCTCGTGCTGTGGGGTGGAAAGATCGTCCTCCTGGCGGGCGTGGAGATCTCCGAGGTGTTCAAGGTGAGCGAGGGAGGAGAGGTGTACGAAGTTGCCATTGAAGAAAAAGATCAAGAAGGCGTTCACCGAGAAACAGATCGAAAAGCGGATCGCTAAGCTCGGCGCCGAGATCCGCAAAGACGCCGGCAAAGGCGAAGTCTTCCTCCTCGGCGTCCTCAAGGGAACGGCCCTGTTCCTGTCCGACCTGCTGCGGGCGATACCGGGCGACGTCTCCTACGGCTTCATCGACGTCATCCGTGACATGGCCGACACCGCCGTCGCCACCGCGATGGAAATCGATTATCTGCAGCACTCCGACCTCGCCGGAAAGAACGTCTATCTATTAAAGGATGTCGTTTCGACCGGCGTCATCGAGACCTATCTGCTGCAGCAGCTCCGGCAGAAGAGTCCGAAGACTCTCAAGCTCGTCGCGCTGGTCGATCGTCCCGAGCTGCGCACCGTCTCGCTGGAGGTCGATTACCGCGCCTTCAAGGCCGATCATCACGGCGCTTTCGTCGGTTACGGCCTCGAGTGGGATGGCAAGCACGGAAATCTTCCTTACATAGGACGCGTATAGTCTTTGGAGTGCGGTGCCTTGGCACCGCTTTGAAAGCGGCGGCAAGCCTGTTTAGACCGGAGACATGGTGAACACCTGGCCGGGGACACGGTGGACACCATTGAGTGACGATACACCTCTAACTGCGATGTGGATTGCGACGGTCGACTGTTGCGATCCGCTTGTGGCAGAAG